>Ga0079997_112650_pt1 | contig 463128 bp, 427 predicted proteins | sample PerSpoCPS_CMetaG_FD_69200 | JGI IMG/M metagenome (GOLD analysis project Ga0079997, IMG submission 69200) | Archaeal communities from Yellowstone National Park, Wyoming, USA - Perpetual Spouter C (PS_C) MetaG (SPADES assembly) (version 2) | ecosystem: Environmental > Aquatic > Thermal springs >... | reverse complement strand
TAAGCCCTGAGCTTTTCCTGCGGATCTTTCACCCCTTCAAGCGCCTTTGAAATTTTCTCCTTCAAAACACTTGCCTCTCGCTCAATAACAGCTTGAAATACCTCCTCCTTGTTCTGAAAGTAATAATAAAGCGAACTTTTCGCTTTCTTCACCGCTTTTGCAATCTCATCCATACTTGTCTTCCTGAAACCGAACTTGGCGAAGATACCACGGGCAATTTCAACTATTTCCTCCCTCGCTTTCTCAATATCAACCATACCGATTTTTCGACCAATTTGTTCTTTTGGTCGAAATTTAATAATCGCCTTTGTAAAAGTCAAGTTTTGAGATTTCCATGCGCTTTTTTAAATTGAAAATAAAAATGCCAAAGTTTGTAACTTGCATCAATTGCATTGACGGAAGAACTCAACTCCCAGTGATAGAATTCCTGAGGCGAAAATATGATGTTGATTTTGTAGACCTTATAACCATCCCTGGAGCTGATGGCGTTTTAGCTGGTGGGGAAAAGGAAATAATTGAATTAGTAAAGAAAAATGTCGGAATTTCAATCATAGCGCATTCTTCACGACTCGTGGCAATTGCAGGGCACTACGATTGCGCAGGAAATCCAGTTGATGAAAAAACACATATTGAAAACATCAAAAAATGCATTGAGGTAATTTCAAATTGGGGATACGAGGTTGAAGTTATAGGGCTGTGGGTTGATAAGACATGGAATGTAAATCAAGTTGAGTAAAAAAAGCGGGGCTTTAAAAGCCCCGCTTAAAAGATCAAGTATAAACTGTTAAGAATGTCTCAACAAGTTTACGCTCGTAATAGAAGACACCTTTACCCATTGTCTCTTCGGTCCAAATGATCGGTTTTGCACCTGGATCAAATAGGTAAGCGGTGTAACCTCCAAATGTTTCAATTCTATTCCCGAAAGGATCAAAGAAATAAATTCCAGCACCGCGTGTAATTCCATGCCTTCCCGGACCCCAATCAATTTTCACATCGTTCATGACCATGATATCAGCTGCGTGGTAAATGTCTTGAGCGCTTGAAATATGAAAAGCGAAGTGATGCATTCCTTTCTCTCTTCCCGGAATTATAGCCAAATCGTGGGGTTGCTGTCTCGCCTGGTAAAGCCAAGCAGCAACTGGTTGACCCTCGCCATTGACAATATATTCAGTGGCTCTGAATTCAAGCACCTCTTCACAGAATTTAATCGTTTTCGTGGGATCGGGGGCAGTTATAAGCATATGGTCAATCTTTGGTGGATTTATCGCATCGTACTTCAAATTCCTTGGCCAGGGGTCGGGGCTTTCCTTCGGGAGAAGATTCCCAGGGATTTCAATATCATAGTAGATTTCAAATGTATGCCCCGATGGAATTGTAAATCTAATTGCCTTCCCTCGCTTGTAATCCTCCGGAATGACCTGATAAGGAACCTCATATTGTTTGAGCTTTTTCTCAAAGTAATCAACATCCTCAGGGTCAACCGTTCTAAATCCAGCCCTCACAAGTCCAGCTGAATCTGACTCAGTTAAAATCACCGAATAAGCAAGCTGGTCATCCCATGTCTTCAAATACGCTTGCTTACCGAGTTTTTCAACTTGGATCAAGCCGAGGACATTTGTGTAGAAATCAAGGGCATCGTCAAGGTTTAGAACCTTGACTTCAACATAGCCGAGACGAGATATTCTGAACGGCATAGCTTACCTCCCTAATTTTGTTTTTGGTTTAAAGCGCTGTTTTTGTCCCGAAAATGAGATTAAAATATCTTCTGTAATCAAACTCCTCTTCAAGCGGTGAGCCGTCAATTAAAGATATTTCAACATCTTCAAGTGGAATAGCTCTACAAGAAAGACAAAATCCATTTTCCTTTTCCTCATCCGATAACTTATTTTTTGAAACAAGCCCGAAATCAACTCTCCCTTTAACTTTTATTTTACAAATCCCACAACCACCTCTTGTGCAACCATGTGGAAGTTTTACATTGTTTCTCAAAGCTGCGCTTAATATCGTCTCACCCACTCTGCAAGTGAATGTAATATCGTTTGGAACCAAGCGAATTTTGAAAACACCATTCAACATAAAACTTTTCAACTTTGATTTTCAATGATTGAAATCGCATATTTTGCAATTTCTTCGTCTTGCTGTGATGTAGCCCCACTTACTCCAATACCTCCGATTATATCACCGTTAAATTTTATCGGCAATCCACCCGCAAATATCACAAGCCGAGATGTGTGAACTATACCGTGTAAAAGTGCTGGCTCATCCTTTATCATCTTGTACCATTCCCCAGTTGGAACACCAAACGCAACTGAAGTATATGCCTTGTTCAATGATATTTCAATGCTCAATATCGGAGCGCCAGTCATTCGCCTGAACTCAAGAAGATTTCCTCCATCATCAACGACGGCAATGCAAACTCTAACTCCAAGCTCTTTTGCCTTTTCCTCTGCTTTATTTACGATTTCCCTTGCTATTTCAGAAGTTAACACATATTTTTGCTTTATTCCTTCCACTAATCCCTCGCTAAAAAATTTTTTACAAGCTCGTTGAATTCATCTTTTTTCTCTATCATTATCCAATGCCCAGTATCACCAAAAATGTGAAGTTCTGCTTTGGGCAATTTCTCAAAAATCCTCACGCTTATTTGCCATGGTATAACTTTGTCAAGTTTTCCATGCAAAACGAGAACGGGGATGTTTATCATCCCGAGTTTATCTTCAACATCCATTTCATCAAGATGCTTTTGATACGGCGGATAGAACATCTTCTCGTATGTCTCCTGAAATCCTGGTTGGATAGACGCGGAATACCTCAATCTCACAAGCTCATCCCCAACAAGTTCGGGGTTGCTTGAAAGATACCATATCACCTTTCTCATATTTTCAATGCTCGGTTTATATCCCCATATAAATTCAAGCCCCTCAGTTATCGGGAACTTCACCCCAACGCTTCCCATTATGACAATTTTCCTTATCCTATCCTGAATTTCAAGCGCAAGAGCTAAAGCCAAGGCACCGCCCATTGAATTACCTACAATGTTAAGTTCTTTAAGGTCAAAGTGTTCTACAAAGTCAACCAAATGTTTAACCCTGCTCTTATGCGTGTATTCAAAATTTTCGGGTCTTTCAGTGTATCCGAAGCCAACCACATCCGGGGCAAATACCTCAAATCCATTTTCAATGAAATAAGGCAATGTCAACCTCCAATTTGCCCAAGCTGAAACCCCCGGACCACTTCCGTGAATGAATAAAACAGGTTTCCCTTTTCCACCCCTATGAAAATGGGTCCTTAAACCGCCGATTATTTCATATTCGCCAACCTCAAGTTCTTTTATCTCGCTTAAATCAAGCATAGAACCCTTTTTTAAATTTTTGAAACTATTCCAACTTTTGAACCGCCGGTAACTCTATCTTTCTCGGTGAAAAATCTTTCAACATAAATATCCTCCGAAAACAACCTTCCTCGCATCAATGTCTTAACACATGCGTCAACCATTGGCGGTGGTCCAGAGATATATGCTTTAAATCCCTCAAACTTTTGAAATTTTCGCGCAAGAACTTCATGAACGAAACCAATTTCACCGCTCCAGCCCTCTTCTTGATTGTCAACCGACGGGATGTAGTGGAAATTTTTATATTCCGCTTCTATACCATTGAAAAATTCAAAATCGTAAATATGGGACTTTGACCTTGAGCCGTGAAATAGATACATCTCTTGCTTTAGTCCTGACCTCAAAGCATCAATTATCATTGATTTTATCGGGGCAAGCCCAGTCCCGCCAGCGAGGAAAAGAATCGGGTTTTCATAATTTTTCCTCAAGAAAAATCTACCAAACGGTCCCGCGAACTTAACAAGTTCCCCTTCGTTCAAATCTTCAAACACATATTTTGAAGCAAGCCCGCCGGGCACCCTCCGTATTTGAAGTTCAATTTCTGAGTTCCCATCAACTTCCGGTGCAGAGGCGATTGAAAAAGCCCTATTTTGCCCTGTCCCCGGAATATCAAGCTGGATATATTGCCCGGCGAGAAACTTTATCCTATCACCTTCAATTGAAATTATCAAACGCCTTGTGTCAACCGCGCAATCTTCAATTTTTGTCACCCTCCCAATAAAATCTTTAACTGGATAAAACTCAACTCCCTCTTCCACTTCAACATCCGCCTCAATTACAAGGTCGGTTTTTGGCTTTGCGGTGCACAAAAGGACATATCCTTGTTCCCTTTCAAAGTCCATGAGTGCAAAATTTGACGCAAGCCCATAATCAACCTCTCCCTCTACTATCCTTGATTTACAGGTTGCGCAGGTGCCGTGCGTACAAGCATGTGGAACCCATATGCCATTTCTCAAGCAAGCATCAAGTATTGTCTGCGCTTCATCAACATTTAGTTCAACACCAAGCGGTTCTATCTTAACTTTGTATTTCATCTCAAGAAAGATTTTTATTTTACGCTGGTTTGAATTTGACTATTGACTTATGCCTCAGACCAAGCTCAACGAGGGTTTTGTCATCTTGCGGGTTGAATTTTTCATCAAAATGATACCATTCCCATTTCTTGACATTTTTATAATCTGGGTCAAGCCCGTATAAAGACGAGATATGATTCACAAAATCCTTCCACTTCATATTTTTTGGAACACGCCACGCAGAAGCTGAACAGAAAAACCTATTGTCAATCCAATACGCATAGACGATTAAATCATCACCGAAAACCTCTGCTCTATCTCTTGGTTCAAATTCATATTTGTAAAGCGCTTTTACTTCTCCAAATGCCATTTTTAAACCTCCTTTTGGTTTTAAAAATTTTTAAACCCGCACCGAAAACCGGTGCGGTTTTAGTTTTCAAACTACAACAGTTGCCATATCTTTGTGCCATTCTTTCCAGTTCTTGTAATCTTCGCTTACGAAGTAATCAAAATTATCCGTTTGAATGTTATACCATCTGAGGACCTGTGGGACGACATCATCTGGTCCTTTCGGTGGCTCAGCAAAGCAATTTCCTTTGTAAATTTCATGAACTGGCAACCACGATTGTATGTATTTCTCCGGCTCACGCTCAAAAATCCACTTGCAACCATCTGAGCAGAAATGATAAACCTCGCCTTTGTATTCAACATGTCTTTGGACGACATTCTTTGGATCGTCCGGGTCGCAAAAGCCCATCGGTATTTGACATACTTGGCAAAGTTGTGGCAAACTAAGATAATAAAATCTTCCGCCCGGAAGAGGTGTCTTTACCTCTTTTGCTTTCTCAAAAAGCGGACGATAATACTGGTTAAATGTCCTCGGATATTTCTCCGCAAGCCATTCCATTTCCGCCTCCGTCGGTATCCAAGTGTGGAAAGCTGCTGCGTATGTAAAGCTAAACAATATCCAATAGACATCGTGTGAAAGGAATTCTTTCTCCTTTATTGATTGCTCCATATGAAGCGGTGGTCTTATACCGTATTTTTCAAGGTCACGGAACAAACCTTCAAGTATCTGGTCTTCAATGTAAAGTTCAAATGACTCCTTCCACGACATAACTCTCTTTGGCAACATATAATCCATCATCGCAGCTACGAGGGTTGTCAATCTGTATCCACGCCACCACCATTTGTCAATCCACGCTTGAATTATCGGAACATTATCCTCGTGTTGTTCAAGTAAAAACTTTACAACCTGTAAACCAAGCGTCATGTGCCTTGACTCATCCGACTGAGCGCTGAAGCCAAATGTCATCGTCGGTGTATCTCCATTGTAAGCAGCCCCTGACATAAACGGCACGAAGAGAAGATTTGTCAATGCATATTCAAACGAAAATGAAATCGCAGTTATATACTCAAATGGTCCAGCGGTAACAGCATCATCAAAATATGACTTTGGAACGCTAAGATACCAAACCCTATCGTGCATATGCGTCATTGAATGAAAACCATCATAATATCTGTTGAAGTTACTCCCTGCGTGAACCTCAATTTGCGTGTGCCTCAACTCATCCATTGATTGGAAAAATCCAGCAGTTCTTGGTCCTGCACCTGGAAGGTGTCTTGCGACAAATGCAAAACCACGATGCGCCATATACTCAAGTGGTGTAACGCCCTGGATGAAAAGTTTAATTGAATTAAGATACCTCGCATCGGAAAGCGTCAAATGCCCTTGATTTTGAATGAAACCATCAAGTATCGCATAAAAGCGCCTATCTTTCTCAGCTTGAAACTTCCAGTAAGCATCAACTGTCATCCTGAAAGGGTCTTCCCATTTGTTCCAGTCCTTGATCTTTATCCCCTCGTATTCGGCGTAAGGGTAGATATCTTTCTTGTTCACATAAGTTGGCTCCCAATCAAGCCCCCTTGTATAGATATGATACTTTTGAGCCAGTGTTAATTTCTTTTTTGCCATAACCGTTGTACCTCCTTTGTTTTTTAATTTTTACATGTGTGTATCCCATTGGATGAGAATTTTCTCGTCGTCCCACTCAGCAAAATTTCCAGCGTAAGAGATTATCACGAGATTGAACTCCTGCGTGTCCCAGGGTCTGCCCATAATTTTTTCAACCGTTTCTCGCCTTATAAGAAGTTTCTCCGGATGTTTGACCTTGTAATACCCGGGGAAATCATCAATTTTTGCCCCGGGGTTATCCTTTAAAATCGCTTGTAAGACATTCCAGCCCTCTTCATTTTTCTGAATGTCAACAGCGACAAACCTTTCTCTTTTTGTTTCTACCGCTGTCATTTTCCCCTCCTTATTAATTTTTGATTTTTACATTTAATCCAAGCCGAGCGTAAATCTCATTCGCACCGTTCAAAATTTTCTCCTTCGCTGTCTTAAAGTCGCCTTTCTTCTTCGGCATATTGAATACATCAGCAAATGTATCAATTGCCTTTGAAACCGCGCTGGCATATTGATTTAATTTTGACTCAACAAATTTCTTGTTCGCATCTCCATAATTCTGGTCGCTTAATGCCACTTTGAAAAATTCCTCCGTCCATTTCATATTGTCCTTATAAATGTCATACAAATACTTGCTGAAGAAAGAAAAGACGCTTACGCCATTTTCATTCGCAAGTTTGTCTAGTTCAATATGTATCAATGGCTGAACGAAAACATCAAGCGCGAGATTTTGTCCGATTAAAACTTCTCCCCAGTCCTGAACCGTCAGCAAACGCTCAACATATTCGCGCAAAGGTTGCCAAATCTTATCTTCAAGCCATGTCTTCTTTGCGTTTTCAAAAATATCACCATCTGGTTCTGGAAGTTCAAAAGCAATCCTCGTTATTAATTGTGCATTTCCATACTTATCACAAGCGTTGAACTCTGCACACTGGGTCAATGATGTCCCGTAGCCAAATCTTGCAATCCCGACAAGTAAAATCCACCCTGCATATTCAAGATGCCTGAAAGGAACGAAATACCTGTTAAACACCTTCAACCAACTCTCATCAACATTTTCAAGAAGTCCTCTTTCCCCACAAAATTCAAAATACTTTTCAACCGCCTCGTAATTCTTCGCCCTTGTCGCATTGTAAGTGTAATAGTAATACTGCCTCGGGTCAAGAAAAGCATAATAATCTGTCAATTTCAACTCGGAATAATTCTTGTCAAATATCTCAACCCCTTGTTTCCAAGTCGGTCTGTAATGGAAATTTTCCCTTTGCTGAATGTCAACGGTCGCTTCAATATACCTTGAAGCTGGTTGATTCCCATATCTTTTCATCAGATAGTCAAACGCCTGCCTTTTCGGCTCAATCACCTTCTGCTTTATTTCATATTGCGTCGCCATTGTAGCACCTCCGTTTTTTGTTTTGATTTATCGTTTAACTTTGACTGAGTTGCCACGCTTCAATTCCCTAAATTCCTCAATTGGCAAGCCAGCAACTGCGAAGTTTTCTCTCGGTATCTCGTTAATTATAATGCGAACGCTTTCAGGTTCAACCTCAAGCGCCTCAACAACTGCATCGGTTACCTTTCTTAAAAGCTTCCTCTTTTTCTCCGCGCTTCTCCCTTCAAGCATGTTGATTATTATCACTGGCATATATCATCCCTTTTTATTTTCTCACAACGAATGTTGTCACCTCACCAACTCCACATATTGAAACCCTTATGAAATCGCCCTCATGGACATCAATCGCCTCGGTTATGCTTCCGGTTAAGACCACGCTTCCAGCTTTGACTTTTTCTCCTTTGTGAGACAAAAACTTAACAAGTTGGGATACAGCTATAGCTGGATTTCCAAGCACAGCTCCCAATGCACCCGTCTTTTCGGGCAAGCCGTTCCTTTCAAAAATCACACCGGACAATCGTAAATCAACTTCACTTGGTCTTTTTACATCTGTCCCAATTGCAAACCTTGAAGCTGAAAAGTTATCAGCGATCACATCTATCAGTTCAAACTTAAAGTCCTTATACCTTGAATCAACAAACTCAATCGCAGGTGCAACATATTTAGTCGCTTCAATCACCTCGTAAGGCGAAACATCACCTTCAAGGTCCTCACCGATCACAAACGCAATTTCAGCCTCCGCTTTCGGATGAATGACTTCATTTAAGTTCAAATCACCCCCATCATCAATTTTCATATAATCAAATAAATAACCGAAACCAACCGTTGAAATCCCCATAGACCTTTGCTTTGTGCGAGTGGTGAAGGCGAGTTTATAACCTATGAGCTTATTCCCCCTTGAAATTTTTAACTTAACAAGCTCCTTTTGAATTAGATAAGCATCGTCAACCGTAATCTCTGGGTAGGTCTTGACAATTTGCTTGGCTTCCTTTCTTTCAAGTTCACATTCATTAAGATATTGCGCTATTCGCTTTAGCTTGACAAGTGAATTATTTTTAACCTTTGCTGGCACATCTGTAAAATTTTTAATTTTTTATCCAACTTCAACCTCTTTGCCTTTCTTTTTCGCAAGTTCAACAGCGACATCAACTATCATATCCTCTTGTCCTCCGACCATCTTTCTTCTTCCCAGTTCAAGCAAAATATCCCTCGTATCAACGCTGAACCTTTTACTTGCTCTTTTTGCGTGCAACAAAAATGATGAATAGACGCCAGCATATCCAAGTGAAAGGGCATCTCTATCAATCACAACTTCAACACCCTTTCTTTTCATCATCGGTCTTACAAGTTCCTCAGCTGCGTCCATAAGTTTATAAAGGTCACAATTTGTTTTAATCCCTGCTCTATCAAACACTGCTATTAAAACTTCAAGTGGAGCATTCCCAGCTCCTGCTCCCAAGCCACAAAGCGATGCATCAATTCTATCAGCTCCATTTTGAACGGCGGAAAGCGAGTTTGCAACCCCAAGCGATAAATTGTGATGGGCGTGAAAACCAACTTGACAATTTAAATTATCCTTCAATGCCTTCACCCTGTCTGCAACATCTTGCGGTAACATAGCCCCTGCGGAATCAACAACATAAACACAATCTGCCCCAGCCCCTTCCATTATCTTCGCCTGCTTTACAAGTTCAGAAGGCGGTATCATGTGAGCCATCATCAAAAAACCAACTACATCCATCCCTCTATTTTTTGAATATTCAATGTGTTGAATTGCAATGTCAGCTTCTGTGCAATGAGTTGCCACTCTTACAACGCTCACACCAAGGTCAATCACTTTTTCAAGGTCTTCAATCGTTCCAATTCCAGGAAGCAGAAGGACATCAAGTTTAGCTCGCTTTAGAACCTCAGCGACAGATGAAATGTATCTTTCCTCCTCATATTTTGAAAAGCCGTAATTTATCGCATTGCCCGCAAGCCCATCCCCATGGGTAACCTCAATTATATCAACCCCAGCTTCATCAAGCGCTTTTGCTATTTGAACCATATCCTCTATCTCGTACTGATGCGAAAGTGCGTGCATGCCATCTCTCAATGTGACATCGTTTATGATGATTTTTCTATCTGACATTTTTATCTCCGTTTTTATTTTGCGAGTGTTTTTTCGCTTAAAATTTTCTCTGCGAAAAGCTCCCCAACTCTCAAAGCAGCTGATGTCATTATATCAAGATTCCCAGCGTATTTAGGCAAATAATGTCCGGCCCCTTCTATCTCAAGCAAAATCGTCACCTTATAACCCTTCTTAAATTCACCATATCCCGGAATTCTTATCGGATATTTATCAAGCGGGTCAAATATCGGCTCTGATTTCAAATTATATCCCGGGACATATTTCTTAACTTCATCAACCATAGAATAAATTGATTGAGCCACTTCATCAGGGTCACATTCATCCGTTATCGTATAAACCGTATTTCTCATTATTATCGGGGGTTCTGCTGGGTTTAAAATTATTATCGCTTTCCCTTTCCTTGCACCACCTATCACAACAAGCCCTTTAGATGTCGTTTGAGTAAATTCATCTATGTTCTGTCTCGTCCCTGGACCAGCGCTTTTACTCGCAACTGATGAGACAATCTCAGCGTAATGAACTGGAACAACTCTTGACACAGCATAAACCATAGGAATCGTCGCCTGCCCTCCACAGGTTATCAAGTTAACATTCAACTTGTCAAGATGAGCGCCCAAATTTACCGGAGGGACTACATAAGGACCAATAGCTGCTGGTGTCAAATCAATCGCAACCTTGCCAAGCTCGCGATAAATCGGTGCGTTCTGAAGATGTGCCTTGGCGCTCGTCGCCTCAAAAATTATATCAACCTGATCAACCAAATCCTTCCTCTTCAAAAAACCATCTATACCCTCATAAGTCGTCTCTATCCCCAAACGCTTGGCTCTTGCAAGCCCATCCGAGTTCGGGTCTATACCAACCATCATCACAAGTTCAAGATTCTTTGAATACCTCAAAATTTTTATCATCAAATCAGTCCCTATGTTCCCACTGCCAACTATCACACACTTAACTTTACCGTTTTTTTCAGCGGACATTTTTAAACCTTAAAATTTTGTTGGGAAATACTCGTCAAGGTCAATTTCATCAGGGCTTTTTATCTTCAACCGTACAAGATGCTTGAGATATTCATCTATCTTCCTCCTATCCTCTTCCGTATCAGCGACAAGTTCAATTTTATTTCTAACCCTAAAATCTTCAAAAATGTGATACGGCATCACCAACTCTCCCGATTCAAGCCAATCTGGATAAAAGGACAACCTGAACTCAACAAAGTTATCCAAAAACCTTGTGAAGCGAACATACATATTTTGGTTCATCTATAAAAACTCCTTTTATTCAAACTTTACACTTACACTGCCGAGTTTTTGAATTGTGACCTTGAAAAAATCACCTCTTTTCGGCACAACAAGTTGAGCAAGTGCTCCGGAAAGAACTATCTCCCCAGCCCTCAAATACTCACCAAATTCAGAAAGTTTATTCGCAAGCCATGCAACCGCTTTAACAGGATTCCCCAACGAAGCAGCTCCAGCCCCAGATACGACAACATCACCATTTCGCTCAAGTATCATCCCAAGACATCTAAAATCAAGGTTATCAACAACCGTCTTCTTCCCCCCGACAACAAACAATCCAGATGAAGCATTGTCAGCTATCGTATCCTGAATTTTTATCTTCCAATCCTTTATTCGGCTATCAACTATTTCAATTGATGGAACAACAAAAGCTGTTGCTCTCAAAACATCCGCCTCAGTTACACCAGGACCTTTTAAATCCTTCTCCATTACAAATGCAATTTCACCCTCAACCCTCGGTTGGATCAAAGTATCAATCTTTATAACTCCGCCATCTTCAACATACATTGTATCAAACAGATAACCGAAATCCGGCTGATTTACATTTAACATCCTTTGAACTGCTAAACTTGTAATCCCGATTTTCTTTCCCTTTATCCTCCAGCCCTTTTTTATTTTCCTCTCAACATTTTTCAACTGAATTTTATAAGCATCTTCAACCGTCAAACTACCATTCCTTGATGTCAATGGTTCAATCGGATTGCGATTTACCTCCGCTTGATAAAGTTCATCGGCGAAGATTTCAATAAAATCAGCCATTGATAAAACCTTTTTATTACAATTTGATGCAGACATTTTTCAACTCAGTGTAAAACTCAAAACTATAAATTCCGCCTTCTCTTCCGATCCCGCTCATCTTCATACCTCCAAATGGCGTCCTCAAATCGCGTAAAAACCATGTGTTAATCCATATAACTCCAGCTTCAATTTGACCCGCAACCCTATGAGCTCTTGTCAAATCCCTCGTCCAGATAGTCGCACTCAAACCGTAATGTGTATTGTTTGCCCTTTCAATCACCTCTTCCTCCGTATCAAAAGGAGAAACCGTCACAACCGGACCGAAAATTTCTTCTTTTATAACTCTACAATTATCATTTAAGCCAACTATCACGGTTGGTTCAAGCCAATTTCCTGATTTAAACTTTTCTGGAAGGTTCTCCGGTGTTTTTCCACCTGTTAAAATTTTTCCCCCATCCGCTTCTGCTATTTCAAGGTAGGTGCGGACTTTATGAAGATGTTCTTCACTTATCAAAGCCCCCATATCCGTTTCCGGGTCAAGTGGATCGCCAACTTTAACTTTTTTCGCCCTTTCAACAAGTTTATCAACAAATTCATCATAGATTTTCCTCTCAACATAAATCCTTGACCCGCAAAGACAAACCTCACCTTGGTTTGAAAAGCTTGATTGTATCGTCACATCAAGCGCTTGCTCCAAATCAGCGTCCGCAAAAATTATATTTGGATTCTTCCCACCAAGCTCAAATGAAAGCTTCTTCAAGTGCTGTGAAGCCGTTCTCATGATCGCCTGACCAGTTGTCGTCTCCCCAGTAAGCGAAATCAATTTAACTTCCGGGTGACTCACAATAAACTCACCTGCTGAATTAGGTCCAAACCCATGGACTACATTTAAAACCCCATCTGGAAGACCTGCCTCAGCTGCTATCTCTGCAAGTTTAGTTGCGGTAATTGGCGTCAATTCCGATGGTTTTATTATACAGGTATTTCCAGCAGCAAGACAAGGGGCAACTTTCCAAGTCGTCAAAAGGAGTGGCAAATTCCATGGCGTTATCAACCCCGCAACCCCAACAGGTCGCCTCAAAACATAATTTATAGCACCTCTATCATCCGTCTCATAAAATTCCGTATGAACATACTTAGCAAACTCAGCAAAGAAAGAAAAATTATACGATGCCCTCGGTATCTCCATACCGCGAGCAAGGCGAATCGGCTTACCAACATCTATTGACTCAAGGTATGCAAGCTCATCAAGTTTCTCCATAATAAGTTCCGAAATCCTCATTAAATACTTGCTCCTTTCCTTTACGGGCATCTTGCTCCAAACTTTAAAAGCTTTCACTGCGGACTCAACAGCCATTTCAACATCTTCACGCCCGCTTTCCGGGACAGTAGCTATTATCTCATTTGTAGCGGGATACCTACTTTCAAATTTTTTCCCGCTGACTGAATCAACAAACTTCCCACCTATGAAATTTTTCAATTCAATCACCTTGTTTATAACACCGCCCCTTTCTACAATTGCCTCAGCCATTAGAGAAACCTCCAATCTATGTTTTTTAATTCCCCAGAAATTAATTTTGCCGTCTTCACTACATACTTTGAATACTCATCATATGTCGTCTCATTTATCCTACTTGAAGGTCCAGAGATGCTAACAGCAGCTATCACATTTCCTTCAGCATTGAAAATCGGCGCAGCAATACATCTTAGCCCATCTTCAATCTCTTCGTTATCAATTGCATAACCACGCTCTCTGATAATTTTGAGTTCCTCAAAAAGTTTTTTCTTGCTTGTTATCGTGTTCTTTGTAAATTTCTTCAAGCCCTTCTCACGGATAATCCTTTCAACATCCTCCTTTGGTAAAAAAGCAAGCATAGCCTTTCCTAACCCTGTGCAATGAGCCGGTAACCTCTTGCCGACCTCGGAGATTATCACAAAAGTTCTGTCCGCTATTATTTTGTCAAGATAGACGACCTCTCCGTTTTTAAGCGTCGCAAAATGAACCGTCTCGTTCAAATACCAATGAAGGTCCTCAAGATAGATTCTCGCCCTATCAACCATCATCTTCTTCAAAGAAATACTGTTGCCAAGTTCATATAGCTTCAAACCGAGCTTATATTTCCCCGTCTCGTCGTTTTTTTCAACAACCCCGATTTTCTCCATTGAGTGAAGGAATCTATGGACTGTGCTTTTGTGCATTTTCAAAATCCTGCTTATCTCCCCAACCCCCAATTCAACTTTTCCATTTTGTGCGAAAACCGAAAGGATTTTAAATGCTTTCTCAATCGAGCTGTTAATTGGGGTTCCGCGCATAAAACTCACCAATTTTGTTCTAACGCAAGATAAAAAAAGGCAGGTACATTGTCAACAGTTAAAATTTTCGCTGTCTTAATATGTGAAACGGAATATCAAATATAGAAACAAGCCAAACTTATATATCTCCCCTCTTTATCTTCCCCTTCAACTCGTTTAACTTCATCAATGCCTGAACAGGGGTCATGTTATCAATGTCAAGGTTTAAAATTTCCTCCCTCAACTTGCTATCGCTCATTTCAAATAAACTTATCTGAAATTTCTCCTTTAAAATTTCCTTTGAAATTTTTCTCTTCCCCTTTCCCTGTGGTGTTAATTCCTTCTGTTCAAGGTTGATCAAAATCTCCTTTGCCCTCTCGGTTACCTCCTCGGGAAGACCAGCCATCTTTGCAACTTCAATCCCGTAGCTATGGTCTGCATAACCAGGGACTATCTTGTGGAGGAAAATTATCTTATCACCAAGTTCTTTGACATCAGCTTTAAAGTTCTTTATCCTTGGGAAAAGCTCCGCAAGCTCGTTCAACTCATGATAATGCGTTGCGAAGATCGTCTTCGCTTTGATGTTCTCGTGGATATATTCAGTTATAGCCCAAGCTATTGATATTCCATCAAATGTGCTCGTCCCTCGCCCCACTTCATCAAGAAGAATTAAACTTCTCGGCGTAGCATTGTTAAGTATATTCGCCATCTCATGCATCTCAACCAAAAATGTGCTTTCCCCACCTGCAATGTTATCAGAAGCCCCAACCCTTGTGAAAATCCTATCTACAATCCCAACCCTTGCATAATCTGCTGGGACGAAACTCCCAATTTGAGCGAGCAAAACTATCAAGCCAACCTGCCTCAAAAAAACACTTTTGCCAGACATGTTTGGACCGGTGATTATCAAAATCTGATTCTCCCCGTTATCAAGGAGGACATCGTTTGGGACAAATTTTTCTCCAACGGGCAAAATTTTTTCAACAACGGGATGACGCCCGCCCTTAATCTCAATTACATCGCTTTCATCAACCATTGGACAAGTATAATTATTTTCAACTGCAACCTCAGCAAGTGAAACGAAACAATCCAGCATCGCTATCAATTGTGCGTTCTTCTGAATTTCCTCCGTATACCCGGATACCTTCTCCCTTATTTGATTGAAAAGTTCCGCCTCCAATGCGGAAATTTTCTCCTCGGCGGTGAATATCTTTTCCTCATATTCTTTCAATTCCGGCGTTATAAATCTCTCTGCATTTACAAGCGTTTGTTTTCGGATGTAATCCTCTGGGATCTTATCAAGATGTGCCTTCGTAACCTCAATGTAATAACCAAAAACAGAATTATAATCAATCTTTAAACTCGGTATCCCCGTCCTTTCTCTTTCCTTCTGTTGAAGATTAGCGATGAACTCCTTACTTGACCTGGCTATAAATCTTAACTCATCCAGCTCAGCATTATATCCATCCCTTATCACACCACCGTCGGAAACAGTTGACGGTGGCTCATCAACAATTGCGTTTTCAATCAAATCAACAACCTCTTGCAGAGGATTTAAAAGCTTGTGAATTTTTTGAAGCGTCTCAGAGCTTGAATTTGAAAGAAGCGATTTTATCTTCGGTATCTTCTTCAACGACTCCTTTAAATTTATCAAATCCTTTGGATTAGCCCTTCCCGTCGTCCCTGGGATATGCGACCTTATCGCAATTCTTGAAATTAACCTCTCAACATCTCCAATTTCGCCAAGGATTTCAAATAGATTTTTCCTTAAGTTTGAATTTTCATAAAGTTCTTTTACCGCTTCAAGCCGTTTTCTTATCGGTTCAATCTTTTTCAAAGGTCTTAAAACCCACTTCTTCAAAAGCCGTGCCCCCATAGGTGTTTGCGTCTTATCTATGACAGAGAAAAGAGTTCCATATGTCGTTTCTCCAAGATATGAAATTGCAATTTCAAGATTTCTTTTCGTCGCTGAATCAAGCAACATATAATCGCCAGTGTCATAACGAGAAATCTTCTTTATGTGAATCAACTTTGTCTTTTGCGTCTCTTGAAGATAATGCATGACTGCACCGGCACATATAACACCGAGTTCAATATCATCTATCCCGAAACCCTTTAACGATTGCGTCTGAAAATGATTAGTTAATGTCTCAAACGCATAGTCATATTTAAAAACCCAATCCTCAAGTTTGGTAAGCGCTGGTTTAATTTGAATGTCTCCGATAGCTTGCTCAACTTTATCTTTTTGAGTTTTGCAGAACAAAATCTCGCTTGGTGATATAGTGTCAAGGAAATTGCGAAGTTCATTTACCGAGACCTCACTTGCATAAAATTCCCCGGTTGAAACATCTGCGAAAGCGAACCCAACTTTCTCATCTTTAAAATAAATTGCGCAAACGAAATTATTTGAACGATTGTCAAGAAGCTTATCGGTAAGGGCAACACCTGGGGTTATAACTTCAACGACATCTCTTTTGACAATTCCTTTTGCAAGTTTAGGGTCCTCAAGTTGCTCACAAATTGCAACTTTATATCCTGCCCTTACAAGTTTGTGTAAATATGTATCAAGCGCATGGTGTGGGAAACCAGCAAGTGGAACATCAGCAGCTGCGCCATTTGCCCTTTTAGTCAAGGCAATCCCAAGGACGCGAGCAGCTATTTTAGCGTCTTCTTCAAATGTCTCATAAAAATCACCCATCCTAAACAAAACTATAGCGTCGGGATATTGCGCTTTTATTTTCCTGTATTGTCTCATCAAAGGCGTGGACATAGAAAATTGGAAAAATTTGTTAAACTAAACCTTTCTCCCATATCTTAAATCAAACTCAAAACTTCTCATCATCTTCAACCAAGGATACATCTCCTTTATGTATTCTTCAACATCAGGTGCAAATGTATAACCGACTATAAAGGCATAAACCTCACCACCTAAAAATTCGCGCACCCTTTCAACCTTTTCAATCAACTTATCAACTTCGCGCTTGCTTGGTCTTGACTTACATTCACCGACGATATAAACCTTCGCCCCATTTCTAAAACCTTCAACATAAATGTTAACTTCATCATATCTCCCATCTGGGTAAACAATGTTCTTCCTTTCAATTACTTCAACCTCAACCCCAAATTCATCCCGAGCGAAATCATACATGTAAAGCATAATCTTATCCTCAAGCCCATAGCCAACGGTATCAGACAAACCTGCAAGTATTTCCCTTGTCCTTTGATGTTCCTTAGCGAGCTGATTCACTCGCTCAGTTAATTCGTTCAACCTCTCCTCCGTCTTCCTTTGCGCCTCTGCAAGTTGATCCACCCTCGCTGTTAGGTTATTCAATCGTTCAGTTAACTCATTTAAACGCTCCTCCGTCTTCCTTTGCGCCTCTGCAAGCTGGTTCACTCGCTCAGTTAATTCGTTCAATCTCTCCTCCATCTTTGCCTGTGCCTCTGTAAGACGATTTATCGCCTCCCAAACCCTAGCGAAATTCTCCTCAGTTCTCCTCTCAAACTCATTTAAACGCTCCTCCGTCTTCCTTTGCGCCTCTGCAAGCTGATCCACCCTCGCTGTTAGGTTGTTCAATCGTTCGGTCAACTCATTCAACCTTTCCTCTGTTCTCCTTTGTGCTTCAGCGAGCTGATTTACTCGCTCAGTTAATTCGTTCAATCTCTCCTCCGTCCTCCTCTGCGCCTCTGCAAGCTGATCCACCCTCGCTGTTAGGTTGTTCAATCGTTCGGTCAACTCATTCAGCCTTTCCTCTGTTCTCCTTTGTGCTTCAGCGAGCTGATTTACTCGCTCAGTTAATTCGTTCAATCTCTCCTCCGTCCTCCTCTGCGCCTCTGCAAGCTGATCCACCCTCGCTGTTAGGTTATTCAATCGTTCAGTTAACTCATTCAATCTCTCCTCTGTCTTCCTCTGTGCTTCAGCAAGCTGTTCAACTCTCTCCGTCAACTTGTTTAAACGATCGGTCAACTCTTCAACCTTTATAGTCAACCCATTCAAACTTTCCTCCGTTCTCCTCTGCGCCTTCGTAAGTTCAGATATGTTTTGTTCTGTCTTGCTCTGGAATTCAATCAGCTTGGAAATAGCATTGGTCAACTCCTTGATAACATCTCTCATCTCGTTAAAATCCGCCTTTGTAATTGCGACACTCTTGATTCTATCGTCCACAAGCTTACTTAACTCCTCCCTCATCTCAGATGTCAACTCTCTCTTCCGCTTGCTTTGTGCCCTCATAAAATTCTATCTCATTTTATTTCTTCCACATCTAAATTAAATCCAAAGGTTTGAAATTGCAAATTTTATTTAATATATTTGACAAAAATTTTCACCAAAGGAAAAGTTAAGGATGAATTCAACAGGAATCATCCGAATTAAAAACGCAATTTTCTACGGGTATCACGGAGTCCACACTTCAGAGCAAAACTCTGGCGGAAGATTTGAAGTTGATATTGAAATTCACTGCGACATCTCAGAAGCAGTTAAAAGTGACTCCCTTAAAAACACAATTGACTATGAACAAGTTTATAACTTTTTGAAGTCATTGATAACCGAGAAAAAATTTTACTTGATTGAAGCTTTAGCTTCAAGGATAGCACAGGGTTTGATTGAAAAATTTGAAAAAATACAAAAAGTCACCGTAAGAGTTCGCAAACCTTCACCACCTGTTGGAGGCGTCGTTGATTGCGTTGAGGTTGAACTTGAAATGAAAAGAGATTAATAAAAATGCCAACTGCTTACATCGGGCTTGGCTCAAATATAGGCGATAGAATTTCTTACCTGAAAAAAGCACTGAATCTGATCTCAAAACTCCCAAAGACAAAAATCACAAAAATCTCCTCACTTTATGAGACCGAACCCTATGGACGAAAAAATCAACCCTGGTTCATCAACCTCGTCATAGAAATTTCAACAGAGCTTAATCCGATGGAGTTATTCAAAAGATGCAAACTTATTGAAACAAAAGTTGGACGAATAGCCCGCGAAAGATGGGCTGAAAGGGAAATAGATATTGATATTTTGCTTTATGACGAAATCTCAATTTCAACGCCCGAGCTTCAAATTCCACATCCCGACTTACATAACCGAAGATTTGTCCTTATCCCTTTAAGCGAAATTGCCCCGGAGGCATTTCACCCCATATTTCAAAAAAGCGTATCCGAGTTACTAATTGAATGCAAAGACATAACCCGTGTGATACACATACCCCAAAAAATAAATATAAAAAACATAATTGAGCCGGATGTGAAAGAAGTTAAATATATCGCAATTGAAGGTGTAATCGGCGCTGGCAAAACATCGCTTGCCAAACTCCTTGGCGAACGCCTTAACGCAAAAGTAGTCCTTGAACAATACTACGAAAACCCTTTCCTTGAAAAATTCTATCAAAACAGGGAAAGATACGCATTTCAAACACAAATCTTCTTCCTGCTCAGTAGATATAAGCAACAAATGGAACTCCTACAAAGAGACCTGTTTCATGAATACTTGATAACTGATTATATCTTTGACAAAGACAAAATTTTCGCCCACATCAACTTAAAAGGGGATGAATTAAAACTATATGAAATGCTCGTTTCAATGCTTGAGAAAAACATCCCCACGCCCGACCTCGTCATATACCTTCAATCAAGCGTTGAACGCCTTATGCAAAACATAAAAAAGCGCGGACGACCCTACGAGCAAAATATAAGCGAAGATTACATCCGAGAACTATCAGAAGCATATAATGAATTCTTCTTCAACCAATACAGAAAATCCCCGGTTCTTGTTATAAATTCAACCGATATTGACTTCGTTAATAATAAAGAAGATTTTGAAGATCTCGTCTCAGAAATTCTAAGCCCGAGAAAATCTTACTTTGAATACTATAACCCAGCAAGAAAATCCAGGTGAAAAATCTATGTTGAGATTTTTAATTTTCATATTGCTTTTGTATATCGCATACAAATTCCTCAAACTCCTCGCACAATACAAAAGAAAAGTTGATGAACTTGAAGCAGAGCTCAAAAAAAGGAAAATAGATCAATTAAAGGATACCGATTACGAAGAGATAAAGTGAGAAGATGACGAAAGTCGCCAACTTTTTCAGAAAAATTGACCCTTTTAAAAGCAGAAAATTTAAAAATTTTTTCATCTCAACGCTTAAAATTTTCTTCAAAAAAGAACCCGCAACGATATTAGATAAGTCCGATAAATTAAATTTTGATTTTGGTCGGGTTGATAAAATTCTCGTTGTAAGACAGCATAATCAACTCGGGGATATGCTCTGCGCAGTACCTCTTTTAAGAGCTTTAAGGGAAAAATTTCCGGAATCCAAAATTACACTCGTCGCAAGCCCAATAAATTACGAAGTGGTTCAACACAATCCATTTGTTGACGAGGTTTTAAACTTTGATAAGGTCAAATTTTTAAAATCCCCTCTCAATTTTTTTCAATTTATTAAAAAAATAAGCTCAAACTTTGACATCGCTATAGTCCCATCAACTGTCTCAATTTCATCAACGAGCAACTTCATAGCTTATCTCTCAAAGGCAAAGATAAGAATAGGACCCAAATCAATTGACGGCAAAGAAAACATCACATCATTTCTCTTCAATTATCAAATCATCCTTGACTGGAGAAAAGAAGAGAAAAAACATCAAACCGAGAGAAACCTTGACATCGTGAGACCATTTGGGATTGACACTGATGATCTTTCTGTCGTCATACCATATTTTGAAGGGGATAAAAAATTTGCGGAAGAATTTTTAAGAGAAAGGGAAAAATTCAACTGTGTTATCGGCTATCATCCTGGGGCTGGGAAAGTAAAAAATAGATGGTCGGCGAAAAACTTCGCCCAACTTGCGATCAAACTCTCTGAAAAATTTAACGCTTTGACACTCATAACCGCTGGTCCTATGGATGAAACACCTGTAAGAGAAATGTTAACTCATATTAACGGCAAAATTAAATACCTTCTGCTTAAAAATGAAAGGATAACGAGGGTAATTGCAATCATTGACTCAATTGAACTTTTCATAACAAATGACACCGGGATAATGCATGTCGCCGGGGCAACTAAAACACCTGTGATATCTCTTTTTGGTCCAACAAACCCTTACCAATGGGCACCGTTTGGGAAAAACAAATTTTTCATTTACTCAAAAACTGGCGAAATAAACGATATAACAGTTGAACAGGTATATAAACTCGCCGAAGAGATTTTAACGATGAAAAAGAAAGCCAAAATTTAAGATCATCTGACCTTCAGGAAATTTTCAACTTCTCTTCTAAACTCAATTACCTTATCAATGAAGTTCTCTTCACCACTTTCAATCTTATCAACCGCTTCAAGCACTATGCGCGTTCTTTCCTCGCTTATCAATGGCTCATACTTGGAAATCAAAAAGTTAAAAACATTGAAACCAAGCTTCGTCCCAGCAAGTCGCCCGTTGAAACTTTGAACATAGCCCCTATCTTTAAGCTTTTGAACTGTGGGTGCGTAAGTGCTTGGGCGTCCAATCTTCTTTTCACGCATAAGTTGGATTAAATTCGCCTCCGTGTAAAGCGGTTTCTCACTGACGAGACGAATCTGAACTTGCGAAACTTTATATCCGCCCGGGGAAATTTCTCCAAATGTCTTCAAAGGTGAAATTAAATTGAAACCATTCTCAACTACCTGACCATTAAATTGAAAGTCAGAGACCAAATCCCCGAATTTCGCTTTGAAGTTGTAAACCTTAATTTTAACTGGCGACATTTGACTTGCCATGAAACGCTTGAAAATGAGGTCGTAAATTTTTATATGCTTTTTGCTTAACCTTGCCTGTAAAAGCAAAAGTTTTGCATCAATGTCTGTTTCAAGTTCAAACGAGCTTAAAGCCCTTGTCGGTCTAATACATTCGTGCGCTCCTTCTTCCCCGCCCCATGTCCTTGGTTTGAAATAACCGGATAAATTCTGCCTTTCAAGATATTGCCTCGCCAAGTTTATACCGAAATTGCTAACTCTCGTTGAGTCAGTCCTGTGATATGTTATTAAACCGCTTTCAAAAAGTTCCTGAGCAATTGACATCACCTCTCCAGCTGTCAAATTCAAAGTGTGAATTCCATCCTGAAGCAATGAATCAGTCGTATACGGTGGCAATGGATTTTGTTCAACTATTTCCTCTTTTACATCAAAAATCTCAACAATCCCAAATTCTTTAACCCTCTCGGATTCATCGGGCGTTGTCGTAAAAGTCAACTTCAAATTATTTTCAAGCCAGACATTTACTTGAGCAACCTTTTTCTTGCTTTCCTTCGTCCTTTCACAAACCCAACCCAAAACCGGCGTTTGAACTCTGCCAGCACTTAAATCGTCACGGTTGAACCTCCTCTGAACAATCTGCGAAAGCCCAAGCCCAATCCAGGCATCTTCAACTTTTCGCAATATCTGCGCCTTAAGCAAATTCAAGTCAAACTCTTCCGGATTATTAATCCCCTCAACTATTGCCCTTTTAGTTATCTCGTGCCAACGCAATCTTTTTATGTTTTGATTAAAAGGATAAATCAAACACCTCAAATCCCAAGCTATTTTTTCCCCCTCTGCGTCAGGGTCAGTAGCGATTAAAACTTCATCAACATTTTCAGCTAATTTCTGAAGGGAGGAAATTACCTCCGGTCTCGTAATTTCAAACTTTACTTCAAGCTTTGAATCAACAAGTTTCGCTCCAAAACTTGGTTGTCTTATCGCAAGGTCTGTAACATGCCCTCTTGATGCAGTCACAAGCAAAAGCATATTTGATGACATAACCTCAAAAACCTGAACCCCATCAACCCTGCTTCTCAATGGCTTGCCGAAGAAATAACTTATCGTCCTTGACTTCGTTGGGGACTCAACTATCAAAAGGCGGGAATTGAATTCAATATCAACCCCAACTTTGAGTTCACGAGTTAAATTTATCTCTTCAATTATCTTTTCAATGTCAAGCTCTTCAACATTTACAAAGTTAACATCAAGCGGTTCAAGCTGTTCCCTCATAAGCTCAAACGCTTTCTGATCATCAACAATTAAAATTGATAACCCTTTTGTCAAACCACCTATCGTTAATCTGCTCGTCCTTCCAGATGCCTGAATATATGCAAATGAATCCGGTGTTACAAGCGAATTACCCGAAATCCCCGTATTTTCAATCACAATCGGGTCTGTTGAAGCTTCTTTGAAAAACACAAGCGATTCAACCATGACATTGTAAGCAAACCTCACAAAGTCGGAAACTTCTTTTGAGCTGGGATCAAAGCCCTCTTTTCTTATCTTTTCAAGGTTTGTCGGGCTCAAATCAACTATCCTTGAGAGGTTTTCAATCAAATCAATCGCTTTCTGTCTTTTCTCACCTTCAAGAAATCTTGCGATGTGGCTTATGACCATCATCATTTTTCTCGGTGTGAAACTTTCCTTATCAATTGTGATTGAAATCCTCGGCACTTCAAAAAAAATCGTGTACCTTAACGATGTCGGAAGGTCAATTCCACGAACAAGCGATGAGCGCCTTGAAGATGTTCCAACAAGGACATCCAATTCACCTTTTTCAAACGCCTGAAAAATTCTTTTAGACGCCTTAACATAAGCGCTTGCCTTTATCCCATTTTGATTCAAGAACTCAGCAATCTCCTCCGCTTTTTCACTACCTCTAACATAAACAATGGCACCTTTGCCAAGCTTCTTTATCAACTCAACGAGATGTTCCTTCGGGTCCCTTTTGGGTAAAAGGTAGGAATCAATTATATTCCTCGTAAAAGAATATGACTGCCCAATGTCAAACCCGAAAAGTTCCCTTAAAATTTTAACCCTCAAAGTTCTCCTTGCGCTCTGCGTCGCCCCTGAAACAACTATTTGTTTATCTTTGACTCTGACCTTTGAGTAAATTTCAGCTAAGTCCTCTTCCTCATCAACTTTTTTTGTTACCATTTTCCTTGCTAATTCAATCTGTTCATCGGTTATACCAAGGATTTTCAAGACAATATCAATTGCCTGCGAACGACGAAGAAACCCATCAACATCATCAACAAACACAGATTCAACTCGAACCGACTCAAAAATTTTTTTATTTTTAACAAGCGACATTGAGGTCGTGATTATTACATCTGCATTTTCTATCTCATCAAGAGATGGTTTCTTGGAAAGCGAATGTATCTGAACTATTTTTTTATCTGTAGAAACGCTCTGGATTTTTTCCCATACTTGGAACGCAAGGGTTGAATTAGGCAATAGAATAAGCGACTTTTTAAGGAGGGAGAGAGCAATTGTAGCGGTTGTTTTACCACTTCCAGTTGGAGCAAGCATTGCGAAACTTTCACCCCTTAGAAATCTTCTCGCCCACAACCTTTGAGCTCCCCACGGTTTTATTCCAAACGGTTCAAAAACTTTTCTTACATCCTCATCGGTGATTTTATTTAATTTTATCCTTCCACTTAACAACTCATCAAGAGTGGCGCTTTCACCATCGCGGAAGTTCAGAAAAACTATCTCAAGGTCTTGCATTTCAAAAACGGCTTTGTTTTTAAAATTTTTTTTACTAAAATTCAAACTGACCGAGAACTCAAATGGGCACATAAAAATTTGCCAAATAAAAATCAAACTTTCAAATAGATGCTTGAGGGAAAGAAAATAATCGTTGGAGTCACCGGTGGAATCTCCGCTTACAAAACTTGCTATGTCATACGGGGTTTGAAAAAACTCGGCGCCGATGTAAAAGTTGTAATGACACGCTCAGCTACAGAGTTTGTAACTCCGCTTACATTTTCAACCTTGTCCGGGAACGAAGTCATTGTTGATATGTTCCCAAAAACCACATCTGAAGGGACAAATATAGGAACGAGGCACATTGAACTTGCTCTATGGGCTGACCTAATGCTAATAGCTCCAGCCACAGCAAACACGATCGCAAAAATAGCACACGGCATCGGGGATAACTTCCTTACTTCGCTTGTCCTTGCGGTAAGATGTCCTGTGATAATTGCACCCGCAATGGATGTTGATATGTACCTTAATGAAATCACACAGCAAAACATAAAAAAACTCAAAGAATACGGCTTTTTGATAATTGAGCCGGAAGAAGGAGAACTCGCAAGTGGACTTGTCGGCATTGGACGAATGGCTGAACCAGAAAAGATAATTGAATTTGTCCGAGATTTTCTCCTCGGCTTTAAATTTGATCTGAAAGGGAAAAAAATCCTCGTCACCGCTGGACCTACATACGAACCAATTGACCCGGTGCGTTTCATTGGAAATTGGTCAACTGGGAAAATGGGTTTTGCGGTAGCAAAGGCATCTTCACAAAGAGGAGCTGATGTCATTCTTATATCAGGACCGACATCTCTTGAGACACCGAAAAATGTAAAGAGGATAGATGTCGTCACTTCTGATGAGATGTTCAATGAAGTTGTGAGATTTTACGATGAAGTTGATGTCGTTATAATGGCTTCTGCAGTTGCGGATTATTCCCCCGTTCAAAAATTTGAAAGGAAGTTGAAAAAAGAGGACATAAAAGGGGACTTCGTTGAATTAAAGTTGAAAAAGACGAAAGATATTCTTAAATATCTTGGAGAGCATAAAAAAGGTCAAATACTCGTCGGATTTGCGCTTGAGACGGAAAATGCAATTGAAAACGCAAAGCAAAAGCTTGAACAAAAAAACCTTGATCTCATAGTTCTTAACACACTTGGAGAAGGTTCTGGATTCGGCTATGATACAAACATCGTTACGATAATCTCAAAAGAAGGTGAAATTTTTGAGTTGCCGAAAATGTCAAAATATGAAGTCGCCAATAAGATACTTGACATAGTTTCAGCCAAATTAAAAAATTGGGAAAAATGAAAGAAGAGATAAAAAAAATACTCAACAACGCAAAGAAATATCTTCAGCAACAGGAAAGTTTGTTTGGCGACGAGGTAACACTGCCAAAGAGCGAAAGTGAAGGTGAGGGAAAAATTCAACAAGTTAACGAAAAAGAATACGGCGTTGACCCGACTTGGATAAATTCAAAGACGCTTGATGAACTTGAATCAAAGATAAAAAATTGTGTGAAGTGCCCGCTTGGAAAAACGAGAACTAATTTCGTCTTCGGTGTGGGAAATCCAAAATCAGAGATCGTCTTCATTGGGGAAGCACCCGGGGCTGAAGAAGACCTCCAAGGCGAACCTTTTGTCGGAAGAGCTGGGCAACTTTTAAATCATCTGCTTGCTTCGGTTGGCTTCAGAAGGGATGAGGTTTACATTTGCAATGTTTTGAAATGTCGCCCACCCGGAAATCGCGACCCTCAACCGTCGGAAATTGAAGCTTGCGGTCCTTATCTTATAAAACAACTTGAAATAATAAAGCCAAAACTTATCGTTTCACTCGGACGATTCCCAGCCCAAATGCTTCTTAAAACAAATGCGACATTGAGCTCACTGAGAGGACAGGTGTACGAATGGAAAGGAATTAAAATGATCGTAACATATCACCCAGCTGCTGCTTTGAGAAATCAACAATGGAAAAGACCTTTAATTGAAGACCTACGAAAAGCGCGCGAAATTTTATATCAAAAATAAAAGTTTGGTTTTGCCATGTCAATTGAAAAAGGAATGAGGCAGGAACTTCCACTTGATAAAATTCTCAAGGATTACAAAACAATTCAAGTCCCGGAACAAAAAGAAGTTGTTCCGAAAGTAATACCGCAAGCAGTTGAAATTGAAACAGCAGTCCTTGGTTCAATGATAATTGACCCCGATTGCATTCCAACGGTTGTTGAAATTTTAAAGCCAGAACATTTTTACAAGGAAGAGCACAAAATAATTTTCAAAGCCATAATTGAACTTTTTGAATCCGGAAGAGGCGTTGACCTTTACATTCTGACGCAAGAGCTGAAAAAAGAGGGACTTCTTGAAAATGTCGGTGGGGCTACTTACCTTGCGGAGTTATCAAATGCGGTTGCGACATCGGCGAAAGTTGAAGAATACGCACAAATAGTTCACGACAAATACATCCTGCGCGAGCTAATTAGAATGACAAACCTTCTCTCAAACGCAGCTTTTAGAGAAGATGCCGATGCTTTTGAATTGCTTGACTTTGCAGAGAGAAAACTCCTTGAGATATCTTCAGAAAAATTTAAGTCCGGGGTTGAGGACATAAAATCGGCTATAAAGTTCGTCCTTGAAAAATACGAGGAGATAAACAGGACGAAACGGTTGTTGACCGGGGTAACAACTGGCTTCCCTGAGTTGGATGCTTTAACCGGTGGTCTTCAAAAGTCGGACCTTATCATAATTGCTGGGCGACCTTCAATGGGAAAGACGGCTTTCGCCTTGACAATTGCAAGGAACGCAGCTGTTGAAGGCAAAGTCCCAGTGGCTTTCTTCTCGCTTGAAATGTCAATTGAACAGGTAGCTTTAAGATTGCTTTGCGCAGAGGCAAATGTTGACATGCACGCTTTAAGAACCGGGAAATTATCGGGCGATGATTGGCAAAAAATTTCAAATGTCGTTGGAAGGATAAGCGAAGCGCCAATTTTTATTGACGACACACCAGCTTTGAGCACACTTGAACTTAGAGCCAAAGCAAGACGCCTTAAAGCTGAATACGACATTGGACTCATAATCGTTGATTATCTACAGCTTATGCAAGGTGGTAAAGCTGAAACAAGAGAAAGAGAAATAGCGATGATTTCCCGATCTTTGAAGTCGTTGGCGAAAGAACTTGAAGTCCCCGTCATCGCCTTATCACAACTTAGAAGAGCCGTTGAAGACCGTGCTGATAAAAGACCGATGCTCTCGGACCTGCGTGAAAGCGGTTCACTTGAACAAGATGCGGATGTCGTTATGTTCGTCCACCGACCCGAATATTACGGAATACAATACTATGAGGACAACATGCCGACAGAAGGGACAGCTGAAATAATCATAAGCAAGCAAAGAAATGGACCGATCGGCGAGGTGCGTTTGAGCTTCCTGAAAAAATCAGCAAAGTTTGAACGACTTGAAATTGGAAGGTCTCTTGTTGAGCCAGTTGATGTTAAACCACCTGACAAACCATTTTAAAAATAAATTCCTTTGAAAAATGCTTTCCCAAGTTTTAAGTGCCTCAACTTATGGGATAGAAGCTTTTGTAGTGAAGGTTGAAACACATATTGAAACTGGTTTATTTGCATTTGCGATCGTAGGTCTACCGGATAGCTCTGTTAAGGAAAGTCGCGAAAGGGTCAACGCAGCGATTAAAAACTCCGGGTTTAAATTTCCAAATAAAAAGATAACCGTAAACCTTGCCCCAGCTGACATAAAAAAAGAAGGGTCACAATTTGACCTGCCGATTGCCATAGGCATACTTTCAGCCACGGATCAAATTCAAAGCGATGTCCTTGATAAATTTATAATTTTGGGTGAGCTTGCACTTGACGGAACATTGAGACCGATTCACGGCGCACTACCAATTGCGATGAGCGCAAGAAACAATGGTTTGAAAGGGATAATTCTACCGAAAGAAAACGCAAAAGAAGCAGCGATCGTATCAGATATAGAAGTTTACCCAATGAGCTCATTAACCGAGGTCGTAAATTTTCTAAATTCAGAACATCAAATTTTAAACCCTTTTAAAGTTGACATCAATGAAATTTTCAATCAAGAAAGCAAATACACAATTGATTTCTCAGATGTAAAGGGACAGGAAAATGTAAAAAGAGCTCTTGAGGTCGCAGCAGCTGGTGGTCATAATCTTATTATGATTGGTCCACCTGGAAGTGGGAAAACGATGCTTGCAAAACGTCTCCCTACTATACTTCCACCGATGACGCTTGAAGAAGCACTTGAGACAACCAAAATTCATTCCGTAGCGGGCATTTTACCTCCAAATACAGCGCTTGTCGCAACACGACCGTTTAGAGCTCCACATCATACAATATCCGACTCAGCCCTTGTCGGAGGCGGGACAATACCACGCCCCGGAGAAATATCCCTTGCTCATCACGGCGTTTTATTCCTTGATGAATTACCAGAGTTCAACAGAAATGTCCTTGAGGTACTAAGACAACCGCTTGAAGATAAAAAGGTCACAATCAGTAGAACAAAAATGACAGTTGAATATCCAGCAAATTTTATGCTTGTATGCGCTATGAATCCGTGTCCGTGTGGCAACCTCGGAAATCCATACCAACAGTGCACTTGTACCCCGGCACAAATTCAAAAATACATGGGCAAAATCTCCGGACCATTGCTTGATAGAATTGATATTCACATTGAAGTGCCAGCTGTTAAGTATACGGAACTTGTAGGGAAATCATCAGGCGAAACTTCGGCACAAATAAGGGAAAGGGTTATAAAAGCAAGGGAAATTCAACTTAAAAGATTCAAGGGTAGGAAAAATCTCTTTAAAAATGCCGATATGCAAACGAGGGAAATTCGTGAGTTTTGTAAGATTGACCCCGACGGAGAGAACCTGCTTAAAAACGCCATAACGAAGCTCGGTCTATCTGCTCGCGCTTATGATAAAATTTTAAAAGTTGCCAGGACAATCGCCGACCTCGCAGGAAGTGAAAACATAAAACCAGAACATCTAAGCGAAGCAATTCAATACAGGTCCCTTGACAGAAACCTCTGGGGATTGACTTAATCAATTATACTTCAAATTTCACTTTAAATCACCATATAATCTTTTAAGGACGGACTCAATTAGCTTGGAAGTTTCATCTTCCCCTTTGTATCTCAACATTTTCAAGTCAATATCTCTGTCAAGCAAAATCTTCCTTACGGTGTTATACGACATCTTGACATTATAAACCTTTTTCATAACCCGTGCAACACCATCGTATGTCCAGTATTTCTTTTTTAATCCAAATTCCTGAGGCGTAAATTCTTGCACAAGGCGGAGAATTGTCTCCTTCTGCTCGTTAGTAATTCTTTCCTTGCGCCCTCCTCTTTTGCTAAGAAATTCATCAATCCCCTCCCTTTCAAAATTTCTAAGAATGTATGTCACAGCTGGCTCAGTTACACCCAACTCCTCGGCGATTTCTTGCACAGTCTTGCCCTGTTCACTTAACAAGACAGCTTTTACCTTGCGATAAATTGATGGATAAAAAAGCCCCTCGTTGGAAAGTGTATTTAAAAGCTTCTGCCTTTCCTCATCAGTTAATTGACGAACGAATTTTCTCGGCTTCATATCACGGACCAAATTTTTATTTTATTTCAACTAAAGCTCTTTCCGTTTGAGTGGGATTTATTAGTTCGCCGTTTTCGTCTCTTAGCTCAATTTCTTTAATTTCAAGATAACTTATCCCTTTGTCATTACCCTTAAATTTCAACTTGATCACCTCACCACTACCACTGATTCCACCGGAAAACTCCGTACTCACTTCATTTGTTGATGCGTTAAATTCAACGCTTTGATCAAATCCTTTTTCACTCACATTCCTTCCCCTATCAACCGACAAAAGTGAAATTCTAACATTGTCAAAATCAATTTTAAATTTCACTCTCTTCAATCGGCTAACATCTTCAACCCAAACACCGACTGTAAATTGACTATCAATACTAACAACATTTCTCAACCTGTAAAATTTCAAAGTCGGACCCTTTATCGCATCAACGCTAAAATTTCTGATGAATTTCTTTATATCGCTTTGGGACTTATATCTCACCTCAATTTCAAACCTATAGTTTACATCGTCAAGGTAATCAAAAAGCGCACTGTTATATGTTACCCAATTGGTCCAATCGGAATAATCAACCAATCTATATCTGAATTCATTCGCCCTCGGGTTATTCCCTTCCCATAAAACGAGAACCGCCGTTGTCTTCATTGTATCCCCTTCACCTGGCTGTAAAATTGTCACCGACGGTGGCTCATATGCGCTACTTTCGGGATCAACTGGATTATCCAAATTTCTAACGCAGGATGAAAAAGACAAAAACACCAAAAAAATCACAAATTTAATTTTCATAAAAACTTTGCAAATTTATTTCAAGGCGAACACCGTAACATTTGCTCAAATTCATAGGTAAAATTTTTATCTCATCAACATTTCTCAATGTGTTGTAAAGCGTAAGCCCTGCAAACAAAGCACTCGCACCGATTGCTATGTTCCTCTGCCTTATAACCTTGTAATATTCCTCTCTATAATTTCTGATCTTCTCAATCTCAACCGAAGCACGATACTTCTCATAGATGCTCTCTGACTTTATATGAAGTGCAACCGCAATGCCAATTGATGCAATTGTCAAAGTTGAACCAAGATAAGTTAAATTGCCCTTCCATAGCAACTTTTTCCTATACTCCCTAACAGCTTTCGTTTCTGGCGTCTCTTCAAGTTTAAATTTCTTCACTATGACCTCGCTTCTTTGAACATCAATTTCAAAACTCGTCTCATAATACCCCTCTTTCACCAATTTAATTTGATAGCTCCCAAATGGCAGTTTAAAATTCGCCGGTGTAAGTCCGTAAACTTTCCCATTAATTATGACAATTGCTTCCTTTGGCTCTGTCTCAACGATCAGAGTTGCAAAACTTGTAGTTGTGTCTTGCGCATTTGCTAAAATCGTAATTAAAAAAGCAAGCAGAATGATTTTACGCATATAACGAGAGCAAATTTTTATGTTCAATTGAAATATACTACGAAAAGGAAAATTTATCAAGCCGAAAATTCAACTTGACATTTCAATTTCGCTTGATTATCTTTAAAGTGTAGAAAAAAATGGAAAGGACAATGGACGCAAAAGTAATTCATCGCCTTGAGGAGATAGTTGGTAAAGAGAGGGTCTTGACATCAATTGAAAATCGGATTGCTTATTCATATGATGCAACCCCAACATTTTCAAGCTTACCAGATGCAATCGTAATCCCTGAAAGTGTAGAACAAGTTTCAGAAATTTTAAAACTCGCAAACGAGGAAAACTTTGTCGTCATCCCAAGAGGTTCAGGAACCGGGTTAAGCGGTGGGGTTATTCCCCTGCCGAATTCAGTAATTCTTCTAATGAACAGATGGAGGAAAATAATAGAAATTGACACTGAAAATCTAACAGCATTGGTTGAACCTGGTGTAATAACCGCTCAACTTCATCAAGAGGTTGAGAAATTAGGGCTTTTTTATCCACCTGACCCCGGGAGTATGACTATATCAACAATTGGCGGGAATGTAGCTGAAAACGCCGGTGGTTTGAGGGGACTCAAATACGGCGTGACAAAAAATTATGTCCTCGGTATTGAAGCCGTTTTGCCAACGGGCGAAATAATAAATGTCGGTGGGAAAAATGTCAAAGATGTCGCAGGGTACAATCTCAGAGATGTCCTGATCGGCTCGGAAGGAACGCTTGCGGTCTTCACGAAAATTTTACTCAAACTCATCCCAAAGCCACAGGCATCAAAAACTATGCTCGCATTTTTTAACTCAATAAAAGACGCTGGTAAAACCGTCTCATCAATTATCGCAAACCACATAACACCCGCAACACTTGAATTCCTTGACAACACGACGATAAAATGCGTTGAAGATTACGCTCATCTCGGTCTCCCAACTGAAGCCGGAGCATTACTTTTAATTGAGGTTGACGGTCACCCCGCACAAGTTGAAGATGAAGCAGAAAAGATAGAAAAAATTTGCAAAGAAAACGGTTCAACGGATTTCAAAGTAGCCAAGACAGAAAGCGATGCACTTAAACTCAAAACAGCAAGACGCTCAGCTTTTGCTGCACTTGCAAGGGTTAAACCGACAACTATACTTGAAGATGCAACTGTCCCAAGAAGTTATGTCCCCTTAATGGTTGAGAAAGTCCAAGAAATAGCGAAAAAGTATGACATAATCATAGGAAATTTCGGGCACGCCGGGGATGGGAATTTACATCCAACTGCTTTAACTGACGAAAGGGATCACGATGAGATGAAGAGGGTTGAGATGGCATTTGATGAGATTTTTGACTACGCTTTAAAACTTGGCGGAACGATCACCGGCGAACACGGCGTTGGACTTGCCAAAAAGAAATTTCTACCGAAACAATTCAATTCAGCCACGATTGATTTCATGCGGAAAATAAAAGAAGTCCTTGACCCAAAGGGAATTCTAAATCCGGGGAAAATCTTTGACTTCAAACCAAAATGTGAAGGTCGCCTTCCTACATCAAGGGAAGAAATTGAAAAATACAGCGGTCTATGGGTCTGAAATAAAAAGGGAAATTTTATGCTTGATATAAAAATTCCATCAGAACTTATAATCCAATGTATGCACTGCGGAATGTGTCTTCCGGTCTGTCCGACATATAACTTGACATTAAATGAAAAATCATCGCCAAGGGGAAGAATACGCCTCGTTAAAGAAATTGAAGATGGAAATTTACCCATCACTGACGATTTCGTTGAAGAGATGTATTTTTGTCTTGACTGTCAAGCTTGCCAAACCATTTGCCCAGCCGGTGTTAAATATGGTAAAATAGTTGAGTCAACGAGGATTAAAATTTTCCTCTCTGGCAAAGACAAGCAAGCGCTATGGAAAAAACTCGCATTTAAATTCATTTTTGCCTCAAACTATACATTTAAATTTTTCGCAAGGGCTTTAAAACTTTATCAAAAGAAATTCAAACCATTACTTCACAATCTTTTACCCGAGAGGTTGCGCCAAATTGAGGAGCTCGCACCGAAAATTTCAGATGAATTTTCTGATGAAATTCTACCAGAAGTGATAACACCAAAAGGAAAAGCAAAATACAAGGTCGGTTTTCTAACGGGCTGTTTTATGAATGTGATGTATTCAAATGTCAATATTGACACGATTGAGGTCTTGCTTGAAAACGACTGCGAGGTTTACATTCCGAAAGGTCAAGTTTGTTGTGGCTCTATTATGGCGCATTACGGCGATATTGAAACAGCGAAAAAACTCGCAAGGAGAAACATAATTGAATTCTCAAAATACGAACTTGATGCTATCGTCATAAATTCAGCAGGTTGCGGGGCGTTTATGAAAGAATACGGGGAAATTTTCAGCGATGATAAAATTTTAAAAGAAAAAGCCGAAAATATAAGTAGATTGACAAAAGATATAAACGAGTTCCTTTATGAAATCGGATTCAAAAAGCCAAATGCTGAATTGAATTTCAAAGTGACTTATCACGACGCTTGTCATCTTGCACACTCTCAAAAAATAACTTTGCAACCAAGGGAAATAATAAAATCAATTGATGGGATAAATTTCGTTGAACTGAATGAATCAAACTGGTGTTGTGGTAGCGCTGGAATTTACAACATTTTGAGATTTGACGATTCAATGAAGTTTTTAGATAGAAAAATTGAAAACATACTTAAAACTGGCGCTGAAATTGTCCTCACAGCAAATCCAGGTTGTCACGCACAAATTGAATACGGCTTAAAAAAATCGGGCAAAAACATAAAGGTTATGCATCCGATATCACTTCTAAACCTCGCTTATAAAATGTCAAAAAAATTAAAGGAGGCAGAAGTTGATTCCGCTTAAAGATACAATACCATCAAGAACATATCCGATCGTGACGGTAAGTTTGATAATTGTAAATGTTTTGGTCTTCCTCTTTGAACTTTCGCTTGGTGAGGGACTTTCGGAATTCTTTGACATCTTTGGTGTCGTCCCTGCGACTTATTTTGAATTAAAAGAAGCTGGCGCTCCATTTTTATTGGTATATTTCCCATTTGTCACTTCAATGTTCTTGCACGGTGGGTGGATGCATTTGATTGGAAACATGCTTTATCTTTGGGTCTTCGGGGACAATGTTGAAGATAGGATGGGACATTTTAAATTCCTGGTGTTTTATCTCCTTTGTGGGATATTCGCAGCGTTAGCTCATGTCTACACAAATCCGCACTCGGAAATTCCAACGGTTGGCGCAAGCGGTGCGATTTCTGGAGTTCTTGGCGCCTACTTCATTTTGTTCCCTCATTCAAGGGTTATAACACTGATCCCGATTTTCTTTTTCTTTGATTTGATTGAGGTATCAGCGTTTGTATTTCTCGGTTTTTGGTTCATACTTCAATTTTTCAACGGAATCGCTTCGCTTGGCGCAGCAACTTACGCAACAACTGGAGGTGTTGCCTGGTGGGCTCACATCGGCGGATTTGTCGCTGGGTTTTTGCTTTCGTTTGTTTTCGCACGGAGAAGATGGGCTTAAACAAAAAAATTAAAAAAGGGGAATGCATATGATGATCAAATCGGAAAAACAGCTAAAAGAACTGAAAAATTACAAACCCCAAAATTGCTTTGTCTCCTCCCTTTATCTTAACACCGACGGGAGCAAATTTTCAAAAAAGCAAATTGAGGTCATCTTCAAAGACCTCGTCAAAGAGAAAAAAAGTGAGTTTGGAGACGAAAAAGAATTTAAAGATGTGCTTGAAGATATAAAAAAGATGGAAAACTACATATCCCAAAACCTTGACATCGTAAAATACAAAGGTTTGGCTATATTCTCCTGTTCAAAGGAAAGCTTTTGGCAGGTTTATGAGCTGAATGTTTCCCCACCAAACTTATTCACGATTGACAAATCCCCTTACATCCGACCTTTGCTTTTGATAATGTCAAGGACGCACAAAATTTGCACCACTATATTTGACCATAGAAAAGCGAGGATTTTTACAATTCTCGGCAACGAGATCATTTTAAACAGCGAAATATATGACGAGACACCGAAGAAAATAAAAATCGCCGGCTATCACGGATTTGACGAGTCAAGAGCAACGGAACACATGGAGAACAAAATAGTTGAACACTACAAAAAAATCAGCGATAAACTACTTGAGATTTATCAATCGGAAAAATTTGACATTCTCTTTATCGGAGGGAAACAGGAGGATATAAACCAATTCGCTGAGCAACTTCATCCATATCTCAAAAAAATTTACCGCGGTTCTTTTAACCTTCCCATAGATGCAAAAGAAAGCGACATCCTTAGGAAATCGCTTGAACTTGAAACAAAATTGCTGATTGAAGATGAAGAAAAAACCATTGACCAGCTTAAAACACATGCGCGCTCCAAGACATCTGAAATGGCTGTGCTTGGCATTAAAGACACGATAAGGGCTTTAAACGAGGCAAACATAAACAAGTTAATTTTCAACCTTGATTTCTCATACTCTGGGAAATACTGCCCTTCTTGCAATTACCTTGCGTTAAAAGATGACAAGTGCCCGAGATGCGGTGTTAATTTATTGAGGACTCAAAATATAGTTTTCAAAATAGTTGATGTTGCAAGCGAGATAAACGCTGAAATTTACCCGATATTTTTCTCAAAGGAATTGAACCAAGAAGGCATTGGAGCTATATTGAGACATAAAGGCGTTACAAAAACAACCGTTTGAAAAACAAATTTTTAATCAAGATTGAAAATCAAATGCGCAATTTTTGACCTTGACGGGACAATCGCACAAACAAATGAATTAATTTTTGATACATTCAATTACATCTCAAAAAAATACACAGGCAAAACTTTCACACCCCAGGAGATAGCAAATGAATTTTTCGGTCCGCCAGAGGAAGGAGGTATAAAGAAACTTCTTGAATTATATGGCAATGACAAAACCAAAATAGAAGAACTCGTCAAGGTAGCCACCCAAGAATTTTACTCTTACTACGAGGCAAATCATCATAAAGCGAAGGAATATAAAGGCATAAGGAATTTGCTATCGTTTTTGAAAAACGCTGGTTTAAAACTCGCGATATTCACCGGAAAAGGGAGAATCACGACATCAATAACTTTGAGAAAGCTTGACCTTGAAAAATTTTTTGACATTGTTGTCACCGGCGACGATGTCAAGCAACATAAACCATCTGGCGAAGGGATAAAGAAGATACTTGAAATTTTAAATCTCTCCCCTGACGAAGCAATTCTCATCGGAGATGCCACAAGCGATGTAAAAGCGGGAAGAGAAGCGAATGTCAAAGTCATCTCAGCGCTTTGGGACTCGCTTACGAAGGAGAAAGTGTTAGAAATGAAACCAGACATCATAGTACATTCCATTGACGAACTTAAAGAAGTCCTCAACGATTTAATTTTTAAAAATGAAGAAAACAAGTGATATGCTTCGGCTTCTTTTGATATTATGTCCTCTCTTGATTAACTTTTCAATAGCGCAGGACAAAATTGAGATAAAAGGATTGAGAGTTTACAGCTACGAAGGCGAGATATACCCGCCGATAATCGTAAGATATGACACGCTCTGGAATGGCGAGCCAAACACCGCAAACGATTACATCGTGATTGAATTTGATGTTAAATATAAAAAAGTTCCAGACCTTGGAATTCGTTTCTATCATTGTGATAGAAATTGGCGCAAAACGGAAAATGTATTTGTCCAAAGTTTCTTTCATAGCCAAACTCTTTTTCTAAATTACATCACTGCTGAAAAAGGAATTCGTGAGTATAATTTTCACTTTAAAAACATCTTCCCCGACAACGACAACATAGTGCAATTCCCCTACTCCGGGAATTACATCTTTGAAATCTACGATAAAAGAGCCGATTCAATAGTTTATGCAACTGGCAGATTCATAGTCGTTGATCAACTTACAAATATAAATGCGAAACTGAACAAGGTCTTGCTCGGTGAGGAAGCAAACTTTAGAAACTATGTCAACGAAATTGACATTGAAGTTGAAATCCCTGACTCATTAAACTGGCACTACATCACGACTGTTGATATTTATGAGAACTGGAAAATTCACTACCCATATCGCATTGATTTCAACGAGAGGAAAAACTATACTTTCGTCAGTGGTTTTCCAGCAAATTCAAGGATTTTCAAAATTTGGAACATTTTACCCGGGAATGAATACAGACAAATTGATTTAAGAAACGAAAAAATTTATCCAAACGGACAACCTGTGGTTCCAATTAGTGGAATTGACAAGATCCGAAAATTCTGGCAGGGTGGACAAGATATGAACGGCGGGTGTATGATTGTTGATGAAGGCATGTATTCAGAATATCTTGAGGTGATGTTTCGGCTTGAGATTGATCCGGAGGCGGGAAAGAAATTAAAAGGAGACATTTACATCGTCGGTTGTTTCAATAATTGGAAACCTACAATTGACGATATGCTAAAATATGATGCTTTGAGAAATTATTACTTCGTAAAAAAATGGTTAAAGCGCGGTATTTATGATTACCAATATGTCATCGGTTATTTTGACAAAGCCAAAAATGATGTTGTCGTTCTTGATTGGATTGAACTTGAGGGTAACGATTGGAAAACGGGAAATTTATATCAAATCGTCGTCTATTATCGTGATCCAAACTTCGGTGGTTTTGATAGGATAATTGGATTTAAAAAAATTGAGGGCTAAACCTATGGATAAAGTTGATATCGGGGTTATAGGTGTTGGTTATCTTGGAAGCATACACGCAAGGATTTTATCAAAGATAGATAAAGCAAATTTTGTTGGCGTATACGATATAAATCAACAAAGGGCGGATGAGATAGCAAGAGAAGTTGGCGTTAAAAGTTTTAAAACGCTTGACGATTTGCTCAACAATGTAAAAGCGGTTGTAATTGCAACACCGACGACAACTCACCATCAAATTGCAATTCAATGCTTGTCCAAAGGAATTCACACATTTATAGAAAAGCCGATAACGGACAAAATTGAAGGAGCGGAAGAGATAATAAAGGTTTCAAATGAGAAAAATTTAAAGGTTCAAGTTGGGCATGTTGAAAGATTTAACCCAGCTTTGCTCTCGCTTGAAAACTACGAACTTCAACCCGTGTTTATTGAAGTGCATCGTCTCGCTCAATTCAAAGGAAGAGGGGCTGATGTTGCTGTAATTCTTGACTTGATGATTCACGACATTGATATTGTCTTAAATCTTGTGAAAAGCAAGATAAAAGAGATCAAAGCAAGCGGTGTGGCTGTGATATCCGATTCAATAGATATAGCTAATGCGAGGATTGAATTTGAAAACGGTTGCATCGCTAACTTAACAGCAAGTAGAATTTCAAGGAAAAATGAAAGGAAGATGAGAATCTTTCAGCGCAACGCTTATATTTCAATTGACTTTATGCAGGGGATATCGGAGATATTTCGTATAGTTGGGGATGAAGAAGAAGTCAAGCCGACTTTTTTACTCGGGAAAATTGAGCTTGGAACGAAACCGAAAAAAATCATCTACGAGCAACCAAGCGTCAAAAACATCAACCCAATAGAAGCTGAGCTCGTCTCATTTATTGAATCAATTCTGTACGATAAAGCCCCTGTTGTTTCAGCCGAGGATGGCAGACGTGCCCTTGAAGTAGCGTTCAAAATTATAGATGAGATAGAAAAACAACAGGAAATCGTGCGAAGCAAAATGTCACCTGATGACACAATTTAAAACAAAATTTAAGTTCCGAAGATGCTGGATATTTTCGCCCAAAAAATTCAAATAAATGATGAAATTGTCAAAACAATCGGAAAGATCGCCGACGAGAACAATTTTGAAGTTTATGTTGTCGGGGGTTATGTCAGGGACCTTCTTTTGGGAAAAGAGGTGAAAGATGTTGATTTTCTCGTTATCGGTGAAGGGACGAAATTTGCAAAGATAGTTGGGAAAAAATTCGGCAAAAAGGTGACTGTTTATGAAAATTTTAGAACCGCAATGATAATGCTTGAGGATAGAAAAATTGAATTCGTCGGCGCAAGAAAGGAAAGTTACCGAAGGGACTCAAGAAAACCGATCGTTGAAGACGGAACACTTGACGACGACCTTGCAAGACGAGATTTCACGATAAATGCTATAGCAATCTCAATAAACCAAGATGACTTTGGAAAAATAATTGACCCATTTAACGGAAGACAAGACCTTGTTGATAAAATCATCAAAACACCACTTGACCCGGAGAGGACATTTGACGATGACCCGCTCAGGATGTTAAGAGCTATCAGATTTGCAACGCAACTTGAATTCAAGATAGAAGAACGAACCTTTGAAGCGATAAAAAAGATGAAAGAACGAATTGAAATCGTTTCACAGGAGAGGATAACGGATGAATTTTTGAAGATCATGCAAGCGAAAAGACCCTCAATTGGATTAAAATTGCTCCAGGAGACAGGTTTAATGAAAATCATTTTACCTGAGGTTGCAGAACTTGAAGGGACGGAGCAAAGGACGGACTATCACCACAAAGATGTGTTTCAACACACCTGTCAAGTTGTTGATAACCTTGCTAAGGTTACCGATGATGTTTGGCTTCGGCTTGCGGGTTTATTTCACGATATAGCCAAACCCAAAACTAAGGCGTTCAAGGAAGGCGTTGGTTGGACTTTTTATGGACACGATGTCCTTGGTGCGAAGATGGTTCGGCAAATCTTCCGTAGGTTAAAATTGCCGATTGAAAAATCAAAATATGTTGAGAAACTCGTCCGACTACATCTTCGCCCAATGGCTTTGGTTGATGAAAGCGTAACGGATTCTGCGATAAGAAGATTGATCGTTCAAGCCGGAGAAGACCTTGACGATTTGATAAAACTTTGCAGAGCAGACATAACAACAAGAAATCCAAAACTCGTTGAGGAATACTCCAGAAACTATGATATCGTAGTTAAAAAAATTAAAGAGGTTGAGGAAAAAGACAGATTAAGGGCTTTTAAATCACCTGTTGATGGAAACGAGATAATGCAAGCACTCGGTCTAAAACCAGGACCACTTGTCGGTCGCTTGAAGAAAGCAATTGAAGAGGCAATCCTTGAGGGTATTATCCCAAACGAACACGATGCAGCTTTTGAATACCTTATGAAGATAAAAGACAAAATCATCGCCGAATATGAAGAAAAAACAAAACAAACCGAAGGAGGAAAAAATGCGTAAAATTTTAAATCTTCTCTTGGTCTTCACACTCTCAATCACTGTTATCTTTGCCCAAGAGCAAAAGAAAAAATTTACGATCAAAGATTTGCTCTCAATTCAAACCCCATCTCAAATTGATATTTCGCCCGATGGAAGATATGTCGTTTTCACATTATCAAAAGCCGATTTTGAAGAGAGCACTTTTAAGACGGATATCTATATGGTTTCAACCGCGGATGGTAAAGTTAGACAAATGACTTTTTCAAAGGAAAATGAGTCATCGCCAAAATTTTCACCTGATGGGAAGTTCATCGCTTTCTTATCAAATAGGAAAACCGCTGACGATCAAAAAGAGACAAAGTCGCAAATATGGCTTTTGCCAGTTGACGGCGGAGAGGCGTTTAAGCTTACAAATGCCCCAGAAGGAGTTATAAGTTATCAATGGATGCCCGATGGGAAGAACATCCTTTATTTGACCCAAGAAACCCTTCCGAAGCCAGAGAAAGAGAAAAAGGAAAAAGACAAAAAGTTGAAATTTGATGCAACCGTCGTTGATAAAGAAAAATATCGCAAGGAATTTTACCTTGTGAATGTTGAAACGAAGAAAGAAAAAAGGGTTTTCATCGGGGATTATGGTGTTGATCAATTTGATGTATCTCCAGATGGAAAACTTGTCGTTTACAACACAAATTACACCGGCGACATAGACGATGGACCAAAGTTTGACCTTTGGATATTTGAAATTGAAACAGGAAAATCAAGACAGTTGACGAAAAGACCCGGTGGCGAAAGGCAACCTAAATGGTCACCTGATGGCAAGTTGATCGCTTTTATCGCAGACCTTGACCCAAAGTTCACATATTCACAAGAGGAACTTTTCATTGTTGACCCAACAACAGGTCAAATAAAAAATTTAACTGAATCGTTTGACACAGGAATTGTAAGCTACGAGTTTTCAAAATCTGAGGCGGAAAAAATTTATGCAAGGACAGCAAGCGGTGTTTATACTCACATTTACACAATTTCAACTAAGGATGGTAGCATAAAGGAATTCCTTGGCGGTGAAAAGGTCTTCAACGATATATCAATTTCAAATGGAGATAAAACAATCGCATTTTTAATTGAAGATAAAACAAGTGCGCCTGACATTTACATTTTTAAAGATGGGGAACTCAAAAAACTAACCGACTTAAACCCGCAACTTTCAAATTTCACATTTGGAGAACAAACGGTTATAAAATGGAAAAGTTTTGACGGTTGGGTAATTGAAGGAATTCTCGTCAAACCAGTCAATTTTGAGCAAGGGAAGAAATATCCGATGCTTGTTGCCGTTCACGGTGGTCCTTATGGAAGAATTCAAAACACACTTCGACAGTATTATAATTTCCAGGTCTGGGCTAATGAAGGTTACATTGTTTTTGCTCCGAATTTCAGAGGAAGCTCAGGGTATTCAAATAAATTTGGCATTTCAAACTTTAAGGACCTCGGTGGGGGCGACTTTAAAGACATTATGACTGGAATTGATTACATAATTAAAGAGCTTAAAATCGCCGATGAGAACAAACTTGGCATTTTCGGCGGAAGTTACGGCGGTTACATGACAAACTGGGCTATCACGCAGACAGACAGGTTCAAAGCTGCTGTTTCAATGTTTGGAATTTTCAACTTGATAACCGATTACAGCAACTCATATCTCCCAAGCTGGGAGCCAAACTACCTCGGTGATTACTATTGGAACAACCTCAAAATTTATCTTGAACGCTCGCCTTTCTACTATGTTAAAAATATAAAGACGCCAGTTTTAATTTTGCACGGTGACGAGGACCCGAACACATTTATAAGCAATTCAAAAGAAATGCACCAAGCGTTGAAACATCTTGGAAAAACGGTTGAATTTGTAAGGTATCCGCGCGAGGGTCACGGCTTTAGAGAACCAAATCATAGAATTGACGAATTTTACCGTTGCCTTGATTGGTTTAATAAATATCTGCTCGGAATTGAGCCAAATAAAAAACCGATAGTCAGAACGGATGAATGGGTATTTGCCGATGGTTGGGAAATTAAAGTTGTGAAAGTAAATAAGAATGTTGTTTACTCTGGGTTTGACACTGCGAGAAAATTTGTTGAGGTTGAGCTTCTGTTTAAGTCCGGGGAAAATGCAAACGGCTTAGATTTATCAATTTTAAACGACTTTACAATCTTTGATCAGAACGGAAATAAGGTCAATGCTTTTGGCGCACCAGTTGAAGTGACAGGTGCGAAATCCGTTTTAACTGGCGATATCAAATTGAAATTAAACCCGGATAAAATTAATCCTTACTTCCCTGTTAAGTTAAGCTTTGACTCAACAACATTAAAAGGTGATCTTCGTCTGAAAATTTCAAAATTTCCCCAGTTTGAATTTTCAATTGAATGAAAGCTAAAAAGGCACGCCTTCGGGCGTGCCTTTTATTAATACCGTGGCATAGTCGGATCAATCTTTTCAATCCATGCGTCAATACCCCCGGCAAGGTTCTTAACTCTCGTGAAACCAAGTTCTCTTAAAAGTTGAACCGCCCGAGCGCTTCTCCCACCCATTTTACAATAAAGAACTATTTCACGCGTTTGATCAAGTTCGTTGACTTTTTCAGGTAACTTTGAAAGTGGAATTAACTTGCTACCTTCAATTTTATTTATCTCATATTCAACTGGCTCACGAACATCAATCAAAATAATATCCTCCCCATTTTCAAGTTTTTCTTTCAATTCCTCTGGCGTTATTTCAAGCCCCGATTGATGTAAAATTTGCTCCGGGGTTATCCCGCAAAATGCCTCATAATCAATCAACTCTTTAACCGTTGGATTTTCCCCACAAACCGGGCACTCTGGATCCTTCCTTAGTTTAAGCTCTCTAAATTTCATCATAAGCGCATCAAAAAGCAAAAGTTTCCCAATCAACGGCTCACCGATACCGAGGATTAATTTTATCGTCTCAAGGGCTTGGATTGTCCCTATGATTCCAGGTAAAACCCCAAGCACTCCACCTTCAGCACAACTTGGGACAAGTCCAGGCGGTGGAGGTTCTTTATAAAGACAGCGATAGCAAGGTCCTTTATCAGCATAAAAAACCGATACTTGACCCTCAAATCTGAAAATACTCCCATAAACATTCGGCTTCTTCAAAAAAACACAGGCATCGTTGACAAGATAACGCGTAGGGAAATTATCCGTCCCGTCAACAACAATATCATATTCTTTTATCAAATCAAGGGCGTTCTCGCTGGTGAGACGCATTTCATAGGTCTCTATCTTGACATTTGGATTTAAAGATTCAAGTTTTTCACGTGCAGATTCAAGCTTTGACCTACCAACATCCTTCGTAGTATGAAGTATTTGTCTTTGAAGATTAGACAAATCAACGACATCAAAATCAACTATTCCAATCCTGCCAACGCCAGCAGCTGTCAAATAAAAAGCCAGTGGTGAGCCAAGACCTCCTGCGCCAATTATTAAAACACTCGCCGACTTTAACCTCCTTTGACCTTCAAGCCCAACCTCAGGGATTATAAGATGACGACCGTACCTAAGAAATTCCTCACGATTCAATTCAACAACACCTGCATTGGTCATCTCAATCACCTCCATGTTTATTTTAATTTCCACCAGCTATCGCTGGAACTATACTCACAACATCACCGTCTTTGACACCTGTATTTCCTCCTTCAAGATATCTTATATCTTCATCGTTGACATAGATGTTAACAAAACTTCTCAAATTTCCATCTTCTGAGAAAAGATGTCGTTTCAACTGCGGATATTTTTGAGTGAGAGCATTAAGCAATTCACCTACTGTGTTGCCTTCAACTTCAACCGAATCTCTATTTTCAGTGTATGGTCTCAAAGGTGTGGGGATCATAACTTTAACTTTCATCTTTGAATTCAAATTTTGTTTTTGATCTCAATTTCCTCAAATTCAAACCCACTTCTGTCTTCTTTCAAAACCCAACTGTTAATTTCTTTCGCAATCCCATTCTCAACCGAGACGATAAAATATGAAAGAAACGGCAAGGCGTGTTCCCTATCGTAGTCGGAAGGTTTGGCTGGATGATCGGGATGTGAATGATAGAAACCAACAATGTCAAGATTTTTCCCCTTTGAATATCTTTCAGCCATAAGATAATTTTCCGGCGTTATCAAAAATCTACGATTCCTCTCGTTCTCTTTTGAATTTTCAATCCTCAAAACTTCAAAAACCTCTTTCACATCTTGATTAAATCTCCCAATTAAAACACCACAACATTCCTCGGGGTATGTTTCCTCACCGTGCTTTTTCACCAGCTCAATTATTTCAGCTGATACTTTAACCATTCAACTTTGTCCAAATTTTTATTTTCCCAAAAACTCTCACTCAAATACTTCACCCCGGAATCCGGGAAAACGGTCACTATGACGCCTTTTTCAATCTTTTGAGCTAGTTTTAAACAAGCCGACATAACAGCCCCGGATGAAACACCAACAAGTAAGCCCTCCTCACGAGCAAGCCGTAAAACCATTTCATAAGCGTCCTCAGTTGAAACCTCTATCAATTCATCAAGGATGTTTGAGTCAAAAATTCCAGGAACTATAGCAGTTGGAAGATGCTTTAAACCTTCTATTCCGTGGAAAGGTGAATCAGGTTGAACGCCGACCGCTTTAATTTGTGGGTTGAACTCTTTTAACCTTCTCGCCGTCCCGACAAAAGTCCCCGTCGTCCCAAGCCCAGCGACGAAATGCGTTATCTTCCCTCTTGTTTGTCTTATTATCTCAACCGCTGTCGTCTCATAATGCGAACGCCAATTCGCATCATTGTTGTATTGATCTGGATAGAAATATCTCTCTGGCTCCTTTGAAACAATTTCCTTGACAACTTTTTGAGCCCCATCTGTTCCCTCAAGCGGATCGGTGAAAATAATTTCAGCTCCATAAGCTTTTAAAATCCTTATCCGCTCAACACTTGCATTTTTGGGAATTGCAAGTTTAACCCTGTAACCAAGAACCGATCCAATCATCGCATAGGCAATTCCGGTATTGCCACTCGTTGCATCAATGATTATTTTATCCTTGGTTAAAAGCCCACTTTTTATGCCATCCATTATCATATAAAAAGCGGGTCGGTCCTTAACCGAACCCCCGGGATTGAACCACTCCGCCTTTGCATAAATTGAGACATGTTTTAAATGCGAGGCAAGTTTCTTTATCTTTAAAAGCGGAGTGTTCCCAATTTTTGATAAAATTGACGTCATCTATGTTAAATCCAAAAGGATTTGCAATTTTGTTTCTACAATTACAATCGCTCATTCTTCAATGCGATTTTCTTTTCTAAATGAAAAAACTTATTTCTTCTTCGCTTTGTTCCTGAAAAATTCAACGAGCAATCTAACTCCGACTCCAGAACCGCCCTTTGGTTGATAATCATATTCCTTATCAAGCATCGCCGTTCCAGCAATATCAAGATGGACCCACGGGTAATTTCCAACGAATTTCTCAAGGAACTTCGCAGCAGTTATAGCCCCAGCCCATCTACCGCCGGTGTTTTTCACATCAGCCACATCGCTTTTTATCAATTGATCATATTCTTCCCAAGTCGGCAATTGCCAAACTCTTTCATATGTTTTCTCACCCGCCTTTTTAATCTCTTCCATAAGTTGCTCATCATTTCCGAACATTCCAGTCGCAAAGTAACCAAGTGCAACAACACAAGCCCCAGTTAAAGTCGCAAGGTCAATTATTGCGGTTGGCTTATATCTTTGAGCGTAACCAAGCGCATCGGCAAGTATAATTCTCCCTTCGGCATCCGTGTTGTCAACCTCAATTGTTTTTCCAGAATAAGTCCTCAAAATATCCCCTGGTTTATAAGCCGAACCGCTTGGCATATTTTCAGTCGCCGGGACAAGCCCAACTACATTAACAGCTAACTTTAATCTTGCGATGGCTTCCATCGTTGCTATAACAGCTGCAGCACCCGACATATCCATTTTCATTTCATCCATGCCTTGTGCAGGTTTAAGCGAAATCCCACCGCTGTCAAAAGTTATCCCTTTCCCAACAAGGACATATCTTTCGTTGCTTCTTGGATTACCGTTGTATTCCATAATTATGAACCTCGGGGGTCTCGCACTTCCAGAGTTAACGCCAAGCAACCCACCCATTCCAAGTTTTTGAATCTGCTCCTTACCGAGAACTTTAACCTTATACCCATACCTTCTACCCGATTCAAGCGCCTTTTTTGCAAGCGTTTCAGGATAAATTTCGTTCGCTGGCGCATTTGCGAGGTCCCTTGCGAAATAAACAGCACTACAAATTATATCAGCAACCCTGACGCCTTCTTTTATCTCTTTTGAATCATCCTGTGAAAATAAAATCACCTCTTTAACTTTCTTATTTTTCCTCTGCTCGTCAGTCAGGTATTTATCAAATTTATAAAGTGCAAGAACTGAACCCTCAACGATTGACTGTGCTACATAACTTAATGGCTCGTTAATTTTATCCTTTAAAAGTGAAAAATCCGGAAATTCTATCGCTATCGTTTCCGATTTTAAACTTTGTGCTTTCTTTGACGCAACAGCGCAAGAGCGCCTTATTTTCTCAAGTGTTATCTTTTCCCTTTCTCCAAGACCAGCAAGTATGATGCGATGCCCCTTAAAATTTGAATCAAGCGGATAAAGAACAAGAACTTCCTTCTCCTTCCCTTTAAAATCGCCCGCTGAAATCGCTGTTTTAAGCTGTCCACCGAGAAATTTATCAAGCTTTTCAGCCGTTGTATTTAAAAGTTTTTCATCAGAAAAGGTAAATACGATTACTGAGTCGGCTTTTATCGTGTTAAAATTAGCTTTTGTAAAAGAGACCTTCATTTTGTAACCTCAATTTGTTTTTCTTCAAGATAAGCAAATTTTTCCGCACTTTCCAAAATTTTCGGCAAAATTTCCCCAACGGTTACATTATAAAGCCGAGCCCCAGCTGCATTTTTATGCCCGTTACCACCGAATTCCTTTGCAAGTTCATTTATCGGAATATCACCCTTTGACCTGAAACTCAACTTAACACCATCTTTCAACTCAAGGACAAAAATCGCTATTTTAATCCCCTTTACAGAAAGAATCGTTTGAACAAACCCATCCGTTTCCCACTCCTTAACACCGTAATCATTTAACATCTTCTGTGTTACAACCATAAAGCCAAGACGCCCTTCATATCTTGTTTCAAGTTCAGAAAGACAACGCCCAAGAAGTTTAATCCTACCTATGGAGCTTTGCTCATAAACTTTTTCATAAATAAATGTCGGATCAACACCAACATCAAGAAGTTCAGCAACTATGCGATGTGTTTCCGAATCCGTTCTCGGAAATCTAAACGAACCCGTGTCCGTCATTATAGCGGTGTAAATCCCAATCGCTATCTTTTCATCAATTTTAACCTCATCAAAAAGTTTTATCAACCTATAAACTATTTCCCCACTTGCTGGCGCCTCTACATCAACCAGATAATAATCAGCAAAATTCTGCGTCTCAAGATGATGGTCAATTATTATCTTCTTCGCTTTGCTTTGAATTACATAACTTTCCATCGCTTTCAACCTATGCGACTGATTCATATCGCATATGAAAATCGCATCGGCATTTAAAATCTTTTCAACGCTCTCCTTATCGCTCTCATTGAAAACGATGAATTCATTCCCAAAATCAAGAAATTTATAATTATTTGGGGTTTCACTCACATTTATCACAACTGCGCTCTTCCCAAGTTTTCTAAGAAACCACAAAAGCGCGGTCTCACATCCAAGCCCATCCCCATCAGGGTTGACATGCGTCGTTATGACGAAGTTATTTGATCTATTTATCACCTGCTTTACTTCTTCAAATTGTAACATCATTGAGTTTCTCCTTTTTGTTTTTGAATGTAAAATTTAATTTTTAAAAGGCAAATAAGCAAATTCAATGTTTTTGCTAGCTCGCGATTTGCTCCATTCCAATCTTTTAATTATTTTATTGTTGTAAAACTCATCAAAATGAACTCGTGTCTGAAAAGGCAAAAAAGGAAATAATTGACGCGCTTGATTCACTTTTGAGATACGCCTTGATCATGACAGGAAATGAAGAGGATGCAAAGGACCTGGTGCAGGAGACATGTTACAGAGCGCTAAAGAATTTAAACACGCTTGACGAAAACTCAAATGTGAGGGCATGGCTTTTCACTATTATGCGAAACATATGGCTAAACCAAAAGAAGAGACAACAAATTTCTCCCATTCAAGTTGACGATGCGATTGAAAATAAAAGCGACGATTGGAATATAAATTCAGAGGAATTGTTAATAAATAATGAAATGCGTCAAGCTTTGCTCAAAGCCCTTGAAAATTTGCCAGATGTTTACAGGGAGATTTTAATCCTCAGATATTTTGAGGATTTTTCTTATAGCGAAATTTCAAAAATACTTGGCTGTCCGCTTGGAACTGTGATGTCACGGCTGAACAGAGCAAGAGAAAAACTCAAAGAAAACTTTGTAAAAATTTACGAGAAAAAAGAAAATGATAGATCATAAAACGATAAAAATATGGATAAATCTCTACCTTGATGGAGAGTTGGCGGGAGAAGAACTTGAACAATTTAAACAGCATATAAACAAGTGCACAGAATGTTCAAAACTTTTGAAGCAACAACGGGACTTTGTTGATTCAATCAAAATCTTGAAAGACGAAGTAAAGTTTGATTTTTCGGATTTCAAAAAAGAATTGGTTTCACAGATAGAGGATTTCAAACCGCAAAGAAAAAGTTTCTCAAAATTTGCAATTTTACTCGCTATTATAGCCCTCTTGGTTGGCATCGGTTTTTATTTGACTTTTCTCTATTCTTCCCGAACTGATTTCACAGAAATTGCCATTGAAAATCACATAAGACAAACCCGTGGTCAATTGCCACTTGAAATTGAAACATCTTCAGAGACGGAAATATCAAACTGGTTTTCGGGCAAATTAAATTTCAACTTCCGTCTTCCTCGCTATCCTGACCCGACAAAGCAACCATATAAAATCAAGGGCGCTCGTCTTGTCGCACTTAACAACGATTACGCTGCTCTTGTTTCTTACGAGATGGATAACCGACCGATGACTTTGCTCGTCGCTCCTTCAAGGAGCGCAACTCCGCACGGAAAGAATAAGTTCATATTCAAGGAATTAAATTTCTACCTTGATACACGGGATGGTTTAAACATCCTTTCTTGGAGCGATAAAGGTTTAACTTATGCGCTCGTCTTTGATTTTGAAAACTTCAACTGGAAAAAACCTTGCATCGTTTGCCATAGTTCGGGGGAAAAAGAAATGTAAAGCAAACCCATTTAACACTTTGGCTTAACCTATTTTTTTCGTAAATTATTTACGCTTCAAAAACAAAACTCCCTCTTGAAAGATGCCAGCACCAAAAGAGATAAAAAGAATTTCAGAGGTAATTTGGGAAATACCTCAGACATATAAAAAAGGAATGAAAGTTCCAGCTCGCATCTACGCCACAAAAGAACTCCTTGATTCAATGGATGAAGGCGTCTTTGAACAAGTTACAAATGTCGCTTGTCTTCCTGGCATTCAAAAATACGCCCTTTGTATGCCAGATGGACATTGGGGCTATGGATTCCCAATAGGTGGAGTCGCTGCGTTTGATTTTGAAGACGGAGTTATATCACCAGGTGGAATCGGATTTGACATCAACTGCGGGATGCGACTTGTCAGAACTAACTTAACAATTGAAGAAGTAAAGCCAAAATTGAAAGAACTCGTTGATTTACTCTTTCAAACAGTTCCAACTGGCGTTGGAGCAACTGGATTTGTCAAACTTTCAAATTCTCAATTTGATGAGGTGATGGTCAAGGGGGCACGCTGGTGTGTTGAACATGGATATGGTTGGAAAGAAGACCTTGAAAGGATTGAAGAACACGGTGCAATCAAAGGAGCAGACCCATCAAAGGTAAGTAAAAAAGCAAGAGAAAGAGGGATTGATCAACTTGGGACACTTGGCTCTGGAAACCATTACCTTGAAATTCAAGTGGTTGATAGAATCTTTGACCAAAATGTAGCCGAAGCTTTCGGGATTGAACAGGAAGGACAAATCGTTGTGATGATACATTGTGGTTCGCGTGGTTTCGGTCATCAAATCGCAACAGATTACTTAAAAGTTTTCCTTGATGCGATGAAAAAATATGGAATACCGCTTCTTGATAAGGAACTTGCTTGCGCTCCGATTGATTCACCAGAGGGAAAAGATTATTACTCAGCCATGCTCTGTGCAGCAAATATGGCGTTTGCAAACCGACAAGTAATTCTACACAGGGTCAGAGAAGCATTTGAAAAAGTTTTCAAAAAATCACCAGAAGAACTCGGAATGCACCTCGTCTACGATGTAGCACACAACATAGCAAAAGCCGAGGAATATGAAATAGACGGAAAAATTAAAAAAGTTCTCGTTCATAGAAAGGGCTCAACCCGATCTTTTGGTCCAGGACATAGCGAACTTGCCGAGATTTACCGCGACATTGGTCAACCCGTAATTATCGGTGGTTCAATGGAGACGGGTTCATATCTTCTCGTTGGGACTAAAAGAGCAATGGAAGAGACATTTGGTTCAACTTGTCACGGAAGCGGAAGGACTATGAGCAGGCATAAGGCGAAGAAAGAGATAAATTACAACCAATTGATAAAGCAAATGGAGGAACGCGGAATTTATGTAAGAGCAGCGTCAAAATCAGGACTGGTTGAGGAAGCAGGCGCTGCTTATAAAAACATTTCCGATGTCGTTGAAGCAGTTGATAGAGCTGGAATTTCACGAAAAGTCGCTGCTTTAAGACCGATCGGAAATATCAAAGGATAAAATAAAAAGGGCGTGCATTCGCACGCCCTCACATCCATTACGGAATGTTCAAACCAACATATCTATTTTGACCATTGCTTGACCTTATCCTCAAAAGGATAACATCACCAGATTTATGGCTCTGAACGATTTTCTTAAAATCATCAACATTCCTCACCGGTTTTCTATCTGCTTCAATGATTATATCATTTTCTCTTATGTTTTTATCATACGCCTCTGAATACGGCTCAACGCGAGTAATTATCACGCCATTTTTAACTTTATACTTAGCCCTCGCTTGATCATCAAGATTTGCCACAGTGAGCCCAAGTTTTTCAAGATTTAAAACCCCAGGTTCAACTTCTTTAACTGGTGGTTCCTTATCTTCAACCTTTGCAACCTCTTCATCCTCTTTTCTTGGTTTCAATGTCGCTGTCACTTCAAAAATTTTACCTTCTCTATAAATCTTCAACTTGACCTTATCACCTGGGCTCTTCCTTGCGATTATCTCTTGAAGTTCACCAGGTCTGTTAACTTCCTTCCCATCGCATTCAAGTATTATATCTCCAGCTTTAATCCCTGCTTCTTCAGCTGCGCCTCCAGAAATCACATCTTGAACAAGGATTCCTTTCGGTTTATCAAGACCAAATCCCTTTGCGGTTGCCTCATCAATTTGTGTTATCTGAACACCCAATACCCCACGTCTAACTTTGCCATATTTTATGATATCCTCGGCTACTTTTTTCGCAAGATTAATCGGTATAGCAAAACCATAACCTTGATAATACCCAGTCCTTGATGCGATCGCCGTATTTATCCCTATAACCTCACCCCTAAGGTTGACAAGTGGACCACCGCTGTTTCCGGGATTTATCGCAGCATCTGTTTGAATGAAATTTTCAACCCCATATGTCTCCCTGATTATCCCAAGATTTCTACTCAATGCGCTAACAATCCCAGCAGTGACTGTTAAGTTAAATCCAAGCGGATTCCCAACCGCCAAAACCCATTGCCCAACTTGAACATCATCCGAATTCCCAAGTCGTGCAACAGGTAAATCATTTGCCTCAATCTTAACAACAGCAAGGTCGGTCAACTTATCTCTCCCGATCAATTTACCTTTGAACTCCCTTCCATCATAAAGGGTTACAGTTATACTCCCTTTCTCACCGCCTTCTACAACATGATTATTCGTCAGTATATATCCATCCTTTGTGATTATCACACCAGAACCCATACCCTCTTGAGGACTTGGCTCTGGGATTTTAAATTCAAAATCGGGACTAAAGAAATGGAAAAAATCAAACGGTGCTTTTTTTGACTCACTTTTCGCTACAACTTTAATTGAAACAACCGTTGGAATAACTTCCTTTGCTACTTGAACGAAGGCATCTTGCGTTGAAAGTGGGTCAAATTTTGTACCTAAAGGTTTATCCTGTGACCCAATGATGGGTGAATCAAGGGCAACCGTTGTTTTAATAGCATTGAATCCTGACATCAAGATAACGCCAAATAAAAAGCCAGCAAGGACAAGTGCTATGGCTCCAGCTACCTGCTTTTTCGTCATTTTTTACTTGCCTCCTGAAAGTTTTTGTTTTTTGATCAACTCAATAAAATATAACAGGCGAAAACTCAACTTTGTTTCAGTTTATTGTAAATCTCAAGCGATTTCAAATTCAACGACTCCTCAACATGCTCACGCAGATGATCAAAGAGCAACTTCTGAATTTCACTATTTATATTACGATCTATCTTCAAACTTGTTACCGAATCAATCTTTGCCCTGCTAAGCCAAGCTAAACTTTTGAAAGTTCCAACCGAATAAAAATTCTCACTCGCACCAGCCCCACACTTTGAACATAAAAACCCACCTTTAACAGGATAAAAAACGACTTTCTGCGATAAATTCTTCATCCCGAATTTTTCTCCACAATTTAAACAATTCTTGAAATTTAACCCGAACCCTAAAACATCAACCAAATGGATAAGAAAATACCAAAGCAAATTTATTTCATTCTTATCGGCGTTGTTCAAATTCTCAAGCGTGTCAACGAGAAGCTTAAATATCCTTGGATTTTCCTCCTCAAATTTTATGACCCTATAAACCATCTCGCAAATAGCAAGACCTATCGTCATCTTGTTATAGTTTTTGTAAAGTTCAAGAAATGACTTAACAACATCAGCTTGTGACAAAAATTGAAGTTCCCTCGTCTCTTTCTTATAAAGTATCGCGAGAATATAAGACATCGGCTCAAGCGATGCACCAAATTTACTTGTCGTCAACATAGCTCCTTTTGCGATGACATTCAACTTTCCAAATTTTTTAGTGTATAAGGTTACGATTTTGCTCGTCTCTCTGTATTTGATCGCTTTCAACACAATTGCCTCCGTCTTTGTAAGCATTCAATCCTCCTTTTTCAACATCTCCTTGATTTTAACTAAACTTTCCTTAAACGGTGGATAAAAAACATCAATCTCCGTTATTATCGCTGTTATAAGATTTCCCGGGGTCACATCAAAAGCTGGCGAAAATGTTTTCACGCCCTCTGGCGCTATTCTCTTTCCCATAATTTCTGTTATTTCGTCCCCACTTCTAAACTCAATTGGTATCTCATCGCCTGTGTTTATGTTAAAATCAATTGACGAAGTAGGAGCAGCAACATAAAAGGGAACGCCATGATAATTAGCCACTATGGCAAGGTTATATGTCCCGATTTTATTTGCGGTATCACCATTTAAGGCAATCCTATCAGCACCAACAATGACACAATCAACCTCACCTTGTTTCATTAAAAAAGCAGCCATATTGTCCGTAATTAAAACCGTCTCAATTCCTCTTTGCATAAGTTCCCAAGTTGTAAGCCGAGCACCTTGAAGGAGAGGTCTTGTCTCATCAACATAAACCTTTATTTTCTTTCCTTGTTCAAAAGCGGTGTAAATCACCCCGAGCGCAGTTCCATAATCCCCGGTTGCAAGCCATCCGGTGTTGCAATGTGTCAAGATATTCGCCTTTTCAGGAATAAGCTTTGAACCATTTAGACCTATCGCCTTGCACATTTGAATGTCGTCATTTTGAATTCTCAACGCCTCATCCAAAAGTTTTCCCTTTATCTGATCAATCTCAAGGTGCAAATTTTGATAAAAAACTCTCTTCATCCTCTCAATCGCCCAGAACAAGTTAACAGCTGTCGGTCTCGTTGAGGCAAACTCATCGCATATCTTTTCAAAAGTCAATTTAAATTTATCTTTATCATTTTCATCGTAAAACTTTATACCAAGGTAAATCCCAAACCCTGCAGCGATTCCAATAGCGGGTGCACCCCGAACTTTTAAACTTTTTATCGCCTCAGCAACGACTTTATAATCGTCCGTTTCTATAAACTCAACCTTCATCGGCAATTTCGTCTGATCAATGATTTTAACTTTATCACCCACCCATTCAATTGACCGCATTCTCTCCATTTCTCAAAAATCTTGACTTTTTTGTTCCAATTTTTTAAATTAATAGCGGAATTTGGGCCCTTAGCTCAGTTGGTCAGAGCAGCTGACTCATAATCAGCGGGTCGGAGGTTCGAGTCCTCCAGGGCCCACAAACCTTCTAAACCATCTCCATAGTTTTTCTCAACGAGTTATAATAAACATCGGCGATCCATTCAATTTTTAAGTCAATCCAATCGTTAATTTTAAATTCCCACTCTTTCGTCACTGAACCGATAATTGAATAAGGTATTCCCCTTTCTTGACAAATTTTTTCAAAAGCGTCAAGTTTTTTCTCCTCCAGCGTTACAATTATCCTTGATTGACCCTCTCCGAAAAGCAAAAAGTCCGGGCGAATTTCATCTTTAATTTCAACTTTACAACCAAACATATTTTCCTTATCAAGGATACAACATTCAGCAAGCGCAATGGCAATACCGCCATCTGAAACATCGTGAGCTGACTTAACAAGACCAAGCCGAATTCCTTCAAGACAAACCTGCTGAATCCTTCTCTCAAGTTCAAGGTCAATAAATGGAGCATCACCCAAAACCTTCCCATGTATCCAAGCCAGATATTCACTTCCGCCGATTTCATCTGTATTCTTACCGAGAAGGACTATTACATCACCCGGGGCTTTAAAACTCGCTGTAGTAATAAATTTTAAATCCTCAATCAAGCCAAGCATCCCTATTACTGGAGTTGGATAAACTGGACCATTGGGACTTTCATTATAAAAACTTACATTTCCACCAGTTACTGGCGTCCCGAGAGCTCTACAAGCATCACCCATACCACGAACTGCCTCTTTAAACTGCCAGAATACCTCAGGTTTGTATGGGTTTCCAAAATTTAAACAATTCGTAATAGCGATCGGCTCAGCTCCAACGCAAACAACATTTCTTCCCGCCTCAGCTACTGCTATCATCGCCCCGCGATAGGGATTCAAATAAACATATCTTGAATTGCAATCCGTCTTCAAAGCAAGCGCTTTATTTGTGCCTTTAATTCTAACAACAGCTGCATCCCCACCGGGCAAAACGACTGTATTCGTCTGCACCATAGTGTCATACTGCTCATAAACCCATTCCTTGCTCGCTATATTGGGCGAAGAAAGCATTTTTAAAAAGACCTCATTCAAATCTTTCGGTTGTTGAATTTCCCTTGGGTTAAATTTCCTGACCTCTTTAAGATATTCCGGTTCCTTTGCTTCCCTTTGATAAACAGGTGCGCCTCCACCAACTACAAGCGAATCAGCTGGTATATTTACCACAACTTGACCATCTTTTTTAACTCTTAAAAATCCATCCGATGTTACATGTCCAATCACAACGGCATTTAAGTCCCACTTTTTGAAAATTTTTATTATCTCATCCTCAAACCCTTTTTCAACAACCATAAGCATTCTTTCCTGCGATTCGGAAAGCAAAATTTCATATGCGCTCATCCCTTTCTCGCGCGTTGGGACAAGGTCAAGGTCAATTTCCATGCCACTTCTCCCTCGTGCGCTCATCTCACTCGTTGAACAAGTTATTCCAGCTGCGCCCATATCTTGAATCCCAACGACATGACCTGTCTTTATCGCTTCAAGTGTAGCTTCAAGTAAAAGTTTTTCCGTAAATGGGTCTCCAACTTGAACAGAGGGTCTTTTTGCCTCTGATTCCTCGGTTATCTCTTCGGAAGCAAATGTAGCCCCATGAATTCCATCTCTACCAGTCCTTGAGCCCACGATCAAAACCGAATTACCCTCACCTTTTGCTACAGCTCGGACAATTTCATCTTTTCTCACAATTCCAACAGCCATTGCATTCACAAGGGGATTTTGATTATAACATTTCTCAAAGTAAACCTCACCTCCAACGGTTGGGCAACCGAAGCTGTTGCCATAGTCAGCGATTCCACGAACGACGCCATTGAAAAGATATTTAACGCGGGGATTTGACAGCTCCCCAAACCTAAGCGAATCAAGTATAGCGATCGGTCTCGCACCCATTGTGAAAATATCCCTCAAAATTCCGCCAACGCCGGTAGCAGCTCCTTGATAAGGTTCAATTGCGGATGGATGATTATGCGATTCAATTTTAAAAGCAACCGCAAGCCCATCCCCTATATCCACAAGCCCAGCGTTTTCCTCACCAGCGGAGACAAGCAACCTGGGACCACTTCTTGGCAAAGTTTTCAAAACTAAAATTGAATTTTTATAACTACAATGCTCACTCCACATAACACTAAACATCCCAAGCTCTTCAAATGTCGGCTCTCTCCCAATAAGTTCAATTATCCTGTCATATTCTTCTTCAGTTAAACCAAGTTCAACCGCCAAATTCCTCAATGATTTCGCGCTAACTTCCATATCTATCATTCCCCCCGTTGAAGTATTTCTTTCACTATCGGTGCAAGCTTAGTCCCAATTTTATCAAAATAACGATATGTCAACCCAACGAGGATCAAAATCAAAATAACAAAAGAATAAATCTTCCACTTAGCGATTTTCTTTCTTCCCTCGGTTTTCCCAAAAAATTTCTCCGTTAACCCAATGTAAATATAACCACGCCAACCACATTCGCTACACCTATAAATTTTATATGGGAGGAAAAACTTAACCAAACGCTCTTTAAAATTTCTTGACCTTGAACGATGCAATGTCCCAAATTTACCACAATGCGGACACGCTTGAAGACGCATTAATTTTCACCTTGATTTATTTTTAAAAATTTCGCTGTTTCCTCAGGTAGCGCCGTTGTTATGTAAATCCCCGAGCCAAGCTCAAATCCCGCTGGGATTGTAAGCCGAGGCAAAATTTGAATATACCAATGATAAAACTCCTCATTTGCATCTTTAAAAGGGGACGAATGAATGACATAGTTGTAGTCAGGATTGTTAAGCTTATCATAAAGCTGTTTCAAAACAAGCCGAACGACCTTGGCTGTACGGCAAGCTTCTTCCTCGCTTATATTACCAAAACAAGCATTATGTTTTCTCGGCAAAATCCATGTCTCAAAAGGTGAAATTGAGGCGAATGGCTCAATCACGAGAAAGTCATCATCTTTATAAACCACACGCTCCCCTGCATATTCTTCTATTGAAATCATATCGCAAAAAACGCAACTTCCATGGTCGTCGTAATATCGCGTTGCCTCTTCAAGTAGATGCCTTATATGTGTCGGGACAATCGGACTTGCTATAAGTTGAGAATGGGGATGCTCAAGCGATGTCCCTGCTCTTTTACCGTTGTTTCTAAAGATAATCGCAACATTTATATTCGGGTTTGACATCAAATCTCTGTAAAGTTTTAAATATGTCTTGAAGATATCGCAAACTTGTTCTTCGCTCATCGTCGCTATGGTCAAGTTATGGATTGGCGTTTCAATTATCACATAATGAAAACCGTAACCAGCCACCCTTCTGAAAAATTGGAACTTCACCTCCCTTCTTAACTCAACATCTGGGACAAGAGCTGAAAATTTATTCGGCACAACGCGCACACTCCATTTACCGTCACATGCGATTCTATAAATCTCTGGTGGTGTCATTTCTTCATTACCTGGACAAAACGGACATTTTGGGTCAAACTCCGGAAGCGTTGCCAACTCTTCGTGAATCAAAAAATCGTGTGGTCTTTTAGCCCTTTCAGTTGCGACTATGACCCAATTTTTAGTTGCCCTATTTTGTCTAAATTCAGGCATAAACTTGTTCTCTTTTTTAACCTTCAAAAATTTAACAATAAATAATCTGTCTTGCAAAAAACAGGTGGGGATGGCTTTCAAAATTTGCTTTTGAACTCAAAAAGATATATCTTTATTTAGATTAAATTTAAAAAACAACCACGAAGTATATGGCGAGCGCAAAATTGATTGAAAAGGCAAAGCGCGACTTCGCAAACTATCTTAAAAGGGTCAATTTGCGTTCAACCGAGCAAAGATATGAAGTGCTCAATGCGATCCTTGAAATAGATGGTCACTTCGGCGCCGAGGATTTATTTATCCAGATGAAAAATCAAGGCAAAAAAATTTCAAGAGCAACCGTATATAATACACTTGACATTCTTCTTGAATTCGGCGTTGTATCAAGACACAAAGTCGGGAACACTTATATTTATGAAAGAGCTATAGGAAGGACACACCATGACCATCTTATTTGCATAAATTGTGGGGCGATGATTGAGTTTACAAGCGAAGAAATTGAGAAACTTCAAGACGAGATTTGTAAAAAGTATAAGTTTAAACCATTAAGGCACACCCACCAAATTTATGGACTCTGTGCAAAATGCTCAGAAAAGGAAAAGATGAGCTGATGAGATTAACGGACGCAAAACCGGGCTATGAATTAGAAATCGTTGAATTACCGCAAGGAAATATAAAAACGCAATTCGTACGCCTCGGCATAACCGAAGGAACAAGGATAAAATGCGCACACAAATTACCAGGTGGGACCGTTGTCATATCCAAAAGAACGCTTGAAATTGCAGTTGGAAGCGATATAGCGAAAAAAATTTTCGTCAAAAAAATATAAACTGAAAATGCATACACATCAAACCAATGACAAAATAGAAACTAAAATTGAAAGCAAACCCAAAAAACTTGTCCTCGTCGGAAATCCCAATGTTGGCAAATCAATTTTCTTTAATTATCTCACGGGTTTATATGTTGAGGTTTCAAATTACCCTGGAACAACGGTTGAAATCCTAAAGGGAAGATATAAAAATTTCATCGTCTATGACACGCCCGGAATTTACGGTTTATCTTCATTTAACGACGAGGAAAGAATAGCCAAAAATATAATAATTGATGCCGATGTAATACTTAACATAGTTGACGCCGTCAATCTTGAGAGGGATTTGTTTTTAACGCTACAACTCATTGACTCCGGCAAACCGGTTGTCGTCGCATTGAACATGATGGATGAAGCCGAAAAGAAAAGAATCAAAATAAATGTTGAGCAACTTTCAAAAATTCTCGGTGTCCCCGTAATTCCAACGATAGCGATCAAGCATAAGGGTTTCAAGGAGATAACCGAGGCGATAGAAAAAGCAACGGTCGGAAACAGGGATAAAAAACTTGCTGAAAAGATAAAAAAAATAGCCAATGAGCTTAAGGTCACAGAAATAGAAACTCTTTTAATACTTGAAGGTGACCCTGAAACGATAAATAAATATAGGGTGAAATTCAACGGAGAGTTATACATTCAAGATGAGCGGGAAAAAATTTACATTGAACGAAGGAACAAAGCAAATCAAATTGTAGCAGAAGTCACAAACATAGACACAATAAGCGGGAGGATTTCAAACTTTTTTGGAAGAATAGCGATTCATCCGATTTTCGGGCTGGCATTTTTCATCGTTATACTTTACCTCGCCTATATCCTTGTGGGCAAGTTGATCGCTCAGGACATCGTAAACTTTACGGAAAATGAAATAGGCAAAAAAATCTACGAATACAATGTCAGAAAATTCGTAGCGAGATATTTTCCTGTTTCAATCAAAGTTAACATACTTGACGAGAACGATAATATAATTGACACAAGAACTTTCACATTTGAAAATGGAACGAGGGGGTCGGAAACAACCTTAAATCAAATGAGGGAATTTGCAACTGGTAAAAATGTTGAATATGAGTTTGAATTTAAAAACCCCATCTTGGTCATTTTCTTCGGTGAATTCGGCGTCTTGACGATGACGGTTAGATATCTTCTTTTTCTACTTCTTCCACTTGTGATAGGGTTTTATCTTATGCTTTCAATTCTTGAAGATAGTGGTTATTTACCACGACTTGCAACATTCGTTGACAAATTGATGAACTACATCGGGCTAAATGGGAAAGCAATTATACCGATGATACTTGGTTTTGGATGCGTCACCATGGCAACTATAACGACGCGACTTCTCACCACAACTCGCGAGAAAAGGATAATGACGGCGATTTTGCAAATTACAATCCCATGTTCAGCTCAACTTGCCGTTATAACGACACTTTTAATGAGAGCCGGATTTAAAGCGACGGTTATCTATGCTATGACGATGTTTCTCGTTTTTGTGATCGTTGGGCTTACACTTAATAAAATTTTACCAGGCGGAGCAACGCCTTTACTAATTGACTTGCCTCCTATGAGAATACCAAGAATTGAAAACCTCGCTAAAAAAACTTGGATGCGAACCTTCTATTTCATAAAAGAAGCCGGTATGTGGTTCTTTGTAGGAGCCTTCGTCGTTGGTCTGCTACAAGTAACGGGATTGCTTGATAAGTGGATACAGTTTCTTTCACCATTGACTGTTAATTGGCTTCAACTTCCAGCGGAAGCATCGCGAGCTTTTATAATGGGAATCGTCCGAAGGGACTTTGGAGCAGCTGGTTTTTACTCACTTTCTCTAACGCCAATGCAAACAGTCGTTGGACTTGTCACGATAACTCTTTTCGTACCCTGCATTGCCTCGCTTATGGTAATGCTTAAAGAAAGAGGAACATTTGAAGGATTGATAATCTGGCTCTCAAGCTGGATAATTGCATTTACAGTCGGAGGTATAGTTTCACAAATTTTAATTTAAACGCCCCTTGCCTCTGGCGACCAAATGTATTTGTGTAGTTGAATCTGGAAGCGAACCGGGATTTTATCCTCAAGTATCCACCCAGCAAGTGTAGATGGTTCAATCTCACCAAAAACCGGCGAAAACAAGACCGCTCCAACTCTCTCAAAAAGATTATACTTATTCACAACTTCCTTCGCCCACTCATAATCAACTCTATCTTTTATCACGAATTTGACCTCGTCTTTCTTCGTTAAATATGATATATTTTCCCAGCGATTTTTATGGCTCATCTTGCTCCCGGGGCATTTCACATCCATTATTATATGAACTCTCGGGTCAACAACGCTTATATCTCTATGTCCGCCCGTCTCAAGAAGCACTGTAAATTTTTCATCGCATAACTTTTTCATCAATTCAAGCGAATTCTCCTGAAGAAGTGGCTCTCCACCGGTTATTTCCACAAGACCACAATTATACGATTTAACCTTCTCAATCACCTCGTCAATTGTCATATCAACACCCTCATAAAAAGCATATTCAGTGTCACACCAAACACATCTAAGATCACAATATGTCAACCTTACAAACACGCACGGCATACCCATCCAGCTTGATTCGCCTTGAATACTGAAAAATATCTCATTCACCGTCAATATGTTCTCTCCCTTCTTCATAGCTCTTGATAAATGGCTGAGTATTTTTCCGTCTCCCAAATCTCAACAAAATCAACCTCAATCCCTTCCCTTTCCGATAATCTTCGCTTCATCTCATCATAGAAAAATTTTGCGATGTTCTCTGCGGTTGGTTGCTCCTTATCAAAAGGTGGAATGTCATTCAAATGGTAATGGTCAACCTTCTCAATTATATCATTTAAAATTTCCGAAATCTCTTTAAAGTCAATAGCCATTCCATAACGATCAAGTTTCTCCGTCTTTACAACCACCTTAACTTTCCAATTATGACCATGCAATCGCCCACATTCACCGGGGTAATCCCTGATTATATGCGAAGCCGAAAAATTTTTCTGAACGGTAATTTTAAACATAACCTTGATCAACTTATCTTTTTAATATCTTTGTCCCTGCCGAATATGAGAAGTTCATCTCCATCCTCAATTTTTTCATCTGGGTCAGGGACACCTATCGGTTTCTTATCCCGAATTATTGTGACGAGAAGAAGATTGAAATTTTTTCTAAGCTCAATTTCCCTGAGCGACTTACCGATAAATTCAGAGGGAGCTTTAAGGCGAACGATTTCATAATCTTTCTCAATTTCAAAAAATTCAAGCAAACTTTCACGCAAAATAATTTTCGCAAGATGCCTTGCAACCTCCTCTTCAGGTGAGATTATATCCTCCTCCCTTATACCAACGCTTTTTAAAATTTTCTTATGGATTCTTTCGTTTGCGCGGGCGATTATTCGTTTGACACCTATTTCTTTTAACAACATACAAGTCAAAAGCAACGCTTCAAAATTTTCACCAATCGTTACTACAACCGCATCCATATCTTTAATTCCGAACCTTTCAAGTTCTCTGACATCTGTGCTGTCAAATTTAACAGCGGTTATGTTAGGGTGATTTAATTCGTTGATTTTTTCCTCGCTTATATCAACTGCAAGGACTTCAGCGCCTCCCTCAGCGAGATTTTCAGCCAGGCTTTTCCCGAAATTACCAAGCCCAATAACTGCAACCTTTTTCATTTATGTCACGAGTATGTTTTCTTTCTGAAACTCATAATTTCTCCTTTCAATCCTACCGAACAAAGCGAAAGAAACAGTCAAAACTCCAACTCTTCCGATAAACATCATCATAATGATAATCAACTTTCCAACATTTGTCAAATTTGATGTCACCCCACGACTCAACCCAACAGTCCCAAAAGCTGAAACAACTTCAAAAAGTAAGTCAATCAAACTCTTTCCCTTCTCAATCAAAGTTAAAAAGAATGTCGCTACTGATAAAATCAAAATTGAAAAAATAGCTGACACAAAAGCCCTCATCACCGTCTCCTCGTGAACCTGCTTTTTAAAAATCTCCACCTTCCCTCTACCGTTTATTATTGAAATTATCTTTAAGATTATCAAAGCAAATGATGTCGTCTTTATACCTCCACCAGTTGACCCTGGGGAAGCACCAACCCACATAAGAAATATTATCAAAAGAGAAGTCGCAACTGAAATTTGAGATATATCCAGAGTATTAAATCCGGCTGTCCTAGGCGTCACTGCTTGAAAAAACGAATGAATGACCTTATAAAAAAATGACTCGCCTTTCAAAGTGTTGTTAAATTCAAGTACGAAAAAAGAAAATGTCCCAAAGATTATCAAAATAAAAGTCGTTGAAAGGGCAAGTTTTGAATGCAAACTTAAAGTCACACTTTGAGGTTGGATTCTCTCCCTGAAAAATTTCACACTGCGCAACAACCTTAAAATTGGTTTTTCAGTATACTCGGTTAAAACTATAAAACCAAGCCCTCCAGCTATAAACAGAAATGCGATCGTTAAAATGGCGGGTGCGTTATATTTAATGGCGATTAAATTATTTGAAAAGGTTGAAAAGCCAGCGTTACAAAACGCTGAGATTGAGTGAAACACTGAATGGAAAATTTTATCCGACTTGTTTTTAAAAAGTGAATCGGGCAAAAAATTAAAAAGAGCAATCGCTCCTATAAACTCAATCGTAAATGTCAAAAGTAAAATCCTCGTGATCGTTGAAGATATCTTCGCTAAACTTTTCTCATTGAAAATCTCGCTTAGCAAAACTCTTTCCCTCAAACTTATACCACCGAGAATGGTTATAAAAAATGTCGTAAATGTCATTACCCCAAGCCCGCCAACTTGAATCAAAAGCATTATGATGAATTGACCTAACGCAGTGAAGTATGACCCCGTGTCAACAACAGTCAAACCTGTAACGCAAACAGCACTCGTAGCTGTGAAAAGTGCATCTATTAAAGATATACCCTTGTATGTCGCTTTTGGCAAAAGAAGTAAAAGTGTCCCGAGAAAAATCAAAATCAAAAAACTCAACATAAACAATCTCGCTGGGTGCACCGACTTTTGAACCAACTTCTGACTATACCTTATCACTTTGAACCAAATATCAAGCGCCAGATAAACCTGCACAGAAGCGATGTAAATTCTCGTCAAAGTCAAAACATCAATTTTATATGGCTGACGGATGTAAATCAAAAAGCCGAAAGTTTGAATCAAAATCAAAAAAGTCAAAACAAATTCAATCCATTTCCTGCGCATGTAACTTAACGGCTTTTCACTTATTACAATCTTTGACAGGTTGAAGAAAACAAAATAAAAAACAGCGAAAGAATTAAACTGATGGATAATTCTTCTCACGATGTCGTCAATGTAAAAGCCATATTCAATTAAAAGCGTTGCGATGACAGAGCCAGCGATGATAAACATCAATTTATCAATCGCATCGGAAAACTTTTTAAACCTCGGCTCTTCCCCAGCGAGCAACTCTATGACTTAACTTTATTTGAAAGGGCACAAAAGGCAAGATAAGCGAGAATGGAAGCACCGAACTTCATCGCATTTTCATTTATCGTAAACTTTGAACTGTGGATATCATATTTTGAGTTTTTACTTCCAGCGCCAAGCCAGATAAAACAACCGGGGACTTTTTGAAGATAATAGGCAAAATCCTCAGCTCCCATGACAGGTCTTGCCTCAAAAACCTTCTTTTCCCCGAGCAATTCAATCGCCCTTTTTCTCGCGAATTCTGTCGCCTCTTTATGATTAACAAGAACGGGATAACCTTTGCTAATCTTGAGCTCATAGTCAGCCCTGTAAGCGGAAGTTATACCCTTTACAACTTGTTCAATCATTGACCAGGCTTTTCTTCTCCAATCCTCGTTCATTGTTCTCAAAGTACCCGAGATTAAAACTTCATCGGGAATTATATTCGTTGCTGAGCCAGCGTGAATTGAACCAATCGTTAAAACCCTTGGTTCAATTGGATCAAAAAATCTACTTGCAATTTTTTGAAGTGAAAGTATAACTTCCGAAGCGATCACAATTGGGTCAACTGTATAATGAGGACGAGCGCCATGCCCACCGCGACCTTTGATCTTGAGATATATCTCATCAGAGGAAGCCATAAGCGGTCCTTCTTTAATGAAAACGGTCCCGGGCTCAGCGTCTGGACGAACATGTAAACCAAAGATAATTTCAACATCCGGGGATTCCAACACACCTTCTTTTATCATCAAGCTTGCACCGCCCGGGTTTTTCTCCTCGCTTGGCTGAAAGATAAATTTCACAATACCATTGAAATGTTCTTGCAACTGTTTTAATATCATACCAGCTCCGAGAAGCATCGCAGTATGTGAATCGTGCCCGCAAGCATGCATCTTACCGGGAATTTTTGAAGAAAATGGCAAACCAGTTTGCTCTTGAATTGGAAGAGCGTCCATATCCGCACGCAAAGCAACAACTTCATAATCCCCTTTTCCACTCCCTTTCCCTTCAAGGATACCAACAACTCCTGTTTTCGCTATACCTGTTATAACCTTAAAACCAAGCGAACTTAAAACCTTTGAAACAAGTTTGGAAGTCCTATATTCCTCAAAAGCAAGCTCGGGATATTGATGTATCTTTCTCCTTATGCTGACAATCCTTGGTAAAAATTTATCCGCAAGCTTTAAAATTCTTTCTTGAATCTCAAAATTCACTTCTGCTGTTTCTTCGTTTTCTTTTTCTTCTTGGTTTCGGAATTCTCCTCTTTTTCAATTTGCTCGCTGATCAATTTTTGTTGCTCAGCCATAGGAGAGAGAAATTCCAAGGTTGGTTCGTTTAAAATATACGGATTTATAATTTTTTTCTTTTTCAACTCCCTCGCTCTTACAACCTCATACATAATCAAAGCACCTGCAACGGAGGCATTTAACGATTCAACTTTCCCATACATTGGAATCTTAACGAGAAAATCACATTTCTGCTTGGTCAGAAATCTTAAACCTTTTCCTTCATTTCCTATGACGATAGCTACTGGCATTGTGTAATCAACTTCATAGTAATATTTCACAGCGTTTGCATCTGCTCCAACTATCCAAATCCCTTTTTCTTTAAGTTCGTCAAGCGTTTGTGCAAGATTTGTAACTTTCGCTATTCCAATGTGAGCTACCGCCCCAGCTGAAGCCCTTGCCACCGTTGAATTTATAATCGCCGTGTGATGCTTTGTAGTTATAACTCCATGAACCCCGGCACATTCAGCAGTTCTAACAAGTGCTCCAAAATTTTGCGGATCAACGATCTCGTCAAGGATTAAAATAAATGGCGCTTCTCCTCTTTCCTTTGAGATGTTCAAAATATCATCAACGCTTATATATTTTGCCTCGGATATCATTGCGATAACGCCCTGCGTGGCTATGTCGCTTGCCAATTCGCGAAATCTTTGCTTGTTTAAATCAACGACTGGCACGCCCTTTTTGCGCGCCAAATTCCTTATCTTATCAATTTGACTCCCCCTTATCCCGTGAAGGATGTAAATTTTCTCAATCATGACGCTTTGTGATTTAAGCGCTTCAATAACTGGCTGTCTCCCAGCTATTAACTTCGGTTTGCCCTCTCCCTCTTGGGTCTCAATTGGTTGCATATTTTCCCTCTCCATTTCCATCTCCATCATTTCTCCCAAAATTTTTGTTTTAAATGATTAAAACGGTTCAGTTATCCCATACCGCTTTAACTTAAGGTAAAGTGTTTTTAAACTAATTCCAAGTATTTCAGCGGTCTTTGATTTGTTCCAATTATTTGCCTTAAGAACATTTTCAATATGAATCTTCTCAAGTTCAGCAAGCGAAAGCGAATTAACGGGCTTTTTCGCAAGCTTTGCATAATAATCTTCCTTCAATTCCGGCTTTATAGCTAAGTCCTCCGGCTTTATCAAATCATCTTTCGCAAGGATAGCAGCTCTTTCCACGACATTTTCAAGCTCGCGTATATTCCCAGGCCAATCGTAATCAATCAATATCTTCATCGCTTCTGGACTCATTTTTTTCCGCCCAAGCGTTTTCTTCTTTAAAAAATAATCAACAAAAAGAGGTATATCTTCCTTTCTTTCCCTTAATGCAGGAAGCCGAATCGTAACAACATTTAACCTGTAAAGCAAGTCCTCTCTGAAATTCCCTTTACGTACCTCCTCATTCAAATCCTTGTTAGTGGCAGAGATTATTCTAACATCAACTTTAAGAATGTTATTTCCACCAACTCTTCTAAATTCACCAGTTTCAATAAACCTCAAAAGTTTCGGTTGAACATATTGACTCAAATCCCCAACTTCATCAAGGAACAATGTCCCTCCATTTGCAATCTCAACAAGTCCAGGTTTTGAAGTATAAGCATCCGTAAAAGCTCCTTTCTCGTGTCCAAATAATTCCGATTCAATCAAAGTGTCGGGAATCGCAGCACAATTTATCGCAACGAATGGCTTATCACGCCTTGGGCTATTTTTATGGATAAGGCGCGCTATGACTTCTTTCCCGGTTCCGCTCTCTCCATAAATCAAAACAGTTGCATCAGTCCCAGCAACTTTAGCGACAATGTCAAGCACATCTCTAAAAATTTTGCTTTGCCCGATAACTTCATCATCGTGGATGAGGCGCGAAATCTCTTTTTTCATCAACCTGTTTTGAAGTTTCAAATTCCTTCGCTCAAGAGCATTTTGAATTGAAACAAGAAGCTCATCAAAATTATATGGCTTCGTTATAAAATCAAAGGCACCAAGCTTTATCGTCTCAACCGCAAGCTTTATATCTCCATGCGCTGTTATCATAATAACCTCGGTATCTGGTGAAAATTCCTTTATGAATTTTAAAACTTCAATCCCCGAAATCCTCGGCATTTTTATATCAAGCAAAACAAGGTCATAGAGCCCACTTTGAATTTTATTTATCGCCTGAGCTCCATCATTTGCTATATCAACTTCAAACATTTTCGTAGAAAGAAGTTCTTCCTTTAAAAGCTCACATAGGTATTCCTCATCATCTACAACGAGTATTTTTGGTTTAACGCTTCCATCAGGCATTTATCCACCTTCCTTTTTTTCACCTCCGGAAGATAAATCAAACATTCGCAACCTTCCAACATATGGGACGATTTGCTCGCTTCTAAGTTCCCTTAACTTTAAAATTGTCTGCTCAATCCTGTCAACATTTTCTTTTATGATCTTGATGTATGTCTTTATATCCACCGGAAGTTCTTTTTTGAGCAAGATGTTCGCAGCAAGTTTTATAGCTGCAAGCGGGTTGTTTATCTCATGGGAAACTGTTATAACCAGCTCTTGAATTGCTTCAATCTTTTGGGAGCTTTCATCTCTGTCTTTTTCTATTTCCTTCTTTAAATTCTCCCTCTCAACGATATTAACTATCAAAACCGGGAGTATCGGTCCGATTATATCTTCCTTAACATAATAATCAACCGCACCGAGTTTTAAAACTTCTGAAGCGATTTCATTTTCCTTCGCCCCCGTCAAGAACACAACTGGAATACTTATCCCGCGCGCCTTCAGAATTTTAAGCGCCTCAACCCCATTTAGCCCGGGGAGATAATAATCAAGTATCACAATATCATAATCACCGGCATTTGACAACTTTTCTATTCCTTTTTCGGCTGAATCAACCCAGTCAATGTTAAAGAAATAATTCCTATAACTTTTCATGTAATACTTGATTAAACCAGCAATGCTTGAATCGTCCTCAACCAAAAGAACTCTCAATTCTGTCTTGTCCATAAAACTAAGCGTTTTGATTTATCTCTTTAAAAGCCAATTTTGCAAGAGCACCAGCTACATGCGTTTTTATCGTCTTTTTCTTAAGTTCGGTCTCAATATTTTCCCTTATTCCCTCTGTCTTCGCTGTCAATATATTTCTAACAGTTTGCTTTGTCAAACCAAGGATGCTCGCTATTTCCGATTCCGTCTTGAAAAATTTTTCCTTCAATACAACCGCATAGCAAGCCTCAATCAAACTTGGAACCCATGTCAAATGCCTGTATAAAATTAATTTCCTCGGACCTCCAACTATGTCAAGCGCTTTCAAAAAAACTTTCAAAACAAGTTCGTCAACTTGCTCTTCTAACTGTAAAAGCTCTTCCTCTTTTATGATTGGCATTTTTAAATGTCCTCACTTTTTGTTTGCTATTTCCTTTAAAGATGGTCCGATTTTTACAAGACCGCTTTCACTTATCTCAAGAAGATATGTATCGGTGCTATGCCCAGACATCCTGCAACCATCAATTCTAAAGAGCCGAACTATCTCACCTATCGGTCGCTTGTAAATTTTCTCGGTATACTGACTGTTTATCAAAACTTTTGACAAAACAATTGTCCCATCAACAATATGCGGAATTGCAAACCCGCCAGCTGCTTCAGCTGAAAGTTCCTCTTGACCCGACCTTTTCTGAGAGACAAAAATAGCTGTTTGATACCACTTCTTCATAAAATTAAAAAGTTGCCTCACAATAACCCTTGCTATCATCTCTTTCGCTTCATAAAGCCCGGTAACCGAATCAATGACGGTAAATTTGATCTTGTATTTCTTTATCGCATATGCGAGAGTGTTAAGCAATGTCGGTATATCTTCCCTCAATTTACTAAAAGAAGCAGCATCAATAAAAACGATATTCTCATCAACACTTTTTTCATCAACACCCATAGCTAAAGCTCTCATCTTCATTGAGGATGCGACGAAATGTGCCGGGGATTCAACCGTTATAAAAGCAACAGAATTACCAAGCGAAGCTTGTTTTATAGCGAATTGTTCAGCCATTAAACTCTTCCCCGTATCAGATATCCCAGTTATGTTAAAAACGGAATATTGCGGTATCCCACCAAGCGGGATTAACTTAGCTTTCCCATTTTCAAAAACCGTCGTAAAAAACAAATCATCAAGACCTTCAATCCCCGTTGGGATACCTTTTATATCAGGAGCTTTTTTCCCCGTCTCTTTTAATGTTGAAACGGCTTCTTCTACTATTTCTAATTCCTGCTCTACTACCTCCTCTTTCTCTGCACCTTGTTGTTTGCTCATTTGCTTCTTCAACAATAGATTTTCCCTTTTTGAGGTTTTAATTTATTGAAAAATACAAACTTTCACACTTAAAATCAAGCCAAAAACAAAAAAGGCGAGCCGAACAGCTCGCCTTTTAATTTGAAAATTAAATGCATACATTAAAACTTCAATCTCAACTCAGTCGCAACCGAGAAAAATCTAAAATCCCCACCTTTCAACACCTCATTCAAATGCCCTGTTGCCACATTTAACTCCATAAACGACAAGTTAATCCCCGTACCAGCCGAAAGCGCAAATCCTTCTATCCCACCAACTGTGACACCAGCTCTCAAAGGCAAAAATTTTATCACACGCCATTCAATCCCAAGCCCCAACCTCGGCTTATTAATTGAAATTTGCTCGTTCCCTATAGGTTGGTAATAATCAGCAGAAACCAACATCCTTCCAGGGAAAAACGGAATCAGGGTCTTTAAGTCAGTTGCAATCCCAAACCTAATTGCCGTTGGAAGACCTGTTGTGAAGCTTTCGTACTTTTTCCTGTTTGGACTTTTAACATAGTTCTCAAAACTTTGTTTCAAACTATCAAGCTTTTCCTGCGTTGTATATCCTGTGAATTTAAAACTTGTATCACCTGAGGTAATAACTGCATTTTTCGCCCAGTTCACGCTTCCAATGTCAGTTACGCTTATACCGAGGGCGAAAATCCCTAAAACTTCAGCACTTGCTCCTATGTCAAAACCGATCCCAGTTCCAACAGGCGTTGGAAAAGGAGTAAATTTCGCATTCTTTTCCCTGTCAAGAAAATCAACCCCGGCTCTTTTTATCAAACCGTTCATCTTCGCAGTGATCTCATAAGCGTGGGATGAGTCGCCCGTCTCAATTGTCAAATTAAGTTTATCCGTCCCAACATACCCAAATCCCTGGATGTACTTAACACCAGCGCCAACATTTATATTTTTAATTGCAATTAAATTAATCGGAAGTTTAGTGCCAAACGAAACTGAATATTCCCTCATCCAAGCACCGTTAATTCCGACATCAAAAGAATAAACTGAACCTGGTTTATTACCGTAAAGCGGAAACTCCAAAAATTCCCTTGGAACGAGAAATTTAGCAATTCCTCTCTCCCTAACTCCGAGCCCGAAACCAACTCCCTTAATGCTGAAAGCCAAGCTTAAAACCTTAACATCCGCTTGCGTCATCAAAGTCCCGGGATTTTCCAAAAATGAATCAAGGATTTTCTGCTTATCCGCATCCGTTAAATATCTGGCAACTTTTTTGCCAGCACTATCAACCCCTGTGAAATAATCAAGGTAAAGTTTGTAACTCAAAAAATTCATCCCAACACCGATGCCAATTTGAGGCAATAAACTTAATGTAAAACTGCTATTATCATTGTATATGAGCGGTTTTTGCTCCTTAATTTCAAATCCAGCGTTTTTGAAATCAATAACCCTTTCCTCTTTCGTCTCTTTCCGCGTTAGCTGAATCGTCCCCTTAATTGAAGAAGGACCGCTGACTTTGAAATCGGATATAAGCAGTGTCTCATATCCTTTTTGACTGACGACGATTGTGTAATTTCCAGCTGGGATATTTTTAATTGAGAATTCACCGCTAAAATTTGCCCTTGTGCTCAAGTTCAAGTTTCTAATGCTGATCAAAGCCCCGGGAATAGGTTGTTTAGTTTCTGAATCAACCACCCGCCCGGTGAACTCCGCCTTGCCTGAAATTCCCATATAAGCAAGAAGCGCTGGATTTACACCTATAGCATCTATCGTCCGACTTGTCACCGTCGTAGCCCCAGCCATCCCGAGACCACGAACATTTGACTTTTCGTCTCCCCCAGATGCAACTGAAAAAACTAAAACCGCCGATAAAACGAGCGCTATAAACCTCATTTTTTATTTCCCTTTTTATTTGTTTGAAATTTCAACCCTGTAATTTACTCTGCCGTAAATTTTAACTTTTAAAGAATCGGTGGTTTTAAACTTAACAATTCCACCGTTATTCGCTGTAGCGATTGAAATAAACGAGCGAACAAATTTCATATCTTTAAACTTCTGAATTTCATCCCTGTTAAGCTCAATCACATTTACATATCTCGTCGTCCCACTTGAAAATCCGTCACTCCCAACAGGCGCTGGATTAATCATAAAATCATTGTCCTTCGGAATTGAAAGAAGCGAATCCATGGTAACTCCAAGTATCTTAGCCCTAAATCTGACATCAACGCCAAGCCCATTTTCAATCTCAACAAATAACTTACCATAATTTGTCTTGTCAATCTCCTTCTTTGATTCATCCGAAAGTTCATTTACTTCAGAAGTATCTTCAAACACAGCATTTGAAATCCCAACACTCGCTGGGAAGCTTACCAAAACAGAACCATAAACCGAATCAGAAGAAGATACTCGCCCAACTTCATAATTCGGATTTAAGAAAACACTCCCACTGACGATAAGATATTCGGGTAGCTCCTGGCTTGCAAATGAATTTATGAAATTAACAATGTTACTGTTGCTTTTGTTTAAAACTATCCTATGAGTTGACCCCGAAAATCTTCTCTGAGCCAGAGGAATCTCTATTGAATCAACTTTGCCAGTCCTCGTATTCACACCCTTTATCTTCAAGTTCAGATCAAAAGTAAACTGTGCTGTTTTAACCAAATTTATCTCAACCTGAATATCATCAAATTTTATACTTCCTTTGAACTTTTCCCTGTAATCTTTAAGCCCAGCCAAATCTATTTTATGCTCCTCAAAGCTTATCTCTCTTGGTTTCGCCTTTCCTGAAATTGATTCAATCACAATGTTCTGCAATGTTATCTCGGCGCTAAGCCCATCATTTTTGCTCACCGTTCTATATTCATTTCCCGTGTCCTCAGTTCTCACTTCAACTTTATAATCAACGGTATTTGTCAAGTTTCCAACGAGTTTATAATCTGCAAGGTTAAGATTAAATGTCAATGTATTTGATGCTGAGTTTTTACGTCCGATATTAAGCGGTATTTGAAGCGGAGTATTATCCGATTTACGGACAAAATTGTAAAGTGTTATAGAACCGTTAAGCCCAAGGTCAATGCCGTTTACAACTTTAATTTTCATTGAACCGCTTTTGAAATTAACTTCATTGATTAAGTCCGGTTGTGGCTCGTTCGGTTCAAGAACAAAGCTATCCGAAATTACAACTGGTTCTGTTTGACTTGGAATTTTTGCGCTCGCCGATGCGATACTTAAGTTTTCAAGCGACGCTGAAACAGTGACAAACATTTGATTTACATCAAGATAAACCTGCTGTCCCCCGCTTCCGGGTGAAAGAACAGTAACCTTAAGGGATAAATTTGCCGGCAAAGTTTTACCAGCAAGGTCAGCTGTTGCAGTAAGTTCGGAATTAGCATTTATGGTAGTGTTTTCAAACAATGTTAAAATTGGCGTTGTCAAATCGTTGCTATTATAAATTGCAAGACCATTTGGAAATTGCAATGGCACAGGCAAACCATTATTTACAGTCACCTTGATAATCCCACCATCAAAAGTAACCTGCTGAAAATTATCAAAGGCGGTGAAATTCGTTGTAACTGTCTGACCCGGAGCGTTTGATGGAACTATGTAATTTCCAGGGGGCAGATTTGAGGATAAACTCGGGAAAATATCATACGCTTTTATGCTGGCGCTTATCGTTCCAGGATTCTTTATCTCAAAATTTCCAAGTTTAGTTGATGCGGAAGTTGAAATATCCGATATCTTTAAATTATCCCCAATTTTGGTAGCATCAAGTTTTTCTGATGTTGAATAGTAAATTTGGTTTCCAGCTCCAACTTTCAAATAAGTCGTATCCTTTTCAACGAGCTCACCGAGCGTGAAAGTTTTATCAAGTATCGGAACTGTTAAATCAACATCCCAGGTTGGTAAAACTGGCTCGGATGGTTTTTCAAAACAACCGCTTAAAAAAATAAAAAATGGGATACCAAATAGGAGCAAAATTTTTCTTTTCATTTCTCTACCTAATTTGTTTTGATTTTCTACCTCAATTTAATGAAAAAGTGAAACAATAAAGTGTGCTTGGAATCACATTTCAAGAAGCCCTTTCAAGTGGGAGTCAACCGACAAAGCAAGTGCTTTAAGGTTATAACCACCTTCAAGAACAGAGAGAATCTTTGAATTTGAAAACTTTCTCGCGACCTCATTAGTCAACTTTGTCATCTTATGAAACGCTTCCTCAGTTAAATTCATCCCAGCGAGTGGGTCATCGCGATGCGCGTCAAATCCAGCTGAAATAATTATAAACTCCGGCTGAAATTTTTCAAGCGCTGGCACAATTTCCTCGCCGAAAACTTTTAGATAATCTTCATCATCTGAGCCAGCTGGCATGGGGAAGTTCAAGGTGAAGCCATAACCTTTCCCCGTTCCCTTTTCATCGCTTGAACCAGTTCCTGGATAAAATGGATATTGATGCAAACTGATGTAAAAAACAGTCGGGTCATCATAAAAAATTTCTTGAGTCCCGTTGCCATGATGCACATCCCAATCAATTATTGCCACTTTCCCAACTTTAAAAACTTCCTGGGCATATCTTGCTGCAATTGCTACATTGTTAAATAAACAAAAACCCATAACCTTGTCACTTTCGGCGTGATGTCCGGGCGGTCTTACAGCGCAAAAAACCTTGTCAAAACCCGCACCAAAAATTTTATCAACCCCATCAATAACCCCAGAAACAGCAAGCAAAGCGACATCAAACGAATCTTTACTTACATAAGTATCTCCAAAATCAAGTAATCTAATCCCCGCAAGAATACTGCTTTTGACAAACTCAAAGTGCCTTGGCGAATGAACTTTCAAAATCCACTTTTCAACATCCTTTCTTAATTCCGGCAAAAACCAGTTTATCATATCTTTAATGTCCGACTTCCTTAAATGTTCAACTATTGCAATTAACCTCTCTTTTCTTTCTGGATGACCCGAGCCGGTATCGTGCTTTAAATAATCTTCATGGTAAATTAAGCCAACTTTTTTCATTGCAGAAACTCCCTTATTGTGAATGAAATCGCAAGTAAAAAATTCAAACCATGACTTATGAAACAAAGGACACAATTAACTTTGAGAACCCTGATCAACACATAAATTAAATAAACTCCAAAGCCAACGACAAACCAAGCGATTAGAATAAATGCAACTCTAATATAACTATTTGGGTCTGAAATAACAAGAACGAACGAAACCACATAGTAGAAAATTCCATAGATAAAATTTGGCAACCCGAGTAAGTGCGCATATCTTGTGTAAATAATTTTTTGACAGGTGTGCTCGGAGAGCTTGCAAATATCGGGTATGGGAAATTTCCGAGGGTTTGTAAAACCGAAATAGACAAGCGTGAAGTAAAGTGAAATATAAAACCCGACTGCTATCAATAAAAGTATGAATATCTCAATCAACATAAAAAAGCCAACCGAGAGGTCGGTGTTAAGTCAAGCTGGTTTTTGAACACGACCAAGTTTTAAGCAGGTCGTGCAAACTTTTATCCTTTTGACCTCGCCGTCAATTACAGCTCTGACTTTTTGCAGATTTGGCAACCATCTCCTTTTTGAAAGGTTATGAGCGTGGCTTATCCTATGTCCTGTAATTGGTTTTTTACCACAAATTGCGCAAATGTTCGCCATCGCATTTTTTGCTATTTTTTTAAAAAATTTTGAGGCGACGCTGGGATTCGAACCCAGGAATAGCGGTTTTGCAGACCGCCCCCTTAGCCACTTGGGTACGTCGCCTTTTTCCGTTATAAATATAAAAACTGCATCGCAAAAATCAAAATTGTATTTGTAAATGCTTCAACTTAAATTTTCACAAAAAACCCGTTCAATGCCCTTTGAAATTTTCATAGCAAAAAGATATATAAAATCAACCCGATTTACAGGGTTTATCTCGTTTATAACTTTGATCGCAATAATTGGAATAATGCTCGGAACATCATCTCTCATCATAGCGCTATCAATCTCAAACGGCTTTGAAAAAGAGCTGAAAGAAAAAGTCATCGGCTTCACCTCGCACATCCAAATATCAAAATTTGATGTCAAGTATTTTCAAAAAGACGATTGGATGAGCTTTGAAAAACTGAAAAAAATTCCAAATGTTAAATCGGTTTCACCATTTGCAGGAAGGGAAGCGATGATAAGATCAAATTATGCGATAGAGGGCGTCTATTTGAAGGGGATACTTCCAGAATACGATTTTTCAATAATTAAAAGAAGCATAATTGACGGAAAATATGATTTTGACGAAAGCGATGGAAATGCAAAAATCATAATAGGCAAAAAACTCGCAAATAAAATTGGTGTTGAACTTGGGGATAAAGTCGTAATTTTAGCTATTGACCCAAACAATCCATATTCCTTGACACCAAAAATTGAACAATTTAAAGTCGCTGGAATTTACGAAACAGGAATGGCTGAGTATGACGATATATTCGTTTATGTTCGGCTTGAGCACGCACAATATCTGCTTGATCTTGGAAATAAAGTAAGTGGTTTTGATGTTATGCTTGAAAATGTTGATTTGATTGATCAAACTGCCATTTTAATTCAGGATGTTCTTGGCTACCCATACTACGCAAGGACGATGTATCAAATGTATAGAAACCTTTTCGCATGGCTTGAGCTACAAAAAAAGCCAGTTCCAATCGTTCTCGGTTTGATAATAATTGTCGCTGTGTTCAATATAATTGGAACGCTCTTGATGATGGTTATTGAAAAGACGAAAGAAATTGGCATATTGAAATCAATGGGCGCTGATTCAAAAAGCATAATGAAAATTTTCATCTACCAGGGCATGTTCATCGGTATAATTGGCACATTTCTGGGGAATATCCTTGCTTACATACTTTGTTCAATTCAATTAAATTACAAACCGCTTTCCCTCCCCGAAGACATCTATTTTATGAATTCGGTGCCGATTTTACTTGAGCCGTGGAATTTTGCCGTCGTTTCAATAGCAACCCTAACTCTATGCTTTTTTGCAAGTTTAATCCCGTCAATGATTGCCTCACGAATTCAACCAGTTGAAGCAATAAGATTCGCCTGATTAAAACTTGAAACTTTTAAACAAAGTCATTAATTTTGAATAAACAAAACGGCTGATTTTCTCCATTGGTGCAGATTCTAAAAATAATCTGGAATCATGAACTTTTAAGGGTTGCTTTTTTAATTTTGCTTGTTTTATTCATCGCTTCACTTTCAATTTATCTTGTTGAAAGTTCCCAAAATCATCAATTTTCAAGCATTTTTGACGGATTGTGGTGGGCAATCGTCACAATCACAACGGTTGGCTACGGCGATAAAATTCCAGAGACAACACTTGGCAAAATCATCGGCTTTTTAGTCATGTTCACAGGTGTAACCCTTGTTTCAATGTTCACTGCAACCGTTTCCTCAATCCTCGTTGCGAAAAAGATAAAAGAAAGAGAAGGTCTTGAAAAAGTGGAAATGACAGATCACATAATAATTTGCGGTTGGAACAAAGATACGGAAAGGTTGATAAAAGCCCTGAACCAACTCGGTGAGAAAAGAAACATAAAAATAGTTCTTCTTAACAATCTTCCAGCCGAGAGGATTGAAACTCTCGTGAACACATATAAAAACATAGAGATAAAATTCGTCCGAGGCGACTTCACTCAGGAATCAATACTTGAAAGAGCCAATGTCAAACAAGCGAGGATAGTTATAATTCTACCTGATGAGACGCTCTCACCCGTTCCTTCTGATGAAAAAACATTGATTGCTACGCTAAATGTCAAATCAATTAACCCAAATGTAAAAGTTTACGCCCACATAATTGATCGTGAAAACACAAACAATTTGAAAAAGGCAAACGCCGACGAAATAATCGTGACAAATGAATATCTCCCATCCATCATAGCCAATCAGTTGATCTACCCGGGTGTAATTCAGGTTTTATCCTCGCTTTTGAGTGAGAGTTCATCCATGAAGATACTTCGCCTCAAAATACCGGAGAAATTCATCGGCAGGACATTTTTAGACCTTTTCAATTACTTCAAAATTGAAAAAAATTATCTCCTCCTTGGTTTCATAGTTGAGGAGGAAACCATAACTCTTGAAAATATACTTTCGCACGACTACACTGAAATTGATGCTTTTATTGAAAGAAAGTTAAAAGAAGCTGGTTTAAATGTTAAATCACCGCAAGTGAGATTGAACTTAAATCCGTCGCTCAACTATGTCATAAATGAAAAGGATGAGGCAATTGTAATTGGAAATATAACACAATGATTATGGAGATATCGGATGAAGTCCTGAAGAAAATACCGATTTTCAGCGGAATTAAAGAAGAACATCTTGAAAATCTCAAAAGGATAATTCAGATTCAAGAATTTCCAGAAAATGCTGTTGTTATACGCGAGGGAGAAAAAGGAGAGGAAATTTACATATTGTTAAATGGCGAGGTGGAGGTTTCAAAGTCGCTGGTTTTGAATTTACCCGGATTGGAACAAAAAGAGAAATCTTTGACGAAGCTTTCCGCAGATGGTTTTCCATTTTTCGGAGAAATGGTTTTATTTGACGATAAAGCTGAAAGGACAGCAACTGTTATAACGACGACCCAATGTTTATTTGCTGTTTTGAAAAAGTCCGATATATTGAATCTTGCTGAAACAAACTCTGAGATAGGATACCCTTTATTTAAAAACATAGCAAGCGTCCTTGCGCTTCGGCTTAAAAAAGCAAACAACGACATTTTAAAATTGACGACAGCGCTGAGTTTAATTCTGTCAAGATAGAGACAAAATTTAAAAACAAAATTAATTGCGTAGATGGAGGAGTTAGCAAAGGCATATAACCCACACGAGGTTGAAGACAAATGGTATGAGTATTGGTTAAATAATGGTTACTTTTATGCGAAGGTTAACCCAGAGAAAAAACCATATACAATAGTCATGCCCCCGCCAAATATAACCGGGATGTTAACCCTTGGACATGTTTTAAATAACACGATTCAAGACATTTACATCCGTTGGAAGAGGATGCAAGGTTATGAAGCATGTTGGATTCCGGGGACTGACCACGCTGGAATAGCAACACAAAATGTGGTTGAAAAAGCACTCGCAAAAGAGGGTCTACGCAGAGAGGACCTCGGAAGAGAGAAATTCCTTGAGAGGGTTTGGAAATGGAAAGAAGAATACGGGAACACGATAATAAAACAACTTAAAAAGCTCGGTGTCTCTTGCGACTGGAAAAGGGAAAGATTCACAATGGATGAAGGTCTTTCAAATGCCGTTAAAGAGGTGTTCATCAGGTTATATGAAAAAGGGCTGATTTATCGTGGTAAATACATCGTCAATTGGTGCCCCAGATGTCACACAGCGCTTGCCGATGACGAAGTTGAACACAAAGAACAAAATGGAAAACTTTGGTATATAAAGTACCCGATTGAAAATTCAAACGAATTTATCACAGTTGCAACAACTAGACCTGAAACGATGCTTGGTGATACCGCTGTCGCTGTAAATCCAAAAGATGAAAGATATAAACATTTGATCGGTAAATTCGCAATCCTTCCACTTGTCGGTAGAAGATTGCCCATTATTTCGGATGAAATTGTTGATATGGAATTTGGCACTGGCGCCGTTAAAGTCACCCCAGCCCATGACCCCAACGATTATCTTCTGGCAACCAAGCACAATCTTGAATTTGTAATCATAATGGATACATACGCAAAAATCAACGAAAATGCCCCGGAAAAATACAGAGGACTTGACAGGCTTGAAGCAAGGAAAGAAGTTGTTAAAGATCTTGAAGCCAATGGTTATCTTCTCAAAGTTGAGGACTATAGCCACGCCGTGGGTAGATGTTACAGATGCGACACCGTGATAGAGCCGTATTTGTCTGATCAATGGTTTGTAAAGATGAAACCTCTTGCTGAAAAAGCACTTCAAGTCGTTCTTGATGGGAAAATAAAATTTTATCCCGAAAGATGGGTCAAAGTTTATGAACACTGGATGAGAAATGTCCGCGACTGGTGCATCTCAAGGCAAATATGGTGGGGTCACAGGATACCGGTTTATTACTGCGATGAATGCGGTGAAATCATGGTTGAAAGAGAGGAACCGAAAGTTTGCAAAAAGTGCGCAAGTACGAAAATCCACCAAGATGAAGATGTCCTTGACACTTGGTTTAGTTCTTGGCTATGGCCATTTTCAACGCTTGACTGGCCAAAAGATAACCCCGACTTAAGGTATTTTTACCCGACCGATTTACTTGTTACAGGTCCGGATATAATTTTCTTCTGGGTTGCTCGTATGATAATGGCTGGGCTTGAATTTATGGGTGAAATTCCATTTAAAGAAGTTTATTTCACAAGCATAATCAGGGATGAGTTTGGCAGAAAGATGTCAAAATCGCTTGGAAATTCACCCGACCCGCTTGATGTGATAAAAGAATATGGAGCAGATGCCCTCAGGTTCACAATTGTATACCTTGCACCCCTCGGTCAAGATATACTTTTCTCTACGAAGAAATGTGAAATTGGGAGAAACTTCGCTAACAAAATTTGGAACGCTGGAAGATTCATCTTGATGAATTTGAAAAATGTTGAAATAAAAGATGAATTAAAATTTGAAAAACTTGACCTTGCCGATAGGTGGATTTTAAGCAGATTGAACAAGACGATCGTTGAATTAAACCGTGCCCTTGAAACATACAGGATAAACGACGCAACCAGAACGATTTACGATTTCCTATGGCATGATTTCTGTGATTGGTATCTTGAAATTGTAAAAGATAGAATCTACTCGCTGGAATCAGAAGATGATAAAATTGCTGTTTTATCTCGTACCGTCTACATCTTTGAGGAAGCGTTAAAATTGCTCCATCCTTTCATGCCGTTTATAACAGAAGAGATATGGCAAAAACTCCGCAGAAGAAACGAAGGTGATAGCATAATGATTCAACCTTTCCCTGAGCCAGATGAAAAATGGATTGACGAACGGATAACACAAAATATGAAGTTCATTCAGGACTTGATAACTTCAATAAGGGCAATTCGTGCAGAGATGAATGTCCCGCATTCAAAGTATTGTGATGTCATCATCTCCATTGAGGATGAGAACAAACAAGAACTCTTGAATGACTTTTTACCTTACTTAAAACGATTGGCAAAGGTTGAAAATGTAAAAGTTGGCTCAAAATTAAAAAGACCGAAATTTTCAGCAAGCGCTGTAGTTCATGGAACCGAGATTTTTATACCGCTTGAAGGATTGATTGACTTTGAAGTTGAAAGGAAGCGCCTTGAAAAAGAAATACAAAGATACGAATCAATGCTCGCCGATGTCGAGAGAAAGTTAAACGATGAAAACTTCATCTCAAGGGCACCGAAGGAAATCGTTGAAAAGGAAAGACAGAAATACGAGAATTTCAAATTGACAATTGAAAAGTTGCGTCAAAATTATGCTTATCTTATTGAATAATTAAATTCGTTTTCATAACTTTGAAAAAACAAACCAAACTCGTATGGACAGGGATTATCTTGAAAGGATAATTGAGGAGCTTTTACTTGAGGTTAAGAAAGCACATCCGGGGACTGAAATTCCCGGGGGTGTATGTGACCCAAGGGAACCATGTGCAGGGTGTGGTTACTGCGTTGTTCATAAAAAAGAAGCGGTAGAAAATATAATTTCAAACGGTGCTGAAAGGATAAGCGCAACACTTGGAGTCACGGAACAGGGACAAATTGATGGAAATATAGCAAGAATGATTGATCATACTCTCTTAAAACCTGAGGCAACTCCAAAAGACATTGAAAAATTATGTCTTGAGGCAATACAATATCAATTTGCAAGTGTATGTGTAAATCCATGCTATGTGCGCCTTGCATCAGAAATTTTAAAAGGTAGAAAGGTAAAAGTATGCACCGTTATCGGGTTTCCCCTTGGTGCAAATAGAACTGAGACAAAGGTTTTTGAAACGGAGAAAGCAATTGAAGATGGCGCAGAAGAGGTTGACATGGTTATGAACATAGGAATGCTCAAAGGCGGTTATTATGAGTATGTTGAGCAAGATATCAAAGCTGTTGTAAATGTCGCCCACAGAAACAATGTCCTGGTCAAGGTGATTTTGGAAACCGCGCTTTTGACTGATGAAGAAAAAGTTAAAGCGTGTCTTCTTGCAAAGAGAGCGAACGCTGACTTCGTCAAGACATCAACTGGATTTAGCAAAGGTGGTGCAACTGCCGGTGATGTCGCCCTGATGAGAAGGGTTGTCGGCACTGCAATGGGAGTTAAAGCAAGTGGTGGGATCAGAAGCTACGAAGAGGCACTTCAAATGATAAGAAGTGGAGCCGATAGAATCGGCGCAAGTGCAAGCGTGAAAATTGTCACCGGTGCAAAAGATAAAACACATTCAAACTATTAAAAAAAATAAATAAGTTAAAATGAAGAATTTTCTGTTTTTGATTCTGCCATTCTTACTTTTGTCCTGCGCTGGAAGTAAAGTTGAAATTAAACCTGAAAATTCACAATCAAAGGAAAAACAAGACACAACATTAACGCTAAATGAACCGAGAAAATTATTCACTGAGCCCACTTACGAAACCGATACCGATACCGTAACGATACCAAAACGAACGAAGCAACCTCAATCTCAGCAAATTATACTCGCACCAATAGTCATCCCAATTATGGCAGTCCCCTTTCAAAGTGTAGTCGAAAAACAGAAAGAAACAACACAAGAAACCAAACCCGAAATCCCAAAACCAAAAGAGGAAAAACCAGAACAAATTAAACCTGAACCTATAATATCCGAGCAAAAAGTACCAATGACGATTGAAACAAAAACAGATAAAATCCCCGAAAGCGAAAGCTATTTCATACAAGTTGGTGCATTCGTAACGGAAAACTCAGCGGTTGAACAACTAAAAAAATTCAAATCGCTCTACCCAACATTAAATGCATATTTAGCGTTTGACTCAACGCTCGGGTTTTACAAAGTTCTAACCGATGGTCTCACCGATTCAACAGAGGCGAACAAAATTCTACAAACGGTGGCTCAAAGTTTTCCTGATGCATTTATAACATCCCGAAAACTCCAAAATTCACAACCACGCAAACCCGCCGTAGTTGATTCTTTGATAAAACTTCAAATCGGCGTTTATTCAAAATATGAAAATGCTGTTAAAGTAAAGGAGTATGTTGAGACGAAATTTAAAATTAGCGCCGAGATTGAAAAAACAGATAAAATTTTCAAGGTTTTCGCAATTTTGAATAGAAAAGATATTGAAACGATAAACGAGATAAAATCTGAATTCACAGATGCTTTTGAAATCAAATAAAACCTCAAGATGATGATGAAATTTGCCCTTGCTTTGATATTTTTTATAACTTCACTTTGTGCGCAGAATAAAGATTCACTTATTTACTACGAGAAACAGTTCAACCCTGAAATATACGACATCAAGGAACTTGTCTTCCCAAGGAAATTCTTAACAGATGAAGCAAGCGAACTAATAGCGGGATACAGGGTTCAAATCCTCGTCACAGACCAGCTTGACAGTGCAAATTCAGTTAAGAATTACATTCAATCAATTTTAACAACAGCTGGGATTCAAGCGCAGGTTTATGTGATTTATGACCCGCCAAATTATAAAGTTAGAGTTGGTGATTTTGAACATTTACAAGAGGCAAGCTCATTGCGTAATTTTTTTATTGAGAAGGGATTCAAATACGCATGGATTGTCCCCGACAAAATAAAAAAGAGATAGATCAAAATCCGAATTTTCTCAAATAATAATTTTCCCGCCTTCTCATATTTATCTTTGCACTCTTTGTATCATCCTTATATCCAGCAAGATGTAAAAGCCCATGTGCTGTAAGTCTAGCAACCTCGTTTTCAAAACTAACCTTGTAGCTCTTTGCCTGCTCAAAAGCTCTATCTAAGCTTATGTAAATTTCAGCGATTTTATCCAAAGCTTCAATTTCATCGGATAGATCAAACGCAAGGACATCCGTCGGATAATCGTGATTTAGAAACCGCTTGTTTATACGCTGTATGAAATCATCGCCGACATAAATAAAATTAATCTGGGTAAATCCAAGCGATTCCTCACTAACAACCTGCTCTATCAACTTTCTAAGTTTTTGAATCGGCAATTTAACTTTCTTTTGCTCGTTAATTATGTTGATTTTCATCAAAATTATTTCTTTGTCTTCTTTTCAATTAAAAGTTCGCCCAGTGAAAGTGCTATTCCGGGGATCATAACTTGAGGTTCAAGTTTAGTGAAGTCGCCAGATAAAATTTCCTTGTCAAGATTAGCATAAAAAGAACAGGCGCCATTTGCTTCAATTATAAGTCCAGATACCATCCCGTCGTGTTCGCTTATGAAAGTAACCTCGCCAAGTAAATCACTTGCGACATATCCGGTGCAAAAATGCAGTTGAAGGTGTGAATAAGGAGTGTAAACAGAAACCAATGTCCCGCTTTTTTTCCCTATTTTTATTTTCGGAAAAATTTCAAGCGAGGTTTTGCCGACATTGAAAAGGAAGGAATTTTTTTGTGATTTTGGCTTCACCTTTAAAACTTCTCCGACCCTTTCAGCATCCCTTTTTGTGAACCTCATCTTTTAAGCTCCGGTTTTATTTAAGTTAAAACTAAAAAACCCCAATTGACTGTTCAAAAGAACAGAACAATTGGGGTTTAATATGCTCACCTCATCCAGTTATGTCTGCCTCACACGACAACGACATTAACTGCCTTGGGTCCTTTGGGTCCATCAACAATCTCAAATTCCACAACTGAACCCTCTTCCAGGGTTTTGAAGCGCTTATCGGATTTAATCTCGGAGTAATGGACGAAAACTTCACGTCCATCCTCTGCCTCGATAAATCCGTAGCCCTTCTTGTTGTTGAACCACTTCACCTTACCGCGTGACATCTTACTACTACCTCCTTAAGTTTAACTGCTCAAGCAACCGACCCCTTAAAACGCCCAGGAACTAATTTAACTCGGGTGGTTGCTCTCGCTATTTTTACTTGTTCCTGAGCGCAAAAAGTTAGGTTCAATATAATAAATTAATTCGTCAATGTCAAATTAAACCCTGATAAAGCCGTCAGTAAAAATCCTCTCCCAATCCTGAACAATCCTTTCCGCTTCAGCCCAATTCTCAAGCTCTTGACTTCCGATTCCACCCTTTCTCTGCCATATAAAATAAGCAACCTTCGCAATCGTCTCGCGACGCATCTCTTCATTTTGACGACCAAAAACCTTGACTATAAATTTTCCTCCCTCCGCCGTTATAGTAACGCTGTCAATTTCCCCGTCTCTGTCAAATAAAACGCTCTTCGGATTTTCAACCTCAAAAACAATCTCACCGATATATTGATAATCTTTAGTTGCACTGAATAAATAAATTTTATCCCCACTCCCTATCTCCATCCTACAATGAAACCCAAGAAAATAAACATCCTCAAAAATCCTTTCTTTCTTCCTTCCAATCCCTTTTTCAACCACCATAGGTTTAAATTGATTTCTACGAGAAAATTCAATCAAAAAGTTTTTAATCTCTGACTTTTTTATCCTATCCGCCATATCCCACAGGTTCACGGTTTGTTCTAAATGCTGATATTGAAAACTTATAAATTGCGAAGCTCTCAGATACGACGAATAATTTTAAAATGTGCTCCCCGTAGTCAAAATTATTGACTATCTCATAATACCTCGGCTCACAAATGCGAACATAACTTTGTCCACACTCAACAAAAACATCCTCCCCACGATTTTCATCACTTAACGGTTCTCCATCTTGCGTTACGATTAAATTTATTTCTTCGCCACTTGTTGATTCAGCAACCATTCCAACATTCGTTCCAATGTAAGGCAATATGATAACTCCAAGCGATGTCTCAACCGGTTGATGTTTGAAAAAGTGTTTCCCGTTATACCATTCGCCCGACAAATAAAATTTACCGTTGATGTAAATTTCCGGGTCTTCATACTTTATGACCCCTTCAGGGGCAAAACCTTCTGGATTCCCAAGCGAGCCACCGGAGTAACTTGTGTAAATTTCAGGTATAACTTTGTAAAAAACCGATTCATCAAATTCATATCTTGATCCAATTGGCAAGGGGAAATCACCGCGATAACCTGCTTTTATAAGAAGCGATTGAATATTGAATTCAACCTCCCAAAGTCGCCTTGTTCCAATATGTGTATACGAAATCAACCCGTCACGATTTATGAGGATACTCGTTGGCAGTTCACGAACTTTATATCTACTCAAATTAATCCAATCATTGTCAACTGCGATTGGGAAATTTATCCCAAGCCGTTTCAACTCGCGACTTACATTTTCAACATTCGCTTCAAAAGGAAACTTCGGCACATGAACCCCAAGCATAAAAAACCCCTTATCAAAATATCTTCTCCCCCATTCTTTCAAAAAAGCACTAAGCTCAATCCATTCGCGACTTGCGTAATTGAAAAATAGAAGCAAAACGACTCTGCCACGCAAACTTTCAAAAAATATCGGCTCGGAATTTAACCAGAAATTTGCTACTATGTTTACCGCTCTGTCGCTTTCCTCTATTTGTCTTCTATAGTTATACATTTCACTTGACAAAATTTCTTTCAAAAACAATCTAAACAACTAAATTTTAACTTGCAAATTTTAAAACTGGCGAAAGTTTTTCCGTTTTTGCTTTGAAATTATTTAGTGCTTAATTTATATAAAAACAAGGAAAAAAGCGATGAAGCCGGATTTAAAATCAATCTTTAAGCAAATTGAAAAAGTCCAAGAGGAGCTTGAGAGGGTTCAAGCGGAGTTAGAAAATAAAACTGTCACAGAAGAAGCGGGCGGTGGAATGGTGAAGGTAACAGTTAATGGCAAGAGAGAGGTTGTAAAAATTGAAATTGAAAGAGAAGTTGTTAATCCAGATGATATAGAAATGCTTGAGGACCTTCTCGTTGCTGCGGTAAATAAAGCACTTCAAAGTGCGGATAAAATGATAAGTGAAGAAATTGCAAAGGTCACAAGTGGGCTTCTGCCCCGGATTCCGGGACTTCCATTTAACTTCCCTGGGTTTAAAGCTTGAAATAAACTCGCCTTTAAGATATGCTTTACACATCTGAAAGCTTAGAAAATTTGATTGAAGAACTCACAAAGTTCCCCGGGATTGGGCGTAAAACAGCGCAAAGAATCGCGATGTTCATTTTGAAACAACCAAAGGAAGAGGTTGAAAAACTTGTAAAAGCGATAATTGATGTAAAAGAGAAAATAAAATATTGTTCAATTTGTTTCAACATAACCGAAACCGATCCTTGTCCTATATGCTCAAATCCTAAAAGGGATAAATCAACCATCTGCGTGGTTGAAGAACCAATGGATGTGCTTGCCATTGAAAAAACAAATGAATACAACGGCGTTTACCATGTCCTTGGTGGAGTCATTAACCCGCTTGAAGGCATCGGTCCAGAAGATCTGAAGATAAAAGAGCTCATCTCACGGATATCATCTGGTGGAATTAACGAGGTTATAATCGCTTTAAATCCAAGTGTAGAAGGCGAAACAACATCAATGTATGTTGCGAACTTGATAAAACCATTCGGAGTTAAAGTGTCAAGAATAGCTCGTGGTTTGCCCATAGGAACAGCGCTTGAATATGCGGATACTGCAACGATAGTAAGAGCAATTGAAAACAGAACGACTTTATGAAGAAAAAAATCCTTATAACTTCACCACCTGGAACGGGGAAAACGACAGCGATAAAAAAATTTGTTGACTTGGCGAAGGGGAAACTTAAAATTTCCGGTTTTTTCACCGAGGAGATAAGAGATGCTTCTGGGAAAAGAACCGGGTTTAAAATTTTAACACTTGATGGTAAAGTTGGAGTTCTTGCCGACATAAATCTAAAATCGCCTTACAAAGTTGGGAAATACGGTGTCAATATAAAAGACATTGAAAACATAGCGATACCCTCAATTGACACCGACGCTGAGGTAATAGTAATTGATGAAATCGGGAAAATGGAATGTTATTCAAAAACATTTGTCCAAAAGGTTTTTTCCTTGCTTGATTCGGATAAAATTCTTGTGGGAACGATAAAAGAGAAAGGCGATGAAATCATTGACAAAATAAAATCACATCAAGATGTGGAGTTGATAAAATTGACGATCGCAAATCGTGATGAGATTCCCATGATGATTTTTGATCGGGTTGAAAAAATTTTACAAGGCGCGCAAAAGCGCGCCACTTGAGAAGTCAAATTTTCATCTCAAGAAGCTCTCTCGCAATTATTATCCTCTGAATCTCTGAAGTCCCCTCGTAAATTTCTGTGATTTTTGAATCCCTCAGGTATCTTTCAACTGGGAAATCTTTTATATACCCATATCCTCCGTAAATTTGAACCGCCTCAAGCGATGCCTCAACCGCAACTTGCGATGCGAAAAGTTTCGCCATTGATGCCTCTTTAACATATCTTTCGCCTCTGTCCTTTTTCCACGCTGCAAGAAGCGTCAGCAAACGAGCTGCTTCAATCTTCGTAGCCATATCAGCAATTTTAAACTGTATCGCCTGATGCTCAGCCAAAAGCTTCCCAAAAGTTTTCCTCTCTTTAGCATATTTAATTGACGCTTCAAGTGACGCTTGCGCTATCCCAAGGGCTTGAGCAGCTATGCCTATCCTTCCGCCGTTTAATGTAGTCATAGCTATCTTAAATCCCATCCCTTCTTCACCAAGCCGATTAACAGCGGGAACTTTACAGTCCTCAAAAACTATCTGCGCAGTGTCCGAACTTCTTATTCCAAGCTTTCGCTCTTTTTTAGCAACAATAACCCCTGGAAAATCCTTCTCAACTATGAACGCCGAAATTCCTTTTGAACCCTTTTCCTTATCTGTTTGTGCAAATACGATGAGTATATTAGCATAGACGCCGTTAGTTATAAAATTTTTCGTCCCGTTCAGAATGTAGAAATCGCCATCTCTTACAGCTGTTGTTCTTTGATTTGAGGCATCGCTTCCTGCTTCTGGTTCAGAGAGACAAAAAGCTCCGAGCAATTCACCCCGAGCAAGTCGCGGAAGGTATTTTAATTTTTGCTCCTCAGTCCCATAAGTTTCAATTGGCCAACACACCAGCGAATTATTAACCGACATTATAACCCCAACAGATGCATCAACCTTTGATATTTCTTCCATCGCAAGTACATAACTTATAGTGTCAAGTCCAGCTCCTCCGTATGCTTCCGAGACCATCATTCCCATGAAACCAAGTTCAGCTAGCTTTTTAACCTCTTCGTGCGGGAATTCCTCTTTTTCATCCCGCTCTGACGCTTTTGGCGCAAGTTCCTCAACCGCGAATTTTCTCGCGGTCTCTTTGATCATCAATTGTTCCTCCGTGAATTGGAAGTTCATTGCTGTGTTTTGTTATTTTGTTGTTGAGTATAATCGTAAAATCCCTTTCCCGATTTTCTACCGAGATAACCCGCTGCGACCATTTTCTTCAACAATGGACACGGTCTATACTTCGGGTCTCCAAATCCCTCATACAAGACATTCATAATTGAAAGACAGACATCAAGTCCGATTAAATCAGCAAGTGCAAGTGGTCCCATCGGATGGTTCATCCCGAGTTTCATCACTGTGTCAATGTCTTCTGCTGACGCAACGCCCTCCATCAAGCAGTAAATCGCTTCATTTATCATCGGCATCAAAATACGATTTGAAACGAACCCCGGATAATCCTTTACCTCAACTGTAACCTTGCCGAGCTTTTCGGCAAGTTCCTTTGTAATTCTAAATGTCTCATCGGAAGTATCATGACCGCGGATTATCTCAACAAGTTTCATTACAGGAACAGGGTTAAAAAAGTGCATCCCTATGACTTTATCTGGGCGATTTGTAGCTGAGGCAATTTCAGTAATTGAAATAGAAGATGTGTTCGTCGCAAGCACCGCTTCAGGTTTACAGGTCAAATCAAGTGTTTTGAAAATGTCCTTCTTTATCTTAACATTTTCGGTAGCAGCTTCAATCACAAAGTCGGCATCTTTCGCTCCGCTCTCAAGAGAAGTAAAAGTACTTATCCTCGCTATTGCCTGTTCCCTTTCCTCCTCTGTCATCAAGCCCTTTTTGATTTGTCTGTCCATATTTTGCCGTATGACATTGATAGCCCTTTCAAGAACATTCTTGTTGATATCAATCAAATTTACCAGATATCCATTTTGTGAAAGAACATGAGCAATTCCGCTTCCCATTGTCCCCGCCCCAACGACTGTGACTTTCTTGATCTCCATGGTTAAGTGCTCCAAATTTTTGTTTTTAATTTATTTACTCAAGCATTTTTATTATCTCTTCCACGCTTTTAATCCCAGCTTTAATCATATCAACGCTTACGCCACCACGATAATAAGCGAAAATATGAAGATTTTCATAAACAACCCGCAAGTTCACTCGCAATTTCCCATTCTTAGGAATCTTATCAATTGCATCAAAATATTCCTCAATTGAAGTTGGGAGTTTCTCTGGAGAAATTCCTTTCCCGATCAAATAACCATCTATCGCTTTAAGCGCAGCAAGATAAGCAACGCCCGCAGCTTCACGCACAATTTTCGCATCCTCATAAATTTTTCCATACCTAATGTCAGTTTGAGACAAAATCTCCTTTGCGTTCTTCAGATATCTTTTCGCTTCAGCGATTGCTTCATCTTTTGTGCGAGGTATTTCTCGTTGTTTCCTCTTTGACATGTCTTACTCAAGCATTTTTATTATCTCTTCCACGCTTTTAATCCCAGCTTTAATCATATCAACGCTTACGCCACCACGGTAATAAGCGAAAATGTGAAGGTTTTCATACGCTGTACTTAAATGCGCCTTTAATTTCCCATTTTTCGGAATTTTTGAAATCACCGAAAAATACTCTTCAATTGAAGCAGGTAATTTTTCTGGTGAAATTCCTTTACCAAGCAAATATCCGTCTATGGCTTTAAGCGCAGCAAGATAAGCAACGCCCGCAGCTTCACTGACAAGTTTTGGATCGGTATATCTATCATATTCAATTTTAACCTTTGATAGAATCTCCTTTGCGTTCTTCAGATATCTTTTCGCTTCAGCGATTGCTTCATCTTTTGTGCGAGGTATTGTTTGCGGTTTTTTCTTATTCATCGTTCTTGGTTAAATTTTTTCAACTATGACTGCGCTTGCTTCTCCGCCACCTATACAAATAGCTGCAAGACCAAATCTTGCATTTTTTCTCTTCATTGCATATAAAAGCGTAGTTAAAATTCTTGCGCCACTTGCTCCGATCGGGTGTCCAAGGGCAACAGCTCCGCCGTGTATGTTCATTTTTTCTATCGGTATTCCGCCAAGTTTTGATGTTGCAAGCGCAACCACGGCAAACGCTTCATTCACCTCAAACAAATCAATATCTTCTTTCCTCATCCCGGCTTTCTTCAACACTTTTTCAATTGCGTCAACTGGTGCCGTTGTAAACCAAGCAGGGTCTTTTGCTGCTGATGAATAGGCAACGATACGAGCAAGTGGTTTAACTCCAAGCTCTTCTGCCTTTTCCTTTGACATTAAAACAAGAGCTGAGGCGCCATCGTTTATCTTTGAAGCATTTGCAGGTGTGATCGTACCATTTGGGTCAAAAGCCGGTTTTAATTGAGGTATCTTCTCAAAATTCACACGCTTTGGCTCCTCGTCTTCATCAACGATGACTTCCCCACCTTTCGGTTGTGGAACTTTTACCGGGACTATCTCCTCTTTGAAGTAACCCTTTTCAATTGCTTCAAGAGCTCGCTTATAACTTAACACAGCAAATTCATCTTGTTCTTGTCTTGATATGTTACACTCTCTGGCGCAAAGTTCCCCGGCGTTCCCCATATGAAAATCATTATAAACATCCCAGAGCCCATCCTTTATCATAGAATCAATCAATTGCCCATGTCCCATTCTGTAGCCGGTTCTCGCTTTGTCAAGTATATACGGAGCGTTTGACATGCTTTCCATCCCTCCAGCCACTATTATATCTGCATCTCCAAGTTTAATCGCCTGCGTTGCCAACATAACTGCTTTTAGCCCAGAGCCACAAACTTTGTTAATTGTCATACACTCAACTTTCGTCGGTAATCCCGCAAAAATTGCAGCTTGTCTTGCTGGGGCTTGACCTACACCAGCAGTTAAAACACATCCCATTATAACTTCATCAACCATTTCCTTGGGAACATTCGCCCTTTTCAAAGCTTCATCAATCACAACTGCCCCAAGTTTAGGTGCTGGGAGAGAACTTAATGAACCATTAAATGAACCTATAGGCGTGCGACAGGCGCTTGCTATTACAACCTCTCGCATGTTTCCTCCTGTAATTTTTTTGTAATTCACGGAAAATATACTCAATTCAAAATTAACATTCAACTTGCTAAATTGCTTTTTCAACCGCAAATTTTTATTTTAAAATAAAAATCACAAACTGAAAAATGGGCGGAAATCTTTTCGTAGTTAACCACCCCCTAATAAAACGCGATCTTACATTTTTAAGGGACAGAAACACACCAAGTTCATCCTTCAGAACGATCTTAAAAAGATTAACAACGCTTATGGCTTTTGAGGTGACAAAAGACCTTGACCTTTTGCCTAAAGAAGTTGAAACACCGCTTGAAACAACCCAAGGTCACACTCTAAAAGATGAAATAGTCATCGTTCCAATTTTAAGAGCTGGACTTGGAATGGTTGATGCTTTCCTTGAACTCTTCCCCGAAGCGAGAGTCGGACACATCGGACTATACAGAGATGAAGAGACGCTCAAACCCGTTGATTATTATTTCAAATTTCCAAAAAACCTTGACAAAAGCATAGTCATCATACTTGACCCTATGCTTGCAACGGGTGGAAGCATCTGCGCAGCTGTCTCTTATCTAAAAGAAAGAGGCGCAAACAAAATCAAGGTTGTAAGCTTGATAGCAGCTCCAGAAGGAATTAACAAACTCACAAATGAACACCCCGATGTTCAAATTTACATAGCAGTGCTTGATAGACAACTAAACTCAAAGGGATTTATACTTCCAGGACTTGGCGACGCTGGCGATAGGATATTTGGAACCGAAAACTAAATGATTCTTACGAATTGAAAACAAAAAAATTGCTACTCTACATAACATTTCTTCTTCCATCCCTTTTCATAACACTATTCATCTCAACTTCAATTGGAAGCACAAACCATTCACCAACGCTTGACATCGGGACAATCATTAAAGTTTTGAATGGAGAAGCCAATGAAATTGACAAGGTTATAATCTATCAAATTAGATTTCCAAGGGCTTTGACTGCAATTTTTGCGGGTGGAGGGCTTGCTGTCGCAGGAGCTATTTTACAGGCGATGTTAAGAAATCCTCTCGCCGAGCCATATATCCTCGGAATATCAAGCGGTTCAGCATTTGGAGCTATCATTTCAATTGCGCTAATCGGTACTTTTTCCTTCGTCTTAACTCCAGTTACCGCGCTACTTGGTTCAACCGTTGTAATAATAGTTGTTTACATGCTCGGCAAAAGAAGAGGAACCATTGATATAAACACGATGCTTTTAAGCGGAATAATGATAGGTGCTTTCTTTTCAGCGCTGATCTTAATTATCATCACTTTATCGGGCGAATCGTTGAAAAATTTTATCTTCTGGTTGCTTGGAAATTTATCAAATGTAAACCTGAAACAATCAGTTTTAATCTCCATAGTGGTTTTAATTTTCACCTTACTAACTTTTTTCAGCTCCTATCGCTTAAATTTAATCGCAACTGGTGATGAAATAGCAACTCAACTTGGAATAGATGCTGAAAGGACGAAAAAAATTTTTTATTTCATTGCCTCAATTTTAACTGCGGTCATTGTTTCAATAACGGGCATCATCGGCTTTATCGGTCTTGTTGTTCCACACATATGTCGCAAAATCTTCAGCGTTGACTATCGGCTACTCATCCCAACATCGTTTTTCACTGGTGCGATAACTTTGCTAATCGCTGACACAATCGCAAGGATTGTTTTGTATCCGAATGAACTCCCGGTCGGTTCAATTACTGCTCTTTTTGGAGCGCCATTTTTTATATACCTTTTGAAAAAATAAATCCGCTTCGCAATATGATTGAAAAAGTCATCACGATATTTGGCAGTTCAAAACCAGTTGAAGGGGATGAAGAATATGAATTTGCAAGGGAACTCGGTTTTCATCTCGGGAAAATCGGCTTTGCAATATGTAATGGTGGCTATGGCGGAACTATGGAAGCAACGGCAAGAGGCGCAAAGGACGCTGGAGCCAAAACCATTGGCGTCACTATTGCAACTTTAAACGCAAAAGCCAACAAATGGATTGACGAAGAAATCAAAGCGAGGGACCTGTTTGAGAGGTTGAGGATTTTGATTGAGAAGGGCGATGCGTATGTTGTACTTCGCGGTGGAACGGGAACTTTGGTTGAACTTTCCCTTGTGTGGGAGCTTATGAATAAAAATTTCACCCCCCGCAAACCGATAATTGCCGTTAACTTTTGGACGCCGATAGTTCAAACCATTTCTAAACAACTTTTAAACGAGGGTTCAATAGATGGTGCAGGTTTAGTCAAAATTATTGACACAGTTGATGAAATAGTTGAACACATAAAGAATGCTTTTGCAATTGAAAATAAACGATGATTTTGTTATATTAAATCGGCAATTTAAAAAAATGGGTTCTTAACAATGAAAGCAGTTATTCCAGTTGCTGGAGTTGGGACGAGATTGCGTCCCCATACTTATACGCAACCGAAAGTTTTGTTAAATGTCGCAGGTAAACCGATTCTCGGACATATAATTGACATGCTCGTTGCAAATTCAATAAAAGAGATCTCCCTCGTCATCGGTTATCTTGGGGAGAAAATAAAAAATTATGTTGAGTTAAATTACCCTGAGGTAAAATTTAATTTCGTTGAGCAAGATGAACCGCTCGGTCTCGGGCATGCAATATATCTTGCAAGTAGATATTTTGAAAACGAAGATGAGATTTTGATAATACTTGGAGATACTATTTTTGACTTTGATCTTTCAAAGTTTTTGAAAAGTGAATTCACCACGCTTGGGATAAAACCTGTTGAAGACCCGAGGAGGTTCGGCGTCGTTATGCTTGACGGTGATAAATTCGTGAAAAAACTCGTTGAAAAACCAAGTCAACCCGAAAGCAATCTCGCAATTGTCGGCATATATCTGATAAAAAATCCGAAACTCCTGAAGGAATCACTTGAAGAGGTAATAAAGTCAGAAATTAAAACAAGGGGCGAATATCAGCTCACAGACGCACTTCAGATAATGATCAACAAAGGCGAGAAGATAATAACTTTTGAAATTGATGGATGGTATGATTGCGGAAAGCCAGAGACACTTTTACAAACAAATCGTTTTCTACTTGAAAGAAATGGAACCAACCTGAAAAAATTAGGACGATTTGAAAATGTCCTCGTCATCCCACCTGTCTATATCTCGCCGACGAGCAAAATTGAAAATTCAATCATAGGTCCATACACAACCATTTCAGATGGTGCTGAAATTTCATCTTCAATAATTAGAAATTCAATCATAGGTGATGATGCAAAAATTTATAACGCATTGCTTGATTCATCAATCGTAGGAAGCGGGGCTATGGTCAAAGGGGATTACAAAAAAGTCAACCTCGGGGATTCATCTGAAATTGAATTTTACTAAAACAAAACTAATAAAGGAGGATAAATGGGAAGGCTATTCACCTCTGAATCGGTCGCTGAAGGGCATCCGGATAAGATTTGCGATCAAATATCCGATGCAGTTCTTGATGCTTTCTTGACATATTATCCCGAAGCAAGGGTAGCCTGTGAGGTATTTGTAACAACGGGGCTTGTAGTAATAGGTGGGGAAATAAAAGCGCCCGAAGATGTAAGAGCTAAAATTGATTTTGATGAGATCGCAAGAAATGTCATAAAAGATATTGGCTACGACAAATCGGAATATCAATTTGATTATCGCTCTTGTGGTGTTATAGTCACTGTTAAATCGCAATCCCCTGACATAGCGAAAGGCGTTGACAAAGGTGGCGCTGGCGATCAAGGGATGATGTTCGGTTACGCTTGCAAAGAGACACCCGAGTTGATGCCAATGCCGATAATGTTTGCGCATAAACTTATGAAACGACTCGCATATGTCAGGAAGAAAACAGACCTTATGCCATATCTTCGCCCCGATGGGAAATGTCAAGTTACAATTGAATATGACAACACGGGAAAACCAGTCCGCGTTGATACAATAGTTTTCTCGGTTCAACACGATGAAAAATACAAGGGCAAAAAATTAACTCAGAAAGATATCGCTGAGGACTTAAAGGAATTCGTGATAAAGGATGTAATTCCGGAGGAATATCTTGACAAAAGGACAAAATATCATATAAATCCAACTGGTTCGTTTGTGATAGGAGGACCGCATGGAGATACCGGTTTAACAGGAAGGAAGATAATAGTTGACACTTATGGAGGTAAAGCGCCACACGGTGGAGGTTGCTTCTCGGGGAAAGACCCAACAAAGGTTGATAGAAGCGCAGCATATGAGATGAGACATATCGCCAAAAACATCGTCGCAGCAGGGCTTGCTGATGAATGTTTAATTCAAGTTGCCTATGCAATTGGAGTTAGGAAACCCGTGGCTATATATGTTGATACAAAGGGAACCGGGAAAGTGCCCGATGAAATTATCGCCGACTTCATTTTGAAAAACCTTGACCTTTCACCAAGAGGAATCATTGACAGATTGAAACTTCAAAGACCGATCTATCGCAAAACTGCTGTATACGGACATTTCGGAAGAAATGAACCCGAATTCACTTGGGAAAAACTTGATTATGTCCCAATGTTCAAAGAGCTCTTGAAATAAATTCAAAAACAAAAGGAAATTTTCTAAATGGACGAACTTAAAGGCGTTTATAAAGTCAGAGACCTCAAACTTGCAGATGAGGGATTTAAACAAATAAGCTGGGCTGAAAGTAGGATGCCTGTTTTAATGGCTTTAAGAGAAAAGTACAAAAAGACAAAACCATTCAAAGGATTTAGAATCGCTGGATGTCTTCATGTCACTAAGGAGACAGCTGTTTTGATCAAGACATTTGTTGAATGCGGTGCTGAGGTTAGCTGGAGCGGTTGTAATCCACTTTCAACGCAAGACACAATAGCAGCAGCTCTTGCAAAACAAGGAATATCAATTTTCGCCTGGAACGGTATGAGCGTTGATGAATTTTATTGGGCGATAGAACAAACGCTTCACATAAAACCGAACTTAACGCTTGACGATGGCGCTGACCTTATTTTCACAATTCACAGCAAACACCCAGAGCTTATACCAGATATAATTGGTGGAACTGAAGAAACTACAACGGGCGTGAAAAGATTAAGAGCAATGGCTGAAGCTGGAGCTTTGAAATATCCGATAATCGCTGTAAATGACGCTGAGACAAAATGGGATTTTGATAATGTCTACGGAACCGGACAATCAACCCTTGACGGCATTTTAAGAGCAACGAGCATTTTAATAGCGGGTAAAAATGTTGTTGTCGCAGGTTATGGTCATTGCGGTAAAGGTGTCGCAATGAGGGCAAGAGGACTTGGCGCAAATGTCATAGTCACCGAAGTTAGACCAATAGCTGCTTTAAAAGCGGTACTTGATGGCTTCACCGTTATGCCAATGAAAGAAGCTGCGAAAATCGGTGATGTTTTCATCACTGCGACCGGCGTAAAAGATGTTATCACTGAAGAACATTTCAAAGTCATGAAAGACGGCGCTATTGTATGCAACACTGGACACTATGATGTTGAAATAAACCTTGTTCATTTGAAAAAGATGGCAAAAAGTGTAAGGGAAATAAGAAATCATGTTGAAGAATATCTCTTGAAAGATGGACGAAGAATTTTCGTCTTGGCAAAGGGGCGACTCGTAAATCTCGTAGCTGCGGAAGGTCACCCATCAGAGGTTATGGACATGTCATTTGCAAATCAATTTATGGCTCAACTTCGCCTCGTTGAAATGTTCAAAAAGGGAAAGAAACTTGAACCTAAAGTGTACGATATACCCCCTGAACAAGATGAAGAGATAGCGGAATTGAAATTGAAAACCATGGGTATCAAAATTGACAAACTGACGAATGAACAGAAAAAGTATATAAAAGATTACAGCGCTGGTACATAAAATAAAGCCCCGCGCTATGCGGGGCTTTTTCATTTAATCTCTTCAAGCGGGATATCAAGAATTGAAAAATTTTCCCATCCCTCACAATCAAAATGCCACCATTCCGTCGGGAGCGGAATAAAGCCATATTTTCTCATTACATTTTCAAGTATCATCCTGTTCTTTATCAATGTATCTGGCAAATTGAAGTAATTTCTATGTGCTTTTTCAGTGAAATCATCGTATCCAGTTGGCATTGGTAGCTCGTTCCCAAGCGAATCAACAAGTGTTAAATCCACGGCGCAACCACGATTATGTCTTGAACCTTTACTTGGGTTTGCAACATATCTTTCATCTGGGACGATTGACCATAAAATTTTCTGAACCGAAAGAGGTCTGTAACAATCCCAAACTTTTATACCAAGCCCGTAATTTTCAAGCTCTTTCTGGACAGAGTCAAGCTTAACAGCGACAAATTTTCTCAAAAAACACTTGCCAACACTATAAAGCTTTTTACCTGTGAAATTATTTTCCGTTGCATACCTTATCTCAACCTTTATCCTCGGATTTATCTTCTGAACATCAACAAGAAGAGTATCCTCAGGTAAGAACTGAGCAAACGCCACCCCGCTAAAGATCAAAATTAAAAGCCACTTCATCTTCCTTTCCTCTTTTTCTTCCCTGTTAGTTCACTCATTGTCGGAATATCAAATTTCTTAAAAACGCCACCTTTGAAAAGTCGCTTTTTATCCTGAGATGGCTTTAGATCAACCTTCATGTATTTGTTTATATACCATTGATGTGCTATTGAAAGGACATTGAATGTGAAATAGTAAAGATTCAAACCGGAAGGCAAATTATTGAAAATAAGAAAGAACAGAACGGTCATAATAGTTGCTGTCACCTTCTGCCTTTGATCTGCGGTTGTTGAAAACATCCATTGCTGGATGAACATAGTAATAGCCATCAAAAGTGCAAGCCCGCTTATTTGATGAACGCCGAATATAGGAATATAAAATGGGAGTTTGGTAATTGTATCCGGGACAGATAAATCCTTTATCCAAAGTGTGAATCCAGCTTGCCTCAATTCAATTGTAACCCTGAAAAGTGAGAACAAAGCGTAAAGAATTGGCAATTGAAGAAGCAAAGGCCAACAACCGCTAAACGGATTAACACCATATTCACGATAAACTTTCATCACTTCTTGATTCAGCTTCTGCGGATTATCTTTATATTTCTCCTGGAGTTCCTTTAAAATTGGCGCTATCGCCTGCATCTTTTTCACTGATTTCATCTGTGTCATTGTCAATGGAGTTAGAAGTATCTTTATCAAAATTGAGAAAATTATTATCACAACGCCATAGTTTGGTATAAAAAGGTGCAAAAACCTGAACAATGGAAGAAGAACGAACTCAGCGATAGGTCTTATCAACCACTTCAAACCTAAACTTATCATTTCCTCAAGACCTATGCCATATGATTTCAAAATCGTATAGTCAAGCGGTCCGATGTAAACTGTAAAATAATTTTTTTGATATTTTTCACCCCTAAAAGGAACTTTCAAAGCAATGAGATAATTCTCTTTCACTCCATTATTTGGCAACGGAACCCTCCAACCTTCAAGGTATGCGCCATCTGCGATATCATTTGAAATCAAAGCGACTGCAAAATACTTGTTATGCGTCCCAACCCAACGAGTTACACCAGAATAAGAGCGAGAAACCCTCTCACCGAACTTGCTTGCGTCAATGTTCTCATAAACATCTCCAACTTTCGCCCAAGCATTGGCAAAATATGACTCTTCAACGCTGTTCTCCTCAGTCAACTTTATCCCATTCTCCCAAACAAGTTGATATTCAAAATTAGCGATTATTTTCTCCATGTTTATGAGCTCAACTTCCGTGTCAAAGGAATACTTCCCGTTTTCAAATATAAATCGCTTCAAAATCTTACTCGTGTCGTTTATGTTCAACACAAACTCAATTTCCTTTTTCTCCCCTTTTTCCTTCAAAATCAAATTTTCCCAGTTTTTCGCTTTCGTATCAAAGTAAAGAGCTCTCGTGTTGATTATTTTCCCATCCGTTGTCATAAAAACAACCGACAAGTCGCCTCCCTTTTCCATCTCAACAAGTTGAACAGGGTGACCGCTCCAAGTTTTAAATCTTTTTAGTTCAAATTTCTCAACAAGTGCTCCCTTTGACGAAATCACACAAGTATAAAAATCCGTTTCAACAAGTATCTTCTTCTCTTCCCCCTTAACAAGATGCGAGAAATAAATACCAAGCGTATCCTTTCTTGGTTGCGCCTCGGTTATGTTTGAATTCTTTATCTGTGATTTGAGCGTATCAATTTTCTTTTGCGGTTGTTGAGGAACTTTCGGCGCATTATACCACATCCAAACTAAAAGGACAAGCGTGATTAAAATCATCCCCAAAAGTGCATTTCTATCCATAGGGTCAAAATTTTTGTTTTTAATTATGGAACTTCATCAATTCCACCTGGATTGAAGGGATTGCATCTTACAATTCTTTTCATTGTGAGCCAAAGCCCTTTTAAAAAGCCATACTTTGAAAACGCCTGAATGGAATAATCAGAACAAGACGGATAAAACCTACAACTCGGGGGAAAAAGCGGTGAAATGAAAAATTTATAAAACTTCACAAGGTAAATCGCTAATTTTGCGCCAAATTCAAACTTCATTCGTTATACTTCAAAATTTTTTCAATCAAAGGCAGAAAATCACTTTCAAAATCAGCATACTTTAACCTTTTCAACATCTCCGCTTCGCCGATAAAAATTAAAACCATATCAATAGCCATATTTCTCAAAGAAAGAAGGTCTATCAGCCGATGTTTGTTCAGCCGATAGACCTCGCGAAGCAATCTTTTTGCCCTATTTCTCAAAACAGCTTTTTTAACTTTTCGCGAGACAGCAAACGCAACCCTTGAAACGACATCGCGAGCTGGACTGAAACGGAAATAAATTTTAATTAAGTTACCCGCCACTGAATTTGAATTTTTAATTATCTGAGTTATCTCAGCCGATTTTTTTATTATTTCTTTCTTTGAAAGCCCGAACTTTTTATCGCTCATCACTAACGGTTAATTTCCATCTTCCTTTTGCCCTTCTTCTGGCGAGAATTTTCCTACCGCTTTTCGTTTTCATCCTCGCTCTAAATCCATGAGTTCTCCTCCTTCTGGTATTGTGCGGTTGATAAGTACGCTTCAACTTTTCCTCCGCTTTTTGTTTTTCCTTGTGAAAATTCGCCTTAAAATTACAAAAATTTAAAGAAAGAACAAAAACTTGATTTTGAACCCCGATTTTGATAAATTTATAACAGAAAATCGGAGGGTTAGCCTAATTGGTAAGGCGGCGGTCTTGAAAACCGCTGGGCTTCGCGCCCTTGGGGGTTCGAGTCCCTCACCCTCCGCTTCGCTTACTTATTGAGCTTGTTTTCCAACCTCGCTATTGAATCCCAAATCGCTTGAAGCATCCGACCGTCCACCTCCCGTTTCTGAGCAACCTTAAGATATTCAAGCGTCCTCTCATCTCCGATATCACCAAGGACATTATAAACCACCATCCTAACAAAAAATTCAGGCGTGTTAACCATCCAGAAAATAAAATCCTTTATCCGGGGATCTTTATCAGCGAAAAGAGAAAGCGTTGAAATCGCTGTTATGCGAACCGATGGATGATTCCCACGCATTGAGTATCTTTTTAAAATGTCAACCGCCTCTTTTTCAAACTTCGTATTCTTCATATCACTTAACCTTCTCAAAGCGGTAGTCCTTATAACCTCTTGATGAGAGTCCATCCCAAGCGCATTCTTTATATACTTCATTACATTTACCGAATCAACAGACACAAGAGAATTAATTGCGGACGCAATCACATAATAACTCTTTTCACTTTTTACGACATCGTTTAAAAAACTTACGACGAAGTTAAACTTGAAATTTTTCAAAGCGTCAACTATACTTCTCCTAATTCTTGAATCGCCTTCATCTTTATAAAGTTCAATTAAAAATTTCGCCACATCTTCATCTTTTAATTTTCCAAGATTATTTATCGCTTCTTGCCTTACGGCGTAAAACTCATTGCTTCTGCTTATCTTCTTCATAAGCTCAACTACATCGGGGTCGCTTGACATTTTCCCAAGTTCCTGCACCGCAACAAGACGGTCTATCATCTCGCCCGCATTTTGCGCTTGATAAATCAATTCATCTTTTGACTTGTCAAAGTATAACTCCTTCAAAATCCAATTTCCTTTGTCAAAAATAACCATCAACGGTTTATCGCTGACTTCAAATTCAAAAGTTTCTTTCCTTTTGTCAATGAAAATCCTAAAAGTTTTCCTCTCACTTTTCGTTGCTATCTCAACATCAACCGGTGTTTTAAAAACTTCTGGGGTTAAAGAATCGCCCGGTTGAATTTGCTCAACTTCAAGTTTGAGGAGTTTCTTTGAATCATCAAATGAATACTTGACCTCAAAGATGGGATATCCAGCTTTATAAAGCCACTGGTCAAAGAACCATTTCAAGTTATATCCAGTCGCCTCTTCAATTGCGATTTTAAAATCGTTCGTCTCAACATTTTGAAAAGCATATTTATGCGCATAGTAATTTATCGCTTTCCAAAAAAGTTCATCTCCAAGGACAAATCTTAACATGTTAAGAATCGCGCCACCACGCTGATAAATGTGCGGTCCGAAAACATCTGTCGGGTCAAAATATCTGTTCCAAACGGTCGGCTTTTTATTCGTCATATCAGCAAATCTTGCGCTTCTTTGCATATTGTAAACATTAAATTGAAATTCATCCTTTCCCTTGGCGTATTCAAAATAAAGTGCGGTGAAATAAGTAGCAAAGCCCTCGTTCAACCAAGCATGTTCCCAGCTTCTGCAGGTCAAAAGGTCACCCCACCATTGATGAGCCATTTCATGCGCCACAAGTCCATCGCTTGATACATCAAGATGAGCTCTTTCATCGTGTATCGTTGAGCTTGTCAAAGTCGTCGCAGTGATGTTCTCCATCCCACCGTAAACAAAGTCCTCAACTATCGTTTGGGCGTATTTGTCATAAGGGTACTTGTAGCCGATTTTCTCAGAGAAAAACTTCATTATATCGGGCGTCTTTTCAAATGAAAGTTTGGCGTACTTTGCGTTTGATTTATACACATAGTATTCAAGCGGAATGTCAAGATAGTAATCCTGAAGCTTAACATACTCACCAACAACAATTGAAATCAAATAACTTGAATGTGGTTTATCCATATACCAGTGATATGTCCTTAAACCTTTTTTAGCGTCGTCACTTACCGATAAAAGTTTTCCGTTTGAAATCACAACGAAATTTTTCTTCACCGTCGCTATTAGCTCGCTCGTCGCTTTATCGTTCGGGAAATCATAACAGGGGAACCAATAATGATTATCCTCGGGCTCCCCTTGCGACCATATTTGATACGGCTTATCCGGATAAGCTGAATCCGGCTGGATGAAATACAGACCTTTGCGTGGATTTGAAACGAAATATTCAACAATCACAGAGAGGGTGTCCTTGAACGAATACGATCTGTCAAGATAAATTTTCAACTTCTGTGCGAGCGTATCAAAGTTAAACTTTAATTCTCTTCCATCGGGTAAATAAACTCTCTTTATTTTCATCTCAGCAGCGTCAAGAACAAATTCGTTTAAATTGGGTCGCAAAGGCGCAAATTTTGTCGTAACCTTGCCGTCAACCGTTTTTTGTCTCTCATCAAGATTTAATTCAAGCTTGATGTGTATGACATCGTAAGTTCTATCTCTGGTGAAATGTTCCGGTGGCGGGGTTGGTGACTTGTAATAAAACCTCGGTCTTTGAGAAAAAGCAGAAATTGAAAATAAAAGCACAAGTGAAATGATAAAAAATCTCCTCATAGTTTTGCCTGAAATTTATTTTTTGAATGGTTTGACGGAATGGTTTGAATTAATGTTTCAAATTTTTTCAAGCGCTTGTTCAAGGTCAGATATCAAATCCTCAACATCCTCAATTCCAACGGACAATCTCACTATTCCCTCCGTAAGTCCAAGCTCTCTTTTTTCTTCCTCTGGGACTGATGAATGGCTCATGCTCCAGGAATGATTGACTAAACTTTCAACTCCCCCAAGTGATTCAGCAAGTGTAAAAATTTTCAAATTTTCAACAAATTTTTTGACATTATCTCTTGAACCAAGGTCTATCGTTATAACACCGCCGAAATCTTTCATCTGTTTTTGTGCGAGCTCATATTGCGGATGAGAAGGTAGCCCAGGGTAAAAGACCCTCTTAACTTTGGGATGAACTGAAAGGAAAATCGCTATCCTTTTAGCATTTGAACAGTGTTGTTTAATTCTGACAGCTAGCGTTTTAATTGACCTTAAAAGAAGCCAGCAATCAAACGGGCTTGGCACAGCACCAAAAGCACGCTGTATATACCAAAGCGGTTTTTGAAGCTCATCTCGGTTCGTCACAACAATGCCACCGACGACATCACTATGTCCGTTTAAAAATTTCGTACTGCTATGTATGACTAAATCGCAACCAAGCTCAAGAGGTCTTTGTAAATAAGGCGTCATGAAAGTGTTATCAACCGCGATCAAAATTTCCTTATTAAATGCGTCGCGAATCTCAGCCAATTTTTTCAAATCAGTAAGATAAAGGAAAGGATTTGAAGGGGTCTCGGCGAAAATCAACCGCGTCTCGCTTCTAAGTTCTCGTTCAACATTTTCAACCTGTGTCATATCAACAAATGAAAATTTTATCCCCCATTTTTGCATCTCTTTAAAAACTCTCAATGTCCCCCCGTAAATGTTCTTCGTTGTGATGACATGATCTCCTGGTTTAAGAAGTTGCATAACCGCCGTCACAGCAGCGACACCTGATGAAAAAGCGAAACCGTATTTCCCATTTTCAAGTTTAGCGATGTTTTCTTCAAGCATTTTCCTGTTCGGATTTTGCGTCCGAGAATAAACAAAGGGAGCGTCTTCATCAAATTTACGGGCGTAGGTTGTAGCAAGATATATCGGAGGTATGACCGAGAACGATTCTTTATCTGGTTTTTGTCCCCAATGGATTGCATCAGTTGAAAATCCCATTTTCAACCCCACATTTTTTATAAAAATTGGGCGGGCGAAAAAATCACCCGCCCAAAGATTTTCATTTCTTATTCCTCAACTCATCTGCTTTCTTAAAAGCTGCTTCTGCTTTCTCAACATCTCCAAGATTCGCATAAATCTTTCCAATTAAATCCCAAATGAAAACATCGTTCGGATCAAGCTCCGTTAATCTCTCAAGATAAGGCAGTGCCTGTCTGAATTTTTCCTTCGCCATGTCTTCATATTTTTTCTGCTCTTCAAGATTTTGCTTTAATGCAAGGTCCTCTGATTGTTGTTTTAATTTGACCCCCCAATTGACATATGAAGCTCCAAGGTTATAAATTGCCTCTTTATAATTCGGATCAATTTCAACTGCTGATTTAAATTCTTTTATCGCCTCCTCAAATCTTTCCGCCCTGAGCAACAAAACACCATAGTTATAATGGAAGTACTTGTTCTCGGGGTGAGCTTCAACTGATGAACGAAATGCCTCAAGCGCCTCATCGCTTCTCCCAGCGTTTATATAAGCGTTTGAAAGAAACGCAAGCGTCTCTTCATCGCTTGGATTAAGATTTCTAACCTTGTTAAACATGTCTATTGCCTTGTCATACCATTCCCTTGCAGCATAGAATTCGGTTGAATCCAAAACCACAGATACGCTTCCCTCTTGATATGTTTGTCCAGCGTAAGTAATTGACTTAACGACATCGTTTTCAAGTTCAATTGTAAGCCCGTATTTTTGATAGATCCATTTTTCAACTTTTGGCTGTGGCGGTGCTGTCCGCGTTGGTTTTTTCCCTTTCGGCTGGGGCTGTTCTTGCTTAATTACATTCACAACATCGGGATTACCAAACGCCGACCTCACAACATCTGCATTAACCCCAACGCTTATGCTCTTCCTGTTTTCAGGGTCTTCAAATTTAATCGTATGACGATATGCATAATCATAATAAATCTTCCCCAACATCTTCATTGCATCAATATCCTTTTCCTTTGAAAGTTCAACTGCCTTTTGCAATGGTTCAACCGCAGATGAGATATCTTCCTTTGAAAGGTAACTATAAGCGAGATTCTTATAAGCGGAAGCGCTATCTGGGATGATCATCGTTGCGGTCTTGAACGCCTCAATCGCTTTCTCAATATACTGAACGGAATCGCGATTGTTTTGAAATCTCCCAAAATAAACAACCCCAGCATTGAAGTTATCAACCCAGTATTTCAATTTAAAGTTTGCTATGTCTTTTTCAAACCTATTTGAAATTTCAAGCGACTTATTGAACGCTTCAAGCATCCCTTTGTAATTTTTTTGCTCACCCCTGACATATCCAAGCAAAAACCATGCTTCGTCATTTTTGGGATTGTTTTCAACCTCCTTCAATAACTGCTTCTCTGCATTAACCCAATCCTGCCTTTGCATGTAAACCTTAGCCCCAGTGACTTCAGCGCTTGCACACTGGAAGCCAGTGACCGATATGTAAATTAAAACAAGAGCGAAAACCGACAAAACTAAAATTGACCTTAACTTTGACATGTTTGACATCGCAAATTAATTTTTAAAATTACTTCGTTTCAAATATATTAAAAAACAAACGATTTTTCAAGAAAAAAGAAAATTACCTTGACCCAGAACGGTGGATTTGAAGCAAAAGAAAATGTCAAAACAGCATCGGAATTTTACGACGAATTATCATCTGAATATGCTGATATGATTGAACTTTCAAGCAGAATTGAAAGCGAAATTAAAGTTTTTGAAAAAATTATCCTTGAAAAGGATGTCAAAAAGTGCCTTGATGCGGGTTGCGGTGTGGGAATTCACTCAATAATTCTATCAAAACTTGGCGTTGATGTCGTCGGCATTGACATCTCTGAGGGGATGATCGCTAAAGCGGAGGAACTTGCAAAAAATTTTGGCTCAACAGCAAAATTTGAAACGCTTGATTTTCTCCGGATGAAAGACAAATTCAAAGATGAATTTGACCTCGTCATTTGCCTTGGAAACACCTTGCCTCACCTCTTAAACGAAAGAGACCTTTTGCTTGCACTGAGAAATTTCCACAACTCACTGAAAAAAGGCGGGCTGTTAATAGTTCAAATTTTAAACTACGACAAAATCATCCAGAACGAGGAAAGAATCATAAACATCCGCGACACGAAGGATAAAATTTTCATACGGTTTTATGATTTTGAACCGACTATTATCGGCTCACCAAGTTTGAAGGTATTTGAAATAAGGAGGGACTTTTTGAAATTTAATGTTCTTGTCATCAACAAACTTGAAAACTATTCACACAAACTCATCACAACTCGGATAAAGCCAATAAAAAGCGAAGAACTTTGCCGAAAACTTAACATGGTTGGTTTTAAAAATGTTGAAATCTTTGGAAATCTGATGAAAGACCCTTTTGATGCCAAAAGTTCAAAAAACATCGTCGCATTTGCAAACAAAATTTAATTACAAGCCATGATAATTTTCCCCAAGGAACATGGCTCTTGGGCGATCTTATTAGTTCCATTTGTCATAGGCGCGAAAATCGGCGGTGGCTTTGATATAAAAACTGCCCTTTTCCTTATCTCTGTACTGTCAATTTTTCTATCTTACCAGCCAGCAACAATGATAGCAAAATCAAAATTGAAAATCTCAACTGAAAATCTCAAGGACGCTATAAAATCGCTCTTTTTATTTTCCCCATTTGCCCTAATTCCATCACTTATTTTGATCTTCTATTTCAAACTCTACGGACTTCTAATTTTCGGGCTTATCGGCTTGCTTGGATTTGCAGCGCAACTTATCCTTTCAAAAAGAAACCTTGATAAAACGCAAGGCGGGCAAATCTTCGCTATGTCCTTACTCGTTCTTACAGCACCATCAGCTTATTATGTTCAAGTGGGGAATTTTGATTTAACAATGTTACAGCTTTATCTGTTGAATTTGATTTTCTTTGGAAGCGGAATAATCTATGTCAGGATGAAAATTTCCGCCCTCGCAACGAAAAAAGATAAATTTTCGCTTTCGGAGAAACTTTTCATAGGAAGATACAACATAGCATATCACATTACAATTTTAATCCTTCTTGCAACCCTCTTGATCAAGGGCTCAATTGGTCCTTTGATATTTGCATCTTTTTTGCCCGTTATAATCCATTCAATAATGGGAACTCTCTTACTTGAAAGAAAAGTCAAGTTCAAACGGCTTGGTTGGATTGAGACGATTTACTCAATTTTGTTCGCCGTCTTGATGATAATTGAACTGGGAAGATAAAGCGAGGTCTATTTTATACTTGCAATTTTTGCAAAATCTATCACTTTTTAAATCAACCTCCTCAACCGTGCTTGAAGAGTGCATCACGCAAAGATAATCTTCACAATGTAAAAGACCGAAATTGTGTCCCAATTCGTGGAGGACTTCCTTAATTAATCGTTCCTGCGTCAATTTTTTATTCTCTGGTAACCCATAAGCGATTTCGTTCAACCTGAAAGTTGAAACAACAGAAACCTTACCCCCAAGTTGCGCTTCACCGAAAACATAAGTTAAAACCGGAATAAACAAATCAACCGAAATTACCCCAACGACTTTGCCGTTAAAATCTTTGAACCTGTCGGAAAGTAAGGAGATTATCTTTGTTGAGTTGAACTGTCCGCGCGAATTATCATAGGCAAAAGAAAGATTGATATGGTTTGTATTTTCAAGCAGAACATCACAAAAAAACATTTCCTTGAGCGCTGGAAGTAGCCCCAACACAAGCGAGAAATCAACGGGATATATTGGGACGACCAAAATTTTAATTGACCCTGTTTCGCTTCAAATTATACCTTTCAATTTTATGATACAGCGTCACACGATCTATACCGAGTATTCTTGCCGAGCGCGATATATTCCAATTTGTCCTGTTTAAAATTTTCAATATATGTGCCCTCTCAACTGCCTCAAGAGTTTCATCTTCTGGTTCTATTTCATCACATGGACGAATTGGTAAATCCTCAGGTCTTATAGCTGGTGGTTTCGCTAAGACCATTGCCCTTTCTATAGCATTTCTAAGCTCTCGGACATTCCCGGGCCAGTTATATCTAATTAATAAATCCATCGCCTCTGGTGAAATCTCCGTCACTGGCTTGTGCATTATAGCGGAGAACTTCTTAAGATAATAATTTGCTATCAAAGGTATATCAGAGCGTCTTTCCCTAAGCGGTGGGACAAAAATCGTGAATACATTGAGACGATAATAGAGGTCTTCTCTGAACTTTCCTTCCTTGACCAGGTTTTCAAGGTCGCAATTTGTGGCACATATGACCCTGAAATCACTTGTGATGACCTCATTCCCCCCAACCCTTGTAAATTGCTTCGTCTCAAGAACCCTTAAAAGTTGCACTTGCATTTTCAAACTTATAGTTCCAACTTCATCAAGGAAAACTGTACCATCGTTTGCAATTTCAAATTTGCCTTTCCTTCTGTAAAGCGCGTCCGTAAAAGCTCCCTTCTCGTGCCCAAACAATTCACTCTCAAGCAAAGTATCCGGAATCGCGCCACAATTAACTGATATAAACGGGAAATATCTCCTATGACTATATGAGTGAATCAACCTCGCTATTAACTCTTTACCAACACCGCTTTCCCCTCTAATCATAACAGTTGTATCAGTTGGCGCAACCGCTTTTGCAAGTTCAATCACCCTTTTGATCTCCTGACTTTCGCCAACAAGTTCATCTGGCATCATAAGCTCAGAGACCTGTTCTTTCAGCTTAATGTTTTCATTCATCATCTTCTTTTGCTTTATCACATTCTTAACAAGATGAGAAAGATAATCAGGGTCAATTGGTTTAGTGACATAATCGTAAGCTCCCTCTTTCAACGCCTTAACAGCCGAATCAACCGAAGCAAACGCCGTTATGATAATTATGATCGCCGTTGGGTCAATTTCTTTTATTCTTTTCTGAAGTTCAAGCCCATCCATCCCTGGCATTTTTATATCAATGAAAATCACATCCCAAGGACCTTCATTCATCATCTTAAGTGCCTGCGCTCCATTTTCCGCAACCCCAACTCTATAACCATCTTGAATGAACCATTTTGAAAGTGAATCTCTAACTATAAATTCATCATCAACAATCAAGATGCTAAATTTTTCGTTCATATTCAGGATTTGATTTTTTTGGCAATACAATTGTGAAAGTAGTTCCAAAATTTACCTTTGATTCAACTGATATTTGTCCGCCATGTCTTTCAACGATTCCGTAAACTACAGCCAAACCAAGCCCCGTTCCTATCCCCTCTTTCTTCGTCGTGAAAAACGGCTCAAAAATGTGCGGTAACACATTCTCAGGAATCCCCACCCCCGTATCAATTACCTTTATCTGAATTTTATCACTGTTAACTTCCTTTAACTCAATCCTTAAAGTTCCGCCCTCTGGCATTGCCTCAATCGCGTTTATCTCCATTGCCAGAAGCATTTGTTCTATTTGTTGTGCATCGCAATAAACGATAACGGGATGCTCTGGCATATCTAACTCAAGCCGGACATTATTCATTTCAAGATGATGCGAAATCAAAGCAATGCTTCTTTTGATAATCTGTCCAAAATCTTCATCTTTAAACTCGCCAACCCTCTGCTTTGAAAACAATAGCAAATTCTTAACTATATTTCCACACCTTGATGTCTCATCAATAATTATTGATAACTCGCTTAAAATCTCATCCCTTTCCTCTTCAATTTTAGAATGATTCTCCAAGCGCCTTTTCAAAAGCTTCGCATAAGTTAAAATACCCTCAAGTGGATTGTTAAGCTCGTGTGCGACCGTAGCTGCAAGTTTTCCAAGCGAAGCCATCTTTTCAATATGCACCATATAAGCATAAGCCCTCTGAAGCTCTGCTGTTTTCTCATTCACCTTTTGTTCAAGAAGTTTAGCCCAACCCAAAAGTTCCTCATGTGCGCGCTTCAATTCCTCTGTCATCTTATTGAACGACTTCGCTAAAGTTCCAATTTCATCGCTTGTATCTATATCAATCCTGTGGTCAAGATTTCCGCTCATTATCTCAAGAGTCCCCTGTGTTAACTTTTTTAATGGAGCATTAACAAATTTCAAAGTGAAAATAAAAACAAGTAATGAAATGGCAATAAGCATAAATAAACCACTTGCATATTGAATCATGCTCAATTTGACCGCATTAGCTTTGGCACTCTCAAGGGAAAAAATCACATCAAAAACACCAAGTATTGTCTGCTCCTTTTTATGAACATGGCAGTCAGCTGTATAACATGATTCTTCATTTCGTATGGGATTTATCGCCCCGAGAATTTCACGTCCTGTCTGAGAGTGAAAAACCCGTGTAAGTTGCGATAATTCAGCTGGAACCTTAATTTCACCACCCACATGACAGACATTGCACGCCTCGCTTTCCATAGAAACAACTTTCCCAACCTCAGAAGGTATGTTTGAAAATGTTATCTGGCCTTGCTTGTTGTAAACCCTAATCGCTTCAATCTCCGATTGTTTCCCAAGCATATTTATAATTTGGTAAATGTCTTCCCTTCTGTTATGTAGCATACTATAATGAGTTGCTCGCCTTATAAGATCACTCGTCATTAAAGCATTTTTCCTCACTATGGACATATATTGACTTAACTGCCATCTAACAATCAAAATTGAAGAAATCACCGTGACCCCAAAAACAATCACAAAAATCAAAAGAAACAATTTAAAGGCAAGTGAATGAAAAACTTTCATTTTCACTAAAAATTATTTTCGCTACCGCCTAAATTTATCACAACCCTTATGCCATTAAAAAATCAATAATTTTCAATCAAATTTTAACAGCACATTGTGGCTTTATTGTCGCATAAGGAATCATTTTGTCTCAAAATTCACCTTTAAAACCCAAAAACCCGCCGTGCTATCAAAAGATATCTTTTTGGACCAAGCAAATCCTTCAATGTAACTATAGCCACACCGCCATTTTGAACCATCATCTCATCACCGCAATGCCTGTCAATGAATCTCACCACAATCTCCTTTCTGAATTTATCAAGTTTATTATTGAAAAATTCACTAAACTCAACACTATTCATCAAGCTTTTCAAATTTTTCCCTTTATCAAGTTCAATCTCAAAAAGCCAGCCGTCAAAATATGGGTCTTTATTCAAAATGTCTGGCTCAGTTAGAATTCTTTCATTTAATTTAAATAAATTACCCTTTGCTGGGGAACGAATTGAAAAAATACCATCCCTATGCTTCACCCAAGCACATGGCGTATCAATACCAACTTTGACTGGAATATTTGGATAGATCACTTCAATTAGAGGGGAGAAAAGACAAACGAATGGCTCACTCAACCCAACTTTTATTATATCACCCTCAACCTTTACCCAAGTCAACAACCTCGTATAATACCTATCCTCCGGAAATTTCATATTTTTTAAACTTTCAACACAGTTAAAAATGATATTTTGCACTTGTTCCGAAATCATTCTTTGAAGACCTCCTTTATCGGTATTACGAAATATCCCTCAAACTTTTCTTTCTCTTTAACCTCTTCCGGGAAAACAGGCAAATTTTTAGCTATAAATCTAAATGCAGCAAAGCCGAGTGAAACTATAAACATAGTTATCACTATCTCACTCCACTTGGGGAAATATCTAGCTTGTGTATAACTTTCAAGTGCAGTGATACTAACATTCAATCTATTAAAGATAAATCCGAGAACTGTTGTCAGTTGAGCGTAAAACAACCATTTTTTACTTTCTCTTACCTTTGAATTTGTCAACAAAACTATCGGCAGAATCACTCCAAGCAAGAACTCAAGCCAAAACATCACCGATTCATAATTAAATGCGAAAATATACTTGAAAAGTTTGTAATTGACTATATCCTCCACCTTAAGCACAAAATAGACCATCAACGCCACAGCGCTGACTTTACCTAGCCTTGACAAAATGTGAATTTCAATTTCCCTTTTAAAAGCCCTTGAACTTAAATAAGATTCAATTGTCACCATCGCTGGACCAACAGCGACAGCAGATAAAAAGAAAAGATAGGGCAAATTGCTTGAATACCATATAGGATGCAATTTTTCAGGGACTATTAAATAAAGTGAGCCAAGCGATGATTGATGAAGGGTTGAGAGAATAACGCCAGCTACGACAAGAGGTATTGTTAGGTTATGTATTATCTTTTTAGGCTTTTCAAGGCGAAGTTTTTGGAACAACATCGGGCTAAATTCAAGAGCAAGCACTGTTGTGTAAAGCATAACACACCAAGCAACTTCAAACATCACCGATTCCGGATTCCACATAATTATTGGATGCCATATATTCCACGGTTTTCCAAGGTCATAAATTAAAGCAACGATAACTAAGATATAACCAAGGAAAGCGGTTAAAATTGCAGACGGTAATATGCTTTTATAATCCTCAAGGTTAAATATATAGACAGCTGAAGCCATTACAAAACCGCCAGCTGCAAGTCCTACTCCACAGAGAACATCAAAGCCTATCCATAATCCCCATGGAAACTTATCACTTAAATTTGTCACAGCTCCAAGTCCTTTTGTGAATCTGACAATCGTAACATAAATCCCGAGCACTAAAATTATCCAAAAAACAACAGTCCAAAACTTTAATTTTGGTGGTTTTACTTCTTTCATTTTTCATCCTCTTTTTTGTTTCGTTCTTCCATCTCCTTTAGCTTGCGTTGTAACTTTTGAACTTCATTCCTTCTTTTTGTTATCCACCATATACCAAAGAGTAAAGTTCCGCCCCAGAAGATATAGTTTGGAATTTTAGTCATAATCTGTTCTGTGAAGTGTGAGAGTGGAATCTCGGGCAAGTTTGGATTAAAGCCAAACTTATGCATCGGTCTATCAGCAATATAAAGCACAGATGTTCCACCCACTTCTTTTGCCCCGAAAATATGAGGATAATAAACTTCAGGATTTTCTTTTATCCTTCTCTTTGCTTCTTCAATTAAATCACTTTTTAATCCAAAAATCCTTGCCTCTGCGGGGCATGCTTCCACACATGCTGGAACCTTTCCTTGCTTCACCCTATCATAACACATATCACACTTAGTAACCCTCGGATTTGGTTTGTTCCATTGATATCTCGGTATATTAAATGGACACGCCTGCATACAATATCTACAACCGATGCATTTCGTTGCATCATAAATGACAGGTCCAATGTCAGTTTTTTGGAAAGCTCCAACAGGGCAAACAGAAGCGCAAGTTGGTTTTTCACAATGCATGCACAAACGTGGAAGATAAACACCATCATGGTCTTCAACAGCGGTATTTTGAATAGCCGAAAGCTGGTGAGCCTCTGTTGATGGATTACCCCAACGTTCAGCACATGCTTCTTCACAAGCATAGCACCCTATGCAACGAGTTACATCGACAAGGATTCCATATTTTTGCATTTCAAAAGCTCCCTTTTAATTTTTAATCTCAATAAATTCCCTCTTAAACTTTTCCCATACATCGTTATCAAATCCCTCTAAAACGCCTTTGATAATAAGTCCACCATCAGCAAGCGTTGGTTCAACGGTTGGAGAGAACCTTGGTGCTTCACGGCTAATGAATTCCCTGAATCTTTTTAACTCATTCCTCAACCATCGGCTTGCTTCACTACCCACAAAAAGATTTTTCAATTCCACTGCTATATCATCCGGCTCAATCATAACAATCCAACCTTTAAGATACGGGTCTTCCAAAATTTCACTCGGTCTTTCAAGAACCTCAGTATTTACAGCAGTAATCTCACCGCTAATTGGCGAACAAAAAGTCAATTCCCTTCCATTTTGTCGTATTTTAAACAAGGCATCTCCACTTTTTACCCTTTCCCCAACTGGTAAAACTTCAATTGAATCCACCCTACCTAAAACCTTCGCTATAAAATCATCAACGCCGATATAAATTTTGCCCGAGAAAAGAAGCTCAATCCAAGTATGAAACTTGCTAAAAAAGTAACCTCTTGGAAGAATAAAACTATCGGGACTTAATACCACCTCCCGAACAAGGGCTTCACGTTTTCTTTCAGCTTTTTGAACAAGGTAGTCAACCATCAAACAAACCAAAATTGTTGCTATTACGAAAAGCGCTACCATGGTTTAAACTGTTTTTTTTAATGGTTTAATCTGCAAAAGATATGCCACAAAAGATATGCCACTGTTTCTCACCCCTAAAATCAATTAATAAACAACATACCAAGAAAAGGTTCTATTGATTTATTCTACATACCCCGAAAAGATGCCAAATAAATCTTTGATAATTAATCAAAAATTTATGTTGAAAAACTCAATGCACTTGATAAAAAAGTCAACACAAAAATTTCCCTACTTTGTATAAAAACGAAAGAAATTCAAAAAATTTCTATGGCATAACTTTTGCAATTTAGATGAGTGCATTTAAAACAAAAATGTTTTAGTAAAAATGAAAGGGAAATTAACACGTAAAAAATTTCTTGAACTAACGACAAAAGGGGCAATTGGAACGGCACTTGCCGTATCAGCAGTAAAATTATCCAAAGCTGAAACTAAACAAACTTGGCCTTATCCTTATCAACAGCTTGACCCAGAATATGTCCGAAAACTCGGTCATCAAAGCTACTGGACTGGGAAGGGTTGTGCTTATGGTGTATTCAACGCGATTGTAAAAGCATTAGCTGAAAAAATCGGGGAACCTTTTTCATCTTTCCCAACCGATATGTTGACTTTCGGACATGGTGGGGTTGTTGGATGGGGTGGCACTTGCGGGGCATTGATTGGAGCAGCAGCTGCAATTCAATTGGTGTGCGATAAGGCAACCGCAGATAAGTTAATCCACGAATTACAAGGTTGGTATACCCAAACTTTGTTCCCATCGGACATAAGCAATCAATATGCCCAAAGTGGACAATTTTTCGTTCACAATTATGATAACCCATTACCTCAATCAAGTTGTGGTTCTGTGCTCTGTCATATTTCTGTGACTAAGTGGTGCGACGCTTCTGGCTATAAATCAAGTTCAACCGAAAGAAAGGAAAGATGCGGACGATTAACCGGAGATGTTGCAGCCTACGCTGTAAAACTTTTGAATGATTGGTTCTCCGGTCAGTTCCAGTCACAATATAAAGAACCTGGAACAATCACTGGTTGTATGAGTTGTCACGGGACAGCTTACAAGGACGATGTGAAAGCAAAAATGGAATGCACGCAATGTCATAAACCCAATTGGGCTCATCCTCAAACCAAAGTTGAACAATTATCAGAGGTTGCTTTTATGTTCCGTCTCGGGCAAGCTTATCCAAATCCATTTAACCCGACGACAAACATTGAGTTTTCAATATCAAAATCGTGCGATGTTCGGCTTGAAATTTATGATCTAAGCGGGAAGATAGTTAGACGCCTGATTGATGGCGTACGATATGAGCCCGGTGTTTACAAAGTAACCTGGGATGGAACGGATGACCATGGGAACCGCGTAGCAAGTGGAGTTTACATTTACAGGATGACGGCGGGAAGCTACACATCAGCCAAGAAAGTTGTCTTTGCTAAGTGATGAAAATTTCGCATAAAAATAATTTAGCCCCGACATTTGTCGGGGCTTTTTAACTCTTGAAAATTTAAACCTTTTTGATTATATTTTTAACGACACTGCCCCGTGGTGTAACTGGCAACACGCCTGACTCTGGATCAGGTAATCGAGGTTCGAATCCTCGCGGGGCAGCTTCTTCATTCTACCCATGTTAGCCATCCGTATTTATCATTACCGTTTTCAACGATGTCAAAGAAAACCCCTTGAATCGCTTTTGTCACCTCACCCGGCTTTCCACATCCGATTTTAATTCTATCAACGCTCACAACAGGGGTTATTTCGGTTGCCGTGCCCGTCATAAAAATTTCATCAGCGATGTAAAGCATTTCCCTGGGTATTAATGCCTCTTTAACTTCAAAACCAAGGTCTTTAGCTATCTGAATCACAGAAAGACGGGTTATTCCAGGCAATATCCCAGTAGAAATGAAAGGAGTGTAAATTATTCCATCTTTAACTATGAAGACATTTTCACCGCTTCCCTCACTTACAAACCCGTGATAATCAAGCGCAATCCCTTCTGCATAACCATCAACAACTGCTTCCATTCTTATAAGCTGAGAATTCATATAATTAGCCCCAACTTTCGCCATCATCGGCAGTGTATCAGGTGCAGGTCTACGCCAGCTTGAAACCCTAACATCAACTCCGTTTTTTATCGCCTCTTCACCAAGATATTTACCCCACTCCCACACAGCAATGACGACATCAATTGGGCAATTCAAAGGATTAACACCAAGCTCATAATAACCGCGAAAAACAATCGGACGAATGTAACATGCTTTTAGCTTGTTAATTTTGATCGTTTCAATGACCGCCTTTTCAAGTTCTTCAAGAGTGTAGGGGATTTCAGCTCTGTAAATTTTCACCGAGTCATAAAGTCGCCTCAGATGTTCCCTGAGGCGGAAAACAGCAGAACCTTTCTTCGTGTTATAACACCTTATCCCCTCAAACCAACTTGTTCCATAATGAATGACATGGGACAGAACATGGATTTTTGCGTCGTCCCAATCAACGAATTTTCCGTTCATCCAAATTTTTTCTACTTTTGGTAGTGGCATGGCTTTACTTAAGTTTTTTTGTATATATACGATATTTTTTGTATGCTACTGAGCCGAGGTTTTCGGCAACTCTTTTCATCGGTTCATTATCTTCAAGAACCCAACCAAGTTCAGCGGATGTGTAACCAAGAGCGATTCCATTTTTGATCGTGTAGTAGTAAAACGCTGCATCAATGCCAGAAAAACGGTATTCGTGAATTAATCCCATTATCAAAACACGTATCATCGTAATTTTTTTCATATACCTCATCAACTTGAAAATTCCAAAAGGAAACAACCTTCCATTGAGATGCTTGAGCGCTTGATTTATATCTGGAATTGAAAGCGAAAAACCAATCGGTCTGTTGTCAACCTCTGCAAAAAGAGCGATCTCCGGGACAACTATCTGTTTTAAACCTTTCGCTATATGATTTATCTCATCATCTGTCAAAGGGACAAAGCCCCAATTTTTGCTCCATGCGTTGTTGTAAACTTCTTTAACTTTTTTGACCTCTTCATCAAAATTTTTCAAATCAACTTGTCGTATTTTCGCATTTCTTCTCTTCAGGACAAGTTCAACTCCCCTTTCAAGCTTTTGCATGACTTTTGGCGTTAGCATCTCCTGTGAAATGTAATAAGAATATAAATCCTTCGCTTTCTCAAACCCGTAACTTTCGCAAAGTTCAGGGTAATACTCGTAATTATAAGGCATCATAACACAAGGAGGTTTGTCAAACCCTTCAATTAAAATCCCACAGGAATCATTCGTTGATGGATTTACAGGACCTCTTATTTCATCAAGACCTTTTTCAATCGCCCATTTTTCAACCGTTTCAAAAAGTCGCGAAGATACATCTTTATCATTTACGCTCTCAAAAAATCCAAAGAAGCCGATATTTTCGTTATGAAATTCATTATGGTTGTGATTTAAAATTGCAGCGATTCTTCCGACGACTTGACCATTTTTGTAAGCAAGGAAAAATTCCGCCTCGCTATGCTTATAAAACGGATTTTTATTGACATCAACGAGGTCTTTTTGTTCAATTAGAAGAGGCGGGACCCATTGCGGATGGTTTTTGTAGAGTTGGTAGGGAAATTTGATAAATGTTTTCATATCCTTCCGGGCTAAAGCCCGGCGTATTTCAATCCCCATTTTTTCACCTTTTTATTTTTTAATCAATCAAAGCGAGTTCCTTCCCAACCTTCTCAAATTTTTCAATTACTATGTCAAGGTGCTTATCCTCATGCGTTGCCATAAAGCTCAATCTTAAAAGTTGCATTCCCTGCGGGACCGCCGGGCTTATAACAGCATTGACGAAAACCCCATTGTCAAAAAGTAATCTCCAGAATTTAAATGTCAATAGATCGTCACCTATGACGACTGGGACTATCGGTGTCTGCCCGTCAAGTACCCTAAAACCGAGGTTCTTTAATTCACGCCTTACTCTATTTGCATTGTAATGAAGTCGTTCAATTCTTTCTGGTTCGGATTTTATTATTTCAAGCGCTTTCAAAACAGCAGCAACTTGTGCTGGTGTCATACTCGCACTGAAAATTAAAGCCGGGGAATGATGTTTAATGTAATCTATCACTGGTTTTTCACCCGCTATGAAACCGCCCAAGGAGGCAAAGCTCTTACTGAAAGTTCCCATTATAATATCAACTTCATCATCAAGCCCGAAATGATTTGCGGTTCCGCGCCCGCCTTTTCCAAGAACCCCAAGCCCGTGAGCATCGTCAAGCATTATCCTTGCATTATACTTGCGAGCTATCCTTACAAGTTCTGGTAAATTAACAATGTTTCCACTCATGCTGAAAACCCCATCGGTAACTATCAATTTACCAGCTTCAAGCGGAAGCTTTGAGATGACTTCTTCAAGGTGCTGCATATCGTTGTGCCTATATCTGACCAAAACATCGCTCCCCCATAGACCTTTTGAAATCAAAGTCCCTTGAACTATGCTTGCGTGATTATCTTTGTCTGATATGACATATTCATCTTTTCCAATCAAAGGAACTATAGCCCCCTGATTTGTCTGAAAACCGGTGCTGAAAAGAAGCGCTGCTTCCTTTCCGACAAATTCAGCAAGTTGCTCTTCAAGCTTGATGTGAATGTCAAGCGTCCCATTTAAATACCTTGACCCGGAGCATCCCGTTCCATATTTTTTAATCGCTTCAATTGCTGCTTCTTTAACGCGTGGGTCTGTAGTCAAACCGAGGTAATTGTTTGAGCCAGCCATAACTATCTCCCGACCGTCCATCTTAACAATCGGACCGTAGTTCTCATAAATCGGCTGAAAGTAAGGATAAAGCCCCATCGCTTTAACTTCTTCGTGCCTTTTGAATGCATAACATTTGTCAAAAAGGTCCAATTTCTACCTCCATAATTAATTTTTCGGCTTCAACTTTACTTTAATATAACTCAAGCGATGGAAAAAATCAACGACTTTTTGAGAGTTTGATTTTTTATGCGCAACTTTTTATCTTTACAAAAATTTTTACGGAGACAGCAGATGCGGGTGAAGGAAAAAATCATGGACGAAAACGACATTGAAAGAACACTAAACCGCCTGGCTCACGAAATAATAGAAAGAAACAAAGGCACCAAAAACATCGCCATCGTTGGAATAAGGACAAGGGGTGAATTTTTAGCTAAACGACTGGCGGAGAAAATCTCAAAAATTGAAAAAACACAAATTCCCGTCGGCGTTCTTGATATAACATTCTACAGAGACGATGTCCGATTGAAATTGAGGCAACCGGAAGTTAAAACAACCGAAATAAACTTCACAATTGACGACAAAGACATAATACTTGTTGACGATGTGCTATTTACAGGTAGAACCGTAAGAGCAGCACTTGACGAGTTAATTGATTTCGGAAGACCAAAAACAGTTCAACTTGCCGTTTTAATTGACCGAGGCAATAGAGAACTTCCAATTCAACCCGATTTCGTCGGCAGAAAAATCAAAACTAACCTAAACGAAGAGATAAAAGTAAACCTGCGGGAAGTGGACGGAGAGGACTCCGTCCTTTTAATTGAACACGATTAAGCCGAAACCGTTTGGTTTCGGCTTTTTTGTTTATTATAAACAAAATTTGGAAAAACTATGCCTCTTAAAAGTCGCCATCTTCTGGGTCTTGAAGGTATGCCTAAGGAAGATATTGAACTCATTCTCAATACAGCGGTCTCATTTAAAGAAGTCCTTGAAAGACCCATTAAAAAAGTCCCAACCCTGCAAGGTAAAACCATCGTAAACTTATTTTTTGAGAGTTCAACAAGAACGAGGATTTCATTTGAACTCGCAGAGCGAAGATTATCAGCCGATGTCGTCAATTTCACAACCGCAGGAAGCAGTATAGCGAAAGGTGAAACTTTCAAAGACACAATTAAAAACATTGAAGCTATGAAAATTGACATGGTCGTCATAAGACATTCATCCTCGGGAGCTGCGCACTTTCTCGCGAAGATAATTGATGCGAATGTTATAAACGCTGGCGATGGGACTCACGAACACCCAACTCAAGCTTTACTTGACATATTCACGATAAGAGAGAAACTCGGTAAGGTTCAAGGCATAAATGTTTGCATTGTTGGAGATATACTCCACAGCCGTGTCGCAAGATCAAACATATTCGGGCTTAAAACTCTTGGTGCAAATGTCTCCGTATGTGGTCCAGAAACGCTTATACCGAAAGACATTGAAAATCTCGGGGTTGAAATTTATCATAACATTGAAGATGTGATCCCAAAAGTTGATGTCTTAAATGTCTTGCGACTTCAACTTGAAAGACAGAACTCCGCCTTCATCCCATCACTTCAAGAATACCACAAATACTTCGGCATAACTCGGAAAAAGCTTGAAAAAGCAACGAAACCAATCCTGATAATGCACCCAGGACCGATAAATCGCGGAGTTGAGTTATCTTCAGATGTAGCCGACAGTGAACATTCCGTCATACTCGAGCAAGTAACAAACGGAGTAGCTGTGAGGATGGCGATTCTTTACCTACTTGGGACGATGGGAAATTAAAAAATAAAATTCTTCCTGTAAGATGAAAATACTCTTCAAAAACGCACGCATTATAAACCCAGCCCAAAACCTTGATGAGATCGCAGACATTTTAATAATTGATGGGAAAATTGAAAAAATTGGTCAAATTGAAGAGGGAGAAAATTTTCAAGTTTACGATTTCACTGGAAAAATAATTTCGCCTGGATTTATTGACATGCATGTTCATTTGCGTGAGCCCGGCTTTGAACATAAAGAAACAATTGAAACGGGGATTGAAGCTGGTGCGAATGGTGGCTTTACAGCTCTTTGCTGTATGCCGAATACAAATCCAACAGCGGATGACCCAAGCGTAATTGAATATGTCAAGAGAAAATCTAAAGAAGCGCTCGGTGGAATAGTTGATGTTTATCCCATCGGAGCGATAACAAAAAAAATTGAGGGATTGGAACTTGCACCCATTGCGGAACTTGTTGAAGCTGGTGCAATTGCTTTCTCCGATGATGGAAACTGCGTCCAAAATTCAAGCGTTATGAGAAAAGCATTTGAATACATCAGCATGTTTGACAAAACCATAATCCAGCATTGCGAAGATAAAACCCTCAGCGGAAATGGACTTGCCAACGAAGGATATTGGTCAACAATTTTAGGTTTAACTCCATACCCCGACATAAGCGAAGAGATAATTCTATATCGTGACTTGAGATTGTTAAGTTATCTTATGCCGAAGATAAAGAAAGCGAAATATCACATAGCACATATAAGCAGTCGTGGCTCAGTTGAACTTCTGAAAAAATTCAAAGACGCTGGTTTAAACATCACAGCCGAGGTCACGCCCCATCATTTACTATTAACTGATGAAGATATTTGGAAGTCAAACTATGACACAAATCTAAAAGTTAACCCTCCGCTCAAAAGCAAAGATGATGTTGGAGCATTGATTGAAGCTTTGAAAGATGGAACAATAGATGCAATCGCAAGTGACCATGCCCCGCATGCACCTGAGGAAAAGGAAGCCGACTTTGCTTCTGCTCCATTTGGTATTATAGGGCTTGAAACAACTGTTGGGTTAATTTTAAGCGAATTCGTAAATAAAGGGATAATCACAATTCGTAAAATGATTGAGCTTTTAAGCATCAACCCAAGAAAAATCCTTGGTCTTGAACCAGTAAAAATAGCTGAAGGTGAAATGGCAAATTTAACTTTGCTTGACCCGAATTTGGAATGGATTGTGGACGAAAGAAAATTCAAATCAAAATCAAAAAATTCCCCTTTCATCGGTTGGAAATTGAAAGGCAAACCCCTCGGTATTATAAACAACGGCAAAATTTTTTGGTCATCACTTTGAAACCTTTAACCCGATTTTTCCATCTAAATTAAAAAACAAATGTGTGTGAGCCATGAACATTGAAGATACAATCCTTTCGGCATATCACTCAATAAAAAGCAACCCAATGCGTTCTTTCTTAACGATACTTGGGATAATAATAGGTGTTGCAGCGGTAATAGCCATGGTTGCTGTTGGTCAAGGAGCTCAATATTCCGTCCAAAAGCAAATTGAGTCGCTTGGGACAAATGTCCTCGTCGTTTTCCCTGGAGCACAAACGCAAACAGGAAGAGTGAGGATGGAAGCTGGATTCACAAGCAGATTAACTATAGAAGATGTTGAAGCGATAAAAACCCAATGCGATGCGGTTGCATTCGCAACCCCTATCGTCAGAACGATGAGTCAAGTTATCTACGGAAACAACAATTGGCGTACAGGGATTTACGGGGTGAATACGGATTATTTCCAAATAAGGGCTTGGGGACTTTCGGCTGGAAATTATTTTACCGAACAAGATGTGAAAGCGGGAGCAAAGGTATGCGTTATAGGTCAAACGGTTAAAAATGCACTTTTCGGCGAAGAGGACCCGATCGGAAAAATTATCAGAATAAGGGATGTCCCTGTTAAAGTTGTTGGCGTGCTTGAACCGAAAGGTCAAAATGTCATGGGACAAGATCAGGATGATATAATTGTTGCACCATACACAACCGTAATGTCGCGACTTTCAAGATTTTTCTTCATCGGATCAATCCTTGTTTCAGCCGTAAATCAAAGTTTAATCCCGGTTGCGCAACAACAAATCACCCAAGTGTTAAGGGAGAAACATAAAATTCAACCCTGGCAAGAAGACGATTTTACCGTTAGAACGCAAACCGAAATCGCCTCAGCTGCAGAGGAGACCTCAAGGATTATGACCATTTTGCTTGGAAGCATCGCCTCGGTTTCTTTAATAGTCGGTGGTATCGGTGTGATGAACATTATGCTCGTCTCTGTGACGGAAAGGACAAGGGAAATCGGTATAAGAATTTCAGTTGGGGCAAGGAAAAGAGATATACTTTTCCAGTTTTTACTTGAAGCTGTTGTTTTAACTGTTACAGGCGGAATTTTCGGTATAATTTTGGGTGCGGTTCTTTCAAAGATAATCTCTGGCTTTGCTGGTTGGCCTGTTTTCATCTCAGTTGGAGCGATTCTCCTTGCATTTGGATTTTCAGCTGGTGTTGGGATTTTCTTCGGTTTTTATCCCGCAAGAAAAGCAGCAAACCTCAACCCGGTAGAAGCGTTAAGATACGAGTAAATTTGATATTTTCCGTTTTGGAGTTTAAATTTTCTGCAAAAAAGATTCCCCAATGATAAAGAATGCCATAGCCAAGATTGTTAACGGCGAGGATTTAACTTTTGAAGAGTCCTATTTTACGATGAAACAAATAATGTCGGGGGAAGCAGACCAAGCGCAAATTGCGGGTTTCCTTGTTGGATTGCGCATGAAGGGGGAGACACCTCACGAGATAGCTGGCTGTGCAAAGGCAATGGTTGAGAAAGCAATAAAAATTGATTTTGACGACGAAAATTTAATTGATACATGTGGGACTGGCGGAGATGAAGTCGGAACATTTAACATTTCCACCGCATCGGCGATAGTTGCAAGCGCCTGTGGCGCAAAGGTTGCAAAACACGGAAACAGAGCTGTCTCAAGCAAATGCGGAAGCGCTGATGTCTTAAAGGAACTTGGCGTAAATATTGAACTTTCCCCACAAGAAGCAAAAAAATGCCTTGAAGAAATAGGCATTGCTTTCATCTACGCCCCGCTATATCACACCGCAATGAAACACGCCGGACCAGTAAGGCAAGCGCTTGGAATAAGGACAATTTTCAACATACTTGGACCTTTAACTAACCCTGCTCAAGCAAAAAGACAAATAATCGGCGTATTTTCTGAATCGCTTACGGAAAAAATAGCGCTTGTTTTAAAAGAGCTCGGAAAAAAGCACGCACTTGTTGTACACGGCGCCGGTGGCATTGATGAAATTTCTATCTCGGGACATACAAAAATAAGCGAATTGAAAAATGGCGAAGTTAAAACCTATGAGATAAATCCCGAGGAATTCGGATTCAAAAAATGGGATTTAAATCTCATCCTCGGCGCTGATGCGAAAACAAACGCAGAAATAATCAAGAAAATTTTTGACGGCGAAAAAGGACCGCAAAGAGATGTGGTACTTTTAAACTCCGGAGCTGCTGTTTATATCGCCGGTCTTGCCGATTCAATTCAAGATGGGATAAAAATAGCTCAAGAGGCGATAGATTCAGGAAAAGCAAAGAAAAAACTTGAAGAACTTGTCCGCATAACAAATAGCTTCAAGAAATCGTAAATTATGCTCTTAATCTCAATAGCACTTATCACAATTGGAATCATAATCTCATCCGTTGAACACGCTGTGATATCTCTTGAAGATGAAGACAGGTTGAAACAAAAAACGATTAACAAAATAGAAAAATTTAAAAGAAATCCGCTCCACTTTACCTTTGGCTCCCTCATCTTAAAATTTTTTCTTTTCTCGCTTGGATTGATAATTTTGATGTTAAGTGCAAATGAGGAAATTTTATCTTTAATCGTCGTAGCGATCTTCTCAATTTTTGCAATTTCGCTTCATCAAATTCTTAAAAAATTTTCAACCGAAAATCCAATTCTGATCTTGCGAACCTTTGAACCCTTTCTCTTTCTTTTATCCCTGTCGTTTAAGTTCTCCTTTTTATTCCATGAAAGCTTTGTCAAAAAAATTGTTGAATTGGATTTAAATCTTGCAAAGCGAAAATTTGAATTTCTCCTCAGCACATCCGGACAAGGTGAGATATTGGATGAAAACCAAATGTTAAAAAATGTCCTTGAGTTCAAAGACAAAACCGTTCGTGAGATTATGGTTCCGAGGACAAGGGTTGTAGCGCTTGACATAAACGCACCGAGAGAAAAAGTCATAAAAGTTGTTTTAAATGAGGGATATTCCCGACTTCCTGTTTACAAAGATAACATTGACAACATAATCGGAATCGTCTACGCAAAGGACTTGATCAATTATATTGAAGAGCCGAATTTATTTGTGCTTTATGATTTGTTAAGACCTGCGTATTTCGTCCCAGAGACGAAAAATATAAGCGAACTTTTGAGGGAGTTGCAAAAAAATAAAATACATATGGCTATTGTAGTTGATGAATACGGGGCTTTCAAGGGAATTGTAACGCTTGAAGATATACTTGAGGAAATCGTCGGTGAAATACACGATGAATATGATAAAGTTGAAAAGAACTACGAGGTCTTAAAAGATGGTTCAATAATAGCCGACGCTGGGATGTTGATAAGTGACTTTAATAAAAAATTTGGCGAAGACATACCGGAGGGAACTGACTATGAAAGCATCGGCGGTTTCGTATCAAAAATCGCAGGGAAAATCCCAAACGAAAACGAAAGAATTAGATACAAAAACCTTGTCTTTGAGGTCACCAAGAGAACGAAGCAAAAGATAACCGAATTAAAAATCACAAGGGAGAAAGAAAAGTGAACTTCATTGAGAAGATCGTTGAAAGAAAAATTTACGAGGTTAATAAAGCGAAAGAAAACTTGCCGTTAAAAGACCTGATCAAAATATCTTCTTCATCAAAATATGAAAAGAGAAATTTCGCAGAGGCGATAAAACGAAATGGTGAGATAAAAATTATAGCAGAGATTAAAAAATCATCACCGAGCGCTGGAAATTTATCGGATGATAATTTTAACCCCATTTCAATAGCGAAAGATTATGAGACATCTGGAGCAAATGCCATATCAGTTCTAACCGACTTTGAATTTTTCAAGGGGCGGAAACAATACCTTCCGCAGGTGAAAAATGCTGTTAAAATCCCAGTTTTAAGAAAGGACTTCATCATTGATGAGTATCAAATTTATGAATCAAAATATCTTGGCGCGGACGCAATCCTTTTAATTGTCAGAATAATTGATGATGTTCAACTTGAAGATTACATTTGGCTTGCAAACGAACTTGGGCTTGATGTATTGGTTGAGGTTTACGACAAACACGACCTTGCCAGAGCATTGAAGATATCTCCATACCCCAAAATCATAGGAATAAATAACCGCAATCTCGCGACTTTCCAAACCGAAATAAACATATCACTTGAGATGTCAAAATACCTTCCCGAAGATGTCATAAAGGTAAGTGAAAGCGGTATCAAAACGAGAGATGAGGTATTAAAAATAAGTGATGCTGGGTTTGATGCAATCCTCATCGGCGAGACGCTGATGCGAGCAACGGACAAAAACAAAAAAATGAAAGAACTTCTATGTCTGTAATTGTAAAAATTTGTGGTATCACAAATTTTGATGACGCGATAAACGCTGTTGAATCTGGCGCAGATATGCTCGGATTTGTTTTTTATCCCAAGAGTAAAAGATACATTGAGCCAGAAAAAGCAGCGGAAATCATCCGCGAGGTCTCATCGTTTGCAACTTGTGTTGGCGTCTTCGTAAATGAGAACATTGAGAGAATAAAAGAGATAATTGAAATCACAATGATTGACCTTGTCCAATTAAGCGGAGATGAAACAATTCAAATGTGTCTTGAACTTAAAAATTTCATACCCGTTATGAAATCATTTAAAGTCACCGATTCTTTTTCCTCAGATGAGTTGAGCGGTTTCAAAGTTGATTACATCCATCTTGATTCATATACTGATGGACTTTACGGTGGCACTGGCAAAAAATTTAACTGGGAAAATGCGATTGGTTTAGATAAGTTCGGTAAAATAATTTTAGCTGGCGGTTTGAATCCTGAAAATGTCAAAGAGGCGATCACAATAGTTAAACCATACGGTGTTGATGTGTCAAGCGGGGTTGAGGACTTCCCCGGGAAGAAAAACCACGACAAGGTCAAGCTATTTATCAAAAACGCAAAAAGTGTTAAGATATGAAATTAAATCTACCTGACTCAAGAGGATACTTTGGAAATTACGGAGGTAAATTCATCCCCGAGACGCTCATCCCAGCTGTTGAAGAGCTTGAGATGTGGTATATGAAGCTAAAAAACGACGAAAGTTTTCAAAGAGAGCTTGATTATTATCTCAAGCATTATGTTGGGAGACCGACGCCGTTATATTATGCTGAGAGATTAAGCAAATATCTTGGTGGGGCGAAAATTTATCTAAAGCGTGAAGACCTTTGCCACACCGGTGCACACAAAATAAACAACACAATCGGACAAGCTCTGATAGCAAAAAGGATGGGAAAACGAAGAATAATCGCCGAGACAGGCGCCGGACAACACGGCGTTGCGGTTGCTACTGTTTGCGCTATGTTCAATTTTGAATGCGTGATATACATGGGTGAGGAAGATATGAAAAGACAAGAGATGAATGTCTTTAGAATGAAACTCCTCGGTGCTGAAGTAAGATGCGTTTCAACAGGGAGCAAAACGCTCAAAGATGCGATAAACGAGGCGATAAGGGACTGGGTTACAAATGTGAAAAATACATTTTACATCATTGGCTCCGTTGTAGGAATGCACCCCTACCCTATGATAGTGAGGGACTTCCAAACAGTCATCGGAAAAGAGACGAAAAGACAAATAATTGAGATGGAGGGGCGACTTCCAGATGTTATAATCGCATGTGTCGGTGGTGGGAGCAATTCAATTGGGATTTTCTACCCGTTCATTGAGAATGTCCCCGATGTCAAGTTGATCGGAGTTGAAGCAGGTGGAAAAGGGATTGAAACTGGATTACACGCAGCAACCCTGAACGCAGGAAGACCCGGCGTCCTTCACGGGGCAATGCAATACCTTCTCCAAGATGAAGATGGACAAATCCTAAACACCCACTCAATCTCAGCTGGGCTTGATTACCCTGGTGTTGGTCCAGAGCATTCATATCTTAAAGACGCGGGTCTTGTTGAATACACTATAGCAACCGATGAGGAAGCGCTTGAAGCTTTCCGCCTTCTTTCAAAAACTGAAGGTATAATACCAGCTCTTGAAAGCGCCCATGCAGTTGCCCATGCGATTAAAATTGCACCTGAAATGAAAAAAGACGAAATTATAATTGTAAACCTTTCAGGTCGTGGAGACAAAGACCTTTCAACTGCTATGAGATTTTTAAAAATTTAAACGAGACAAATAGATGATTTATTCAGGGATAATTTACAAGGAGGAACAAAATCCACCGGTTTGGTTTTATCTTATCTTCATCGGTTGGCTTCCGATTTTTCTCATCTTCGCTCTGAAAAATCCTGATGAAATAAAAAATTCAGATATAATATTTCTCGTCGTCGTTCTTGCTCTCATCTCTGAGCTCTTGGTGATCGGTCTGATTGGAAAACTGACGATTATCGTCCGATGGGATAAAATCCTCATTCAAGTTGGCTTTTTTAAGCTGATAAAAAGAGAGATTAAAAAATCGGAGATAAAACAAGTCCGAGCGATTGATGGCTTTTCAAAAATGCAATACGGGATTAAGGTCATCGGTAGGACAATTGCTTACATCTTCTGGGGAAAGGGAGCAGTTGAGATAGAACTAAACGAGACAAAACCAAATTCTCTTCTTTCAAAACTTACGAACTTCAACAAAATCATCATCACAAGCCAAAACCCAACTCGTCTTGTTGAAGCGATAATGTCAATGGGCTAAAACAAATATAGAACAAACCGATGTTTCAAACTGAAAAAGCTCTCATAATCTTACCAACAAAGCTAAACGAAATACTCGGCGCAGATGATTTAACTGAAGAAGAAAAAATTGAAATTTACAAAGCGATACTTCACGACACCTCAAATTATTATGCTGAAAAAAGCAGAAATACAAAGGTTTATGTCTATTTCCCCGACTACGAGACATGCGATATCCTTGTGCCGGTTTTCCCACTTAGAGTTAAGGTCTCAATCATTGAAAAGGAAAGCGGTGTATATATTGAAAGTATTGATAGGGCTTTCAAAGAAGATTGCAAACTTGTGACGCTCGTTAAAATAACGAGTTTATTTTATCCACTTCCATGGATAAACAACGCTTACGAAGTTTTAACACACAAATATGATGTGATCGTTACTTCAATTTACAAGGACAATCCGAATCGTTTGGTTGGTTTAAAAAAACTTCACGAGAAATTTTTATCAATGGTTGAAAATGAAAACGATGAACTTGACATCCTTAAATCAGCAAGTCAACTTGATGTCTTATTTGTTCCTCTTAGGAGAATAGAATACGCGACTGATTTAAAATCGCTAAAACAAATCTACCTTAACATCGTCAGCTCATCAAAAAATGAGGATTTCAAAAGGACAAAGTTTGTGATTTTAAACATATTGAAGAAAAGAAAAATACCGTTGTTGGATTGATGAAGATTGGAATTTTTGGCGGGACATTTAACCCACCACATTACGGGCATTTAATAGTTGCTGAATTCATTCGTGAAGAGGTTGGGCTTGACAAAATCATTTTCATACCTTGTTCAATCCCACCCCACAAACAAAACAACGAATATCTCTCCCAAATTGCAAGCCCAGAACATAGATTTGAGATGGTAAAACTCGCAATAACTGGAAATAAATTCTTTGAGGTCTCCGATATTGAAATAAACCGGGGCGGTGTCTCATACACAATTGACACGGTTAATTATTTCGTTTCAAATTTTCCTGAGGAAAAATTTTATCTTTTGATAGGCGCTGATCAATTCGCCGAATTCCACACTTGGAGAAAACCAGATGAAATAGTTCAAAAAGTCAATCTAATCGTTTTTAACCGCCCCGGCTTTGTCATCCCTAAAACTGAATTTTCAAAGTTCGCCACATTTATAACCATACCTAACATAGAAATTTCCGCATCAACTATCAGAAAAAGAATTAGACACGGAAAATCAATTAAATACCTCGTCCCTCCAGCAGTTGAAGAGTATATCCTCGCAAATAAATTATACATTTAACGATTGATGACCTTATTAACTGCGTTGAGATATGGCGCAAATGACTTTTTGAAAATAAATGTATCAGACCTCGGCTCAACATTTCGCATCGTAACTACATTAGCAGTTGGTTGCATCAATTTGTAATTAACTATCAAATTGCGCTCACCCTCAAATTTCATCGTCGTATCTGCAACCAAAGGAACAACAATTCTTACCGTCATCGGATCAGTTTGATATTTAACTAAACCGATTCCATTGTAAAAATACCAATGTTGTCTAAATGAAAGTGTCAAGCTTGACCCTGGGAGTTGATCAATCTTACCGCTTAAATTAACATCCCAGATAAATTGTTCTGCTTGAACTGTTTGATTTTTCGCCGTTATGACTATCGTTTCATTTGCGCCCTTTGAAGCGACTACATTTAAATTACCAGTTACAGTAAGTCCACTTGCGGAATCAAGCACGAATTTCACCTGTTGATTGAATACATTCCAACCTTGGCTTGCGGGGTCAATCCACAAAAACCATCTATTAGCAAGCGAATCTAACGGACTACCAGTAGCTGTTGGTGAATAAAAATAAACATAATACTTATCCCCATCCTTTGCGACATACATTAAACCAGAAGGTTGTGCATTTCTATACGAGGTTATCTCATACGCTTGTTTACCTGCAACGATTCTTTGAGCGCTCACAACGCTTGAGTCATTCCATACGCCCGCTGTTGAATCTGGATTTCCATTAACATCAAGTACAACACCTTTATAAATCCAGTAATTACCCACAGTGAGGGGAATTAAATCTTGCACCAATGTCGGCGGTGAAGTTACTGTATCTTCCTTTTTGCAAGAGGCAAACAGAAAAATCAAAAAAGTCAAGATTAAAATTTTCATCCTCATGGCGTCCTCCAAATTTTTTTTGAAATTTTCAATAAAAAAATAAAATCTTCATCAGCAAAAATAAAGTGAGCGAAATCACACGAACTTAACATTGACTTTTTCCTTTTAATTTTTTAAAATTTTGAAAAAAGTAAAAAAATGCGGGCAAAAATTTTACTATTCGGGTTTGCGCTAATACTTTTCACCTCCTGTTTCCAAATCGTCGGGCAAAAACCACAGGAAGTTGAGGATATATACCTACCTGATGGTGATAAAGTTGAAGTTAAAGTTTGGGTCCAAGACCTTGAAATCCCATGGTCGCTTGTCTTTTTACCCGACGGAAGAGCTCTTGTAAGCGAAAGACCAGGAAGAATTCGCTTGATTGAAAATGGAAAACTCGCTCCAGAGCCATACATGATATTAAATGTTAAGCATATTGGTGAGGGTGGTTTGATGGGGCTTACTGTTCATCCCGATTTCCCGAATAAACCATACATTTACGCTATGTATACATACGAAAGTGATGGCAAAATTTTCAACAGGGTTATAAGAATCAAAGATGAAGGAAGAAAGGGTGTCTTTGATAAAGTTGTAATTGATAGCATTCTTGGTGCAAGATTTCACAATGGTGGCAGAATAAAGTTCGGTCCAGACAAAATGCTTTACATAACAACTGGTGAAATCTTCAAAGGTGAACTTGCACAAGACCTAAATTCTCTAAATGGGAAAATCCTTCGCCTCACACCCGATGGTGAAATTCCGCCCGATAATCCTTTCCCAAATTCACCAATTTACTCATACGGGCATAGAAACCCACAAGGTCTTGCTTGGCACCCAGAAACGGGAGATTTATTTGAGTCAGAGCATGGACCATCTGGTGAATATGGTCGTTTTGGGCACGATGAAATAAATGTAATTGTAAAAGGCGGAAACTACGGCTGGCCGAAAGTTATAGGCGCTCCGGGTGAAAAGGAATTCATTGACCCAATTGTTGTATGGAAAGATGCAACCCCACCTTCTGGGATAACCTTTTATAAAGGTGACCTTTTCGTCGCAACTTTGAGAAGCGAAGCTTTAATAAGGATAAAACTGCAAAGGTCGGGAAAGAGCTACAAAGTCACAAGGATTGAAAGATGGTTCGCCTTTGATAAAAGGAGGGGGAAATATGGTAGGTTGAGGGATGTCGTCGTCGGACCAGACGGCAATCTCTATGTTCTCACAAGCAATAGAGACGGGCGTGGAAATCCACAGCCAGGGGATGACAAAATTTATCAAATCATTTTCAAAAAATAATTCACTTTATCTTTAAAACGAGCACCGTTATATCATCGCTTTGTTCAACCCCACGAGAAAAAGACGAAATCATTTCTCTAACCGAATTGATCACCTCAACCGCTGATAAGTTATGATGTCCTTTTATAAATTCAATGAGTTTCTCAACTCCGAGCTCCTCGCCCTTAACATTTATCGCTTCCGTTACTCCATCAGTGTAAAGAAATAAAAGGTCGCCCTTTTTAAGTTCAATCTTTCCAAGTTTATATTCACTTTCAATAACTCCAAGAACCGGACCTCCCTCATCAAGCAATGTGAAGCTGGAATTTGAGAACAAAATCGGCGGGTTATGACCCGCATTCACATACTCAAGGACAAAATTTTTCAAATCAACCTTACAGATGAAAAATGTTATAAACTGCTCTGAAGATGTATTTGCTAATATCATCCTGTTTAGAAGACCAACGACTTTAACAAGGTCACTTGTGAAAAGTATAAAACTGTGAAACAAAGCCTGTAGGTTTGACATAAGAAGTGAAGCAGATAAACCTTTACCACAAACATCAGCTATCACAAGCAAAATCTCATCATCGTTAAGCTTAATCACATCATAATAATCTCCGCTAACAACCCTTGAGGGCAAAAACAAAGCTCCCAATTCAAGCTTTGAATTTTGAGGAAGTTTCTTAGGCAATAAATTTTTTTGAATCTCAAAGGCAAGTTCAACATCGCGTCGTAAATTTAACATCTTCAAGTTTTCAACCGCGCTCATAGCCACTGTGAAAAATGTTTTAATCAAATTCTTTTCATCCTCGCCAAACACTTTTTTAACATCGTTACCTTGATCTAAAAATAAAGCGAATTTGCCCAATTTGCTTTTGCACAAGAAAATCGTTGAGCTTTTTTCGCTTTTCAATTTTGAAATTTTTCTCATAAACCTTGATTCACTTCGCTTTTGCGGATATGAAAAAATGATGCGCGCCCTCCCGTCAAACTTCACGATCATAATTCCGCTGACCTTAAAATGCCCGATCAAAGTCAAGGCAAGTAAATTGAAAATCTCGTTTTCATCATTTTTTAAGTAGACCCCCTGCATAAACTCGTTCAGCATAGTCAATGTGAAGACATTTTTCTTCAAAGAAGTAATTGAAAGCATAACCTTAAGTGAAATAGCCGTAAAGTTCGCAACAAAATTAACATAATCAATCTCCTTATCAGTGAGCTTCCTTCTCCCCCCAAGAAAAATCAAACCAAGGTTTTCAACACCGCCCTTATAAGTCCAAGTCACAGGGACGAGATATTCAAGATGATTTTTTCTGATTAAACTTTTCAAATCGCGACCCAACTTTCTAATCACACTATCGTTTAATTTCGTTAAATCCCTCGGGATAAATCGTAAATCAATTTTCGCACTCACTATATCTTCCGAACAGCAAGAGTAAATCAGCTTCAATTCATTTTTATCTATCAAGAAGCCAACGGCTTTGTTCATTTTCAACTTCCCCATTAAAGAAAGGATGGAAACTTTAAAAACCTCATCAACTCCTTTCGCAACGCTCAATGCCTTCCCCAAGTTGAAAATTGATTCAAGCGTAAAAATCGCCTCTTTTTCACCCTTCATTCTTCCTCAAGAACTTTGTTAAGATAACGACATTCCCACTTTTATTGCTCTCATATTTAACCTCATCCATAAAGCTATGAACTATAAACATACCCAACTTCCCTCTTTTAACCTTCCCCGTTCGTTTGAATTTTTCAATTGGCGATTCAATTTTCACCTTTGACGGGTCAAATGGCAAACCACCATATGAGATGACGACCACAAATTTATTCTTGTTTTCCTTAACCTCAATTGTTATCTCACCATCAGGGTTATTTTTATACGAGTGTTTGATTGAGTTTGTGCAAACCTCATCAACCGCAAGGACAATTTTCTCCGTCTCAATCTCATCAAACCCAAATCCTAATGCAATCTTTCTTACAAACTCACGAACCTTGCGTAGGTTCTCAAGCTGACTTTTTATCCTGAGCTTTTTATTTTCTTTTTTTCTTGACATCACTGCTCCCTACTTTCTCAAAGGATTTTATCGCCTCTTCATCACTTTTATAAACCTCAAATATATGCTTGAAACCGAGAAGTTCAAATATCTCATCAATTTTTTCCGAAAGGCAAGAAAATTTTATATCGCCTCTATTTTTCCTCGTCTCATCAACAAAAGCCATAAATACCCCAAAACCGGCACTGCTTATGTAAGACAAATCCTTCATATTCACAACGAATTTAAAATTTCCAGAATCAATTAACTCCCTTAACAACTCCTCAAGCTGTAGCGAGGTGTAGGCATCAAGATAACCCTTCAACTTCAAAATCTTGATTGAATTCTTATCACTTACAAGAACATCAAAATTTTTTTCTCTCTTTCCCATTTCTCCCTCAATTATTTTTTCCACTTGATTGCCAAAATCGTCAAATCATCCGCAAAGGTTTGCTCCCCTTCCCGATATTTCTCAATTTCTTCAAAGATCAACCTTGTTATTTTGTCCGTCTCTTTTTCTGAAATTTTCAAAACAAAATCAGCGAACCTGTTATAGCCAAACTCCTCCCAACTTTTATTCATCGCCTCAATAACACCATCGCTATAAAAAATAAGCAAGTCGTCCTTTTCAAGTTTTAATTTAACTGGTTTTATATACCTTTCAAACATCTTCGTCTCCATAAGTCCAATTCCAGGTCCTGGTGGTTTAAGAAATTCAACTTTCTTTCCTCTGACAAATATCGGGGGAAGATGTCCTGCCCTTGCAATTTGAATTGAACCGTTTTTCACATCAAAGTAAGCGTAAATCAAGGTTATGAAAAACTTTTTATCAACATGACCATATACTGCATCGTTAAACGCAAGCAAAAACTCGGTCGGATTCTTGTAAATTTTTGAAATTGACTGAAAAATCCCTTTTATCTCAGCCATATAAAAAGCTGCTGAAACTCCTTTGCCAGAAACATCTGCAACGATAAAAGACAAGTTTCCATCTTTGTGAATAACGAAGTCATAATAATCACCGCCTACTTCAAAAGCGGGCGAAGATAACGCTGACATCTCAAACTTATTTGACTTCGGAAGAACCCCAGGGAGAAGTTTCTTCTGAATCTGCCTTGCAAGTTCAAACTCCCTCAGCAACCTCTCTTTTTCAATTGATTCCATGACAAGCTTATAATTCTCAACGCCTATAGCGATTTGATCTGCAAAAGCAAGCGCAAGGTTTAGAGTATCAGCGTCAAATCCACCTTCCTTTTTCATCAAGGATAAATAACCGGAGGTTTTCCCGTGAGCGATAAGAGGCGCAATCAAAACATCCCCATCATCAAAATTAACGACGAGATGTTTATCAAGATTTTTATCCGCTGTTATCTCTTTCAGCTTTTCCGTATCAGTTCCTATACCTCTGTGAATTATTTCGTTTTCAGCAAGTTTAATTTCAATCAAAGCTGATTTTGAATTTGTAATCTCCATAGCGATTTTCAAAGCTGTCTCAGAAAACTCCCTGATGTCAAGCATTTGTGCGACGAGTTTGCCGACGTTTTGCAAAGTTGAAAGCTCTGCAACTTTCCGCTCGTAAATTTCAGTTGTTGGAAGGTGAAAAATTGTGCTTACGAAAACAAAAAAAGAATAAACCCCTATAAATGTGTCAAAATAATAATGAGCGAACGAGAAAAGTAGCGGTGAATAAAAACGCAACGCCTCAGCACCTCCGCCAGTTATCAGGGGGCTACCGTGAAATATGACAAAGATAAATGTAAGTGAAGAGAACAATAAGACGAGGTATTTCTCACGCTTTCTCAAACTTATCACCCATGGAATCCTGATGGAAATCCACATAAATAAAAAGAATAGGATAATCATCGCAATTCCTGGCTCAAAGACAACTGCTCTTAACATTTTGCTGAGCGATTCAAATAAATCGGTAAAAGACAGATAAATGGCGAAAAAGGCAAGCGTTAAAATGAATTTAACTTTAACTTCTCTTCCTCTGCCAAGGAACAAAACCTTCATAAAAATTGAAAAAATGACAGCAACTAAAAAAATGTAAATAACGCCGAACAGGTTAGTCATTACAACATCGCTGTAAAGCGATGGGACAACGATGTTATCTTGTTTTGTGACATTGATCAGGTTTTTGAACACAAACGAAATCAAGATGAGTGAGAATAAAAAAGCGCTGATGAACTTTAAAGCTTCAACTGGATTTCCCTCAAACTTCTTCGCAAACGGTTGAACGATTAACATAAATGTTATCAGAAGGGCAACTGACAAAATTCCTGATATAAAGTCAAAAGGTGCCCAAGACCAAACCTTTTTAATTAGCGTCACAGCGAGGAGAACGAAGACGAGAAAAAAGGCAAGTAATATCTGCCCAAGACCCAAAAATTTTATTTCTGAGTTTTCTCCCCTCATCTCATCAAAACAACCTTTCGGACAGTTTTAAATTTCTGCGACTCAAGTCGGCAAAAATAAACGCCACTTGGCAAATTTCTCCCCTCTTCATCTTTCCCATCCCAAGCTATCCTGTAACCTCTGACGGGTTGCGAAAAAAATCTATTTTCAAGCGTTCTAACCTTTTGACCGAGGATATTATAAATTGAAATTTCTACCTGAGCTGGCTCAGGTACATCAAGAAGAAAAATCGTTTGGGAGTTAAACGGGTTGGGAAAGTTCTGCGAAAGATAAAATTTGTCGGGCGGTTTTGTGTCAAGATATGTCGTCAAGAAGTTGCTTTTATTTTGATTGTCAACGACAAAAATTGAAAATTGAGACGGTAGCGAACTTAACACGCCGGCGAATTTATTTTCGGAAACGGGGTACATCGGAACTTTTTGATTGTTTGCTATTATAAAAATCTCCTTTATCCCGCTTTTGGACATAGCATAAACGGATATCTCATAACCATTTACATTTTCTTTTATTTCCGGGAAATTGCTCAAAATTGGTCCGTGATACAAAGCAGATGAAAGACCATCAACAACGCCCCAACCGTAGTCATTATCTGGGTTATTCGCTCTACTTGCGGTGTTTCTTATCGCATCTCTTACTTCAAAAGAGTTAAGTTCGGGATGAGTTGATAAAATTAAAGCAGCGATTCCAGATACAATCGGACAAGAAAGAGATGTCCCGGAAGCATAAACATAACTTGAGGATGAACCATTTGAAGCACCGAAAACAGAAACACCGAGAGCGCAAACATCGGGCTTTATCCTCCCATCATAAGTTGGTCCCATTGAACTGAAAGAAGCGATATTTCCAGTTGAATCAACAGCACCAACAGCAATCACATATTTTCCGTCCGCTGGAGCAACGATATATTTCCACGCAGTGTTTCTCTCGTTTCCGGCGGAATTAACAACAACAATTCCCTTTTGAAATGCGATGTCAGCTGCTTTTGTTATTTTTGCCGTGTTTCCATCCATATCTTTGTAAGTATACCAATCTATGTAACCAAGGGAACTTGAAACGACATCAACCCCAAGTGAATCCATCCATTCAATAGCCCGGACCCAGTTATCCTCTTCGGCTGGCGTCTCGCTTCTAACATCTTCTGTTTTAGCAAGTACAAATTTAGCCCCTGGTGCGACGCCATAAATTTTGCCCTCTTTCTTTCCCCCAAGAACTGATAAAACAAGCGTTCCATGAAAATCCTGATTTGGTGAATCTTGAGGTGAATTTGCCGTAGTTGAATCGTTAAATATAAAATCATACTCAGCCAAAACATCAACATTCACAAGCGACTCATGAGATAACCTGAAACCTGTATCCATAATCCCAACGATAACACCCTTCCCGATGATGTTCATCTCATGTAACTTTTTAACCCCCGATAACCTTATCTGCCTTTCTGAGGGTCCATAGTCATAAACTTCAGCATATGTCTTAACACTTTTTGCAACTGGACTTACCGATGCCACAAAGGGCAAGGATTTAACCGTATTAATTTTTTCGCTATCAAGAAATGCGCTCACAGCATTGAGCCACTTTGAGATCACATTTATCTTTATACCGAGCGACTTAATTCTATTGACATATTCCTCATAAACCGGGAGGTCATAATAATCAAAAACCTTTGATTCATCTTTAACGACTTTCAACCTTCTTTCAAAAGCCCTTCTTGAAATTGACCCCTTTAATCTTTCATAAACAATGCTTCCCTTTGCAAGCGAAACATTCTCATAAATACCTTTATCTTTGAAGACAATCCAATACTTTTCTTCACCTTCATAAGCAAAAAGAAACGACCAGAAAAAAATCAGGATGAGAAATTTCTTCATAAACTTTGCGACTTTATTTTAAAATGGTCCCATCCCCCAGCTTCAAGGTCTCTTTGGCTATTATCTGACCTTATCAACTTTATCCCCTGGTCACGATCAAGTATCCTTCCGATCACTTTCACATCATCAGCAAGAGCATCAAGTTTCTTTAACTCCGACTCGGAAACGGTAAATAAAAGTTCATAGTCCTCGCCACCATAAAGAGCGTAATTCAAATAATCTTCTCCGAATTCATCCGCAACCTTTTTCACCATATCATCAATCGGCAAACTTGTTTCGTAAATTTCAGCTCCAACGCCACTCTGCCGACATATATGCAACAAATCTGAAGACAAACCATCGCTTATATCAATCATCGCATTTACTTTCACTTTTTCATTTATCATTTTATTGACGACATCAAATCTCGGGATAGGTTTAAGGTGTTTTTCAATTGCTTTCAAAAATGGCTCAAAATTTGGTTTGAAATTTTCCTTATCTTCCGACTCAAGAAATCTTTTCTTTTCGCGTATAAGTATCTTCAATCCTGCATACGATAAACCTGGTTTTCCTGTTACGCAGATATAATCACCGACTTTTGCACCGCTACGATACGGGATAAAATCTTTTTCCGCCTCACCTATCATCGTCACAGAAATAGCCATATTTCCGAAGGTCGTGGTTGTATCCCCTCCAATTACAGCGAAATTAAATTCATTTGAAGCCGACTTCACGCCTAAATAAAAATCCTCAACCATCTCAACCGAAATTTTCCTCGGGATGGCGATAGTAATCAAAGCATATCTCGGGATAGCAAGCATAGCACAAAGGTCACTTAAATTAACAGCCATTGATTTCCACCCAAGATTTCTCATTGAAACATATGTCAAGTCAAAATGAACCCCCTCAATTAGTGCGTCAGTTGTCACGACTTGAACCTTTCCATCCGCTGGGATATAAACAGCAGCGTCATCACCAATTCCCTTTACGATCAAAGTATCACGATAAGGTTGAACTATCTGACTTAACCTCGCGATTAACCCGAACTCACCGATCGTTGAAATATCTGTGAAATTACCATCCATATTTATTCACCGATTATTTGAATAATCAAATTTCTTGTCCTCGGGCGATTGTCAAAATCAATAACGACAATTTGTTGCCAAGTGCCAAGAAGTAACTTACCCTCGGAAAATGGAACTGTTAAAGATGCTCCAAGAATTGAAGCCCTCACATGAGCGTAACCATTATCATCTCCCCAGCGTGAGTCATGGTGATACCGCTTTCCCATTGGAGCTATCCTTTCAAATGCCTCAGGAAGGTCTTTTAAAAGACCGGGTTCATATTCAATGGTAGTCACCCCAGCGGTTGAACCTGAGACAAAAACCGTCACATTACCATTCTTAACTTGATGTTTCTTGACCACAGCTTCAACTTCATCTGTTATGTCAATTATATCGTTAAAACCATGGGTAGAAACGGTTATTCTTTCCGTAATGACTTTCATATTTGATGTGGCAATTTTATTGCTATAAGTTCAATTTGTTCTCTGACATAGAAAACAAAGTCATCCTTGCAAAAGAAAGCATCAGGCATGAAGAAAGACAAATCATCATAAAGAACATCGTGATAGAGAAGTTTCCCAGTGTTAATTTCAACTATCTTCAAAACATTTTTGAACCTCTCTGAACCTGATTTAACCCCATGTGCAATGTGATAATTTATCAGTGAAATGTTCTCCTTTATCAAAACCTCGGGGGGAAATCTCGGGTCTCCATCACTTACAAAAGAATCAACCAATCCCTTCACTGTTTCATAATCAGGATGGTACTCATCAAATGATATTGATGTTTCAATGAATTCCATACTTTTGATTTTCTCGTTTCTCAGCTCGTTTATCTCTTCAGCTTTTTCATCACCATATGTTTCTAAAATCTCGCCAGTTCTTGCATCAACCACAAAATAAAATCTGCTGTCAATTAAATTTCTAACACCATAAACTCTACCATTCAAAGCGAACATAAAGTCAAATTTGTCATCTTCCCATAAAACTTCCCCGCTTGATGAACTAACAGCATAAGTTTTACCTTGAACCGGCAAATCGGGTCTTTTAAACTCGCAAAGGAAGAAAATATCCTCATCAACATCTGCAACTTGAATCCACCACGGCTCTTCAAAGTCGGATTTTTCCCAAATTTTATCGCCATCATAAATTGAAAGACAAACAAAGCTTGTGACCTTCTTGTTCAAATCCCTAAGCTCGCAAAGAATTTTATCATACCTTGTCGGGAAAATCTTCCAAATTTTGTAATCCTTATATGACTTGAAAACCCACATCGGTTTGATTTTTTTCATCGCTCTTCAAGTTTTATTTTCTGGCTCGGCATGAACTATGACCTTTGAAACTTCCTTTATATCAAGATAAATTTGATTTTCAATCGTCGTTGCGATCTCATGCGCTTCGGAAAGGGTTAGCGACTTATCAAGAAGGCAATTCATTGTGACTTTATATTTACCGTCAATTTCCATCACGGTTATATCCTTACAATCAACTACGCCCTTGTGTGATTTCGCAATTGAAATAATCCGCTGAACCATATCCTCGCACCTGTCATTAACGATTTTCGTTTCCTTTATCATATCGCTTTCTTCATCAATATGGATTGAAATCCTCTCAACATTTTCAATTTTATTTTTAATTGCTTCTTCAATCTGATTGGCGATCTCGTGTGCCTCTTCAAGTGTTTGCTTTTCTTTACATTCAAGATGTAAATCAACGAAATATCTATCCTTCACCTTTTGAACCTCAATGTTATGCGCCGACATTCCAGAATGCACAAGTATCATCCTAATTTTGTCAATCACCGTTTCGTCATCGGTTTCAATCGGTTCAGCGTGAATGACTATATCAACATTTGGCATCATCTTTTTTATCCTTTCCTCAATCACATTCATTATCTGATGTGCTTGTTCAAAAGGTATAGTTCTTTTTATATCAACGACCATATCAATGAATGATTTTGAGCCCGCCTGTCTTATTCGTATGTTTCTGCAGTTTACAACACCGTCAATCTTTAAGACCTCTTCCCTCACTTTATCAACCAATCCAACATCTGGAATTCTATCCGTGAGCATGTCAATTGTCCTTTTCCCGAGGCGAAAGCTTATCCACATCACTATACCAGAGACAACAAGAGCAGCAAAAGCATCCGCTTTGTGGAAACCAAAACCAGCACCGATTAAACCAATTATAACAACGCCAGAGCTTAAAATATCGGTGCTAAAATGTAAAGCATCGGCTTCAAGCGCCTGACTGTTGTACTTTTTTGCAGCTTTGAAAAGGATTCTTGACCTTGAATAATCAACTATTATCGCAGTAACTATGACAGCGAAGCTCCAAAAGTTAACTTCTATATGAACCTCGTGGAAAAAAATTCTATTCACCGCTTCGTAAATAATCCATCCACATGTCACAATGAGAAGAAGCGTCTCAAAAAGAGCCGATAGATTCTCAAACTTCCCGTGTCCGTAGGTATGCTCCCTATCAGCTGGTTTATCCGCTATCTTAACAGCAAAGTAAGTCAAAGCAGCTGCGACAAGATCAAGACCGCTATGAGCAGCTTCAGATAATATTCCCAAGCTTCCGGTCGTCAAACCAACAATTAATTTAAAAAGTGTAAGAAAGACCGCAGCGATTACTGAACTTATCGCTGCTTTTTGCTTTTCAACACTTGCAAGGGTATCCATCTTTGAAGTCAAATTTTGTGAAATTACTTTTTAAATTTATTCAAGAAAACACCCATTTGCAAACTTTAAAAATAAATCTTCTGCCTTATGCGAAACATAAAACTTTTGATTGAATACGACGGGACTAACTTCGTCGGCTGGCAAATTCAACCTAACGGTAGAAGTGTTCAAGGCGAGATCAAAAAAGCGATAAAAGAAATCACTGGTGAAGATGTAAATTTGATAGGGGCAAGCCGAACTGACGCCGGGGTTCACGCCCGCGGTCAAGTCGCTAATTTTAAAACCAACTCAAAAATACCAACCGAAAACTTAAAAAAAGCCCTAAATTCAATTCTCCCCGATGACATCACAATAATTTCAGCCGAAGATGTCCCACAAAGTTTTCACTCAAGATACAGCGCTCTTGAAAAAACATACAGATACTTCATAACGACGAAAAAGGTTGCGATAGGAAGAAATTACATTTGGTTTGTCAAATACAAAATTGACTTTGAAAAACTTCAAGAGTGTGCGAATTTAATACAAGGAAAACACGATTTTGAGGTGTTCTCTAAAAAAGGTTCAAATACGAAAAATTTCATCTGCGATGTCAAAGAAGCAAAATGGGAAAGTGAAAACGATAAATTCATATTCAAAATAACCGCCGACAGATTCCTCTACGGAATGGTCAGAGGACTTGTCGGCGCTATGATTGATGTGGCAAGAGGAAGAATTGAGATTGAAACATTTAAAAAAATGCTATTTGAAAAATTTAACCAAGTTGAGATAATGCACGCACCAGGTTGTGGACTATTTCTTGAAGAGGTAAAATACAAAGAACTACCTTAACTCGGAAAGGACTCTTTTCAACTCCTCAAAATGCGATTGGTCTCTGACATTATATTTCCAATTTATGTAAGCAATCTTGCCCGACTTATCAATGACGAAAACAGTTCGCTTATTAAAACCCGAATTTTCATCGTAAGAGTTATAGAGTTTTGCAACTTCGTGTTTGTGATCGCTTAATAGTTTAAATGGCAAGTTAAGATGCTTTGCCCATTCACGATGAGAAAAAACATAATCACCGCTTATACCGAGGACTTCAGCGTCAAGTTTTGACAGATCGGCGAAATTATCCCGAAAGGTGCACATTTGCGTTGTACATCCACCGCTCCAATCGGCTGGGTAAAACGCAAGGATTATGTTTCTTTTCCCTATCAAGTCCGAAAGACGAACGCCTTCAAAAACAATCGTATCTTTTGTCGCATATGGAAGTTTAAAATCGGGGGCTTTATCACCAACTTTTAAAGTTTGCGCACTTAAACCACCGAAGAAAAGAAGAGATAAAAACAAAACATAAATTTTCTTCGTCATTTTAACCTCCGCTTGTTTGTTTTTCAAGTTCATTTCTTACTTTGTTAAGCCATTTCTCAAGTGTTTCATACTTATGAGCCCCAACAATTCCCCATCTTTTATTTGCAACAAGCGTTGGAACTCCATTTATACCGTAATGCCTTGCAAGTTCAATGTCATAGGCAAGATTTTGAAAAACCTCCTCAGAATTAAAATCCTTCTCCCATTGTTCAACATCAAGCCCAACATCTTCGGCACATTTTTTCAAAACATTGAAATCACCGATATTCAAACACTCAACTAAATGCGCTCTTTGGATTCTATCAAACATCTTCCAATGCGCTTCCTGTCCTCCCTGTAATTCAGCTGCTTTGCAGGACAAAAGCCCGGGGATTGAATAAGGATAATCAAACTCCCTCTGTTCCATAAGGTCGGCATTTATCCTGTGTTCATCATCGTTTTCGTTAGCCATTCGCCAATGATTTAAAATCTCTCGCTTACCATTTTCCTTTGAGCCGAAAATTTGAACTATCGCATCAGGATTTGGCGCAAGCGCAAATGAACGATGAATTATCTCAACATCTGGATTTTCCTGCACTAAACGACGAACCCTCGGTGAAATTGCAAAGCACCAAGCGCACAGGACATCGTGAAAAAATTCAATTTGAATTTTCATTTTTCACCTCCATTAATTTTTTAAAAATTTAATCGCTGTCATACTCACTCCATAAGCCCAACCGCCGTAATATAAAATTTCCCCTCTCATACCTTCACCTGCAACACCAAGCGTCAAAAATAGAGTCAAAAGCCCGCCTTCCGGCATCGCACTGTAAAAAATTTCCTTTCCAGGCAAACGCAAAACTTCGTCATATTTACCCGTTCTGATTAGTTCAAGCAAATGTCTATCAAATTTTTCACCCGGCGGATAAACAAGTTCTGTTTTCATCCCCCATCTTACCATATCAAGGCGATGTGTCGTTGAACCAGTCCCGATGAATAAAACTTTTCTCCCAAAACTTTCCGCAAACTCCCTGATAAATTTCCCCCATCTGAAATGTGCCTCGGGCAATTGCCCAGCAGAAGTTGAAATTGGAACAACTGGTATATCTCGCTCCGGAAACATAAAGTAAAGCGGAACCCAAGCCCCATGGTCAAGCCCCCAATTAAGCGTCGCCTCAACATGGAAATTACGCCTTTTGCTCTCTTCAACGAGTTTGAGCGCAAAATCAAGGTCATTCTCAACCTCATACTTGAACTGATAAAGTTCATCCGGAAAACCGTAATAATCCTGAATGCACGGTGGCTTTGGCGAAACCTGAACATAAAAATCTTCATGTGAAATCCAATGCGGTGATGAGACCATGATCAAATCTATACCTTTATTTTTGTATTCACGACCGAGTTTTTTGAGAAGTTCAACATATTCGCCATCTTCTACGAGTAATGTCGGCGACCCATGAGAGACGAAAATCGCTTCAACCATTTTAAAACGCCCAATTGATTTTGACACGAAAAATCTTGATTAATTTAAACAAAAAAATTAACTTTCAAGAAAAAACGCACGCAAATGAAACGGGTTTTACTTTTCTTCACAGCGATTCTTTTCATTTCCTGCTCATCATCAAAATTAACAATCACGCAAGGTGAAGTAGTTTCAAAAATTCAAAAAGTTGCAAAAAAGTACGGGGTTGGTCGTCTTGGGTTGAGCGCCAAAAACTTTGTAACAGGTGAGACGATACAGATAAACGCCGATTCCCTCTTCCCAACAGCAAGCGTCATTAAAGTTCCAATCCTCGTTGAACTCTTCTATAAATTTGATGAAGGGAAACTAAAGAAAGACACATTGGTATATCTTGACGATTCCCTCAAGTACGGTGGTTCAGGTGTATTACAGTACTTCTATGATGGGGCGAAATTAAAATTAATTGATGTTGCCGTCTTAATGATAATTTTAAGCGATAACACAGCGACAAACCTCGTTCTTGATTGTTTTGCTGATGAACACGACGCAAAGCTTGAAGCGGTAAATTCAAGGATGAAATCACTTGGGCTTGAAAACACGAAAATTTTAAACAAGTTGATGTCCTTCAAGACAAAAAAGAATACACCAGAAGCTTTAAAATTCGGTGTCGGCTATACCACTCCAAACGACATGGTAAAACTTCTTGAAATGCTCGCAAACGGTAAAATCGTAAACCCGTCAGCTTCCGCGGAGATAATCAACATAATGAAAAACAACCAGGATTATGAAATGATGAAAAGATACCTTCCTGAAAAAGTTGTCGTGGCGAATAAAACCGGCTCAATTGATAGAATGAAAGCTGACATCGGGATTGTCTATTCACAATGCACAACATATGCAGTTGCAATTTTCTGCGACCAGTTATCTGAGGTATCATACGCAGTTGACAATAAAGGTCACCTTGCAATAGCCGAAATCTCAAAAATCATTTTTGACTATTTCACGAAAGGTAAATGCGATTAAAAAATAAATTTTAAAAGAGCGATGAAACAACCCCCACCAAAACTCAATGAGTTTTCCGATTTTGTATGTGATTACTCAGTTAAAGCAAGAGCGATCGCTTCAATATCAATCGCTGTAACTTTCATCGTTCTTGATAGGGTTTTCAAGCTTGGCTTGCCCGTTAATGTTTACATCGCCCTTGCAATTTTTGAGGCGCTGATAAACCAACCGTTCAAATTTTTGAGAAAATTGTTCAAGGCGAAAGATAAACTTCTACTTGCGACAAATTTAATTGATATAATCGCCATCAGCATCGCTGTTTATTTCGCTGGCGGGATAACTTTTATCTTTTCCGGTTTCCTCTACCTTATAGTCATTGTATTCAACGGCATCACAACTGGAAGCGCGAGGGCTTTTCTACTTGCTGTTGTAAGTTCAATAGCGGTTTCAACTTTATTTCTACTTGAAAAGTTTGGGATAAAATACACAACGCCTTTTACTCTTTCAATTCCCGAAGTTGTTCAAATTGTCCTGCTCGCATCGTATATATTAACCTTTATGCTCTTTGCCTCGCTTGGACATCTACCGGCTAAAAAGTTGATAACCGAGGTTAAAGAAAGAAAAAGGATTGAGGATAAGCTAACGAAACAACTTTTAGCGGTTGAATCGCTTTACAATTTGACAAATTTAATTTTTAGAGCCGAAACAACCGAAGAGTTTTATCGCCAGGTGGTGTCTGAAATCGTGAAAATTTTAAAAGTTGACAGAGCATCTATTCTGACGATTGATCCAGACGGTGTGATGAGATTTAAAGCTTGGATTGGTCTATCAGAAAATTACAGAAAAGCAGTTGAAGGTCATTCCCCTTGGAAACCAGATGAACCAAACCCACAACCAATTTTAATTGCAAATGTCAGGGAGGACAAAACACTGGATGAAAATTTAAAGAAGATAATCTTGACCGAGGGAATAGAAGCGATAGCTTTCGTTCCGCTTGTGTATGAGGGGAAATTGTTCGGCAAGTTTATGCTTTACTATAACCAACCTCACGAATTCACATACGATGAGATAAGTTTGGCGCAGACGGTTGCAATTCAAATCTCGCTCGCTTTGTGGAAAAAATTAACTGAAATTGACCTTTTAAATTGGAAAAGCAAGTTTGAAAAAATTATTTCAGCGACGAAGGAAGTGACATATGAATGGGATATTGAAAAAGACAAGACAACTTGGGAAGGAGATGTTGAAACAATTTTCGGCGTAAGCAAAGATGAGATAAATCTCGGAAAATACCGTTGGCGTGATTTCATACATCCCGACGATATAGGGGCGTTAACTTTAAAAATCAAAGACGCATTGGAAGGGAATTTGCCTGTATTTGAAGCCGAATACAGAATTAAAACGCGAGACGGGAAAGTCAAATACTGTCTTGATTACGCATACATAACGCGAGATGAAAAAGGCAAAGCGATAAAAACATTTGGAATTATATTTGACATCTCTCAGATAAAAGAAGCGGAGCAAAAACTTTTGAAGCGAGAGCAGGTTTTAAAGGCGATAAATTACTCCGCTGGTGTTTTATTGAAAACGATAAACTGGGAAAGCGAAATAGATAATTTGCTTGGTGAAATTGGAAAGGCGCTTGAAGTGAGCTCTGTTTTCATTTTTAAGAATCAACAAGATACGGATTTGACAACTGGATTGGCTTTCAAATGGTATTCGTCGGATTTGATGAGAAAAGTTGAAGATGTGCAACTTCAAAACATATCATATAAACTGGCGGGCTTTGATAGATGGGTCAATGTGCTTGGAAACCATGGGTTGATATATGGTGTCGTCAAAGATATGCCATTTCGGGAATATCTTTTCTTGAGCATACTCGGGGTAAAATCAATAGCGGTGGCGCCGATTTTCGTCGGTGGCAAGTGGTGGGGTTTTGTCAGCTTCAACGACTGTGAAAATGAAAGAAAATGGGAAATCTCGGAAATTGACGCAATAAAAACATTTGCAGATATACTCGGGATGGCGATTCAAAGGAGTGAAACTGAAAAATTTTTGAGGGAATCGGAACAGAAATACAGGAAGCTTTTTGAGGACTCCAAAGACCCAATTTACATCTCCACACCCCAGGGGAAACTCCTTGATGTCAATCAAGCATTCGTTGAGCTCTTCGGCTATTCATCAAAGGAAGAAATTTTAAAAGTTGATATAGCGACCGAACTTTATCAAAATCCCGAGGACAGAATGAAAAATCTTGAAACGATTGAAAAGCAGGGATATGTGAAGGATTATGAGCTACATTTGAAGACGAAGGATGGGAAAAAACTTATCGTCTATGACACATCAACACCTATATATGACGAGAATGGAAACATCGTTGCTTATCAAGGGATATTGCGAGATGTTACAAGGGTTAAGACGCTTGAACAACAGCTTATACATTCACAAAAGATGGAAGCGCTTGGGAAGTTATCAGCTCAACTTGCGCACGATATAAACAACGCTTTGACAGTTATACTCGGGAACACACAGCTTGCAAGGCGTCTCTTGACACAAGACATTGAAAAGGCAAAAGAAAAATTAAACGAGGTTGAACAGACGATAAGGAAAACCGCTGATTTCACGAAGAAATTTTTGATATTCAGCCGTGAACAACCAACTGAAATGAAGGTAATTGATTTAAACACTGTGGTCAATGATTTCGCCAAAGTTATGCTAAAAGCTTTGCGTGAAAATATAAAGATGGAACTCATCCTCGCACCGAAACTTCCAAATGTAAAAGCCGATCCAGCCCTTATAAATCAACTGCTTTTGAATCTAATCCTGAACGCTCAAGAAGCCATACCAGATGCGGGCAAGATTATAGTTGAAACATACCATAGGGTAATTGACGAAGAGTACTGCAAATTTAACATTGAAGCCAAACCAGGTGAGTATGTCGTTTTATCTGTGACAGATACTGGCGTTGGAATTGACAAGAGCATAATTAATAAAATTTTTGAGCCATTTTTCACGACGAAACAAGGGGGAACGGGACTTGGTCTTTCAATAGTTTATGGGATTGTCAAAGCTCATAACGGTTTCATCAATGTTTATAGCGAAGTTGGACAAGGGACTACATTTAGAGTTTACCTGCCGATAGCAGGCGAAGAAGAACTTGAGGAACAGACAAAAATAGAAGAAAAAATTGAAATAAAGGGCGGGAACGAAACAATTCTTGTCGCTGAAGACGAGGAAAAATTAAGGGCAACTGTCTATGACATATTAACCGGTCTTGGATATAAGGTTTACACTGCGGGAAATGGACTTGAAGCGGTAGAAATTTTCAGAGAAAAATCAGAAGAAATAGACCTTGTCCTGCTTGATATTGTCATGCCGATTTTAAGCGGTTATGATGCGATGAAGGAAATCGTAAAAATTAAACCGGGCGTTAAGATAATTTTTGCAACCGGATATAGTTTGAACGGGCTAAATGTGAATGTTGAAGGATTTGACCTGATACAAAAGCCATATTCATACGAGACGATAGCGATAAAGGTCAGAGAGGTTCTTGACCGAAGGGTTTAAATTCGGTGAATTTTTTATTTTAAAGTTAAAGCAATAATTTAAAGTGCAAGCAAAACAAAACCAGTATTTAAAAAATGATTGAATTCATTGACGGGAACGAAGCAATTGTAAAAGGCGCAATTGATGCCGGGTGTAAGTTTTTTGCTGGCTATCCGATTACTCCGGCAACCCCAATTTTACTTGGTATGATGCAAGAACTTCCCAAGGTTGGTGGCTTCGCAATTCAGGCCGAGGATGAAATTGCTTCAATTGGTTTTTGCATTGGCGCCTCAATGGCTGGGAAAAAAGCTATGACAGCGACAAGCGGTCCGGGGATTTCACTTTACAGCGAAAATATAGGGCTTGCGATAATGGGCGAAACTCCACTCGTGATAGTTGATGTCCAGCGACAAGGTCCGGCAACCGGCTCAGCCACAAAAGATGGACAGGGCGATATTCAATTCATCAGATGGGGAACTTCAGGTGGCTATCCGATAATTGCTATATCTCCGACGACAGTTGAAGAATGTTACACCTTCACTATTTACGCTTTTAATCTCGCTGAAATTTTCAGAGTCCCGGTTTTCCTTGTCTCAAGTAAAGAACTCTCAATGACGCGAACGAGGGTAGATTGGTCAAAGGTTGAAAAACCCGAAATTATTGATCGTAAATATCTCCCCGAAGACGCGCCGGATTACAAACCATATTACTTTGAGAACATTGACGATGTCCCTCTCTTCTCTCCATTTGGCGGAAAACACATCGTAAGATACACAACATCTACGCACGATGAATATGGGAATTTGTTGACCGTTCCGGAGAAAATTCAAAAGATGATGGAACACCTTGATAAAAAGATAAATGAAGAAAAAGTTAAAAAATACTTCCCTCATGCTGTGAGGTTTGACGAGCAAGAAGGAGCGGAAACGCTTGTAGTTTCATACGGAATTACCGCAAGAAGTGCAATTGAAGCGGTTGAGCGAGCTCGTGAAGATGGCTATAGGGTATCGCACCTGATTATAAATTTACTTTGGCCTGTCCCTGAAAGTGAGATTAAAAAGGCGACGAAAAATATCAAAAAAATAATCTTCCCTGAGATGAACAACGGTCAATATGTCCTTGAAATTGAGAGAATCGTTGACAAATCAAAAGTTGAGATCGTTCGGATAAATCAAATGGACACGACATTGATAAATCCGCAGAAAATTTTAAACGAGATTTATAAAAGTAAGAGAGGTTGAAATGGCTACAATAGAAAACCTTGAGCAGAGGGTCACAAAAATTGAGATGTTCATTTACGAAATAATCAGGGAGAAGTTTAACGAGATTGACCAAAGATTGGGCGAAATTGACAAGCGATTGCTGGCTTTGCATGAAAAAACAGAAAAAGATAAGACGGAACTAATTGAAAGAATTGAAAACTTGAAAACAGAAATGACCGAACGAATTGAGAGCGTCAAGACGGAAATGATTGAAAGAATTGAAGGTGTCAGGACGGAGATGTTAGGAAGAATTGAGGGAGCTAAGACAGAGACAATGGAGAAAATTGATAAGGCGAAGTTGGAAATGATGGGAAGAATAGAAGGAGTTAGAACAGAAATGATTGGAGGAATTGAAAGCGTCAAGACAGAAATGATTGGAAGAATTGATGAGGCAAAGACAGAGATGATTGGAAGAATTGAAAGCGTCACGACAGAAATGATAGAAAGAATTGAGGGGGCAAAGACAGAAATGTCAGGGAGAATTGAAGGGGCAAAAACAGAGATGATTGGAAGAATTGAAAGCCTCAGGACCGAGATGTTGGAAAAGATGGATTCAGTAAGGGTAAGCCTTATAAAATGGATGATCGGCTTGTTCGTTGCTTTTTCAACATTGATGATAACGGCGATTTGGGCGATTTTGAGTTTCGCAATAAAATAAAAACAAAATCATCTACTTGAAAATGGCTGTAATAAAAAATGCTGTTTATATGAAAGAAGTTGAACTTCCATTTTGTCCTGGTTGCGGTCATTCGCAAATTTTACCACAACTTGATAAAGCGATGGCAAAGCTCAACCTTGACCCAAAGAAAACGGTTCTTGTCACCGATATAGGTTGTGTTGGTTTGTCCGATCAATATTTCAATGTAAATGCCTTTCATGGTCTTCACGGCAGGTCAATAACCTATGCCTGCGGTTTAAAGATGGCAAACCCGGAGCTAACTGTGATAGTCCTCATGGGAGATGGCGGGCTTGGAATTGGTGGAACTCATTTTATAAATGCTGCGAGAAGGAACATTGATATAACCGTCATAATTTTTAACAATTTCAACTTCGGAATGACAGGCGGTGAACATTCAGTAACAACACCATTTGGTGGCAAAACTGCAACGACTTACCTTGGGAACATAGAATATCCACTTGATGCGTGTTCATTGGTTCAAGCTGTAAATGGTGGCTTCGCAGCAAGGATGACGATCTTTGATAGAAATCTATCGGATGTGATAGCTGAGGCGATCGCTTTTAAAGGTTTTGCCGTCGTTGATGTTTGGGAGTATTGCACCGCTTACTATGTCCCAAGAAATGACCTCAATAAGGAAAAAATGATGAAACTTTTGGAAACATATGGCTTTAAAACCGGTGTCGTCCATAAGTTAGAAAGACCAGAGTATATTCAAGCATATAAAGAAACTTATTCCAATCAACAGATAAAGGAATCAAAGCAATTTTCCCTTGAAACTGAATTCACAAATAACTTAACCCAAAAAACAGGGATAGTAATCGCTGGAGCAGCTGGTCAAAAAGTGAAATCAAGCGCCACAGTTTTCGGTTCTTCCGCAATTTTATCGGGGCTTTATGCGACGCAAAAAGACGATTATCCCATAACGATAATGACAGGTCATTCCGTTTCTGAGATAATACTTGATAAAAAAGAAATCCTCTACACAGGAATTGACAAACCGGACTATTTAATAGCGATCGCCCCGGAAGGTATAAGCAAAGTGAGAAGATTAATTCAAGGGATGGATGAAAACTCAACTATTATGGTTGATGAACAACTTGTAAATCTGCTCCCGCAGACCAAGGCAAAAATTGAGGTTTATCCATTTAGAAAAACAGCAAATGCGATTGATAGGTTTTCAATTACGATACTATCTATTGCGACATTTCTTGCAAGAACTGACTTATTCCCGATTGAAGCGTTGAAAAAAGCTGTGACTTTGACACAAAAGAAAGCGATAGCAGAGATAAATCTCAAAGCGATTGAAGCTGGAGCAAACTTGGCGCACGAAGATATCTCCGTGAAATAAAACTTTAATTCGTATGATTTTAATCGGAACATCTGGATATAGCTTTCAGGATTGGCGTGGGACATTTTACCCGGAGGATATTGAAGACGGTCGGATGCTTGATTACTATAAAAAATTTTTCAATGCTGTTGAAATTAACTCAACTTATTATAGAATCCCAAGCGCAAGCGTATTTTATCATCTTGACAAGAAAACACCGCCTGACTTTCATTTCATCGTCAAGGTTCATAAACAAACAACCCACGAGCGCGAAGGAAACCGCGAAGCGATGGAATCCCTTTTGAAATCCACTGAACCACTTATCAGATCGGGGAAATTAAAAGGTTTCCTCGCCCAATTCCCATACTCATTTAAAGACACGCCAGAAAACAGAGAATATATACTTGAGACGAAAAAATTCGCTGGGGAAATCCCATTGATCGTGGAGTTTAGGCACATAAGTTGGGTTAAAAACTCCGTTTATGAATTTTTAAGACAAAATGATATTCCTTATGTCTGCGTTGATGAACCTCGTCTTAAAGGATTGATACCACCTCAAAGCATAGCTACAAGCGAAAAAATTGGTTATATTAGATTTCACGGACGCAACGAAAAAAACTGGTGGGAAGGAGGAGTCGGAGAGAGATATGACTATTTTTACACCGAAAGTGAATTAAGGGAATGGATTCCAAGAATTAAAGATTTAAACGAGAAAGTTGAGACATTATACATTTTTTTCAACAATTGTCATCGCGGTAGCGCTCCTAAAAATGCCCAAATGCTACAAAAAATCCTTGAAGAGGAAGGGATAAAATGAAGCAGAAACGAATTCTCGTCATCCGCCCAGATAGAATTGGTGATGTAGTTTTAGCAACGCCTCTACTGCGTGAACTTAGAAAAACTTTTCCAGACGCATTCATCGCTGTAATGGTTAGACCTTACACGAAAGATATTTTAATAAACAACCCCAACATAGACGAAATCATAATTGATGATTACGAAGGAAAAGACAGAGGATGGCGCGGTTTTTGGAGGCAGGTCAAAAAATTGAGAAAATATAAATTTAACATAGCTCTTCATTTACTCCCGACACAAAGACACGCATGGATGACATTCTTCGCTGGAATTAAAACGAGAATAAATGTCGGGATAAGATTTTACGGAGTTATAACATTGATGAAGCATGTCAGCAGAAACAAATACATTCCACTCAGACATGAAGCTGACTATACACTTGACCTTGGGCGAAAAATTGGGGTGAAATCCGATAACCTTGAACCTGAGATTTTCCTAACGGACAAGGAGAGGGAAAAAGCAAAATCTTTTGTCCCGAAAGATGAAGGGGAAATTATCATCGGAATCAACCCAGTAAGTGGAAAATCTGCGCCGAATTGGGAAGTTGATAAATATGTTGAGCTGACGGAAAAAATAATTCACAGATTTCCCAATGCGAAAATTTACATTAATTCCTTTAACGACCCCATGATTTTAAATAAATTCAAAAACTTTGTGTCGGAAAAAATTTACATTTTACAGAACAATTCATTGAGGGATTTGATACTTTACATATCAAGGTTTGATGTTCTTATAACGCCAAGCACTGGAAGCATGCACATTGCTTCAGCACTTAAAGTTCCAGTTGTCGCCATGTTTTGCCCGCTTCCTGCTTGTTCTCCAAAGCTTTGGGGTCCGATAGGAAATGAAAGCGAGATAATCTTGCCACCCGAAAATTATTGCAAAACAAAATGCCCAGGTGACCCGCATATATGCAATTTTGAAGGTGGAATAGAAGTCCAAGATGTTTTAAATGCTTTGTTAAAAATTCTCCGCAATAAAATTACCGCAAATGAAACACATGAGAATCCGGCAGGCAAAATCAATTGACATTGACGATATCGCCCACATAATTTCAACTTCATTTTTAATAGCTGACTATCACGGCTTGAGGGAAAACATAATTGACAACCCAAGATACAACTACAAAGATATAATAGTCGTTGAGGATAGCAATGAAGTAATTGCCTGCACAAAGATAATGCCTTTGAAAATATCATTTAAAGGAAAGGTCGTTGACGCTGGCGGAATATCAGCTGTGGCTGTTCTCCCTGAATATAGAAGGAGAGGAATCGCCGATATGATGTTAAAAGACGCCATAAAAAGAATGTTTACAGCGAATTATCCTTTTTCAATTTTGTATCCATTTCAACATAGGTTCTACAGAAAATACGGCTGGGAATATATCGGTATGACATTGCTTTATGAAATTGAACCATCAAACATAACGATGTTTGACGAGAGAATAAATGTAAGGCGAATGAAAACTTCGGAGAGGGAGAAAATTAAAAAGGTTTACGCTGAAAGAATAAAATCAATAAACTTTGCTCTTCACAGAAACGATGCCTTTTGGACTCGCGTCATTTTCCCGAACTTCCCAAACCCCTATGTTTATGATGATGGCGAAGTAAAAGGTTACCTGTGTTTTGAGATGAAGAAAAACGAGAAAAATCAAGTTGAGATAGAGATAAAAGAACTTATTGCTTTAACCCCAGAAGCTTATCGCGGTTTGTGGGGCTTCCTTGCATCTCTTGCAGAACAAGTCGTCAAGATCAAATATCTCGCCCCGCCAGATGAACCATTATTTAATGTTTTGATTGAACCACGAGAGATAGATTTCAAAAGACCATTCTTTGAGTATAAATCCGTCGCCTCAATTTGTTCAACATTTATGATGAGAATCATAAATCTTGAAGAAGCGTTAAAACTCTTAACATTCGCTCATGCACCTGATGGCGAAACGACAATATCAATAAAAGACGAAATTCTCCCGGAAAACAATATCACATTTAAAATCTCCGTTCAAGATAAAATTGTTTCAATACAAAAGTTAAGCACACAGTCAGCAAAGTTTAGAATGGACATAAAAACATTTGCCCAAGTTTTTTCATCTTTCGCAAAGCCAAGCTCTCTTTATAACATTGGGAAAATTGAAGGCGATCAGAGCGCTCTAAAATTTCTTGATGCTGTTTTCTCCGATACTTTGCCTTTTATCTTCCATTTTGATATATTTTGAAGGATTTTTTAAAACTTAAAAGGAAACTAAAATGCGAATTTTAAGCATCTTGATCATCGCATCGCTTTTCACAGGTTTGACATTGAGTATTCAAGAGAGTAAAGAATTGAAATGGTATTCTTTTTCCGAGGGTCTAAAAATAGCAAAAGCCGAAAACAAAAAGGTTCTGATAGATGTATATACCGATTGGTGTCAATGGTGTAAAAAGATGGATGAGGAGGTTTATTCAAATTCAACGGTTAAAAATTACCTTGCTTCTAAATTCATCCTTGTAAAGCTCAACGCTGAATCAGAAAAGAAACATATTTTTGAGGGTCGCGAGTATAGCGAGACCGAACTTGCGTATATCTTCGGAGTTGAAGGTTTCCCAACGACTATTTTCATCCGTGAGGATATGCAACCGATAACAGCCGTGCCAGGTTATTTCCCTGCTGATGTCTTTATGAAAATATTGACATTTATCGGAGACGACTACTATATGAAAATGTCTTTTGACGATTACCTTGAAAAGACGGGAGGATTGCCCAAAAATTAATCTGACGACTCATCCATTTTTTCAAAAACGATGTTCAACCCCTTTTGACTGTATCTGTCAAGATTTCTCTCAAGAAGAGCAAGCAAAACTTCTTTGTTAAGGTTATACTTTTCAATCTTTGGGGATTCAAGATTTCCGGTGAATTCTATATAAAAGTATTTCTCTTTCTCGTTCCCGAAAATAACAAGCCGATTGTTCACTGTTTCGCCGATGAAAACCATCTCAATTTGCTTTTTGTTTTCTACTTCCTTTTTCGGAAATGTTTTTTATTTACTTTAACAAAATTTGAAGAAATTAAAATTCCCAAATCCTTATGCGCAAGTTGACAGCTTTTGAGATTGAAAAGAAAAGGCATACACTTGAAGAGTTGAAAAAAATTGAAAGACACCCAATTTATGTTTTGCTTGATAATGTGAGAAGCGTTTACAATGTTGGTTCAATCTTCAGAACAAGCGATGCTGCGCTTATAAAAAAACTTTTCCTGACGGGATACACTCCTCACCCTCCGCGGAAGGACATTGAAAAAACAGCACTTGGAGCAATTGAAAGCGTACCTTGGGAATATCATAAAAACCCGATTGAGCCGATAAAACTTCTAAAATTGGAAAATGTGAAGATAGTTGCCCTTGAAATAACAGATGAAAGCATACCATATTATGAGATAAAACCCGAGGATTTTCCGTTGTGCCTGATCGTTGGGAATGAGATAACGGGGATTACTGAAGAAGTACTTTCAATGTGTGACCTTTCAATTGAAATCCCACAATTTGGAATAAAACACTCCTTAAATGTCGCGGTTGCTTATGGAATCGCTGTCTTTGAGCTTGTGAAAATTTACAGGGAAAGTCATCAAACAAGCGTAAAATAATCATCTCCGCCGGTGATGTTGATTTTCAAAATCCCAACCCTAACAAGATTAACGAGTATATCCGATGCTTCATCTTCGCTTATTTTGACGAGCTTGCTAAATTCTTTCACTGTTATCTTTTTGAAATTATCAAGATAATTCAAAAGACGCCTCTCCTTTTCTCCGATTACGATGCGAAGAGGTTGATTATCGTTTTCAAGTTTCATCAATTTGATCATCTCTTCGCTCGCAACAACATTTTGTGAGCCAAGCCGAATGAAAACTTTTCCAGCATCACCATTTGAGCTGACAAGACGGTGAGGTTTATCCTGGCTTTGCTCAATCGTCGCAACTATTACATCTTTGCCGTTAAGCTCAAAAATTTCAATTTTCGGTTCAATGGGTGGATAACAATGTTGCCTTGCAGCTTGAAAAATCAAGTCAATTTCCTCTTTTTCGCTATCAACGCCAACTACACTTCCATCATCATCAATTCCAAAAATCAAAACACCACCGTGCGTGTTAGCAAAAGCGATCATGGCACGCGCTATCTTTTCGGGAGAGGAAACCTTCCGTTTGAATTCAACAGTTAACCCCTCCCCCTCAAATATGAGGTTATTCAATTGCTCCAGATTCATTTGAAATCCCAAACTTTATTTTTTCCCTTGCCAACAACCTGTTCATAATCAAATTCGCCCTCCAAGTAACAAATCTCTTATTTGAATTTGGATTATACTTTAAAGGGCTCGGAATCACAGCAGCAAGACGAGCAGATTCTTCAAGCGTCAACTCCGAAACGGACTTGCCGAAGTATTTTCTTGAAGCCGACTCAACGCCGAAAATTCCATCACCGAGCTCAATTATGTTAAGATAAATTTCAAGTATCCTTCTCTTTGAGAGCTTTTGCTCAATCCTGAATGCAATTAAAACCTCAACCAACTTTCTAAATGGATTACGGGAAGTTGAAAGGAAAAGATTTTTAGCAACTTGCATCGTTATAGTGCTTGCTCCCCGAGAGATTCTTCCCCGTTCCAAATTCCTCTTTATGGATTCTTTAACCTCATACCAGTCAACCCCACCGTGAGAGAAAAAGCTCGCATCCTCCGAGACGATAACAGCATCAATTAGATAAGGCGAAATCCTTGATATCGGAACACAAATTTGATTTATTTTGTAGTTTCTCCCCTTTCTTTTCGCTTCTTCAATTCTTTGCTCCATAAGGGATGTGATTTTGGGATTTTCAAATCTCAGTCGGTCAATTTTTTTGTCAATCTTAATGAATTCATAAACAAGATAAACGAACGAAATGAAAACCAAAGAAAGAAGCAAAATTTTAACCCCTTTTCTCAACTCGCCATGACTTCTTTATTTTTCAAATAATCAAGATAACTTTGCAAAATCAAAGTTGAAGCGATCAAGTCATCCGTGCCTTTTCTTTGTCTGTCCTTCTTTTTCATATTCATTTCTAACTTTGACATTTGCGCAATTTTTGTAGTGAAACGCTCATCCCACTGAACAACCTTCACTTTTAACTTACTTTCCAACTCTTCAACAAACTTCAGAACTTCCCCCGTCTTTGAGCTGTGCTTACCGTTCAACTTCAAAGGTAAACCGACCACAATCAAAGCGATATCATACTGCCGACAAATTTCACTTATTTTATCAAAAACTCCCCCATTGTTTTCAAGAACAGACAAACCATAAGCAATGGTCAGCGTTGGGTCACTTATTGAAATCCCTATTCTCTTGCTCCCGAAATCAATCCCCATTATCCTCCCCTTTATTTCATCTCTCCTGATATCTTGAGACACTGTAAACTCCATTTATTCTTCTCAATTTGTCCATCAAGACATTCAAATGTTCAAGGTCTTTGACTTCAACCGTTATCAATCCATGGAAAATGGGTCCATCACTTTGAACATTAGCCATTCTTATATTCGTGTTTTGATAGCCGGAGATAACGGTTGTGATCTCCTTAAGCATTCCGGGTCTATCCTCACCTTCAATCACAATTCCAGCAGGGAACGACATACCATCAAGCGCCTTTGACCAAACGACATCAACAAATCTATCTTCGTCTTTCTCCTTCAACTTAGAGACATTTACGCAATCCTTACGATGAATCTTTATACCTTCACCTCTCGTAACGAAACCAACGATTTCATCTCCCGGGACAGGATTACAACATTTCGCAAATGTGTAAAGGAAATTTGATCCACCGTCAATCGCTATGACCTTAAGCGGTTTGATAATCTCCTCTACGACGCTTTCCTTTCTCTCCTCTACTTGTTTTGGAACTATATCTTTGTGCTTTTGCCTCTCCTCTATTTTCTTTATAAGCTCGGAAACATCAATCCCATCTTCAGCTATCGCAAGATAAAACTTTGATAAGTTGTCAAACTTGTAAAGTTCACGAACTATTTTAAGAAGTTCATCGTCATTTATGTGTAATTTTGCCCTTTTTACCTTCTTGTCCCAAATTTCTTTACCGACATCAATGAGTCGCCTTTTCTCTTCATTTATCCACTTTCTGATTTGCGCTTTCGCTTTTGATGTGACGACGAACTTCTCCCAATCTTTGCTCGGTGAGCGATGTTTACCAGTGATTATCTCAACTTGATCGCCCGTTTTAAGTTTATAATCAAGCGGGACTATTCTACCGTTGACTTTCGCACCGATACAGCGGAGCCCTATCTCGGTATGAATTTCAAAAGCAAAATCAACCGGGGTCGCCCCTCTTGGCAAAACCTTCAAATCACCCTTAGGCGTGAAAACATAAATTTCATCCTGAAATAGATTGAGCTTTAAATCCTCAATAAACTGCGTCATATCGGTCTGATTTTCAAGTACATCGCGAACCCACTTAACCCATTCTTCAAACTGTTTGTCCGTTTCAGTTATGTTTTCTTTATATTTCCAGTGAGCAGCGAGTCCTTTTTCAGCTATTTCATGCATAGCACGAGTCCTTATCTGAACCTCAACCATCTTTCCCCCAGGACCTATAACCGTTGTATGAATTGAACGATATCCATTTGACTTTGGGTTAGTGATATAATCCTTGAATCTTTCAGGAACAGCTCTGTAAATATCGGTGACGATGCCATAAACCGTCCAGCAGTCATTTTTATCCTCAGTGTCAAGTATAATTCTGACCGCAAACAAGTCGTATATTTCCTCAAACGCTTTACCTCTTTTAACCATCTTGTTATAGATGCTGTAAAGATGTTTCGGGCGACCACTTATTTCAAATTTAAAACCCCTCTCTGCAAGCGCTTTCTCTATCGGTTTCGCAAATTCTTTTATGTACTCCTCTCTCTGCTTACGAGTTTGAGCAACTCTCCTTGCTATGTCCTCATAAGCTTCAGGATTTAAATACTTGAATGCCAAATCCTCAAGCTCCCATTTTATCTGTGCAAGCCCGAATCTATGCGCAAGTGGAGCGTAAATCTCAAGCGTCTCCTGGGCTATTCTCTTTCGCTTGTGCTCTGGAAGATACTCAAGCGTCCTCATATTATGAAGGCGATCAGCAAACTTCACAAGTATTACTCTGACATCGGTAGAAAGAGCAAGCAAAAGTTTACGATAATTCTCTGCCTCAATTATCCCACGATTATCGCTTTCAAAAATCCCCGTTATCTTAGTCAGACCGTCAACAATCCTAGCTATTTTTTCACCAAATTCCGCTTGTATATCATCAAGCGTAAAATTCGTATCCTCAACTATATCGTGAAGCAAAGCGCTTGCAACAGATATATCATCAAGCGGTATCTCGCTTGCTACTATCATTGCAACTTCATAAGGATGATTAAAATATGGCTCCCCCGAAGCCCTGTAATTATCCTTGTGCGCATTGTAACTGAACCAAAATGCCTTGGTTATAAGGTCCGGGTTAAAACTTCTTAGGTTCTTTTCACATACCTCAAGTAGCTTTTTCAACTTCGCCTGATATTTATCCTGAAACACAAGCATTTCTTTGAATTCTCATTTTTGGCTCAAAATTATTAACAAAAATCGCATAAAAAAGTTCAAAATTAAAATATACATTGTCACGATAAATTGCAACTTTCCCACCCTTTTAAACCTTCCCCTCAAGAAATTCAATTATCGCCGGCGTTATATCAAGAAGCGAACTTATTCTTTTGGCGAGTTTCTCCCGACCCTTACCCCAAATTATCGTCGGGACTCTGTTCATCGTATGCGTCTTAACGGACAAATCCTCAAGATTTCCATGGTCACTTGTCAAAATTATCAAATGCTTCCCAAGGTCAACCTTTGAGAGTAAAGAATCAAGGAATCGCTCAATTCTATCAATGTATTTGATTGCAAGTTCAAAGTTCTGCTCGTGACCGGCTTCATCTGTAAAAGGAAATTCATACAAGACGAAATCATACTCTTCAAGGAGCCCAGCGAGGATTTTTCCAGATTCCTCGGGGGTGATAACCTTTATATCTGGGTAAAACCTTTTCAAAAATTCACCAGTTAAATCCGCTGGTACTGCCTTTCCCTCCTGAAGCTCTATGTCATACCATCTGAATGGTATATCAGAAGCCATAACCGCATAAGTTGTCGCTGAAAGTTTCTCACCGCGAAGTTCAAAATAATGTTTGGAATAAGCGTTTGCGAAGGTTGCTTTTCTACCGAGATTTTTCAACTTCAAAAAGATACTCTCTGAAAGAAGAATTTGCCTGAGCGTTGGTGTTGGCAGTCCATTTATGTGACCGTTCATTATTTTCGGAGCATTAACCCCTGTGAAAATCACCGTCTGACCCGTGGCACTTTGTGGAAGACCGGAAACATTCAAAGTTGCATCCGTCGGAATTATTATCCCGCCATATTCAGCGGTATAATCGCCACCATCATTAAAAGCGCGAAAAAATTTTGACCCGTATCTTGCAAATGGATTTATTTCGGGATTGTTTTCTCCAATTCCAATGCCATCAAAAAATAAAAGAGCAACCGACATAATTTAAAAATCAACGCTTAATTTTAAATTCGCCCTTAAACCAAAATTGAAATCATAACCAAGTTCTGTCTTCGTCTTTATCTTTTTATTTTTAACCGCAGCATCTACAACAGCATCAATCGCACTTAAAACATGATTTGCCACAACAATGAAAAGAGAAGTTGATGCGATTGAATAAAAATCGTTCGCTTTGCCCCTTTCAAGTGAATAAAACTTAAACATTTCCGTCGGCTGTAAAAGACGAACATCTTCGGGGACAAACCCACTATCAAAATCATTCCATCCAGGAGCATACTGATGGTATTTACCGATCAACTCATAATATTGCTGTTCACCATAATAAGGCAGAGTATGTGAGAAACCGCCCGAACGACGACTTATATATCTTTCCGCCTCATTCAACTTTGACCAATCAACCCTTTGCCACGGCTTCAAACTTTCATTTTGATCTATTTGTACTATCGGTGCATCAGGTGTTCCATATTTACCCATCCATTCGTTCATCCACATAGCATAACGAACAACGCTCCAATTCTCATCTGCGTATTGCTTAAATTTCCTCGTTTGCTCATCGCCTTTCCTGGAGTACACAAAATAAGCGGACCACGAAGCGATTTCAGCTATGAAAAATAAAGCCGACTTTAAATAACTGCCTGTATATATTTGACCGCTACCAGGGATTAAACCAGACATCAAGCCCGCTTTTAACACAGAGTACTTTTCCCTCTCAACGACTTTCGCGCTTGAAAAATCAAGCGATATATCACCTGTCCTCACTGGAATATCTTGTGCTTTCAAAGCGGTGGATAAAATCAAAATAGAGATAAAGAATCGTATAAACTTATTCAAGCGAGTCAAACTCAAACACAAGCCCGAAGTAAAATCTAAATTCGCGACCATAATTGAACCTTTCTTTATTTATAACCCTTTCAAATTTATCAAACCCATAAGCGACGCTAAAAAATAGCTTCATCGGAAAAACATAAAAAGAAGTCCCATCAATTCTCAATTCAATCCCGGCGTCTTTTCTGAAATTACCAAAGTTAAACTTTTCATTCCACGCATTTCCAAAATCAAAGAAAACGCCAGCGTAAACTCTATTTATCCCGAACTGCAAAAACTGAAACGACAATCTCTCATAAATCGGGAATCTATAAACAGACCTTAACATCAACACCTCATTCCCGCCGAAAGAATAAAAAGAATAACCGCGCATCCCTATTAAACCTCCGATATAAAAATCAAAAAATTCATTCACCGACTTACCAATTATGCTTCCATATTTCAAAATTAAACCGAGCGCGTGATTTTTAAATGGCAACTTTAAATACTCATTCCATCCCAATTCAACTCGCCAAAAGTTAAAATCCTTGTAAACAGGGACAAGGAATCCATCCTTGAGCTCATAAGTTCCATCGGGATTTAATTTATTCAACTCGTAATTCAATCGCAAAATCACTTTTCTACCGATTGGATTTATATCCGAATTGCTCCTCGGCAAAATATCCCTAAATGTCAAATTAAGATAGAAAACCCTACCGATAAAATAAACATCATCTGATGATGGGACGAGCGTCTTCGTCTCCGGTATCATAAAGCTTTTTATCTCGGCTGAATATCTTGAAAAAGTGAAACCAGTTTTCAAATTTAAGTTCTGCAGAAAAATCCTCCAATGAAACGATAAATCAACCTCGGTCAGGTGATAAATTATATCAACGGGGATTAAATTCAAGCCAAGTTCAAGATTAAATTTCGTTCTTCTTGTTATATTGTATGCTTCAAGCGAAAATTTCGGCTTTAGACCAAGTTGATAAAGTATCGGGATTCTATCGCTAAACTCAAAAATCATGAAAAGGTCTCTTTCAAGTTTTCGGTTAATAAGTCCTCCACCGAACAAACTATATTTCCCGAGCACATCTGTTGAATGAGCGTAAAACCCAATTTTCAATTGGTCAATTCCTTTGTCATGCTTGTTATAATTGTCAAGCCGAATCACAGGATAGAAAGAGATCGGGGTATAAACATTGCTATACTCCTTACTCTCAAACTTCGGCAAATCCGCATCGTTATAATCGTTTGAATTTGAAATTTGCATCTGTTCTATAATTCCATCGCCCATCGCAAGAAAATTAACACCATTTCTTGGCTTAAACCGTTTGAAACCGTTGATATATGCTATTTTAAATCCGTCAGATGTATAAGTTGAATAAACGAGTTTATCTCCATAGACATCGGGCATAAAAGCACCGCCATAGACATTCGTCAGTTGCATAATCTCACCAGTTGCGATGTCAAACTCATAGATATTGAACACGCCATTTCTATCCGAGGAAAAATAAATTTTGCTCCCATCAGTTGAAAAGATTGGATTTCTTTCATCATGTTGCGTTGCGATCGGGCTTTGAAAAGTTTGAGTTTCAACATCAATAATCCCAATGTCGCGGTTGTCCTTCAAAAGATAATCAAAAACGATTTTCTTACCATCTGGTGAAAACGACAGGTTATATATTTGTTCGCCGTTTTTAAAATTCGTCAAATTTTTAAATTTATCTATCCGATTTGAACCTGAAAGTTCCGCAATGCCTATGTTTGCAGTTCCATCTTCATAAAAGACAAATGCAAGATATTTACCATCTGGAGAAACAGCTGGATTTTTCGCCCTCAAGCCATAGGTTAATCTCGTCTCTTTTTTCAATTCAAAATCATAAAAAAACACATCATAAAGATTTTGCCAGTTTTTGTTTTTCCTCGTCCTTTTTGAATAAAAAATTTTTTTACCATCGGCAGACCAAGATATTGAAGAGCTAACCGCATCGGCGATTTTTAATTCTTTTCTCGTTTTAAGTTCAAGAAGATAAAGAGCAGAAATAGAAAAGTAATCGTTTTCTTTGTTTGAGATGTACGCAATTTTCCCACCGTCGGGTGAGAATTTTGGATAAAAATTACCGAAGCCGGCTTCACAAATGATCTCACCATCAACCCTTTCGCCTATGCTTTCAATTTGCCTTTGATATTTCCCTTTGAGATAATCCCTCCACATATTGTAAAGTTGCTCACCATCAAGTCCAAGCGCTTTCTTTATCGCCTGATCAATCGTAAGACATAAAGGCGATTTCAATTCCCTTGATATTTCATTAAGTTTATCAACGCCGTAATTTTTGACTATGAATTCAACGAGCGAGAAACCGGAGTTATATACCGACTCATTCCCCAAGCTTGTTTTCCCAAAAGAATTCAACTCCTCCCAAGATAAAAGCTTATTGTCTATAACCTGCATTCTCAAAATCATATCTCTGTGCGTATCCCAGTAATCATAATTTAAATTCGGATGGTTAAATTGGGCAGTTCCCTCAGCGAACCAGGCGGGGACATTAACACCTGAAATTGGGTAAGAGACAATGATGTTCGGAAACCCGTAAAGGACATCTGGTCTATTTTCCCGTTCATATCCAAGCCATTGAAAATAAATCGCTGGGACTTTTTTACCGAATTTCATCGCGACTTGCATTTGAATCATATGTGTAAATTCATGCGTCACAACATCCCTAAGCCAGTTATGCGAACCGCGAAGTTCAAAGTCAAGAGCGCTTGCCCAGATTTCAATCCTATCGTCATAAAAATATGTGGCGCCATTTGAATAATCGTCGTAATCTTTTATGATGAAGTTGATCTTTCGCCCTGGCTTGTAATTGTAAAGGGATGTTATCGGCTCGTAAATCTCCTCTGCTATTTTTGCCACGACTTTTGCGGTCCTTTCTGCCCCCGGATGATAGTGAACAAGGAAATGTTCTGTCTCAATCGTCAACCAATCAAGCTCTGGATGAATAAACTCGTCATCTTGGGAGAAGGCAACGGCGAAGATTAAAAAAAATAAACAAAAAGATCTCATTTCACGATGGCTATCTTTATTATCTTAACATCGCTTCTGCCCTGTGCGTTCGCTTCAATTCGGGCATAATAAACCCCACCTTGAACTTTACTTACATCCCATTTTACATCTGTTTCAAAATTTGCCGAGGTCATTATATCAAACTCATCAACTTTAAAACCCGCAAGGTCAAAAATTTTTATATTCACCTTTGAATCATAAAATGTCTTCACACGAATAAATGCATAATCACCCAAGACCGGATTTGGCCAGTTGTAAACTTCATTTTTATCAAGTATTTCAGCCCGTGGCAACGGCTCAACAAAAGCAAACTTAGAGAAATAATTTGAATGTTTTTCATCCCGAAGATAACCACTCCAGAAAACTTTTGCCGGTATTGAACTTGGTCTTATCGCCCAACCGTAAAGATAACCATCAGCACTTGCGATGAAAAGATGAACAAGATTGCTCTCATAGAAAACCGCTGGCGAACCAACAACCGATGAGCTAACAGAGACAGGAAAACCTGAAATGATTTTACCGTAAACATCAAATGCATAAATAAGCCCTGTTTTTGTCCCAACGATTATCTCAGGCAAACTGTCGCCGTAAAAATCAACAACAACCGGCGCAGAAACTGAAATAGCATCTCTAACTTTTATCGGGAAATTCATAAGGACAGAACCAAGATAATTCAACGCCCAAATCTCATCTCCAACGGTGATTATTACATCAGGATAACCATCGGCATTCAAATCAGCAAGTGCCGGGGCTGTGCTTACCTTTGACTTAAAAGGCAATTTCATCATCTTAAAATCACCACTTTGAGTGTTAACTATTGCTATATCCCCATCCTCACCTATCGCTATTACAATTTCAATAGCTCCGTTCCCTTTAAGATCAATTCCAGTTGAAGCGACAAAATTAACATTAAACTTCCAGTCCCTGCTCTCGGTTTTTACCTTCGTCCTTGAAGTAGCAATCCACATTGAATCACTTGCGATAAGAGAGATAACTGGCTCATCGGAAATTTTAACCTTCTTCTCCAAAGTCCCATCCCTTCTTAAAAAGTTAAGATATCCAGAGCTATCCCCAAAGATAATTTCATTGCGGAAAATCGCTGGTGGTGTTGAAATTTTACTTCCATTTTCAAAGACCCAAACACTATCAGCAAAACCATCAAGATTTGAATCAAATGTCTTAAACACGACAACTTTATTACCACTTATCCCGACAACATCCTTTTTCCCGTCCCCATCAACATCAAAGACAGCACAAGGGAAATCGCCTCCAATTCTTGAATACCTCCCATCAGGGTTCAGAGTTAAACTCGTCCCCGAAGGATTAAATGCGTAAATTCCAATTGAAGAATTTAAAATTATTTCGTTTTTCGGGTCGTGGTCAATATTTGCAGTCGTAATTGAAGAATTCAATGTTAAACCTTCAACCTGTTTCGGAAAAGAAGGCATCGTATTTAAAATTGTATCGTTTAAACCAACTTTGAAAGTCATCACTGGTGACGGGGCGCTGAAATCGTAAATTTTAAAATTAAAATTTGAACGACTATTCGTTGGATTCCAAGGATAAGAGCGGATTGAAAACTCATTTTTGTAAAGAGGAGCTGAATTCCCCAAAAACCACATATCAAACTCCCAGCCGATCTCATCTCCGTAGATAACCTGTGGACCATCTGCTTCCACAAGTTTAACACCAAGGCGTTTCACATCATTGTTTATTGAGTTGGTTTTAATTTTTTCTTCAATCACATTCTCGTCAATATACCATATTAAAATTCCAGACCCGGGCAAAGCCCAGTCGGGCTCGTCAACATCAATCAAGACGCCATAAATTGAATCAACTTCAAAATAATTAAACCCACGCTGTTCACTTGTGAAAACCCTCTCAATAATCCTTTCACCAGTTGAATCGCGCCAAAGAAATTTCAACCTCGCTCCGTCTGAGAAAGCGTCGCGATTTCTATTTTCAAGCAGAAAGTATTCCTTTTTATTTATCGGGATTTTAAAAACAGAACGGCTCGGATCGCTTTGAAACGCGTAAATCGTTAAGGTTGTGTCTTTTTGAAAGGTGATCTCAATTGGGGTACATATACCAAGTTTAACCTTTTCCCAAGCTGATGGCGAAGGTGGTAAAACCCCACGGTATGAAAAAATTCCCGCTCCGTCCATCAAACCAAACCTGCCAATTCTTGAACGCCCAGTCACGGTATCAAATAAATCAGGCAAACCAAGGAAACTTGCAAAGTTTGAGACAAGAAGACCATTTAAACCAAGTTGTAAAAGATTTTCACCTGTCAAAGTTGAAACAACCCTTGATTCCGTCTCCGGTAGAATGATTGAATTTTTAATCCCAAAATCATCACCAATACCATTCTTCCGCAAAAATGAAACAATTGAATCAGTGTTAATAAAAACTGATGGGATGTCGTATGGAGTTGGATTATATCCGTACTCAGCGGATAAATTTATGTCTCTGCCAACCCCAGCGTGGAAAATTACATAGCAATCATAAGAAGTAAGCGGTAAATTCGTCCTCACGCCTGAATTTTTAACAATTGTCCATGTCTCATAAACAAGCCACAAGAGACGGTCAAACCCTGAATCTTGAGGTGGTGAATAATATCGCATTTGTTTTGACAAGGTGAAGACGGTATCAACGATTTCATAATCAACATCAATTGAGAACTTCGCGAAATAATTCTTCAAAAACTGAAGATGCGCCTCAAAATATCTTTTATCGTGAGGTGGCGGGTCAATGATTTTCTTGTTCGGAAAACTCAAATCAAATTTACCATTTCCAGTTGTCAATGGGTCATCATCTGTTTGAAATTCAACCATAACAGCAAGGACTTTATATGCACGCTGGGGTTGGGAAAACAAACAAAAACTCAAAATTAAAGTTAAAATGCCCAACGAAATGAAGCGCATTTTTAAATCACAGGTGATTATCTTATTCTTTCTCTCCGAAATTTAACAAAATTGAAAACCTCAATGTGTTGGCAAGCGGGTGATTTGCCTCAAATGTTGAAATGTAGCTGAAATCAACACCAACTATACTATATCTTATCCCCGCCCCAAATGTTGCGAATTTTCTTCCCCCAGCTCTTGGGTCTTCATAGAAATAGCCAGCTCTTAATGCGATAAGCCTGGGGCTTCCATACCAATACTCAAACCCGACTCCAGTTGTCACCTTTCTCAAACTTGCTTCTTCATTCCACGCTGTTATCAACGATTTTGGAAGTGGGTCGGGTTTTCTCCCCGTACCCGGGTATCTCCTTACGAGAACCCTTCCAAAGTCAACCGCCACTGTAAAATCATTGTACTTCGTCTGAATTACATCAAAGGCAAAACCAAATCTAAGATGTGTTGGCAATGGATCAGCTTGTTCTTTATCAATATAGTGAATCATCGGACCAAGATTTGAAAGATTTAAACCAACTCCAACTCGTCTTCCGAAAACCTGTTCCCTGAAAAGAACCCCTATATCAAAGCTCACGCCATTTGCGACACCCCTACCCTGTTCTTCCGCAGTGCCAAATGGGGCAAGTTGACTATGGATAAAACGCAAGTTCAAACCCAAGCCCAAATTACTCGCAACCTTCATAGCATAACCAACAGCAACAGCATACTCAAATGCTTTAAATGTCCCAAGATATGTATTGTTCTCATCTCTTCGCTCAAACGAACCGAGATTGAAAAAGGTTATGTTAGCACCAACTGTTGCATCTATCGCTTCAATGTGATGTTTCGCAGTTAAATACTCATACGAAAGGTCTGAACTGAATTGCGGAAGCCATTTCGCATGCGTAAAGCTTATCTCAGTTCCCTTTTGAAAAGCAAGACCAGCTGGATTCCAAAAAATCGCATTTGCATTGTCAGCCAAAGCTACACCAGTTTCACCCATTGCACCAGCTCTTGAATCAGGTGCTATTAAAAGAAATGGAACTGCAGCATCTCCTCCTTGGGCGTAAGATATTCCAATAAGCGAAAACGTAAAGATTGCTGATAAAATGAGCGACTTTACAATGCCTCTGATTAACATTTTTATTTACCTCCTTGATTTTTTGTTTTACAAAAGCCGTAAAACTATTTCAGCGACTCTCCTCTTTTTGTTTTAAATATAACAAATTTGGACAAAAAACAAATTTTATCGCATCACAACAAGCTTCCCAATTGATTCAGCTCTCTTTGAACCGTCAAATGTCTTCACAATGACTTTATAAATGTACACCCCGTTTGCGATTTCATCTCCATCCATATCGCGCCCATCCCATTCAATAGCGATGAAATTTCCAGTAAGCCCAAACCTTTCAATTCTACTTATAAGTTTACCACTCAAAGTATAAACCTTTATCTCAACATCAACTGGCGTTTCCTCCTCAGTCCCAACCTTTTGAAAAGTAAAATATGTTTTCTCGGAAAATGGATTTGGATAATTAAACACATTGAAAATAGCGAAATCAACACCTTCAACGACATTAAACTTTATCTCCTTGACAGATGAGTTATTAAAAACATCCCAAGCCCTGACTTTTAAACTATGTTTCCCGGACGATAACTTTGGGAGTTTGTAAATCACCTTCCCCCTTTTATAATCGTCAAGTTCTGATTTGTAAAACTCCGTCAAGTCAATTCCCCTCGGATTGTCATCAATAAATGCCTCAATTCTGTGTCCTATCGCAGAAGTTGAAATGTTAATCCCGCTTTCATCTGAAATTTCAACGATTAGCGTCGGTTCATTCGCAACAACATCACCAGACCTAAAACTTTTATTGTTCAAATAAACTTCAATTTCTGGACCAACTCTGTCAATTGTAAAGTTTGAATCTATGCCATTGATGATTACATTTGTCGTATATCCGATGCCATCTACACCATCTCCATAATAATAAGCCAAAATTTTTGACTTTGAATTTGAAAATGAAATATCTTTCGGGATGATGAATTCTCCATAGAAACGCCCTTTGTCAAGCGTATACTCGCCTTTGAAAAGCAAATTCCCTTGATCTATGAAGTTAAACCTTGTTCCCATTTCGTCAGTGTAACTTAAATTTTTCTGCGCATCAAAAAGTATAAGTTCAACTTTTCCGGACAACTCAATTTTAACTTGATTGTTTTTAAACGAACCACCAGCGAATTTAACTTTGCCAAGAGCTTTTAGTTGAACCGTTTGCTGTTTTGGGCTCAATCCATTTATTGAGTCAATCTCCGCGGAATATCTCGGAATTGCAAGTCGTGTTGCCGGGTCGCCAAGCAAGATAAATTTCCTATCATTGAGCGATGTCTGAACCTGTTTAACTCTGAAAACCGCCTCTCCAAGCGTTGATGTTTTGTACTCATCAGTTTGTTTGAACAACTCAGCGAAAAATTTATAATTGAAGACAGCATTATCGCCAGAATAGACAAGACGAGTGGATGAAAGCACGCCAATGGCACCAGCATCTTTCAAAAGCAATAAAACCTCAGCGGAACTCTGCGCTTTCGGATTATCAAACCTTGCAAAGTCACATGTCGCTGCAACTATAAAAGGTGTCCTGTTTCCATTTCTCAAATTTTGAATTGTATAACCGAACTCAAAAACCCTTTCATGCGCCCAAACGAAAGGATTCCCATGACCTATCCAGTTAACGATGACGCAACCACGATTTATATAATCAACAAGCGCCCTCGCAGCGTCTGGCTTTCTACGACCGACGGAAGTATAAACCGTCGGATAAGCGACAAGATAGAGTTTCTTTTTATCAACAAATTCCGGGGTATAATAATTTGAGAGGGTTTCGCTTTGATATGTATGAATTGTCCCGTCATAATCACTGCCAGAGACCATACCATCATCAGCAGCAAACAAAACGATGTTTCTCCAGTTTTCAAAATCTTTTCCAGTTTCATACTGGATAATTTTATTCACTACCGCTTCCGCCTCATCTTGCTTTTGAACAGGCAAGCGACCTATCGCCATATCAACATAAACATCGGATGTCAAAAGAACATAAAAATCATCAGATGTATAGGTTAAAATTTGTTGCAGACCTTCTCGGCTTTCATAAGGAGGAATCCAATTTTTATCCGAAATTTCAACATTTCTATAATCATAATCCCCATCTCCAAACAAAAGTACATAAAACGGTTTTCTATTCCACCTTTCAAAGGCAAATTTTAAAAAATCCCTTATCGCAACAGGGTCAAACATACCGCAAGAAAATTCGTTGTATACATCCGTCACATCAACCACAAGTGTTTTAAGCGAGTCCTTTCTTGCTCTGTGTTCGGCAAGTTTTTTCGCCTGCGGAATAAAGTCCGGATGAGCTATAACAAGCCAATCGGCACCCTCAACTTCACCTCTTAAATTCGTATTCTTCACCTTTTCAATTCGTGTAACATTTTTATATCCATTGTTTCCAACCCCAATGAACCGCTTGATATCACCACTTTGTTGCGAAATTTGAAATACAAATTCACCCGCATTTATATTCCCTGAAATCAACTTGACATCTTTAAAATCGCTTACATCAAAAACCCTGACATCATTTGACGAAAACCCGTAAACTTTATACTCAACGATGGCGGTCGTGTCATAGGAATAAAAAGAAATGAAATCGTTCACGGCTTTAAAACTTCTTGGATAAATTATCTCAAACCAATCAATATACCCAGCCACAGCTTGACCTATCCAGTTAAAATAAAATTTCAGGTTACTTCTTGAATCTGGCAGATTTCCAGAATATGTAAAAGTTCTTGGTCCTGATTTAACAGCATAGAAATCAATTAAAGAGCCAAGCCCCTCAAGTATAACAGTGCCAAGGTCAATTCTACCAAGCTCATAATCCCCTTCCTTGATGATAAACCAATTTGGTCCAGCAGACCTTGAAGCGACTTGAATTCTATATTTTATCTGCCCCCCTGGGATGAGTTCATCAAGCTTAGTGACATAACTTAACATATTGAAACCTTCTCTTGCTTCAACCGAAGCCATAAACCAATCCCGCCCCGACTCCGTTAAATTTATCTTCTGCTCGTCTTTAAAGATAAGACCAACTGTATAACTTGGTCTAAATGGTGAAGCGATGTTTAACGATTGAACGATACGCATTCTTTTACCGCGCTGACCCCCAAATGTGAGAAAGTAATAATTTTCATCGGTATAATCGTTAACATAGTGAGTGAATTCCTTCGTCTCCGGATTGTAGTTCCAACCGGATGTCCCGCGAGCGTAAAAAATTATATAATCGCCTTGATCAAACCTTCCATCATCCTCGCCATAAACTAAAATTGCGTTTTCAATCAATCCATCAGGTCTTTGTTCCCGAACATCTTCCGGGAGTTGATATCCACCGTTGTTAAAAATTTTTATCGTCCTCGGATCAATGTTATCAGGGTTTATACCAGCATTCCTAAGGTCTTGGTAAGTTATCTTGTAAATCCCATCATCCCTGATCGGAATTTTATACCAATTCCCAGTTGCAAGCTGGCTTTCACTTGGTTTAGATAAGCGAAGCGCTTCAATTTTCCAATTTTTCGCAAATTCATAATTGACGAAAGTTTGCGCAATTTTCAAATCAAATTTATCTGCGCTTGAAAACATATTTTCACCCTGTCCATATCTCAACACAAATTTTATCTTCGTGTAAAACCTCACCTTTCCAATTCCAGGGTTATATTGAATCGGATAAACTTTTATCTGCGAGACAATGTAATTCCTTGCAACACCAATTTCCCCAAGCTGAACTATTTCACCAGGTATAAACTCAAATGAGCGATAAACTTCATCAAAAGAATAAATTTTCGCATAAGAAATTGAATCCTTAATCAATATCGGGTTTGGTTTTAATTTCATGCCCTCATACTCCACATACGAGGTCTCAATTAAGTTGAGTGAATTTCCAATTTTTGATTTAAGCGCAATTGGGAAAATCCGAACAGGGATTTGTGGTTTACCGGGGGTGTAATCGGCTATGCTTGAGTTTAAAATCTGGAATGACAGAAGCATCCCTTCGGATGAAAGCGTCGTATCTATGTTTAAAAGATGAGGCGTATATTCAATCACAATTTCGTCAGATGACTGTGAAACAATTGAAAAATCCCGAAGATATTGAGCAGAGGTTAATTGACTTATGAAAATTAGAAAAAGAAATAAAAAAGGACGGTTGCCAAGCGAACTTGCGTTAAAGGCGTCGTTTGTTTGCATATCGTATTCACTTGGTTTTTGCTTTACATTTGACATACTAATTCAAAGAGATAAAACCTTTAACGAAGTCGCTATAAGCAACCGTCCTTATTTTTAACATCCAAAGGCAATATAAACATATTTTTTGCAAAAGTCAAGTTTTTCAATTTAAACTCTTGACTTTGTCCCAAGCGTTCAATAACTTTCTTTGGAAACGAAATCTATCTTTCTCTGGTTAATGTTTTTTGAAAACAAATCGTCAAGGTTTAGGAAAACTTGATAAGTTTAGTAGCTGTCTCAATTTTTGCTCTTATAATCATCGTTGTTTTGTGGTTCACTTTTGACTTGTTGCAAAGGAAAAAGAAATTGCTTCCGGAGTTTATAAATGGTAAGCCAACGATTATGTATTTTTGGGTTGATAACCATCGTTGCAGAAAGATGAACTCTGCGGTTGAAAAAATAAAAAACGAATACAGCGGAAGCCTCAAAGTTCTTACTTTTAACGCTGTCAAAGATTACAAAACTTCAGAAACTTATCTCGTTTTCAATGTGCCGATGATAATTTTGTTTGACAGGGAAGGTAATCAAGTTATAAGAGTCACTGAACCAGATGAACTACCGAAGCTTGAGAAAAAAATAAAAGAAATAATCTAAAGGAGGTGTAATCCGATGAGAATTGGGGTTTTAACTGGTGGAGGTGACTGTCCAGGGTTAAACGCTGCAATAAGATCGGTTGTAAGAAAGGCGCTTGCATCGGGACACGAAACCATCGGGATAAAATACGGCTGGAAAGGTTTAATGAAACTTGATGTTTTCCCGCTTGATTTAAATAACATCTCCGGAATCCTCCCTCGCGGTGGAACAATACTTGGAACATCAAGAACAAATCCTTACAAACATCCCGACGGTGAAAAATCAATACTTGAAAATCTTGAAAAAGCAGGGATTGACGCACTCGTTGCCATCGGCGGTGAAGATACATTAAGCGTTGCTTACAAACTATATAAAGCAGGCGTAAATGTCGTCGGAATTCCCAAAACAATTGATAACGATGTGCGCGGGACGGATTATTCCATTGGTTTTGACACCGCCGTCAATATAGCAATGGAGGCAATTGACAGAATTCACACCACAGCTGAAAGCCACAATCGTGTCGCAGTCGTTGAAGTCATGGGAAGACACACAGGATGGATAGCCCTGTATTCAGGATTGGCAGGTGGCGCGGATGTAATTCTAATCCCTGAAAAGCCGTTTGACATTGATCAGGTCTGTCAAATAATTGAAAGAAGACATGCAAGAGGGAAAAATTTCAGCATAGTTGTAGTAGCTGAGGGGGCAAAATTTAAAGTTGAACCGCAAGTTGATAAAGATGGCATGCTTATAGTGCAAGACCTTAGGGTTGATGAGTTCGGACATGTTCGCCTTGGTGGTATCGGTAACCTCGTCGCTGATCAAATTGAGAAAAGAACCGGCATGGAAGCAAGAGCGACAATCCTCGGACATATTCAAAGAGGTGGTTCACCAACCGCATTTGATAGAATACTTGCAACAAGATTTGGAGTTAAAGCAGTTGAGCTGATCAACGAGAAAAAATACGGCTTTATGACATCAATTCAGGGAAACAACATAACAGAAGTTGAACTCAGCGAAGTTGTTGGTGGTTTGAAAACGGTTGAAATTGAACTTTTTGAAATAGCTGAGGTTTTCTTCGGTTAAATATAAAATATGGGAAAAATTAAATGGCGATAGATATTGCACTGGTCCATCCGCTTTTCATTGAAAAGGACCCCGTTGAGAAAAAGATAATGACACCGTACTTCCCGCTCGGGTTGATGTATATCGCAAGCGTCTTGAGGGGAAACGGATACGAAGTTGAGCTCTTTGATTGCACTTTTAGAAGGGATTTCAGCGATTTTGAAAATTACATCAAGTTAAAAAAGCCGAAAATAGTCGGCATCACTTCTTTAATAACAATTCGCAGGAATGCTTTAATACTCGCTGAAATCGCTCATCGCTACGGTGCAAAGGTAATACTTGGCGGTCCAGACCCAACTGCGTTGCCAGAAAGATACCTTTTATATAAAACTTCCGATGGTGAATTCCCGGTTGATATCGTTGTCTTTGATGAAGGGGAGATAACGATGCTTGAACTTGCAAACTTCCTCTTGAAAAACGAAGGATATAACGATTTAAGAGAAATTCCTGGGCTGAGATTAAGGGATGAAAACAGAAAAATTATCTCAACCCCACCGAGACCTTTAATTCAAAACCTTGATTCACTCCCATTCCCTGCAAGAGACCTTGTTGATATGGATGATTACAGAAGGGCGTGGAAGAAAGCACATGGCTATTGGTCTTTAACAATTATAAACAGCAGAGGATGTCCTTACCATTGCGCTTGGTGTCAAAAAGCTGTTTTCGGAAGAAAATACAGAATAAGAACCCCGGAAAATAGCGCCGAAGAAATGAAACTTCTAAAGAATGTCTTCTCTCCCGATTTCATCAGAGTTGTTGACGATATAACCGGGGTTCAGAAAAATTGGGTTTTAAAATGGAGTCAAGAAGTTATAAAGAGAAATGCAATTATACCTTTTGAATGCTTGACGAGGGTAAACCTCGCCTCGGAAGATATGCTGAAAGCATTGAAAGATATGGGATGTGAGAAAATTTATTTCGGCGCTGAATCCGGCTCACAAAAAGTCCTTGACGCAATGGAAAAGGGAATCACCGTTGAACAAATTTACAAAGCATCCGAACTTTGCAAAAAACTCGGGATCAAAACATACTTCTTTATGATGGTCGGATACCCGGGCGAGGAAATTGAAGACCTTAAACTTTCCGTCAAACTTCTAAGGGAAACCCTGCCAGATGAATTTAGCACAACGATAGCTTATCCATTGCCCGGGACAAAATTTTACGAACAAGTTAGAGATAGATTGATGTTTGAATCCCAGGAATGGATGCTTGATTGGGATTACACAGCTGAGAACAAACTTTTGTTCAAGCGAGAAAAATACAACACAACTTTTTATCGCTGGGTTGTGAGATGGTTCAACAGGGAATGGAAAGACGCCTGGTTTAAAGCAGGTAAAAAAGCGACGATTTTTGAAATAACGAAAAACAAAATTGAACTTGGAATAACTAAAACAATCGTAAATCTCCTCGCCCAAGTTCAAATATCCGACATCGTTAGATTTCAACCAGCTGAGGGAAGATGAAATGGACGAGTTAAAAATAAATGAGTCATTCTGGGATTTTTACGCTGAAATTTACGATGAAAAGAAAGCCGACTTTGATAAATATCTTCGTGGAAGAAGCATAAAAACACTTCAAACTTTTTTCAAGCCAGGACAAAATTTAATTGAAATCGGTTGTGGAACGGGAACTGAATCAATTGAGATGATAAAATACGGTTGCAAACTCACATTGACTGATTTGTCTTTTAAGATGTTGAAAAGGGCGTATGAAAAAATCGGAGATAAAGCAAGATATGTAAATTTACCAGCCGAATATATTGACTCTTTCAAAATTCAATTTGATGGGGCTTATTCTTCATTTGGCGTTTTAAACTGCGTAACGGACATAGGGGAATTTTTCAAAAAACTTCACACAATTCTAAAACCCAATGCGTATTTCATCGCTTCAATTATAAACCGATTGTATTGGGGTGATTTCCTCTTCTTTGCACTTGGGATAACGAACTATCTTAAAAAGAGGTTGAAAGGATGGGGTTATATCTCCGTTGATGGAAAAGAATATAATGCCAAGGCGAATTTCTACTCAGTTTTTAAAATCAAGAAAATGGCAAATCCATATTTTAAACTTGAAAAATGCATCGCTTTCCCATTTCTCCTTCCACCGCCATATCTAAAACCAAAAGACAGATTACCTGAAAAAGTTTTCAAAATCCTTGATAAAATTGAAAACGCACTCAATGGACTTTTCCCATTCAAGTACTTCGGCGAACAAACGATTTTCATTTTCAGACGGAGATGAAAAGTGAAATAAAAATTGATATAGATTATCCGATAACCGCAAGCCCAGTTGTATTTGATGTAAACTCAGACGGAATAGATGAACTTATAATCACGGCGGATAAAATCTACATCTTTGAGACGCTTAACTTTAATCTTATTAAAACATTTCAAGCCCGAGCACCATTTGCTTCAACTCCAGAAATTTACACGTCAAAAAATGGAATTAAATTTATCGTCGCCGGTTCGGATGACGATGAGCTTCACTTCTTCCCGCTTGATGCTCAAATAAAACCGTTTTCGTTTAAAACGAATGGGGATGTGTTTAGCTCACCCTTGATAAAAGATATTGACGCCGATGGATTTGACGAGGTGATATTTGGTTCGGATGATTGCAACCTTTATACTTTAAAGATAAACGAAGAGGCAGAAATAATAGATGTTAAAACCTTTAAAACAAACGGCTTCGTTTCGTCCTCTCCAACTTTGTTCCCCAGAGATGAATTCACCTTTGACATCGTGATTGGTTCATGGGACGAGAACATTTACAGAGTTGACGGCTCAAACTTAACAGCCAAATGGCAAACCCAACTCTCAAATTTCATATGGTCATCGCCCGCTGTTTGCGATTTAAATGGAGATGATAAATTTGAAATAATATGCGTTTCAAGTTCAATTTTCATAATTAATGAATCGGGTGAGGTAATTGGATCAAAACCCTTGGGGAGTTTCACCGTTTCTTCACCGGCAATTTGTGACATTGATGAAGATGGCTTCGCTGAAATAATCTCCCTTGCGGATGGGGTTTATATCTTCAAGCCAAATCTTTCTTTAAAAGCTAATTTCCCAATAAAATTTAAATCAACTTTCTGGGCATCGCCTGTCATATGCGATGTAAATGGTGATGGTGTTCAGGAAATAATCGCTTGCGATTATAATGGCAACATTTGGGTTTTAAATGACAAAGGCGAACTAATTCCGGAGTTTATCAAAAAGGTTGGAACCTCAATCGTCGCAACACCAATTGCAATTGATATTGACAAAGATGGGCTAATTGAACTCGTAATCTGCACAATGGACGGCAAAGTTTGTATAATTCCGACGAAAGGCAAAAACTCAAAATGGGCGAAATTCAGAGGCGATGGGAACGGATTTGTGATGAAAAAGTTTAAATCCTTTGAAGAACCCGTAAACATTGAAAAAATTGACAGCAAACCCGAACCAAAAATACTTAACGCTAAAATCAAAAAGGTAAGGCAAGGAAGAGTGAAAATGTTTGAGTTAAATCTAAAAATTGAAAACGCTTCATTTAAAAAGGCAGTGATGTATTTCTTTAAATTCGGGAATTGGTTTCCGTCTCCAATTTTTGGCGATGGCGAAAACTTTATAGCGAGATTTCCCCCATTTAGAAAATTTTCAATCGTCAAATGGTTCGTTGAACTGCAAAATTACGATGGGAAGATTTTGAAATTTCCAGAAAAAGGTTTCAAATTTTTCCTTGCAATTTAAAAAGAAAATCGCAAAATGAAATTGAACCGAAGAGAATTCCTCAAGGCGTCGCTTCTCGGAATCCCGGCTTTTATGCTTGGCGGTGAAAGTAAAGATGAACCGAAAGTTGAAAGGGTAAAAATCAAAATAAAAAATCTACCCGAGCCATTAAAAGGTTTAAATATTGCGCTTATAAGCGATATACACTCGGGTGTATTTATGACAAGGGAAGAAATGGAAAAATTAGCAGACATTTTAAACAATTTAAATCCCGACTTAATCCTCATGCCTGGCGATTTCGTAACTTCAGACCCTGAGGAAATTTACCCTCTAATAGAAGCATTTAAAGATATCAAAGCAAAATATGGCATTTTCGCAACCCTGGGAAATCACGAATTTTTCAGAAGAGGACAAGATAAAATAGCCGAAGCCATTGAAAGTATTGGCTTCAGGGTCCTAAGAAATCAAAGTGAAAAGATAAATATAAACGGTGAGCATTTCTATATCGTTGGGATTGATGACCTTCGCTATGGGGCTGACCTTGATAGAGCGTTAAAAAATGTTGAGCGAGAAAGATTTAAAATCCTTTTATCACATAAACCATACGATTTTCCAAAGTTCGCACGATACCAAATTCATCTCACTGTTTCAGGTCATACACATGGTGGGCAAATTGTCTTCGCGAAGATTGATGACATTTATATAGCGCCTGCTTCGCTTGTGTCAAGATTTATATCAGGGCATTATAAACTTGGCGATTCACATTTATATGTCACCCGTGGAGTTGGTGTAGTTGGGATACCGATAAGAATAAACTGCCCGCCGGAGATAACTAACATAACGCTTATTTAAAAGCGGGGCGCAAAAGCGCCCCTTACATCTTATTCCTCCGCCTTCTCTTCTTTCTCCTCCTTCTTAGCGGACTTCTTCTCTTGCTTAATCTGTTGTATCTCAACCCTTATTTCTTGGGCAAGCTTACGCAATTCCTGCATCTTCTTTCTCAGCCTCGTCCCGGCAGACATAACCCCCTTTTCATAAAACTTCTTAAAATCATCCTCAAGGGAGCTGACAAATTCTTGCAGTTGCTGAAATCTGTGATGCATTTTTACCTCCTATGGTTTAGTTTTTAAATTGGGATTTATACTTTAACCCTCCCTTTTGCGACAGCTTTTAAATGTGCCTTCTTGAGGTTTTCAACTAGTTCTGACAATCTATGATATAAATTCTTTTGCTTCCTCGGTTTTCTCTTGGCAAGAGCGTAGGAGACAAGTATCGGCATTGCAATGGTTGAATCGGTATAACAAACAACGGCATCGGGTAATTTTTCAGGGTCAACTTTGCCCCAACTTACCGCTTCGGATGGCGTTGCCCCAGAAAGACCCCCAGTGTCGGGTCTTGCATCGGTTATCTGCAAGAAATAATCATGACCTTTTTCATCTATTCCGAGAACTTCCTGTATTTGTGGCTCGGTTTGAAGCAAGAAATTCTTCGGTGAGCCACCGCCGAAAATCAAAACAGCACTTTTACCACCAGACGCTTTCGCTCCATAAACTATCGCTGCTGTTTCATTGACATCCCTTGCGATGTCTATCTTTATTTTATAACCGTTCAAAACCAACCCAGCTAAATTCATACCAATGGAACTATCCCCGGGCGAAGATACATAAACAGGGACTCCATATTTATATGCTGCTGAAAGAATGCTCATATTTTTAATCCCGAGGACCTTTTCGCGCTCATAAACATATTTCCCAAGCAAATAATGAAATTCAGCTGTTCCCATTTCCTTTTGAAATTCAGGTCCTTTCAAAACCTCTCTTATAAAAGCATCCGTTGAAAGCAAAACCTCATAATCAAACAAAATGTCGTAAATCCTTATCACCCCTTCCCTTCTCAAAATTCTATCATCAACAAACGGCGTCCCACGGTGCAGGTTATGCCCGATTGAAAAATGAATGTCGTGATACAAATTCGCCCCTGTTGAAACAATCCAATCAACAAACCCAGCTTTTATCAATGGAACAACACAACTTCCGCCAAGTCCAGCCGGGGTAAGAGCACCCGTTAAACTCATACCAACCGTCACATCATCCTCAAGCATTTTTTCAACGAACAACTGACACGCTTCCCTTAATCTTCCAGCGTTATAAGCCTGAAAATACTCATCAACAAGTTTAGTAACCCTTATATCAGGTTCAATTGGCTTACGATTTATCGGTTTCCCAGAAAGCAGTCGCCTCTTGTTCAACCTTACCTCTTTTTTACTTTTAAAAAACCAATCAAATTTTAAAAATTTTCACAAATAAAGCAAATTTTAAACCCCTCAAAATCCCACCCATTTTATTCAAAACCACCCCTAAAATCAACGAAAAACTGAGCCCGTCCAATGTCATTTCTTGCAATTCCAACGCTTAAAATCAAATCGTAAGGCAAAATAAAGTTAAGCCCAACTCCATAACCGCCCAAATACTTCAATTTCAAAACACTTTCACCGTTAAACCAGGTCTTCCCAACATCACCGAACAATACAAAATCAACCCCAAATCTCAAAATTGAGAACTCCTCAAGCGGTGCTTTATCCCACTTGAAAAATCTTTGCTTTATAAACGGAATGCGATATTCAATCGTCCCAGCAAATATATTCTCCCCTTCAAAAACATCGTTAAAATAGCCCCTAATCCTCTCGTCATATCCGAAGTAAAAGTGCGAATAAACTGGAATTTCCCTTCCAAATGAATTTAAAATGAAAAATCTACCAGCGATCAATCCAATTCCAATTTTTTTAAAACCTTGAAATTCTAAACCGCCTTGGAGGAAAAAACGATCAAAGTTAACGAGACGATTGAACTTATATCCAACGCTCACCAGAAAACCACGGCTTGGATAAATCGGTATATCCCTTGTATCGTATTTAAATCCGCCCCCGAAGACAAACATTTGATCTTTCCCCGACGGAGAAAGTGTCTTTGTATAAGGAACTTCCCCTGTGGTTGAAACCTCCCTGAAACCGATATTCCCCCAAAACCTTTTATAAAGCCCATATCTTTTGCCAAATGTCAAAGCAAAGGAAAGATGTCTTTCATAGAAAGAGCCGAACTCCTCTTCAAGGATTTTGCTTCTATTTTTGACCCTTTGATAAAAAACTTCTACTGAATAAAACAAATTCTTACTTCCCAAAACCCAAGGATTTAAATACTCTGCTTCAATCCAGGGGTCATAACCAAGCGCAAAACTAAAAATCAACTTCTCATTTCTCCCCCTAAAATTTGTATGGATTAAACCAGCGCCGTAAAACAATTTCTTCAAATCCCTATCCTTCCACCCCAAAATTGGAAATGGCCATATATACCATCTTTCATTGACCCAGACATAAACGATGGAGGAGTCGCTTGAGTCCCTCTCAGCCCAAATTTTAACCCTGTTGAAAAGCCCTGTCCCGTAAACCCTATTTTCGCTATAAGTCAAATCGCTCGTATCAATTTTAGAGCCAACATCAAAAGTCAATTCCCTTGCTATAATCTCCGACTTCGTCTTTTCATTGCCGATGAAGACAATCCTTTTAACCGTAAGCTTTTCCTGTGCGCATAAAAAATTTATCACCAAGATTGAAAAAATTAAAACCCACATCCATTAAACCTCCTCAACTTTTGAAACCGTTGTTCTTAATGTAACCACAACCATTGAAAAAGTCAAACGCTTGATTTATTTTGCTTCAGTGTTTAAATTTGAGAAAAGGAGTAACTATCATACCACGATTTTTCAAAAATGACAAGGAGCGAAAAGATTGAAACGATTCAAAAACTGATCAAGAAGTACAAAGAGCGATAAGCGATGGAAAAGTTTAAACTTGTCTCAAAATATAAGCCCACAGGTGACCAACCGAAAGCGATAAAAGAACTGACCGAGGGAATCCTGCGCGGTGAAAAATATCAAACATTGCTTGGCGTCACCGGGAGCGGTAAAACATTTACATTGGCGCATGTTATAGCAAATGTCAATAAACCCACGCTTGTAATCTCCCATAATAAAACGCTCGCTGCTCAACTCTACGGTGAGTTTAAAAGTTTCTTCCAGGAAAATGCGGTTGAATTTTTCATAAGTTACTACGACTATTACCAGCCCGAGGCATATATCCCTGAAACAGACACATATATTGAAAAAGATGCTGCGATAAACGATGAAATTGACAGATTACGCCTCAAGGCAACAAGTGTTTTACTTGAAGGAAGAAGAGATGTTATAATTGTCGCATCCGTCAGTTGCATATACAACATCGGTTCACCCGAAGATTATGTCAGACAAATTGTAACTATAAGAACTGGGGAAAGGATAGACAGGAATTCCCTACTTTACAAGCTTATGGACATACATTATGCGAGGAACGATTTTGAATTTACGCGCGGGACATTCAGGGTCAGGGGCGATGTCGTTGAAATTTTACCCGCTTACGAAAATGAAGAGGCGATAAGAATTGAATTTTTTGACGATGTAATTGAGAGGATATCATACATTGACAAATTAACTGGCAAAGTAATTGCGAGAACTGATGAAGTTGTAATTTACCCGGCAAAGTATTTCATAACAGATAGACCAACGCTTGAAAGGGCGATAAAAAGCATAGAAGAGGAACTTGAACAGCGACTTGCTGAACTCAGGGCTCAAGGTAAGTTCCTTGAGGCGCAACGACTTGAAAGTAGGACAAGGTTTGACATTGAAATGATGCGGGAAATTGGATATTGCAAAGGCATTGAAAATTACTCAAGGCATTTAACAGGAAGAAAACCCGGCGAAAGACCCTACACCTTGATTGATTATTTCCCCAAAGATTATTTGATGATAATTGACGAATCACATGTAACGATACCGCAAATCCGCGGGATGTATAACGGGGATAGGTCAAGGAAAGAGACATTAATTGAACACGGATTCAGGTTGCCATCAGCGCTTGATAATAGACCTTTGAAGTTTGAGGAGTTTGAATCGCTTATAAATCAGGTTATCTTTGTAAGCGCAACCCCGGGCGATTATGAACTTGAAAAATGCAAGGGCGTCGTCGTTGAACAAATAATAAGACCGACTGGACTACTTGACCCCGAAGTCGTTGTGAAACCGACAAAAAATCAAATTGACGATTTGATCTCTGAAATAAGGGAAAGAGTAAAAAGAAAAGAAAGGGTTTTAGTCACAACTTTAACCAAACAAATGGCGGAAGACCTCGCTGAATTCCTTCAAGGCATCGGGATAAAAGTAAGATATATTCATTCGGACATTGACGCACTTGAAAGGGTTGAAATTTTAAGAGACCTGCGACTTGGCGATTTTGATGTCCTCGTCGGAGTAAACCTTTTAAGAGAGGGGCTTGACCTACCGGAGGTTTCACTCGTTGCAATACTTGACGCTGATAAAGAAGGATTCCTTCGCTCAGAAAAATCCCTCATCCAAATTGCTGGAAGAACCGCAAGAAATGTAAACGGAAAGGTGATTTTATACGCAGACAGAATAACAAAATCAATGCAAAAGATGATTGACGAGACAAACCGGAGAAGGAAAATTCAAATGGAATACAACGAAAAGCACGGGATAAAACCACAAACCGTTTACAAAACAATTGAAGATATACTCGCAACGACAATCGTAGCAGATGTGAAACCAAAATATGAAGTCAAAGAAAGGACAAAAATTTCAATTGTGACCGACATCGGTTTGAAATTTATGACACAGAAACAGAAAGAGGAACTGATTGAACAATTAAAACGAGAGATGATAAAAGCAGCGAAAGACCTTGAATTTGAAAGAGCAGCTGAATTAAGAGACGAAATCCAACGGTTGATGAGTTTGATGAAAAATTAACTTGGCACTAAAAAATGCGAAAACTCGTAATTTTATTTCTAATCTTCGTCATATCCTGTTCACAAAAACCGAGCATGATACCGACTTCCCTCGGTAAATTGAAACTTGAAAAATATCTTTCGGGAGAAAAAGCAAAAGAATTCATAAATCAAATGCACGAGAGTGGGAATGTGGCAGGCGATGAAAATGAAATCGGATTTTATTCCCTTGACACACTTAGCGCAACGCTTTACATTTCAAAGTTCAAAAATCCAACCACGGCGCGTGAAAAATTCTCCGATATGCTCATCAAAATAATCCATCAAAACACACCGTTTATCTACCATGGGCAAATAGATGTTGAAGGTAGAAAGATAGCATTGGCTTTTGGTATGGGACAGGCGCATTACATTTACAATGAAGGCGATCGGCTTATTTGGCTTTCCGCCGATTTTTCAATTGCGCTTGAAACATTACATTCACTTCTAAAACAAAAAAGCTAAAAAATATGCGACCGATCACTCAAACTAACATCCCAGGGGCAAAGTTATTAAAACGCGGGAAAGTCCGCGACATTTACGAAATAAACGGAAATCTTCTCATCGTCGCAACAGATAGAATCTCCGCTTTTGATGTCGTCTTGCCCAACCCGATACCGTATAAGGGTTATGTTCTGACTCAGATTTCAATCTTCTGGTTCAACTTCTTGAAAGAAACGATAAAAAGCCATTTCATAAGTGCTGATATAAACGAATTTCCCGATGTCTTCAAAAGAAATTACGAGCAGGTTATACATCGTTCAATGTTGGTGAAAAAAGCGAATCCATTGCCGGTTGAATGTATCGTAAGGGGTTATATCTCCGGCTCAGCGTGGAAGGAATACAAAACAAGTAGAAGCGTATGTGGGATTAAACTTCCCGACGGGCTTAATGAATCTGATAAACTTGATGAGCCAATTTTCACTCCTTCAACGAAGGCGGAAACGGGTCACGATGAAAATATAAGTTTTGAAAAAGTCGTTGATTTGATCGGTCGAGAACTTGCTGAAAAAATTCGCGACCTCAGCTTGGAAATTTACACGAAAGCGGAAAAATACGCCCGAGAAAGAGGGATAATAATCGCCGACACGAAATTTGAATTTGGGATTGATGAAAACGGCGAGTTAATTTTAATTGATGAGGTCTTGACGCCCGATTCATCTCGCTTTTGGCCACTTTCCGAATACAAACCCGGCAGACCGCAACCATCCTTTGATAAACAATATGTTCGTGATTACCTTGAATCCTTAAATTGGGATAAGACCCCACCCGCCCCGGAGCTACCTGAAGAGGTTATAAAAAAGACAAGCGAAAAATATCTTGAAGCGTACAAGTTTCTCACAGGTGAAGACCTGCTTAAAAAATTGAACTTGTAAAAGATGAACCCCGTTGAATTCCTTAAAACCTTCGCAATTATATTGGGCACATCAACCGTCATTGTTTATGTACTGCACAAGATGAAAATGCCCTCTGTGATCGGTTTTTTAATATCTGGTTTAGTAATCGGACCATTTGGTATAGGTCTTGTCAGGAACATTGAACTGATTGAGTTGTTTGCTCAGATAGGTATAATTTTGCTTTTATTTGTTTTGGGGATTGAGCTTTCCCCGACCAAACTTTTTGAAATGCGCCGATTTCTATTGTTCGCAAGTTGGCTACAGGTTTTTCTAACTATCATTTTAAGCACAATATTCGCCTCAATCTTTTTAAACCTCGGTCAAGCACTACTTACAGGAATGTTAATATCTTTAAGTAGCACAGCGATCGTTTTAAAACATCTCTCCGACAAAGGCGAGGTTGATACCCCACAAGGACGAATAACAATTGGGATACTAATTTTTCAGGACTTGTTCGCAATCTTAATGGTTGGGTTATTGCCTTCCTTAAGTAGCGGTAAAATACAATTTAATCTTCTGCTTGAGAAAATTTTCATCTCGCTTGTCGTTATCTCGCTTGCGATTTGGAGCTCAAGAAAATTTATTCCCTGGCTATTGTTTCAAATTGTTAAGTCAAGGATAAGGGATTTGTTCATTGTCTCGGTTTTATTCCTATGCTTCAGCGTTGCCCTTTTAATTTCGGAAATTGGCTTCTCCCTCGCTCTTGGTGCTTTCATCGCTGGGCTTCTGATCTCTGAGTCAGAATACGCACACCAAGTTACAGCCGATGTTATACCTTTCAGAGAAAGCTTCATGGCTATATTCTTCATTTCAATTGGAATGCTTTTTGACATAAAATTTTTCATAGACAATTTCGTTTTAATCATCCTAACTTCAATTGCTGTAATTTTTCTGAAAGTTATAGCAAGTTTTTTGTCAATTCGTCTCGCTGGTGGAAATACAAGGGTATCTTTAATTTCAGCACTCGCACTGGCGCAAATAAGTGAGTTTTCCTTTGTCTTACTTTCAATCGCTCAACAATATAACATAGTCAACCAAACATTTTTTAACTTCTTCATCTCCACTTCAATTATCACTATGCTTTTCTCACCGATAATTCTTTTGAACACCCATAAAATAGCTGAGAAAATACCCATCAAATTTACCCGAACTGCAAAGACGAAAACGAACGAGTTTGAAAGGACAACGAAACTTGATTCACATGTCGTAATAGTCGGCTTTGGAATAAATGGGAGAAATGTCGCTAAAATTCTAAAGGACTTAAATATACCATATGTCATCCTTGAGCTTAACCCAATTACAGTAAAAGAAATGAAAAAGCAAGGCGAACCGATTTTTCTCGGGGACGCGACAAGCGTTGATGTTTTAAAAATCGCCGGGGTAGACAAAGCAAAACTCATAGTCATAGCCATTTCAGACCCTATTTCAACGAGAAGGATTGTCACTTTGGCTCGCAGGATAAATCCCGATATTTACATCATCGTCAGAACAAGATATGTATCTGAAATTGAAGAATTAAAAAAACTCGGTGCAAACGAAGTAATCCCTGAGGAATTTGAAACTTCAATTCAAATCTCAACCCGCGTCCTTAGCTTTTTCAATGTGCCGTTAAATGTCACAAAGGAATACATATCTAAATTGCGCGAAAGCAGTTACATTCCTTTGCTTAATGTTTCGGTCGGGGATAACTTGTCAAAACTCGTCAAAGGGAAATTTCATCACCTATCTTTCAATCTGGCTACTTACTTGGTTGAAGAAAACTCAATTTCCGCTGAAAAATCCATCGCTGAGCTTAATTTCAGAGCTAAAACTGGAGCAACGATTATAGCCGTAAAGAGAGATGATGAAATTCATCTTAACCCGAATGCAAGTTTCATTTTAAAGCCAGGTGACTTGGTTTTAGCGCTTGGGAAACCAGCCGAGCTTGAAAAGGCAATAGAGCTTTTCACCCCGAAAGAATAAGGCAATTTTTAAAAAAACCAATTTCTACTCAAAAATTCCTTGACTTGCATTATGTCCAGTTGCTATTTTACCTTTGAAAAGTCAATCTTTCAATCCAAAAACTTGACGAATTTATGATGAAAAAATTCATAATCACACTTGTTTTGATATTTAACATCGCCTTATCTCAAACTCCCCAAGAGATTAAAAATTATTTCAAACTCGCCTCTGAAGAGTTCAATGTTCCAGCTGAGTTGCTTGAGGCGATAGCATTTGTAAACACGCGATGGACTCACATAGAACCGGAAAAGTTCGCTCCACCCTGCAATGGTCAACCCCCGGTTTATGGAATTATGGGCTTGCGGGATGATGAATGGTTCGGGCATAGCTTAAAAGAAGGAGCGAAGTTGATAAATCTCCCGGTTGAGATTGTAAAAAGAGACGCATACCAGAACATAAGAGCTGGAGCAGCTTTAATTTCAAAGATGGCTTCAGAAGTTGGATTTAAGAGGGATAAAATTCAAAGAATTGAAGATTACAAGGACATAGTCGCAAAATTTAGCGGTATACCCCAGCCGGAGATCGCTCAAATTTTCGCATATGATGTCTACAAAGTTTTGTCAACTGGATTTGATGGTTTCGGGATAAACATTGAGAAAAAAGAAATTGATATGTCAATCTTCCCGAAGGACTTGTTTGAAAAAGCGGGGTTGAAAATAATAAAGCCAGAAGAGATAAATTCCGATGATTATCCGCCAGCCGTTTGGGACCCAAGCCCAAACTACACCGCAAACAGACCTTATACAACAAGGATTGTAATCCATGTGACGCAAGGAAATTTCGCTGGTTCTGTCTCCTGGCTTAAAAATCCACAATCAAACGCAAGCGCTCACTATGTAATAAGAAGCTCCGATGGTTATATCGTTCAACTAGTCAGAGAAAAAGATAAAGCATGGCACGCAAGATGCTGGAATAGCTTCGCACTCGGGATTGAACACGAAGGTTATATTGAAAATCCAAGTGTATGGTTTACGCCCGTGATGTATCTTGAATCGTCAAAACTTGTCAGAAATATGGTCAATAGATGGGCTGTTCCCGTTGACAGCAACCATATCATAGGTCATAATTTCTGGCAACAACCACAATGGCCAATAGTTCGCCAAGAATGGGACTTCGCTACCTATGATCCTGTATCAACTTACCCGACTTCCTGTAATAGTCACACCGACCCGGGACCAGGTTGGGATTGGAATCATTACCTCAAATTGATACGCGGTGACTCCACTCCGCCAACGATTACTTCAACACCTCAATCAGGTGCTACCAATTTTATCGCTTATAAATCCATTTTCATAACTTTTTCGCTTCCTATGGATAAGTCCTCCGTTGAAACAAATCTATCAATAACTCCGAATGATACCGTAACTTTCATATGGAGTTCTGACAACAAAACCCTTGAGATTAAACCGAACAAGTTTTGGGAATTTTCAACAACCTACACGATAAAAATTGACACTGGGGCAAAAAGTTTATACGGAGGAAAACTCAGCACTCCATTTATACTTCAATTTACGACAACAGAGCCCGACATCTATCCTCCAGTCGTTGAAAAGGGATTCCCGGAAGGTGATAATATAAGCGTTTTCGCAGAGATGAAATTCGTCTTCAACGAAATCATTGAAAGCGCAAGTTTAGCCGGTAGAGTTCGGCTTCTTGATGAAAACGATCAAGTTGTTTCAATAACAAGTGGGAAACATATCATTAAAAACGACAAAAGCATAGTGACATTTAAACCAGCAAGCACACTTTCAAACGATAAAATTTATAAAGTCAAGTTCCTTGCTGGCTTGAAAGATTTATTTGGCAATACGACAAGTTCGGACTATGTTTTCACATTTAAAACAGAACCGGGCGTATTCAAACAAGGCAGTGTAATTGATTCATTTGAAACGATGGGTCCTTGGTGGAAACCAACCCAAAGTGGAAGCACCACAGGAATTGATCCAACTGCAACCGATTTCTTGATAACGAACGAAAAGAAAATGAACGGGAGCTATTCAGGTAAGTTAACATATAAATTCACTGGTGAAAGTGGGGGCGTCGTAAGGGTTTACAACTCTTCAAAACCAAATGTCACAGACGCCGATGGTAATATTGGTCTGTGGATTTATGGTGACTTGAGCGGTAACCAACTTGAATTTTGGTTTTATAACCCCGACAATTACATCGTAAACCTCGGACCTGTAAATTGGTATGGATGGAAATTTATATCATATCCGATTTCATCTGTCCCTGGGACGAACAAACAATTCCACAGCATTGTTTTAAGACAAACTCGTGGAGCGGATTTAGAAGGTGAAATTTATTTTGACGACTTACAGCGTGGCGGTAAGATAACAACTGCTAACTTTGAAAAAGAACCGATCCCGCAAAACTTCGTATTACATCAGAATTATCCAAACCCGTTTAACTCAACGACGATTATTACATTTGATATCCCGGAGAAGTCCCATGTCAAACTTGCGGTTTATGATATCCTCGGTCGTGAAGTTAAAACACTGATTGATCAAAATCTTGAACCCGGAAAATACAAGGTTAATTTCGACACAAACGACTTACCAAGCGGTGTCTATTTCTATACTTTAAAAGCCCCAAAATCAATTCAAACAAAAAAGATGCTTTTGATTAAATAAAATTCTCTTAATTTTTTCTCTGCCCCTGCGGGAGAGAACAAAAGTGAGGGGTGCTGTTAATTTTTTCACCCCCACCTCTATCCTCCCCCGTCAATGGGGAGGACGCATTTTAAGAAATTCTTTTAATTTCCTCCTTCTCTCTCCCTGCGGGAGAGAATAAAAGTGAGGGGTGCTGTTAAATTCCTTTTCTGTGTGCCATAATTTTTTGACAGCTTCGCCGATACTTGAAAAAAAAATCCTCCCCGCAAAGGGGAGGATTTAAATAAAACCGAAAAAACCTCACACTCATTACTTCATTATCACCATCTTCCTCACAGCATTGAACTTACCAGCGCTCATCCTGTAGAAGTAAACACCACTTGATAGACCACTCGCATCAAACCTAACCTTATGATACCCAGCTGGTAACTCCCCAGCAAATATATCCCTCACCTTCTGACCCACACTATTGTAAAGCTCTATCAAAACATATCCCGCCTCAGGTATCTCAAACTCTATCACCGTAACCGGATTAAACGGATTCGGATAATTCTGATGCAAAGCATATCCCTTCGGAACTTCTACCTCAACACTTATCACATCACCGACAAATTTCTTTTCGTTCTTTCCAACCGCCTCTATCTTGTATTGATACCTTCCAGAGTTCAATCCTTTATCCACAAACTCATATTCACCGCCGTAAGCCATATTACCCTTGGCTCTCAAACTTGAAACGCTCTCATACGAACCAACTATAACGAAGCTCTCCCCATCTCTACTGCGATAGACATTAAATCCAAGGAAGTCATCGCGCTCCGTCTGTGTCTTTATCTTTATTTTCACATCCCTACCGCTCACATCAGCCAAAACACTTGCAACTTGGACTGGAAGAGAAATGTCTTGAACATTTTGAATCGGGTAGTTTGCGGTTGACTTATCCGCTGGTGAAGTCACATTAACATCGCTCGGTGATTCAATCTTCAATGCAACCCAATGCGATGGATCAGCTGTTGCTGAAACATCTATCGTAAGCAATATATCAAGTCCAGTTGTTGTAACCGTTTGAGCAGGAAAGTTCACGGTTGCAGAGATACTGCTGAATGTTCCGCTTCCAAGATATGTATCAGACGCATCTACTTGATTATCTCCATTTGCATCAATCCAAGCTTTCAAAGACACTTCACCATCACTTGCAAGTGTTCTACCCGGAACATTCACGAATTTTTTCACAGTCAAGCCCGAAATCTTCGCCCATTGTGCGTCAGTTGTAAATCTAACTTTCAAGACAGGATAATTACTTGTTCCTGGAGTGGTTGAAGTGCCACCATTGTCAAACACCTTCTGCGCCGATACAATCGGGACAGCCCCTTCATCTGCACCTTTGAACGGATAAGTTGAATGTCTTGTATCTCCATCTATATCAGTCGTGATTCCAGAAATCGGCGTACCAACAAGCTCTGGGTCCCTATTTGACGGACTTGCAAGGTGTAAATCTGTTGCTGAGACAAATGTCACATTTTTTGAAACTGAATTAAAATCCTGACCACTTGCTGATTGCCACTCTGCTAAAGTTTTCTGAGCGCTTGTCCAATAACCTACATTACCATTAACATTATCATCTAAGTAATATAAATTATAATCAAAATTACTCGTTCCAGTAGTTGCACCCATTAAAATGCAATATGCAATTGAAGTACCTGTTTTCTTATTTATGAATATGTTATTTTTAACATTTTTTGTCCATGTTCCAGCAAGTCGTATACAAGTCATCCTTGAACTTGCCGTTTTTGTCATATTGTTAAAAATAACAGTATTATAATAAACATTTGCAGTTCCAGATACTGCATCTTGAAATGAAATTACATCAATACCAGCAGGTGTCCCTGACCCTGTATGATCGAACGCACCACCCAAAAAGTTATTATAAATATTAACTTCAACACCGGTTTGTCCATATAATGTACCGATACCATATATTCCTTCTGTACCTGAAGTTGCAGAAACTAATGTATCTAATTTATTTTTATAAATATCAATACGCCCATTGTAATAATTAAACAAAATGCCCCAAACAGGATTCCCCGAAGGTGGCGCAACATTACATCTAATTATATTCCCGCTTATTTCTGAATAAGTCCCGCTCTTCCCAGCATAGTAAAAGTAAATTGTTCTTAATCTACCATAAAGAATATTATTTCTTATGTAAATTTTTGATGCATAAATTGCACCAGTACCATAACCAGTTATTGATACAGCATAATTTGGATTATAAGTTCCATCACCAATTTGACAATTTTCTACAATCACAGAATCAGAAGCACCACCTGCTAAACCATTCGCATAAATTCCCCTTGAAGCAGTTGTTGATGCGGGTGGTTGATTGTAAAAAATATTAACATTCTTAATCGTAATGAAATCAGCGTCCTCATATAATTGAATTACAATCCTTCCATTTGTTCCATCTGCCATTCTAAAAGTTAAATCCCTTGTTGTACCACCTTCTGTATTAGAACCATCAATTGTAACATAATCTGTACTATCAATTGTTAAACCGGAATAAGCTGCTTCTCCAGTTGTTGTACATCCTGTTATTGTAATAGTTGGCGTCTTGCTTGGAGCTGGTTTGATAATGAGATTATTTGTTGCGTTTAAATCCGGTCTGTAAATTCTTAAATTTGCCCCTATTTCATTCAAATCACCATCAATCAAAAATCTTACTGTACCTGACGCACCATTTTCATTTAAATTCTGAATTGCAGATGCTAATGAAGAATATCCTCTTGCATTACTTCCCTGTGGAATATAATAATCACCGCTTAATGGTCCTATCTGGACAGTATAATTTACACCGTTATTATTATTATAGTTGATCGTATAGAAATCCGCATCACTTTCGGCTGGTGCAGAGGTTAAATTTAATGTCGTAAAAGCGTAATACGAAACAAAGTCACCACTATTTAAATTTATCGTAGCTCTCCAGGTATTTCCACTTACATTATTATCTGCTTCAACTGTATTACTTGATGCCCAGTTATTTGTTGAATATCTTACCCAAACTTTCTCCTGAGCTGACTTTGTCCCGCTCAAAGTTACATCAACAAGAAGTGTTGTTCCCGAAATCGTCCTCGTCACAGAAGTTATAGTAACAGGCGCAGCATCGTTCCAAAACACGGCAAAATCAGCATCATTACCAGATTGTTTTTTTGCTTTTATGACATAGTAATTTCCACTTGTTACTGAGAAATAAAAAGCGCCAGCTTCTCCCATATTTGCGTGATAATAAGCAGTCCATTTATCTCCCCAATTACCACCGCCTGGATATTGAACATCCCCACCTGAACCCACATACCAGAAGCCAGAACCATCAGCATTGCTAGATGTTTCACCAAATTTAAAGTATTGATTCCCCGTAGCGCTTGCTTGGAATTGCCATTTAAAAGAACCCCCTAAACTTGGCGTTCCTTGTGTTCCGGTTGTCCAGCTCCAGCCACTGCCCACATCATTATTACCAAAAATATAATCCGGGCTGACTTGGGCACTTGCGGTTAAGACTGCAGTTAAAACAATCCCCAGAAGAAATAAAATTCTCCTCATGGCTTTTTCCTCCAATTTATTTTTGTTTTTACTTTCTTTCCCAACTTTCAACCCTCGCCTTGACAATCGCTCAAACTAAAAAATCAAACGAAGCGCAAAGCCACTTCTTCCAATTCTCACAGGAAAGATAATAAAATCAAACTTCATTGTCAAGAGTTTTTTGATTTTTTTGAAGGGGGAATAAAAAATATAAAATTTAACAGCACTCCTCACCCTAACCCTCTCCTGTTGAGTGGAGAGGGAAGAGAAGGAAAGAATTTAACGACACCCCTCACTTTTATTCTCTCCCGCAAGGGGAGAGAAGAGAAAAATTAAAAGAATTTCTTAAAATGCGTCCTCCCCATTGACGGGGGAGGATTAAGGTGGGGGTGAAAAAATTAACAGCACCCCTAACCCTCTCCTGCAAGATGAGAGGGAAAAAGTTAATGGGAAAAGATAAAACGGCACCCCTCACTTTTATTCTCTCCCGCAAGGGGAGAGAAGAGTCAAAGAAATTTTCTTCAAAAACTTCCTCCCCATTTGCTAAATATCCCAAAATTTGTTATCATCAAAAAACGGCTTTGAAATAAAAAGGTGTAAAACGATGCAAAATCCAAAACCACAATTCCAGACGACACAAGAAGAAAGAGCTTTCTTCAACTTTGACCTGTTCAGCGAACAAAGGGAATATCAAGAAGTCAATGAAAAATTCGTTGATAAAACATTCCCGATTGAAATAATTGAAAACGAGCCGACAATTCTTGACATCGCCTGCGGAACAGGGCTCGTGACATCAATCCTCGTCAAAAAAGTCAACGGGAGAAAATGTAAAATCATCGGCATTGACCCAAATCCAGCGTCAATTCAAATAGCAAGGAACAAAATCAAAGAAATCGGCGAGACAAAAATTGAGTTTTTTGAATCGTACGCCCAGGAAATTTTAAATTTCATCCCCTCTGAAAGTGTAGACATAGTTTATTTCTGCAACGCAATACACGAAATCCCAACCGACAAAGCGAAGCAGGATTCACTTGACGCAATCTCAAGCGCTTTAAAACAAGGCGGAAAACTTTTCATCAATTCAACCTTCACGAAAGAGTCGTACACACAGGACACGGTGAAATACTGGGGATTGCTCAAACTTTACGCTTTCCAATACCTCGGCAAAAAAAGAGACAAAAACGCCCAACCCTTTGAAATACTTTCCGTTGATGATTATAAGTCAAAAATTGAAAAGTCAGGTCTGAAGGTTGAAAAAATTGAAATCGTAAAGGTTGAGCTAAGCGAAAAAGCAATGCTCGCAATAAGCGAATACGATGCTTTTATACATGGCGTCTTCATTGACATGGAAGACACAGAAAAATTTACACTTCAACAGAAAAGCGACGCATTGAAATTCGCAGTCAAGGCAATTATAACTATGGCGAAAGAAAAAGACACAAATTTAAATCCTTTCGCAAGAAATTGGATTGAATTCTTCTGCAGAAAGTCATAAGCAATGTGTTTTAAATTTCAAGCCCGCTCAACTCCGACAAATAAATGCACGACCTTTCCATCTTTGACAAGTGCGAACCCGTGGATTTCCCCCTTCTCAATGAAATAATGTTCCCCAACGCCAACCGGTGGCTTTTTCACTTCGGGTTTAATTTTGTCAAGCGAGCTTAAAAATTTCTCAACATCATTTTCCGTCATCTCTTTGTGACTTTCTTTCTCCGAAACGCTCCAAGACAAATAATAACTTCCCAGAACCTTCTTGCTCAACTTCTTCCATGTCTCCGGCTTATCAAACATATCAACTCCAACGACTTCGCCGTTTATGACTATAACTGCCCCAACTTGACCGTCAATTGGCTCAACATCTTCCAAGTTTCTTTTAATATCACTTCCCTTCTTAACAAATACCTCCTCATACGATCCCGTATCTGAAAACGCATCAAGTTGGTACATCATCATAGCGGTATGCCTCCACACCGCATCTTGATCAGCCCTGAAAGAATTATTTTTAAAAGCGGTTGCGACTTTCCTCGTCCTCAGAATGTTATCAACGAGAAAATCAGCGGGATTATAAACCCTGTAATTTCCCCATCTACCTTGTTCAACGCACGACACAGGGATTAAATTTTCACCCTTATTCAACAAAAGAGAGATATTGACGGTGCGCGTTTGAAGTCCGCCCTTTAAAACCTCACCTTCAACGACCAGGACATCTTTTTCCTCTTTGACATTTACGACGATAGTTGAAACTTCGGGGATTTTCTTCTCATCAATTTCAACATATCCTTTTTCAATCGCCTCATCAAGCAAATCATATTGTAGCGCTTCCCCGTTTCCATCTTCAAGTAACAATGGGAAAATAAAAAGACCATCATCAATTTTGATGCGCTCGCCGACTTTAACTCCTGCGAAAAATTTTTGTGACTTCATGATATTGCCCACTTTTTTGACAAATTTAATTCTTTTTCCAAAAATCAGCAAATTTTAAAACCCCAAAAACATATTGAAATTCAATCCGTTTGGCTTGTTTTATCATTATGCATTCGTGCAAGGAATTCATCCTTCCAGAGTGCAAAGTCCCCTTCAATTATATGTCTCCTTGCTTCGCGGGTAAGCCAGAGGTAGAAGGCGAGATTATGAATTGAAGCGAGTTGTAAGGCGAGTATTTCATCAGCATTGAAAAGATGTCTGAGATATGCGCGGGTGAAACTACGGCAAGTATAACAATCGCACTCCGGGTCAACAGGCGAAAAATCCTCTTTATAAATTGCGTTTTTTATGCTGAATTTTCCGTTCCTTGTGTATAAAGTCGCATTTCGTCCATTCCTCGTCGGTATAACGCAATCAAACATATCAATCCCCCGTGAAATTGATTCAATGATATTTTCCGGGGTTCCAACACCCATTAGATAGCGGGGTTTATTAACAGGAAGGAGCGATGCGGTAAATTCAGTTATCTGATACATGACATCAACCGGCTCACCAACCGCAAGTCCACCGATGGCGTAACCGTCAAAGTCAAGTTTAATCAGTTCCTCTGCGCTTTTTTCTCTTATCTCAGGATAAACGCTACCTTGCACGATTCCGAAAAGGAATTGTGAATGCCCATAAAGTGGCTCTGTATTTTCAAACTTTTCTTTCGCTCTTTTAGCCCATTCAATTGTCAGTTGATTTGATTTAGAAGCGTATTCAAAGTCACAAGGATAGGGTGTGCATTCATCAAGACACATCATAATATCAGAGCCAAGAATTCGCTGGATATCAATCACACTTTCCGGTGTGAAAAAATGGTAAGAGCCGTCAATGTGTGACTGGAATTTAACACCTTCTTTCGTGATTTTTCTAAATTGAGCTAAACTAAAAATTTGAAATCCACCGCTATCTGTTAAAATCGCCCTATCCCAATTCATAAACTTATGCAAACCGCCGGCTTTTCGTATGACTTCAACCCCTGGTCTAAGGTAAAGGTGGTATGCATTTCCAAGGATTATTTGAGCGCCGATTTCAATGAGTTCCCTTTGTTCAACTGCTTTGACCGTCGCTTGTGTCCCGACTGGCATGAAGACGGGCGTTTCAATGATTCCGTGGTCAGTGTAAATTAAACCAGCTCTAGCAGAGGTTTTGCCATCAACAGCGACGAGCTCAAACTTTAACACATCACTTTTTGTGTTTTGTTTCAATCAACGCTCTCAGTCGTCTGATGAAGTTCGTCAGCGACTTCCTCCTCGTCAAGGTCAACTGTTATATCTTTCATCAAGTCATTAATAACCCAATTTGCTATCATATAGCCAACGGCAAGCCCGACGCCAAGAGCAGTTAAACCAGCCAGAAGTATTTTGACTTCTTTTTTCATCCATTTTTACCTTTTTGTTTTAAATTCAACTCGCTTCAACTATTTCCTGAATTCTTCCATCAACTATTTTAACGATACGATCGGATTTCTCAGCGAGCTTTTCATTATGCGTCGCTATTATAAATGTTTGACCTGTCTTTCTGTTGAGTTCAATTATAAGTTCGTGTAATGCCTCTGCATTCTTACTATCAAGATTTCCCGACGGTTCATCCGCAAGCACTATATCGGGGGAATTCATCAAAGCCCTTGCAACGGCAACCCTTTGTTGTTCACCGCCTGAAAGTTCAGACGGTTTATGATTAATTCTATCGGCAAGACCGACTTCTTTTAACAATTCATAAGCTCTTTCCCTTGCCTCGTTGAAATTTTTCCCTCCTATCAATGCGGGCATAGCAACATTTTCAAGCGCAGTAAACTCAGGGAGCAAATGATGAAATTGAAACACGAAACCGATTTTTTGATTTCTAAATTTAGCGAGTTCAAAGTCGCTCATTTTAAATATGTCAATCCCGTCAATGAAAACACGACCATCACTTGGTCTGTCAAGTGCACCGAGGATATGAAGCAGTGTGCTCTTCCCCGCACCGGAGGCGCCAACTATTGAGATTATCTCGCCTCTTTTGACTTCAAGATTTATGCCTTTAAGCACATGTAATTTAACATCTTTGCCAAGTGAAAAAACTTTGTGTATATTTTCAGCCCTCAAAATTATATCTTTCAATTCAATCTCCATCGCAAAATTTTACTTAGCGGTGATTATCTCAGTTAGATCGCACTTCATTATATTTTCAACGATTTTTTGAGCAAATTCACTTGTCTTCACCTCAACAGCTCCTTCCATTTGTCTTGCGAAATCATAGGTTACGAATTTTTGCTTAATCGTCTCCTGCATTCCGTATTCAATCAACTTTGCAGCTTCCTTCCATCCGATGTATTCAAACATCATCACTCCCGAAAGTATAACGGAGCCCGGGTTAACTTTATCAAGTCCAGCGTATTTTGGGGCTGTTCCGTGTGTTGCTTCAAAAACAGCGTAAAAGTCGCTTATATTTCCGCCTGGCGCAATTCCAAGCCCGCCAACAAGAGCAGCAGCAGCGTCAGAAAGGTAATCGCCGTTTAAATTCGGCGTCGCGATAACATCATATTCAGCAGGGCGAGTTATCAATTGCTGAAACATATTATCAGCGATTCTATCCTTTATCACAATTTTGCTATCTGGCTGTTTCCCACCGTAATCTTTGTTAAGCTCATCCTCGGTTATGACATATTCTCTGAATTCCTCAAGCGCAACTTGATATCCCCACTCGCGAAAAGCTCCCTCTGTAAATTTCATTATATTCCCCTTATGGACAAGTGTCACACTTCTTCTCCCGTTTTCAATCGCATACTTTATCGCTTTCCTCACAAGTCGCTTTGACCCAAACTCAGACATCGGCTTTACCCCGATCCCGGAATCTTTACGAACCTGTACACCAAACTCCTTTTCAAGTATCTCAATCATCTTCAACGCCTCTGGTGAACCCATTTTCCATTCAATCCCAGCGTAGACATCCTCTGTGTTCTCCCTGAAAATCACAACATCAACATCTTGCGGTCTTTTCATCGGGCTTGGAACACCTTCGTAATACTTAACAGGTCTCACACAAGCATAAAGGTCAAGAACCTGCCTTAAAGTTACATTTAAACTTCTAATTCCACCTCCAACTGGCGTTGTAAGGGGTCCTTTAATTGCGATTATGTGTTCTTTAATCGCCTCAAGCGTATCATCGGGAAGCCAAACCTCACGCCCATAAACTTTGTTGGCTTTCTCCCCGGCATAAATCTCAAACCAAACCACTTTTCTTTTTCCGCCATACGCCTTTTCAACCGCTGCATCAAAAACCATCCTTGCTGCACGCCAAATATCAGGTCCAGTTCCATCCCCTTCAATAAATGGAATTATCGGGTTATCAGGTACATTAAGTTTTCCATCCTTAATTGTTATTTTCTCTCCTTCGGTTGGTGGAGTTAATTTTTCATAACGCATGTTCTTCTACCTCCGCTAATTTTTAATTTCATTTATTTTGCGCCTTATAAGTTCAGCGTATTTTGTCATCTCACCCTTGGAGTATCTCTTTACGACCGGCTTAAATTTCAACCCGTCTCCAAAATATCTTGGAATTATGTGAAAATGGACATGGAAAATCCTCTGCCCCGCGACGAATCCATTGTTTGACAAAATGTTAAAACCCTCCGGCTTCGGTTCAATTCCGTTGACGACTCCCTCAGCGACGATTTTAATCGCCTTTAAAATCGCCTCATATTCCCGCTCGGGAAGATGAAGAAAATCCTCGTAATGATTTTTCGGTATTACAAGAGCGTGTCCGAAATTGACTGGATTTACATCAAGTATTGAAATAGCGTGCTCATTCTCATAAATTATCTCAGCTTTTTCCTTCCCTTCAATTATGCGACAGAAGACGCAATCTGAGCGCAATTTTGACTCCATGACCTTTCTTAAAAAGCCCTTGAATGGGAAAATTCTTGACTGAAAAATCAAAAAAGTTATGTAACGAATAAGTCGCTTCATCACAAGTTAAATTTAATCAATCAAGATTTAACAATCAACCTTAAGCGTTTTCATTGCGTCAAAAGAGAGAGGGTGTTGATAATGAAAACAAATTTTGTTATAATTAAACAAGCAAAAATAACCAACCCGGATAAATGAAGCTAAAAGACAAAATAAAGGAATTCATAAAGCAGGAGAAAAAGGATAGGAAACTAAGCGATGAGGAACTCTTGAAACGACAAAAGGAATTTGAAGCTGAGGCGCTCCCACACATGCAATTTTTATACAACTTTGCATATCGTATGACTGGAAATGAAGAAGACGCAAAAGACCTAATACAGGAAACCTACCTTAAAGCGTTCCGATTCTGGGATAAATACGAACCAGGAACAAACATAAAAGCGTGGTTGTTTAAGATAATGAAAAATTCATACATCAATAAATATCGTAAAGCGACGAAAGAGCCAGGTAAAGTTGATTATGATGAGGTTCAAAACTTCTACGAAACGGTTAGAGATGAATCATTTGAAACATCCGACTTACAAGAACATATCTTTGAAAATATATTTGAAGACGAAGTTATAGAGGCGCTCGCAAAATTACCAGAGGAATTTAGAACAGTTGTTATACTTGCTGATATTGAAGGTCAAACTTATGAAGAAATAGCCGAGTTCCTTGATATTCCAATTGGAACGGTGAGATCACGACTTCACAGAGGCAGAAAGATGTTGCGAAAAAATCTTTTTGAGTTCGCAAAGCGTAAGGGATACATAAAAGGAAAACCCGAGGATTACGATCTGAAAGATCCCGATAAAGATTAAAAAAATTAAACCTGGACTTTACCATGGATTGCAGACAAACAAGGGAAGTGTTGAGCGCCCTTGTTGATAATGAGATTGATGAAACGACAAAACGAGAAGCAGAAGAGCACATTTGGCGTTGTGCAACCTGCAGAACTGAATTTGAACTTGAAAAAAAGACAAAAGATTTGATCAGAACAAGAGTAAAACTAATCAACATCCCTCAAGAACTCGTCCAAAACATCCTCACCCAAATCAGGACAATCCAAGATGGCTATGAATCAACTGTAAAATTTAAAACGGACCCGAATCAGAAAGTCAAACCTTGGCTTGAAGTTGCTTTTTCAGTTGGTGTTGCGCTCGTAGTGATTTCGCTTTCGCTTGTGCTCATAACGGTTTACGAGAATAAGATGGCACAAAAAGAGCTTATAGCGAAAGAAGTTTCAGGGATATTAAGCCACTTTGATTCAATCGCCAATGGATTTGTAAAACCAGAGATAATCTCTGATGACCCGAACATAATCACAAGCCAAGTTTATTTAAAAGCCGAATTCACGCCTTGGGTAATGCAGATTCCAAATTTTAAGATAGTTGGTGCTTCTTTCAACGCCCGACATTCAAACTCCGAAATTGAAAAATGCGTAAATTTGATTTATCGCAGTGGGGACAAGTTGATTTTCCTACATCAAATTCCATTGCATCGGGCTAGAATTCATGAAGATGTAAAAAAGAGAATTTCAAAAGGCGAATGGATTTACGACACCATCGGGGATGATTCTTTTGTAATTTGGGGTACTGGAGAACTTCTGTGTTGCGCTGTTTCAAATCTTTCAAAGGAAGAACTTGAACAAGTTTTAAAACAAAGTTGGTAAGTTCATGCGAAAAATTTTATTACTTTTTCCCCTCTTCCTTCTAATTTCCTGTTCAAAAAAAGAAAACAAACCACAAATTTCATCACAGCCCACCGAAATTTTCACACTCACCAAAATTGAACAAAACGAAAAGGAAAAAGTCCCGAACTTTTACTGGAAAACTCAACAAGGTGAGAAAAACTTTTACGAACTTTCAAAAGGTAAAGTCATACTCCTGAACTTTTGGGCTACATGGTGTGGTCCCTGTGTCAAAGAAATCCCAGACCTCATCAAAATTAAAAACGAACTCAACGATAAAAACTTTGAATTAATCGGCGTCTCAATTGACAGGTCAATTTCACCAGTGATTGAATTCGCAAAAAATGTCGGCATAAACTACATTTTAATCCATGACCCTGAGGCAAAACTCCTTGACGCATTTGGAGGTAGCGTTGGAATCCCGATAACTTTTTTGATTGATAAGAATGGGAAAATCGCGTCAAAGTACCTTGGGGCGAGGACGAAAGAGGTTTTTATGAAAGACATTGAAAAAATACTCAAATAAAAATGGGGCTTTGAAATGAGAATTAAAAAAATCCTCCTTCCAACCGATTTATCAAGTGCTTCAATTTCCGCATTTAAATACGCAAAATCCCTTGCCGAAAAATACGGCGCTACTATCTATGTTCTCCATGTGCTTGAAAATATCCCGCCAGTTCTCGCAATCCATTCGCTTGACTTAACACTTGAACGACTTGAGAAAAACATGGAGGAAAACGCAAGAAATCAACTTGAAAAAATCGTAAAAGAAAATCTAAAGACGAAAAACAAGGTTCAAACTTTTATAAGGAAAGGCGTCGTTGATGATGAGATAATCAAATTCGCCGAAGAAAAGAAAGTTGATTTGATCGTTATGGGAACGCACGGTCGCACTGGAATAGAGCTTACAATCCTCGGAAGCATAGCTGAAAAAGTCGTCCGAAAAGCGAAATGTCCTGTCTTGACAGTTAAACCAGAAAAATAAAATCGGGGGAATTATATGTCCCTACAAAACCTCGCATTTTTGATCGTTTTTGCACTTGCTATATCAACATTTTTATTCAACGCACGAAGATTATACACCTACCTTAAAATTGGAAAGCCCGAGGACAGATTTGATAACCCAGCTGAAAGATTAAAAAGGGTTTTGACGATCGCCTTCGGTCAAAAGAAACTACTAAGGGAGTTCGTCGCTGGTTGGATGCACTTCTTCATATTTTGGGGATTCGTAATCCTGCTCACGGCTATCCTTGATGCCATACTTGAAGGTTTGTTCGGTGTTAATTTGTCAATTATCGGCGGATTTTATAGATATATCGCTTTCTTTCAGGACTTGATGGGACTCCTTGTGATTTTATCAATCATAATCGCACTTTATAGAAGATACATTCAAAAACCAAAGCGTCTTCAAGTTGAGAAAACATCAAAAATTGACGCAACGGTTATACTTTTGCTTATATTTTTCATAATGTTGACGATGTTTGGCACTTATGCCACGCAGATAAACCTTGGAAACGCTGAATACTACGATTTGAGGTTCGTCTCTATTAGATTTGCGAGTTTCCTTGATGGTTTGGGCTGGGATGCTCAAGATTTGCTACATTCAATCTTTTGGTGGGCACATATTTTACTTGTCCTTGGCTTTCTAAACTATCTCCCCTTTTCAAAGCACCTTCACATAATAACTTCAATACCGAATGTTTATTTAAGCTCACTTAAACCAAAAGGAAGATTAAACCCTATAAGCTTTGAGAACATTGAGAATGTTGAAAAATTCGGTGCGCTTGATGTTGATGACTTGACTTGGAAACAAATTTTTGATGGTTACACATGCACTGAATGTGGGAGGTGCACTTCCGCTTGCCCTGCAAATTTAACCGGTAAACCGCTTTCACCGCGAGAGATAATTGTGAGCATTAGAAAAAGAACTTTTGAAAAAGCGCCGATATTATTAAATCTTAAACCCCAAAACGAGGATGTCCTGGGGAAAACCCTTTTATTTAACTATGTCACAGAAGACGAACTCTGGGCTTGCACTACTTGTATGGCTTGCGTTCAAGAATGCCCCGTGATGATTGAGCATGTCCAAACGATAATTGACATGCGAAGATATCTTGTCTTAACAGAATCAAAATTTCCATCCGAATTATCAACCACATTCAGAAATCTTGAAAATAACTTCACCCCTTGGGCATTCAGTCATTCAACGCGCGGGGATTGGGCGCAGGGTCTTGATATCAAAACATTAGCTGAGGACAGCAATGTTGAATACTTGCTCTGGGTTGGATGTGCCGGTTCGTTTGACGCAAGGTATAAAAAAGTTGCTATATCAGTGTCAAAACTTTTGAAAATCTCAGGGGTAAGCTTCGGCATCCTTGGAAATGAAGAGAAATGCACCGGTGACCCAGCAAGAAGGGCTGGGAATGAATACCTCGCACAAATGTTAATTCAGGAGAATATCCAAACATTTTCAAAATACAATGTCAAAAAAATCATCACGATTTGTCCCCATTGTTTTAACACACTAAAAAATGAATACCCGGACTTCGGTGGCAATTACGAGGTTTATCACCATGTCCAATTTCTTGAAAAACTTCTCATTGAGGGAAGATTGAAAATCTCAAAAAAACTTGATGCGAGGATAACTTATCACGATTCTTGCTATCTTGGCAGGTACAATGAAATTTACGATGCTCCAAGAGATATCCTTGGCTCTATAAATGGAGTTAAACTTCTTGAGATGAAAAGATCAAGGGACAGAGGACTTTGTTGCGGTGCAGGCGGAGCAAGAATGTTTATGGAGGAGAAAATAGGGAAAAGGATAAATATTGAAAGAACCGAAGAAGCATTAAGCTTAAACCCAGACACAATCGCTTCAGCTTGCCCATTCTGTATGACGATGTTAACGGATGGTGTAAAGGCGAAGGAAGTAGCGGATAAAGTTCAAGTAAAAGACATCGCTGAAATACTTCTTGAAGTGGTTGAAGGTGGCGAAAACATCGCATAAAGAAGCGGGGCTTTAATGCCCCGCTTTTACTAAACCGGCGTCACTTCCCCTTGCAACCAAACCGTTGCGAACAAACGCTTCCCGATCTCTGGTTCGCCTTCCAAATCAGACGGATTTATCAAAACTTCAAGTTTAAATGGGCTCGTATCAACATAAAGCCAATAAACTTCCTCACCAGTCCATTCATTTTTTATCTTCTTAAAGTCAACTATATCGCCCAAAAGCCCATAGACAACCGGAGGGATATTCTCCATCTGTTGAATTTGTGCTGTTTGAACGAAGAAGTTTGACATCGTTGACCCTTCTGCCATATCTTCCGTCTCAATATATCTTCTCGGTGGAAGGATTTCACCATTATACGCTAACCCGACTGGAACGATTTGATATTTCTCAGCCATTGGGGGAAGAAATGAAGCGCATTGTACAAAATTTGAAATATAAAGCTCAACGGGCGTTCCCGTTTCCTCATCTACTCCGTAAAGATAAAATTTCCACTCATCTTCAACATCTTGATAAAGTTCGCAATCCTTCAAAACAACAGAATGTTCTTTTGAACCATAAAAACAGGGTGCGACATCAACTATCTCCCAACCCTCTCCCGTATGTGCAAGATTCACATTGAAAACTATTCCATGCCCTGCATTTAAAGTATAACCAGCAAGCTGAACTTTCTGAAACACACCGACAGAGTCGCTAAACTCCTTATCTCCAATGGTATTTTCAACAAGTTCTACAAGGTCTTTTTGTGTCTCAACTTTAAATCCAACTGATGAAAAAATTGAACCCATAGCAATTTAACCAATTAAATTTTTAATGCCTTTCTTGAAGGAAGGAAATGCCCAAGAAATACAGCCCGCATCGCCTTCCTTTGCAATAATATAACAAAAATTCTTTTAAAAGCAAGTGCCCGATAACTTGAATTTCAAGTTTAACATTTTTATTTTTCAACTAAATTCTAAAAAACTTGAATTTGATTGATGAGAAAAATTAGGGACTTTTTGTTCTCACTTAAGCTCTGGGTGGAAAACTTCGCCGACAAACCTTACGCTGGAATTGCTCTCTTCATAATTGCATTCGCTGAATCTTCCTTCTTCCCCATTCCTCCAGATGTTTTACTAATAGCGATCGCCCTTTTAAAACCACGGCTTTCTTTCAGATATGCCCTTACTTGTTCAATCGGTTCGGTGCTTGGTGGAATGTTCGGTTATTTGATCGGTTTCCAATTTTATGAATTGATCGGCAAAAAAATAATTGAGTTCTATCATCTGCAACAACAATACGACGCCGTTAAAATTATGTATGATAAAAACGCATTCGTTGCAATAGCGATCGCCGGCTTTACACCTATACCTTATAAGGTCTTCACAATCGCAGCGGGTGCCTTTCAAGTAAGTTTTCCAACTCTTGTCATAGCATCCGCACTTAGTAGACCGGCGAGATTTTTCCTCGTTGGTGGTTTGATTTATTTCTTTGGTCCAAGGGTTAAGACATTCATTGATAAATACTTTGATTGGCTCACCATTGCATTTGTAATTTTATTGATACTTGGCTTTGTTTTAATTAAATACCTATAAAAGAGATGCCGGGAAATGTCAGCTTGGAAAGGGCTATATCAAAACTCGGATGGGCTTCAAGAAAAGAAGCAAGGGAAATGATAATTCAGGGAAAAGTCAGCGTAAACGGCAAAGTCATAACCAACCCATCTTTCAGAGTTGACATCAAGAAAGATAAAATCGCAATTGATGGCGAAATCCTTAAACCGAAAAGAAAAATTTATATCATCCTAAATAAACCCAAAGGTGTTGTCACAACAAGAAAAGACGAACTAAATAGAAAAACAATCTACGACATCGTTAAAATTGATTCTTGGGTTGCTCCAGCTGGGCGACTTGACATGGAAAGCTCCGGTCTTTTAATACTGACCAATGACAACAAATTCGCCGATTTCATCACAAATCCAAATTCAAAAATTCCAAAAACATATCTTGTCAAGCTTAACAGAAAAATAAAACAAGAAGACATACTCAAACTCAAAATCGGCGTTGAAATAACTATTGATGGGAAAACTTATACGACATTACCAGCAAATGTCAAAGTTGTCAAAGAAAACAAAAAGACATGTTGGGTTGAAATTGAAATAATTGAAGGGAAAAACAGACAGGTGAGAAGGATGTTTGAGAAACTCGGGTATGAAGTTGAAAACCTCGTCAGGATAAAAATAGGAAACTTTGAGGATAAAAATTTAAAACCTGGGGAGTGGAGATTTTTAAAACCTGATGAATTAAAACAAATCGCACCAAATTATTTCAAATGAAACCACTCGTAATTGGAATTGCTGGAGGAACTGGCTCTGGAAAGACAACCGTCGCAAGAAAAATCGCCTCAAAACTGGGTCCTGAAAATGTCATCATACTTGAACACGATAGTTACTACAAAGATATCACGCAATTTCAGGGCAAGAAAATTGAGGAAATAAACTTTGACCACCCTGACTCGCTTGATACGAAACTTTTAATTGAACATGTTAAAAGCTTAAAGGAGCGAAAACCAATTGAAGTTCCGATCTACGATTTCACAACTTACAAACGCCTGCAAATAACAAGACATGTTGAACCAAAAGATGTCATAATAATTGAAGGCATTCTTGTCTTCGTTGAAAAAGAGTTAAGGGAGCTTATGGACATAAAAATTTTTGTTGACACCGATGCCGATGAGAGGGTCTTGCGAAGGATAAAAAGGGACATAATTGAAAGGGGGCGAACCCTTGAATCAGTCATAAATCAATATATCACAACCGTCAAGCCATCACATCTTGAGTTCGTTGAACCGAGCAAACGCTGGGCGGATATAATAATACCAAGAGGTGGGGAAAACGAAGTCGCAATTGAAATGGTAGTGTCAAGAATAAAAACAATGCTGGAGGATAAAAAATGAAAAGAATTTTTATCTTTATCGCCTTTTTGCTTTTTTCCTGTTCGCATAGTAAATACACCGTCGTTGAGCGAAACAACATCAAAATTTTAATAGGTGAATTTCCAGTCCAAATCCTTGAAAGCGAAGATTTCAAATGGTTCTCGCTGGGTTATTCAAACTTCACAATTGATGACAGCCAAAGTTTCAATATAATAAAATCAATGGCAAATCGTATTGATGTTCTGGTCTTCATGGGAACTTGGTGTCCCGACAGCAGAGAACATGTACCGAAGTTTATGAAAATCATGGACCTAGCTGGCGTGGATAGAAAACACATAAAATTCATCGGGCTTGACAGAGATAAAACTTTAAAAGGTTTTACAGACAAATACGATATAAAACGAGTCCCGACTTTCATATTTTTCAAAGATGGAAAGGAAATAGGAAGAATAGTTGAAAATCCACAAGTAAGTTTAACGCAACACATTGCAAAAATTTTGAGTCAAGCAAGATGAACTCCTGGCTATCAATACTTCCGCCCGTTTCAGCGATAATTCTCGCCTTGATAACAAGACAAGTTTATCTTTCACTTTTCTTCGGGATATGGCTTGGGTGGACGATACTTTCGGATTGGAATCCCCTTTTGGGTTTGATAAATTCAATTGAAGCGATAATAAATGTCTTCAAGGAATCAAGCAATACAAAAGTGATAATTTTCAGCGCATTGATAGGTGCATTGATTGCATTGACACAACGATCTGGTGGCGTTCAAGGGTTTGTGAATTTAATTTTAAATCGTGGTTTTATAAAGTCAAGAAAGATGGCTCAAATTTTCGCTTGGGCAATCGGAATGAGCATTTTTGTTGAATCAAGTATAACTTGCCTTGTGACGGGAGCGGTTTCAAGACCGATTTTTGATAAATTGAAAATTTCAAGGGAAAAACTCGCTTATATTTGCGATTCAACTTCAGCACCGATTTGTATAATGATTCCTTTAAACGCCTGGGGTGCGTATGTACTTGGCTTACTTTCTCAGGTTGAAGTGAAAAACGGAATTTCAATCTTTCTCGCATCACTACCGCTTAATTTTTACGCAATCTTCGCTATAGCGCTTGTTGTTTTCATTGCCCTCACAGGAATTGATTATGGACCCATGAAAAAAGCAGAGTTAAGAGCTATCCGAGAAGGGAAAGTTATAGCCGATGGTGCTATGCCACTTGTCTCTGAAGAAGTTATAAGCATTCAGCCAAAAGACGGAGTAAAACCGAATGCATTGAATATGATAATTCCAATCCTGACAATGATTTTCATGATGCCGGTTGGGCTTTATATAACTGGAAATGGAAATTTAACAAGCGGTTCTGGCTCAACAGCAGTTCTTTGGGCTGTTTTGACCTCAATTTTCGTTGCAGGGATTTTGTATAAATTTCAAAAAATTTTAACCATAAGAGAGACGATTGAACTTACGCTCAAGGGGATGGGCGGTTTAATTCCATTAGCTGTCTTAATGACATTTGCTTTTGCCATTGGATCGGTTTGTAAAGAACTCAAAACTGGTGAATATGTCGCCCAAATTGCAAGCAAATTTTTAACACCATCTCTTCTTCCAAGCGTTGTATTTCTGACATCTTGTGTTATCTCCTTCTCAACCGGGACAAGTTGGGGAACTTTCGCTATAATGATGCCCATTGCAATACCATCGGCAATAATTATGAATTCAAATTTACCCCTTGTTCTTGCAAGTGTTTTAAGTGGAGGCGTATTTGGCGACCACTCATCGCCTATTTCAGATACAACGATTGTTTCATCAATGGCTTCCGCTTGCGATCACATTGACCATGTGAAAACGCAATTACCGTATGCTTTAACTGCAGCTTCTCTTGCCCTTGTTTTCTTTATCATCTTCGGCTTCATTTTAAATTAAAATTAAATCAAATTTAGAAATGGCAACTTTAATTTTAACGCTTGGACTTGTTGCAACTTTAGCTGAGGTCCTCGGCGGTTCAATAATAATTTTCACAAAAAGATGGCCCCAAAAATTTCAGGATTACTTGCTCGCCATAAGCGCTGGATTTATAATCGCCCTTGTTCTCACACAACTTATCCCTGAATCAATAAATTCAATCGGGGAGACAGCCCCAATTTTGATAATGCTCGGTTATGCGACGCTTCATCTTTTTGAACATACATTTGTCTCACATCTACACTTCGGCGAAGAGACACATGCTGAACACATTGTTTCAAAGCCAGCAAGCATCTCCATCTTTTTCGGTCTCTTCATACACGCTTTCTTTGACGGAATGGCAATATCAATCGGGTTAAAGTTTAACTATGTAATTGGGTTATTGCTTTTCATAGGTATTTTTCTACACAAATTTCCGGAGGGTATGACAGTTGCATCAGTTTTATTTGCCTCTGGAAGGGGGACAAAAAATTCCCTTTTCCTTGCTTCACTCGTTGGATTCGCAACATTCATCGGCACCTTGATAGGATTGTTAATCCCTGAAATAAGTTCAAAAATTGTCGGGTTTTTATTCTCATTTATATCAGGAATCGGACTTTATGTCGGTACAACTGATTTGATACCGGAGATAAACAACTCAAAAACAAAGTCAGCCCCAATTGTCGTATTTATTGGAATGCTACTTTTTTACATAACCGCTGACTTCATACATAAATTAATCCACTGATTATGAAAGAGGGAAAAGCAAAACTAAAAAAGTTAAGCGACATAGAACTTGTAAAACAAGCGCTCAACGGAAATGACTCCGCTTATACGGAATTGATGAATAGATACAAGAAAAAGGTTGAAATCATAGTATCCCGGCTTGTAAAAAAAGAACTTGATGTTGAAGACCTCGTTCAGGAAATTTTCACCAAAGCATTTACTTCACTTTCAACTTTCAAGTCGGAGTTCTCCTTTTCAACTTGGCTTTACAAGATTGCGACAAATCATTGTATTGATCATATCCGCAAAAGGAAAATATCAACTTATTCCCTTGATGAAGAACTTGAACTTGAAGAAGACACGGTGCATCGCGAAATTCCCGACTGGAGCAAAACGCCTGACTATGAACTTTTAAGAAAGGAAAAAAACGAAATAATCCACCAAGCGATAAATTCCCTGCCCGAACACTATAGGAAAGTGATTATACTGAGACATTTTGAAGATAAATCATACGAGGAAATCGCAAAGGAATTAAAATTACCGATTGGAACGGTCAAGGTCCACCTTTTCAGGGCAAGGGAATTGCTTTACAAGAAGCTAAAGGACAAATTAAGACATTATTGAAACGCCTCGTCTATCTTTTCGTATAATTTAACAGAAGCGAAAAACAAATTTACATTGTCAAAAATTGTTGCGATATAAATTCAAAATACTTTATCTCGTCCTCTTAACTCAATTTCTTTTATCCCAAACAAAATTTCATAAAGAAATACCGAGAAGCGATGAAAAGGAATTGAAGGTGAAGATTTTCGGAAGCGCTGGGACATTTTATATTTCCCCGGGCGAAAGGGATAAAATTGCAATAATTGATGGACGCTCTGAAAAAGGGAAAACGATCGTTGATGTAAATTACTATGTTGAAGATGAAATCGGATATCTGGAATTTGAAACAAAAAGGGGGATTTTAAAAAATACCGATGATGAAAAGTGGTATATAAAACTATGCGATGATATCCCGACTTCGCTTGAAGTTGAATTTGGGGCAAGTTACGCAGTTATTGAATTGGGAGGTATGAGTGTGAAAAATTTAAAAATTTCAACAGGCGTGAGCAGTGCGAAGTTGAAGTTTACGCAACCCAACAAGATGATAATGCGAAAACTTGAGGTTGAAACCGGGGTTTCAGAGTTTGAAATTGAAAATCTCGGAAACGCAAAGTTTAGAAAGTTCAACTTCTCCGGAGGTATGGGCTCGTTTGACATTGACCTCTCTGGTGAGATTTTAGATGAGGCGGATTTGAAATTATCGCTTGGGCTTGGTGATCTTAACATTCGCATCCCCAGAGATATCGGCGCAGTTATATCAACATCATCCGGGCTTTTCTCACCGAAAAAATTTGATGATTTTTATAAGCGAGACGGCTCGTTCATAAGTTACAATTACAACGATGCAAAAAAGAAAATAAAACTCTTTATTGAGTCAGGGCTCGGCAGTATCAAAGTTAAATGGATTGATTGAGATGCACAAAAATTTTCCTGATGAAATTTTCAATCCTCTCTAAAACTCTTCCCTCATCTATGTCCCTTCTCTTGAATTTGTCAAATTCAACAACATCAAAACCGTTCGCTTTAAAAATTTTCAGGAACTTTTCAATGAAAGCATCCTCTTTAAAACCACCATAAGTTATGTAAAAAGCGACTTTGGGCTTCTTCGCATCCTTGAAGTTTGATCTCAAAAAATTAACAAACGAAGTAACCGGAGGGCAATTCAATGTCCACTTCGGAGTACCCAATACGATGATGTCATAAACATTGTTCAATTTAAATTTTTTCAACGGGAATGGGAGTTTCGGGACAAACGAAAGCAAGAGCCAGAAAATATACGGCAAATTTAGAATCGGCTGAATTTTAACGAGGTCAAATTCAACTTTAAACTTAGAAAAATTTTCACAAATCAAGCTCGCAACCTTCTCTGTTCGTCCCGTGTAAGAAAAATAAGCAACGAGAATTTTCATCAACTAAAAATTTTTAATAGCAATGTTGCAATAGACAAATATGTCGCTGTGCTTAAAATATCAGTTCCAGTTGAGACAAGTGGACCGACGGCGGTTGCAGGGTCCCTTTTCAGTTTTATAAGGACAAACGGTTCAATCGTCCCCATGATTGAGGAGAAAGTCATTGAAGCAGTACAACCTATAAAAACAGTTATCGGCAGTGTATACGAGTATTTAAAACCATAAACGAGTAAAGTTATCAAAGCAAGAACAAAACCATAAACAATTCCCATTATTGAGCCAGCAAGAGTTTCCTTGACGAGGACTTTATTTAAATCCGACATCTTTATACTTCCGGTTGCAAGCCCGCGAACGCAAATAGTTGACGCCTGTGTTCCAACATTTCCACCCATTGCAGCTATTAATGGCATATATGACGCAAGAGCAATTATCTGTTGAAGTGTTGGCTCAAAGTGTTTGACTATAAATGACACGAAAATCTCGCCTATATAGGTCAAAATCAACCAAGGCATCCTCAACCGAGCCGACTTCAAAGGTGAAAGCAGTGTCTCAATGTCCTCAAGTTGCGTACCAACCATCTTCGCAATATCCTCCGATGCTTCCTCGTGTATGACATCAATTATATCATCAACCGTAATTATACCAAGAAGTTTTCTGTATTTATCAACAACAGGTATGACCGTCAAATTGTACTTTTTCATCACCCTTGCGACTTCCTCTTGGTCGGTGTCAACATCAACGCTTATCACCTTTTCATCCATTATATCGCTTATCTTTCTCCTTGGGTCGGATAAAATCAAATCCTTCAACTGAACCACCCCAACTAAAACGCCTTTCTCGCTCGTCACATAAATTGAATAAATTGTTTCTTTATCTGGCGCGGTCATCCTCAAAAAATCAATCGCTTCCCCAACCGTCATACTCTCAACAACCGAAGCATATTCAGTCGTCATCAATCCACCGGCTGTCTCAGACGGATAAGCGGTCAAAATTTCAACTTCCCTTCTCGCTTCCTCGGTCATCAAAGCTTCATACTCTTGGCTCTTTTCAGTGGTCAACTCCTCAAAAAGGTCTGCTCTCTCATCCGGGGACATTTCGTTTAAAAGATATGCTTTGCTTTCGGCTGGCAGATGCTCAAGGATGTAAATTTGATCATCCTCATCAAGCTCGTCAAAAACATCAATCGCTTTCTCCTTCCGAACGAGATTAAATAGTTTAACCTTTTCCTCACCTTGAAGCTCAGATATTATCTCAGCGATATCAACGGGGTGTAAATCATCAAGTATATCTGCCAATTCCTCCGTCCTCTCCGCTTGTATCAACTCCCTTATATCCGGGATTAAAATCAACATTGTTTTCATCTTCAACTCCCCTTTACTTTTTCAAATTCATAAAATTTTATCTCTGGTATGAAATCAATTACGCCGTAGTAAAAAGCGTAGGTGAAAAATTCCTTCATCCCCGCTATCTCTCGCTCACCGAGTTCGTAAAACAAATTCTCCGTTAAATAACTTTTACAAAAATCAAAATCAACCCCATACCTTTGGCTTGCTTCATAAGAAATGGTATCAATGTTTTGTATCCCATAATCTTTCGCTTTCACCAAAGCAAACACATCCTCTTCACTTAAACTTTCCCTTCTCCCAACCCACAAAGCGTAAACAAAGGGCAATCCAGTGAGGTCATCCCATTCATCTCCAAGATCAAGGTATGATTCATAACCCGTTTTTTCAAAAAGCGCATGGTCGCCGATCAAAAGCGCAGCATCTGCCTCCAAGAGCATATCCGCAAGGTTTGGTCTCATAGCGATAAACTTCGGTTGAACATCATATTTTTCAGAAAGTATCACCCTTGCAAGAACGACCGATGTCATTGAGCTTATATCAACGGCTACAGTTTTTATATCTTTTAAATCCTTTCTGAAATAAAGCCGTATGCTATTCACAGCCCCATGCGATGCGATACAAACCCCTGGGACTATGCGATATTTAACTGAATACTTAGCATAGTGAATTGAAGGGACAAGCCCAGCGTTTATCTCTTTATTTAAAAGTTTGACCGCTATCTGCGATGGGATATCATATACAAGTTCAAAATTATGTGAGATTTTATCCTTTTCTATTGCGTAAATCAATGGCTTTGCATTTAGAAAATCAAATACGCCGAGTTTCTTTCGCATCTTTTCAACCCTTAATTGATTTTTAAGGCAAATTCAAAGGCAATTTAACATCCACCCTTTTGAAAAACTTTGAACCGAGCTTCAAATAACCCGAAAAAATATCCTCAACATTTTCATTTTTAATTAACCTTTCAACAAGCATAATGTGAAGTCGCTCAAAATTATATCCCATCCTCTCCGAGATCTGTAAAAGTCGCTTGATTTCTTTATTTTGAAACTTGCCATTCAAAATGAAATTGACCTCAATTTTACCAAGTTCGGTATAGATCAAACCCCTTTTATCGCCTGCTTGGGAAAAAATTTCTTCGGCTTTTGAAAATTTTTCCAAAGCTTGATCAAAATCATTTTTTATCTTCGCAAGTGTCCCTTCGCCCCAAAGCGTATAGGCATAATTTATTCTATCGCCTATTTTCTCATAATTTTTCGTCGCAAGGTCAAAATATTTCTCGGCAAGGTCAAAATCAAGAAACATCCTGCTTGCGTTCGCCAAACCACAATACGAATATGCGATTCCAAATTTATCTCTGAGGTCTCTCATAATAAGATTTGCCCTTGTATAAAAGTCAAGCGAGAGTTCAAAATTCCCCATCATCCTTGAGACACCGCCAAGCCCACAAAGCGTATACCCCATGCCATTCATATCAGGGATGCTTTCATAAATCATAAGCGCTTTTTTAAATGATTTAAAAGATTTTTTGAAGTATCCCATAAATCTAAATGTCCCGCCCAAAGCCCAATAGATATACGCTTGTCCTTCAATATCGTTTAGTTTTTTGTAGATTTTAAAAGCTTTTTTAAAACTTTCTATCGCATCCTCAAACTTACCGATCGTTCTGGAAGCCGTTCCCAATCCAGCCAATGCGTCCGCCTTAGCCCTTTCGTCAATTTTCTCGGCAATCTTCAAAGCCATCTTGTAATACTTTACAGCTAAAGCAAATTCACCAGCCAACCTCGCACAATGTCCCTCGTTCAAGCGTATATAAAAAATTTCTTCGCTATCAAGCGAATTTAAATCCAAAGATTCATCAACCTTTAAATAAACTTTCAAAGCGTCACCGAATTTGCTCTCTTTCTGCAAAAGTTTCGCTTGTTTGAGCAATTCCTTAATGCTCATCACTTTGCCTGACCAATTTTTTTAACAAGTAAAAACAATTTCTTTTTCATTTCATCTTTAGAAAGTTTCACCATTTGACCGTGACCGGGAAGAACCCACTCAAATTCAAAATTGAGCAATTTTTCAATTGATTCAATTTGCTTTTCCCACGAATACCAACATACACTTTTTGATGCACAAAGCGATTTTGTCTCTCTATCCCACCATATATGATCACCCGCAAAGAGAAATTTGTCCCTGTAAAGCAAAACACAATGACCCGCAGTATGTCCAGGTGTTGGAATGACAACAAAGTTTGCTTCAACCTCAACAGGCGAATCTCCATCAATCAAGATTTCCGCTCTTCTTACAGCAATGCTATCCCGTTTATGAATGATTATCTTGGCTCCGAAATGTATTGCGAAACTTTCAGCATCTGCAACATCATCCCTATGCGAAAGAAAAATATATTTTATCCCGCCCGACCTCTTAAACTTTTTCAAAAGATGCGAGGAAAATCTAGGAGAATCTATAAGCCAGTTTCCAGCGGGGGACTTTACAAAATAACTATTTGCCCCAAATGATTTATCAGAATTGAAACCGCAATAAAAAACTTCATCTTCAATAGGAATTGGGAAATCATCAATTATCTCTGAGACATTTAATTTATCTTTTGCTCCAATTGCACCGACTGGGCAAGATATCAGAGCGTAAATTGCTTTTTTCCTCGTAATTTCATCTTTCGGTTGGGAATGAACATATGAGTAGCTCCCCGAGCTTGCGAAGACCTCAGGGGCTAACTGACGGCATGCGTCACAATCTATACAAGTTGAATCAACAAAAAACTCGCCTTTGACATTTTCAGGTAAAATTTTTTTAACATTAGCCATGATTTAATATTCTGCGATGACATTGTAATAAGCGTCCCTTTCAACAGGGGTTCGTCCAGCATCCTTTATTAGTTTTATGATTTGATTTTTCGGAAGATACTGAGCCGTATCAGCTCCAGCCATGTGGTAAATCCTTTCTTCTCTGACAGTTCCGTCAAGGTCATCCACCCCAAAACATTGTGAAATTTGCGCGACTTTCACACCCGTTGATACCCAAAAACATTTTATATGAGGGAAGTTGTCAAGCATCAACCGCGCCACAGCGAAACTTTTAAGGTTTTGTAAACCTGTCGTCCATTCACCAGCAAATTTATTATTCTTCGGGTGATATGGCAAAGGTATAAAAGTTAAAAAGCCATTTGTTTCATCCTGAAGCTCGCGCAACTTTATCAAGTGAACAACCCTTTCCTCAATCGTTTCCATGTGACCGTAAAGCATCGTTGCGTTTGTTTTTATTCCAATTTTATGCGCCGTTCTATGAACCTCAAGCCATTCATCTGCTCCAATTTTATCGGGGAATAATCTTTGCCTGACCCTCTCGCTGAAAATCTCAGCCCCTCCTCCAGGCATTGTATCAAGCCCCGCTTCCTTTAACTCAGACAAAACCTCTTCATAACTTTTTCCAAACATCCTCGCAAAATAATCTATCTCCACCGCAGTGAATGCCTTTATATTTATCCGCGGATTAATCTCCTTTATACCTCGCATCATATCAACATAATACTCCCAAGGTAATTTTGGATCAAGCGAACCCACAATATGAACCTCAACTATCTCATCTTTCAATGGTCTTATTTTATCAAAAATCTGCTCAAGTGTGAATCTATACGCTCCCGCCTGCCCTTCTTTTCTGTAAAAGGAACAAAACTTGCAGTCAAGTTCACAAATGTTTGAATAATTTATGATATGATTTTTAACAAAATAAGTCCTGTTGCCGTTTAACTTTTCGCGGACCATATTCGCCAGATATCCAAGCATGAGAACATCATCAGTCCGATACAATCTGACTCCATCTTCAAAACTTAATCTTTCACCTTCAACGACTTTTTCAAAAATATCATAAAGCCCGGATTTTGCCAATCTCTCCTCGTAGGGCTGATATAGTTCAACCTTCATCAAGCAATCCTTTTTAATTTCAAAATCATTCTGATGTCTTCTGTCTAACCTGTTTTGAACTCATCTCACGCAGATAATAAAGCTTAGCTCTTCTCACAGAACCGCGCTTTTTAACTTCAATCTTCGCAATTGAAGGGGAATGTAACGGGAATATCCTTTCAACTCCTACCCCATCGCTTATCTTGCGAACCGTAAATGTTTCATTTAAACCGCTACCTCTCCTCGCAATAACTATACCCTCAAATTCCTGTATCCTCTCTTTCTCCCCTTCCACTACTCTGACATGAACCGAAACAGTATCGCCAGGTTTAAAGTCCGGTATGTCCGTTTTTAGATATTTTGACTCTACGAGTTTTACCTTATCCATTTTTATCATCTCCTTTAATTTTGTTTAACAAATCCTTTCTTCTTTTCAATGTTCTTTCAAGTGCCTTTTCATATCTCCATTTTCTAATTGCCTCGTGATTCCCGGAGAGCAAAACCTCCGGGACTTTCATGCCTCTATATTCAGCAGGTCTTGTATAATGTGGATGATCAAGTAATCCCGACTGAAAAGAGTCCGTCATCGCGGACTCAATGTCGTTTAAAACTCCCGGGATAAGCCGAATCGTCGCATCAATCACAACAAGAGCTGGAAGCTCACCACCAGTTAGAACATAATCTCCAATTGAAACTTCCCTTGTTACAAGTGCCTCTCTTACTCTTTCATCAACTCCTTTGTAATGCCCACAAAGAAGAATTATATTGTTAAGTTTTGAAAACTCATTTGCCATCTCTTGATTGAAAAGTTCACCATCTGGGGTCAGGAAAATTATCTCATCGTATTCCCTTTCACTTTTCAACTTCTCAATGCACTCAAAGATCGGCTCTGGTTTCAAAATCATCCCAGCACCACCGCCATAAGGATGATCGTCAATTTGCCTGTATTTGCCTATCCCATAATCATGCAAATCGTGGACATAAATCTCAACGATTCCTTTCTCCCTAGCTCTTTTAATTATGCTTGAGTTTAAAGGGCTTTCAAAAATCTGTGGAACTGCAGTTATAATGTCAATCCTCATACCACATCACCTCCTCACTCAATTAACCCTTCCATCGGTTCAATTATAACGACTTTTTTCTCAAGGTCAATCTTTTTAACAACATCGGCTATGGCTGGGATTAAAATCTCCTTCCCTTTTGATTCAACGACATAGACATCGTTTGCAGGAAGAAGCCAAACATCAGCTATAATCCCTATTTTCCTTCCATTTGTATCAAAAACCTTCAACCCGATCAAATCATGGACATAAAAAGAACCTTCGGGAAGAGGCATTAATTCTTCTTCAGGGATATAAATAAATTTTCCAGAGAACGATTCAGCGCTTGTTCTATCATTTACGCCTTTAAATTTCAATATGATATCTTCATCCCTTAAAAAAGCTCCGACAACCAAATGCTCATCAACCTCAACGGGATTATCTCCTACATAAACTCGCCTTAATTTCTTAAATCTTTCAACGAAATCAGTTATCGGTTTTACGCATACTTGCCCTTTGAGACCGTAAGGTCTCAAAATCTTCCCAATTATACACAAATCTCCCATACTATTTTTTCACGGGTCAGACCTGGGTTTAACATAAGGCATCTTGAACAACTCCTTCGGCGGATGCTTCCAGATGCGAATGAAATACTTAATCCCGTTGCGTATTAACCCTGTCTCATCAAATGTCTCAAAGCCGAACCTACCTTTTAAATATGGTCTCACTTCTTTTCTCAACCTTTCAATCTCTTTTTGATATTTCATCATCTCGTCAATCATTTTCCTGATTTCCACACTGTCAATATAAACAAATTCTCTCCATCTTAACGGATCTGGAAGCACGGTTTTAACGGTGTCATTTTCAGTGAAATTCAAACCGAGAAAGATAAAGATGGCGAAAACTTCGCCAAACATGGCTTTACTTATTGTAAAATTTCAAGAACTGCTCTTTTCCCTTCCTTCGCAGCGACGGCGCTTAACAAAACACGCATAGCATTTGCAGTTCGCCCTCTCCTTCCGATAATCTTTCCGACATCACCTTGCCCAACCTGTAATCTAAAAATCACCCGATCACTTCTGTCTTCCATCGTTATCTTGACATCCTCCGGCTTGTCCACAAGATGCTTAGCGATAAATTCAAGGAATTCACGCATTTTTTCAGCCCTCCGTACTGTTTCAGTTTATTTTATGGAGGGCGACATCACCAAGAAATTAACTTTCCTGAGATGCCACCTCTCCTTTTTCAGAACCCTCTTGTCCACCTTCTTTCTGCTTCTTTCTCAACTTTCTCCTCTGCTTCTTCTCTCTTTCTCTCTTTTCACGGTCAACCTGAAGTTGAAGCCACTTCTCATACTCAGCTTGTATAAACGCCTCATCCTTACCTTGCTTCATCAGTGACCACTTTAACCAAATCCCTTTTCTTCTTAAAAGTGCTTTGACAGTATCCGTCGGAATAGCTCCCTTTTTAAGCCAGTGAATCACCCTATCCTCTTTAACCTCAATTTGCATCGGGTCTGGTATTGGATTATACCAACCGACCGCTTCAATATACTTGCCATCTCGTGGCTCGCGAGAATCCGCAACAACTATCCTATAAAATGGCTGCTTCTTCTTCCCGAACCTCTGAAGTCTAATCTTAACAGCCAATTCCTTTCCTTAACTTTGTTTTTAAAATGAAATTTTAAGCCCTTTGAATTTACCACGATTTAACTGCTTAAGAAGTTTCTGCATTTCCTCAAATTGTCTCAACAATCTATTCACATCTTGAACAGTCGTCCCACTACCCATTGCTATTCTTCTCTTCCTACTTGCATTTATAATCTGTGGCTTACGTCTTTCCTCAGGTGTCATTGAATTGATTATCGCTTCAATTTTGATCAACTCTTTCTCATCAATATCAACGCTTCTCAAACTACTTCCTAATCCCGGGATCATACTTAAAATCTCCTTCAAAGGTCCCATCTTCCTTATCTCTCGTATTTGTTCCCTGAAGTCCTCAAGTGTAAACTGGTTTTTCTTTAATTTCTCCTCAAGTTTTTTCGCCTTTTCCTCGTCAACTTGTTTTTGTGCTTTTTCAACGAGTGTTATTATATCTCCCATTCCAAGAATTCTTGACGCCATCCTGTCGGGGTAAAACGGCTCAATCGCATCAAGTTTTTCCCCAGCGCTGACAAATTTTATTGGCTTTCCCGTCACTGCTTTTATTGAAAGTGCAGCGCCACCTCTTGCATCCCCGTCAAGCTTTGTCAAAACAACACCATCAAAATTTAATCTATCATTAAACTCTTTAGCGACATTAACCGCTTCTTGACCTGTCATCGCATCAACGACAAAAAGAATTTCATTCGGCTTAATTGCTTCCTTAACCATTTCAACTTCCCTCATCATCTCCTCATCAATGTGCATCCTACCAGCGGTGTCAACAATTACAACATCTCTATAATTTTTCTTTGCGAATTCTACCCCATTTTTCGCAATTTTAACCGCATCAAATTCCGAATCCATAGCAAAAACCGGAATTTGTATCTGCTCCCCAAGTTGTTTTAACTGCTCAACAGCAGCAGGACGATGAACATCGCCCGCTACAAGAAGAGGATGTCTTCCTTTGTGTTTTAGATGATTAGCAAGTTTTGCACAAAAAGTCGTTTTACCCGAGCCCTGCAATCCAACTACCATAATCACAGTTGGTGGAACAGGTGAAAATTTTATATCCGCACGAGTTGAACCCATCAAAGAAACAAGCTCATCGTAAATTATCTTTATCAACATCTGCCCGGGCGTTATGCTCTTTAAAACCTCTTGACCTATCGCTTTCTGTTGAACCCTGTCGGTAAAATCCTTCACAACTTTATAATTGACATCCGCCTCAAGAAGGACACGCCTTATATCCCTCATCGTTTCGGATATATTCGCCTCAGTGATGCGAGCTTGTCCACGGATCTTTTTAAAAAGCAATTCAAATTTTTCCGTTATCTCCTCAAACATCCCGAAATCGTATTGTTTTATAATGCTTTGCAAATTTACAAAAAATCAATCTCTTTTGCAATTTTACTCCTTCCCCGGGGAATACCTTATAACTTCCACTTTTTCAAGCGTTATTAGCGCACCACCACCAGATTTTTCAACCAACCTTTCTATTTCAGGTATAATTGACAAAATTTTCTCTTCGCTATCAACTATCTCTATTACAATTGGCAAATCCGCACTCAGGTCAAGCAAACTTAACTTATGGATTACACTCCCAGCACCATACCCTTCAATCCCCCTGATAACCGTTGCACCAGCAATCCCAAGCTCCCTTATCCTTTTAACTATGACCTCAAATAAAGGTTTACCCTCGTATCTGTCATCCTCACCGATGAAAATTCTCAAAAGCTTCCCAGTGCTTTCTACCTTCATCTTTGAAAATCTATTTTGTTATTAATTTCGCTATAACTCCACCGACATATGTCCCAGCGAGACAATTTAAAACTGTGTAAACAATGTTCGCAATCGCAGAAAGTCGTGCGCCTTGTTTTATCAGCTCAATGGTCTCATACGAAAAACTTGAAAATGTTGTAAAGCCACCCAACAAACCAATCGCTATAAAAGCCCTCCAATTTGAAGAAATGATGAAACCATTTTCAACCAATCCCATAAAAAATCCTATCAAAAAAGAACCTAAAACATTCACAACGAATGTGCCATAAGGGAAATCCGTCCCAAGCAATTTGTAAAAAAATGTTGATATTACATATCTTAACGCTGAACCGATAAATCCTCCCAATCCAGCAAGCAGAACTTTTATCATTATCTACCAGGATTTTGTTTTCAAAAATTCAAACTTCATCCCAACGGCTCTTTACATCTTTTTTACCTGAAAAATACTCCACCACAAATCTCCACGACCTCGCCTCAAATTCATTAATTGACTCACGCTTGCGGTAGTCATGCTTATCTATAAAACTTGTAAGTGCCTTCAAAATTTTTTCAAGCTTCTCTATTTGCATCTTCAAAAAGAAATCAAACTCATCCAACGCATTAAACCTCAAACAATTCTCCAACAACATAACAAAATGCCCCCTACATAAAATTACAGCATCCCGCCCGTATAACTCTCTAAATTCTTTTTCATTTGAACGAGCACGGAAATCGTCAATATACAAACTTTCGGTCATCCTCTCCTGAAAACAAGCAGGACACTCACCCCTCGGTTTGAAGTTTTCAACAAATTTACCTTTCTTTAATGACCTCTTAACGGGAAATTTTTTCCTCTCCGAAATAAATATCTTTTCCAAGTCCTTCAACCTTCCGATTTCATCAGAAGTTATGGTCTCGTATAGGATTGCAATTTTAAGTCCGTCATCATTTAGACGCTCACGAATTTTCGTCGCCAAATAAGCATGTCTTTGACAAAAGCCAAAGGACTTGTGCAACTTTTCCCTCAAACTCACATCAAGAACATATTCATAAAGCAAGTTTTCAAGATAATGCTCGGTGGAAGTTTTAATAATTGAACATATCGGACAACCTTCTGTGTTAAGCGCCTTTTCAATTTTTATCCATAAAATATCCCTCGTATTTCCTTCCTGCATGGCAAATTGATACTTGTTTTTAAATAAAAAACTCCTACTTTCAGCCCTTGACGGACCAAAAGTAGGAGTCATCAGTTCCGAAATCATCGGAACGGTTTAGAGCGGACTCCATCGCTCAGTGAAAATTTAATCAAAACAACTATCACTTCAAAATTTTCGTTTTATCAAAAAACTTAACATTGATTAAATCAATCTCTGGGATTAAATTTATCAAAAAAATCAAGCACAAATGAAAATCGCCTACTTTGACGCTTTCTCAGGGATAAGCGGTGACATGACAATAGCAGGTTTTTTAAACGCTGGACTTGATGAAAATGAATTCCTCACAGAACTATCAAAACTTAAACTGAGCGGATTTGAAATTGAAATTAAAAAGGTAATAAGAAATGGTATAACAGCAACGAAGTTTGATGTCATCGTTAAAGAGAAACAAAAAGAACATAGACACCTTTCAGATATATTTGAGATAATTGACGCAAGCGATCTGTCCGAATTCGTAAAACAGACATCAAAAAAAATTTTCACAAACATTGCGCAAGCTGAGGCAAAAATTCACAACACGACAGTTGAAGAAGTGCACTTCCATGAGGTTGGCGCGATTGATTCTATCATTGATATAGTTGGAACTACAATTTGCATAGAAAAACTTAAAATTGAAAAAATTTTCGCATCCAAAATCCCGCTTGGTTCAGGTTCATTTACTCAAACACAGCACGGGAAAATGCCAATACCTTCACCAGCAACACTTGAACTATTAAAAAATTTCCCCGTCACCTTAACTGATATACCGTTTGAGCTGACAACACCAACTGGCGCTTCAATAATTGCAACCCTTGCTGAATATGGTCTTGAAAAAGAAACGATAAAAATTAACTCTGTTGGTTATGGTGCTGGAAATTTTGACATCCCAAATCAGCCCGATCTTTTAAGGATAATTATCGGTGAAATACCGCAAAAATTCAACGAAGAAAAACTCCTGCTCGTAGAAACGAACATTGACGACATGAACCCCGAAATTTATCCGTATGTAATTGAAAAACTTTTACACTTTGGAGCAAACGATGCGTATCTTGTCCCCGTCATAATGAAAAAAGGACGCCCGGGGATTTTGTTGTCAACGCTTGTCAATGAGACAAAACTTGACGATATTCTAAAAGTCATCTTCACTCAAACAACAACACTTGGCGTAAGAATCCTTGAAATAAGACGAAAGAAATTGAAAAGGGAACAAAAAGAAATTGATACGCCCTTTGGAAAGGTAAAATTCAAAATCGCAATAATTGAAAATTCCGAACGCCTCGTCCCCGAGTTTGAAGAATGTAAAAGAATAGCCGAGGAAAAGAATATCCCGCTAATTCAAGTATATAAAATTCTTGAGGCGATCGCAAACAAATAAAATTAAAAAATCCCGCGATGGGCAATTTTTATGTCAATGTCGCACTTCCCGTCCCGATAAATAAACTTTTTACTTACATTGTCCCGGATGACTTGAAAAGTGATGTCGCCATCGGAAAAAGAGTTATAGTTCCATTCGGAAAACAAGAACTCACTGGCATAATTGTAGAGGTCTCAAACGAATCAGCTTGGCACAAACTGAAAGAGATAAAAGATGTGCTTGACCCAAAGCCGATATTTTCGGACGAAATGTTAAGATTAACGAGATGGATTTCGGATTACTATTTCTCAAGTTGGGGCGAGGTTTTGAAAAGCGCTCTACCCTACGGGACGATACTTGAAGGAAAAAGAACAGTTAAGCTTATCCGTGAGGTTGATCAAGAAACGCTATCACAGATGGAAAAAACAGCCCCTAAAAAAGCCGAACTCCTGAAATTTCTCATCTCCCGAAAAAAACAAACTATAACCATAAAATCGCTTAAAAATACGCTCAAACTAAGGAACATTTATTCGCTTTTAAATTCACTTGAATCGCTTGGATACATTGAAATAGAAAACCGTTTACCCGAACAAAAAGCGAAGGTGAAAATTGAAAAGTTCGTATCAATTGCGGAATCTTACAGGGAAAATCTAAACAAGCTAACCGCTCAAATAAACGAACTTGAAAAAAAATCCCCAAAACAAGTTGATATTTTGTTGTTCTTGCTTGACCAGTTAAAAAAGGGGAAATTTGAGACTGCACTTTCCGAACTATTGAAAAAGACCGAAGCCACAGCACAAACGGCAAAAAAACTTGAAGAAAAAGGGATAATCAAAATTACATTGAAGGAAACGATAAGAAAATTTGAATATGAGTTTGAAGAACCCGATAAAAAAATCGTCCTCAACGAACATCAAAAAAATGCGCTCGCCGAAATAAAGAAAGCAATTGAAAACGGCAAGTTCAAAACTTTCCTTCTATACGGCGTAACTGGAAGCGGAAAAACACAGGTTTATATTGAAGCCATAAAAGAAATAATTAAACTTGGCAAGTCAGCGATTGTCCTCGTCCCAGAAATTTCTCTAACACCACAAATCGTCAACAGGTTTAAAAAGAATTTCGGCGATATCGTCGGCGTATTACACAGCAGAATGTCGCTTGGGGAAAGATACGACACATGGAGGATGGCACGGGAGGGAAATTACAAAATTATAATCGGTCCGAGGTCTGCGATTTTCGCTCCACTTGAAAGAATTGGTTTAATCGTCGTTGATGAGGAACAAGAAAGCTCTTACAAGCAATTTGACAATCCACCAAGATACAATGCAAGAGATGTAGCAATTATGCGAGCAAGATTAAACAACGCCGTTGCGATACTTGGCTCTGCAACCCCTTCGCTTGAGTCATACTACAACGCAAAAATTGGAAAATATCAACTTCTAACTTTACCCGAGCGAGTTGATAACGCAAAACTCCCCAAAATTGAAATCATTGATATGATAAAGGAAAGAAAAGAAAACAATAAAACATCAATATCTTCACTTCTGAGCTCAAAAATAAATGACAGATTGAACAAGGGCGAGGGGATTATAATTTTCCAAAACAGGCGGGGATACTCAACTTATATTGAATGTCAGGACTGCGGTTATGTTGAAATGTGCGATAATTGCAGTGTTACATTAATTTTTCACAAGGCACATAATCATTTGAGATGTCATTACTGTGGTTCAGTTAAATCGGTCCCAGAAAGATGTCACAGATGCAACGGTATAAAATTGAAATTAAAGGGTGTAGGAACTCAAAAAGTTGAAGACGAGATAAAAACTCTTTTCCCATCGGCAAAAATCATAAGAATGGACCTTGACACAACAGCTGGGAAAAAATCCTACGATAAAATCATGAAAAAATTCGCAAATGCTGAAGCTGATATCCTACTTGGAACTCAAATGGTTGCGAAAGGTCTTGATTTCTCAAGGGTGACACTTGTTGGCGTCATATCAGCGGATATACCGATGCTTATCCCGGACTTTAGATCAAGCGAGAGGACATTCCAACTTTTAACGCAAGTTTCAGGTCGTGCAGGTAGAAGTGAAAAAGAAGGCGAAGTAATAATTCAAACTTTTCAACCACAACACTACATCTTCAATTATGTCGTTAATCACCAGATACTTGAATTTTACGAAAGTGAGTTGAAGATAAGAAGGGACTTAAATTATCCGCCATTTACACGCTTAATTTTAATTGAATTTAAAGGCGAAAACGAAAAAAATGTTGAATCATCCGCAGATGAATTTTCAAACGAGCTAAGGGCAAATCTACCCCAAGGCGTGCACCTATTGGGACCATCCCCAGCAGCAATACCAAAGATAAAGCGAAACTACAGGTATCACATAATAATAAAAGTCCCAAAACAAATTGATAAAAACGGCGCTGAACTTGCAAAAATAATCTGGCAGTTGAAAGAAAAGTACGAAACAAAATTAAATTCAAAAGGTGTAAAACTAATAATTGATGTTGACCCACAAAATACGATATAAAATCATTTTGTCTTTGCTTATATCAAGCTTGCTCATCGCTCAAGTGAAAATTCAAATTCATGGAAATGCAAGCATAGAAGATGCGGTTTTGATCGCAACTGTAAGGGAAGCTCTAAGGCAGAACTTTGTCTCAAACGAGGAAATTGAAAAAGTGAAAGAGGGAATTTTAAACATTTACATTGAAAACGGTTTTTACTACGCAAGAATTGACTCAATTAAAATTGACCCTGAAAAGGTTGAAATTTTCATAAATGAAGGTAAACAAGCAAGGGTTGGCGAATTTGAAATCTACGGAAATAAAACACTTAAAACAGAAGAAGTTATGGAACTTCTTGGGCTCAAACGAGGTGATGTTTTCTATCCCGCTGCTTTAAAAAGTGGAATAAATAAAATCCTTGATAGATACGCTAACATCGGGTATCCACTCGCTCAAATAGAAATTGAAAACTTTTCGCTTGAAGAAAATGGCGATGTGAAGCTTAAAATCAAGATTGATGAAGGGAAAATTGTAAAAATAAATGATGTTAAAATCGTCGGGAATAACCTAACGAAGGAAAACTTAATCATCAAAGAAGCAAGGTTCAAAAAAGGTGAAATTTACAGCGATCGGAAATTCAAGCAGATCAAAAAAAGGTTGATGAAACTCGGTATATTTGAGAGTGTTTCCGACCCGGAGATTTTTTTCAATGATACAACATCGGGGATCTTGATAAAGGTAAGCGAGGGAAGGATGAACTCATTTGACGGTGTGATCGGCTACATGCCTGAAGGAGCTAATGCAGGGGGATATTTGGTTGGCTATATAAACATTTTTTTAAAGAATCTCTTCGGTACGGGAAGGAAGTTCGGTGCAAGATGGAATTCGGAGAACAAATACACCCAAGAATTTGAGATAAGATATTATGAACCCTACATATTTAATTTTCCACTTGGGACTGAATTTTTCTTTCATCAACGGAAACAGGATTCAACCTATGTGGTGAGAAAACCACAGCTTACTGCAGAACTTGAACTCACAAGTTGGGAAAATGTCTCGGAAATTTTTAAGGTCTTTTTCCAAATTTCACAAACTTCAATTATCCCAACCGCAACAGAATATCTACCTTTTAAAATAGACGAAAGCAAAACTTTAAATTTCGGCTTTGGTATCCTTTACGATTCCCGTGACGAAATAAATCTTCCAAAAACCGGCATTTTTTTCAAAAGTTTTTATGAGTTGGGGGATAAGAAAACTTCAACTGCAAGGTTGAAAAGGAACAGGTTCAACATAGAAATTGAATTTTACTTTGACTTTCACAAAACTTTAAAAAGCGTTTTCGTCCCGAAATTAAATTTTTGGCTGATCTCTGGAGACAGAATTGATGAGGGGGATGCTTTCAGATTCGGCGGGATGAAAACTTTAAGGGGATACAGAGAAAGGGAATTCATCGCAACGAGAGCTTTTTGGGCGAATTTTGAAAATAGATTCGGCTTAAGCTCTGACTTCATCCTATTCCCATTTTTTGATATCGCTTATATCTATCGCCCTGTGCTTCCGCCAAGATTAAACTCGTCATCTGAGTCGCTCCTTTATGGATATGGTCTTGGGTTGAAAATTTTCTCAAAAATTGGATGGCTTAATTTAATATACGCCCTCGGCAAGGGTGACTCATTTAAAACAGGGAAAATACATATTGGGGTTGAAAGTGAATTTTAAAAAATTAACAGCAATCATAAAAATAACCAGACCGTCAAATGTTTTTATAACTTTCCTTACTATATTCGCAAGCGTTTTAATTTTTTCAAACGGTGATGAAAAACTTTTAAAAATCTCAATTATAGGTGGCATCGTTGGCGCATTAATTGACGCAGGCGGTAACATAATCAATGACTTCTTTGATGTTGAAATAGACAAGATAAATAAACCGAAACGACCAATCCCTTCAGGATTGATAAGTAGGAAACTCGCCCTTTACCTTTACATTTTTACAACTTCCCTCGGGGTAATTCTATCTAACTTTCTCGGCTTGCTCCCATTTTTAATTTCGCTATCATCGTCAATTCTGATTTTTCTGTATAGTTTCAGGTTAAAACGAATTCCACTATTTGGGAATTTCATCGTTGCCCTCCTGACAGGGCTTGCATTCATATTTGCCGGGAGCATCGCGAAAAATATAAAAGAAGCCATCATACCGATGGTATTCGCACTCTTGATCAACTTCGCAAGGGAAATAATAAAAGACATTGAAGATATTGAAGGAGATATGAAGGTGGGTTTAAATACTTTTCCGATAAAAGCTGGCATAAAAAAATCCATAATGCTTTCCTCTCTTACTCTGGCGATTTTAATTTTGCTAACGCCTCTTCCATATATGCTCGGATTTTACAATAAACACTTTATTCTGATAGTTTCTGTCGTTGACCTCGGCTTAATCTATATTGTCATATCGTTATTTAAAGATCAAACCAAGATAAACTTGAATAGATTGAGCAATATACTTAAATTTGAAATGATTTTAGGACTTTTAGCAATTTACTTTGGCAGTTTATGATACAAACAAAGGAAGAAGATATGAAGCGAATTGAAAATGAGTTCTACGATCAAGGTTATGAAGTTATAGCTGGAATTGATGAAGCTGGTTGCGGACCGCTTGCTGGACCTGTGGTCGCCTGTGTGGTAATTTTGCCGAGAGATTATTTCAATCCGCTGATTTATGACTCAAAGATGCTTCACCCTTCAACCAGGAAGAAGATATTTCAAGAAATTTTAAACAACGCAATTGAAATTGGAGTGGGGATTTGCTCAAACGAGGAGATAGATAAACTGAACATAAGAAACGCAACGAGAAAGGCAATGGAAAGAGCGCTTGAAGACATTGAAATTCAACCCGATGTGGTCTTAATAGATGGAAATGTTTTTGACACGAATTACAATATGCTAAACAGCAACGGCAAGAGAGTTATCTTCAAAAACATTATAAAAGGCGATAGGAGATCAATTACGATAGCTTCAGCGTCAATTGTCGCAAAAGTTTTTAGAGATGAGATTATGTCCGAATATGAGAAGCTTTATCCAAACTTTAAATTTTCAAAGCACAAGGGTTATCCCACCAAAGAGCACATCCAGGAGTTAAGAAAATTCGGACCCACAGAAATCCACAGAAAAACATTTAAGCAGGTGAAACAATTAAGGATTGATGAACTTTTCCTCAAACTCTTCTAACTTTTGATATGAAGAAGGACAAAGGGAAAATTGGCGAAGATATAGCTGTAAAGTTTCTTTCACGAAAGGGTTACAAAATTTTAAAAAGAAATTACAGATACGGACACGGTGAGATTGATATAATAGCGATGGATAAAGATGTTTTGATATTCGTTGAGGTGAGGGTGAAATTTTCAGACAAATTCGGCTCCCCGGAAGATTCCGTAACGATTAAAAAAAGGGAGCAACTTAAAAAAATCGCAAGCGCATTTATACAGATGAACGAGGTGAATTTCTCTGAGTGCAGGTTTGATGTAATTGGAATAACATTTAAAGATGGAAAGTTTAACATAAACCATATTGTAAATGCATTCCAATAAAACAAACTCGGAGGTGTTTAAATGAACATAGCGGTTGCGATGCTTCTTTCAATCGCGGGTCTTACAATTGGATTTTTCACTTGGGGCAAATATGTGGCACGCAAATCCGGCGTAAATCCAAATTTACCTACCCCAGCTGTTAGGATAAACGACGGGGTTGATTATGTGCCAACGAAACCGATCATACTTTTGGGACATCATTATGCTTCAATAGCTGCTGCTGGTCCAATAATCGGACCGATTCTTGCATTAATTTATGGATTCGTTCCCGCTTGGTTATGGTTGATGCTTGGGGTTATTTTCGTAGGTGCGGTTCACGATTTCTCAGCTCTTTTTGTAAGTGTTAGAGAAAACGGTCGCTCAATCGCTCACATAGCAAAGAAAACGCTTGGGAATACTGGATTTGCACTTTTCTTATCATTTGCGATTTTACTGATAATGCTCGTAAACGCTGCTTTCCTACAACTTACCGCGATCGCTTTGACCTCAACTTATCCGATCTCAAAGCTTGGGCTTCCCCCCGACCAAACGCTTTTGAAAACTACAATTGTGAAAGGTGAAATATACGGCAAAATCGGAGGGATAGCTTCAACATCGGTAATAATCATAACTATATTTGCACCGCTTGTTGGTTATCTTCTCTATAAAAAGCACATCAAGACATACATCGCAAGTTTAATCGCACTTTCCATAGTGTTAATTTCAGTTATGATCGGATTAGAATTCCCAGTATCGTTAAACCCTCAAATCTGGATGGTTATAATTTTAGTTTATTCATTTATTGCGTCTTGGATTCCTGTCTGGATAATTTTACAACCCCGTGATTTTACAAATGTTCATTTTCTTTATATTGGATTAGCAATGATGGTCCTTGGGTTAATTGGAAGCGGTTTTGCAGGGATTAAAATCCAAGCCCCAGCTTTTAATATAAATTCACTTTCAATGGAAGCCCTCGGACCCATTTGGCCATTTCTTTTTGTTACGATTGCTTGCGGAGCTGTATCTGGTGCACATTCTCTTATAGCAACAGGGACAACATCAAAGCAACTTTCAAACGAAAAATATGCCCATTTGATTGGATATGGAGCGATGCTCCTTGAATCGCTCTTAGGAATTTCAGTTCTTTTGGTCATGCTTTCAGCTGTTGACTTTGAACATTATAAAGAGCTTGTTTGGCCAGTTGAAAACGGTCATTTAAAACAAGGTAACGCTCCGCTTGCCTTTGCCGTCAGCGTCGGTAAAACACTTAACAACGGACTTGGGATACCGATATACTTTGGAACTATATTTGGAATTCTTATGCTTGAAGGATTCCTTATTACAACAATTGACACTTTGTTCAGATTGATGAGATATTTCTTTGAAGAACTTTGGAATGTCCTCTTTGTAAAGAAACCGGCGTTCCTTGAATCAAGGATGTTTAACGCCCTCCTTGGAATAATTTTAACTGCGATTTTATCATTCACAAACGGATATCAAAAAATTTGGCCTATATTTGGCTCCGCAAATCAACTTCTCGCTGCACTTACACTTGTTGCTGTCACAGCTTGGTTTGCGCAAAAGTCAATCAAAGCTTATTTTGCTGCTATCCCAGCTGGATTTATGATCATAACGACTATGGCTTCGCTTTCAATTCTGCTCAAAAGATATATTGAATCAAGGAATTTAACACTTACGATAACCGACATCCTTTTGCTTTCGCTCGCATCAGGGGTTATCGTTTTGACATTCAAATACTTTTTCAAATTAAGGGCTGAATTATCAAAGCAAAAAATCGTTGAACCGATAAAATGATTATGCCGGGATTTGAACTACGAATGTAGTTCCTTTGCCAATCTCACTTGAAACACTGATCTTTCCTTTGAGTAGGTCTATCATTGATTTAGTGAGGGCAAGACCAAGCCCGGTGCCTGTAGGATTAAGTTCAAGCGCATGGCGTCCGCGATAAAATCTATCAAAGATATAAGGTAGATCATCCGCACCGATGCCAATGCCAGTGTCACTTATAGAGATTTTCAACCATTCCTCTACCTTTTCACACTTTATCTCAACACTTCCGCCTTTCTCAGTATATTCTATCGCATTGTCAAGGATATTTCTCAAGGCATCAAAAAGTATGTTTTCATCCGTTTTTGATATTAAAACGGAATCACAATTGAATTTGACCTTGATGTTCTTCCTTTTTGCTTTATGATTCAATGTCAAAATAACTTCACGAATTAATTCTGGTATATTCACCTCGCGCAGATTAACACTTATTACGCCAGCTTCTGCCTTCGCAAGATAAAGCATTGACTTTATTATGTCAATTGACCTATTGACTTGCTTATAAACAACATTTAATGTCTGAATGTAATCCTTCACCTTTCTTCTCTTCATCAAAGAAATCTCAATCTCATCTTTCATCACGGTCAATGGAGTTAAAAGCTCATGCGAAACATCGTATGTGAACTGCGCGATTTGCTTGAATGACCTTTCCAATCTCTCAAGCAATTTGTTAAGTGAATTAACAAGTTTAATTATTTCATCTGGCGGGTTATTCTGTTTGACACTTATTCTCTCTGTAAGATTTTCGGCATTTATTTTATCAGCTTTGTCAATTATTTGTTCAAGCGGACTTATGAACCTTGAAACTATCGCACCACCCCCATAAGATACGATTATGATTGCAAGCAACAGAGCTAAAACAAGAGAGGTTCTCAAAAGCCCCATCGCCGTCTGAACCGACCCCTCAAACTTTGACATCTCAATAATACCAAACAAACCATTTTCATTTCTTATCGGAAGATAAAAAATCCGCAACCTTTTGCCTTCAATTTCAATCTCCCTCACGCCTTCAACATCCGCTCTATCAGGATTTGGAATTACAAAATTCGCCCTCTTTAAGTTTTCTGAAATTGCAACGAGATTTAAGTTTCTATCAAATACCCTGAAAAAGACCGATGCATCATTTAAATAAAAATGCTCTGGTTCGTTAAACTCAACTGAATCTGAGATAAAAATCCCACCTGATCTGATCATAACCTTTTCTGCGAACTCAACTGCTTCCCTATTCAATGCTACATCAATTTCGCGATGAAGCGAGCGATCAAGATAAAAATAAATCCCGACTTCAATTAATATAAAAGCCAAAATGAAAACAATTGAATACCAAAATACAATTCTAAATTTCAGCGACCTATAGTTTATCATTTTTATCCCCTCCCGTCTTCAGCTTTTAAAACATATCCAACGCCACGAACTGTGTGAATCAATTTTTTACTAAATCCATAATCAATCTTCTTGCGCAAATAATTGATGTAGACATCAACATAATTTGTCCCTCTATCAAAGTTAATCCCCCAGACATTTTCAGCGATTTCCATTCGTGTGACAACCCTTCCCTGATTTACCAACAGGAAATAAAGCAAGTCATATTCCCTCGGCGTCAGATAAATCTTTTTACCCCCTCTCGTGACGGTCCTACTTGAGGGATTTAAAATTAAATCCTCAACCTGAATTATACTTGAACCAGACCTTGACCTTCTTGTTAGAGCGCGAATGCGAGCGAGTAGTTCGGAAAATGAAAACGGCTTTGTCAGATAATCGTCAGCACCAGCATCAAGACATTGAACTTTCATCTCAACAGAATCTACAACGGTAAGCATTAAAATTGGCGTGTTAACTTTGTTTCTCCTTATCTCACGACAAACCTCAAGCCCATTTAACTTCGGCAACCTGTAATCAAGAATTATGCAATCATATTCACCAGTTACAGCAAGCGAAACGCCCGACTCCCCATCATAAACAACATCAACATTGTAACCGGCTTCCTTCAGTCCTTTCTTCAATGTCCTTGTTAGCTCCTTTTCATCCTCAATCAAAAGAATCTTCATATTCAAACTTTTAACTTCTATTTTTGTTTCATTTCAAAAATAATCTTGCTGAAAATCATAATCAAGTTTTTGCGCAAAAATTAATAAATTCTAATCCCATTTTAATTCAATTTTAATCTCGCGCAATTTAAATTTAAATAAAAAAGGTTACAGGATATGCCGATACATCCAATGATAGTTCATTTTCCAATAGCGCTATTTTCAACTTTTGTTTTACTTGAGGTCCTTTGGTTTATATTCAAGAAGGATTGGTTAAAGAATTCATCCATTTTAACGCTTTTTATCGGGTTGCTCTCTGTCATTCCAGCTCTCTTATCCGGGGAGGCATCTGCAGAAGCAATTGAAAACATGCAACAAGTCGCAGAGCTGGTTGAATCCCATGAGACATTCGCAAAATTAACCGGTCTGACTTTCCTGCTCGTTTTGATAATCAAGGTTGTTCTGATCAGGACAGGAAAGCTTAACCTCAAAACGAACTTAATCCCATTCATCCTTTCACTTGTAGGGATTTACTTTTTAATTCAGACAGGTTTAAGAGGTGGCGAACTTGTCTATAAACATGGCGCTGGGATACTCTTTTAAAAACAAAAATTATCAAAAAATGAAAATCAAAATTTCTCTATTTTTGTCTCTTTTGTGCCCCTTGTTTCTTCTTGCACAGGAAGACACAACTCAACAAGCGATTGATTTTGAAGTTATCAAAACGATGAACGGTCGCCAAATTTACGAAACTTTTTGCGCAAAATGTCACGGCATTGATGGAAAGGGGAATATACCCGAAGAAATAAAACAAAATTGGGATGTCCCACCGCCCGACTTTACAGACGGATATTTTAACACAAGAGAGCCAAGAAAAGATTGGTATGCGGTTATAAAATATGGCGGACCCGTTCGCGGTCTTTCGCAAACGATGCCTGCATTCGGCGATGTTTTCTCCGATGAGCAAATATATGATGTGATTGAACATATAAAATCATTCGTTGATCAAAAGAAATATCCCCAAGGTGAGCTTAACTTCATAAGAGCTCACTATGTAACGAAAGCATATGTTGAACAGGAAGCTTTACTAATACCGACCTATACTTATAAATTTGAAAATGGACACAATGTCAGCGATACAAAAGTACTTCTCTACTATGCGAACAGATTCGCAACGAGATTTCAATATGAAGTCAAACTCCCTGTTCAAAATTTAAAGTCCTGTGTTCAGAATACAACCGGTATAGGCGATCTTGAACTTGGACTCAAATACGCATTTTACGACAATTATAAAAACTTATCAATTTTGACAGCAGGATTTGAATTTTCCCTTCCAACTGGAAGTGAAGCCAAAGGATTTGGCAAGGGAACAGTTGTCCTTGTCCCATACATAGCTGGAGCGAAGGGCATAGGTGAAAAGATTGAGCTTCAGGGAAGTGTTAAAATTGAAGCACCAGTGAACAAAAGCAAGGGAAATCCAGAATTAATTTATGCGATTTCATCAACATTGATACTTCCCGAAGGAAGACGAGGAATTTTCCCTGGAGTGGAGCTCCTTGGGACGAAAAATCTCGGCTCAAGCGAGCATACAATATCACTTGTTCCGAAAATTTATATAGCCCTGACAAGACGCGGTCACCTTGCAATTTCTATAGGAAGGGAAATCCCAATTTATGGCGGAACGCCATTTAAATACAGATATGTCGGATTCATATTGTGGGATTATATAGATGGTAGTATTTTCAGCGGTTGGTAAAAATACAGGGCGGGGATTTCATCCCCGCCAATTTTTATAACTTCGCAAGTTCCGATTTCAAGTATTCAATCGGTTTAACAGGGGTTGGGTCAACATTGTTTAAAATGGCAAGATAAAAACTCACCCAATCGCCAAGATAAATTTGCGAAAATATCCTCGCAAGTAAAGATTTCCCCTCGGAAAATATATTCAAAACCTCACCCGCATAAGGTCTCATCAATTCATCTGTTATCTCAATCCTATACTTAACCCTTTCGTATTCACCATCATCTCGCAAAATTATTACACTTATCTTGCTCATAATCTCCTTGAAATTTCCACCAACTTCCCCAGACCACCCAACTATTTCATTATGGTTCATCTCTGGGAAGAAATTAAAATGCGCGAGCATTTTAGCATTTTCTTCAATTTGACAAGCCCACCTCATAGCGACAGCATCAAATTTCCCAGATGCATAAATAAAAGGCAAAGAACCAACGACACGAAGTGCAATTTTATAAGCGATGTTTTCTTCATGTTCTGGATTTGAGTAAATCCTTGACTTTTCCTCAATTAGCTTTATCGTCTCGTTTATTTCTCTTTTTTTGCTTTTTATCAAACCAAGCTTTGTAAATAAAACAAGAAGCGGGAAAAATGAATACCCAAGAGCAGCTCTTGGTGGATAACCAGAAGGTATTTTTATGACTGGATGTTTTTTCTTCAAAGCCATCTTTTCAATTTCGCCGTTTGAAGTTATACAAAATATATTCGCCCTCTTTTTAACACCATCTTTAAACGCCGAGATCGTTTCTTCTGTGTTCCCTGAATAACTTGAGACGACCAAAAGTGTTTTATCATCAACGAACTTTGGCAAAAAATAATCCCTGTTCACAATTATCGGAACTTTTGTCTCATCCGAAAGATAAGAGCGGAGCAAGTCCCCAGCTATTGCTGAGCCACCAAGTCCTGTGAGGACAATTTTGTTAATTTTTTTAGCCGAGAACTTCGGGTTGAAATTTTCTCCAATTGAAACCGCATCCTTTATCTGTTCGTGAAAATTCGCAATTTTAGAGAACATATCCGAATGGTCATACTTTTTAATGTCATCAAGTTTTAGCATTTTCCCTCCATTTGATTTTAAATTTCAATTTCTGGGATTATCCCTTTTAGTTCCTTCATTAAAAAGTTCTTTACTTCATCTTGTGTTTTGAAAACGAGAGCGCGCTTACTTATCCTTTTTGCATCCTTGAATTTAATCGTTTTTATTATCCGCTTTATCTCAGGTATCATCTTTGGAGCAACGCTTAACTCATCAAGCCCAAACCCGACGAGAAGAACTGTCGCAAATGGATCAGCAGCCATTTCACCACAAACGGAAACAGGTATTTTCGCCCGTTGTGCAGATTCAACAACGAATTGTATCAACCTTAATACAGCAGGATGAAATTCCTGAAAAATTTTCGCAACCGTTTCATTTCCCCTATCAACCGCAAGCGTATATTGAACTAAATCATTGGTTCCTATACTAAAGAAATCAACTTCCCGTGCGATTTCCTTCGCCATCAAAGCAGAAGAAGGTGTTTCAATCATAACCCCAACTTTTATATTTTCGTCAAAAGGTATATTTTTTTCCTTAAGCTGTGCCTTTGCCATATCAATATATTTTTTCGCCTCTCTTACCTCATCAATACTTGACACCATCGGAAACATGACCCACACATTTTTCTTCACACTTGCTCTTAAAATCGCCCTCAATTGAGATAATAAAATTTCCGGCTTATCAAGCCCAATTCTAATACCACGCCAACCGAGAAAAGGATTTTCTTCCCTATGATAATCTCTAAAAATTTTATCACCCCCAACATCAAAAGTCCTTATGACAACTTTATAAGGGTAAACTTTTTCAGCAACTTTAAGATACTCTTCAAACTGCTCATCTTCTTCGGGGATAGTCCCATTGCTTATGATATATTCAGTTCTGAACAAACCAACCCCTTCAGCTCCGCTTTCAAGCGCTTCATTCACCTCTTCGGGAAATTCAATGTTTGCAAGAATTGTTATCTTTCTACCGTCAATAGTAACTGCTGGAACGAATTTAAAATCCTCAAGTTTACGCTCAAACTCAGCTATTCGTTTTATTTTGTTTTGATATTCTTCAACGACATCTTGTTCTGGGTTGATTATCAAAATTCCTTTGTAACCGTCAAGTATAACGAGGTCACCGGTTTTTATAGATTTCGTCGCCTCTTTTAAGCCAACCACAGCGGGTATTTTAAGTGCCCTCGCAAGTATCGCTGTGTGAGAGGTCATACCACCAAGATCGGTGGCATAACCTAAAACTTGATTTCGGCTGAATAGAATTGTATCAGCGGGGGTAAGGTTTTCCGCAACCACGATCCTTGATGTATCAAACCTTGAAAGCCACTTCTGCTGTTGAATGTTCCTTATCACCCTGTTTTTCAAATCCTCAAGGTCGTGCGCCCTTTCCTTGAGATAATCATCCCCGGAGTCCTGCATAAACTTTATGTACTTTTCAATTTCATCTTGGATGATAAATTCAGCGTTGAGCTTCTCCTCCTTTATCCTTTCAATTATCTTGTTTATTATCGTCTTATCATCAAGCATTAAAATTTGCGCCTCAAAAATTTCTGCCCCTTTTGAACCAAGCTTTTCCACAGCAAGTGTTAAAATTTTTCGCAACTCACTTTTTGATCTCTCAATCGCCATCAAAAATCTCTCAATCTCACCTGAAACCTCTTCTTCCTTAAGTTCTTTTTTCACAACCTTCGGCTTCAACTTTTCATACTTCAATGCTATTCCTATTGCTATTCCTGGGGAAGCCGGTATACCCTCAATGACTTTGCCCTTGACCATCTTTATTTTCTTCGTTTTTTAATCCATCAAGTTCGCCGAAACCCGACTCAAAAAGAGCAACTATCGCCTTGGCTGCTTCTTCCTCATCCTCGCCTTCAAACCTCAAAACAAGCTTTGAACCCTGCTCCGCCGCAAGCGACATCACACCAATTATACTTTTACCGTTTATTTCAACACCGTTCTTTTCAATGAAAAAATCCGATTTAAACTTTGAAGCAAGTTTAACAAGCATTGCAGCAGGACGAGTGTGTAGCCCAGTTCTATTTTTAATTTCAACCTCCTTCTTAATCATTTAAATCTTTCTCTCACAAAGTTTATTTGCAAGCCAAATCAACATATCCCTCGCCTTATTTTCGGGAAGAGTTTTTATTGAATTTATCGCGATGTCAGTATAAAACTTCACCATTTCCTGCGTTTCATCAATCACACCATAATGATAGTAAATATCCCTAACCAAAGGAACAAGCGAAGAGTCAACGCCATCTCGGTTGAAAACCCTTAACAATATCTCTCTTTCCTTTCCCTCCGCCCTTTGAAGTGCCCTCAAAAGCAGGAAAGTCCTCTTCCCATTGACAATATCCCCACCTAATGATTTCCCAAAGTCCTCCCCAGCAACCACATCAAGAAGGTCATCCTGAAGTTGAAACGCAAGCCCGAGATTTAAACCATAACTCTCAACCGCCTGGATTTCCCCTTCATCGGCATCGGCTATTAAAGCCCCAATTTTCACTGAATGTTTTATAAGTGACGCCGTTTTTTTACTTATCATTTCAATATAATCATCAATCCCAACATCAAAACTCGTCTCAAGCTTCAAATCAAGCGCCTGACCCTCACAAACCTCAATAGCAGCTTTCGTGAAAGCATCAACGATTTCATTAAATCTTTTAACCTCCAACTTTGTAAGAAATCTATAAGCAATGGCAAACATCACATCTCCGCTCAAAATTGCGGTGTTCAAATCCCATTTTTTATGTATCGTCTCAATTCCTCTCCTCATATCCGCCTTATCCATTATGTCATCATGAACAAGCGTGAAATTATGGAAAATTTCAACCGCAATCGCAGCATTCAAAGCAGAGAAAGGATTTCCACCAAGCAATTCACACGCAAGGAGCAAAAGAACAGGTCTCAATCTTTTCCCCCCAGCAAACAAAATATATCTAACCGGCTCATATAATAAATCCGGCTCACCATCTAAAAGTGCTCGCTTTAAATGTTCGTCTATAACCCTCTTATATTCGCTATAACTTTGCTCAAAATCCACTTTTATTGATTTATAAATTTTTTAAATCCTGTGAAAATTTTAATAAAAGATGTCAAAATAATCAAATTATCACTTCCCCCAATTTACAAAAACGAAAAAACTTGAAACTTCAAGTATTTCAACCGAAGATAAACATTCAGAACTACCAACAAACCTTCCATAAGAATCGTAATGATCCACCCTTCCCAATTGTTCATTCAACCTTGAACTACCGATGTAAATTCTGTTTAATAAAAAATGATCAACTTATCCAAGCGTTTCGTTAAATTCCGAAAAGCCGATGTAAGTCCCTGCTGTACTATAATGTTCAATCCTGTCCCCCTTTACTGATCCCGGATACCTTGAAAAACCGAGAAATTGTCCATCAAAAGTGTAATGTTCAAACCTTTTTAAAAGATAATTATATTCAGAACTTCCAATTAAACGACCATAAATATCATAATGTTCGCAGTTCTGAAGGGATAGAATTGATAAAATAGAAATTGTAAAGGCAAGAAAAACCCTCATAAACCCATAGAATTTTGTTTACCAGAAACAAATTCCAAATTTTAATTTAAAGCACCCACACAAAAAAACAAAATATGAAATTTCTAACTTGTACCCCAAACTTTCATCGCTATTTTATAAACCTCAACCTACACTTGTAAATCACAGGATTTGGCAAGGTATCTTTTCCCACCGCTGGATGTGGCTGATATGAAAAATAAATGCAATTTTCCCCGTCAATGTAAAGCGGGTCTTTTTCCGACAATTCAATTGAACTCAGCAGTTTATTATCAGGCAGGTAGAAAAGCTCTAAGTAATTCTTTGCCTTGCCTCCGTCTGGCACTTGAACAATGATGAAAAACAAATCCTGTAAATTTAGAAGTGGAGATAATATCGGAGTAAAAGATGAGATATCTATCATCATTGAGTTGGGTTCTAACCTCGGGCTTTTATATAACTTTGAATTGACCTTTATGTTTCCGATATTTTTTCCATCTAAATTGAAAACACGCCATCATTATCTCCCCGTGAAACTTAAAAACATCGGTCAAACTAACCTGAAACAAAATCAAAAAACATACAACTTTAAAAATTGAAGCGATCATTTTTTAAAATTTATATTTTCTAATACGAGCGTCTCCATTTTTTAATATCTCAGCAGTAAATATATAACCCTTAAAGACAAATAAAGAAGTTACTCCCTCCACATCTTGAGGTTTTGAAAATCTCATTGAATAAAGATATTGACCGCTAAATTTATCGTAAACATCAACAACAACGCCCTTCTCTTTTTTTGAAGCTGTTCCGGCAAGCAAATAAATCAAAGAATCGGTAACGCTGATATCTATTGCGGAAATTGGCGCATTGGGATCGGGAGTAACACCTATAACGATTTTGTTCCTTTCTTTTTCTTGCTTTTGGATAAATCCTGGCATTGGAAATCTATCTATCGTCTCACAAAGGTACTTCAAATTTCCCTCCGCACTATAAGAAAACAAATATCCACCACGAACAAAAGCCCCATAAATAAAATTTCCATCATAAATTAACCTAACATCTGCCGGAATCGCATATTCTTCCTTGAAAAAACGCCCGAATGATTTTATCACTTTGCCCGATAAATTATATCTTTGGAACATATCACCTGTAAACCTTTGAATTACAAATGTTTTATCTTTCAAGACAACAATCCTCGCGGGCACACCTTCAACTTTGACTGTATTTTTAACATTGCCTTGATCGTCAAAAACGGTTATAAATCCCCGCGCCATATCACAAACATAAACCATTCCATCATCAGAAACATAAAAATCAACCGGTTGTTTAAACTCACCGGGTCCTTCACCTTTCCCTTTACCATACTTTAAAATAAATTTCCCATCATTTGAAAATTTAAAAACACCGGGACTATAAAAATCAAGCACATATAAATTACCAAGTTTATCAACGAAAATTTTAGAAGGATATAAAAGCTTGTCTCGTCCATTTCCGTATATTGAAAAAACAGTATCCAACTTAACATCTCGCCAAATCCTTTTATCCTTTTTCTGTTTACAAGCATTTGATATATCTTCTTGGCTAATATAAACAACCTCATACTTTGAAGATATCTCCCTAACTTTTCTTCCCAATATAACCCCTAAAATTACGAGAAAAACAAGGGAAATTTTAAATATAATTTTCATAGCATTTGAAACTTTTATTTTTAAACCAACCAATCCTTAGTGTATATAAAAGTTCTGCAATAATAATTATAATTTCCAAGGTCAAAACAGATCATCTCCATGTAGCATACAACCGCTGGTCCTTGACAATAAGATGGTGGTGCAGCAAATGTTTCGTATTCAAAAGCTAAAAAGAAAGATACTAAAAAAGTCAAAATTGAAATTATAAATAATGTCAACACCCTCTTCATTTTATTTCCCTCCATTTGTTTTTAGTTTTACAAAAATTAAACCAGAAATTAAAAACAAGTTCAAAAACAAATGGAAAATGTCATTCCTCCCACCAACAAACCTCCCAAAACATCCACAATCACCAACTTCACCCAAAACAAACCTTGAAAAACTCAAAATCGTAAAACCAAAAACCATAAAAATCAAACCAAACAAAGCATAAACAACACCGATCCCAAACAAAAGCATCAAACCGAAAACAAACTCAAGAAATGAGACAAGGAAAGAAAAAGGCAAAACTAAAAAATCGGGCAAAACTCCATAAGAGGAAACAACCCCCGAAAACCACCCCAAATCAATAATCTTAACAAAACCAGAAAACACAAAAACCAAACCAAGTAAATACCTCAAAATTGTAACAAAATTTAAATGCATAAATCAACTTAACTTTTTTCTCTCACCCAAAATTTAAAACAGAGAAACTTTTCTGTCAAGACCTTGAAGGCAACTTTTTATTGAACAAATAGTTCAATTAATTAACACCCAATTTTAACCCCTTTTCCTTGACTTTGTCGCTTTTTTTTTTTTTTTACATTAAAAATATAAAACAAAAACAAGGGTTTAAAAATGACGCTCGGGGAAGCATTAAAGGTTTATCGCATTAAAAACAAACTCCTTCAAAAACAAATGGCTTTCATGCTTGGAATTTCTAAAGAATACTACTGCAAAATTGAAAACGATAAAGTTTTCCCATCAAAAGAACTCCTTTTAAAAATCATCAAAATGACGGGGATTGAATTTAAACTTAACGCAAGAATCAAAAGTCCCTCATCATACTTGATAAACCAAGCCAGTTGAAAAGAATTGAAAGCGTAACGGATATAAAAGAAGCGACAATCATTGCGGAATTGAAAAATTCAATGTTGAATTTCAAAAACTGGAAATAGTAGGTTATCGGCAGGAAGATAATTCCGGCGAAGATTGAAATTAAAACAAGCCCAAGAAGAAGCGTCATCGTTGCGCCTCTTGATGAAGCAATTCTAACGGGACTTCTTTCGGAGTAATTTGCAAAATATCCACCCATCCCAAGTCCAAGCGAAACATAAGTCAGGGCAACGAAAAAAGTCGTGAAAGTTATTAACATTCCAATGTTTGGGTCTTTACCGAAAGGAAAAACAGAAGCATAGGCAATCGCCTCCGAGATGATCAAAATCGGGAAAAATGAAATTATAAATTTATGTAGATAAAGCAAACTCAATTTAACAGGAGATGACTTTACAGACCAAAAACTCATCCCTTCAAGTGATATCACGGGATAAACGAAACGAATCACAATTGAAGCGATCAAAAAAACATTAAATGAGAAAATTGATATGAAAGCAAGCGATAAAAGTTGTGGCTCAACTCTGTATAATCTCATCCTCACTAAACTTGCTATGAAAATGACGACAAGTAAGAGCATTATCAAAAGATGAACCCATTGGCTCGGCTCACGGAAAAACAATTTCAAATCACGCTTTATGAAAACCTCAAGTTGAGGGTTTAAAATTGATTTTTTGTAAAAGCTCAAAAACTCAACTTCAAATTTTCTCTTCAACCTATTTTTCAAATCAAAAGCGATAAAAAGCGTTTCAAAGTACAATTTCCTTGCGATCCCAAAATTCACAAGAACCATTCCAAATGTAGCTGAAATTAAAATCAAAAAATACTTCAAAACCATCTCTTGATTTCCTCTTACGCTGAAATAGAATATCTCTGCAACCCAATGATTTGGAAGATAAAGCGCAATTGACGGATCAAGGTTTGCGAAATACTGGTCAATGTATGGGTAATATCTCATAACCTCGGTGAACAACTTCATCGGATTTGTGCTTCTAAAATAGAGATAAATTCCTGCGAGATAAAGGGACCCAGCAATGACGACAAGTTTTCTTATATCAATTTTCTTTGAAAGTTTCAAAATCAACATAAGGATTGCTATGCTGAAAGATGCTGACAAAAGCATAAACGGAACGATAACGCAAAAAAATGAGAAAAGATAAAAGCTGAGATTTTTACCGAAGTAACTTCCGTAACCAAGCAAGATCGCCAAGATGAAAATAAACATCGTTGATGAGCTATAAAAGAAATTGTCAAGAAATTTCACAGTGTAAATTTTTATAGGTTTGATCGGTGTTGTCAGGAAAAATTCAATGTCCTTGCTTTTGTAAAGCGTTGAATAAGCCACTATCATATTTCCAAGGCTAACGAGGACAAATAAAATAAAAAGAAGCATAGATAAAACCCGATGAAATAAGAAAAGCCCGATTTTCGCTTCGGCAAGCAGATAAGCGGTTGCATAATTTGAAGAAATAAATGTTGAGAGAGCGAAACCTGTGAAAACAATAATTGAAGCGAGTTCTTTTAAAACGCTTCCCCACTTTGAATCAAAAGCTGACTTGAAAATTGAGACGATTTTGTATTTGAAAATTAAAACCAAATCACACATCTCTAAAAAATTTATTTGTTGCTTTTTAAAAATATAACAATACAAACCCTGAAAGTAAAACTTAACAGCGAGGGAAATCAAGATGGGCTGGTCTTTCTTGCGATTTTGAAAATTTCAGCATAAACTTTATCGCGAGGAACGCAACCTGTCGGGAATTGCCCAAGTTCATTATGTTTTGAACGCATCAAGTTTGTGCAGTGGCTTATAGTGATACAGACCTTTGATGGATTCAATCTTCCGTATCTTTTTAAATCAATGAGAAAATCGGGATACGCAAGAGCACCTCTACCAATACCAGCGATTGAAGTCCTTCCTTCTTTAATGTTTGCCTCAGCTGCGAAGATAAAGAACTCCCTTAGATAACTATATCCAGTTCCAACAATTGCAACATCACCACCAACCGCATTTTTTATCTCCGCTGTCAATTTAAAATGTCTCGCTACGCCGACAAGCGGGTGCTCCGGTTGTTCGTATCCATCAATTGGCGGTGTTTCAAATGGTCTGCCAATGTGAGGATTATAGTACGGGCTTCCCATTGAAATGTTAATTAACTTAACACCCATTGACGATAGAATTTTAATCATTTGTATTGGCTCTTCCAGATCGGGTTCAAGAGGGTTTTCTTCATTTACTCCAAAACCAAATACATATGGTATAGGGTGATCAACTGGTCTACCTATTCCGCTTGTATCTTTGATGAAAGGTATGCAGTCAAACACATTGACGCGGGAGGCAATTTCAATTTTATCACCAAGTTCTGATTTTATCTTGTTGATGACATTTCTAACAAACCTTGTTCTATTTTGGAGGTCACCACCATATTTCCCGACCCTTGTTTTTCCAGCGAGAAGTTCATTTAAAAGGTATGTGTGACACTGTTTTATATCCACAAATTGAAACCCAGCTTCAAAGGCAAGTTTTGCGCACTTTACAAATTCATCCTCAAGTCGTTCAAGATATTCATCCGACACGACGGGATAGTTTTCGTCAATCGCTATTTTCTTCGCTTTATCAATATAAGTTAATCTATCTACAACTGGGTTGTGAAATGCGATTATCGGTTTTTTATAGCTCCATCTTCCTGAATGGGTCAATTGGATGCCTATGACAAGATCAGAATCATCACCCCAGGTTTCCTTGTGTGCTTTTCTTGTTATTTGAACAAGCTTTGCGAACTCGCTCAAATTTTTTTCATTTAAAAGAAGTTGTCTTGGATTTGCCCTTCCCTCTTCCACCACGGCTGTTGCTTCACCCCATATCAATTTTACACCGCTTGCACCAAATCTTTTCCATCTTCTGAATGTGAGCTCATCGGGTTTACCATCCAAAGTGCCATCGCAACCTTCCATCGGGTGAATCGCAAGCCGATTTCCAAATGTCAATTTCCCAATTCTTATCGGCTTAAAAATCGCTTCAAGTTTTTCGTCAAATTTTATAAACTCACCAAGACCGAGATGATCAACTTCTACTTTAATTTGTTCAATCGTTTTAAATTTAAAGAACCTCATATTGTAGATATTTTTATTTTCATTTTGCCCTGTGAATAAGGAACTGTCAATGTTTGATTTTTCATTTCAACTTTTTTATCGCCAACGATTGCGAATATTTCCCTACCTCTTTCAATATAGAGGTCAATCTCCATTTGTCTTATTTTAAAATTTGCATTGATGAAGTTTAAGTTTTTCAAAAGAGATGGTTTTATCTTTATATTTTCAATTTCGGGTCTAATTCCAACAATATGATAGATGACAAGTGCAACAAGCTCTGCCCATGTCCAGCCAACGATACCAATAGGTGGAAGAGGCGGTGTTAATTGCTCAACGGGATAATACTCAAACCAAGCCCCTGATTTTCCCCCGTTTATATTGTAAAGCCAGTTGAGCACACGCCATACCTTTTCTTGATCATTCATTTCCATATATGCCCTTGCAACAAAGAGTGATGCAAATGGCCATGGACCCGGTGGTTCTGGTTCACTTGAGCTATCATATCTTTCATACCCACCGTAGTTCCAGCGTTGATTCCACAATTTTTCAATCCTTTCAAGTGTCCCTATACAAATATCATCATTTGGGTCAACGAAACCATAAACAATTGGCAAAACTTCGGATGTGTCCGGTTCGGCAGATGGAAGTGGTTCAGTTGCTATAGGTGAGTTTTGAGGCATTCTTTTTCTATCAGGCGGGATAAAATATCTTTGCCATTCACCGTTAACCTTTCTACGCTTTATGAAAAACTTTTTCCCTGTCTCATCGTTATGAACCATAATCTTAATCATTGAATTTTTAATTTCATCAGCTGCTAATGACCACCGTCGTGAAAGCGCATCATAGCCAAGTTTTTTTGCAAGTTCTGATGCTTTTTTCAAACCGAATGACACCCAAAACTGATAAGCAAGTTCGTAGCCCTCCTCAACTCCAAATGTATCTGTCCTTTCCCAAAATTCCCTTTTATTTTTCAAAAGTTTGGTCGTCTTATCCCAGAATACATCTTTAAGCGGGAACTCGGCGACAAGTTTTATTTTATCCCAGTATCTTTTAAGTATTTCAAAATCGCCCGTCCAGCAAACATAAGACCAGAGGGCGTATAAAAGCTCACCGTTTTGATCAAGCTCTGTGAGTTCATATCCAAACCATCTACTTGACTCAATTGTCTGTCCCTCTGGACCGATGAACTTTTCCAACATCTTAATCAACATCGTTTTTGCCTCTTCAAAGAAGCCACACATCAACAAGCCAAGCAAAAACATTGAATCATCCCTGACCCACTCCATATTATATTGCCAAATCCCTGAATCCCTTTTCCCGCTTTTTGCAATTGTTGATTTAAAGCAAATTTTTGAAACATTGAATAAAGAGTTTAAAATTTCACTATCGGTTTCAATTTTCGTTTTATCATTCCAAAAAGAGCTTGTTTTTTTAGTTATGACTATAAAATTTTTGCTTGTCATTTTTTGTTCCTTTCCCTTTGCCTCCGAAAGCGAATAAATGTAGATGGCGTTATTTACACCTTTTTCCAATTCCACCCATAAATCATATCTACCGGAGGTTTTAGCGTTTTCAGATAAAGTTTGAAGTTTCAAGGTAGTATAGCCCTTTGCATAAGCGGTTTTATCTTTTTCGCTCGTGAAAATTTCATCGAACAATCCGAAGTTAGGGTAAAGTTGAAGACGAAGCGAGGTTGGAATTTCAATGTTTGTTTTATTTGTAACTTTTATATTCCTGAACAAAATTTTCCCTTCAATAGGGACAAAAAATTCCTCTTCAACTTCAAGCTTCTCGTTTCCCCATATTAATTTGACCACAGGAAATCCACGATTTAAATCCCAGTATATTTTTTTGAAATTGCCTCTATCAAGTGTAAAGAATTCGTCACCGAATTTTACCGTCAATTTAGTGTTCTCAAAGCCACGTTCTGGATGATAAAGGAATGTGCTCCATTTCCTCGTGAATCTTTCAGCATCCCATAGGGTTAAACCGAAAAGAGATGCGTTTGTTCTTTCATCTTGGCAAAGTTGAATTACAGCTATTATCTCCCCGTTGCCAAGGAAGAAGTATTCAACCCCTGGTAGAGCAGTTATGTAGTCGGGATGCATTCTTTGAGTGTAAAATTTCTCAAATGGTTTTCCATTTTCGGTTGTATAACTTATCGGTTCAGGATGACGGGAGAAAAATTTAAATTTGTTCTCGGATATTTGCGATAAAAAAGCGGTGCTGAAAATCAAAAATTCCCTTCTTTTCATTTTCATTTTTCATTTATTTCTAATTTATTGAAGTCAAGGATTCTTTTTTTGCCTTTGTAATTTATTTCAATGACTTTGCTTTTCAATTCAGACCTTACAAACTCTCCCTCAAACAAACCCCAATCAAGCCTATATTCAACCCCATCAATATATCTTCCACCAAAGTAATCAAACCTCATCTCAAAACCCCTTATGCTCTTGTATTTTAACTCAAACCTATCAATGTCAAATTCAAAACTTGCTCCCCTTAACTTACTCCTGAACACATCAAAATCCCCAAACTCATCCCTACTCCCCGCCTCAACTATAACGCAAACCCTATCCCCATAAACCCTAACCCTATAGCACATCTGCTCAACTACAAAATCATATATCCCACCAACTACCCTAATCCCAAAATACCCACCCCCAACCCTCCCAACCATCCAACCAAGTGTATCCATCTCAAACTCATCAACCCCCCTCGGAATGAAAATGTTAACCTGTCTATACCTTTCACCCTCTCTCATCTCGCCAAGTCCATATAAAGCTATCAAACTACCCCTATACTGAAATATCCTCTCATACGGAGATGACGATGTCCACTTGTCCGGATTTCTATATACCCTGTGAGCCCTGTCAACAAGCTCAGGCAATATCTTGACTTCCTCCGGGAAGAACATTCCAAGTTCATATTCAGAGAAATAAGGGTGAACCGAGAAAACAGTTGCACCATTTGAAAATGTTATATCCCAAGTGTGTTGTTGTATCGGCTGTAATATGCCACCCTGTAAACTCCCAATGCAGTAATCTTTCGTCATATAGGTGTATTTATAAACCGCCGGATTTCTCTCCCTCCCGTATCTAATTACATTTCTAACTCTCTTCCTCTCCCTGTGTTCATATGGAAAACTCCTATCGGTAGCAATTTTATAAATTATTTCTGGGAGTTGGTATGATGTTACAGCTGAATAGATGGCGATTTCATATCTTGGCAAATTTTCGTCAAAATTTGGATCATCAAAATAAAGAGCTGAGAATGCACTTATAAGTGAAAACCTTGGATTCAATGTTTCTTCTTGGTATTCCCTGCTGTGTCCTCCACAATAGCAATTTGAAAGGTGTTCTACTGCGAAGTCAACAAACAGATAGTCAAGCATCATTTGTGCTTTTAATTTCATCAATGAATCCTCAGCGAATTCATAGAGCATAAACATTGGGATTAAAAAGAAGGGCATATAATGAGGTGAATCAAACTCTCCTTGTCCGATAGTGGTTGTAATTTCAATCCATTTATTTAACCATTCTTCAGCTTCTTTAAAGTTTTCCTTGGAGCTTTTACCTGTAAACCATGTAGAGGGTTCTTCATCTTTCCACTTTTGTGAAGCGAGATAGAGCGAAGCGTAATACATAACCCAATGATTTTCTGTGTCTCCTCTGAATGGTGTGTAATTTTTCCAAACCTTTCTATACTTTTGCTTGAGCCAATTCGGAAATTTATCTTCAGCGTATAGGTATGTCATAATACTTGGGAACATAAAGAACATATCCCCAGTGGGTTCATCTATAAGCGAATCAAAAATTTTGATGGCACCTTCAACATCAGTATTCGTTGCAAATTTAGCGAGGGCGATAGCGAAGCTTTTTCGTTCAAGCCCTGCGAAATATCTCAGAAGTTTATCCTTTTTTCTTTGAAAATTAGTTTTATAGTCGTCAAGATTGCCCCCATAAATGATATTTACGGCGAGAAAAAATGTTAAAATCCATTTCATAAATTTTTTCTCCCTCGTTTTTATTCTATGTGTACGGTCCAAACATGGGCACCTTTAAGACCTGAATGTTTCCAAGTTTTCCCGGCGTCTGTGCTTATAAAAACGCCACCGTCAATTGTCCCAGCAATGATGAATTTCGGGTCATCTGGATGAATACTTATTGAATGGATTGTGTTAAAACCCTCAAGACCGTTTTCTGAACATTTCCAAGATTCACCTCCATTATCTGAACGGCAAACGCCGGTTTTAAAACCACCACAATAAATTATCTTATCGTTTTTTGGATCAAATGCAATTGAATAAATTGTTAAAGATGGCAATCCATTATTAACCTTTTTCCACGATTTTCCTCCATCTGATGATTTAAAAATCCCGTCATCCTCCGTTCCCGCAAGCAAGATGTTCGGATCATGCGGACTTTGGACGAGTGTTCTTATGCCGATACCTTTTAAAGCTAAAATTCTCCAGCTCTGACCTCTGTTCAAACTTTCATAAACCCCGTCCTCGGTTCCGATCAGAATTCTGTCTGGATTTTTCCTATCAACAACGATTGAACTAACAAATGTTGATGATGTTGTCCCCGTTTCTTCCGGTCTTATTCCATTGTTTTTCTCGTCCCAGTTCCAGCCAGAGTCAGTTGATTTAAAGACACCGTAAGGTGTTGCGATAAAAATTTCATTTTTATTCAACGGGTGTATTGTAATTTTTAAAACCTCGGTAACTCTCCAATCGGTCATAATTCTCCACGATTCACCGCCATCGGTTGATTTAAGTACCCCATTCCCAGCTGTTAGATATAGAACTTTACCTTTTGAATTCGGTTCTACCGCTATTGAATTCGCCTTTATATTTTTCCATCCTTTATGTATCCAAGTTTTCCCATTGTCAGTGGAGATAAACAAACCAGATGGTGGATTTTTAGCCCCAACTACCATCCTACCGCTTATTAAGACAACCGCGTAAATTTTCCTTTCGTTTAATGCAATGGAATTGTTTATCGCTATACAAAGAAAAAGCAGTAAAAATTTAAAGTTTTTCATTTTCATTTTTCATTTATTTCTAATTTATTGAAGTCAAGGATTCTTTTTTTGCCTTTGTAATTTATTTCAATGACTTTGCTTTTCAATTCAGACCTTACAAACTCCCCCTCAAACAAACCCCAATCAAGCCTATATTCAACCCCATCAATATATCTTCCACCAAAGTAATCAAACCTCATCTCAAAACCCCTTATGCTCCTGTATTTTAACTCAAACCTATCAATGTCAAATTCAAAACTTGCTCCCCTTAACTTACTCCTGAACACATCAAAATCCCCAAACTCATCCCTACTCCCCGCCTCAACTATAACGCAAACCCTATCCCCATAAACCCTAACCCTATAGCACATCTGCTCAACTACAAAATCATATATCCCACCAACTACCCTAATCCCAAAATACCCACCCCCAACCCTCCCAACCATCCAACCAAGTGTATCCATCTCAAACTCATCAATCCCCCTCGGAATGAAAATGTTAACCTGTCTATACCTTTCACCCCCTCTCATCTCGCCAAGTCCATATAAAGCTATCAAACTACCCCTATATTGAAATATCCTCTCATACGGAGATGACGATGTCCACTTGTCCGGATTTCTATATACCCTGTGAGCCCTGTCAACAAGCTCAGGCAATATCTTGACTTCTTCAGGGAAGAACATTCCGAGTTCATATTCAGAAAAATAAGGGTGAACCGAGAAAACAGTTGCACCGTTTGAAAATGTTATATCCCAAGTGTGTTGTTGTATCGGCTGTAATATGCCACCCTGTAAACTCCCAATGCAGTAATCTTTCGTCATATAGGTGTATTTATAAACCGCCGGATTTCTCTCCCTCCCGTATCTAATTACATTTCTAACTCTCTTCCTCTCCCTGTGCTCATATGGAAAACCCCTATCGGTAGCAATATAGTAAATTAAATCCGGGAGTCGGAATTTGCTCAATGCACAAAAGATGACAGGGCTTCTTTCTTTAAATTTGGGATAGAAATCCGTCTCTCCAAAATAAAGATATCCAATGGCTTGTGACTGTGCTTGAATGGGATTAACTGCGAATTCCGGGTAGTCCCTGCTATGACCCCCACAGTAGCAACCATTAAGGTATTCAGCTGCATGGTCAACAAGTAGATATTCAAGCATCATTTGGGCTCTTTTCTTCATCAATGTATCTTGGGCGAAATCGTAAAGTATGCAGAGCGGAGGAACAAAGGTAATTATATAAGTTGGCGAGTCAAACTCCATTTGACCGAATGAAGCGGTTTCATCAACCCAGAATTTAATATATTCTCTCGCTTCGCTGAAGTTTTCATCTGAGGTTTTTAAGTTTGACCAAACTTCATTTTTCCATTCTTGCGAGACAAGGTACCACGCTATATAATACATCAGCCAATGATTTTCCGTATCTCCACGGTAGAAACCCCTTTCCCTAAAAACATTTTTTATTTTTTCCCGATATTTTGGCGGAAGTTTTTCCTTACAATGAAGATAAAGTCCCATCAATTGATAAGCGAAAAACATATCACCTACCCCGGGGTTTTGGATAAGTGAGTCAAGGTAAGGCAAAAAGGGGTCAATTTTATCCGTGAATTTCATTTTGGCGGTTAAAATAAATAGGTCAATTTTATCTTTACCCAATTGAACCGAGTCGGTGTAAAACTTTAAAATCCTTTCCCTGCGTAATTCAAATTCATATGCATGACTTTCTCCTTGATTTAGGAATTGAATTAAAAGGGCAAAGGTTAAAAGAAAAATTGTCATACCTTTATCACAGTTTTTTTATCTATTGATTCAATCATCGCTTCAATCACTTTTAAATTTTTTAAACCGACATAGCCGTCAACCTCAGGTTTTTTCCCTTGTATTATGCAGTCGGAGAATTCCTTTATTTCTTCAACATAGCTTTCAATGTCCTCAGGTAAATTTAAAATCATTGGTTTATTTTCATTGGCTCTCCAAATTTCAATTCTGTTAAGATAACAGATGACAAAGCCATTTGTCCCGTAGATTTTTAGTTCGTAAGCATCTCCACTGACATAAGAGCTTGAAAGTGCGCCTATTACGCCCGACTTGAGTTTAAGTGTTGCAATTACAGTATCCTCAACTTTTAAAATAGATTTTCTTGCGATGGCGAATACCTCGGATATTTCTCCAAATAGGTAATGAACAACATCAATGAAATGAATCCCGAGTTGTGTCATTGGTAAAAGAGGACATTTTCGCTTGTCCATTTTCCATTTTGGGAAAAGACCAAGTCCAGTTCTCATAGATATGTTAGCTTCAAAAGATACGATTTCACCAAGTTCTTTGCTTTCCAGGATTTCCTTCGCTTTCCTAAAGACCTTTCGTTTTCTTGTGTTATGTCCAACCTGTAGGATTAAATTTTTTGAACTTGCTAATTTCACAAGTTTTTTCGCTTCTTCAACTTTAACCGTAATCGGCTTTTCAATGAATACATGCTTACCATTTTTTAATGCTTTATAAGCTTGTTCAAAGTGTAAGTGATTTGGCGTTGCAATAATTAGAGCGTTTAAATCGCTGAGTTCAAAGAGTTGTTCATAATTTGAAAATTTTTCACAATTAAATTCTTTAGACGCTTCTTCAAGTAGGGTTTCATTTATATCGTATATGGCGATGACATTTATATCGGGGCACATTTTGACAGCTTTTCTTATCGTCGTCCCGTGACCTCCCACACCCACAAGAGCTACATTTACCTTTTTCATCTTTCAATTTCCTCAATCGCTTTTAAAATTGCTCTAATTCTTTTCAGATTTTCAATTGTTGAGTCAACCAAGGGCAGATAATGGGTTTCAATCGTAATTGTGTCAACTAATTTATCCCTTGCTATTGCTTTAAGTTGCCCAAACCAATTGACTGAACCATCACCGACGAGTAAACATTTAAATTCCGGATGATTTACAGCATCCTTGATATGGATGTTAAATACAAATTTTTTTATCCTTTCGTATCCAATTGGGAAGGCGAATTCACCAGCGCCAATTGCGTTAGCTGGGTCCCAGTTAGCCCCAAGATTTTCAGCTCCAACTTTTTCCAAAATTGATGCAGTGTTAGCTCCTGTATCACAATAAAATCCGGGCTCATTCTCAATTGCAAGTTTAAAGTTTTCCTCTTTAGCTAACTTTGCGACATCTTTGAGAATATTTACGACGAAATCCTCAGGGGTTCCATCCCTGATGAAGCCGAAGATGATTATTTTTTCAACATTTAGTTTTTTTGCCAGTTTAAAAGTTTTCGGCAAAGTTTCATCTATTTCAAATTTTAATTTTTCAGAATCGCTCGGTTTGATTTTGAAAATCCCTGGCGAAAGAGCTGTTATTTTAATCCTTCCAGCTGATGTCTCTTTCAAAATATAGTTCAAATCTCCTTCATCAATAAATGGAACTCTTTTCTCGTAGCTCCCGACGCAACGAAGCTCGTAACATTTAATCCCGAGCTTTAGACCTATTTCAATAGATTCTTTTATATCAAGTGAGATTTCGTCGGTGACGATTCCGATTTCAAACATTTTTTAACTCAGTTATTTTTTAATAAAGCATCATCGCAGATCTTTTCCACATATAATCTGGGTCAATATATGGCTCATCGTCGGCGTGCTTTTTCATCAATTCAATTTTCTTTTTCAAAAGCTCGCCAAAATTTTCGCCATGAATAAGTGGTGTCTCGCCCATATCTGTCAATGCCATAAACTCAACACCGTTTGAGGATTCCCAAAGTTCAAGTAGTTCAGCGGTGTTTTTAATTTCAAGCTCAATCGTTTCTTTTAATTTCTCCCTGAATATTTTCTTTTCATCAACATTTTCGGTTTTAATGTAGCCGTGGACATAGGCGATCCAAGCGGAAACATTTCGCATCGTCATAAACCAACACTTTAACGCTTTTAACCTTATCAATTGATCAAAAAGGACATCCCATCTCTTGGAATTTTTGTCTTTAATTTTTTCCATTTCATCCTCAAGCAATTTTATCGCTTCACGCAGAGGCGGAAATAAAAATTTATCCATCCTTTCAACTGAAAGTTCGCATCTTTCTCTATCTGTTAAATCAAATAAAACATCTCTCATCAGGTCAACATTATTGGGGTTATGCGGAGTTGAGCACATGAACTCCTCGTAATATCTTCGTTCAATCTCTGGTATATTCTCAATGTTTGGGGCTAGGGGTCTTACCCAAATCCTAAGCCATGTAAATCCAAAGGTTGAGTACAATGGAACAGGATTGGGATATGAGAGGATTGCTTCCTCTGTTAATTTCCAAGCTTTTACAAGTGTATCTGCGCTTTCCCCAACCCAAGAGGTTGCGATTCTCTTTATCTCCTTGTCTATATCAATGTTTTGATCAAACTGAAAGATTCTGATGATTTCCTGATTTATGTTATAGGGGGAAAGATTTGGTGGATTTATACCACCCATATGTGCGACACAATCCGCTCCGATGGATTTTAGAGATTTGAGTTTTTGATATGTAAGCCACGGGTAAGGGATTCCGATAAGCGGGTCTAAAAAGGTGTACGGTCCAGATGTGAAGTAAAAATGTGCGTTTGAATTTTTCAATTTAAGTTCGTCAAGCTTGTCTTTTTCTTTTTCATCTAAATTAACATGAAGGGGCGTTCCACCGATTTCTTTAACATCAGGATATTTCGGATGTTGGTATGGGATGTACCACCCTTTGCCAAGGAGTGAATTTGTCTCAACTTCAAGACCTTTTTCAATACCATTCCAAATTATATCGTGTTCGCCGTAAAATGGTTCAAGTCGTGTCAGAACTTTAAAATTTGGGTTAATTTCAGAAGCTGAGTCCCTTAAGGTTTTGAGGAATCTTAAAACGTTTTGACCTGCTACTCTTGCTATTTCCTCATCGCTTTTCCATTCGCGGATAAGGTAAGCCCCTCCATTTCTTCCAACATAAAGTGATTTTGTATGTTCAAAACCAGCTCCGCTATCATTTGTCCAGATTGAAAGGAATTCAAGCTCGGGGATTTCAATCAATAATTTCCTAAGCATCTCAGCATAGTGTTCAAGTACCTTAGGATGAGCGATTGTGAGGTTAAATCTCGGTTTGAAACTTCTGAATGGATGGTCAACGCGAGCTCCCCTAAGCATTGGGTATCTGGCGAAGATTTCTTCGGGTACGGAGCGAGGTTCAAAACATAGAAGACCTGGGACAAGACCGTATTTTATGGCAATTTTAGCGTTCTTTTTAAGGTAAGCGAGATTAATGCTCAGGTAATAGTATGGATAAACCCCTCGGTTTAAATCGCTATATACGAATTGATCAAGCGCTGGAAGATAAGTGTAAAACATCGGATAAACCTCACCCTTCGGACCGGTTTCAATTCCCATCGGAAAACCAAGACCATTTACCTCAACATGGGTAAAACCATACTTTGCTAATCCGCGTATATAGACCTCTCTATCAAAATTTCTTTGTATTCTACCCTGTTGCGTTAAGAAAAAATCGTTAACTGTTCTTATCCATCTAAAAGTCGGCTGAAGAAATTTACCTTCACGGAATTCCTCTATATCATCATCAAGTTTATCCTCAACGATGTGAGAGTAGAAGGAGAAAAGGAACTCATTTTTTGAAGAGGTTAGAATACCCGAGCCGTCTTCATTTATACGGAAATATACGAAGCAATTATTGTACTCATTTTTTGCCTTATCGTGGCCATCATAAAAGAAGTCGTCGGCAGTGGATATGTAAAAAACTCCGCTTTCAAGGTCAAATTCTTTCATTTCTGTTTCTTCAAGATTTGCGTTTTCTACAAATTTTTTAAGATCTAATGCAACAGTTTTGACAACGGGGGCGCAATTTTTGTGATATTTTATCCTGGTAACCTTTTTCAGCGCATCTTTAATTTTCATTGGATTTCCCTTTTATTTTTGTTTATTTGACCTAACAAATTCAAGGTATTGGTTGAACTTTCTTTCCGCTTTTTTGCCAAAGTAAATCATCAAACCACCGAAGACGATATATATTGAGCTTATCGCGAGAAATATAGAAATATCCTTTCTGGAACCAGCAAAGAAAGAAAGAAAAGGTATCAAAATGCCAATCAACATAAGGACAGTTCCAAGGAATGGAAAAGTTGAAACTTCTTTTTCACCTTTTCCGTAGACCTCGTTTAATATATCCACGGACGTTTCAAGTTTTTTGAAGAAGTTTTCAACAATTTCTTTATCCTTGGGGTCGTCTTTTATAAACCTGTTTGAATAAACGAGCGAAAATCCAAGCGCAAATGAGCCGATGATTAAAGTTATAACTTTAATTGCTGTCATTTCACCTTTTATATTAAGCGTAAAGATGAGCGAATAAAAAACGGAGGTAAGTAAAGAAATTATGTAGAGTGTTTTTCTTTTTGAGAGGTAGAGTTGTCTTATTTTATCGCTTAGCATTAGTATTGCGAAAGTTGAAACTGCAGCAAGATAAACTTGTAAACCCATTGACCAACCCGCTATAAATCTTGCCATTGCGCCAACTATAAGCCCCCAGATAATGCTCAGGAAAGCGCCCCAGCGTGGTATTCGTTTTGAAATCAAACCAAAGGTAAGTGGTATTATGACCGGGATGTTGAAAAGTGTAAAGAAGGTTGTCATTATATTAAAAATCCCGAATTCGCTATGAATATAAATCAAAGCTTCAACGATGACTATCAAACCGAGGACGAGTGAGGTTATCTTTCCAAATTTAAATTGTTTCGTTTCGCTTGCTTTAGGGTTGAACAGGCTAAGGTAAATATCCCGTGTAATTATAGAGCCAACATAGTTATAAACGCTTGATAGCGTGCTCATCGTTGCTGAAAGCATTGCAGACATAAGCAGACCAACCAACCCGATTGGTAGAAATTTCAAAGCAACTGCAAGATAGACCAAATCATTTGGTTGAAAGAATTTTTTAAAAAAGTCAACTTGAGATAAGTCAGGCCAGATAACTCTCGCTACAAGTGGTGGAACTGCAAAGAGCAACGGCTGAGCAAATGATAAAATAGATGCGAGAATCCCGACTTTAAGCGCTGATTTTTCATCAACGACGCTATAAAATCTTTGAGACGCGCCTGAGGCGATGCCAAAAATTCCTATTAAATATATCGCAACGAGAAAATGGAAATCGTAATGGACATTGTTATAGAAGTGTTCAAATGTAAGGGGTGGGGCTTTTTCAAGAAGACCTTTGACCCCACCGACAAGCTTCAAGCTCAAAGGGGAAATAATCAAAGTTATGCTAAACAAGATAACAAACTGAATAAAATCAGTTATCACAACGCCCCATAAACCACCGAGAAATGTATAAATTAAAATGACAAGCCCAGTTACAATTATCAAAAGGTCAAGGTCAATCCCGATAAGGGGAGCGAGGAATTTACAAGTAGCTGAAAGTTGTGCCCCTGCAGAAAGTATAAAATTTGCAGATATCACCCAGCCAAGCAATTGTTGTGTCTGGTGATTAAATCTCGTTTGAGTGTATTCAATCGGTGAAAGAACGCGCGACCTTCTCCATCTTTTAGCCGTTAAAAGTGCACCGACAAAGTAAGTAATTATTCCACTGCTTATATATATGACACCATACCATGAAGAATGGTAAATGAAGCCAGCTGCTGCGGTAAATGTCCATGCGCTGAAATTTGTCATATAAAGCGAGATACCACTCACCCACCAAGGTATTCTATTGCCTCCTGCGAAATAGTCCCTTACACTTTTGCTAAACTTTGAGAAATAAACACCAATGCCAAGCATTAATGCGAAGTAGAAAGCAAGCACGACATAATCAATGTTTTGTGCTAATCTCATTATGTTTGTCTATTTATTTTAGATAAATCTCAACCTTTGCCTCGCCTTTAACCTGTCCGGAAAAGTTTGCGTAATTGCTCTTTTCAACGCGGAAATTTTTAAAATCAATTTCTCTTTTATTTAACTTCACTTTCTTTGCGGTTGCTTTCTCCGGAAGGAGAACATTAAACTCAACCTCTGAGTTTTTCGCCGAAACATAAAGCGATATCTTTTCCCCGTCAAATTTAAACTCGTAAGACAATATCTCGCCCGAAGCGTAATATTGGGCGCTGACCTCAGCTTGATCAACCTCTGCTGATAGCCAACGGGGCGAGAGTTTAACCTTTCTGAAAAGTTTAAATTTGTCTTCAACTCCAGCTAAACCATCCATCAAAGCATAGAACATCGCACTTGAACCCCATATATCCCTTGGCTGTTCCATCGGGCTGGTCATCTTTTCTTTGCTCATAGGTGTTCCGTCGGGGAAGTACCACAGATAACTCTTTTTCGTCGTAATAGCAAGATCATAATACCTTTTCAATATATCAACACCATACCATTCAAATCCATGGTCAAATGCTGCTTTTGCGAGTTCTCCTCCAACGAGTGGCATTATCCCACCATTACAGTAAGCACCTCGGATAATTCTTTCATCTCCAAAGATTCCATCCGGGAACGGTGGGTCAATAGAAAACCATTCAGCGAAAGCTTGTGTTTTCTTTTTCCTTTCAAGGTATTCATTTATAATTGAGACAGCCATCTTATGAGTAGTTACACCTCGGTTTATATCCATCGGGTTGCTAAGGCTAAGTTGCTGTGCCTCATCAACTCCTTCTATAACAACAGGGGTAATCTTGACGAAATGCGTATAAAATTTACCATTCCAGCAAACTTTGTTCATCCTTTGTTTCAATCTCTCAGCTCTTGTCTTCCATTCGTGAGCTTTTTTCTTGTTTTTAAAATAATCATAGAAAAATGACATAATTGAGAACGCCTCATAGTATCCGCTGTTGTCACCGTGCATTATCCCCCAAAAAGTATTTTCATCTATTTGAAATTGTAACCAGTTGTGTTTTCCAGCGGTATAAGCGAAGTCCCAAGTATCTATAGTGTAAGCCCTTTTTACAAGTTTAAGTTTTTTATCCCATCGCCAAGGATGTGTTATGATGTAGTTTAGTGCTTTTTCCATTTTTGGGATAAGTTTGTGAACCCATTCATCATCTCCTGTTGATTGCCAAGCAAGGTAAATAGCTTTGATAAAGCGAAATTCAACATCTGCTTCAACTGGTATTCGCACATATTTAGTCCAGTTCTCCCTTTCACATGGTAGTTTCTCTGGGAAAACAGTGAAATAATCAAATATCCTCCCGTTATCTGCTTGTGTTTCTGCGAAATGTTCAATTGCGCTTCTTAAGTCGCCAAAGTATTTTGAAGCCCGTAGGTGGTCAGCTATTGTCCTTATCCAAAACGATGGAGCATCTGGCTCCATATATACTGTTATTTTCTTTGCGTCAATGTAGATATCCACCTTGTTTTCGTCAAAGAAGTATTTTACAACAGGGATGAACTCATCAAATTCTGGTTTTCCAGTTTTAATGTAAGTTTTCACTTTTAACCCTCCATATATTTTTTTATGCGATTGAAGATCAAGTCCTTATATTCCGATTCAATTACTGAAAGGTAGGCATAAATAACCATTCCAAGACACCAGGAATGCGAAAGCGTTAAAATTGTCCCAACAGGTCTGAGCCAATCAACATAGTAAAATTGTTCCGTCATCATACCGCGAAAAGCATTAAAGTCCCCATCAAATCGTGCTATAAATTGAAGCGAAAAACAGATATTGTCAATCGTTCTGTCAAGGTAATACTCGTCGGAAGTAAATTTATAAAGTTTTAGCATCTCCGGGACACATATCAATCCATAATTATGCAGGTGTTGATTCACTGGAGAGGCGATGTCGGCGCCGATCGTTTTAAAATTGTAAAGGTTTAGAAGCGTATCTCTTGGAAATGTCAAGTTATATGAAAATCTAAATGTCATCATCAGATCTGCGCTTCTTTCGGCAAGCTTGAGCCATTTTTCCTCACCTGTTATCTCATAAAGGAGCACATATGATATAACAGCATTGTAAGTATCCTCAGAAGTTGGGGTCATAAAGGCATCCTCTGGTGCGCCGTAGATTAACTCGTCAAGTATATATCTACTGTAAAATTCACCTGCCTTAATCGCTGATTTTTTAAATTTTTCATCTTTAAAAACTTTATACGCTTCGCAAAGCGCCGAAATCCACATCAACCCAGCACAACCCTCCCAAATTTCAACTTCTCCTGTAGCTGAGTTATAATATGAACCGAAATTTCCGTCCTCCCTTTGGATTTTAACAGCGTAATTTAAGTTTCTCAAAATGCAATCGCTCCAACTTAAATGTTCATTTCCATTTTTCAGTTCAAAATCATAAGCACGAATTAAAAATAGAATCGCTTCACTTAAAGTTCTCGCTTGTGTAAGCCCTGGTTTTGGATTCCACCCATCTGTCCAGCCGTTTTCAGCCGTCCATTGCGACCACAAGATACCCGCTGGCGAAGTTCCCTCCGTTACAACTTTTTCAATCACGCTTCTACAGGCGTTTATATAATCAAAATTTTTCCTCAAATAGCCATATTTCATCAAAGCGAATGCATAAGGGATTCCACTAACCCAGGAAATGTGCATGTGAGCTCTCGTATCGGCGTGTTTTACATTTAAACTAAGAACATTATCAAACCCTCTCGTCTCATATATCACGCCTTGATCCGGGATAAAATGCCAGCGATAAAGTCCATAAGCGGATAAATCCGCCCCATCTTCAAGTGTAAACCAGGGTGATGGTTTGTTTCTTTCTCTCATTTCGTAATAAAAATCCCTGACTATTTCATCATAAGCGTGAGGGTCGGAATTTGAGAAAAACAATTTAAAAGAGAAAATTATTTCTTCATTTGGATGTAGATTGAGAAAATTTTCAACCGGCTTGTTATCAAGATACGGTGTATAAGAGACGGGTTCTTCCGAGAATGGAAAAATTAATCCCAATTCAGTGTTGTTTAGATCGCTGGAGAAAAACAGCCCAGTTACACCATGAGAAAAATCAACATCAGTAAGAACTGCAACCATGAAATTTTCCAACCAACAAAAAACTGCTGGCATAGAAGCCCTTTTTGATGAAAAAGACCAATAGTTTGATACTAAATTATCTGGATCGGTTTCAACTGGATTGAACTTAGGATATTTTCTAACTGATTTTCCATACATATTATCTGCGTAAAAAATTCCCGGCACAAGCCATTTTGGACTACCTGAGTCAAGAAAATTGAAAATTATTTTGAGTTTGCATTTAAAAGAATTTTCGCCGTTATATTTGATATTGTATTTAAATTCATAGCGCTCGGATCTTTCAAAGATTTTCACCGTACAATTTAATCCCTCTGCCTTTGCGAAAATTCTAACCGAACCTTTACCTGGGATGAAATTTTCTATCGTTATCCTTTCAACGGATGATTCTGTTTCAATTTCCCCAACGCCATCTATTGAAAGTATAGTTTTGCCTTGCTTTTCAAATTCAATTGCGCCAGGAAAATTACCTTCAGCTTTTCTTATCTTAATCATAATTCAATTTTAAAAGTTACAATTTTGAAGGGTTCAACATCAATTTTGAAGTAGCCGTTCTCTTCCGGCTTAAGGGAACGAATTTTTTCTTCGTTTAACTTCGCAAGTGAAACGCTCGCGTATTCAAAATTTGGTTTAAATTTGAAAGAGCTAAATTTTTCAAGAGGGTTGTACAATCTAAGTATTATGCCCTTTTTGTCTTCGGCGACTTTTAGCGAGCTGAAGCAAATTCCATTGCCTTCAAAATCAATGAGAGATTTATCTTCCATATCCTTTAGTTCTTGTTTTCTGCGGACATAGAAATTCGGGGTATGGTATAGTTCAGCCTGTTCAACGACACATTCAAAGTCGTTGGAATTGTAGACAAGTATGCCATATTCAAACTCATGGACACCGAGGCATTGTGCCTCTGGGGTTTCATTTTTCCATCCAGCATCGCCACCAGGTCTTGTTTTAAGGTTGGACTCAGAAAGCTGTCCAACTCCTCTTAAAAGTGTTAAGGCAAGTCGTCCTGGTTTCTCAAGGGATAATTCATATTCAGGAATTCCCTTTGTAAAGATAGCTATGCCCTTCTCCGCATCTTGAACACAGACGAATCTCTGTAACACTTCAAGGTTAAGAGGTTTTTCGTAAGGGTAATCGTCCCAGTTATACTTTTTATGAACTCGCTTAACCACACAAAATTGAGAATCGGCATAACTAACATCTGTATTAATACCTGTGTCAAAAACAGCTCTTATGCGGTGATTTTTTGCTCTATTGTCAATTTTAGCTTTCACATCTACAATTTTTGAGTTATAGTTAAGGGAGATTATTGAAATTATGTTAAGGTTAATTTTCTCCCTGCTTCTTTCAACTTGCGTGGTGTATGATGGTACTAGGAAATTATATTCAACTTTAACCGCACATCTCAAAGGACCTTTTTCAATCAACTCAATATCTGGCTTAAAATCAATTGAATAGTAAAACTCATCTTTGTCGGGGAAGCAATAGTTATACTCATCGCCAGCATCACCGGATTCTTCAAATATGTTCATGTTATCAAATTCAAATCCTCTCTCTTTATCAATTATCTTTATAGAGCCGTTTTCATTGACTTTAACTTTTAGAAATTGGTTTTCAATATAAATACAACCGAGCTCATCAGTGCCATAGCCAACTTTTTTCTCATAAACGGGAAAAGAATCGCTTTGGATTATGTCAATTCGCTTCCACCCGAATGGAGATAATGTTTTGACATCAAGTAAAATTTTGAATTTGTCAACGAGTATTTGATGTGGGTATTCATAGTATCCCCAAACGAGAGAATACTTTGTATCCCGATTTAATATTTGATATTCAATTTCATTCCCGTTAGAATCAAAAATTTTGAAGCCGTTGACCTGCTTCAAACTTTGTGATGGTTTAACATCCGGGTTTAATCCGACGATGACATCTTGAAGATGGAATTCAATTTCACACTCCATGACTTTATCCTGTTCAAAAGGAGAAAGGTTAAAGACGAAAATATGTTTATCATCCTTGAAAAATTTGCTGTTATATGGAATTATATCATTTGTCGTTTGGAAAGAGAGTGCCTCTGTTATCTCGTCAATTTTAAGATATCTGACCAACGCTTCATGATACACTCTATCAACTGCTGTGCCATTGATTGTGTCGTGGTCTTGATTTTGCAGGCAATATAACCAAGCTAATTTTATAAGTTCGCTTCTATCTTTACTGGCGAGTATAAATGAAATTGCGTTCAGGGGCTCAAGGAGTTTTTCAAGTTTAATTTGGGCTAAATAATTTTTTTGTTTTACATAAATTCTTGATGAGGCGGTTCCCCCGATAACTGCGAAAGCGTGCCTTAGTCCAAATCTCGTCTCTCCACGATGTTTCGGAAGTTTCTCAATGTCAATTTCAGATTTGACGCAATTAACGAAATTTTCAAGTGTTGAATGTATGAACTCAAAGTCAGGGTATTTACTTTTCAAAAGTTTTAACGCTTGGGTGATTTTAAAGTCGGGGAAATGATGATCACCGCCATTTAGGATAAGACGATGATTTGTGTTTGCTCTCGCATCAATTTCAGCTCTTAGCCGTTCAAATCGTTTAACGATCGTTTCTTCATCGTCCATAGCGAAATAACCGAAGCTGTAGCCATCTTTTGGAAGATGAAACATCAGGACTTTACTCCCGTCGGGCGCTTCCCAAATATACTCTGAGGATTCCTGTCCTGGTTCTCCACCAAACCCACGGTATATCACGGCGGTTTCAATATCAAAACCATTAAGTATTTGAGGCATTTGTGCTATATGACCAAACTGGTCGGGTATGTAGCCGATCATCATAGGCTTCCCGAATCTCTGAGCCATTTGAATACCGATCATTAGGTTTCTTATATGTGATTCACCGCTTGGCAGGAACTGATCAATTTGAATATACCAAGGTCCAATTGATAATTTGCCGTTCTGAACTAAACTTTTCAGTTTTTCAAAATTTTGCGGTTTAACATCAAGGTAGTCCATAACCATTTGCATTTGTCCATCGGTCATGAAGTGTCTAAAATCTGGATCGGTTTCAAACAAGTTAAAAAGTTCATCCCAAAAATCAACCAACATAACTCTATATTCTTCAAATGATAGAACCCATTCCCTATCCCAGTGGGTTTGTGAGACAAAGTGATAAGTGATCTTTTTAGTCATTGTCGTTATCAATTTGATATTTCATTACGAACTATTTCAGCTCCTTGGGTCATTGCACAAAGTTTTGCAAAAGCTCTATTTCTGGGCATAAATTTCATACCACAATCAGGCGAAAGCCAGACATTTTCAGGTGGTATAACATCAAAAACCTTTCTTATCCTCTGGGCAACTATTTCTGGAGTTTCAACATTTGGGTCTTTCACATCAATTACGCCAACGACTATTTCCTTATTGCGAGTTCCATATTTTTTGAAAAGTTCAAGCGGTTCTGCATTATTAACAGCAAACTCCAAACTCAGTTGATGTGCATTCACATCAAGTAGAGCTGGGAAAAGATCTGCATATTGTCCTTTGAAAAGTCGTTTCAATTGATAGTTTCCATAGCACACATGTAGACAAAATTTAGCGTCAATTCCATCTATCATCCAGTTAAAAATTTCAACCAACCAAGGTAAATCTTCTGGATAACCAACCCAGACGGGTTCATCAATTTGAATTAATTTACAACCAGCGTTGACCACTTCAATTATTTCCTCCCTTAAAATTTCAGCGAGGTCCTTTATCAATTCCTTCTCATCTTTGTAGTATTCATTCGTCGCTCTTTTTGCCAACATTTGAGGACCTGTGATGGTAACCTTTGTCTCTTTGCTCGTATGCTCTTTAAGGAATTTCCAATGTTTTGCAACGCCGATACTACCAATTCTTTTCACCTTATCAAAAATTATCGGGTCAGGCATTTGTATAGATGGGTCAAGATTTCCAATTGGTTTCATTTTACCATCATTTTTGAAGCCATAAATTCTTTTAGTGAAGAAATATACCATCGTTTCTCTTCTTAATTCACCATCTGTAATCACATCAACCCCTGCGAGTTCCTGGTCTTTTATGCATGATTTCACAGCATTATCGTGAGCTTCTTCAAGTTCTTCATCTGTTATTTTTCCTTGCTTGTGAAGATCTCTTACGATTTCAAGCCATTTCGGAAGCGAGTAACTACCGACGACGGTTGTTTTTAAGAGTTTTGTTTCCATCTGGTGTTATTTTGCCTTTGTGGGTAGAAATTTGAAACCCGCCCGCAACTCGGGCGGGTCTGAGGAAGTTACTTTAACCCGATGCCAACTGTTATCCTATGAACGCTGTCAAGAATTTTCATTTGGGTGAAAGCATAGTCAAAGCTGAATTTATAATTACCGAATTCAATCTTTGCTCCAACGCCAGCGGAGAACCCTTCAATGGTCGTCTCAATTGGGTCGCGCCATGAAGTCCCCTTATCTTTTGTCCCAGAGTAGTTAAATTTGTATCCAAATCTCGCCGAGATCAAATTCAAAGCATCAAACTCAACACCAGTGAAGAAAAGTTGGGGCAGGTCCTGTGGCTGAACGACATCAATGAATAACCTACCCGTAAAGCTTTTCTGGAAAGTGTAGAACAGTGATGTTCCTATGGAGAAGGAAAGAGGAATAGGCGATGCGATGTCGTAGTATTTTATATCTGAGCCAAGGTTTGAGAGACGAGCTCCAATGTTCCAGAAGTCCGTGATCTTATAATTTGCACCAAGGTCAATTGCAAACGCATTCGCACTCAAATCATCAATTCGTTCATTTAGGTATTTCAAGTTAAAGCCAAGCGATAGCAAATCGGTGACATTTCTTGCGTATGATAGAATAAGGGCGAAATCGCGAAAACTGTATGTTGCGGATGTCTGTTGATCAATTTGTAAATAAGCTAGGTCTGGTGGAAGTAGGTCCCTATCAGCGCTTATACCGCTCAAGCCGAAGCTTATTATTCCGACTCCAATGTTCCCAATCCCTTTTAAATTGTAGACGGCTCCGACTGCCACTTGATTAATGTCCGCTATCCACCTGTTATATGTAAATGAGACAGCCAATTTTTCGTCCGATAGAACAATCCCAGCGGGATTCCAGAATATCATATTTGGGTCGCCTTTTATAGTTGTTGCTGCAGAGCCAATTCCAACTTGTCTTGCGCCAACGCCAACTTTAAGGAAGGCAAGCGAATTTATGCCGGATTTTCTAACTTGGGCTTGAATGCTTGATAGAGTTATCAAGATGACCGAGATAATTATCGCTGTTTTCCTCATTTTTAAACTCCCTGTTAATTTTTATCTTAAAATTGCAAAGTAACCAACTTGTTTACCACCTTCATATTCAACGACATAGATGTAAAGTCCATTTGCAACCTCAATTCCATCCTTTGAGAACATATCCCAGGTGTAAGTTCCATCGTTGGGATTTGGAGCGGTGAAATTAATCCTGTCAATTATTTGACCTGATACATCAAGTATAGTTATTGTGCATTTCGATGGTAAGTTATAAAACAAGAGTTTGTGTTGCGTTCCTATATCGTGGAAAGCGCCTTTTTTATACGGATTTGGTCTAACACCGACCTTTTTAGCACCTGAGGCAAGCTCTTCTGGTGATGTTGTTCTTGACTTAACTACTACTGTCGCACCAATACGTTTTTGACCATCGGCAGTGGTTGGATAGAATGAATTTTGAGTAGCCCATGGATAAGTTCCTTCCCACAAACCGCTTGCACCATTGACATTCACCCTGCCCGATTCAAGGACATTTGTAGTTCTTCCGTTGATAGTCAGGGGTGACGGCAAATTTCTATAAGCGGAAACATAATACCAATATGAAAATCCAAGTAAAACATCAAGAGCATCATCTTTAAACGCATAGTCATATCCGCCTGATGGGCTTGCATATTGTGAAAGTTGCGATTTCGGTATTATTTTTCTGACTTTATAAGGACCCCAAAATCCCGCTTGCATTTCTTTAAGAGCCCCGAATGCGTCAAACTTTGGATTGATTGGATCTTTAAACTCATCTTTTATCTCACCTTCTTCCATCTGTTCGGTGTATCTTTGAAGAACTCTGAAGCCGATATCCGTGGATTTAAATTTCGGGAATGCGCTTGCGCGGTAGATTTTATAACCGCCGAAGTTCGGGTCATTTTCATTTGGGGACTTTTTCCACCTTATAAGGACCTTATTATCATCTGTGATTTCAACTTTTATATCCGGGGCACCTGGACCAGCTGGAACTTGGAAATTATTTTCATAAGCCCATCTAACTGCTTGTAACGACCTTAACAATCCGGGCAGGCGAAATCCCGCATATTCAGCAGCTATAATTGTAATCGCTTCCCCAACATCTAATGAAAAGGGTCCGCAACCGATGAAAGCGTCGCCGTCAAAGTTGTGTTGAGCTGAATATCCCTTTGTCCAGCCATCTTCCCAAACATTTTCAAAAACATTTGTAGATTTTTTGTCCCCATCGGGCTTTCCTCTTTGACCAACGGGTTTCGGAACAAATGACAGAGGGTCACCGGGGGTTCCGGATTGGAAGTAGTTTGGATTTGGACTCAGGTCAAGTAGCGTAGTGCTATTACTTTTGCCCCCATCCTTATACCAAGTTCCCATTAAAATTGTATGTATTAATTTTGCGTCGTTGCGATTATCAAGTCCACCTCTACCTGTTCCAGCTGAAAGATACCAACCGCGTTCAGGTCCTGTTCCAATTGGATGGCTATCAAAGATCGTTTTCTTATCTGGAGCTGATGGAAGACCAATTGTGTCAGCTTTAACAGCCAGAAAAGTTCTACCAAACCAAACATCAGTGTACCATCCCAGTGGGTATGCGTTCAATCCCATGTCCCTTTTACCTTGCGGGACGGAGTTTGGATCAGGGTATGATGCATAATTTGCCGGATTAACTCCCGCATAGCTCACAAGTGTAGCCCAGGGTGAATTTGTTTGATCTGGGTCTGCTATATATCCGCTATTTCTTCCTGAACCAAACCTGTTTGCGCTTCTTCTGCCTGTAACACCGACTTCTGCGCTATGCATTACTTCAGAAAACCAGCCGACGACAAGGGCATTTATCCTGTTATTTGTTTTCTCCGGCGTTCCATCTGCATTTACATCAAGAATACCATAGTTTTTGAAAGTTATGCCGACGACTATGAAATCGTTAAAATTGTTCCAGTTTTGGGTGAATTGTAGAATTCTAACAGTGACCCAAACGCCGAGATTGGTTGGGAAGCCCGACTCATAGTAAAGCGCATATCTATAATCACCTGTTGGGTCAGGTGTAAAGTCAGGTTTAATCCATATTGGACCTATGAAATAAGGGCTTCTCCCAACCAAGGCGTCAAGTTTATTTGTGTAAATCATAAAGGCGTAATTTTCGCTTGAGCTTCTGATCTTGCTTGGATTAATCCCAGGGCTATATTCAACTGCCATTATATCTTGAGCCCAAAAGTAGCTTATCGGGTAGCCACCTGGCCATTGTGCAGTTGGTGTTGACCATTGACGGTCAATGTTCCCAATTCTTATAAGGTTCCAAAGTTGAGTTGGTTCATTTGCCCTTTGTCTATAATCCACGCCCTGTCCAATCGGTAAGAATGAATCCCAAAGGTCGCCAGCGATCATGACAGCCGAGCCAGGGAATATATCATTTGGAACAGCTGGTGAAGCGCCTTTGTAAAGTTCTAAACCATCAATTTTTACTTGTGAAATTGAAAGCACAGGAAATATGGCGAAAAGTAAAATTAAAAACCTTTTCATTTTTGCCTCCGTTTTAATTTTTTTAAGAGTTAGAAGTTGATATTTATACCAAAATAAATTTCCCTTGCGATGTCAAAGGCGCTTGTCCCATCTCTAAACACCGTAAGACCAAGCGGTCCAGTCGGGATTTTCTTTTGTTCCCAGAGAAGTTGCCCTTCATCGGTCGTCCTATCATATCCAATGATGTTCTCCCTATCAAATAGGTTTCTTACCTCAATGTATGGAGAAATTCTGATCCTTCCAATCGTGTAGCCAGCTTCAACTTTCATATCCGTTCGTATGTTCCATGGACCCTCGCCCAATTTTCTTGATCTTGGATCAGCTGTAATAAGTGGATACAAAAATCCGCTTGCTGCTGTGGTGAATGTAGACAACCTAAAGTCAAGTGGGATACCTTTAAACGGCGCTGGAAAATCAAAGAAAAGATTAAGGTTGATTCTATGCGGTCTATCATATCCAGTAAAGCCAGAAGAAAGGTTAGAAACGACATTCATTTCATATCCAGCGAAATATTTCGCGTTTTCAAATGGCAATTTCCCTCCATATTTTGCGCTATCTCCACCAAGCGTTGAGAAAGCAGTTACATTCTGTCCACGAAGCGCGTCGGGAGATACAACGAGATTCTTTATGTAGCTATAGGCATAGGTTAATCTCCCTGATAATCTAAACAAGTTAGCAACAGGCAAAGCTCTACTATTTAAAGTGAATTCAATTCCCCTTGAATCCGCATAACCACCGTTAAACCTGATAAAATAGGTTATAGCCACACCAGGTCTGGGTGTCACACCATAAGCAAGGGGGACATAATTTTCAATAGTTTTATAATAAGCGTTGATGTCAATTCCGAAATAATTTGATATCACATATTGAATTCCCATCTCATAAATCGTTGATTTAAGTGGTTCTTGGTCAACAAGAAATATATTTGGCAAAGTTCCGTGCATTTCTGCATATGAGTCGCCAAAAATTGATGCATATGGAGGAACTTGCATTGACCTTGAGAAGGAATAATACATTGATGCTTTATCCGATATCGGGTGTGAAATACCAACTCGTGGACCAACGAGCCATTTCGTCTTTACCGGTGTATTTCTTTTGATCAGATATCTATTAACCGTTAGAACTTCATTTGTTCCGCCAAGTTGAATTTGCTCGGTTTTCACTGTGTAAGGTGCGAAGTAGTTATCTATTTCATATGCGCCTGAATTAAATGCATCCGCCCTTAGACCGAGGTTAACAATTATTCCGGAGTATTCAATTTTATCTTGAGCGTAGAAGCCAAGTTCATACGGTTTCACGACATAATCCTCAACATCAAATCTTCCAACGATTGTGTATCTTCTCAGTTGTGTATACTTATAAAACTTCAAATCAAAGCCGGCACTTAGGAGGTGATGATTTGTAATTTGACTTTTTATATCACCTTTGACATTAAATTGGCTGAGCCGTTGATATTCATAGTAAGCGCCTGGTCTTGCAAGTGGATAAGGACCGGATGAAGGGAATGAGGCTTCGGATTCAGATTCATTTCTCGGTGTCGTTGTGAAGAACTTCGTTTTGTCGGTTTTGCTTATATATTTCTTTATTTCATCTGGCGTAGAAAATTTAATGAAGTCGCCTTTGTCTTCGTTTAATTCTATCTTACCGTCGCCATTACTATCTACGAAGCCAGCCTCTGTTGGGCTTGTGAGGAATGAAACCTGTATTTCATAGAATGTCCTTGCAGATAGAGCGTGTGTGATTTTACCGCTAAGGGCGAAGGTTCCTTTTGTATATTTAGGGACACCTTCAAGGAAGAATTTATAATTTTCGTTAAATACACGATTCTTCCAGCCAAAATAGAAACCCTGATCGTTTACGAGACCTATTCCAGTGAGTTTGATCGCAGGTGTTAAGTTATATGTTAACTTTCCGACTATGTTAAGTTGCCTATTAAATTCGTTCGGGAAGCGACCGTAGGTCTCATAAAATTTGACATCTGTAAAGAAGCCGAGATTTCTAAATAACCCACCCCCAAGCGAGATTTCAAATTCTGACGTGGGTTTATTACCATACCAGTATTTTCCTGGGGTCCAGGTGTATAGAGCAGCTTTAGCTAAGCTTGCGGGGTCTCCTTTAGCTTTAAGTGCATCTCTTTCGCCGAAATACTTACTAGCTGGTGTTGTTCCATCGGGCAAAATCCCGAAATATAAATCTGGACCTTTATGTGGAAGTTTAGAAGCATATCTTACATAAGCTCTTCCGGAAATTCTGCCTCTTCCCTCTTTTAAAGTTATACTTACCACACCGCCAGTCGCTTGCGCAAGTTCAGCGCTTGATGCACCTGTGTTTACACCTATTTCTTCAATTGCGCCAACGCCCACATCTGCGATATTTGCATTTTCCCTAAAAGTTAAACTCAACCCGTGGTATGTTGTATAAAAGCCACCACCATAGTTCGCTGTATAAGCCTCATAATACTTATCACTAACATCAATACCTTCAATTATATACTTGGTCTCATATCTTCTTGCACCTCTTACATAACCGGAGAAATTTCCAGGTGAAACTCGCAAAGCTTCTTGGAAGTTAGCTATCGGTAGAGCTGAAATGTCATCAGCAGTGATCATGGATCTTGAGCTCGTTTGTGAGATGTCAATCAAAGGTCTTTCAGCTTGAACAACAACCTCTGGCAATCCAATCACTTCTTCTTTCATAGCAACATCAATAAATGTCGTTTTATCAGCGTTTACGATCACATTTCTAACCGTTGTTTTTACAAAGCCAACTGCTGAGACAACGAGGTTGTATTTCCCTGGGGGTACATTTATAATCGTATAATTTCCATTGACATCAGCAGCAGCGCCTAAGTATGTTCCCTCAACGACGACATTTGCCCCTGGGATTGGTTCTCGCGTTGCTTCATTATAGATCTTCCCCGATATCTTTCCTGTTTGTGAGATTAATAGGGAGGGTAAAATTAGGAGCAATGAAATAAAAACCTTGCGGGTCATATCACTCCTCCTGTTATGTTTTAAGAAATAAAACTTAAGTTCGCTTATAAAATAAAAATTTTCCCCGCTTTTGTCAAGAGTTCTTTTATATTTGCAATTTTGTTTCACATATGAAAAAAATTAACAAAAGTATGGCACACATATTGATTAACTATCAAGGTCAATTCCGTTCAGGCGGTACTTTTGTGTAACAGGTTTTTGGTTGGGGTCAGTATCTGGAACCCAAATTATAGCATCAACTGGGCATGACTCAAAACACAGCCCACAGCCGGTGCAGTTGGCTTTGTTTATTACGGCAACTTCACTTTCCATTTTTATAGCGTCAAAAAAGCAAATTTTCGGGCACCTTTCACATCCGATGCATTTTTCTTTGATCACTTCGGCAACCGGTGGATATTTATCGTAAAATTCAGGTGGAAAAGGATTCAAGCCGATATATTTCCCCATTTTTTAAATCGGTTAGTTTTACCACACATCAAAGACATTTCTTGGACCACTTTTTTTCTCGCCCGTCCACCTTATGATAAGCTCCGGATCGGTCAAATTCTTTGAAGCTACTCCTCTAATACTTTCAAGATTCTGTATATTTCTTTCTGTTAAAAAGTTTAAAATCCCATCATTTATTCTTTTTATCGTTTCCCATCCATTGACGATGATAGCAGATAGAACCTGGACAGTTGTTGCGCCGAGCATGATATATTTCAGCGCATCTCTCCAATCAAGGACACCACTTGTTGCGCTTATTGTTATGTCAACTTCGTTATAAACCTCACAGACATGCTTAAAGACATAATATTTCGCCCAGGGACCGCCAACGCCAGCATAATATCCATGCAAGATTGGTTTCCCAACTTCAATATCAATTTCAAGTCCTCTTAACCGATTACAAAGCGTGACAGCGCTTGCACCAAGCTCTTTACAAATTTTTGATTGCTGAAGGACATCCGGTCCCGGTCCAAGTTTTACAAGGACAGGTATTTTAACATTTTTGACAACTGATTTTATCGCCTCAACAAAGTGTTTTTCAAACTGCAATGTGCCGGGTTTATGCGGTGATGATATATCAAGTTCAATTGCGTCAGCGCCTGCCTCTTCAATTCCTTTAGAAAGGTAAATCCAATCATCCGGTTCATCAGCAAAAGCACTTCCAATTATCATTATGTTTGAAGTTTTCTTTGATATCTCAACGAAATCAAAGTAATCCTTCACAGTTCCACTGTAAGCTTGTTCGTAAGAATATAGAGTAAAGTATTTGGAATTGCCATTCATCTTTTTGTCCCAATCAATAAGTTTATACCTTGGTCTTGGCCAATATCTCATATAATCAAATTTATCAGGGACGACCGTTTTAAGTACAGCTCCGCCCGCTCCCATTTGTTCGGCTATTTTTATTTGTTTAACATCATGGCTTGCGGGTCCTGAAGCGACAAGCACCGGGCTTTTCAGGTGGTAACCAAGGAACTCCACCTCAAGGGTTGCCATGGATATTTAAAAGTTTATTTTTTTCTGTTTGACGGTGTATTTTTCAATTTTATCAAAGTTAACTTCAAAACTTAAATCATCTGTGAAGTTTATAATCCCGTTTTTGACATCAATCAATGGTGTTATTATGTCATCAAGGTACCATCGTTTTGACGATTCAACATCTGTTGGAAACTTACAATTATCAAGCAAGCATAAATTTAGAGCATAAGCTGAGCCGATCCCAAGCTCAGGCATTGTGCCAATCCAAACAGGTATTCCTTCTCTTTTGCATATATCGTGAAACTTCTTGGAGATAAGTATTCCACCAACTCTTTGAATTTTAATGTTAATTATTTTGCAAGATTTAAGTTCTATAGCGAGTTTCAATTTATCAATTGAATCAACGCTTTCATCAAGGCAAATTGGAGTATGAATTTTTTCCTGCAAAATAGCGTGTCCTTCAATGTCATCTTTTTTCAATGGTTGTTCTATCATCAGAAGTTCAAACTCGTCAAATTTTCTCAAATGTTCTATATCATCCCTTGTATAGGCGCAATTTGCATCTACCATAAGCGGTATATCACCAAAGCTTTTACGGATAACCTTGATTGGGGTTATATCCCATCCCTTTTGAACTTTTATTTTAACCCTTTTATAATTTCCTGTGTCAAGTTCGTTACCAACAACTCTTATTAAGTCGTCAATTTTATCATATATCCCAACTGCAAGACCCGATTCAATTTCTTTCCTCTCCGCTCCGAGAATTGCAAAAATTGGTATATTTTTAATCTTTGAATAGGCATCCCACAAAGCTGTTTCAAAACCAGCTCTTGCGTAGGAGCTTAAGCCGGCATTGATCATTTTCTCGTTCAGTTTCTCTATTTCATCTAAAAAATCATCAAAATTAAAGTCCTTGATAGATGTCCAATGAGTGATCAATTCGTCCCAAACGCTTTCCGGAGTTTCATTTGAATAAAACGAACCTGCCATAGGGGATGCTTCACCAAAGGCGCTTAAAATTACATCCTCGGTTTTTACTTTCAACTCAATCAATATACCGTCCTTTACAGCAACTTCACCATTACTTATTCTAAACGGTTCCTTCATCGGAATTTTAACATGGTAAAGGTTGATGCCAATTATTCTATTTCCCGACATAGCCAAGTTGTTTTGAAATTTTCTCTGCATAGTTCTTCAAGTCCTCAGCTAGTTCGTAAGCCCTTGATATCGTTTTGCTTCCCTGATATTGTAAAGTTATGAGCAAAGCTGCTATAATTTTGCCCCAGGCGTTTCTTATCGGTGCAGCAACTGCGACAAGGTCAGGATTGTATTCTCTATCAACAACAGAGAAGCCCTGCTCTCTTACTTTTTTCAATCTTTGTTTTAGTTCTGTAATTCTTGTTATCGTTTTCTCCGTATACTTTTTCAGTCCAACCTTTTTTACAAGTTCTCTTAGTTCTTCATCGGAAAATTCAGATATCAGTACCTGACCGCTCGCCGTGCAATGGACAGGGGAACGTAAACCAAGTTTTGTGACAAGCGACCACATACTTGGTGAATCAACCCTTTGGATTAAAACGACACGATAGTTGTGTAGAACAGCGAGGTAGACGCTCTCCCCCGTTTTCTTTGCAAGCTCTTCCATATATTTGTAAGAGTCGTAACCAAGATTCATTTTGTTAAGTTTCGCAATCCCGAGTTGTGAAACTCTAAGACCAAGGGTAAATGTATTATTCCCTGCGTCCCTTTCAACAAAGCCGTATTTTTCAAGTGTAATAAGTATTCTAAATATTGAACTTTTCGGGTAATTAACATAGCGGGCGATTTCGCTCAATCCCATTGGCTTATCTGACTTTTCAAGAAGGTTGAGTATTTCAATAGCTCTTTTAACAGCGGGGACGATATATTTTTTTGATTCTGAAAATTCCTCCAACCTCATAGCTCATTACAAATTAATTTTTTAGCTTATATCCCAGGTTTTTCAAAGCTTTTTTTATCTTTTCCTTATCCATTTTTGAAACCGGAAGCAATGGAGGTCGGACATAGCTTGTTTTTAAAACGCCTATCATTCGCAGTGCTTCCTTTACTCTTGCTCTGTAATCTCTAACCGGAGGGGCGAAGATAACTTCTTCAAGTGGTTTAATTTTTGAGTAAATGTCAAACGCCCTTTCATAATTTTTCTCCCTAACGCACTCAAACATTTCTATCTGTTCACTGATGGCTATTGTCCCAAAGCCAATAAGTGCTCCATCTGCCCCAAGGATAAAAGATTCAAGGATAAAATCATCGTTGCCTGTTAAAACGGAAATTTTTTTATCAAAATTTCTCAATGCTGTTAATGTCTGGACAAATTTCAATGCATCAGCCGATGCCTCTTTTATTGCGATGACATTTTTAATTGACGCAAGTTTAAGAAGCGTCGCTTCATCATAAATTACGCCAGAGAGGGAAGGTTGAAGTTGAAACAGGATAAGCGGTAAATCAACCGCTTCGCTTATCGCTTTATGATACTGATATGGTATATCGGGCGGTAATGGATTCCCAGCGTAAGCAGGTATTGGGAAAACCACAATCGCATCGGCGCCAACTTTAGCTATCAATTTTGCCTCCTCAACTGCTTCCCTTGTATATCTTGTGGTCAAGCCACATATTACTGGAAATTTATGGTCAATGATTTCAACCCAATGTTCAAGTATTTTAATTTTCTCATCTCTACTTAGATGTATCCCCTCACCCGTATCCATATTCACAGCAACGCCACCAAGTCCGTCAAAACTTTTTATCCAATTGGCGTAGTTTTTTAGCTGGGCGAAATCAACGGAAAAATCGCCTTTCATTGGCGTTACAACAGCGGGTATTATGCCTTCAAGCTTCAACTTTTTCATTTTACCTTCTCCAAATTTGTTTTTAGCGAACAATTTTTAATGATTTTTTCCATGTTAAAACCAAGTATCTTAATTTTATCTTGAACTGGAATCCTTGAATAAATTACCCAACCAAGCTGGGGTCTTGGGTCTCGCATGGGTTGATCTGTACCGAAGATTATTTTATCTGAGCCAACCTCATTCACAAGAAATTCAATTAAACCATCCGGGACATTTGTGAATGTGAGCTCAAAAAATACATTTTTTCTCTCCTTAACTATATCAATCAAATCCCTTGCATGTTTAAAGCCAATGCCGGTATGGGCAAGCAAAAAATTAACCTCTGGATAAAGAAGCGAAATTTCATTAACTTCATCAATGAAATTATCTGATGGATGTAGCAGAGCAAAAAGTTTTAATTTATTCCCGAATTCAAAAAGTTTTCCCCATCGTTTATCGTTGTATGGTATCAATGTTCGTGGGTAATATGGCTTTATTCCTTTGAAATTCTTTACAACAAACCAATAATTCAACTCATCATCCCAATCCTCAACATAAACAGGATTAAAGGAGGCGTAGCCGATAAAATGTTCGGGATATTTTTCAATCGCTTTTAAAGTTATTTCATTCCCCAATCTATGATCAGACCATATAGAAAGCCACGAACTCACACAACATTTCTTTATCCCGATTTTCTTGTTCAATTGAAAGATTTGAACAATTGCAGATTTTATTAATGGTGTATATCCAGAGGTAATTTCATTCTCATCTCCAAGATGTGCGTGTGCATCGTAAATCTGAATTTTTATCTCTTCTCCTTTTTTTGCGCTTTCAATTAATTCATCGTCTGAGGTGGTTTCAAAGTTATAGAGTTTCATTTTCAAAAGTTTAGCAAGATTAATCCCAGCGATTTTAATTTTATCCTCATCGTTAATTTCGGAATATTCCAGAAAGGTTCGCGCAGAACCGATGCTCTTCAAAGGAAATTCACTTCCAAAGAGGATTCTATCTGCGCCAAAATTTTCAACAATATATTCAATCCCACGGTTGATTTGAAACGAGGAGAATTCAATATACAGATTAGTATGTTTTTTCATCATTGCAAAAATTTTCCTCGCCTCTTCCCATCTCACACCTTGCAATACAACATTTAGATTCTTGTGATTTGAACACAGCGTATCAATTTCATCAAGCGTGGCTTGATTGAACTTTTCATCAAAACCCCTTCCGGCTTCAATGAAAAGAGGTATTTCATTTTCTTCAAGTGACTTGAAGATTTTTCCGCATGTATATTCATCAAAGAAATATCTGTGAAGCTTTGGATAAAGTTTTACAGCTCTGACATTATTATCACGCAAATAAAAATTAACATCTGGAAATTCGCCTGTTATGTCTGGCATTAAAACAAAGCAGGGTATAAGTTGAGGATGTTTTTTTATTTCATCAAGCAAAATTTTATTCCCAATTATTGGGTCATAATCACGAGCCAATGTGTGAACAACAAGTGCATAGGAAATCCCGCATCTTTTCATCTCGGATAGCAGATGTTCACGGTTGTAAAGTTGCCATTCGTCCTTTGGCGTAAATTTCCCAATATATGTAAAGCAATCAAAGTAAATTTTCTCTGACATAGAAATCAAGTGTGTTTTTTAAGGCGGATTCAAATTTTTCAAGCGTTTCAGTTATGTCTTTCTCTTTATGTGAGAATGACACGAACCAACGATCATATACAAAAATTCCACTTTTGAAAAGTTCTCTGTTGAGCAAGAAATGTAACCTTTTGTTTTTCTTTTCATCTTTGTAGTTAAATAGAAAGAACGAAGCAACGGGTAATCCACCAACTTTAGCCTCAACGCCGAAGCGAATAGCTATTTCAGAGAAACCTTTCATTAACATCTCCCCAACATTGAAGAGATGCTGATGAATTTTTTCTCGCTTCATTATGTCAATAGTAGTTATAGCAGCACATATTGAAAGTGTTTCTCCAGCATAAGTTGCGGTCAAAACAATATCATCAAGCTTTTTCATTATATCTTTTCTACCACCATAAGCTGAAATTGGATAACCGTTTGCCATTGCTTTTGCAAACGAAGAAAGGTCTGGCTTCACATTGAAGAACTCCTGCGCCCCGCCAATTGAAAGACGGAAACCCGTTAACACCTCATCAAATATAAGCAACACATCGTATTCATCGGCAAGTTTTCTTAGCCCTCGTGGGAAATCACCGCTTGTATCTTCGTTAAAATCATATGGAACTGTCAATATACAAGCTATATTATGTGCATCCCTTTTTAAAATCTTTTCAACCTCTTCAAGATCACCATATTTAACCTCGTAGACACAGGAATTAAGTATTTCGGGCACGCCGTTACCCTTAACACCAGTCACAAACCAGTCATGATAACCATTGTATCCGCACCTTATGATTTTGTCTTTTCCCGTAAAAGATCTTGCAAGCCGTATATTACAAGCGTTAGCGTCAACCCCGTTTTTCATAAATCTAACCATTTCAACGGAGGGAACGACCTGGGTTATTCTTTTAGCAAGCTCAATTTCAAGTGGGCTTGCCATGCTGAAAAGCACTCCCTTTTCAATTTGTCTTTTAACCGCCTCATCAACCTCATCGTAGCAATAACCTAAAATAACTGGTCCTAGCGCCATTCTATAATCAATGAACTCCCGCCCGTCAACATCCCAGAATCTACAACCCTTAGCTCGTTCAACAAAGAAAGGCATAATTCCTGCGTAGTCCATTATTGGACGTTTTGCATTCGTTTGTGTCCCCCAGGGAATGAACTTAAGTGCTTCATTAAGTAATTTCTCAGAGTTAGTCATTTTTTGAAACCAAGTTAATTTTATCTTCAAAAAACCTCAATTTAGTATAACCTACTCTATCGGGACCTCCATCAAGTTGTAGTCCAAAAGTATATGGCTTGGCTTTTGCTAAGGTTTTCCCACCAAAATTTAACCCAATGAAATTGGAAACAGCGCAATATAACGATGATTCCTTGTTGTTTTCATTTAAATAAGCAAAGTAAGCGTCCGTTTCAATTTTATCATATTTTATCTTACCGGATTCAAAATTATATCTTGGGCGGATATTTTCCCGGAGGATTTCAAAGTCAAGGTCAAGTTTAAGGCAAAGATAAACTTTTTCATCTCCGTTCTCTACCCCAAGCCCGATGCCTTGTGGGAATTTATCAACATTTAGGACTTTTATTTTCCTTATCAAGCTATCAATTTTCTCATCCTTGTGATGAGGGATTAAGAAGGTTATAAAAAATTCAACATCATTTGTTTTATAATGTGACGATATTGTTTGATAAATGGCAAATTCATCTTGAAAATGTCTAAATTCCCCTTCAAAGCTATCTTCCTTGGCGTACGACTCTGGGAAATAAATTAAAAGATTATAATCACCACCAACATTATATCTGCCTATTGAATCAATTCTCGTGTCATAAAAGCCATTACCTTTTTGTAAAATTTTTTGTGTGTGCCATATAACAGCGAGGGTGTAATAGTCAGTTTGTGTAAATTTCACTGCGTCAACAACGACAAACCAGTTAAATTTTTTAAGGAAGACAATTATGCGATCCCAGAAATATCCAATTTTCTCTTCGGTTAACCTTGTGCGGGAGTATTCAACTTCCTTAAATGTCAAGAAATCAATTTTGTATGTCTTTGATTCCCTGTAATTTCCTGAGTTCCTTATGAATTCAAGGAGAGATTGTTTTTTAAGATTTTTAGCTGTCGGGGTCAGGTAGATTGGGCTTGATCTTGCTTCTCTTTTATTTTTTCTGACCACCAAACGATTATGGAAATAATCCGCTCTAAAAGCGCCATACATTCCACTCGGGAGAGCATCTCTATAACCAGCGTGATGTAATAAGATTGAACCACGGGTCATCAGGAAAGTGATCGCATTTTCATCGGAGCTACCATGGTGCATTTTTTCTTCTTCAACTGGTATTGTAGTTCTGAGGTAATGTCTCGTCAAGTAATTTCCATCACCTTCGTCCCTGTAATTTAAGAGAAGATAAGTTGAAAGCGAGTCCCAACCAGTTCTGAATACAATTTTCTTCCCTATAATATCTTCAAGGACTTCGCGACTTTTTTCAGTTGGAGTTACAATTTTTATCTTGTCATCGCACCATCTATATGCGTCAGAGATTATTGATGCGAGGTCTGCTGACATCTTATTATCATAAAGCATTCTTTTAAAAATTTTTTCAGCAGCGTATTTATATCTGCCATCTTTATAAAACGAAGCAGCTTTTTCAAAGCAAGGTATGAACCTTTCAAAAGCACTGTTGAAGTTAGCGTCCCCGATATCGGCTATAGTTCCAAAAGGCGTGATTAGATTCAAGTAATATTCAAAGTAATATCTAAAAGTATGCTCCTTAAGTATATTTTCATCGCCTGAGTTTTCAATGTAAATTAACAAGGTATGTAGCCAAACCCCGTTATACAAAGTTGCGTCTTCAGCTTCCCATTTTCCAAGGTTATCGTAAATCAAGACATTAGCTTGATTTCGCCAAATGGAAGCGGAAGGATGGTCTGGAAAAGCAATAGAACCGAGCAGATAAGCAAGGGCGCGAAGGACAGTTCTATTATGTGCCCCCCATTCGGGGAAGTATGAAATATGATCAATGCTTCCTGAAATATCCGCTATCAATTTCCGTTTCAATTCCTCGTTTATCAATCCGGAGTTTTTAATGTTCAGATATGCTCTAACGTAAGGGAAAAGAAAGAAAAAATTTGGCAGGGTTGGAACGCCCTCGCTATATTCAACCCTTGACTCAGCAAACTCTTTCGGGTAAAATTTTTTCAATTCAGAATAATCCTGGAGAATTTTAATTGCTCTTAGGGCATAATTTTTATCCCCAGTCAATTTATACAAGAACCCCAAAGCATCGGCAAGGTAAATCGGCTCACCGGGTGGGTTGTATCCCCACAGGACATAGTGTTTCACCGTTCCCTTCCATTGTTCAATTAAAGCAGGATAATTCCTCCAGGAATTTTCAACAGCGTTTTTAATGAAGTCAAGATAATCCTTCTTAACAGCCGAAAACAAATTTGAAAAAAGAAAAAGGGTCAAAAAAAAGAGTTGTTTTAAGTATTTCATCGCGCAATCCTTTTTGTTTCATATGAGAAAAATCTATTTACTAAATAACCACTAAAATTATAAGCAAATTTGAATTAAAAAACAACAGGTATGGTAGCTCGGCATGTTAATTCTCAAAATTCGAATTTCCTAAGCGAAGGCGATCCATAAAAGAGCGATTATGATTGCAAGTATGATTGAAAGGATTAAGTTTGATTTATCCCTCTTTGCACGGTTTAGGACATCGCTTGATATTACAAGTTCTTTTATTTTTCCTTTTCCCCTTTCGTTATACAACAAACTTACAGAAAATAGCACGATTGAGGAGATAACAAAAAGAAAAACAGCATAGTGTAGGAAGTTAACCTTTGCTATCCACAAAAGGATTTTGTTTTGCGGTAAACCACTATAGCTATTTAAAATCTCAAGGATTAACCTTAAAGCACCAAGTATAAATCCCGTTATAAGTGATGCGATCGCACCAGCTCCATTTACTTTATGCGTCAAGATTCCAAATAGAAAGCAAGCTGCTATTGGAGGTGAAATATATGCCTGAACGCTTTGAAGGTAGATGTAAAGTTGTGATGAAATATATTTCATAAAAGGTATCCAAAGAAAGCCCAAAATTACAATTATTGATGTCGCTATTCTCCCAACGAGGACGAGTTCCCGCTCCGTTGGCAATTTCCTTATTTTTCTATAAAAGTCCCATGTTATAAGAGTTGAGCAGGAGTTGAACACCGAGCTAAGAGAGCTCATAAGAGCAGCGAGCAACCCGGCTATTACTATCCCTTTCATCCCAACTGGTAATAACCTTACGACAAGGGCTGGGAAAGCACGATCTGAATTAACACCCGATATATCTGGATACAAAGCCGAAGCAATTACCCCTGGAAGGACGAATATAAAAACAGGAAGTATCTTTAAATAGCCAGCGAAAATAGTTCCCCTTCTTGCGTTTTCCTCATCCCTTGCGGATAAAACCCTTTGAACGATGTATTGGTCTGTGCACCAATACCAAATTCCCAATATTGGTGCTCCAAATACAATTCCAGTCCAGGGGAAGTTTGGGTGGTCAATCGGTTTCCACATTGAGAAGAAATCAGCTGGAACGCGAGATGTAAGACCACCCCAACCCCCAACTTTAACCAAGCCGATAATTGTAAGTGTAAGTGAACCAGAAATTAAAACAAATGTTTGCACTACCTCTGTATATACAACAGCTCTCAATCCACCAGCTATAGTGTAAAGTCCGGTGATAAGAATTAAAATTGATGCGCTTTCCATTACTCCCAAGCCAGTAAGCTCGCGAATTACAACTGCCCCCGCAAATAAAGTCACGCTTATCTTTGTGAGTATATAACCCAGAACTGATACAAGGGCAAGATACCACCTTGATGCGCTTCCATATCTTAATTCAAGGAACTCAGGCATTGTGAAGACGCGACTTTTCAGGTAGAACGGGACGAATATCCATCCCAATAGCAACAGGACATAGCTTGCAAGCCATTCAAAATGCCCCACTGCAAATCCACCAGCAGCTCCAGAGCCAGCAAGCCCGACAAGATGTTCACTACCTATATTTGATGCAAATAAACTCGCACCAACCGCAAGCCAACCCACATCTCTTCCTGCAAGAAAGTAATCATCGCTTGATTCTTTACCCCGCTTAAAAGACCAGTAACCAATGCCAAGTATCACGATGAAATATAGGAACACAACAATTATATCAATTGGTCCCATTTGCTTACCTGAGATTTAATTTTAATATCAACGCAACAATCATATTTTTCATAAATTTTCTGAAAAAGTCAAGTAAATTGAGAACTCGCTTTTTGCCGATGGATATGCCTTAACTGGCAAATAAAGAATCCGAAAGGAATTTTTTCCATTTTTGTTTATTGAACAAGATTTTTATCTTGACTTAGGAAAGAAAAACAAAAATTTGATTTGATTATGCCTGGAACTCTTTATATCGTTTCAACTCCAATTGGGAACTTAAACGATATAACTTTCAGAGCCGTGGAAGTTTTAAAACAAGTTGATTTAATCGCATGTGAAGACACAAGAAGGACGAAAATTTTGCTTGAAAAATTCGGGCTTGCAAAAAACCTCATAAGTTATTATAATTACAATGAGAGACAAAGAGCTGAAGAGATAATTCGTGAATTGAAATCGGGCAAAAATGTAGCTCTTGTCTCTGACTCTGGAACCCCTGGAATTTCCGACCCTGGTTTTGTATTGATAAAAAGAGCAATTGAAGAAAATATAACCGTTATCCCAATTCCTGGACCAAGTGCCTTCGTTTGCGCACTTGTCGGTAGCGGATTGCCGATGGATGAATTTGTTTTCGTGGGTTTCTTGCCCCACAAAAAAGGAAGAAAGACAAAACTAAAAAAATTATCCAAGGAAGAAAGGACAATTATACTCTACGAATCCCCCCACAGGTTGATTAAGACATTGAACGAGATACTTGAAATTTTCGGTGATAGAGAAATCGCTGTTGCGAAAGAGTTAACAAAAATCCACGAGGAGTTTTTCAGAGGTAAAATCAGCGAAGTTTTAAAAAAATTAACGCCGGATAAAATTAAAGGTGAATTCGTAATCGTAATCTCAGGCAAAACAAATTAGGAGGTGTAGATATGGCTAAAATTGAAATACTCAAACATTTCGCTCAAATAGCGCCTGTTTATAGAAAGGTTAGAACGCTTGACCCAGAGCCGATATTTGCGATAAAGGATATACTCCTCAAACACATGAAATTAAAAAAGCCAATTAAAGTTGCAGACATTGGAGCTGGAACCGGTAGATATACCGAGCTTTTAATCAAAGTCCTTTCACCTTCAAAAGTTAAAGCGTTTCTCGTTGATGCAAGTTTTGAGATGCTACAAGTGGCACAATCTTACCTAAAAGAAAAATACGATTGTCACTTTATAAACTCGTTTGCCGAAAATCTCCCCTTCAAAAATGACACCTTTGATGTAATAATTGTGTTCAATGCAATACATCATTTTGATTTCAGGAGATTTATTCGGGAAGCAAGGCGAGTTTTGAAACCGAGGGGCTTTCTTTTCATCTACACCAGAACGCAGGAACAAAACAGAAACTCAATTTGGGGGAAATTTTTTCCTGGATTTTCAGATAAAGAACAGCGCCTATTTTGGAAAGACGAACTGATAAAGAAATTAAAAAGATTGCGGAACTTTGAGATAATCTCTTACATTGAGTTTGAGTATCCGAGGACTTCAACAATTGATGAACTTGTGGAAAAAGCATTTGCAAAACATTATTCAACTTTTTATCTTTATAGAGACGATGAACATTATCAAGCGATTCAAGTTTTTAAGGAAAATTTGCTAAAACATTATCAATCTGATTTGATATATTACACAGATGAGAACACGCTTGTTGCACTGAGAAAAATTAAATGAGATGAATTTGTGTCTTCAAACCTTATCCCAAGGCGTGTTGAGCTAATCTACCTAAACACGATAGAAAAAATTTTACGCCTTTTCCTTCGCTTTAATTTAAACCCGAACTTTTTGACAACCGTTGCATTATTTATAAGCATATTCGCAGGTTATTTTTTCGCGATAGGGAAATTTATTGCCGGCGGGATTTTAACTTTGCTCAGCGGTATATTTGACACAATTGACGGCAAAATTGCAAGGATGATGAACAGGGTGACAAAATTTGGGGCTCTTTACGATTCAACGCTTGACAGATACGCAGAGGTGATAGTTTTCTTTGGTATCGGGGTTTATCTGATAAAGTATGGTTTTTATATAACCTCTGTTGCTGCGGTTTTTGCTATCGGTGGTTCAATGATGGTAAGCTACATTAGAGCAAGGGCTGAAGGGCTTGGCTTTGAATGCAACATCGGCTGGATGAGAAGAGCTGAAAGAATTGTACTTCTTGGTTTTAGTTCAATTTTCTATTTCTTGCACGATTATTTCGTCAAGTTTTTTGATGCGCTATTTGAATACTTTGATTTTGATCTACCTGCTTATCCACCGATGCCACTTTCCATAGCGATTTACATAATGGCTGTTTTGACAAACATCACCGCATTTCAGCGACTTCATTATGTTTGGAAAAAATCAAAAGAAACTGAACTTTTACCACAAAATAAGGAGGTTGAACTATGATAAAGACGAAGTCAGGGGCAGAAATAAAAGAACCTGTAGGAAAGCTTGGTGTTCTTTTGCCAGGACTTGGAGCTGTAGCGACGACATTTATCGCTGGAACCCTTCTTGTCAGAAAAGGACTTGCTCTTCCAATTGGATCATTAACACAAATGGGAACGATACGGCTCGGGAAAAGAACTGAGAGAAGATTTCCGAAAATCAAGGAATTTGTACCACTTGCAGATTTAAACGACCTCGTCTTTGGAGGATGGGATATTTTTGAAGATAACGCTTATGAATCAGCGCTAAAAGCAGGCGTTTTAAGAAAGGAACATCTTGATCTTGTGAAAGATGAACTTGAACAAATAAAACCGATGAAAGCTGTATTTGACAGAAAATATGTCAAAAAACTTGACGGACCAAATGTTAAAAAGGCAAAGGATAAATTTGAACTCGCTCAAATGTTAAGGGAGGATATAAGAAACTTCAAGGAGCGAAATAATTGTGACCGTCTTGTGATGATTTGGTGTGGTAGCACAGAAATTTATATGGAGCCAACAGATGTTCATCAATCGCTTGAAAAATTTGAAGAGGCGATGAAGAAAAACGACGACGCAATTTCCCCAAGCATGATTTATGCCTATGCTGCTATTGCCGAAGGTGTTCCATATGCAAATGGCGCACCAAATTTATCGGTTGATATTCCGGCGTTGATTCAATTTGCAAAGGAAATGAATGTCCCAATCGCAGGGAAGGACTTTAAGACAGGACAAACGCTTGTCAAAACCGTGATAGCCCCGATGTTAAAAGCGAGAATGCTTGGTCTTACCGGATGGTTCTCTGTAAATATCCTTGGAAATAGAGATGGGGAAGTTCTTGATGACCCGGAATCCTTCAAGACAAAAGAAGTTAGCAAACTTGGTGTACTTGAATACATACTTCAACCCGAGCTTTATCCCGATCTTTACGGAAATTATTATCACAAAGTCAGGATTAATTTTTATCCACCTCGTGGGGATGAAAAAGAAGCATGGGACAACATTGATATTTTCGGCTGGCTTGGTTATCCAATGCAAATAAAGATAAATTTCCTGTGCAGAGATTCAATTTTAGCTGCTCCGATAGTTCTTGACCTTGCCTTGTTCCTTGATTTAGCGCAAAGAAGCGGAATGCACGGGATACAAGAATGGTTATCTTTTTACTTCAAAAGCCCAATGCACGCTCCTACTATTTACCCAGAACACGATCTTTTCATACAACTGATGAAGCTTAAAAACCGCTTGAGACATTTGATGGGAGAGGAATTAATAACTCACCTTGGGCTTGAATACTACGATTAAGAAAGACAAGCCCCGGAAGAGGGGCTTGTTTTTTATTTAGTAACGGTTCTCGGTGCCTCGCTTACCCAAACTTTTTCAACTTTTTCAGTTCTCTTCAACTTTTCAGCTGTTTTCTTCGCTTGCTCAATTGAATCAAAAAATCCAACTCGGACACGGTACCAATTTCCGCCTTTCCATTCAACAAACGCTTTCTCAACAAAAGCATTATATCCTTTCTTTCGCAAATTGCTTGCAAATGTTTCAGCGAGTTTTCTATCCTGAAATGATGCAACCTGAATCACATAATTCTTGCCAACGCTTGGCTTAACTATCTCAGGGGCTTTCGGCTTTGAAACAAGTTCGGGTCTTTTCACCTCAAATGTGTCAACACTCGCTTTCCCTTCAACCTTTGGCAAACTTGGAGTTGTAACCACAACTTCCTCCGGTTCTTTAAACTCAACTTTGCTCACTTTCTTCTTTTCACCCCAGAGGTGAATATATCCATACTGATTCAAAAGAAAAACAACCCCACCGACAAAGATCAAAAAAATGACAAAAATCAAAATCCAATGCCCAGCTCCTCTTCGGCTTTCCTCTTCATAATTAAACGACATTTCCTTTTCCTCCTTCTTTTGTTGTGTATCATCAAAAAGTTTCTTTACACCTTCAGTTCTTTTCTCCTGAGGTTCCTCGCTCAAATTAAATTCAGGCATCTCTACCTCCTCAAAGTTAATTTTTAACTCATTTATATCCGAAAGCGATGAAAACTCAAATTTCAAAAATTCATCTTCAGGTTTTCTTTCCGCTTCAAAAACTTCAAAAACTGGAACTTCAACATCAACCTTTGAATCAATTTCCTCACCAAAGCTAACATCCGGGAGAACGAAATAATCCTCCGCCGTAGCAGATAAATTTCTTTCTGTTATTGACCTCTCAACTTCAAAAACCTCAATCGGTTTCTTCTGTTCCGTTGGGGAAGTTTCCTGCGCTAATAAAGTTTCATCAACGAATCCCATAACTATGGGTTGTCTTTCTCCCGCCTCAAAAAATGTTAAGTTAAATTCATTCTCACTTTTTGTCTCCGTTACAGGAGGATTCAATCTCGTGACAACGGGTCTCAAAGTTTTATACTTTATGTTAACCTTTTCAGCCAAGATTTTCGCCGGTGAAAATTTAACGACAAATTTCGCGGGTATATTTTTCTCCATCCCCGTCTTCGGGTCAACGATCTTCCTTGCCTTATTGAGCTTTCTTTTAAACTCACCGAACCCACTAATTTTTATCGCTTGCCCCGATTTTAACGCTTTTGCAAACCTGTCAAGTAATTTCTCATAAAATAAAACAGCTTCGTCGTACGAAATCTCCGCCTGCTTAGCCAATAATTTTAAAAATTCATCCTTGCGCATTGAAAGTTTACCTGTTAATTGAATCTATCAATGACTTGCTCGGTTTGAAATGAACATAATCTTTTGGCGGTAAAATCAACCCCTCACCCGTTTTTGGATTTCTTCCACTTCTACTTGCTCTATGCTTTATGGTGAAAACGCCAAACTTAGACAGATTTAATTTCTTCTTCTTCAAGACAAGTTCCGAAACCAAACCAAAAAAAGCATCAAGAACCCTTTCTGTTTTCGCCTTGCTCCATTTCAAATCTTTTGACAGCGAATTTACTAAATCGCTTTTGTTCACGGGACCTCCTCCTTAAAATTTGTACTCAATCCCGCCCAAGAAAATCAAATTTGGTTCAAGGTAATCTTTCCAAATGTAATATCTTCGCGAAAGTAGATTGTCAAACCAAGCAAAAACTTTAAAATTCTTGAAAACAACATATTCAACGCCTAAACTTGAAAGCACATATCCACCGATCTCGTTCCCATCAAAATCAACGACTCTATTACTAATTAAACTAATTTCTGTAACAATTGCAAGTCCAAAGGTGAAAACATACCTATACCCAACCTCTGATGAAAACGATGGAAAATAAGGCACTGGCTTTTTGCTTTTCGCATTATATGAGGAACGGAAAACGCCTTTAAATGTAAATTCATTTCTACGATAATTGAAAATGCCAGAAAGTTTTAATTCAGTGAATTGCACTTTTTCAAATTCAACCAAATAAAAACCTTGCTTATCTTCAACATAAATCGGGAAGTTTTTGAAAGCCCTGAAATTTAAACTCAAATCAAGACCGAACCCTCCTTTCCCGTAATTTACACCGAAGATAAAATTGAAATAGTTTTCTGGACGAACAACTTTGAGATTTTGCGTCAAATACTTATTCTCTATGATAAGATCAGCGACGGTTAAATTTATAACCTCAGGTGAAAATAGAGCGTAAATTTTGGTAAGCGAACTAAAACGATACCAAAACGAAAGATTCGGATAAACCCTGAAATTTTTCTCTTTGGGATAATTTTCAAAGGAGAAAAGCTTAATTCCAGCATCAAACCAATATGCTTTCCCAAGGTCAAAAAATTCAAAGATATTTCCTGCAAGAATCCCACCGCTAAAGTACCTCTCAACGAGCGAAGTATATCGCAGGTCAAATTTAAGGTTCAAAAAATCCACTCTCTGCCCAAAATTGAAATCAAAGTCAAGTCGTTTCTCCTTCCCATCAAAACTTGTATCCCCATAATTTGACAAAGTATCAAGCAGAGCGAAAAGATTATATTTAAAATTAAAGCGATAGCCAAATTGACTTCTAAATGGTGACTCAAGCGAAACTCCAATCTCTAAGTTATTTATATTTCTGCGAAACGATGGAACAACCGAACCGTAGAAGCCATAGCTATCGGTGAAATAATCAAACATGGCGTTTAACTTTGCATTGTCAAGCCAGTAAAAAATTTTCTCATTTATTTTTGGCAAGCGCATCCCCGACTCAACAGAGAAATTATTCTTCACGAAATCAGCGTTATCAATGAATCCTTCACTCGCTCTATGTTTAAACGAGGAACTTAAATAAACCCCCTTCAATAAATTTCCCTGAATCATCCCATCAAAATATGTAGTGAGATAACGCCCGAGTCCAACTTTGAACTTCGCCGTCGGGACTCGGGACTCACTTGTTTGAAAGTTTGATCTTTTACTATCAGAAATTAATTCATAATGCGGTTTGCCTGTTTCAGCGAGATCATAGTTTCTCAAACTTAACATCGGCAAACTGACAACGCCATTTTCAACTCTTTCACCAACTGAAACTTCAACCGTTTCTCGCCCGGTTATGATAAATTCAGGCAAAATAAATTCATCTTTTCCTTTGATAAATTTTGTCGTGTCAGGTTTAAATTCAACATTGGGTTTTAACTCCTGCGCTGTAATCCAACCGCTAATGGTGAAAACAAGCAAAATTTTGAGAAGAAGGAACATCTCTTAAATGCCTTTATTTTGAAGCTGATTTCGCCTGAGGTTTCGTTTGACCCCGGTGACAGGTATAACAATCAACAATCTCTGCCCCGTCCCAATTTATGAATTCGCGATTTATTGTAAGGACCATCTTGAGCATAACTCTTGCCTTTCGCTTCGTCTCCTTCTCGTCGCTTGCATAGTTATTAACATCATGGCAATAATTGCACTTAACACCGAGCGAGTTAGCTATATCTTCCATAATTTTTGTGAGTTGCTCTTTCGTCTGAACATTAGTGAGAACCTGAAGATTGCGACCGAAACGTTTCGTTTGTCCATTGGCGTCCATCTCACCCTTTTTTAAATTAACTGCTATAACAAGGGAAACTACAACTGCGAGGATAAGCCCTGTATAAAAAAGGAATGTCTTTTTCATCGCTCAGCCAGTTATTTTTGTTTTTAATTTTTCAATTTTTTCAAAAACACCCTTTCTCATTTCATCCGTAAGGTTCATCTTTAAAGCATCGTTTAGAAATTGAATGGCTTTTTCAATCTCACCTTTAATTTCGTAACATTCCGAAAGGCGGACATAAGCCCTCGGTAAAATCTCCTCAAAATTGCTGTAAAGATACTTCACACGAAGAAATTGAAGAAGCGCCTCGTCAATCTCGCCGAGTTTGAAAAGTGCTTCAGCGTAAATATATTGCGCCTCGGCGGAAACTTCATCAATGGGTCTGTTCATCGCGATCGGCTTAACAAGCTCAATCGCATCGTTAAATTTGCCCTGGTTTATTAAAATTTCCGCAATTTTAACCTTTGCTCTATCAGCGTAATCCGAATTTGAAAACTCATTCATCAAAGTCAGCAATTTTCTTGTGGCGTTGGATGTATCTTTAAGTGAGAGATAAGTCAAACCGGTCAAATATAAAACTTCATCATAAAACTTCACGCTCGTTTGAACCTTTGCGAGATATTCAAGCGTTTCGTTGTATTCACGACTTTTAAATTTTATCCGCGCAAGCCGAACGAGGGCACGTTGTGAGTTGTGATTTAACGGGAAAGTTGCGATCAAATTTTTATAAACTTCAACCGCATCAACGCTTTTTCCCCAAAGTTCGTATGTCTCTCCAATTTTGTAAATTACATCGGGCAAAAATTTACTTTCAGGATAACTCGCTACAAATTTCTTGTAGATATTTATCGCATTTTCATAATTACCTTGCGAGACCTGAAATTCCGCTTTTTTTATCAAAGCCAATTGCGAAAAATCGGGGTTTTTGCTTTTAACTATGAATTCATCAACAAGGTTCGGATTCTTGCCTTGCGCTGAAAGTGAATACTGAATCCCGGTAATGGCGTCAACAGCGTACTTTGATTCTGGGTATTTCTCAATGACCTCAAGGTATGCGCTTATGGCAAGTTCATATTTCCCCATATTGTAGTATGCGTCGCCTATGCCATACAACGCTTTTGGGGCAACTTCACTTTGCGGATATTTCTCCACCACTTCGCGGAAGTGACTAATGGCTGGAGAATAATTTTTATCTTGAAAATAAATCCAGCCGATTTGATACTTCGCCGTTGGAGCAAGCGTTGAATTAGGGAATTTTTTCAAAAGTAAATTCAACATTTCAATTGATCGCATAAGTTGACGCTGGCGAAGGTAAATCTGCGAAAGCTGAAAGTAAGCGTAATCGGCACCATCTTGGTTTTCAAAAAGACGAACAAATGAAAGATAGTTCGCTTCAGCACTTTTATAATTTTTCATCATAAAGTATGAATCCGCAAGACGAAGACGAGCATCAAGTGCTCTTTTACCCGTCGGATACTTACTAAGAAATTGCTCAAACTGTTTCGCTGATTCACTGTAATTCCCTTCTTTGAAATATGTCCAAGCGATTGAATAAATTGCACCTTCAATGTTTGGACTGTTTGGGAAGCGATTTAAAAGCTCAAGATAATATCCCCTGGCGTTTTTATAATCGCCAATTTTATAATGCAACTCCCCAAGATAGAAAATAGCCCAGTGTGAATTTTTGTCGTTTGGAAACTTTGACAAAAACTCATTAAAAACTTTTATCGCTTCATCATATTTCCTGCCTTGCATCCAGGCGACGCCTTCGCTGAAAAGATTATCCGAGTTTAAAATGTTCAATTCTGTCCTGAGAATACTGAAAGTTGAAGCACCTCTTAAATAGTCACCCCGCCTCAAATAAGATTGAGCGAGAAGTTCAAGTGCTTTTACTTTAACCGCACTTGTATCATCAATGTGAATTTTTTCAAGAAAAACAATCGCACTGTCGTAATCCCCCTTTGCGAAATAAATCAAACCAAGTTCGTAATTTGCCCTCACATAATAGTTTGAATAATCCTGATACTTTGCGAGAAAATTTTTATAGGTTGAAATAGCCCCAGCTGTATCACCGCTTGCTTTTTTAACTTCAGCGAGGAGTAAATAAGAACTTTTCGCAATTTCATCATCGCCTTTTGAAAGGGAATCAAAAATTTGAATAGCGGACGGATAATCATTCTTTTTGATATAAATCCAACCAATTGAATAAAGCGAATGCTTCAAGTAATTCCCCTTGGGAAATCTCTCAAGATATTTATCGTAATAAAATTTTGCCGAGTCAAGAAGACCAATGGAATAATAGCCCTCAGCGAGCGCAAATAAAATTTTTTCATCTTCAAATCCCTCACTTAAAATTGCCCGTGCAAAATTAACAAGTTCATAATAATCGCCCGTTCTATAGAAACAATCAACCAAATTCAACTTCGCATCATTTATGACCTTGAGCTTCAACTTGCCGAATTTTCCAATCAAATTTTTATAATGTTCCACTGCTTCCTTAAACCTTCCTTGTTGTTGATAGATAAGGGCGATTGAAAACAAGGAAAACGGAGCGACATCAGAACTCGTATCGGTCTCAAAAGAGAGTTTATAGTATCTCAAAGCATTGTTAAAATCACGACGCTCAAAGTAAATTTCCCCAAGGTAGTATGCTGAGTGTGAGATTAAAAGTTTATCGCTTGATGTTTCAATTGCGTTTTTGAATTTTTCAATGGCTATGTTTTGATTTCCCTTTTTGAGATATATCTCCCCGATTCGGAAATTTACCCTATCTTTAAACCTTGTGGTTGGAAATTCAACCAGAAAACCCATATAAATTTTCAAAGCGGAATCATAATCGCCAAGTTTAAACATTGACTCAGCGCTGAAAAAATGTGCTTCTTCTACAAATTTGCTTTCTGGGTAATTCTTTATGAACTTTTGAAACTCTGAAAAAGCAAGTTGATACATCCCGTCTTCAAAAAGAGAGTAAGCGAACTTAAAGTCCTTGTACTCACGCTGAAGGACTTGCGCCGAAACTAAACCAGCCAAAAAGAAAACAACCATCCACAACTTTTTTGACATCTGGCTCACTGGAATTTTTTTAACTACGAATCAAATATAAGCACAATGCACATAACAAATCAAGAAATGAGTTTGGTTTGAGTTCCTTTTCGTTGCTTTTATCCACCAGTTTGAATATATTTTTACTTGCATTCAAAATTAAACAGAAAAATTTGATGACAAATGAAGAGTTGATCAAACTAGCCAAAGAAGTTCAAAAGAAAGCCCATGCGCCATATTCAAAATTCAGAGTTGGGTCGGCGTTACTTACCGAGGACGGCGAGGTTTTTACAGGTTGCAACATTGAAAATAGTTCATACTCTCTGACAATATGCGCTGAAAGGGTGGCGATTTTCAAAGCATATTCCGAGGGGAAAAGAAAATTTAAAAAAATTGCCATTGTTTCCGACTCAAAAAATTTCATCTCGCCGTGCGGGGCTTGTAGACAGGTCTTAATGGATTTGGCTGGCGGGGAACTTGAAGTTATATTGACGAATTCAATGGGCGAAACCAAAATCTTCAAACTTTCCGAACTTTTACCGTTGCCATTCGGTTCAAAAGACCTCAAAAAGAAAAAAAGGAGATAACCCTATGGACATAACTGAGTTTGAAAAAATTCCGCAAGGAACAAGGGGAACTGGATGGATAGAGGTCATTGCTGGAAGTATGTTCAGCGGAAAAACGGAGGAATTGATAAGAAGAATAAGAAGAGCTCAAATCGCAAAATTAAAAGTCGCCGTTTTTAAACCGAGGATTGACACAAGATACAGCGTTGACAAAATAGTTTCGCACAGCGATATGTCAATTCCGTCAATCGTCGTTGATAATGCAAAGCAAATACTTGAGCTTGCAAGGGATGCACAAGTCGTAGGGATTGACGAGGCGCAGTTTTTTGATATGGACCTTGTTGATGTATGCGAACAACTCGCTAATGAGGGCAAAAGGGTCATAGTTGCTGGGCTTGACCAAGATTATAGAGGTAAGCCATTTGAGCCGATGCCACAACTTCTCGCAATAGCAGAATATATAACGAAGACGCACGCAATTTGTGTAGTGTGTGGGAATCCAGCAAGTAAAACTCAACGCAAGATAAAAGCAGGAGAAAGAATTGTAGTAGGCGCATCGGACATTTACGAAGCAAGATGTCGCAGATGTTTTGAACCACCAGAGGAATAAAAAATAAAAAGCGGAGAGATTAATGAAACTACTTTCCTTCCTGAACGGACTTTTGGGGATGTTTGTAATAATCGGGCTCGCCTTCTTAATTTCAAACAACAAAAAAAGGGTTAATTGGCGACTTGTAATATCTGGTCTTTTAATTCAAATCGTATTTGCCGTTTTTATCTTGAAAGGGAAGGAACTTGCAGTTTTGTGGTCACCGCTTGGGTGGCCCAAAGTTTTATTTGAATGGATAAGTAAAGCCTTTGTCGTTATACTTGGTTTCACAATTGAAGGTGCGAAATTTGTTTTTGGAAATCTTGCCATAAGCCCCGGGCAAGACAACTCGCTCGGATTTTTCTTCGCTTTTCAAGTTCTACCGACGATAATTTTCTTCTCCTCGTTGATGTCAGTGCTTTATTTTCTCGGTGTAATGCAAAGGGTTGTTCAAGCGATGGCTTGGGTGATGTTACGTTTGATGGGGACAAGTGGAGCCGAGAGCTTGTCTTGCACCGCAAATATATTCGTTGGACAGACCGAAGCTCCACTTATGGTGAGACCCTTCATAGCGTTAATGACGATGTCGGAGCTTCTTGCTGTGATGGTTGGCGGGATGGCGACAATTGCTGGTGGAGTAATGGCAGCTTATGTTCAAATGCTTGGGTATTCATTCGCGAAAGCACACAACCTTGATATAATAACCGCACAAGTCAAATTCGCCGAACAGCTTCTCGGCGCAAGCGTAATGGCTGCTCCAGCTGCGCTTGTGATGGCGAAAATAATGTGGCCTGAAACGGAAGAACCTGTAACAAAGGGAACGGTCAAAGTTAAAGTTGAAAAAACAGCTCAAAATGTCATTGAAGCTGCTGCTGAGGGTGCTTCAAATGGACTTCATCTTGCATTAAATGTCGGGGCAATGTTAATCGCTTTCATCGCCTTGATAGCAATGACAAATTGGGGTCTTGAAAAAATAGGTGCAATAATTGGCATAAATGATTTTTTAATTCAGAAATTCGGCTCACCGCTTAAACTTGAACTTATCTTCGGTCTCATCCTTCAATTTGTAGGTGTCGCTATAGGAATACCCTGGCAGGATGCTTTAAACTTCGGAAGTTTGCTTGGCACCAAGATAGTTTTGAACGAATTCGTCGCATATTTAAAGTTTTCAGAGCTTATAGCGCAGAACAAAATCGTCCTTGAAAAAACAATTACGATGACGACATTTGCCCTGTGTGGCTTTGCTAATTTCTCATCCATAGCAATTCAAATCGGAGGCATAAGCCCAATGGCTCCAAACAGAAGAGCTGACCTCGCACGGCTCGGCTTAAGAGCTGTAGCTGGTGGAACACTTGCAAATCTTATGACAGCGACAATTGCTGGCGTACTGGTAGGTTAAGTTAACACTTGAATCAAAACCTCAATTGGAAATGCGACCGCTTTCACAATGGAAAAGAAAATGTTTGAAAAAATCGGAACCCTCATCAAAAATATCACGATGAAAATTCCAAAGAAACCAATTTGCCTGTAACTTTCCCCCAATCTATCAGGCAAAATTGAAGCCAGAACATGTGAGCCGTCAAGAGGTGGTACAGGGATCAAATTGAAAACACCAAGGACGATGTTCAAATAAATTCCACCGTAAAACATTTTCAAGAGGAATTCATAAGCGAACTTCACAAGTTCGGAATTAAAAGAATCAAAAAAATTGCCCAAGTTCAAAAGAGCGATAACGAAAAGCGCGCAACAAAGAGCAAGGAATAAATTTGAAATTGGTCCAACCGCAGAAACAAGCACCGAATCCCTTTTATAATTTCTAAAATTCAACGGATTTACGGGAACCGGCTTAGCCCAAGCTATAAAAACACGACCAGCAACAAGAATTGAAAATAAAGGGACGAGAATTGAACCGAAAAGGTCAATGTGCGGGATCGGATTAAGGGTTAATCTACCCATATATTTAGCCGTCGGGTCGCCACATTTTAAGGCGACATATCCGTGCATCACTTCGTGGACGACAACGCTAAAAAGAAGAATCGGGATTATATAAAGTGTTTCCATTTTCAATTGCGATTGAATTTTGAATTACCAATGTGTTTCTCAACTATCTCAACAATTTTCTCAACCTTCTCAAATCCGCTATCAATCGCCTTTTTATCTTTAAGCTCTCTATAATATCCTCCTATGTGAAGTATTCCATAAGCGCTGTCAAACAAATTCATCAAAACATCCCTGTCCTTGCCAATGTTAAGCTTCTTCAACATCTCAAAATAACTCGTGACATTCTTCAACCGCTCAATTGCCGTCTTCTCATCAACAAGCTTGAACTTTATGAAAATCGCCTTCAACGCCTCAAGCCCAGCAAGATAAGCCATACCACTTGCACTTGAAACATATTTCAAGTCCTTATATACCCCCGAAACCCTATCAACTCCCGCCTTCTTGAGCTCCTCCCTCGCATTCCTTAAAAGCCGTTTCGCATATGCTAATTTACTTTTTGTGTCCATTGCCCGTGTCCATTAAGATTTAAGGTTTTGAATTAGCAATGTGTTTCTCAACTATCTCTATAATCTTCTCAACCTTTTCAAAACCATCGTCAATTGCCTTCTTTGAGCGAAGCTCTCTATAATATCCTCCTATGTGAAGTATTCCATAAGCGCTGTCAAACAAATTCATCAAAACATCCCTGTCCTTGCCAATGTTAAGCTTCTTCAACATCTCAAAATAACTCGTGACATTCTTCAACCGCTCAATTGCCGTCTTCTCATCAACAAGCTTGAACTTTATGAAAATCGCCTTCAACGCCTCAAGCCCAGCAAGATAAGCCATACCACTTGCACTTGAAACATATTTCAAGTCCTTATATACCCCCGAAACCCTATCAACTCCCGCCTTCTTGAGCTCCTCCCTCGCATTCCTTAAAAGCCGTTTCGCATGTGTTAATTTATTTTTTGTGTCCATCTCCCCAATTAAATAAAATTTAAAAAGGAGTGCCGAAGGTGGGAGTCGAACCCACACGGGGTTTTGAGCCCCACGGGATTTTGAGTCCCGCGCGTCTTCCAGTTCCGCCACTTCGGCATTTTGCATCTAAAATATAAAAAGAGCGAAAAAATTTTGCAAGTTTTGAAATGAATTTTTAACTTTAAACTTGTTGAAAACAAACTTCAACGGTACGGACTTGTTCAAGCAAGTTTTATACGAGACGAAAGAAAAAATCGCGCTCATAACTCTCAACAGACCGGAGAAAAGAAACGCACTGAACCCAGAACTTATTGACGAACTTGACAAAGCTTTTGAACTTGCTATGGGTGAAAACATACGATGTGTGATTTTAACTGGCACGGGAAATTCCTTTTGCGCTGGGGCTGACCTTGAATATCTTCAAAGGATTTCAAACCTGAATTCATACGAAAATTATGCCGATGCGGAGAAATTAGTTCAACTTTTCAAAAAAATTTTCACCTTCCCTAAGATAACAATCGCGATGGTTAATGGCTATGCGCTTGCCGGTGGATGTGGGCTTGCAAGCGTTTGTGATTTCATCATAGCTTCAAAAGAAAACGCTAAGTTCGGTTATACGGAGACAAAAATAGGTTTCATCCCTGCAATTGTTATGACTTTTTTAATACGAAGGATAACTGGCTCAAAAGCAAGGGAACTTTTAATTCGCGGGAATATAATTGATGCAGAAGAAGCGGTGAAAATTGGTCTTGCAAACTACTCAGTTCCCGATGCAGAACTTAAAAACTTTACAATCCAATTCGCACAAGAATTAATCTCGGAGACAAGTCCCGAGTCAATAAAATTTGTAAAAGAGATGCTTTCAAATGTATATTTTATGTGTCTTGAGTCGGCAATTGAATATGCAAAAGGCATGAACTCAATCTCACGGCTTACTGACGATTGCAAAAAGGGTATAAACGCATTCCTTAAAAAAGAAAAAATAAAATGGTGAAATGAACGAGCTCAAATTTGAAGAGGTCAGTCAAAAGTTAAAAAGCATAATAAGAAGCGTCCCAAACTTCCCGAAGGAAGGTATTGTTTTCAGAGACATAACGACACTTCTAAAGGACAAGGATGCATTTAAACTTGCCGTTGACACATTTTATCAAAAGTATAAGGACATAAAAATTGACAAAGTGGTAAGCGTTGAATCGCGCGGTTTTATCTTCGGTTCAATCCTCGCATATTTACTTGGTGCTGGTTTCGTCCCGATTAGAAAACCTGGGAAATTGCCAGCTGAAAAAATTCGCCAGGAATATCAACTTGAATATGGGATGGACGCAATGGAGGTACACATTGATGCAATTCAACCCGGGGATAAAGTCCTAGTCCACGATGACCTTCTTGCAACTGGTGGAACTGTTTCAGCCGCTTGTAAATTAATTGAACGACTCGGTGGTGAAGTTGTGGGGATATGCTTTTTGATTGAATTAAGTTTTCTAAATGGCAGAGAACGACTCAAAAACTACGACATCTTTTCAATTGTCAAATATAACAGTGAGCAAGAGCTCTAATGGAGCAGAATTTCACTTTGACTGCCACTCAGGCTATACAAGCAATTTTATCGCCCGCTGTTATGATTTCATCAAGCGCTTTTTTCCTTTCTGGCTTGAACGCAAGGCATTCTACTCTCGTCAACAGGGTGAGATTGTTAAACGATGAGAAGAGGAAATTGATAAAAGAGCTTGTCAAGAAGGGTGAGCTTGAATACACAGAAAATGTCAGATTTTTAAGCATAAAAAATCAAATTGAAATCCTCGTCCGCAGAATTTGGTATGTAAGAAATGCGATGTTGTGCCACATCTCAGCAGCGGTTTTCTTCGTGTTGACTTCTTTCGCTATCGGTTTAAATATATTTTTCTCTGTTCAAATTGTAAGAGAACTTCCACTTTATCTTTTCGTGGTCGGTCTTTTACTCGTGCTCTGCGGTGTATGTTTCCTTGGAATAGATGTGCTTATATCTTATCGTGTAATTTTAATTGAAGTTAAAGGGGAAGAATGACGCAGGAGAAAATTAAAATTGTAACAACGAATCGCAAGGCACATCACGACTACGAAATCCTCGAAACAATCGAAGCTGGACTCGTCTTGAAGGGAACGGAGGTAAAATCTTTAAGACAAGGTAAGGTGAGCATTCAAGATAGTTACGCTATAATTAAAAATGGCGAGGCGTGGCTTTTAAATATGCACATCAGCCCATATGAATACGGCAACATTCATAACCACGACCCGTTGCGAGATAAAAAATTACTACTCCACAAGCGTGAAATAATACGGCTCGCAACAAAAATTAAAGAGAGGGGCTTGACTTTAATTCCGTTAAAAGTTTATTTTAAAAATGGGAAAGCAAAAGTTGAACTCGCACTTGTCAGAGGCAAGAGAAAATATGAGAAAAAAGAAGATATAGCAGAAAGAGATTTGCAAAGAGAACTTAAAAGGAAATATGCCGATAAGTATAGAGAGTAAAAACAAAATCTCCCAAGCAAATTGAAATTCCCAAGTGTAAACGAACAGATGGATTTAATAAAGTATGGCGCCGTTGAAATAATCCCCGAGGATGAACTCGTAAAGAAAATTGAAAGATCAATCAAAACAGGTAAACCACTAAAGGTAAAGCTCGGTTGCGATCCGACGAAGCCCGACCTTCATCTTGGACATTCCGTTGTGTTAAGAAAATTGCGCCATTTTCAAGAACTCGGACATATAGCTGTTCTCATAATAGGCGACTTCACCGCGATGATCGGTGATCCATCGGGGAGAAGCAAAACAAGACCTCAACTTTCATTTGAAGAGACAAGAATAAACGGGCAAACTTATTTTGAACAGGCGAAGAAAATTTTACTGCCTGAAAGAGTTGAAATACGATACAATTCCGAATGGCTTGGAAAGATGACATTTGAAGATGTTATACGACTTGCAAGCAAATATACTGTCGCAAGAATGCTTGAAAGAGACGATTTCAGCAAAAGATATAAATCGGGCGAGCCAATAAGCATACACGAATTATTATATCCACTGGCTCAGGCGATGGACTCAGTAGCGATTGAAGCGGATGTTGAACTTGGCGGAACCGATCAAAAATTTAATCTACTTGTAGGAAGAGACATTCAAAGGGAATTCGGTCAAGAACCACAAGTTATAATAACAATGCCACTTCTCGTTGGAACAGATGGCGTTGAGAAAATGAGCAAATCCCTTGACAATTATATTGCCTTCAATGACCCACCATTTGAAATGTACGGAAAGACGATGTCAATCCCAGATGAGCTCATATATGATTACTTTCTCTTAACAACCGATTTGTCCCAAACCGAGATTGAAAACATCAAGAAACAGCTAAACGACCCGAGCGTCAATCCAAGGGACTTAAAAAGACGCCTTGCTTGGGAACTCGTCAGAATGTATCATGGAGTTGAAGAAGCAAATAAGGCACAGGAAGAATTTGACAAAATTTTCGTAAGGAAGGAAATCCCGGAGGAATTAGAAGAATTTGAAATTGAGCAAGGAGATGGTAAGATAAGGATCGTTGAACTTCTCGTTCAAACTGGACTTGCAAATTCAAAAAGTGAGGCGAAAAGATTAATTCAACTTGGTGGTGTTAGCATTGATGGAGTTAAAATCAATGACATTGACGCCACAGTTGGGCTTGATAAATCTTTTGTGATTAAAGTTGGCAAAAGAAAGTTTTTAAAGATAAAACCAAAATTTAAAAACTAAATTTTCGGGAGGGCAGAGAAAAATTGTACGTCCCAACAAAAATGTTTTTGACCAAGGGTGTCGGGCGCCACAAAGAGAAATTAACAAGCTTTGAAATGGCACTGCGCGACGCTGGAATCGCTCAATTTAATCTCGTCCGTGTTTCCAGCATTTTCCCACCCGGGTGTAAAATAATCCCCAAAAACAAAGGACTTGAATATCTTAAACCGGGTCAAATAGTCCATGTCGTCATAAGTCAAGAATCAAGCAACGAGCCAAACAGGTTAATCGCTGCTTCCATAGGTGTTGCCATTCCAGCGGACTCAGAACAATTCGGCTATCTATCTGAACATCACGCTTTTGGTCAAACGGATGATAAAGCTGGTGAATATGCCGAAGACCTTGCTGCGACAATGCTCGCAACAACTCTGGGACTTGAATTTGACCCCAACACAAGTTGGGATGAAAGAGAACAAGTTTGGAAAATGAGCGGTAAAATTGTCAGAACCTTCAACATAACGCAATCTGCGATTGTAGATAAAACTGGATTGTGGACAACCGTTGTTGCTGCTGCTGTTTTAATTCCTTAAAAAGGTAAGAAGGAAAGGGCAGGCGGGGGGAACCTGCCCTGCGGGGGAACCCAGGGCGGGGGATACCCTGGGTGAGGGAAACTCTTTTGTTTTTCCACATTTTCCACTACAAATATAATACGAGTTTAGATAAAAGTCAAGTTAAAACAGCAATGTTAAGCGATATACAAAATTTTCTTGATGAACTCAAAATCAAAAACAATAGCCCTCAAACAATTGAAAGATACGAACAAACTCTCATAGAGTTCTATCAATTTCTGAAAAAGGATTCAAAAGAAATCACACGCGACGACATCCACAATTATTTGATTTTTTTAAACGAGAAAGGACTGCAAAAATCAACCATCGCCCTCAAACTCGCAATTTTAAAGTCATTTTTCAAATTTTTACTCAAACGGAAGCGAATTAACATCAACCCAACGATTGGCTTTTCCATCAAGAAGGAGAAAAAACTCCCCGTCTTTCTCGGCGAAGAGGAGATGAAAACGATACTTGAAAAAGCCCAGTCCCTTGATAAAGCAATCCTTGAACTTTTATACGCAACCGGAATGAGAGTGAGCGAATTGTGCTCCCTAAACCTTGACGATATTAACTGGGAAAAAAGAATAATCAAGGTTCGGGGAAAAGGCGGAAAAGAACGGTTTGTGATTTTCAATGAATCGGCAGAAAAAGCTTTGAAAAGTTATTTGACGCAGACAAATCAATCTCATCGCCCCGCGGATTCAGTTAATAAAATCGCTCTTTTTACGATAAAGGGGAAAAGGATCACGAGAAATCAGGTGTATAAAATAGTCAGAAAATACCTAAAAACCGAGCGGAAAGGTCCTCATGTCCTAAGACATACATTTGCAACGCATTTGTTGAATCGTGGCGCAGACCTTGTAAGTGTGAAGGAACTACTGGGTCACGCCGACATTAAGACAACACAGAAGTACACTCATGTAACGATTGAACATCTAAAAAAGATTTATAAACAAACCCATCCAAGGGCATAAATTCCATTAGTTTCAAAACCCTCACAGGTTCAATTCACACGCTTTTTAATTAAAACCATTTAACTATGCAAGTCCAAATCTTTTTCTCAAAAACCACTCAACCGACAGAAAAAATATCACCGCAAAAAGCGTTTCATATCTTGACCAAAGGATATACTCCCTCCTGTTCTCAACAATAGTTGCTTTAAATTCTTCTACGGAGCTGATAATTTTATCAAGTGAATCAACTTCATCGGGTAGGAGAAAAATTCCGTTTGTCTTTTGAGCAATTTCCCTGAGAAGTTTTGCATTCATATTCGTTACGGAAAATTCAATTTCGGACTCACCAACAGTGAAACGCCCTGAAAAAACTCTGAGCGTTTTCCCAGCTTTTGAGATACTTGCTATATATTTATAATCCCCTTTCGTTAGAGATATTACACCAGAATATATACCCGAACCCATATGTTCAAGATTAAGCTCGCCCGCTGGAATCTCTTCGGAAACTTTTAAAATCTCAACTTTGATTTCAGCATCTTCAACCGGGCGATAATTTTCGTTATAAACTTGCGCTGTAAATTTAACTTCTTCATCTTCCGTGAAGAAATTTTTATCAACTTTGAACTTGATAAATTCTTCCTCGCTTGGAGCTATAAGCCAATTGACGGCGTTATTTACAAACCTTTCAAAGAACCCTTCAAATTCCTTATTCGTTGCAGTTAAAAGTTTCCATCGCCATATCCCGTAGCACAATAACGCAATTGATTTCCTTGTCCCGACACGATTCGCAACTATCAATGGTTCATTTGACTCAACATTTTGATATTTCGCTTTCGCAAGCACGCTTGACCCAGGCACAGGTGTAAATGAACCGCGAATCTTAAACACCGGAGGCAAGATATTCCAAATGTAATTCCCATCCCCAATGTCAGTCGCAGAATGATTTCTCCCCTCTTCGGTTATCGCTAAGCTCACAACATCCTCCGACGCCAATGCTGGATCAATTTGAATCATTGAAAATTTAAACGGTAAAACATCAAACCCGCGAAGTTTGTTGAAATCAACAGTTCGGCTAAGTATGAAAAGGAAAGGTTTATTTTGCGCTGAAATCAAATTTTTTAAGCGCATTAAAATTTCTTCATCGGTTGTTTTAACAGGGTAACCAACAAAAATAAACACATCAGCTGATTCAGCATTTTTGATATCAAAATTCCCCTCAATAAATTCCCTTCCCTTCTTTTCAGTGTATGAAATAACCTCATAATTTTTATTTTCAACGAGCGCTCTTTTTATGAATGCAAGGTCAGGCGATGGCGCGCCACTTATAATTAAAACTTTATACCTCCCTTTCAAAACCTTAACATAAAATGATTTTTGATTGTTTTGATGCGTCACTTCCCCGGGAAGTTGCTGAACTTTGACTGTAAATTTTCTAACCCCTTCATCTTTCGGAACAAATTTAAAATTAACCGTATATTCATTTGTCCCGCTTGCTAATTTCACTTTCTCACTTCCAATTTCTTTACCTTCATCATAAAGTTTTACCGAAATCTCCTGCCCGGGTTCAAATCCAGATGCACCAACTCTAACAACAAGCGGATTTTCACTACCAGCGAACACAACATCATTAAAAAGAACATCGGTAATTTTTATATCTTTTTGAGCCGATGAATCCCCAATTCCAATTGTAAAAATTGGTATTTTAATCCTTTCAGCAAAGTAAGATGGATTTTCCCCAACATTGTAAGCCCCATCCGAAACGAGAACAATTCCCTTTATATTTTCCTTTAGAGCGATGCCCTTTATCTTTTTCAAAGCACTAGTTATATCTGTAGCGCCACCGGAGAAATCCAACGAATCAGGGGTAAAGTTTTCCTTTTCTTTTACATCGGTTGAAAATGTAAAAAATTTTTTCTCTCCGTTGATTTTAATTTCATTTAATTTTTCAGCGACTCTTTTTGCGATTTTCTTTCTGTCCCCGGTGCGGTCAACAATTTGCATACTTTTTGAATTATCAAGCAAAATCGCAAGAACGGGCGGTTTTTGTGACTTTGAAATCAGCGTCAGTATGGGTTCAGATAAAAACATAAACGCAAAGAATAAAGCACAAGCCCTTAAAATTAAAAGCAAATATATTCTTCCCTTGCCCCCGGGAAAAGTAATTCCATAATATGAGATGAAAGATGCGATGACACCAAACAAAACAGCGAGGACAAGTATTGTATAATTTGCGTTTAGAGAAACCAACACGAATCGCTTTTTTATTTGAATTTAAACCAAAGGGAGCAAAAACAAAAATTTCATTTCTCAAACAAAATTTTTAACTTTGTATGAAATTAAAAACAAAATCCACCTGGCAGATGCAGATTAAAGAGAGAAGACCCGAATGGTTAAGGATAAAACTTCAAGTAAATGAGTCCTTTATGAAGGTGCGAAACATCGTCTCTGATCATAAACTTCACACGGTTTGTGAAGAGGCAAGATGTCCGAATATGTCTGAATGCTGGTCAAGGGGAACAGCTACTTTCATGATACTTGGAGATATCTGCACGAGAAGTTGTGGCTTTTGCGCTGTCAAGACAGGCAAACCTGTTGGGCTTGACATTGACGAACCGCGAAGGGTCGCGCAAGCCGTTAAACTCATGGGAATAAAACACGCTGTGATAACATCTGTTAATAGAGACGATTTGAAAGATGGTGGTGCTGGAATTTTCGCAGAGACAATAAAAAAGATAAGAGAGCTCGTCCCAGAATGCAGGGTCGAAGTGTTAATTCCCGATTTCAAGGGAGATGAAAAAGCACTTGACATAGTAATTGAAGCAAAGCCCGACATTTTGAACCATAATGTTGAAACCGTTCCGCGCCTTTATAAAATAGTCAGACCACAAGCAAAATACGAAAGAAGTTTGAAGGTTCTTGAATATTGCAAAAAACATGGTTTAGTCACAAAGACAGGACTTATGCTTGGGATCGGCGAGAAAACAGAAGAAGTCATTGATGTTATGAAAGACCTTCGCTCAATTGATGTTGACATACTAACCCTTGGGCAATACCTCCAACCAACAAAGATGCATCTACCGGTTGATAGATTTGTCCAGCCGGAGGAATTTGAAATGCTCAAAAAAATTGGACTTGAAATGGGGTTCAAGTATGTTGAGTCAGGTCCGCTCGTCAGGAGTTCATATCATGCGGAATCACACATCGTCTGGTAAATTCTGATGTTTGACCAGATAAAGCAACTCGGGAAAGAAACAGCCATTTACGGATTAAGCACAATAATCGGGAGATTTTTAAACTTTATACTTGTCCCATTCTATACAAATGTCTTAAAGCCCGAGCAATACGGAATCGTCACGACAATTTACGCATATATAGCTTTTCTTAACATCATTTATTCTTACGGGATGGAATCAGCATATATGCGATATGCTTCTTCACTTGAAATTGGGGATAAGAAAGAAAACTTCAGCACACCTTTTATCTCAATTTTTTTGACATCGCTTTTATTTTCTTCCTTAATTCATTTCTCTTCAGAGAAAATAGCGGAGTTAATCAACATCCCCTCTGAATTTTCGGTTTGCATAAAATATTCCGCTTGGGTTTTATTTTTTGATGCGCTTTGTATAATACCTTTATCAGCATTACGGCTTGAAAGTAAAGCATTAACATTTTCAACTATAAAAATCATAAACATCGTCGCAAATGTCGCTTTAAACATCGTTTTGCTTTTAAAGTTCAAACTCGGGGTTTATGGAGTTTTCATAAGCGCTCTCGTTTCATCAGCTTTGACATTTTTCCTGGTTTCACCGATAATTTTAAAAAATTTCTCTTTCTCATTTTTGAAAAAATTATATATTGAACTTCTAAAATTCGGGCTACCGTACATCCCCTCGGGTTTATCTGCGATTGTGATTCAAGTTATAGACCGACCGATTTTAAAAGCTCTTACGGATGACGCAACTGTCGGCGTCTATCAAGCGAACTATCGTCTTGGAATTTTTATGATGCTTTTCGTCTCAATGTTTGACTATGCTTGGCGTCCTTTTTTCCTCAAAAACGCAAATAACCCCAATGCGAAAAAACTATTTGCAAGGGTTATGACTTATTTCACATTGGCAGGTGCTTTTTTGTTTATCCTTGTCTCAATTTTAATTGAGGATTTCGTCAAGTTGAAAATCTTTGGCAAATATATAATCCATCCGGATTATTGGTCAGGGCTTGGGATTGTTCCGATAGTTTTGCTTGGGTATTTGTTTAACGGGATTTATGTCAATTTAATAGCGGGAATTTACATTCAAAAAAAGACGAAGTACCTACCCTATATAACTGGAATCGGAGCTGTTGCAAACATAATTGGAAACTATGCGCTGATTCCAGTCCTTGGAATGTATGGTTCCGCCTGGGCAACATTGATAAGTTATCTCATCATGGCTATTTCCCTTTTCATAGTTGTCCAGAGGATTTATCCGATAAGATACGAATATGAACGCTTGGCAAAAATTGGAATAGCAACTGCGGTGTCCTTCATTTTGAGTTATATCACACCCTTAAAATTGACAATTTTGGTTTTGTTTTTTATCTTTCTCTTGAGTTTGAGGTTCTTGACAAAAGAGGAAACAAAGTTGATAAGGGAGTTTTTAAAAATCAAAGCAAGGGGTTAGAGTGAGGATAGTTTATTTGGTTTTGTTTTTAATTTCAGGATGTTATCTTTTGTCATCTTCATCGGCTCAAAAGCAAATGATTGAAGGGAAAATTTACACAACCGGGAACGAGCCATTTGTTGAGCTTGCCATAGAAAGTAAGGATGGAAAAGTTTATTTGATTTCAAAAAATTCACCTGTTTATAAATCTTTGTGGGAAAATCAAGGTAGATATGTCCTGATTGAGGTTGAGCGAAAGGAGACAAAGGGAATGGAAAAGGGGAAATTCGTGGTAAAGAGTTTCAAAGTTTTAGAAAAATAAACAAACGGAGGGAACGATGAAGGCAAAATTTATATTTTTCGTTTTATTCCTTTTGAACTTTTCACTTGCGCAAAACTTAAACAAGGGAAGCGGGATAAATAAAATCACGCTTGATAACGCCATAGACGATATAGGAACACCGATTTGTGGAACGGTATTTTTAAACGACGATATAGCGAAACAAGCGCTTGAAAACACCCGGATTCACAACCCTGAACTTTACGCTTTGATGTTGAAATCGTCGCTTGAAAAAAACATCCCCTCAAAGACAGCTGACACGGTCGGGACAAGAAGAAACTTTTATGTTTATAACCTTGTGACAGGACAATTTGATTACATTGTGGCGGAATTAAGAGCGATTGGTAATTTGACACAGGTTTGGGTAGATACGACGGAGCTTAACAATGGTCATGTCACCCAGGTTGAAGTGAACGCAATTTTAAACGCCCTTGAATATCAAACCCCACCTGCTTCCCGTGACCCGAGCAAAGGTATAGTTGCACTTGACCATCAATACTTTGGAAATCCACCGAACAAGGATGGCGACGGTAAAACTGATTTTCTCATCACTGACATAAAAGATGGATGGCAACCCGGCGGTAGCTATGTCGCTGGATTTTTCTTCTCATGGGACCAAACTGATAATTCTGGAAGTAATAGAAGGGATATGCTTTATATTGACTCGTATCCAGGGATTTACTACAACAATACTCGCAATCCGGAAAGACCTTTAAGCACGCTTGCCCATGAATATCAACATTTAATCCACTACAATTACGATAGAGATGAAGTAACTTTTATAAACGAGGGGCTTTCTGAAGTCGCGGAAGTGATTTGTGGTTATCCTTTGAGAAGTCCATCAACATATTTCAACAATCCCGATGTTCCACTTTTTGACTGGAATAACATAAGTGGAAATGTCCTCGCCGATTACGCCAGAGCAGCTTTATTTACACTTTACTACACCGAGCAACTCGGAGATGGCGTCTTGAAGCGGGTGGTACAAGAACCAGCAAATGGTGCTCAAGGATTGAACAATGTTTTATCAAGTATTGGGGCTGGGTATGACTTCACGCAACTTTTGACTAATTGGTTCATCGCAAATTATCTAAACGATAAAACCGTTGATAGCAAATACGGCTATACTTACCCAATTTCAGGGAAACCGAAAGAGGCGAATTTCCATACCGACCCAAATGTCAATGTAACAAATCAAAGCGTTTGGGGTTACGCTGTTGATTATATCGCGTTTGCGTACGGTGAATCATTGAAAGTAACTTTCACGGCGAGTTCCTCTCTTTTAAAGATAAAAGCGATAAAACTAGGTCAAAATGTGAAACAAATCGTTGATGTTCCGATTGGGACGCAATTCTCGGTCCCGGAATTTGGTTCAACTGTAACGATGGTTATTTTTGCCGTTATCAATACTGGTTCAACAAGCGCAACCTATTCATACAGTTCACAGGGGAGGCAAGTTGCTTTTTATGTTGAAACTGCTTATGATGACGGGACACCTGATAGATTCTCTGGGCAAGCTAACTTCCTCGGTTTTGGAAATAACAGAATCGGATATGGTTGGGCTGTGAAGTTCGTCCCTGAAGTAAGCGTCAATCAACTTGTAAACGCCAAAATACTCGCTGCTTTTGCGCAAGAATTCTCCGGCTCAAATATCCCCGCAAACGCTCCGAAAGATTTTTACTTCCATGTTTGGTCTGACAACAATGGATTACCCGGGAATGACATAATTACGCCATTTGTATTTTCAACGAACAGACCCAGCTATGATGGGCAATTTCTAACAATTGATTTAACCCCATACGCTTCTCAATTGAAAAACCTCGGAACGATCTATATTGGCTTTACTGAAAATGACACCATTGGAACATATGTCGGGATGGACAGTACGACAAAAACAAACTATACTTACGCATTTTTCGGTCCGGATCACCCAACAAGACCGAATCAATGGGTTCCGATGGAAAATCTTCAATTAAGTGACGGTACTTCTTTACGCGGTTGGAATATGATGATGAGGGCAACATTTGCATACACAGACACGACGAGACCGACTCTTGTTGTTGGATTTTTCCAAAACCCAATTTTTAGCGAACGTCTTGATGTTTTTGTCGCAAGTCAATCAAAGCTAAACAAAAGCAATTTATCTGGAACATTAACGCAGGGTTCAAATGTAGTTAACTTAGTTTTCCAACCTGTTCCAAACTCAAATGATAAAGTTTTCGTTGACAACAATATAACTTTAAGCTCAAGTGGAACGATTGAGATACGCGTAAGGGGTACGACAAAATATGGCTTCATTTATTCGGACACTGCTTATACATTCAATGTTCAATTCCTTCAATCGGTTTCGGGCGGATACATCGCTTCAACCGATGGAAAAATGGAAGTTCAATTCCCGCGCAATTCCCTTAAAGGCGATGCTTATATAATCGCATTTGCCGGAAATTCCGATGTCACCAACGCGGAAATTGATAAAATAAATTCAAAGTTAAGTCAAATCTACACCGTTAGCCCAGTTGGCTATGAATTGACAAATCAAGCGATTTTAAAAATTTATCTTGACCCGATGAAAATATCATCAATACCGATTGATGAATTGACGATCGCCTATTGGGATGGGACGAAATGGGTTGGTTTGAATTCAATTGTTTCATCCACAGGTGAATTCATAACGGCAGAAATTAACAAGCTCGGGCATTTCATAGTGACTCGCAAGAGCGAGGTCACCATGGTTGAAACGCCTAAGGTTGAGATACCGCAAAAATTTGAACTTTACCAAAACTATCCAAATCCGTTTAACCCCTCAACAAGTATTTCATTTGATTTAGCTGAAGATGTTTTCGTGACGTTAAAAATTTACAATATACTCGGTCAAGAGATCAGGACGCTTGTCAATGACTTTAAGCCAGCTGGAAGATATACTGTTGTCTGGGACGGGAGGGATAACAACGGAAATGCAGTTGGTTCTGGAATTTATCTTTACAAGATCAACGCCGGTAAATTCACGAAGACAATGAAAATGGTTTTAGCAAAATAAAAATGGGAGAGTAAAATGAAAAAGTTTTTGGCAAGTTTAACATTAATCGTTTCAATTTTATCTTTCTTTGTCGGCTGTAAAAAGCAAACGACAGGACCAAGCGAGGTCATATATATGAGTGTATCTCCGAGCTCGCTTAACTTCGGCACAGTTCCAGTGACATACACAAAGGATATGACCATCAGCATAAAAAATGAACAACGATCAAGCGGTAGATTAAATGGCTCTATCAATGTCTCCGGGAGTGGTTTCAGCGTTCAAGGAACTTCACAATTTAACCTTGCCCCTGGTGAGTCAATTTCTGTTGTGATACGGTTTGCGCCTACATCTGGCACAAGCTATTCAGGAAAAGTAGTGATCACACACAATGCAACAAATTCTCAATCACCATATGAAGTTCCATTAAGTGGAAATGGTGATGAAGCGATACTTAAAATCATAAATTTGATTCAATCGGGTTGGCAATTATTCACTGCGAGAAATTATGATGGAGCATTGGTAAAATTTGATTCCGCTGTAACGCTTGCAAGAACAAACACAATTTACGATTCGCTTCAAGCAAGCGCTGAATGCGGGCGAGGTTGGACAAGGGCATATAGGCGTGAATTTTCACTTGCAAAAAATGATCTGTTAAATTCACTCGCTCATCAATCTGTTTCACAAAGCGTGAAGTCAAATTCAAGAGCTGGGCTTTCGCTTGTCCACCACGCTTTAAATGAATTTCCATCAGCAATACAAAGAGCTCTTGAAGTTTTGAATGATAATCCAAATTATGTTTTTCAATACGACAATCGTGTCTATTATAAGAGATTACGGCTTGTCCTCGCACAGTCATATTATACGCTTGGCGATTTCCAAAACGCAGCTCGCCAACTTGATATAATTGACCCTGCCGGCGCACCTCATTCTTCTGATCCGATAACTCTCCTCAGGCAAATACAAGACATGTGGAGCAGATTATAAAAACATCCCGCCCCCCTCTCATAAACGAGGGGGCGTTTTTTTGATTGATTTTTAATTTCGCCGTTGCTAAATTTTTTGAGAAAACTTAAACGAGGAGATAAAAATGTGTCTAGGTATCCCGGGAAAGATAATTGAAATTTTTGACGAGAACGGGTTAAAAATGGGGAAAGTTGATTTCGGGGGAGTTGTCAAAACCGTCTGCCTTGAATATATTCCAGATGCTCAAGTTGGTGATTATACCGTTGTTCATGTTGGATTTGGGATAAGCAAGCTAAATGAAGAAGAAGCGAAAGAAATGCTTTCTTACCTTGAAAAGATGGGATTCTTAAAAAGTGAACTTGGCGACTGAAAATGAAATTCATAGACGAATACCGCGATTCAAAACTCGTAAAGGCATATCTTGAGAAAATACATGAAATAACTACAAGTGAATGGACGATAATGGAGATATGTGGGGGACAAACGCACACGATTATAAAATACGGAATTGATGAATTGCTACCTGACAAAATTAATATCGTCCATGGTCCGGGTTGTCCTGTATGTGTTACACCAATTGAAATAATTGACAAGGCGATTGAGATTGCTTCAATGCCGGGTGTGATATTTTGCTCATTCGGTGATATGCTCAGGGTTCCTGGGTCAAAGAAGGACCTTTTTACAGTTAAGTCCGAGGGTGGAGATGTTAGGATTGTATATTCACCTCTTGATGCTGTAAAAATTGCAATGAAAAATCCCGACAAGAAGGTTGTTTTCTTCGCTATTGGTTTTGAGACAACTGCTCCAGCAAATGCTATGGCGGTGTGGAGGGCGAAAGAACTCGGTTTAAAAAATTTCTTCGTCCTCGTCTCCCATGTCCGCGTCCCGCCAGCAATTATAACAATACTTGAATCGCCCTGGAACATGATAAACGGCTTTATAGCCGCTGGTCATGTTTGCACCGTAATGGGATACGAAGAGTACGAACCGATAGCAAAGAAATATAAAGTCCCAATTGTTGTAACAGGGTTTGAACCGGTTGACATCGTGCAAGGAATTTTCATGTTGATCAAACAGCTTGAAGAGGGAAGATTTGAAGTTGAAAATCAATACACTCGCTCTGTTAGGCGCGAGGGAAACATACCAGCCAAGGAGCTAATTTTCAAAGTTTTCAAAATTTCGGATATGAAATGGCGAGGTATAGGACTGATACCTGAGAGCGGTTTTAAACTTAAAGATGAATTCTCTGAATTTGACGCAGAAAAAGTGTTTGGCGGTGTTTCGGAGATAAAAACGGAGGAATCATCGCTTTGCATAAGCGGTTATGTTTTGCAAGGCGTGAAAAAACCAAGTGAATGCCCGGCTTTCGGGACTATATGTACGCCACTTAATCCACTTGGGGCGCCGATGGTTTCATCAGAAGGGGCTTGTGCAGCTTACTACAATTATGGAAGAATAAAAACTTAACATTCCCTCATTTGCTATGGCGAACGAATTCAATTTGAATTGCCCCACTCCAATTTCCAATTACGACAAAATTTTACTTGGTCACGGTAGCGGAGGAAAATTAACTTCCGAGTTGATCAAAAACATCTTCCTTCCAGCTTTTGAAAATCCTTATCTTGCTGAACTTGGAGACCAAGCTGTGATAAACTTGAATGGTTTAAAAATCGCTTTTACAACCGACTCTTATGTTGTCAATCCTATTTTCTTCCCCGGTGGCGATATAGGTGAACTTGCTGTAAATGGAACGGTAAATGACCTTGCTGTTGGCGGAGCAAGACCGCTTTTTATAAGTGCCGGCTTTATACTTGAAGAGGGTTTCCCTATTTCCGATTTATGCAAAATAGTTGAAAGTATGAAAAAAGCTTGTGCTCGCGCTGGCGTAATTTTGGTCACTGGTGATACCAAAGTTGTTGAAAAAGGCAAAGGTGATAAAATTTTCATCAATACCTCGGGCATTGGAATAATTGAAAAAGAGATTGAAATCTCCCCAAGGAAAGTAAAACCAGGGGATAAAATTTTAATCAACGGACCGATAGGACTTCACGGGGTAGCGATACTTTCAAAACGAGAGGGGATAGAATTTGAAGTTGAAATTGAAAGTGACACTGCCCCTTTAAATTCCCTCGTTGCAGACATTTTATCTGTAAGTGGAAATATCCACTGGATGCGTGACCCGACGCGCGGGGGTGTATCAAGCGCTTTGAATGAACTTGCACAATCAGCTAAACTTGGCATTGAAATATGGGAATCGGAAATTCCTATACCAGAGCCAGTAAAAGCAGCTTGTGAAATGCTCGGGCTTGATCCACTTTATGTGGCAAATGAGGGGAAGTTGATCGCTGTCGTCTCAAACGACGATGCGGAAAAAGTCCTTGAGGCAATGAGAGATAATCCACTTGGAAAAGAAGCGAAAATAATTGGTGAAATAACAGACGAGCACCCCGGCGTCGTTCTTATGAAAACACTTGTTGGTGGGAAAAGAGTGGTTGATATGCTCGCCGGGGAACAATTACCAAGAATTTGTTAAAATTCATCTTCTAACTTCAGATATCCTTCTCAGCATTGAGACGATGAAACCAGCAAGTATAACAAGAACACCAAACCAGACGAGGTTTATAAACGGCTTAACACTCGCTTCTATTACAAGAACCTCGGTCGGTTCTTCTCTAACTTGTGAATCAGCCGTTCCATCTCCAAAAGTCACAGCTATTTGACCACCTTCAACATTTAAGTTGACGAATGTTAATTGCTTATCCCCGATTTTAACCGGCTCTGGCATTGGATTATTATTTCTATAATAAATTTTCGGTGTTACCTGTTCTTTCTTACCCTTGTAATTTACTTCTATCACAGCACCAATCGCAAAATCTTGACCGCTCATCATCTTTGCCATATCATCTGGCGTCATATCAAAGCGGATGAATTTAAGCGTATACTCACCGATCGTTTTTTCTTGGTTTTTGTTGAGTATGATCAACTCCCCGGTTGAATGTGGATTGAACCCGCCACTTTTCTCCAAACTCATCGGTGAAAGGTAAAGGTCATTCGTCAACATATTCTTAATCAAAAAAGCGGGAAGTTTCGGGTTGCTAAAAATATCATAATTTAACAAGCTGAAAATATACGGATGACGCATCACCCCTTGATTATATTCACTGAAATACATTTGCAAAGGCGCAACAAATGAATCGCCATCCTTTTCAACCTTTACATTATACGCAACCCTTTCTTTGTCTATCTTCTGATTTCCTATGTAGGTGAGTTTATAACCAAAAGCGGTGACCTCCTGACCCTTTGGAAGTGAAAGCACCTGGCTTTTGTCATATTTTGTTGACGCGATTACACCAAGTAGAAAAAGTCCAACCCCGACATGTGTCAACGATGCACCTATATATTTCGGATTTCCACGGGCGATTTTATATGCAATCCTCAAATTAACAAAGAAAGCGAATGAAGAAGTAAGGATGAAAAGCGCCATTAAAATTTCCCTTACACCAACTATAATTAAGATTGAAGTAAAAATCGTTGATGCAGCTGTTGGAAACATAAGTGTTTTCAAAAGTGCCTCTGGCTTCGTTTTTCTCCACCACATAACTTGAGCAAGTCCTATGAGAAGCGCCATGATTATCCCAAGCGGAAGCGTCGTCTTATTATAATAAGATGTTTCAACCGCACTCGCTTTCCCCTGTAAAATTTTCGTTATGATCGGCGATGAAGTTCCAGCAATTACAAACCCCGCTATTATAACAAGCAAAAGAGAAGCAAGGAATAGATTATATTCACGGGAGAGAAGATCAGATTCAACCTTAACTTTCGGTATTTCTTTTCTTCTTGCGAACAAAAGCCCAAAACCAATTCCTGAAAACACAACCATAATTGATATCAAAAGCGAATAAACCCACATCCCGGGGTCAACGAACGAATGAACCGATGTATCACCCAAAACTCCGCTTCTCGTCAAGAAAGTGCTGTAAAGTACGAGGATAAAGGCGAGGATTGACATAGCGAGATTCCATCTTGCAAAGGCGCCAGTTCTTTTCTGAACAAGCATTGTATGAATTGTTCCAACTGCTATCAACCATGGGACAAGCGATGAATTTTCAACAGGGTCCCAACCCCAGAAACCACCCCAGCCAAGTGTTTCATAAGCCCAGAAGCCACCTATGGCAAGCCCTGCGCCAAGCGCTAAACTTGCAAATATAGTCCAAGGCATCGCCGGTTTAACCCAAGTCAGATATTCCCTCCTCAAAAGGGCAACAATTGCGTGTGAGTAAGGTATCGCCATTGCAGCAAAGCCAATGAAAATTATCGGCGGGTGAATAACCATCCAAAAGTTTTGCAAAAGTGGATTTAAACCTCGTCCCTCAGGCGGAACGAAACCCTCATGAACTTGACCAGGCCATGTCTCCCAAATATATTCAAATGGACTTTTAACTATCAATATCAACAAAAGAAAAACTTTAACAAGTGAGTAAACACTCATAACCTCCGGCTCATATCCATTTCGGCGTGCATAGCTCATCAAAAACAAACCCAATATTGAAGTGTAAAATGTCCAGAGCATAAAACTGCCTTCTTGACCCGCATAAAATGTAGAGATTAAAAGAGGTGTTGATAAATCGGTTGAACTATAACTCCAAACATATGTATATTGAAACTGATGCGTTAAAATAAGATAAAGCAAAAAAGCACTCGCAAGGATAACCATCACCGCAGAAATGTGATAACTTAATCTTGCTTTTGGAATTAAATTCCTCCTACCCCTGAAACCGAGATAATAACCTATCGTTGCAAAAAGAACTGAAACGAAAGCAATGTATATTAAAATTCTGCCGATCATCTTTTCCTCAAAATTTAGTTTTGGTATTTTTTAAGAGCATCTGCGGACTGATATTTTGAAGGACATTTGGTTAAAATCTCCTGCGACTCAAAAATTCCATTTTTATAATATCCCTTCACCACAACATGTGATGCTATCTCAAAGTTATTCGGTCTTGGACCTTTGTGGACTACTTTAACTATCTCGCCATTATCATCTTTGAGGTAAAAGACAAATTGATTCAACCTTGCATCATAGTAACTTTCCCTATCTCTTACCCATTCGCCGACGATTTGGACTTTTTTAGCCGTCTTTTTCGCTTCCTCTATCGTCACATACTTAACATTACTTTCCATAAAAGAATAAGCGCCGAAAATTATAAAAACAGCGATCAAAACTGAACCGACGATTATCTTAAGCTTCATCTCTCACCTCCATCTTTGTTTTCAATCTTTAAAAGTTCATCCTCTATTTTTTTCAATTTCATGTCCAATCGCAAAAGATAACCGAAAACTGATAACCAGACGATAAGCGCTATGACAAGGACAAGGTAAATTGAGTTCTTTTCAAGGAATTCATACATTTTTTTCTGCCTCCGTATAAATTTTATTTTCAATTTGAATCTTCAAGACCTCGGCTTTGGTGCGAATTTTAAAAACCCAAAAGTAAACAAGCGTAAATCCGATAAGTGAAGCAAAGAAAAGAATTCTCATATTTGGGTCCATCTTAAAAGACACAACTGGACCAGCTCCCTCTGGATCACCTTTTGAACCAGGGTGAAGTCCTGGCATTATCCTCGGCATTATGAAGATAAAAAATGGAACCGTGACGAAGGCAATTATTGAATAAACAGCAGAGAGGGTCGCTTTTCTCTCTTCAATATCAATTGCAGACCTTAAGACAAAATAAGCACCGTAAATTAAAAGCAAAACAAAAATTGATGTTTCCCTTGGGTCCCAGTTCCAAAAAGAACCCCAATTAAACTTCGCCCAAATTGAACCGGTCACCGTCGTCACAAAACAAAACAGAAATCCAATTTCTGCCGAAGCCGATGATTTGATATCATTAACTATGTCCCTTGAATTAAGATATTTTATACCATAGAGCATTGAAACGAAGAAAGCTATCACACTTAGCCAAGCAGACGGCACATGGAGAAAAATTATCCTTGCCCTTTCACCGAGCCCAGGGATGAAACCAATTGGAATGGTAAAAGCAAGAACAGTTATCAACGCCATATATAATCCTAGCAAAATTTTCCAGATCATTTAATCTCCGAGCTTTTTTGTTAAATTATTTCAAATTTCGTGCCAGTTACAAAATCAAATTTTTATTCAAATTTTAAACACGAAATCAAACCTTCTTTGTCCAAATTTTCAACATCTTCCTAAAAGTAAAACAAGAACGCCACAAAAATTATTCCTTCCATATATAATCAAACAAAAGATATGAGGCAGTGATAACGACAATTGAATAAGAGAGCAAAATTCTAAGATGTCCGCTTGTTTCGGCAAGTGTTGCCCCTTCAATTGAAAGCTGCGTCATATTAATCGTCGTCATAAGCAACGGCAATAAAACCGGAAAAGAAAGAACGGGATAAAGCGTTCCCTTAGTATTCGCCTTAGCTATGATAGCAGCAATTATAGTTGAAGCTGAAGCAAGCCCAACGCCACCAAGAAAAAGACAAATTAAAAAGACATCAAAGCTTTTCACTTTGAAATTTTCCATCGTCAAAATATAAGTTATCACGATGAAAACATTAAGCCCTGTTATCAAAGCAAGATTAAAAAGCAATTTCCCGAAATAAACCGCGCTAGGTCTCGTTGCGAGTTGAAGAAACATAACCGTTCCTCTATCCTCCTCGCTCACGAATGTTCTTGAAAGCCCTGACATAGCGGAGAAAAAAATAACCACCCAAAGCAACCCAGAAAGCAATGTTCCACCGAGAGATTCACCAGCGGTTGAAAACAAAATCACCGAAATTGTCACGACAACAAACATAAACAAAGCATTAAGTGCATATCTTGTCCTAAGCTCAGATTTCAAATCCTTCAAAAAAATTGCGAAGATGCTACTTAACAACTCTCTCCCTTGACTTTAATTTTAATTCATCAAGATTTATAACCTCATCACACATTTGAATTTCATCCGGCTCATTTGTTGCAACGATCAATATCCCTTTGGATTTTTGCTCTCTTGCGATTGACCAAACCATATCAACGCCCTCTGAGTCAAGATTTGCTGTGGGTTCATCAAGGACTAAAACGATCGGTTCGTGAAGCAAGGCGCAAGCATATTTAAGGCGTTGTTTCATCCCGGAAGAATAGCCACGAACGATGTCATTACGACGGTTATAAAGATTAACACTTTTTAAAACGGACTCTATCCTCTCACCAAAATTTTTCAATCCCCTTATCTTCGCTAAAATCTCAAGAGTTTCATAACCCGTAAATTCATCGTAAAGTTGAAGATAAGGTGCGACAAAACCGACATATTTAAACAAATCAAGTTTATCTATCCTTTTACCGTCAATTTGATAAATGACCTCACCAGAACTTGGACTTAAAAGACCGGCGATTATTTTAACAAGTGTTGATTTCCCAGAGCCATTTTTCCCTGTTATGACCAATGAAGAGCCAACTTCAAGTTCAAAATTTACATCTTCAAAGACCGTCAAGCGCCCAAATTTTTTCCCTACATTTTTAACCAGTAACTTAAAATCCATCTTTTGGAATTATTTTCTGATTAAAACGAACTTACCAATTTTTTCTTTACCATCGGCAACAAGAATGTAAATGTAAACTCCACTTTTAACGATCTCTCCCGAACTATTTCTACCGTTCCAGCTCACGAAGTAATTTCCAAAGTTAAATTCTGGTTTAACCTTCGCTGAGTAAACAAGATCAAGCCCAGCTGTAAAAATTTTCAAGTCAATCTCATCAAATTCTGATTCAACAGGTATAAGTACCTTTTCAATTCCATCAGCATAGAACGGGTTCGGGAAAACATCTCTTTCCTTGACAAGAGAAACTTGCGAATTTAAGATATTCAAACTTCCCCAATTATCAAAATCATTAACTTTTAACTTCGCCCTCAAACCATTTCCGAGTGGCGTATAATCGTTGCCGGAAGAGGTTGTTATATGATATTCAAACTCAAATTCATCACTTGAGCGCAAAAAAGCATACTGAAGATTCACATTTGAAATTATCGCAACAATTGTATCATTCCTCCAGACAAACATATAATACTGAGCTGAAAGCGCTCCAGCTGAATTTCTAACAGTAGCTTCATTTGATGTTAAAAACACTGGCTGTGTTTCAAACCTTACCTCAGGATAGTTCTCCCCTTCCTTGTAATACCTTGGATTTGCCCTTTTGCCTGTGTAATAATTCCAAAGTGAGAACTCAACAAATTCACGCTTTAAAGTTGAATTGAAATCATTCAAAGCGAGCTCCAAAGCAACAAGTGGCGGTTCATTTCTTATAAATCCCCAAACTTTAACCATCAACTTATGCGTAAACCTTGACTGAAAAAATATCCCTAGAACCGCGAGGTCATACCCATCGTGCTGATAAATCGGGGTTCTCGTATTCTTGAAAAACCTCGGGATATACTGGTAATAATCATCCACCTCGTCAAAAAGCGCCTCCTCAAGCCAGGTTGATGTCATCTCATAAAACCATATATTATCCTCCCAAAGCCCATAGGATAAAAGCTGAACTGCGTGATTAAACTCGTGCGCAAGCGTCACTTTCAAAGCACTTATACCTTGCGTATAAAAAGAGCTTTTTGAATAGGAATTATCTATTCTCATAAAACTCAAGTATCTTTGCGCCTTCCCCAACTTTGGCAATGGATTTAGAGGGTCAAAAACTGTCTCACCATATAAACCTTCCGGGAGATTTAGAATATAGATGTCGTATTCTGGACCACCACCCATTGACTCATCGTTAAAATTAAATTCAAAGCCAAATATTTCCACTTGAACCTTATATACAGAGTCAATATATCTTGCAACCGAATCTACATAACCTCTCCAAGAGTTTGGTATTCTATTTCCAAGATCATCAATCAAGAACGGCTCATTAACACCGGTAGTATCAAAATGAATTCTGAACCTTCCACTCCTTGTCAGTATGCTCGCTTGAAGCTGTGGTCTTTCAAGCGCTTTCTTTATGTTCGTTTTTTGAATCTCGTTAAATTTATCCCAATTTCGCCCAACTTCAACATAAAGACCAAATCCACACTTTCCGGTATTCAACGGTTGAAAATTAAATGGTTTTTCAACCTCTATACCCATTCTTTCGCAGAGAGTTAGATAAACTTGTTCAGCTTTTTCTTGTCCATAAATATGCCCGATTAAAAAAATCAACAAAAGTAAAAGCCACACTTTAAAATTGACCTTTATTGTTGATAATAAACTTAACGCTTCCACTTGCGCTGTTTATCAAAAACAGGTCAAGAAGCCCATCAAAATCTAAATCAGCAACACCAAGATAATTAAACTTTCCTTTAAAACCTCCAGCGTTGAACTTCTCAAATTTTTCATCTTCATTAATGTAAATATAAACACTCCCCCTCGTTCTATCAAAAAGAGCGAAGTCCTTTTTAAAATCACCGTTTAAATCGGCAATTTTTAACATTTTTGCGCTTGAAAGATAAACATGGGTGTCAATCCTAACCCTTTTGCGAAATTTTCCAGAACCATCATTGATAAAAAGATTTATCTCTCCATCAGAAGCCCTTGACGCAGAATAATCATAATATGCGAGGATGTCGTTGAAGCCATCGCCATTAAAATCGCTGATAAAGAGAAAAACACGCTTTATCATCCTGTTTAAATTAGTTGAGAAATTACGAACATACTTTCCTTCGTTAGACCTTAAAAAAATGCTCATTTTTATGTTGCTTGTATCCTTTGCAACCACAGCAAGATCAAAATATCCATCTTTATTGAAATCCGCAACTGCTGATGCCATGACTTTCACACTGTCAAGTTCCTTTATAGTGAATTCATCAAAGCTTGATATATCGTTTATCTTCATAATCAAAAGGTTTGAATCTGAAACAGTGAGGAAAGTGAAGATTGATGAATCCGCAGAGACCCCAACGAAGACAGGCATCGGCTTGTCAAAATTATATTTGAAAATTTCAGATAACCTTTTTTTATCATTTAATCTGAAAACCGAAACATCGCCGGTCGAGTAATTCGCGCAGAAAAAATAGTTATAATCAGCAAAGGACAAAAATTTCATATCGGTGAAGAACTTGCCGATATTCTCAGACGAAAAATAAAAACCGTTCTCTTTCCTAAATGCGAAAAGAAATGTTTCCCCATCACCAATTAAAGTTAAATCATTTACCCCATCTCTGTCAAGGTCAGAAACAACACAATCAGCAAAATTTAAACCTACTACAAGTGAAAAATCATCGCTAAAGGTGAATTTATCAGCGTGATAAAAAACAAGCAGTTTATTTTCGCTTGAATCAAGCATTACAATTTCATCCCTTCCATCAAGATCAAAATCGCAACATTCAACCTGAGAGACATTTTGAGCTGAAAATTCATATTTTTCAAAGGATGATATACGGTTGATAAATACGAACAATTTCTCGCCATTTCCAATGATGACATCTTTAAGTGAGTCACCATTTATATCGCCGAGCGTAATCATTGACGGTTTAGGAATCTTAAACTGAAAGCGGGAGGTTATGCCCGATTGCGTTGTGATGTAAATTTGAACCTCGTTCAAATAGAAAAAGGCAATTGCATAATCAAAAAAACCATCGTTGTTGATATCAGCGACAGCAAAATCGGTTGGCTCCTCCGGAAGTTGAAACGAATACATACGACCAAATTTCCCATCTCCCCTTCCATAGGAAATAATAAGCGAATTGTTCAACCAATCAATCCCAGCAATGTCGGGGACACCATCGTAATTTAAATCAATTAACTTAATTTTTCTCAATGGAATTTTAGGGAAAAAGTTAACAGGAGTTGAAAAATCGTCTTTCTGGATCTGATAATTGACCGATATCCCAAGCATTAATTTCCCAGTTGTTACAATATCTTTAAACCCATTCAAATCAATGTCTGAAAGCTCAATAATTTCAGGGTTTACGCTTGTTGTAACGGATGAAAATCTTTTAAAACCAATTGTATCACCCTTGAAAATTTCAACGGTTGAGTTTGACTTATAAACAGTCAAAATTTCACCCCACCCATCGCCATCCAAGTCATCAACTTTTAATTCAGTTGGTTTATCTCTAAGTTGAAAATTGGTATAAAAGTTAAGCGAGCCGTTGTCATTCTTAAAGCAGGTTATAGATTTACCTGTAACGACAGCTATATCAGGCATACCATCTCCATCAATGTCCCCAGTTGAAAATCTTGATGCACCCCCGGAAAGTTGAAATTCTTTTAAATAAAAAGCAGGGAAAAATCTATTTTGAGCTGTGAGAAATTCAAAATAAAAAGCAAAGAGGACGAAGAATAATCTATTGAGTTGAGCTTCGCTCTTTATTAACATTTTTCAATTCTTCCTTATGCTTCAACCTTTGTTGTCTTCTTATCAACGCTTCCTCGTATCTTCTTTTTTCCTCATCGGTCTCCGGGATTATTGGAGGCACTGGAACAGGTTTACCATTTTCATCAATAGCTACAAAAGTAAGATAAGCCGAGTTTGCATGTCTTATCTCTCCTGTCAATGGATTCATCGCAAAAACTTTAACACCTACCTCCATTGATGTCCTGAAAACACGATTTACCGATGCCTTTAAAATCACGACCTCGCCGATTTTTATCGGGCAGAGAAAATTCAACTCATCAATGCTTGCGGTCACGACGACTTTACCAGCGTGTTTCATCGCTGACATTGCTGCACAGATGTCAATCCAATGCATCAACCTCCCACCAAGCAAAAAACCAAATGGATTAGCATCGCTTGGAAGTATAAGTTCGGTCATTTCAACTTGAGAGTCCTTGACATATTTGGCTTTATCAGTTTTATCTGCCTGTTCGCATTTCTCTGCCGACATTTAATTGCGCCTCTTGTTTTATTTTCCTGACCCTATCAAGCAAATCACTATTTGGAAATTTCCTTTCAAATTCATCAGCAACCTTTATCGCTTCATTATAATTTTCCCTCTTGAAAAGACATTCAATTTTGCCAGCATACGCTTTATCAAGATAATCCGAGTCGGGGTATCGTTCAATTATTGAGTCAAAATAAATCATCGCTGCTTTGTAAAACTCCCTACGCATATAGAAGAGTCCTGTCTCATAATCTCTCTTCGCTAACTTATTTATAAGCTCGTGGATTTTCCTTTCGGCATCCTGGACGAACTCACTTGTGGGATGATATTCAATGAAACCTTGTAATGCGTCAATGGCTTTATAAGTATAGGTCTGATCAAGTTGTGATTTAGGGGAGAGGTTATAATAACACAAACCAAGTTTATACCTTGACAATGGGACGAATTCACTTGTCGGATAATTATGTATCAGGTTTTCATATTCCGACGAAGCAAGTAAATACTCACCGCGATTGAAATAGCACTCCGCAAGATAAAATTGAGCATCATCTGCAACTGTGCTACCCGGATACTGGATCAAGATATACTTAAAATCCTCAATCGCATCAAGATATTTCTTCTTATCAAATTTCTCCTTTCCGATCTCAAACCTATCCTCCGCGGATAAATTTGCGACCTCTTTAGATGAAGAACATCCAAGCAAAAGAAACAATGGAAGAAGCAAAATTAAAAATTGATTTCTCATTTTAGAACTTTCACTTTCTTATTACAAAAAGAAGATAAACCGCGATTCCGATTGAAGAGGCAATTAACAACCCCTCAATTAACCTTTTCAAACCGGATTTGTTTTCAACGATTTCGCCCTGTGTAAATTTAAAATGTTCGTCTTCAACTTTGTCAATCTCGGTATGAGTTATGTAATCTGAAAAACCTCGCTTAAAGGCATCGCTTGTTAATAACTTGCCGTGATAAATTAAAGTGCACAGTAAATTTATTTCAATATCCCTTCTCAATTTTGCGCTTTTCAAGAAGCCCCCGCTCTCACGCTTGTAAGAAATATCACTTTTAAATCCATCAATTCTGACGATGTCAGTTTTATTCGTGTCGTTGAGAAAAATGTTAAATTTTTTTGAAAATGCGTTCAAAATTCTATTTTCAACAAGCTTATCGTTTAAATTTGATTGAATTACTATGCTTTCAGTGTTCATTTTCTCTGAAATTTCGTCAACGATTGAGTTAAGCAAGCTATCAATTATTTCAAAGTTCGTCAATTTTTGAGATAGAGAAATGCACGACAGCAAAACAATCAAGGTGAAAGCTTTGCAGAGCGAATCAGCCATAAATTCCGCGTATTTTCAAAGTTTTTGCAACTTTATCCACAGCCAAGATATAAGCTCCGAGTCGCAGTGATACATTATATTTTTTAGCGGTGTTATAGACATTTTCAAAAGCAGAGAGCATCATCCTTTCCAAGCGTTCGTTGACCATTTCCGCTGTCCAATAATATCCCATTCTATCCTGCACCCACTCAAAGTATGAGACAGTTACTCCGCCGGCATTTGCAACTATATCCGGGACAACGAGGATTCCTTTTTCTTCAAGAATTGGGTCAGCACTTGCTGTTGTCGGACCGTTGGCGCCTTCAACTATTAATTTCGCTTTTATATTTGGAGCGTTATCTTTCGTTATTTGATCCTCGCGTGCAGCTGGAATCAAAACATCACATTCAAGTTCAAGAAGTTCCTCGTTTGTGATTTTTTCACCGCCATCAAAGCCCTCAAGCGTTCTCTCTGGATTTTTCTGAACATATTGAATTGCCTTTTCAATGTCAATGCCTTTCTTATTGTAATATCCCCCAGTTATATCACTTATAGCGATGATTTTCAATCCTTTCTCAGCCAAAAGTTTAGCCGAAACAGAGCCGACATTTCCGAAACCTTGAACTACAGCGGTTGATTTCTTCGGTTTCAGTTTAAGCTTTTCCATAGCAGCAAGTGTCACTATCATAACTCCGCGTCCTGTTGCTTCACGCCTTCCTGGGGAACCACCAAGTATCAATGGTTTTCCGGTTACAACTGCCCTTTCAGTTCTGCGAACATGCATACTGTAAGTGTCCATAATCCAAGCCATTATTTGCTCATCGGTGTTAAGATCTGGGGCGGGGATATCTTTGTCAGGTCCAATTATATCAAGAAGATTTGCAGTATATCTCCTTGTGATTTTTTCAAGTTCAACTTTTGTTAACTTTCTTGGGTCACATTTAACGGCACCTTTTGCCCCGCCAAATGGAATATCCATAACCGCGCATTTCCAAGTCATCCAAGCTGCAAGTGCCTTAACTTCGTCAAGCGTCACATCTGGAGCATATCTTATTCCACCTTTTGCTGGTCCAAGGGCATAGTTGTGAATTACACGATAACCCTCAAATACTTCAATCCTTCCATCATCCATTTGAATTGGAATTGAAACGATAACTTGAAGCGCAGGCGTCTTAAGAAAATCATAAACGCCCCTTTCAAGTTGAAGAATTTCAGCTGCTTTGTCAAATCTTTTCATCATTGACTCAAATGGATTCTCCTTGTCCGGGATAGGTGCTGGTTCTTGATAAGCCATGCGATTAGACCAATTTGTTTTTAACTTAACTCATAAGACCAAAAGTATTTTATGCCTTTCTCCTTTAGATACTCCTCTATTTCTGGGCGATAATCATAAGCGACAAAAACGAGAAACACAGTTGGATTGCCCTCGCTTTTCTTGACTTTATCGGCAAGCTTTATGAACTCATTTATTTCTTTCCTTGAAGCTCTTGTTTTTATCTCCCCAAGAATTAGAATTTTCTCTCCGTCCTTTCTTCCCCATCCGTAAATGTTAAGTTGATTGTACTCGTCACCTATCTTATAATACCTTCGTACCAAATTGCCCTCAACTGTTATACCCTCCCTTTTCAGAAGCTCTGGCAATGCTTTAAGTGACTTATCCTCTATCGTAAATCCAATTGAACTGAAAATCCACTCAATTCTCTCCTCTGTTGTTTTCATTCTTCCGAGCAATTTAGCAAGTGAATCCTCAAGCTGCATTTGCGCATCAATGAGTTTGGACATCTTCTCAGCCATATCTCTTTGCGCCTCCGCAAGTTGATTCAAACGCTCGGTCAACTCATCAACCCTCAAAGCAAGCTGATTCAAACGCTCCTCTGTCCTTCGTTGCGCCTCAGCTAACTGATCGACTCGCTCAGTTAACCTATCTAAACGAACCGTTAAATCATCTACCCTTTCCGTCAATCTGTTCAAACGCTCGGTCAACTCATCAACTCTTAAAGCAAGCTGATTCAAACGTTCCTCCGTCTTCCGCTGTGCCTCAGCTAACTGATCAACCCGCTCAGTTAACTTATCTAAACGAATCGTCAAATCATCCACCCTCTCCGTCAATCTGTTCAAACGCTCGGTCAACTCATCAACTCTTAAAGCAAGCTGATCTAAACGCTCCTCCGTCTTCCGCTGTGCCTCTGTAAGTCGCTCTATCGCCTCCCACACCCTCGCAAAGTTCTCCTCGGTGCGCTTTTCAAACTCATTCAAACGCTCCTCCGTCTTCCGCTGTGCCTCAGCTAACTGGTTAACTTTATTCGTCAGCTCACCTATAGCAGTCCAAACTTTATTAAAATTCTCCTCAGTTGCCCTCTCAAACGCGATCAATCTTTCCTCGGTTCTTCGCTGTGCATCGGCAAGTTCTTTTATAACTGCTTTAACCTCGCTAAGGTCCATCGCTTTCATAACCTGCTCGTATATAAGAGCAACTAACTCAAACAAAACATCCGCTTGACCCTCGGTAAAAACTTGCGTTAATTTATTTCTCAGCTCCGAAATCCCAAGCATTTTACCAAACCTTTAATTAATAATAAACTCCCATCTCACGTGCGAGCTTCTCAAGACGTTTAACCCTTTCGCTTATCGGTGGATGGGTTGAGAAAAGTTTAAGGATTCCTTCACCACGAAGAGGATTTACAATAAACATATGAGCGGTTTCGGGTTTCGCTTCCATCGGGACAGCTTCAACTCCTTTAGCAAGCTTTTTCAATGCGCTTGCAAGTGCAAGCGGTTTGCCTGAAATTTTAGCTCCCCCTTCATCAGCAGCAAATTCCCTCGCCCGTGAAATAGCTAACTGAATCAAAACCGCAGCAATAGGAGCAACTATTATTAAAACAAGCTCCGCAATCCAGTTCGTGTTGTTCTCCCTGTCCCTTCCACCACCAAAGAAAAACAAAGACCACTGAGCCATACGTGCGAGAAATGTTATAGCGCCAACCATAGTAGCGACAACTGTAGCCGTTAAAATATCCCTGTTCTTAATATGCGCCAACTCATGCCCAAGGACACCCTCAAGCTCATCTCTATCTAAGATTCTCAAAATTCCCTCAGTGACAGCAACAGCTGCATTTTGCGGATTTCGCCCGGTTGCAAAGGCATTTGGTGTTAAGGTCGGAATGATATAAACCTTAGGCATCGGCATACCAGCTCTTGTGACCAAGCGTCTGATAATTGAATACAATTCCGGCGCTTCCGCCTCCGTGACTTGCCTTGCACCATACATCGCCAGAACAATTTTATCAGAAAACCAATAAGCAAAGAAATTCATCATCAACGAAAAAACAAACGCAATTATAAGACCTGATTTTCCACCAATTGCACTTCCAACCGCAAGAAGTAAAACCATCATTAATGTCATCAAAAAGACAGTTTTCAAAGTATTGCTCATAGTTCTATCACCCCTGCTTTTTTATTTTTCTCGTTTTTTCATCTCACCCTTTTTACTCGGGCGAGAAGTGAATTTTAAAATTCACTCAAATTTATCAAAAAAGCCAAAATTTTACAAACTTTTTTCACCGAAACCATCGCTTACAACATCAATGAAAATTGAATACAAAGATGGCGATTTAACCTCAAACTTCTTCAAATCAACAAGTTCAACAATCCTTTTTAAAATCTCACCGACATTTACACCTGGTTCAACCGTCAATTCCGCATAATTTGGGTAAAGTTCAACCTTTTTAACACCATTAATCCACTTTAAATTTTCACCGTCACCGGAAAATTCAATATGAATTGTATCCCTTCCGAATTTGCCCTTAATCTCCTCAAGGGCTCCCGAGAGCACAGGTTTCCCTTTGTTTATAAGACAAATTTCATCACAAAGCTTTTCAACTTGTTCCATTTGATGAGTTGAAAAAATAATCGCCTTATTTTGTGACTTCAATTCAAGTATAATCTCCTTCAACAGCTCCTGATTTACTGGGTCAAGACCTGCAAACGGCTCATCAAGAATGATGAGCTCTGGATCGTGAAGAACGGCTATTATTATCTGAACCTTTTGCTGATTTCCCTTTGAAAGTTCCTCAATCCTGCTATTTACCCTATCGCTTAGACCAAACCTTGAAAGCAGATATCTCGCCCGTTCATTCGCTTTAACTTTATCAATACCTTTCAATTTTGCAAAATAAAGTATTGTTTCCAACACACGCGTCTTCCTGTAAAGCCCGCGTTCCTCTGGGAGATAACCAATTTTACTTTTTATTTCTTCGTTGATTAACTCACCATCAAATGTTATCCTTCCGGAATCAGGTTTAATTATGTCAAGTATCATTCTTATAGTGGTTGTCTTGCCTGCACCGTTTGGACCAAGCAAGCCAAAAATTTGACCTCTTTTCACCTCGAAAGAGACACCATCAACAGCGAGGATATTTGAAAACGACTTCCTTAAATTTTCAACCTTTAACATGGGTCTTTTTATGGTTTTATTCTGTAAATCATCCTCGGGAATGGAATTGTCTCTCTAACATGATCAAGTCCACAAATCCAAGCGAGCGTTCTTTCAACTCCGAGCCCAAAACCGGAATGCGGAACACTGCCGTATTTCCTGAGGTCAAGATACCAATCAAAAGCATCTATCGGTAAATTATGCTCTTTAATCCTTTTCAACAATGTCTCGTAATCATCCTCCCTTTGACTTCCTCCGATTATTTCACCATATCCTTCTGGGGCAAGCATGTCAAAAGAAAGAGCGTATGTTTCATCTTGAGGGTCTCTCTTCATGTAAAATGCTTTAACAGCTGCTGGATAACGATGCACTATAACCGGTTTCTCAAATTGTTGTGAGATGATAGTTTCATCGGTATTGCCAAAATCATTTCCCCATTGAAAATTAACTCCATTCCTCTTCAAAATTTCAACCGCATCGTTGTATGAAATCCTCGGAAAAGGTCTAACTATCTTTTCAAGTGGTTCGGTATTTCTCTCAAGCACCTCAAATTCCCTTTTACTTGTCTCAAGGACGCGCGCAACTATGTATTCAACAAATTCCTCCGCGAGGTTCATTATCTCTTCAAGCTCGTAGAAAGCCACCTCGGGTTCAACCATCCAGAACTCCGTCAAATGTCTCCTCGTTTTTGATTTCTCCGCTCTAAAAGTTGGACCAAAACAATAAACCTTTCCAAAAGCCATCGCTGCAGCTTCAACATAAAGTTGACCCGACTGCGAAAGATATGCTTTTCCAAGGTCAAAATATTCCGTCTCAAAAAGTGTTGTTGTCCCTTCACAACTTGCGGGCGTCAAAATAGGCGCATCAATCAAAACAAAACCCTTTGAATCAAAGAAATCACGAATTGCCTTAACAAGCCGATGTCTTATCCTCAAAATAGCATGAGGTCTCCTTGAACGAAGCCATAAATGACGATGATCCATAAGAAAATCAATGCCATGTTCCTTCGGAGTTATAGGATAATCCTGCGCTATGTGTATCACTTGAATATCCTTTATGTGAAGCTCATAACCACCAGGCGCTCTTTTATCTTCATTGACTATACCGCTAACTATCAAAGATGTCTCCTGAGTTAAAACATCATACTTATCAAAAACCTCATCCGGGGTTTCACCCTTTGCCATAACACACTGTAAAATTCCTGTCCCATCGCGCACAAGAACAAAGCGAATCTTGCCACTTGACCTTTTATTATAAACCCAGCCATAAATTTTTACTTCCTTCCCGACATATTGCGATAAATTCTCAATATACACCTCTGGAAGCATTCCTCGCACTTTAACTTTGTTTTAAACACTTTAACTGAAAATTAAAAAAATGGGCTTGAAAAAACAATTAATCCCCGGTTTTTAAAACAACCCTTGATATAGCTTCCCCAATTTTTTCCAAAGGTAGGACGCTATCCGCAAGCCCTGCATCAACAACCGCTTTCGGCATACCCCAAACGACGGATGTCTCCTCATCCTGCGCTATGACATATCCCCCTTTCTCTTTAACCTTTCTCAAACCCTCAAGACCATCTTTACCCATCCCGGTCATTATCACGCCCAAAACTTTATCCCCGAAAACATCCGAAGCCGAACTCATCATCAAATCAACCGATGGCTTGTAAAGTGTATCTGGAAAATCAACTATCCGAACTATTTTATCCCCACCGTTTTTTTCAAAAATTAAATTTCTTCCACCTTGCGCAACAAGAGCAAGTTTAGCCCTTACAACATCACCGTCACTTGCTTCACGAACTTCAATTTTACTTATTGAGTTTAACCTTTCGGCAAGTAATCTTGTAAAATTAGGAGGCATATGCTGTGCTATCACAATCCCAACTGGAAAGTCAGCTGGTATCTTTGACAAAACCTCCTGAAGCGCAACTGGACCTCCCGTTGATACGCCGATAGCGACAAGCTCAAACTCTTTTTTGACAGGTTTAAATTTTTCCTTTCCGATACTTTCAACCTCGTATTTGTAAATTTTCCTTCGGATGAATTTGCTGTTTACAATGGATTTTACCTTTTGAATCAATTCGTCTTTAATTTTCACTATGTCAAGCGAGACATATGAAAGTTGCTTTGGTATGAAATCAACTGCCCCGAGTTTAAGTGCCTCAAGCGTTACCTTTGCGCCTTCTGTTGTAAGCGAGCTGACCATGAGAACTGGAAGTGGGCATTCCTTCATTATAATTTTCAATGCCGTTAATCCATCCATCCTTGGCATCTCTACATCAAGGGTGACAATGTCGGGTTTAAGTGTTTTTATCTTGTCAATTGCTTCAGAGCCATCTCTTGCGGTTGCAACAACTTCTATCTCGGGGTCCGACTCAAGCATCATTGAAAGCGCCTTCCTCATAAAGGCGGAGTCATCAACGACTAGGACTTTTATTTTTCTCTCTGACATTTCCCCTCCGATTTAAACTATGAAACTATACGAGTTTTCAGCTGACATTTTGAAAATTTGAGCCACATCAACGATCATCCTAACTGTCCCATCGCCAAGTATCGTCGCCCCAGCTATTCCCCTTACATTATTAAGATACGAACCAAGCGATTTTATAACCACTTCTTTTTGACCGACCAATCCATCAACCACTATTCCGAGCTTCTTTTCGGCAAGACCAACAACGACAACATAAAGATTCTCTTTAAAATCACCGTTTGAACTCAAATTAAAAATATTTGCCAACCTAACAAGTGGAAGAACCGAATCCCTTAATCTTATTATCTCTCTCCCTTTGATTGAATGAACCTGACTTCGCGGAATTCTAACGACTTCAATCACAGATGAAAGAGGAATTATAAAAATTTCACCGCAGACATCAACAAGCAGACCTTGAATTATGGCAAGCGTAAGGGGCAATTTCAGTATAAACTTTGTGCCTTGACCCAAGGTTGATTGAACATCAATCATCCCATTCAATTTCGTTATATTCGCCTTTACAACATCAAGCCCAACACCGCGACCTGAAACATTAGTTACTTTACTTGCCGTGCTAAATCCCGGCAAAAAAATCAAATTTAAAGCATCCCTATCACTTATTGAACTTGCCTCTTGCTCTGTTATAATCTTTTTCTCAACCGCTTTTCTTCTAACCCTTTCAGGGTCTATGCCACGACCATCGTCTTCAACCGTTATAACGATGAAATTCCCCTCGTGTTCAGCTCTCAAAATAACCTTACCCTTCTCCGGTTTCCCGACCGCCTTTCTCTCCTGTGGCGTTTCAATTCCATGGTCAATTGCATTCCTTATCAAATGAACAAGCGGATCGTGTATGGACTCTATAACGGATTTGTCAACCTCAGTTTCTTCACCATAAATTAAAAGCTCCACCTCCTTATTCAAATCCCTTGAAAGGTCCCTGACAATGCGAGGGAACTTGCTGAAAACTTTCGCAATTGGCATCATCCTCGCACGCATTACAACAGCTTGAAGCTCAGATGTTAAATAATCAACCTGCGCTATAGTATCCATAAGCTCACGGGCAAGCGACTCACCCTCAAATCTCTCAACTATCCCAGAAACTATCTGCGTTAACCTGTTTCTCCCAAGAACGAGCTCGCCTACAAGGTTCATCAACTCGTCAAGTCGTTCAACATCAATTCTCACCGTCTTGTCAATAACCTTTGACTGCAATTTCTGCGACACATTGTCAACTGAAGCTTTCTCAACATCTTCTTCAATTAAAAATTCACCACGACTTATTCTTTCAAGTTTTGAAACGACACCACTTATATCAATCGGGCTTAAATCATTTGCCTCAAGCTTTGAAAGCAAAACCTTCATCAAATCCTGTGCCTTAAGTATCACATCCATTATCTCAGGATTTAACTTCAATTCAAACTTTCGCAATTTGTTCAACACATCCTCAAACTTATGGGTCAACTCGCTCATCTGCTCAAAACCGATAAAAGAAGAAGTCCCTTTAATAGTATGAACATAACGAAAGATCGCATTTAAAAGCTCAACATCGTTTTGCCTTTTCTCAAGCTCAACCAAATCATTGTCAAGTTTATCCAGAAGTTCCTTTGTCTCAACGATAAAACTTTCAACTATCTCCTTCATTTCATCGTCAAAAATTGCCGGAGTTGACATCTCCCTCACCGCTTTTTATTTTCTCGCTCTTATTGAAAAGTTCATCTATTTCCTCTTGGGATGCCCTATCCCCTGCTTCTTCATCTCTTTCAATACCATTTAAAATCTCATCAACTGCTTTCTGCTTTGCCCCAGTCCTATCATATTCAGCATCAGGGTTAAAAGAAGCGACATTCCTACCCGAGACGGAAGAATCTTTTTTAATGTCAAGATTACCGAGTTTTCCAAGCAGATGATTCAATTTCTCTTGAACCGACTCTATAAGATGATTTATCGCCGATATTTGTTGAGCCGTAATGTCCTGAAACTGCAAGGCGACCATTATGTTATCGGCATCCCTTTTCACATCTGAAAGCTTTTCAAGTATATCATCAAACCCATTGAACGATTTAAACGCCGTATAAAACTTAACCCAATTTTTGGAAACTTTATCAAATTCACCTCTCTCAATGTATCTCCCAATCCTCCCTGCAATTTTTTTCTGCTTTTCATAAGATTGCTTCATAACATTTATAAAACCTTTCATCTCGCCGAATTTCAAGCTCATCTGGTCAAGTGCATCAAGAATTTCCGTCGTCGCAACCTCCGTCGTTTTCGTAACCGTGTTAAGTTGATTTGACGCCCGAGGAATCTTATTTGAGCTCTCTTCAAGCGACTTGTTTATCTCATCAAGCATCGGTCCAACCTCTCGGACGAAATGGAACAACTCCTCAAGAAAAGGAATAACCCTCTGACCGAGGATAAATATCGCCTTTAACTCTTCTATCTCCCGCAAAATTGAATCAACTTGCTTTACTAATTTTGTTTCACCATTCACCATACATCACCTCCTTTAAACTGTTTTCAAGATTTGTTCTATCTTTTCCTTCAATACTTGCGGGGTAAATGGCTTGACTATGTAATTATTCACCCTCGCTTCAAGTGCCTCAATGACATCCTGTTTCATACCACGAGTTGTCACCATGAGAATGGGGATATTTGCAAAATTTGGATCAGACCTAACAGCTCTCGTTAGCTCAAGACCTGTCATATTTGGCATATTCCAGTCGGTTATTATGAAATCAATTTTCTCCGAATATAACTTCGCAAGCGCATCCTTTCCATCTTCCGCCTCAACGATATCAGTATAACCGATGTTCTTCAAAGCATTTATGACAATTATCCTCATAGTTGGGGAATCATCAACGACAAGGAATCTAATCTTTCCATCTTCCATACTTCTTCACCCCTTTTAGTTTAGATATTTTGAAACTTCATATTGAACTCGCTTTGCGTTGAACGGTTTAACAAGGTAAGAATTTGCGCCAAGCTTTAAACCCATATCAATACTTTTACCATCCGAAAGCGACGAAAGTATAATTATAGGTATATCCTTGAACCTTTCATCTGAACGAAGCGCTTTTATAAGCTCAAAACCATCAAGATTTGGCATGTTAAGATCAGTTATTATCAGATCAACATTATCAACCCTTCCAAGAACCTCAAAGACCTCCATCCCATCCGAAGCGGTGACGACATTGTATCCCATATTTTCAAGCGCAAGTGAAACAAATTTTCTTATCGTGGGTGAATCATCAACGACAAGAATTGTTCTCGCCATTTTTATCACCTCACTCTTTTTTATATGCTACTGCTTTTTCAAAATAAACTACTTTAAACGCCTTTGTCACATGTCTCAAACTTTCAGAATACCCAACCATAAGATAACCACCTCTATTGAGCGAATCGTAAATCAAAGAGACAACTTCCCTTCTTGCCCCCTCATCAAGATAAATCAAAACATTCCGCAATAGCACGAGGTCAAAACCCTTCATCCCCAGCATCTGAAATTTATCAACCAAATTAATCCGTTCAAAACGAACAAGCCGTTTAACCTCATCTTTCAAATAAAATTCATCCCCCTTGATCTCAAAGAATTTGCTCAGATAATTCTCCGGGACAAACCTGACAGAATAATTCCCATATACTCCCATCTTCGCAACTTCAAGGACAGAACCATTGATGTCAGTTCCAATTATTTCAACAACGACATCTGGAAATTTCGGCTTGATCTTCTCAAGAAAAATCATCGCTATCGTATAGGGTTCTTCACCCGTTGAGCAACCCGCACTCCATATCCTCAAACGCCTAAAACCATTCCTCGGCTTTGAATTTATCAACTCGGGCAAAATGATTTCCTCAATCACCTTCAACTGCAACTCATCCCTGAAAAAATATGTCTCGTTGACGGTTATCAACCCGAACAAAATATCAAGTTCTTTGCCCCTATACGGCGAAAACCTCAAAAAATCAACATATTCCCTAAACGAAGAAAAACCCAACTGTTCAACTCTCTTTTTAAGCCGTGACTCTATAAAATACCTTTTACTGTCAGGGAAAAATATACCAGATACACGCACAATGAAATCCCTCAATTCAAAAAATTCATCGTCTTTGAGAACGACATCCACAGAAGATGTCCTATTTGTAAATTGCGATGTCATCACAAAAGAATTTTTTCGTTAAGTTAGATAAATCCTTACAACTGGGTCTTTCTGAAAATAAGGCAACGCCTTGGCAAATGCATCCGGGCTTAAAAATGGGAGAACTTCAAAAATCACAACCTTTTCATCGGGACTTACAGAGTCAAAAACGGAAAGAATTTTCTCAGCGATGACATTTTTAATTTCTTTCCCCAAACCGATCAAAATCTCCCTCTTACCATAAAAAATCTCACCGATTAACTTTACAAATTCATCGCCTGTAATTGAACTATCATTTAACGCATAACTTATAAATCTTCCCGCATCCGACTTTATTATATCAAAGGCAACAGAATAAATCTCATCCGAAGATGTCAAGAAAACATTGATTAAAAAGTCCTTCACCTCATCAAAATCACACCACTTTGACAAAAACTTCAAAAGGTCAATTTTAAAACTTTTGTCATCGCCGTTGTAAAAAATTTCCTTTGCCCTCTGAAAGAAAAACTTGAAGAAATGTTTGTTTGACTTAAAATTGCATCCGTCACGAGAACAAATCTTAACAAGTGATATCACTGCCATCTTTTGAATCGCCTTGTTCTCATCATTGACGAGATTGATTAAAAAATCAACCAACGATTTATCCCCGACCTTTCCGAGCGATTCAACAATCGCACTTTTAAGTATCGGGTCATCAACATGGTCAAACAAGTTGATGAGAAATTCATGGAGCAATTTCAAAAACTCACTCCTGTGAAATCTCTCAGCTATTTTACCAAGCGACTCAACGATTTGAATTTGCGCAAACTCAAACTTCTCAAACGAATCAATTAAAAACCTAACCGTTTTCTCACCGCCGACATTTCCAAGCGCTTCAATAACAGAGACAACGACATTTGGGTCTGGATCGTTTAGTTTCCAAATCAAAAAATCCTCCGTTTTCTCATCTCCTATCAATCCCAAAACATCAATCGCCATTTTTCTTATATCTTTGTCCTCATGGTTTGCCAAATTCAAAAGCGATGGGACGGCGGATTCTCCGAGCTTAACGAGAATTTCAGAGGAAAGGTTTTTTAAGCCAATATCATCAGAGCACATCAACTCACATACACTTTCAACGATTTTCTTTTTCATACTTTCAAAATCACTGGCTATTGACAAAAGCGATTGCGCAACCGCATCTCTCACGCCTTTATCTTTATCCTTTAAAAGCCCGATCAGCTTTTCAATAACTTCCCCCCTATCGCCAAATTTAACTATCGCCTCAACTGACGCCCTTCGCTCATCGGGGTCAAAAGAATCAAGACCTTTTAAAATCACATCAAAAGCCCTCATATTTCCTGAATTTTTGTTCTGACAATTATGCCCAAATCTTCCTCAAAAATTGAATTTTTCATATCAAAACTTATCTCCTCCTTTGCACCGTTTATCTCAAGGTAGGTGTTCTTGTAAATTGTTCCATAAACGATAAGCCGTGCTTTACCGGCTTTTCTCATATCCTCAAGCAAGTTGTTCTTCACGATTTCAAGCTGTTTTATTCGCTTTGGTATTTCATCACGCCACTTGATCAAATTTTGAAATTGTCTCTCCTGATCCTCAGGTAGCTCACCCCAATCAATTTTCAACCTCGCAAGTGCGTAAATTTCCGACTTAACACCTTCAAGATACGATTCAAGACGCCTTATCTCCGCTGTAACCTTTCTAAGTTTCTCAACTTGAACATCCCGCCTGCCGATTATAACAACTGTCCTTGAATATTCCGCACCGCCGAGCGTCCTTACTTCAACCTCACCCTTGCTCATCACCATACCACCGATTATCACAGCATCCCTTGCAATCAATCTACCTCCACAAACTATATTTGCATTTACAGCTTCCCTTTTTATCACAACATTCCCATCGGCAACGAGATTTTGATTCGTTATATATCTCAACGAAACATCTCCGTGAACATAAAGCTTACCCTTGCCATAACCTATAAACCCACCGCCAATTAAAGCATTTCCCTTCACTTCAACTTCAGCATCTTCAATGTTCCCGTAAACTTCAAGATTTTTACCAACTTTGACCCTTGCCCCTGACTTTATATCTCCCTTCACAATCAATGTCCCAATGAAATTTACTTCCCCAAAACTCACATCAATATTCCCATTTATCGTTAAAACAGGCGAGACCTCAATTGTCCCATCTTCGTTCAAAACGAGATTACCATCCGCGGTCGCAACTATGACAGAGTTATCTTGCCCTGAAAAAGACACATTTTCTCCCAAAAATATATGATTCGCCTTTCTCCCAACCCTAGCCTTTAAAATCTCACCCGTCACAGCAACACCATCAACACCCGATGTAGGCGGATAAACCACCGCTATCCTCTCACCAGCTTTCACATTTCTTATCAATGTCCTCCTGCTCATATCAAACTCAAACGAAATATAACCATCTCTACCATCAACAGGCGGACTGCCCTCAGCGATTAAAAATTTGCCTTCACTTGGATTTTCAATGAGCTTTTCTATCTCAACCATCTTTATCCCGTAGGCAACACCTGACGACTTAGCAAAATTCACAATGTCATCAACGCATTTACCTTCAAGTTCTTCTTTTGATTCAATGATTAAATACGCCTTTAACTTATCCGGTGTTATCTCAATTTTCATCGCTATGGTTGAAAACTTCTTTTAAAGTTTCTCTTTCCTCAACATTTAGGACCTTTTTGAGGTCCAACAAAATTAAAAGGCGATTCTCAAGCTTCGCTATTCCAATTATGTATTCGCTATCAATCCCACTGATGAGCTCCGGTGGTGGCTCAACAACGCTTTTCGGAACTCTCAAAACCTCGCTTACGCTGTCAACTATGAAACCGATCGTCTTACCCTCAATCTCAACCACAACTATTCTCGTATCTTTATCGTTTTCTCTTTTCTCAAGCCCTAATCTTTTCCTTAAATTCACAACCGGGACAATCCTTCCGCGCAAATTCATCACACCTTCAACAAAATCAGGAGCGTTTGGGACACGCGTTACCTCAACGAGGCGATTTATCTCTTGAACTTGAAGGATGTCAACTCCAAATTCCTCATTCCCTATTTTAAAACTCACCAACTGCAAAACTTCCTTGTAATTTTCAGCGCTGACAACATCTTGCAAGTTCATCTTTGTGTCTCCTTTTTTTAATTTTTATCGGCATATTTCAAAAATTTCTTAAACTCCATTACCACCGATTCTGACAAACTTCCTCCCGTATTCCGCCTTATCAATAACTTGACCGATGTTAAACCTCATAACCATTTGCCTCAATTTCTCAGTCAACCCACTCAAATCATCAACCGCTTTAGCGATCTGCTGAACCCCTGCGGATGTTTGCTCAGCAATTGAACTTATTGATTCAACCGATTTACTTATCTCCTCACTGACTTTTGATTGTTCGGTGTTCGCACGAGAAATTTCAGAGATTAAATTCGCTACATCATTTGCATTTTGAACTATTTGTTTCAAGGCGAGATTTGCATTGTCTGCAAGTTTAATCCCTGCTTCAGCGACTTCAACTCCTGACTCCATAATCTTGACAACCTCATCCGTATCAGCTTGTATTTGCTTTATCATTTTGCTTATTTCCTTTGTAGCTTTCATCGTCCTCTCAGCGAGTTTTCTGACCTCATCCGCAACAACTGCAAATCCACGACCCTGTTCCCCTGCACGAGCTGCTTCAATAGCTGCGTTCAAAGCGAGCAAATTCGTCTGATCAGCGATATCCTCAATCACATCTATTATCTCCCCGATTTGATTACTGCTTTTACCGAGAACTTGAACGCTTTGCGCAGAATTTCTAACAACATCTGCAAGGCGACGCATCTGTTCAATCGTTGCGATGACCGCTTTGCTTCCCTCATTCGCAAATGAGCTGTTTTCATGGGCAAGTTCAGCTGCTTTTTCAGCCCCGCGCGCATTCTCAATCACAGTCCTTGACATCTCCTCAATAGCAGAAACAACCTCAGCTATCTGCCTCGCTTGATCTTGAACAGCTGTTGACATTTCCTCAGTTGAACTACTGATCTGGGATGTCGCATTCGCAACAGCACTGCTTGCATCAATTATCTCTTTTATCAAACACCTCAAATCAACTATCATCTTATTCAGCTTCATAATCAAACCCCCAACTTCATCGTCTCTTTCAGGGACTCCCTCCTTCGTCAAATCCCCATTTGAAACCGCTTCAATTATATCAAAAACTTTCCTTATCTGAACTTCAAGATATTCCTGCTGTTCTTGTATTTTCCTTTTCGCCTGTTCCGCTTCAACCCTTAATCTCTCTGCCAACTCCCTCTGCGATGAAATCTCATCAATTGACCTCCTTATGCTCTCAACCATCTTGTTAAACGACCTGACAAGAACACCTATCTCATCACCACGATCAACCCACTCCCTTATCTCAACATTCACATCTCCGTCGGCTACGATCTCAGCAGCTCTTTGGACACCCTCAACCGGCTTAACAAACCAAACAACCACAAAATAACCGAACATAAGCCCAAGCAATAAAGCAAGCACAATGAACCCCAAATTAATCAAATTCGCCCTTGACATCACCTCTTGAATGGCAACCTTTGAAGCACCAAATCTAACATATCCAACCAGCTCGCTATCACGATAAACTTTCGCAAAAACATCCAGGATATTTTCACCATTGATTTTTAAATCAGTAAAACTTACATCCTCAGCGAACTTCCTAATGCCTCTTTTTCCATCCTCCAAGTAATCAAGATTCTTCCCAGCTAAAACTTTCCCATCCGTGCTATAAATTGCAATATAACGAAATCTCACTATCTCATCCCGATAAAATTTTTCAATGACCTGTTTGAGCTGATTTGAATCCTGAAGCAAGACACCATAAATTGATTCTTGCGAAAGCATCCTGCTTACACCTTTAACCCTATTAATAAATTGCCTTTCAATTTCCCTTCCAAGGATCGTTGAGTAAATCAAAGATACAATGATGGCGATGAAAAGAACTATAAGTTCAATCCCTATGAAAGTTTTATAACGCCACTTCAAATTGTTGAACTTTTTAATTAGCCACATACTGCACCCTCTCCTTATAGTTTTCAGGAATTGTTAAGTTAAGGGCGTTTGCGATTTTATCATTGACGAAAATTTTCAATTCCTCACCTGTGGATTCAAGCGTGAAAAGCCCGCCTTCTTTAACCATCTCAACGCTTGGAACGGCAACTGGAATCTTGTTCAAAAGCGAGTTCTTTAAAATATATTCTCTTGCTATCGGATGAGCTGAGACATCTTGCGAATCAAAAATCCACAAGAAATCAACACCGCCCTTTACAACTTCATTAAATCTTTGAGCGATGTCCTTCAATTCCTTCACATCTCCAACCACAATTTTCACCCCTGCTGAAAAACCCGCCTTTTGAAGTTTCTCCACCAATCCTTGATTTTTGCTCAAATCACAAAGCAAACCGACTTTCTGCATATCTGGTTTAAACGATTTCATCATAAAAAGATATTGAAGTGGCGTCGCCCTCTGAGAAAAGGCAACGAAATGAAACAACACCAGGAGAAATAAAATTTTCCTCATAAAATTAACCTCCATTTGTTTTGTTTAAATCAGCGAGAATTTGAGTTATAATCCTCTCAAGGACGCCAAGGTCAGCTGGCTTCTGCAAAATTGCTGACACCTCAATCCCCTCAAGCATTTTATTCGTTATCTCGGCTACAAAACCACTTAAAATCACGATTTTAAAATCACGCTTGAACTTCAAAATTTCCCTTATCATCTCAATCCCAGTCATATCAGGCATCTTATAGTCAGTGATTAAAATCTGAAACTCAACCTGTTGAGCTTTTTCAATTCCTTCCGAACCACTACTTGCTTCCACAACCTCAAGCCCAAGGATCGTTAGAAATTCTTTCAAAGTCACACGGACGAGCTCTTCATCATCAACGAGGAGTATTCGCTTAGGCATCTAATTTCTGCGTTTTTTCTACGATAATTAACCACATCAAAAGATGTGCCAATTGGAATTCTTGAAATTTTCAAAAATTTTGAAAGTGCTTGCTAAATCCCCTGGCTAATATTGAGCAATCGCCCAAAAATTTTGAATAAATTTGAGCAACCGGAAATCGCAACAAAATGAAACTATATCAATGATGGTTTTGTTGAAAATTTTGAAATTCTTTTCAAAACAAAATTTGGAGAACAAAGATGAGGACCATAAAATTTTTTGCTTTCGTTTTAGTGCTTCTTCTCTTCTCCGCTTCAGCGGTTATTTCGCAGGGTTCAAAAGGTGCAACTGCTAAGAAGGTCACCCTGAAGGGCGAGATATTAGATCTTGCCTGTTATGTTGCTGGGGAAAAGAAGGGGGCAGAGCACAAGAAATGCGCAGAGATGTGCATTAAAGGTGGCGCTCCAATTGGGCTTTTAACCGATGACGGCAAGGTTTATCTTCTTGTTGAAAATCACCAGAAGCCAGAACCATATGAGAAATGCAAGGAATTCGCTGCTGAAAAAGTTACAGTTACAGGTTCGCTATATCAAAGGGGTGGATTAGCTGGCGTCGTTGTTGAAGCGGTTGAACCATCAAAGTAAAAAATAAAAGGGCGGGCTAAAACCCGCCCTCTTTCTAAAATAAATCCCTCACTTAAACGCCATGGGGAAAAACCGAGTTTATCCCTGGGTTATATTTTTCTTCGTCGTCATTTTTATCAATGTCCTGCTTGTCTATTTATCAATTCGTCTTCCAGATCATACACCTGTTTGGAAAGGGAGAGAAATCGCAAACGAATACGGATGTTTCAATTGTCATGGCTTTGAAGGTCAAAAAGGGATAAAAAACCCAAATTATAAATACGATGAAGTCCCCTCGTGGCAAGGGGAAACCGCGATGATGTTTATCTCCGATGAAAATGACATAAAAGAATGGATACTATACGGTAAACCAAAACGATTGGAAAAAATTGATCACGGCGGTCTAATCAAGATGCCAGCTTATGAGAAAGTGATCTCGGAAAAGGAGCTAAAAAACTTAACAATTTATCTAAAAGCAGTCATGGGTTTAATTCAAATAGACGATGAAAAAGCTAAAATTGGTTTTGAAATCGCAAAGAAAAACGGCTGTTTCGGTTGCCACGGTCCATACGGGATGGGCGGAATGCCAAATCCAAAATCATTCAAAGGATATATCCCTGGGTGGGATGGTTTTGACTTTGCAAAACTTGTCAAAAACGACAACGAACTAAAAGAATGGATTGAAAATGGAACAATTGAACGACTTAAAAAGAACAAGTTCGCAAGAAAATTCACCGATGCACAAATTGTGAAAATGCCAGCGTTTAAAGATGTGTTAACCCCGGAAGAAATAGAAGCAATATCTCACTACATAAAATGGTTAAGGGAACAGAAATTTTAAATTGCGTTGAAAAGAGCAACGACAGCTTGCCCAAGCGATAACCCTCCATCATTGGGTGGAACTTTTGAATGCGTATAAACTTTAAATCCGGCTTTCTCAAGTTCAATTATCGTTTTATTTACCAGCAAAGCATTTTGAAAAACCCCACCACTTAACACAACATCATTTATCCCTGTTTCAGATTTCATTTTCTTTGCGACCTCGCAAACTATCCTCGCAATCGTATTGTGAAATTTACCCGCGATCTTTGAAACATCAATTCCACTCTCAATATCGTGAACTATTCCTCTTATCCCCTGTTTGAAGCTTATCCGCCATGGCTTCATAGAATCAATAATTTCAAATTCATATACCCCGGATTCATCTTCATCAGCGAGCATTTGAAATTCCATCGCAGCTTGTGCCTCATAATTAACCCTCAACCTAACTGAACAAATCGCTGATACTGCATCAAACAACCTTCCCACAGCTGATGTCATCGGTGAGTTTATGCCTCTGTCAATCATTTTAAGTAGGATTTTAACCTTGCTCCAATTTTCATTCAAAAACTTAACAAATGGAATTTCAATTGATTGGAAATCATCACCGAACGAATACATAAGATAGGAAAGCGCCATCCTCCAGGGTTCTTTTATAGCGACTTCACCACCTGGTAAAGGGACATAGTCAAAATGCGCAAACCTTTCAAACTTTGACATCTGCGCTACAAGGAATTCCCCGCCCCAAATTTTCCCATCAGTCCCGTAGCCAGTTCCATCAAACGCAATCCCGATAACGGGTCCAGATAACCCATTTTCAGCCATACAACTTGCAACATGAGCGTGGTGATGTTGAACTGGCACCTTTACCTCCACATCAAGTTCAAGCGCAAACTTAGTGGAGAGATATTCAGGGTGCATATCGTAAGCGAGAACTTCGGGTTTCAAGTCAAAAAGCTTTTTGAAATGTTCAACTCCCTCAATTAATGACTTCAAAGTCGCCCAATTTTCAAGGTCGCCTATGTGATGACTCAAAAAAGCGTATCTCCCTTTCAAAAAACAGAAAGTGTTTTTAAGATGACCCCCAACAGCAAGCACTTGCTTTTTCGCTTCAAATTGAAGTTTCACCGGATAAGGAACATAACCACGAGAACGCCTAAGCACAACAGGTTTCCCAGCGATTACCGCACTTACGGAGTCATCACAGCGCATATGAATTTCACGATTATGCACAAGGAAAAAATCCGCTATTTTGCCCAACCTTTCAAATGCGTCGTCATCTTTGTAAGCGATCGGCTCTTCAGTCAGGTTTCCACTTGTCATCACAAGAGGCAAGTTTATCTCCCGCATCAAAAGATGATGCAACGGAGTATAAGGCAACATCACACCAAGATAGGAATTTCTGGGAGCAACTTCGTAAGCTATCGGACAATTACGCTTTTTCCTGATCAAAACAATAGGTCGTTGAATTGATGTCAAAAGTTTCAACTCAACCTCGTTATAATCGCAAATTTTATCAAGCCAGTCCACATCGGGAATCATAATCGCGAATGGTTTTTCAATTCTCATCTTTCTCCTTCTTAATTCAGAAACTGCTTCATCATTTAAAGCGTCGCAAGCAAGATGATAACCACCAAGACCTTTGATCGCAACTATGAATCCATCCTTCAAAATTTCTGCAACTTCTTTTATCGGGTCATCACAACATATCTCCTTCAAGTTATTATCAAAAAGTTTGAGCGAGGGACCACAAACAGGACAGGCGTTCGGTTGAGCGTGAAATCTCCTATTTGACGGATCGTGGTATTCCCTTTCACACTCTTGACACATCTTGAAAACAGCCATAGTTGTCTTCGGTCTATCGTAAGGGACATCAACTATAATTGTAAACCTGGGTCCACAATTCGTGCAATTTATAAACGGATACCTATACCTCCTATCGGATGGATCAAATAGTTCCCTTAGGCAATCATCACAGGTAGAAACATCAGGTGAAATTAAGACAAATTTTTCCTCTCCCCCTTTGCTCTTTTCAATGAAAAACTCGGAATACCCTTTGACTTGCGTGTCTTCAGTTAAAATCCTCTCAACAAGCGCAAGTGGCGGTGCTTTCTGCGGGATCAATTTTATAAATTCATCTATCAAACTTTCTTCGCCTTCAATTTCTATATAAACCCCGTTCGTATCGTTGTAAATATAACCCTTCAAACCAAGCTCATTAGCAAGCTTAAAAATAAACGGTCTAAAACCAACCCCTTGGACTATACCTTCAATGTAAACTTTTTTTGCCTTTAACATTTTCCTTGAACTTTTCAACTCTATTTCTAAACCAACTTATCCATTCTTCAAGTCCAGTTCCGGTCCTGCAAGACACAGGGAAAATTCTTGCGGTTGGATTAACCTCGCGAACATTCTTTTCAATCTCACCCAATTCTACTCCCGAATACGGCAATAGGTCAATTTTATTCAACAAAACAACCTCAACTTCGTGAAACATAAGCGGATATTTTTTCGGCTTTTCAACTCCCTCAACAACGCTATAAACCATGACCCTCAAATCTTCACCGAGATAAAATTCCGCTGGACAAACAAGATTCCCAACATTCTCAATGAATAATATATCAAAACCATCAAGCTTGAACTCGTGCAAAGCATTGTGAATCATACGAGCGTCAAGATGACAAACATTTCCAGTTGTTATTTGATAAGCTGGGACACCAAGCGCTTTTATCCTTTCGGAGTCAATGCTCGTTTGAAGGTCGCCTTCAATCACCGCTATGGAAAAATCGTTTTTCAATCGCTTTATCGTTTCCTCAAGCAAAGATGTCTTACCCGCTCCAGGTGCTGACATAACATTAACGGTGAAAATTCCGTACTTCTTGAAAATCTCCTTGTTCTCGTATGCGATTTCTTCATTCGCCTGAAGAATCTTCGCCCCTATGTCAATTTTGTGCATTTGAACCTCCAAATTTTTATTATTCAATTTCAATATATTCAACTCTCATCTCCCTTCCCGATACAATTTCCATCGGGTCTTCACACCTTGGGCAAAACAAATTGAAATCGTCTACACCGTTAATTTCAAAATCACAGACCTTACATCTTGCCTTGAACCCAATTACCTCAATTTCAAGTTCTGCGTTTTCAGCAACAGTTCCACTTTTTGCTATTTCAAATGAAAACTCAAGCGCCTCTTTCACAACCCCACTGAACTCCCCAATTTGAACCTTTACTCTTTTGACGCTCCCGGAGTTGTGCTTTCTCGCCTCTCGTTCAACTATCTCAATTATGCTTTGTGCTATCGCCATCTCATGCATGAATTTGTAACTTTGATTTTCATTTAAAACATCACTTCAAAAGCTGAAAAGACAAAATAAGTCGTGCTGACAAGCGCGTTCATATTGTTGAAAGCGAAGTTTATCCTTGATAGGTCATTCGGCTTGACTATCAAATGCTGGTAAATCAGAAAAACCGCTATTATGAAAAGTCCAACTGTATAAATTCCCCCAAGGTTTAAAAGAAATTTCAGCGAAAGGAATAAAGCAAATGTAACAGCGTGAATGAGAGATGAAATTTTAAGTGCGTTTTCAATTCCGAATTTTTGAGGTATGGAATAAAGCCCAAATTTTTTGTCAAATTCATAATCTTGACACGAGTAAATTATATCGGAGGCGGAAATCCAAGTCAATACAGCAAGTCCAAGGATAATTGGTGGAAGGTCAAATCTGCCAGCAATAGCAAGCCATGCTCCAACAGGTGCAAGCCCAAGAGAAATACCGAGGAATAAATGCGAAAACCAAGTGAATCTCTTCGTGAATGAGTAAAAGAAAATCACAGCCAACGCAACTGGTGAAAGATAGAAACAAAGTTTGTTAAGTTTGTAAGCTGAGAATACAAACACAGCAGATGAAATCACTATGAAAATAATCGCTTCTGAGATTGATATTTTGCCAGAGGGTAATTCCCTGTCCTTTGTCCTTGGATTTAAAGCATCTATGTCTTTGTCAACAACGCGATTAAACCCCATCGCTGAACTTCTCCCGCTGACCATAGCGACAAGAATCCAAAACAACTTCTCCGGTGTAACTTTGTAAAAAATTGACGAGAAAACAACGCTTGAAAGCGCAAAAGGAAGAGCAAAAATAGTATGCGAAAATTTTATCATCTTCCCATAATTTAAAATTTTATCAATCAGACCCCTCAATCTCATCCTTTGCTCCTTCAGGTTCTTCAATTCCATATTCTTGTAATTTTCTGTAAAGAGTTCTTCTATCAATGCCGAGGATTTTCGCTGCGTTTGACTTATGCCATCCCGTTTCCCTTAAAACCTTGATTATATATCTTTTTTCAAGCTCCTCAAGGGTTATCTTTTCCCCAAGCGTTAACTCATCAACGATGGTGTCAATTTTGCAAACCCTTATATAAGGTGGAAGGTCATCAACTTTTATTTCATCATCGGTTGATAAAACAACAAGTCGTTCAATCAAATTCTCAAGCTCCCTTACATTTCCAGGCCACGAATACTTCATCAAACAGGACAACGCCTCACGAGAAATCCTGATATTTGGTCTTCCTGCTTCACTGCCATATTTCTTCAGAAAATGCTCAACAAGAAGTGGGATATCTTCCGTTCTCTCCCTTAATTCAGGTAAATAAATCGGTATAACATTGAGCCGATAGAACAAATCCTCCCTGAAATTTCCTTCCTTGACCGCTTTTTCAAGGTCTTTATGCGTCGCTGCGATGATCCTCACATCAATTTTTTTCGGTTTGTCGCTTCCGACAGCTCTTATTTCTTTATCTTCAATTACACGCAGAAGTTTTGCCTGCATAGCAAGGGACATATCCCCAACCTCGTCAAGGAAAATAGTTCCACCGTTTGCTTCCTCAAATAAACCCTTTCTGCTGGCAACCGCACCTGTAAAAGCGCCTTTTTCATGACCAAAAAGTTCCGACTCAAGCAAACTCTCAGGAATAGCGCTACAATTTACAGCTATAAATGGCTTATCCTTTCTGGGACTATTATAATGGATTGCCCTTGCAACAAGTTCTTTCCCAGTTCCACTCTTACCGTAAATTATAACATTGCTGTTCGTATTTGCAACCTGTTTTATAAGTTGGAAAACCTTCTGCATCTGTGGGCTTTTACCAATTATGTTCCCAAAAGAATATCTTTGCTGAACCTCTCTACGCAAAAATTCAACTTCCTTCTTCAAATGAATCCTCTCAGAAGCACGCTCAATTATCAAAGCAAACTCCTCCATATTGAACGGCTTGACAATATAATCATACGCTCCAAGTTTCATTGACTCAACAGCGGAACTTACAGTTGCAAACGCAGTTATCATTATCACGATGACATCAGGCGAAAGCGATTTGATTTGCTTCAAAATTTCAAGCCCATTTATCTCAGGCATATTTATATCGGTCACGACTATATCAAAACCATCGCTTTGGAATTTCTCAATCGCTTCTCTTGGCTTTGACGATGTTTCAACAACAAATCCACGCTTTGTTAAAACCTTTTTCAAAAGTTCAAGCATTTTTACATCATCGTCAATGATAAGAATCTTAACCTCGTTAGATATCTGACTCTGCTGGGTCATCTCTTCCATCGCCATTAGTTGTCAATGATGGGAACTTCAATGTAAATGTGGTGCCTTTGCCTGGCGTACTTTCAACTTCAATTTTGCCATTATGCTCATCCATTATCCTCTTGCTGACTGCAAGCCCAAGCCCTGTCCCTTTTCCTGCCTCTTTTGTCGTGAAAAACGGCTCAAAAATCCTGTTGAGATTTTCGGGCGCAATTCCAATACCGTTATCCTTAAACTTTACATTCACATAACCATCCTTAGAAAATGTCTCTATCTCAATAACCCCGTTTTCATTTATAGCCTGGATTGCGTTGACAATTATGTTCAAAAAGACCTGATGTATTTGAGAACAATCTGCATATATGTAAGGTATATTTTCGCTAAATTTCAAATTCAACTTTATCCTTGACTTTTCAAATTGATGTTTCAAAAGTTCTACGACATGGGCTATTTCTTTGTTGACATTCACTTTTGTATAATTTGGTTTGCGTGGGCGTGCAAATTCAAGGAGTTGTTTTATAAGATTTGCTATCCTTTCCGCTTGCGAAATTATTGTTTCAAGTTCCTCCTTGTAAGGATTGTCTTCCCCCATCTCCATGATCAAATACTCCGCATTACCTGAGATGACATTTAAAGGTGTCCCAATCTCATGAGCTATGCCAGATGCAATTTGACCGATCAAAGCGAGTTTATCCGAATGCTGAATCTGTTTTTCAAGTTCTTTAACCTTGGTAATATCTTTAACTATTGCGATGCTTCCAAGGATTTCACCGCTTTCATCTTTTATCAAGCTTCGCGATAAATTCACTATTATTCTCCTTCCATCCTTCGTAACCCTTTCCGTCTCGTAATTTTCAATGTAGCCCTTTCTTAAAGTTTCTTGAAAAAGCCACTCAAGTTCCCCCTTCTTTTTAAGTTCTTCGGGAATTATCGGGTCCACAGTTTTACCGAGCATTTCATCGGCGCTATAGCCGAAAATTCTTTCGGCGCCTTTGTTCCAGAAAAAAATTTTGTAATCGTTATCAAGCGCTATAACAGCATCTGAATAATTTTGAATTATTGAATGCAAAACCCTTTCATGAACAGAACGCCCTTTCTTTGCAAGTTCAATAATGCGATTCACATACTTTACGAAAATACCGTGAATTTTTTCAATATCTTCCTTTTTAAGATGGGTGAAATTTTCGGAAAGTTCCTCCTTCAATGATTTATCTATCTCGTCTAAAATTTCATCAAGCTTATTTAAAATTCTGCGCTCCATGATGGAAAAGTTTTGATTTTTCAGGTTAAAGTTACAAATAAGCGCCTTAAAAATCAATTTTGAAATCCCGCAAACTTGATAATTTGAAAACAACTGATTATATTTTTGAAGAGTTTGAATTTAAAACAAACAAAAAGGATAAACACATGGCGGAAACACTTGACGCCCTCGGAATGATTGAGACAAAGGGTTTAGTCGGAGCAATTGAAGCAGCCGATGCGATGTGCAAAGCTGCAAAAGTTACGCTCATCGGGAAAGAAGTAATTGGGGGTGGATATGTAACCGTAATGGTCCGCGGTGATGTCGGAGCAGTAAAAGCAGCAGTTGACGCCGGAGCAGCTGCAGCTCAACGCGTCGGCGAACTCGTCTCAGTCCATGTCATCCCAAGACCGCACGCCGATGTTGAACTAATTCTCCCGAAGCGACCGGAGGGAAAGTAAATTAAAAGGGTTTCAAACTATGATTGAATATGCACTCGGCTTAATAGAGACAAGAGGGCTTGTAGCTGCAATTGAAGCTGCTGATGCAGCTTGTAAAGCTGCTAATGTTAAACTCGTCGGGAAAGAATATATAGGCGGAGGTTATGTGACGATCAAAATAATCGGCGAGGTGGCAGCAGTAAAAGCAGCGGTTGACGCTGGGGCATCCGCAGCTCAACGCGTCGGCGAACTCGTCTCAGTCCATGTCATCCCAAGACCGATTGATGACCTTGAAATGCTCATTTATCCCGAAAAACCATCCGAAATCTCCGGTGGTGAAATCGCCGTTGACCCAGCTGAACTTCCCGAGGCACAATCACCGGAAGAACTTCGCTCCCAGCTTGAAAATTTAACCGTGATGAAACTACGCTCAATCGCAAGGAAAATTGAAGGAATAGGTCTATCGGGTCGCGAAATCTCAAAGGCAACGAAAGAGGAGTTAATTGAAAGAATTATCAAAGTGAAGTTCGGCTGAATTAGATGAAAAATTATGTCTCATTCCTTGTCTCCTTCTTCTTCGCATTTATCTTGTGGCTGATCGTCAATTTAAACGGAGAGTATGAAGAAAATTTCAAAGCTGAAATTTTAGTCAAAAACATCCCGCAAGAGAAAGCGCTCAAAAGCGATTATCCCGAAAGCATAAATTTAAAAGTCAAAGGGCAGGGTTGGAAAATCCTGCCTCTTTATTTTTTTTACCGCCCGAAAATTATAATTGACCTCGCAAACGCTCAGAAGAATTTAAATATTCACCTTTTCAACAACCACCGCGTTATGTTCATACTTCCAAGGGGCGTCCAAGCAGTAAGCGTTGAACCAGAGACATTGAACATTGAACTTGATAAAAAAGCAACGAAGAAAGTTCCGATCGTGCTTGACTTTGAAATCAAAAAAAATGGCTATGACTTCGCACATCCTCCGAGGTTAAACCCTGACAGCGTCACAATCACAGGAGCTGAATCAATCCTTGAAAAAATACAAAACATCCAAACGGAAAAAATTATAATTGAAAAAACGCAAAAATATGAAATCGCAAAACTTCCACTTGTAAACCCAAATAAACGCTTAGTCACCTTAAGCGACGAAACAATTGAAGTCATCTACTCAGTTGATCAAATCGCCGAGAGGGAATTCAATCTCCCAGTTCAAGTTATAAACTTGCCACAAGATAAAGAAGTTATCCTTTTCCCGCCCGAGATAAAAGTTGTGTTAAGAGGCGCCCTCTCATCGCTTGTTGAACTTGAATACAAACCCAACGAACAGGATAAGAACTTAAAAGCATTCGTTGATTACCGAGATGTAGTAAGCGATAAAACAGGTCTTGTAAAACCACAGGTGATAGTTCCGGAAAATTTGAAACTTATAAGCACAAGTCCCGAGGGTTTAAGCTATATCATAAGGCAAAAGTAATTTAAACCAGTGCGATGCAAGTTTTACTTTTTGCTTTTCTATTTCAACTTTTCCAAATCAGCGAACTTCCGAAAACAAGAGCGGAGATTTCAAACTTCACGGAGACATCAACATATTCCGATGTAATCACTTTTATTGACGGACTTTCCAAACAAAGCGAAATCATAAATTCAACCCTTTTCGGGAAAAGTTTTGAAGGCAGAGACCTTCCCCTTGTCATTTTATCAAAGCCGAAAATCACCAGCCCGCTGGAAGCTCATTCAAGTGGTAAATTGATAGTTTTACTTCTCGGGAACATACACGCAGGCGAAGTTGAAGGAAAGGAGGCGATTCTTCACACCATAAGAAAATTCCATAGCGATGAGAAATTCAAAAAACTTCTCAACGACCTCATCATCCTTGCGATCCCGATTTTAAATGCAGATGGAAATGAAAAAATAAGCCCAACAAATAGACCTCATCAAAATGGACCCATCGGTGGCGTCGGTATCAGAGAAAATTCTCAAGGGCTTGATTTGAACAGGGACTTCACGAAACTTGAAACGCTGGAGATAACATCGCTTGTGACAAATGTTTTTAACAAATGGAAACCGCATCTTTTAATTGATTGCCATACGACAAACGGCTCATATCACGGATACATTTTAACCTATGCGACAAATTTAAATCCCAATGCCGACCAGAGAATAACCTCATTTATCAGGGATGAACTTTTCCCGGAAATCACAGATAAAATGTTTAAAAAATATGGCTACAGGACATTCTATTACGGAAATTTCATTGACCCACTTGACCCATCAAAAGGTTGGATCACATTTGATCACAGACCGAGGTTCGGGACCAATTACTTTGGTTTGATAAATCGTTTTTCAGTGTTAAGTGAAGCTTACGCATACGCCGATTTCAAGACAAGGATTGACGCTACGGAGAAATTCGTAGAGGAAATTTTAATGTTCGCATCAAAAAACTACAAAAAGATGCTGAAACTTATAAAACAAGTTGACAGAGAAACTTCAAGTGGAAAAGTTGATTCGCTCGGGATACGATTTCAAATCGCAGGGAAACCAGCCGAAATTTGGGGATATAGAACAATTGAATACATTGACTCATTGACCGGGGAGAAGAAAAGAAAGGTTAGCGACAAGATTGAACTCTTTAAAACAACGAACTTCGGCGAATTCAAAACCGTTGAAAAAAGAAATGTGCCAGATGCATATGTTTTCCCAGGGAAATTTGAGCTCGTAGCGGAGAAATTAAAGCAACACGGAATAAAGATAGAAAAAGTTAAAGGAAAATTTAAAGCGAAGGCAGATGTTTTCATCGTTGATAGTTTGAAGCGATCCGAAAGAAAATTTCAGGGGCATAATGAAACAAAACTTTTTGGTCGTTTTGAAGAAATGGAAGTTGAGATAGACAGCGGTTATTATTATGTTCAAACACAACATGAAAAACTGGGTTTGATTTTCTATCTCCTTGAACCGGAAAGCGATGATGGTTTTGCAAATTGGAATTTTTTTGATGAGTTTTTAATTGCTGAATTAAAAGACAAAGGCAAGGCGATTTATCCGGTTTATAAAATCAAAAACAAATTTGGGAGGTAAAAATGAAAATAGTGCTGGTTTTTTCAATTGCAGTTATGATTTTGTTTCTGTTCAATTTTCCTTCAAACTTTGTTGAGCCAAAGATAAGTGCGACTTTTTCAATAGTTGCCTTTGACCCTGACGCAAGGGAAGTCGGTGTTGCGGTGCAGTCAAAATTCCCCAATGTCAGACCTATAGTCCCATGGGCAAAGGCGGAAGTCGGAGCCATGGCAACTCAAAGTTTCGCAAATGTCAGCTATGGACCCGTTGGACTTGCGCTACTTGAAAACGGTGCAACAGCTGAGCAAGCATTACAAATTTTGCTTCAAAACGATCCAAAGAAAGAAATAAGACAGGTTGGAATAGTTGATTTCAAGGGAAATTCAGCAAGTTGGACTGGAAACGAATGCTTTGATTGGGCTGGTGGAATAGTTGGCTATGGTGAGGAGAAAAAATACGGCGGAAAGGGTCAAATCATCACCGGAAGATATTACGCCGTTCAAGGGAATATACTTGTTGATCAAAGAACTGTTGAAGCGATGGCAAAAGCATTTGAAGAAACAAAGGGAACATTGGCGGACAAACTCGTCTCGGCTCTCGTCGCAGGTGGTAAAGCTGGAGGCGACAGAAGAGGTGAACAATCAGCAGCTTTGCTTGTCGTCAAAAAGGGCGCTGGATATGATAGCACCATGGATAACTACATTGACATAAGCATTTACGATCATCCAAAACCACTTGAAGAACTTCAACGACTTTACAATCTTCATAAACTTTACTTCTTCAAAAGCGACCCGAAGAACCTCGTGAAAATTGACGAAAAAATTTGTCGGGAACTTCAACAGATAATGAAAGACCGCGGATTTTACGATGGACCCGTCAACGGAATTTTTGATGCGAAAACAAAGAAAGCATTACAGGACTTCATGGGGTGGGAAAACTATGATGTGAGGATAAGAGAGGATGATTTGATTGATATTGAAGTTTTGCAGGATATAAGAAAAAATTATGAACAATGGAGGGCAAAACATGGCAAAAAATAAAGCACTTGCAATTATAACCTTGCTCGGTCTTGTAAGTTTATTCGCTGATGTAACTTATGAAGGGGCTCGCGGTGTAACCGGTCCATTTCTTTACACGCTTGGCGCTACAGCTGGACTTGTCGGATTAGTCAGCGGTGTTGGGGAATTGTTTGGCTATGGATTTCGCCTTGTCTCTGGATATGTCGCTGACAAAACAAGAAAATACTGGGCGATAACAATTTTGGGTTACTTCATAAATCTCGTCTCTGTGCCTTTGCTTGCTTTCGCTGGAAGATGGGAGATAGCTTCAATTTTAATTGTAGCAGAAAGATTTGGAAAAGCGATAAGGACGCCAGCAAGGGATACAATTTTGTCCTACGCTTCTTCAAAAATTGGCTTCGGAAAGGGATTCGGGCTTCACGAGGCGCTTGACCAAATTGGAGCAATTGCAGGACCCCTTATCGTTGCTGGTGCGATTTCAAAAAGCAAAAGTTATTCAAACGCATTTCTCATACTTGGAATTCCAGCTGCTATCTCCCTAATTTTCCTTTTAATCACTTCAGCAATTTATCCGAAACCGGAAGGACTTGAATCAGAAAATAATAAAACACAAAATACAAACCATTTCAGCAAAACCTTTTACCTTTATCTCCTCTTCACTGCTTTTACAATCTGTGGTTTCCCACATTTTCAAATTATATCTTTTCACCTCAAAAAAATCCAGCTTGTAAGCGACGAAATCATACCTCTTATGTTTGCCTTCGCCATGGGAGTTGATGCAATTGTAGCTTTGATAATCGGTCCGATTTTTGATCGTTTCAGATCAAATATCTTATTTTTAATTCCGCTCGTTTCAGCTCCAATTGTTGTTCTTGCGTTTGCGTTTAACAAAACACTTCCTGTGATGTTTTCAGTTTTTCTTTGGGGTTCAGCGATGGGACTTCAAGAGACAATTATGAAATCGGCAATTGCGGATATAATCCATCCCGAAAAAAGAGCCAGAGCATTTGGAATTTTCCACGGATTATATGGATTTGCTTGGTTTGCTGGAAGTTTTGTGATGGGTTTATTATACGAGGTTTCAATTTATCTACTTATAACATTTTCTCTCGTACTTCAAGCTCTTTCACTTATAACCTTTTTACAGCTCAAGCGGACCTAACCTGTATGATAAACTTATTTCCCGATGTCAGCTCTGAAGGTTCAACTAAGACAAAACCGCCATGTAGTTCAATCAACATCTGGAAAACTTTTAAACCAAGAAGGTTATAGGGAGGTGTGAACTCAAAATTTGAAAGTGCGTATGGATTGAACAAAATTTTTGCGAACTCAAGCGGAAGTTTCTGCGCCTCGTCACGAACCACGACAAATACAAATCTTCCATCCTTGCCAGATCTTATCGTTTGAGTTATTGATATTGTTCCGCCCGAAGGCATCCCTTCCGAGACAGAATCAATGAAAATTTTAAATCCCGCCCTCAATAAGTTATCATCCCCTTGAATTATCGCCTCCCTTGCCAGGTTAAGTTCAAACTTCACACTTTCGTATTTCCCCTTGACTTCCTCAATTAAATTTTTCAACAATGTGCTCAAATCAACAATTCTCATATCCATTTTTTCAACGCCGGCAACTATATCGTTTATAATGGTGTAATAATCCACGACCTCAAACCACTTTTTCAACTTCTTTAGGTCTTCTGAAATGCTCGCTTTAAATTCACCACTTATCCCCTCGCTCAATATCAAAACTTCCATCACTCCTTTAAGCGTTGAAAAAATCCTCTTTATCTCGTTTATAAAAAATTTCGCTGTGCTCGTTTGCGCTTTCTTCGCTTCAAGTTCAAGTATTTTCATCCTTAAAACTGACCTGACACGTGCGGTCAATTCAGCCAACTTTATCGGTTTGTAAAGATATTCAACCGCGCCAAGGTTAAAACCGCGTTCAAGGTTTTCTTCATCAACATACTGACCTGTAAGGATTATCACAGGTATATCTTTTGTTGAAGGGTTCTGTTTTAATTTAAATAAAGTTGTGAAGCCGTCCATAACAGGCATACTTATATCAAGCAAAATCAAATCCGGCTTTTTTTCCTGAGCAAGTGTAAACCCAACAAGACCATTTTCAGCCAATATGACATCATAACCTTCAAGTTCAAGTGCGTTTTTAAGGGTCTCCCTTAACTCCTTTTCATCATCAACCACAAGTATAGTCATAAGGTTAGGCTTTTTCTGTTTTAACTTCGTTTGTTTCCTCTTTTGCTTCTTCAATCACAAGTTTTTCTTCAAACTCTTTAACCTCCATCAAAAGACGCTCAATCCTCCTACAACCTTGCTCAATCGCTCTGATATCTCTTATCGTTTCATTATCGTAGGGGAAACGCCTCTCAATCCTTGCAGATGCGCTCAAAATTATAGTCAGCGGGTTATAAATCAAATCCCTAAGGGAGAAAGTAAAATCTTTGACCATTTTCAACTTAGCTATTTGCGTTTCATATTGCTTGATCTGTTCAAGCCGAAGTTTTTCCTCGCGGTGCTGTTGCTCTTTCAGATTGACAAGCTTCACGAAAAGATAAGACAAACCCCATATCCACAGAAGCGAATCAAAATGCGTAAATATATCCGAAAAAGACACGATACCTTCCCTGAGTTTTCTGAAAAGATCAAGCGTCGTGAAAAGATAGTAAAGATAAATTATCAAAGCAGAAAAAAGAGCGGGGTGTTTCAAGACGAAATCATCAACAAACTCACGCCAAATTTTCCTTATCATTATAACTACCTCCTACTTTTGTTTGCTCTTTTGCAAGCGGAATTTTAAGTATAAAACTTGTTCCTTCGCCAACTTTCGTCTTTACATCAATTTGGATATTATATTTCTCAGCCAATCTTCTCACAGTGGCAAGTCCAATACCGGTGCCAACTGGCTCACTTGTATCACTGCGGGTGTAAATCGTCGGCTTCGTCGTAAAGAACAAAAAGCACATCATTCATTGGAAATTTAACGATTTTTAAGAATTAGTCAAACCGAGGGCTTTCAAAGTGTTCATTTTGAATTAAATTCATCGTTTTTTAACTTTGATAAAAAAATGTGGTAGAACCCATGACGAAAATCGTTGAGGTTAAAGGAATAAAAATTGGCGGTGGAAATCCAATCGTTGTGATAGCTGGTCCGTGCGTCGTTGAAAATTATGAAATCACCTATCAAACAGCAAAAAGGGCAAAGGAAATAACAACTGAGCTTGGAATGCCATTTATTTTTAAGTCAAGCTATAAAAAAGCAAACCGAACAAGTTTAAAGGGTTTTTCAACGATCGGGGAAAAGTTAGCTCTTGAAATTTTGGCGCAAATAAGAAAAGAACTTGATATCCCAGTTTTAACTGATATTCACTCCGAACCAGAGGCGGAAATGGCAGCTGAATATGTTGATGTCCTTCAAATACCCGCCTTCCTTTGCAGACAAACCGATCTCTTAATAGCTGCTGGAAGGACAGGAAAAGCAGTTAACATAAAAAAAGGTCAATTCATGGCTCCAGAAGATATGAAATACGCTGCTGAAAAGGTCGCCTCAACAGGAAATGAGAAAATTTTGCTTACAGAAAGAGGAACCACATTTGGATATCACAATCTCGTCGTTGACATGCGTTCAATTCCAATAATGAGGTCAACCGGATACCCTGTTGTAATAGATGCAACTCACTCTTTACAGCTTCCAAGCATTGGGGAAAAATCAGGAGGTAGACCAGAATTCATTTTCCATATAGCAAGAGCAGCTGTTGCTGTGGGAGTTGACGCGATTTTCCTTGAGACACATCCAGAGCCGTCAAAAGCTCTGAGCGATTCAGCAAGTCAACTCAAACTGGACTTTTTATACGAACTCCTTTATCAGGTAAAACAGATTGATGAACTTGTGAAAAAGTTTGACGAATTCACAATAAATCAAGATGTGCGGTGAAGGTAAGAAAAAACGCACTTGAAAAAGCAAAGAAAGTTAAAATGATTTTGCTTGATGTTGACGGTGTCCTAACAGATGGAAGCATAATCTACTCTTCAAATTGTGGCGAGATCAAAGTTTTCAATGCCCAAGATGGCTACGGAATTGTCAGGGCGATTGAGCTTGGATTAAAAGTTGGCATCATAACTGGGCGTGAATCTGAGATAATAAAAAGAAGAGCAAACGAACTTGGGATATCTGATTTAATTCAAAATGCAATTGACAAGGTCAAACCTTTTGAAGAGCTATCAAAAAAATATGGATTTGACAAAGAGGAGTTTTGCTATGTTGGAGATGATATACTTGACATCCCGCTTTTAAAAATTGTTGGATTCAGCGCTGCTCCTTCAAACGCAAGGAGCGAGGTTAAAAGAATCGTTGATTATGTCGCATCATCTTCCGGAGGAAATGGCGCTGTAAGAGAAATAATTGACTTCATCCTGAAAGCGCAGAAAAAAATTTGAGTTCTTAAAATCCAAGATGCTTGAAAAGATAATAATCCGCGGGGCAAGGCAACACAATTTAAAAAACATAAATCTTGAAATCCCGAGGGAAAAATTAATCGTCATCACGGGTGTATCCGGTTCAGGGAAATCCTCACTTGCTTTTGACACCATCTACGCCGAGGGACAAAGAAGATATGTTGAGTCGCTTTCATCTTATGCGAGACAATTTCTTGATATAATGGAAAAACCAGATGTTGATTTGATTGATGGTCTAAGTCCAGCCATTTCAATTGATCAAAAATCAGTAAGCCACAATCCGAGGTCAACGGTTGGAACGGTTACGGAAATTTACGATTATCTGCGTCTTCTCTTCGCAAGGGTAGGGGTTCAATTTTGTTACAACTGCGGGAAAAGGGTTCAAAAACAATCAACGGATCAAATCGTTGAAAACATCTTGAAAATAGGTAATGGGAAAAGGATTGAAATTTTTGCGCCTGTCGTAAGAGGTAGAAAGGGTCATTACAGGGAACTATTTGAAAAGATATTAAAAGACGGATTTCTGAGAGTAAGGGTTGATGGAAAAGTACTTGAGATAACCCCTGGGATGCAAGTTGACAGGTATAAAACGCACAACATTGAAATTTTAATAGACAAATTGACGGTTTCTGAAAGCGCGAAAAGAAGGATTTATGAGGCGGTTGAACTCGCTCTTGATTATGGGAATGATTCAATAATAGTCAACGATGGCTCTGAGGATTTATTCTTCAGCAAGCATCTCGCTTGCGTTGATTGTGGAATAAGTTATGAAGAACTTTCCCCGAATTCATTTTCTTTCAACTCACCCTATGGCGCTTGTCCCGAATGCGACGGGCTTGGTGAAAAATTGGAAATTGATGTGAAATTGGTCATCCCAGATAATTCAATCTCAATTTCAGATGGAGCCATCGCACCCTATGGGAAAGAAAGGGACACTTGGGAGTGGTCACTTTTAAAATCAGTCGCAAAAAAATACAAAATTGACCTAAACAAACCGATAAAGGAACTTTCAAAAGAACAATTGAACATTCTGCTCTACGGAGCTGAGGACGAAAAATTTCAGGTGAAATACACCTACTCAGATGGATATGTAGCGACATATTTACACAAATTTGAAGGCGTGATAAACAATTTAAAACAACTATACTACAATACGACATCCGAAAGCATCCGTGAATGGGTGGAAAGTTTTATGAGAGCTCAACCGTGTAAGTTATGCAATGGCAAGCGACTCAAAAAGTCATCGCTTGCGGTAAAACTCGTTGACGCCAAAACCGGTAAAAAAACCGGGATAGATGAGATCGTTGAGATGTCAATTAAATCAGCGTATGACTTCTTTGAGAACTTAAATCTTTCGGAGAGGGAATTTTTAATAGCGAATCAAATCCTTAAAGAGATAAAATCAAGGTTGAAATTTTTACTTGATGTCGGGCTTGATTACTTAACGCTTAACAGACCCGCGAGAACACTTTCTGGCGGTGAATCGCAACGGATTCGTCTTGCTACGCAAATTGGCTCACAACTTTCCGGTGTACTTTATGTCCTTGACGAACCAAGCATAGGATTACATCAAAGGGACAACCTGCGATTGATCCAGTCATTGAAAAATTTGAGAGACCTCGGGAATACCGTTATAGTCGTTGAACATGACAAAGAAACCATAGAAAACGCTGACTTCGTCATTGACCTTGGACCCGGGGCTGGTGAACAGGGCGGATATGTCATAGCCATGGGAAAACCAAACGAACTTGACAACAACTCGTTAACAGCACAATATCTCAAGGGGGAAAGGAAAATTGAAATTCCAAAGAGAAGAAGAGAGGGAAACGGTAAGTATCTCATTTTGAGGGGAGCCCGTGGGAATAACTTGAAAAATATAGATGTGAAATTCCCGCTTGGAAAATTCATCTGCGTGACGGGCGTAAGTGGCTCTGGCAAATCAACACTGATAAATGAAACGCTTTATAGAATACTTGCGAAGCACTTTTACAATTCAACTGATGAACCGCTACCTTACACTTCAATTGAGGGAATTGAAAACATAGACAAGGTGATTGAGATAGATCAATCGCCAATTGGAAGAACTCCGCGCTCAAACCCAGCCACATACACCGGTGTTTTCACATTTATAAGAGAACTTTTCTCACAGCTTCCGGAATCCCGCCTTCGTGGTTATAAACCGGGCAGGTTCAGCTTTAATGTCAAGGGTGGTAGATGTGATGCTTGCGAGGGTTCAGGGGTAAAAAAGATAGAAATGCACTTCCTACCGGATGTTTATGTAACCTGTGATGTCTGCAAAGGAAAAAGATACAACAAGGAAACACTTGAAATTAAATACAGGGGGAAATCTATAAGCGATGTTCTTAACATGACCGTCAGCGAAGCGCTTGAATTCTTTAAGGATATCCCGAACATAAAAAGGAAACTTCAAACTCTCTATGATGTCGGACTTGGATACATAAAACTTGGTCAGCCAGCCACAACTTTATCAGGTGGTGAAGCACAAAGGGTTAAACTTGCAACAGAACTTTCAAAGGTCGCAACTGGAAAAACACTTTACATCCTTGACGAACCAACAACAGGACTTCACTTTGAAGATGTGAAAATGTTGCTTGATGTCCTGAACAAACTTGTTGATAAAGGCAACACAGTCATCGTGATTGAACATAACCTTGAAGTTATTAAAGTTGCTGATTGGATAATTGACCTTGGTCCCGAAGGCGGTGATGATGGCGGTTATATCGTCGCCGAAGGAACTCCAGAGGAAATCGCCCTAAATCCAAAGTCCTATACAGGAAAATTCTTAAAGAAGGAACTTGGCATTTAAAATGAATCAATTATACCCTTAAGCCAAGGCATCACTTCAGTTATAAAGCTTGGACCATGATGTGCAAGGAAATCGTAAATCCCAGGGGTTATAAAAATCTTCCCTTCCTTCACTGCCTTGATATCCCCAAACCTTGCATTGAACATACTTAAAATCCTTTCTCTCTCCCTTCGCTTTGAAAACATCTTCGGCTCATAGATAATTAAATCGGGGTTCAATTCCTTAACTATTTCATCATCTGGTTTAAGCCATTCTGCGGGGAATTCGCCAAATACATTCACACCACCGAGAAGTTCAATCGCATCAGTTATATAACTATAAGCACCAAATGTTACAGGTCCTCCGAGGTCAATCTCAACATAAACCCTCGGTTTAACTTCCTTTCTCGCACTTGAAATCAAATTGCCAAGCTCTGTTGTCAATTTTCTCTCAATTTCCCTCGCCTTTGAAAAATAGCCAGCGACAACCCCCACTTCAAAACAAGTAGCGATTATCTCAGAAACAGATGGCGGAAGACGAACCGGATAAACATTGAACTTATCGTTTAACTTCTCAATGAGTTCAAGTTGATACCCGGTCGTAGTGAAAATTATATCTGGCATAAGTTCCCTTAGCTTATCCTCCTTGAACGAGTTATAGCTTCCAACAATGTTTTTCTTTCTTGCTGATTCCGGTCTTACGCAATAAACGCTCACGCCGACGACGAAATCACCAAGCCCCATTTGAAAAAGTGCTTCCGTCACCGCAGGGCTGAAACTTATTATCCTTTCACATCTATCGGGGAGAAGAAGCTCTTTATGTGTCAACTCGCAATAGACCTTCCTCAAACATTTACCTGATTTTTATTTCCTTCCTTTCCCTCTTATCAAAAACCGAAATCTTTCCGTCCGCATATCTTTCAACTAACTCATAAGCCATTCTGAAATCACGCCCAACATCGCCTGGGTCGTGCGCATCGGAACCAAGTGTAACCGGAATATCATATTCCTTCACAAGTTCAAGTATCTTAAATGATGGATAAATTTCCGAAACCTTATGTCTTAACCCCGATGTGTTAATCTCCACGCACAAACCATTTCGCTTTATCATAGAAAAAATCTCCCTGATCAAATCTTCAAAATCATCGTTCGCCTTATGCCCGAACTTCTTTATCATATCAAAATGACCAATCACATCAAACAACCCCGAACTAACAAGCTTCTTCATAATTTGATAATAACTTTCATACACAGCGTTGACATCCTGCCCCTCCCATCTCCAAGATTGCTTGTGGCTTGCTATGTTCCATTCACCGATGAAGTGAATAGAACCGATGACATAATCAAAATCCCCATGCCTAATAAAATCGCTTATGAAGTCAATTTCACTCTCAATGAACTCCGCCTCAATCCCAAACCTGATTTTAATTTTATCCCCAAACTCCCCAACGACTTCTCGGTACCAGCTTCTGTAAATTTCAAATTCCTCAATCTTCATCCTATGGTCAGGGTCAAAATCACCAGGCAAAGGCATATGATCAGAAAGCCCTATCTCGGATAGATTTTTTGAAATCGCACTTAAAACATAATCCCTCGGTTCACCCTTTGCGTGATTGCAAAGTTTTGTATGAGTGTGGTAATCTATCACTGCGCTCAAAATACTTTCTTTCCGATATATGAACTTACAAGATCAAGAAATTCGGATGCCCGTTTAGCCGATATACTACCTTTCTTAAAAGCAACCCTTATTGTCTCAATCGCAAGCGACGAATAAAGCGGAAGGATTTCCGGGAACTTACTTTTCAATTCTTCAAGATGCAATTTCACGGTCTCAATGTCACCCCTTTCAATTGGTCCAGTTAGCGCTTTTATCGGTCCAAATTCACCGGCATTTTTCAACGATGCGTCAATCAAAGGAAATAAAAATTTATGGTCAAAACCCATACCAGCTTTTTCAAAAATTTCATCAACTGCATTTAATAAAGACACCAAATAATTTGAAGCGAAAACACAAGCGATATGATAAAGAACCTTTTGCGATTTCTCCATCAAAACTATGTTTTTATCAAAGCCGTAAAAAATCCACCTTGTTATGTCATAAATTCTCTCGCTACCCTCAAGCGTGAACCTTATCTCTTTTATTTCATCCAAAGAATGGTCAAAATGGGAAACAGAATAAATTGGATGCAAGGAGCCAACCTCAGCCCCTTGTTCCCTAATTTTATAAAGGACATCGCTTGACATAACCCCAGAAGTATGATAAACGACGAGATTTTTAAAGTTCAAGTTTTTTAATTCCGAGATTTCACAAGCGACACTTTCAATTGCTGAATCTGGCGTTGTTATAAACACAACTTCAACACTTCCTGGCAAATCACCGATAAATTTCCCGGAAAATTCAACTTTAATTCTTTCTTGAAACCTCTTCAACGATTCATCGCTTCTGCTGATAACAGCTACAATTCTGTGCCCGATTATCTCAGATAAAAATTTCCCGATCAAAGTCCCAACTCTTCCAGCACCTACAATCGCTATGTTGAAGACCTTGAAAGTCAATTCACACCAACCTGTTTAAATAAGACAGCTGAAAGATAACCCACAACGCCGGTTTTATCGCCTGTGACATCGCCAGAGTTGCAATAATGGAGAACTTCCGACTTATTTGCGCCGAGTTTTTTAGCTGCGCTCATAACTGCAACTGTTGGTCCACCACCGCACGCTTCACATCTTTGCTGTTCAAGGTCGTCCATAAGTTTCTCGGGACTAAATTCTGCAACATCATCAATCACGATCTTATCAAACTTCAATGCGATATCGTAAGGATAATAATGCGATAGATCTGTGCTCGCAACGAGAAGGACATTTCTATCTTTCAAGACCTCCCCAAGTATATCGCCAAGCCGAAAACAATAATCCGCTTTTTGATCACCCATAACAATTGGAATTAGTTTAAAATATCCAAGCGACTTTTGAAGAAACGGCAAATGGACTTCTATGGCGTGTTCTTGTCTGTGCCCGTAAGGTGAAAATTCAATCAAACCATTGCCCCTTTCAACTATCAATTCGGCTAAATCAACATCAATTTCTATCTCCCCGAGTGGTGTTCTGTATGCCCTTCCATCATAAACCGAAATGCCATCAAAATATTCCCTATGACTTGGCGAAACAACGACAACAGTATCAAAACTTTTACCACGAAGCAAAGAATAAGCAACAGCGGCTGTTTGACCCGAATACATATAGCCCGCGTGAGGTGCTATTATACCTTTGATTTCACCGTTGATTTTCTTATCACCTACTATATCAACTGACCTTTCAAACATCTTTTCAATTTCTGCGTTTAAAATTGATGGGACATCCGGGTAAAATAATCCTGCAACAGCTGGGGGTCTGACTTTTTCTTTGATCATAATTTTTCGCTCATTTTTTGTTTGAAATCGCTCTCTTTGAAAATTATCGCAGAGAAAATATAAATTTCCGTCCCTTCGCTTTTCCAACAATCCGGAGGTAAGCCCGCCTTCAAACATGTGTGCTCAAGGAATTCATCTCTTGTTAAGTTATGCTCAATTGCGACCTGCGGTAGAAGAAGCCCACGCCTCCATCCCTTCTTTATCATTATCCCGTGCTCACCAATTTTTATCTCGTCAACTGACTTAACAGGTTTCAATGGCGACAAAACCGAAATCTCAATTTCAAGATTTTCAAGCTCATACGGTTCAACGGGTGGGAATCGCGGGTCTTCAAGAGCTGCTTTTGCTGCGACTTCGTTGACTGTCTCAGCGAGCGGTTTGACCGCCTCAACATATCCAATACAACCACGCAAATTATCGTTAATTGTTATCGTCACGAAAGCACCACATGGCGTCTTCAAATTTTCAGTGCTCGGCACAACTTCCGGAAGTTCTCCCCCATTTACGACGCTTGTTATTGATCGGCGGGCGATCCGCAAAAGCTCAATTTTCTCTTCATCGGTGAGGTTCATCGGACTCTCAAAATTAAATTTTCCAACAATAAACTAATTAAAATTACAAAATTTTTCAAGTCCAACAAACATCACCTCAAAATGAAAACACGATAACCACCAAACGCCGAAAGAACCTCATCCTCATCCCTTATCTCATCAAAAAAGCCAAATACAGTTGAACCACTCCCCGACATAAGCGAGAACAAAGCCCCAAGCTCATAAAGTTTTGCCTTTACCTTCCCTACCTCGGGATAATGCGAAAAAACAAGCTCTTCAAAATCGTTCTCAATCTCCATCCTCAAATTTTCAGGTGAATTGATATATTGAATGAAAATTTCCTTCAAACTTCTCTTTCCGGCATGGTCTCGCAGTTTCAAATTTCCATAAGCCCAGGCGGTTGAGATTTTTATGTTCGGATACACTAAAACAATTTTATAAGGGAAATCAACTTGTAGCTGTTCAATCACCTCACCACGACCTGTGGCATAAGCCGTCCCACCACGTATGAAGAAAGGAACATCGGAGCCGATCAATCCAGCAAGCTCGCAGAGGAAATCCTCATCAGCTCCTGTTTCAAACAAAATGTTAAGTGCTTTCAAAACACCAGCAGCATCACTACTTCCACCCCCAAGCCCAGCTCCAACTGGAATTACCTTCTTCAAAAAAATCCTCACCCCAGAATGTATCCCAAAACTTTCAATAAAAATCCTCGCTGACCTCAAACATAAATTTTCAAAATCCAACGGGACTTCGCTTGAATCCGTCTCAAACTCAATCCTATGTGAAATTTCAACTTCAATCTCATCAAAAAGCTTGACCTCGTGAAAAATCGTCTCAATATCGTGATACCCGTCTGGGCGTTTTCTCAGAACCCTCAAACCGATATTTATCTTCGCGGGCGATAAAACCTTGACACTTTCCATCTCTCAAACACCCCATTTTATATCATCAACGCCTTCAATTTTGTTCGCATATCTTGCAAGGACAAAAAATAAATCAGAAAGGCGATTTACAAAAGGGATTACTTTTTCATTTATCTTTTCAACTTCGGAAAGTGAGATTATTCTCCTTTCGGCTCTTCTACAAACAGCTCTCGCGAGGTGCAAAACAGATGAGAGTAAAACCCCACCCGGAAGTATAAAATTTTTTAACGGTTCAAGTTCTGCTTCCAACTCATCAATAAAATTCTCAACAAGTTTAATATCTTCATCCCCTATCCTTTTCAACTTTGGGCTCTTAACATCAAAAGGCGTAGCAAGGTCAGCCCCAAGCGTAAACAAAAGATTTTGAACTGTTTGAATTATCTTATTTATCTTCTCATCCTTTGAAACAGCTCTCACAATACCAAGCACAGCGTTAAGTTCATCAACCGTCCCGTAAGCTTCAACTCTAACATTGTTTTTCTTCACTCTTACTCCACCAAACAATGATGTTGTGCCATCATCACCTGTGCGCGTGTAGATTTTCATCAAAACTTTCAACCAATTTTATTATCTCAATTAACTTGTTCGCCTTATCAACATAACCATTGTTTCTATAAGCGAGAACGAGATTTCCAAACATCCTTTTCACCACTTCCTTTGCGGTTGCCCGCCTAAAGTAATCATCTTTTGGAACATACCCGAGTTGAGAAAGCAACCTTTCGCATTCCGACCTTGACATCAACCTCCCACCGTTAAATGGATCAATGAAAATTTCAAAACCGTTTGACTCATACTTTACGATGAAATGCCCTGGCATTCCAATCCCATAAACAGGCAGGTTAATCCTCTTGCCAACAAGAATGTAAACAAGCGATAATGTGATCGGTATGCCTATCTTTCTGTCAATGACACGATTTATGTAAGAGTTATCCGGCTCATAATAATTTTCAAAATTGCCCCTGAAACCTTTCTCAAAAAAGAAAAACCTATTCACAGCTTCAATCACATCAAGCGTATCTTCCTTTGTATAAAGTCGCTTTCTCAAATCAACAGCCATAAGGTCAAGAATCTCAGAATAACTCTTAAAATTCACATCCGGATACGCAAACTTTGCGACAAGAAAAGCACCTTGTTCAAAATCTTCACCATCATTTTTAAAATAATCCACAACCGCATCAATGTATCCTTTATAGCGCAACGAATCAATAACTTCATCAAGTAAAACCTTCAACCTCGGATTTGCATTTTCTCTGTACTTGCTTATCAACGGGGCATGGCTAGGGTCAAGACACATCAATTTTTCATAAGCCGTTCTTGCGACAAAAGAATCTTCATCGTCAAGGAGTTTTATAAGCGAAACTATGTATCTTTCAGAGCTCAAAGATAATGTTTCGTCAATTCATTTTTAAGATATTCAAAAGCTTCAACTGGCGTATCAACAAATTTAAAAAGTTTCAAATCATCTTTATCAATGACACCATGTTCAACCATCGCATCAAAATTTATGATTTTACGCCAATACTCAGCACCGTAAACTAAAACAAGAAGTTTTTTCTTTATCTTGCCAGTTTGAAGAAGCGTCAAAACCTCAAATAATTCATCAAGCGTTCCATATCCGCCGGGGAAAATAACAAGCGCCTTTGCAAGATAAACAAACCAAAATTTTCTCATAAAGAAATAATGAAACTCAAAGATCAATTCATTCGTGATATACGGGTTTGGCTTTTGCTCGTAGGGCAAACTTATGTTAAGTCCTATACTTATACCCTTTGCTTTTGCTGCTCCCCTATTTGCTGCTTCCATAATCCCTGGACCACCGCCAGAACAAACCACAAAACGCCGACCGTTTGCATCGCCAAGCCCTTTTGACCACTCAGTTATCAATCTGGCAAGTTCAACAGCGTCTTCATAATATCTTGACATATAAAGTTCAACCTCCGCTTTCTTTCTCTCTTCAAGCAACGACTGAGGAACATCCTTTCCCTTTGTTTCAAATTCTTTTATCCTGTTTTCAATCTCCTTAAGTTTTGCTCTCACCTCTTTCATCGGTTTCGTCCTTGCCGAACCGAAGAAAACAATCGTATCAACAATTTGATATCTCTTAAACCTTGAGAGTGGCTCAAGATACTCAGCCAAAATCCTCAAAGCCCTTGCATCAGGGCTGTTCAGAAACTTTAAATTTTTATACGCCTTGATCGGTTGTTTGTTTGAACTTAATGCTTCCTTGATTTCCTCTTTTGCCATCTCGTTCAAATTTTTGTTTATCATAAAATTGACCTTCCACCGTCAACAGCTATAACTTGACCGGTTATGTAATCCCCTTTCGTAGCCAAAAAAACAACGACATCAGTTATATCTGACGGCTTGCCATATCTTTTAAGCGGAATTTTACGCTCGGGTATATGCTTTATTTCGCCCGTTTCTTCACCTGGAATTATTATAGTCCCTGGGGCAATTGCGTTAACAGTGATATAAGGTGCAAGTGCCTTTGCCATCGCCTTCGTCAACATTATCAAACCCGCCTTAGCAACATTATATGCGATGTGCTCCGTCCAAACCTGTAAACCACCAAGCGAAGCGATGTTTATAATCTTCCCTTTCTTCCTTTCTAACATATACTTAACAACTTCCCTTGAACAAAGAAATTGACCTTTCAAATTAGTATCAATCACACGATCCCACAACTCATCCGTTATCTCCCAAAATTTAACTGGCTTTGGGAAAATTGCTGCATTATTCACAAGGACATCTATTTGACCAAATTTTTCAATCGCCTTTTCAACCATCTTCCTGACTTGCCCGCTGTTGGTTATATCCGCCTTTATGGCTATCGCCTCACGACCGAATTCTTCTACCTTTTGCAGTGTTTTTTTCGCTTCATCCTTTGACTGATTATAATTCACAACTATATCAAACCCAGCTTCAGCTAAAGCAATCGCAATCTGACGCCCAAGCCGTCTCCCAGAACCAGTAACAAGCGCAACTTTCTTTTCCATCCTCTTAAAAAATTTTCTTTAAAATTTCTCCAAAAGAATCTCAACAAGCTTTTCAAGATAAAACTTGTCCGTCTCGTCAAAATTATCCAATTCATAACTGTCAATGTCAAGAACTCCAAGAACTTCCCCATCCTTTATTATCGGGACAACAATCTCCGACCTTGAATCAGGGTCGCAATAAATATGCCCAGGGAATTTCTCCACATCCGGGACGATAATCGTCTCTTTCTTTAAAACTGCAGTCCCACAAACGCCACTTCCAATTTTAATCCTCGTACACGCAAGTTTTCCCTGGAACGGTCCAAGGACAAGCTCCCCTCCTTTCATCAAATAAAAACCCACCCAGGAGAAAGACGGAAAAGCTTGTTTCAATGCAGATGTCACATTGGCAAGATTTGCAATTAAATCGCTCTCATCCTCAATAAGTGATTTTATCTGAGGTAAAAGTTCAGAATATATTTCGTCCTTTGTCTGCCCTTTTACAATTATCTGTTCCATGCTGATTCATTTCTTTGTTTTAAACTGAAAACGGAGGTAATATTACAACCGCATCATATTTATCGCCTCCAAACTCAATCTTAACTTTCTCCCCTTGAACTGCAAACTTTACCTTCAAATATCCCAAAGCGATATACTTTTGAAAACCGTACGAATACACAACGCTTGTCACTTTTCCAACCTCTTCATCATCTGAAAAAACGATCGCATCTTTGTCAAATTTTAACCTTCCTTTCTTATCTTCAATCATAAAGCCAACAAGGCGTTTCTGCAACTTATTATATGAATCAATCCTTGCCAGAACTTCCTGCCCGATGTAACATCCCTTTGAAAAACTGACGAATTTGATCAGGTTTGCTTCAAGAGGATTGTAATCCCTGGTTATCTCCCTTCCGAAAGATGGAATACCAGCTTCAACCCTTAACACATTAAAAACCTCGTGTCCAACCGCCGTTAAACCTTTACTTCGCAACAACCTCCAAATCGCAACAGCGTCATCTTTTCTGCAAATGACATCATATCCCAAAGTTGAAAATCCATCAACTCTCACTATGAAAACTTCATTTCCAACTATAAAACCACGGACGAAGTTATAAAGAGGCATCTTTGAAATGTCAAGGAAATGCTTGTGATCAACTTTAAATTCAGAGGAGATAACCTCATTCACACCATATCCGTAGACGGAGATGACGACATAATCGTCGGTTATGTCTTCGTATTTTACATCGTCCATAATTATCAATTTGTCAAACCAAGATTTAACATCTTCAGCAGACCCGGGGCTTAAAAATAAAATCGCTTCTTGATGACCATTTTCAACCTTCAAAAGGCAAAGGTTGACGACATCAATCATCTTACCTTTCTCATCTGTTAAGACAGTGACAGCCCCTGTCCCTGGTGTCAATCCCCTTAAATCGTTTGTTGAAATTCTATTCATAAAATCAATTACATCCTTACCCCAAAGACGTAACTTCCCAACATTAGCCCTATCAATCATTACGCTTGATGTTTTAGCGGATTTATATTCCTCAATCGGATTCACATAATGTTTTGGCATCATCCAACCGAAATAATCGCCGAAAACCGCTCCAAGGTCAAGGTGTATTTCATATAAAGGCGACTTTTTCACAAAGCGAAACTTTTGTTTTAAGATTTAGAGAAAAATAACAATTTTGAGAAATTCAGTCAAATTACAGATTCTCAAGGATAAAATTCGTTATAAGCGTAAAAAGATGATACCTTGTGTCACGCCCAGCGATGCTATGGTCCTTGTTTGGATAGAACATCGTCCAAAATTGTTTCCCTGCTTTTTGTAACTTATCAACAAGTTGTATTGTGTTTTGCCAATGAACATTATCATCTGTTGTCCCGTGAATGACGAGATATTTCCCCTTTAAACCATCAACATACTTTAAAACCGAACTATTCTCGTATCCCTCTGGATTTAATTCCGGGGTTTGCATATACCTTTCGGTGTAAATAGTATCGTAAAGTCGCCAAGTCGTAACAGGAGCTACCGCAACCGCAAGCTTAAAAATATCGCCAAACTTAAATAGCGTTAAACTTGACATATAACCACCGTAGCTCCAACCCCAGATTCCTATGCGAGTGCTATCAACAAACCTGTATTTTCTCACAAGGTAAAGAGCTGCTTCTGCTTGATCTTTTGACTCATAATAGCCCAAATTTTTGTAAATCACATCTTTAAACGCTTTTCCTCGTGCGCCGGTCCCACGCCCGTCAACACTGAAAATTATATATCCGTTCTGCGCCAGATATTGATACCAAGGATAATTCCCAAGATACGCATTTCTAACCGTTTGACTCCCTGGACCTCCATAAACATAAAAGAGAACAGGATATTTCTTTGTTGAATCAAAATTTGCCGGCTTCAACATCCAGGCATTTAATTTAACGCCATCAGATGTCTCAACAACTTCAAAAGTTATCTCTCCTTTTTCATAACCAGCAAGGACATCATCTGGGTTGTCAACAAGCGTTCGTATAAATCTACCCCGATAATCAAAGAGTTTCCACTTGGGCGGTTTTGTAATCGTTGAATGATTGTCAATGTAATAAACCCCCGTCGGTGAAAAATTAACACTATGCCAACCGGATTCGGCGGTCAATCTTCTTTTATTGCGACCGTTAAAATCAACTACATATAGATGTCTCTCAAGTGGCGATACCTCGGTAGATGTATAATAAATCTTCCTGTTTTTCTCATCAACAAAACAGAGCTGATCAACCTCAAATTCCCCGACAGTTATCTGATTAACAAGTTTCCCATCAATTCTATAAAGATATAAATGCAACCAACCATCCCTTTCGCTCGCCCAAATGAAATGTTTTCCATCATTCAAGAAGGTCAAATAGTCATGGACATCAACCCATGTATTTGAGACCTCTTTAAGTATAACTTTCTGCTCACCTGTTTTAATATCATAAAATATAAGTTCAAGCTGATTTTGAAGCCGATTCAACTTCTGATATGACAAAACACCAGGCGTCTTCGTCCAGTTAATCCTCGGAATGTAAATATCTTCCTCCCCAAAGTCAATCCATTTCGTCTCACCCGTTTCAACATCAACGATACCTATCTTTACTTTTGAATTTGGATAGCCAGCATATGGATAGTGTTGATCAACAACTTTCAAATATGTCGGCTCGTAATCAATCAACTTAAAAACTGGAACATTTGATTGATCAAGTCGCCAGAAAGCAATAAATTTCCCATCCGGTGACCACTCATACCCATCTATTATGCTGAACTCCTCTTCATAAACCCAATCAAAATTCCCGTTGATTATCGTCTCCGAACCATCAAATGTAAGCTGTTTGAAATTCCCCGTCGCAATTTCATAAACATATATATTGTTGCTTCTGACAAAACTTATAAACCTACCGTTAGGTGAAAACTTAATTATCGCTTGCGTTTCTTCGGTATCCGTTATCTTCTTAAGCGTCCCTGTCTTGATATCATACAGGTAAAAATTCCCGCCCGTTTTCAATCTCCTCGCTGGCAAACTACCGGTGAAAAGTATATACCTCTTATCTGGCGAAAAGAAATAGGCACTCACATCCTTTGAAAAACCCGAAACTTGGGAATCAAGACGAGCATAATTGACTATAAGTGTTTCTTTACCTGTTCTCAAATCGTATCTGTAAATCGCCATTGACCGGGAAAGCGAATCATACTTAATCGTCGTATAAGCATCCTCACCCGGTAACCATTGCATTGAGAGGAAATTAGTTCTAAACTTCGCGGACTTGAAGATGTCATCAAGTGTTAATTTCTTTTGTCCGTAAACTGTGAATGTAAATAAAATGATCAAAAAGAAGTATGCTTTCGCCTTTCTCATGGTGGAAAAGTTTTTGTTTTTAAATCTCGCTAATATGTTAATTGAAAATTTTGAAAAGTTCAAGCGGATTTTACGGTGGGTTCATAGTCCTCACAATCAAGTCGTATCTCAACGCTTGAAAGTGGCTTATCAAGAAGTCCACAATGGTGTGGTGATTTTGAATCGGGATGGGCATTTTTTTGAAAGTAAACACAGGAAAAACACATCCTTTGAACAGTTATAATTCCCGCATCGTAAAGCGCACCTATTAAATTCAAAATAAAAGAAAGAAGCGTTTCCTTTTCCTTAACGCTAAAATTTTTTAATTCATTCTTTAAAACATCCGCCCAATTTGAAACACCTTCGGCGACTTTTTTCCCTTTCTGAGTCAATTTTAGAAAGTAATTTCTTCTATCCTCTTTATTTTCAACCCTTGTGACAAGTCCTTTCTCCTCAAGAGATGAGATAGCATCGCTCACAGTTGCCTTCGTCAGACCAAATTCACTTGCGATATCAGTTATACGAGACCTTGAAGCTCGGTTATAGGCGAGATAAATGAGAAACTGAATTTGAATCGGGCTTAAATTTTCCTCTTTTGCAACATCCCAAAGCAAAAGTTTGAAAACCCTTGATATTCTCTCAAGCCCAGCGACAATTTTAGCATCTATGTTTTTCTCTTGCTCCTTTGGATCAAAGATTGATGACATAAAAAGATTTAAAGATAAAATTTTTAACCTGCGGGGGATATAATCCCCCGCCTTTTCAAACAAATTTACTTCCTGAACTTGCTAAAAACAAAATCCTCTTTCTCCTGAGAAGCGTGACAAGAAAAACAATCCTCTACCGCATTTTTCACAACCCTTTCTTTAGTATCGCCTTTAAAAGCTTCAAATCCCCAGCCACCGGTATCCTTGAACTTCTTTGAATTTTTATACATCACGCCGACGACCTTCCTAGGACCCTCAACATAAGTATTACTTTCCGATTTTGCCTCAAGCAGATCAAAGACGATCACCGAACCATCGGGAAATTTCCCCGTCTTGTAACCCCGCAGGGCTTTATCATTTGCGTAAATATGATGAATTCCGCCAAACGCATCATAAAGCGGATGCCCCGGGAGTATCAACATTGACTTAACATGGACCCAATTCCTGTATCCTTCTGGATACGGAACTTGCGACTTCCCCTGACCCGACAAACTTAAAACAAATAAGGCGGTGACGACGAAGATGAGCCCGAAAAAGATGACCGATTTTTTAATCATGACAGCACCATTTATTTGTTTTTAAAATATGTTAGGATTCCTAACTAATATAATAAATCAAAACAAAAAAGTCAATACCCCTGGCTTGAATTTGACAACTTTGATTCTTAAATTTAAGTCAGAAATGGGCGCTTAGCTCAGTTGGTCCAGAGCGCTACCTTCACACGGTAGAGGTCGCAGGTTCGAATCCTGCAGCGCCCACCATTTTTATTTGCAAGAGTCCAACCCTTTTATTAGATTTTTACCAAGGAAAACAAAATCTCTCACATAGAAAAAATGAAAGCGCAAGATGTAAGAACTTCTTTTGTTAAATTTTTTGAACAAAGAGGACATACATTTGTTCCGAGCTCCCCAGTTATACCTTTTGATGACCCGACGCTACTTTTCACAAACGCCGGGATGAACCAATTTAAAGATGTATTCCTCGGCACGGGAACAAGAGCATACAAAAGAGCTGTCAATTATCAAAAATGTATCCGCGTAAGTGGAAAACATAATGACCTTGAAGAAGTCGGAAAAGATACTTATCATCATACATTTTTTGAAATGCTTGGCAACTGGTCATTCGGCGACTATTATAAAAAAGAGGCAATTGAATGGGCTTGGGAACTTCTTACAAAGGAATGGGGGTTGCCAAAAGATAAATTATATGCAACCGTCTTCAAAGATGATGACGAGGCGGAAGAACTTTGGAAAAAAGTGACAGACATATCGCATGATAGAATTTTACGCTTTGACGAGAAATCAAATTTCTGGGAAATGGGTGAAACAGGTCCGTGCGGTCCGTGCTCTGAAATTCACATTGACCTCGGCGAGGGAACATGCAATAAAAATCACATTTGTGGCGTCAATGTTGACGGCTGTTCAAGATTTATTGAACTTTGGAACCTTGTTTTTATTCAGTTTAACAGGAACGAAAAAGGAGAGCTTGAACCATTACCCGCAAAGCATGTTGACACCGGGATGGGTCTTGAAAGAATAGTCGCTGTTCTTCAAGGGAAAAATTCAAATTACGATACCGACCTTTTCAAACCGATAATTGATGAAATATCAAACCTTACTGGCAAAGAATATGTCGGCGATAAAAATCAAATCGCAATGAGGGTCATCGCAGATCATATTAGGATGTTGACATTTGCCATAACAGACGGTGCTGTCCCGTCAAACGAAGGAAGAGGTTATGTTTTGAGAAGAATTTTGAGACGAGCTTCAAGGTATGCGAGAAATCTTGACATGCACGAACCATTCATCTATAAACTCGTTGATAAAGTAGTTGAAATCATGGGCGACGCTTATCCTGAGATAGAACCTAAAAAAGAATATGTCAAAGATGTGATAAGGACAGAAGAAGAAAACTTCAATCAGACACTTGACCGTGGAATTGAAATTTTTGAAGAAGTTGCTTCAAAGCTTGAGGCAAGCGGAAGTAAAATTTTCCCTGGGAAAGAAGCGTTCAAACTCTATGATACCTATGGTTTCCCAATAGATTTGACAAATTTAATGGCTGAGGAAAGAGGGCTCAAAGTTGACATCGCTGAATTTGAAAAGCTGATGGAAGAACAAAGGACAAGATCAAGGGAGGCAACGAAAAAGATTTTCACAGAGGGTAAAATCGGCATCGCTGACAAAATTGAGGTTCTTTTAAGAAAGGGTGATGTTCTGAAGACGGAATTCAACCCTGACCTTAAACAATACGAAATGGAAGTCAACGACGAAACAAACAAAGTGATTTTACTTTCAAGCGACGATGAAAACATTGATCAAATTGTCTTTTCAAAGAAGACGATATTTTATCCCGAATCGGGTGGACAAGTTGGTGATACTGGGAAGTTAATTTATCCCGATGGTGAAATTGAAATAATTGATACGCAAAGGATAGATGACTTGATCGTTCATTTCATCCCAAAGATGAAAAAAGACAGCAAAGAAGCCAAGGAGATTGAAAAGTTCATCAAAAGCGGTGGAAAATTTGTTGCGAGAATAGATGTTGAAAGGCGAAAGTCAATAATGAAAAATCACTCTGCGACGCATCTTTTACATTCCGCCCTGAGGAAAATCCTCGGCACACATGTCCAGCAAGCTGGTTCACTTGTTGCGCCAGATAGATTGAGGTTTGATTTCACTCATCCGAAGAAATTAAGCAAAGAAGAAATTGAAAAGATTGAACATCTTGTAAACTCCGTAATTTTTGAGGACATTGAACTTGTAAAGGAATACAAACCGTTAAAGCAGGCGCTTGAAGAAGGCGCACTTGCATTTTTCGGAGATAAATACGGCGACATAGTCAGAACCGTAAGAATTGGCGATTTCAGCTACGAACTTTGTGGAGGAACTCATCTTGACAGGACAATTGAAACAGGATACTTTAAGATAATTTACGAGGGAAGCATAGCAAGCGGGATAAGAAGGGTTGAAGCGATAACTGGAAAAGCGCTTGAGAAATACTTGAAAGAGAAAGAAGAAGAGATTTTGAAATTAAATGAAAAGGTTGATCAAATCCTTGAAGAGAAGCAAAAACTTGAAAAGGAGCTTGCGAGGGTGAAGATGAAGTTAATCTCGGATGAAATTGAAAAAGTTGTGAATTCTTCCGATGTGCCTAAGATTGATGGATTCAAAGTCGTTGCGATGAAAGTTGAAGCGAGCGATATTGAACAATTAAAACAGTTTGGTGATGTCTTGAGGGGGAAGATCGGCAGAGGGGTTGGGCTTCTTGCGAGTGTAAGCGAGAATAAAATTAATTTCGTTTGCATTGTGACGGATGACCTTGTTAAAGAAAAGGGGCTTGACGCTGGGAAAATTGTGAGAGAGGTTGCAAAGATAACTGGAGGTGGTGGCGGTGGAAGACCCAATATGGCAACCGCTGGTGGAAAGGACATTTCAAAACTTGACGAAGCGCTTAAAATTTTCCCGAAGATAATTAAAGAATTAACACAATAAAAAGGGGCAAAATTTGGAAAAGGAACGAAAAGATAGTTCGGCTCGGCTGGGCAAGACATACAACTACATCCTAAATCAAATTGCCCAGCACGGGTCTTTATATTTTATTTTGATTGACCCGGATAAAACCAATTCAAATTTAAAAAAATTTGTACGTACCGCTACGGAATGCGGGGTTGATGGTTTTTTCATCGGAAGTAGTTTGTTGCTATCCCAAAATTTTGAAAGATGTGTCAAAATCACGAAAGAAAATACAGATAAGCCGGTCATCATCTTCCCGGGGAGCATTTACCAGATTTCAAAATTTGCCGATGCGATTCTTTTCCTTTCGGTTTTAACGAGCACAAACACCGAATTTATCATCGGGCAACAAACGATCGCCTCCCCCATAATTTTCAAATATCGCATTGAACCGATTTCAACAGCCTACCTTTTAATTGAATCAGGCAAAATGACATCGGCTACCTTTATAAGTCAAAGCAAGCCAATACCAAGAGATAAGCCAGAAATTGCCATCGCTTATGCCTTAACAGCTCAATATCTCGGGATGAAATTGATTTATCTTGAAGCGGGCAGTGGAGCTGACAACAGCGTCCCGAACGAACTGATAAAAGCGATTAAATCAATTGTTGAAACTCCATTAATCGTCGGCGGGGGGATAAAAAATCCGGAAAACGCCTATGAAAAAGCCAATTCAGGGGCAGAAATAATAGTAACAGGAAACATACTTGAGGACACACCGCCCACGAAGATAAAAGGTTTAATATCGGATTTTGTTAGAGCAATTCATAAAAAATAAAAAACATCAAGAAATGGACAAGATCAAATTCATAGAAACATCGTTAAACGAAAGCGCTGAGGTAAAGAAAAAAATTTTTTCACACTGCACTGAGCAAATTCTAAAAGCTGTTGAAGTTATCTCAACTGCCTTTAAAAATGGGAAAAAGGTTTTGCTTTGTGGAAATGGTGGTAGCGCAGCTGATTCACAACATATCGCAACTGAATTTGTGATAAGATTAAACCCGAAGATAAAGCGCCCGGGGTTGCCAGCAATTGCAATCACAACAGATACATCCAACTTAACCGCTGGCGGAAACGACATCGGCTTTGAAAATACATTCGCAAGAACAGTTGAAGCACTCGGAAATGAGGGTGATGTGTTAATTGGGATAAGCACAAGCGGAAACTCTGAGAATGTTATAAGAGCCATCAAGACAGCAAAAGAAAAAGGCATGACAGTTATTGGATTTCTCGGTAAAGACGGCGGAAGGATGAAAGAGCTTTGCGATATAGCGATAGTCGTTCCTTCAAACAACACGCAAAGAATCCAAGAAGGACACATAACAATCGGACACATAATAAGCGAGCTTGTTGAAATTGAACTTTACGGCGAGCCGAAAGATTAAATCTTTATCTCAATTTGTAAACCAGCGCTGGCTTTCACATTCTCAAAAAACAACGACTCCGCATATTTAAACTGAATTGAAAGAAACTTCCAATAACTATATTTCAAAACGAAATACCACCTCAATCCTTGACCGTAAAGCGGAATCAAAGAAACAACCCCATCAAGATCATCTTCATATACATAAATTCTTGATGAATAAGAATCGCTCCTGAAATGCGCTATCCGAGCATAAAATGTCAGCCCATTAAAAACTTTCATCTTAACCCCTTGGTAAATCAAAAAACCGGTCTCCTCACCGGTAAAATTCATCTTTAAAACTTCAACCCGACTTCTTAACACAACATCCTGAAATTTATTCTCAACCTCAACCCTGAAGTTTTTTCTCCTTTCACTTCTTTCGCCCCAATTTCCTCTCCCAAAATCATCATAAACCTTTATCCCTTTTAAAACAGATTTCTCCCGAATCAAGATTTTTGCGTTCATATTTCTTGAAATAGAAATGCCAAGCTCAAATCTATAGTCATACCCACCTTTTGCGTCATTAGCTTTCGCCACGGGAAATGTAAAAATATCATAATAGCCCCAAATGTAAAGACGGCTTAACTTAAGCTTAACACTTGAATAAAACCCTTCTTCGTTCCACGCCTCACCATACCTTTCGCTAAATGTGTTCCCGTTTATTGAGGTAAAATTAGGGTTCAAATTTCTATATTGAAAAGCGAGTTTTAAATTTTCAAAGTCAAAAACAACGCCAGAGACAGCGCTAAAGTTAAGTCCTGATTGAGTCGCAAGCTCGCCGAAAAAGTTTAACCTCTTGAACAAGAAATCCCACATAAAACTTGAATAAATTTTCCCTCCACCATACGGTCTTGATGTTGAACTTGAGAAATCCTTATCAAATTTTTGATAAGCGAAAGAAACACCTGTTATGAAATTTCTCTTGCCATACACGCTGAAAAAGCCATAGACATCCCTTTTCAAAATATCTTTTTGCCCCTTGTTTATGCCTGAAAAATCAATGTATCTAACAAGTCCAGTTGAGTCAAATGAAGCTGGTATTTTTCTACTTGAATAGAAAACTGTTAAGTCAAAATTTTTAAATTTGGTTACAGCCACTGCTCCAAGGAATGGTTTAACCTCATCGGTTGATATATACCCTTCTGCGTAGTTTTCAACGCTTCTTTGAACCGGAGAAATCGCCTCTGTACCTTTCCCAAGCCCAACGGGTCGCCAAAATAAAATCCCCTGTCCAAATTGAAGAATGTAATTTCCAACTATAAACCTTCTCAAAATTCCTCCCCCTTTGTAATCAAAGTAAAAATTCACAAGCTCATCTATCCTTCTCTCCCCATAATCTTTTTCAATCACAAATCCACCGGAAAAATTTGAATATGCAAGAAAGCCAAGTTGATATGTTTTAAAATCGTTGATGAAATCCCCCTTGACATTTCTAAATCCGCCTTTGTTCAGGACCCTGCCCCTTAAGCGAACATCAAACCTTTCCCTTTGAATGTAACTATTTCTGTAAAGCAAAGCTTTCACCCTCTCGTCAATTCCCGGAATATCAAAGACCTGCTCTTTTCTTTTAAACCCGCCGATTTTATCTCTATACTCAACTATCTTTAAAGCATCCCCTCTTGATATAAACGGTATTTCAGTTAGATCATCAACATCAGCTCTGTTAAGTTCAATTCTGATAAATTCAATTTTTTCAATTATTTCGTCAAGTTGCGAATCCTCTTCAACATTTTCAAAAAGTTCTTCTTCAACATCCTCAAGTGTGTCAATTTTAACCTCTTGCGAAAAAATAAACGCCGTATTTAAAATGAGGATGAAAACCGTCCATTTCATTTTTCACCCAATCTCAATGCGATTGTTATTTGATGTGTTAATCCAAGCATTTGATGCTTGTCAACTGAATAGTCAAGGTTAAAGATAAAGTAATTTATCCCGACCCCAGCTGAAAACCTTGTTGGGAAATTCAAAAGACCGATTCTAAAACAAAGCCATTTCTCCACCATATATTCAACGCCATATTTGAAGCTTTCACGCAAAGCAAACACTTTCTCAACGGATGAAGAAACGGTCAAATTTTCGTAAGGAACAAACGCCAATCCTATTTCAAGAACGCTCGGCAATTTTTCTTTCGCTTTGCCAATCCTTTCGGAGATCATATTTTTCAACACGAAACCAAAGCGTAGAAACTTTATTGGGTTTGATATAAGACCTAAATCAAAACCAAGCCCCCCATCACTTCCATAATTTTTGATTGATATTGAATTATAGCTCAAACTTCCACCGATGGAGAAAAACTTAAAGTCCCTTGCGAATGCTAATTTAAGGATTAATTCACGATAAAGTTCAAACCCGAAAATTCTCGCCCCCAAAGCGAATTTGACTGGGAGCGAAGGTTCATAATAAGCTATACCTTTTTGTGAAAGTTCAGCAAGCTCAAATTGTGCGGGTATATACGAAAACGCCACTTCCCTTGTTCTTAAACTTGATATACCAGCAGGGTTGTAGAAAATCGTCCATGAGTCGTTTGCGACAGCGACATAGCTTTTCAAAGCAAAAGCCCTTGCGCCGATAATTTCTTGTGAAAGTGAAAGCCCCTGGAATAGAAAAAACAAAATTAAAATTTTCAATCGCATAAATAAACGAATTTTGATTTTAAACTTCCCTAACAAAGAAAAAGATTGAAAACACGACAAGGAAGATACCATACGCAATTTCAAGTGTTTCGTTCTTTAGCTTAACTGCCAATTTTGCTCCGAAATTTGCAAATGGGATTGAAGTTAAAACAAGCACCAAAAGAAGTTTTAAATCAATATGTCCGAGCAAAAAATGAACCACAGTTCCCGGTATCGCAAAAAATGGGATTACGAAAAGAGAGGTCGCAAATGCGCTTTTGATATCCATCTTTAAAGCTTTCACATAGAATGGAACGAGCATAACTCCACCACCATTTGCAAGGAAACCCGAAATCAACCCAATAAACGCACTCAGAGAGATTAAAGCTAAGTTATTAACCTCTCCCTCCGCTTCCGTTTTAAACATTTTCTTCCTAAAAAGAAAACTCAGACCAACTGTAAAAATAAAAACAGCTGTTGAAAGCATCAAAAATTTACCGCTGAACAACCTGGTTAAAATTGCGCCGATGAGAACGAAAGGGAAACCGAAAATTATCGTAACTTTTGCTACATTAAAATTTATTAAACCCTTCTTATAATAAACAAGTGAAGCAGAAACCGCTGAGGGTATAACAACTGGTAGTGGTGTTGCGAGCGCAATTGTTGGTTTGACCCCGATAATCGTTCTAAGTAGAGGGGTTGCGATACTACTTCCACCGAGACCAAACATCCCGGAGATAAAACCGATAAGAATCCCCGTTAAAACTTCCTCTAGCAAGGTAAACATTTAAATGTCAAATTTTCTTTGAAAAGAAGAGCCCGAAAAAGGCAAACTTTGGTGTCAATCTAATGGCAGGAGCTGGAAGGTGAATGTAATTTAAATTTTTCTTTATCAATCCCCACAGCCAGCCATCTCCAGGTAATTTCTCAAGGTCATAGTCAAGAGAAATGTAAAATTCCCTCACTCCGCCTCCTCTTCCGTCAAGGTCTCTGACACCATAACCGAGGGCGAGGTTTAGAAAAACAGGGTAGAACTTTCTGATTTTTTCAGGCAAGAAATTAACAACGGATATAGAAAGCCACATCGTTTGTCCCTCGTGGTCATCAATGAAAATTTTCTTTTTCCCACTTTTAAGTTGACTTGTTGGAATGTAGCTCCATTTGAAATTAAAATTTTTCAAGATGGGGAAATATTCTTGTGCAACTGGATACCATGCCCCCAATAAATCTGCTCCAGCGTCCCCGGGGCTAAATCCCCAATCAGTCGCAAAGCCATCCTCAAATTCAACATACAATCCAAAAATTGAACCAAGCAAAGCCCCGTAAATGAGGGATTTTTTGCTTTCAATCCCAGCCCATTGGAGAGAAGACGAAAACAAATTTGAAATCAAATTCGCCCCATAAAAATGTCCAATCTTGTCAATGTTAAGAGCATATTCCCAGTCGTTGACGACATGAAAAGACCGCCTTTGCCCGCTCCACCAGGCATTCTTTTGATAAACATGAATCACAGCCATTGTCCCAGCGGTTCCAACGCCGACGAAAGCAAGCTTTGTATAGTTAATGCTTTTACTTGAGGACTTTGTTGAATCCGTATTTGCGCAGTATAAAAAAGGCGACAAAAGAAAAAGAAGAAAGAAACAAACAATCCGCTTAAATTTTGCGGAATATATTTCTAATTTCAACGCCCCACTCCTTGCTGAGTTTTATGTTCCAATGCAGAAGGATCACCGAGCCCTGGTAAACTCTCTCAAACCCCGCCTCAGACAATGAAACCGTCTCAATCGGAAACCTCCATACATTTGCGAATTTATCAAGGTAAAAATTCATATCAACACCCAGCCACTTATCAACAACTCCAAAAGAAGTCACATCCTGCACCTCTCCAATACTTGCTAACTTTGAATCTTCAACTTCATATCCAACAAAATAAAAATACCTATCGTCCGAGTTCGGTGCAAGAAAATTGCAAACGAACTCAACCCCAAACCATAAGTCAAGATCGTCTTCGTCAAGGTTTTCAAGCTTATATCTAATCAAAACCTCGGTTGAATTTTTGTCAATTATGATTTTCTTCTGCAAGCGCAAATTCCTCTGCTCATTCTCAATCCATACACTACCGTCCCTTGTAAGTGTAATTTCAAGCATTCCACGCTTAAGCTCAACATCCGCTCTATAAGGCTGATTTACAAAATCGCCTTGTTCTGGATATTTACATTGATAAAAATTTTCAATCGTCGTCCCAGCACCAAGGAAATGATCAACTAAACTACCGCGCCTGTACCAATCATAATGCAAGAATTTTTCCAATCCCTCTTCCTTTGCGGTCAACACATCATGTATACTTGCAACACCCTGATTGGTCGGATTGTTCATCTCTTTTGAAAGCTGCAAAATTTTTTCATGATAACCTTCCTTTTTTCTTGACATTACATCTGTTATGTTAAATTCAGCCGGTTTAAAATCAAGCTCAAAAATCTGACCGCCATAATTCGGATTGATATAGACATTAAAATTCGGCGTCTCAACTATTAGCTCTTCTTTACCGTCCTTGTCAAAGTCGGTGAATTCATATTTTATGATTTTTTTCCTCTCAAGCTTATCAAGTTCGTTCTCCGCACTTATCAAGTTTCTATATGCTGTTGACCTCAAATTCGTCAGATAAAGACCGCCGAAAATCCCGTGCCAGTATGGGTCATTACACTGCGCCCTCCATATCTTCTCAAGCGCGGATTTGACATCTTTTCCTTTCGCTTGGAGCTTTCTCGCCCTTTCAGATACCCGTAACATTTTCTTGTGGAGATTGTTCGCCTCGGGATACTTAACGAGGAAATTTCTCCAAAAACCGCCTCTGAAAAATCTTGAATATTGCTCATACATCCCCTCTTCCTTCAAATGCTCTTCAAGTTTTTCATAATCAAGGTATGCATCTGCTGGCAAAGCCCAATGCATCATCTCAGCGTATGAGGCGTTCGGAAGATAAATTCTCCCTACGGGTTTAATTTTATCAAGCACCTCAGAAAAGTGAAGTATATTAATCCAATCGCTATTTTCCTCAAGTGCGCAGAAAAATTCCTCAAGCCAGCCATCATCGTAAACATGCTTATATGTATTTGGCCAAACGCCAAACTTCTCGCCATCATCAGCATAAACTATAACTCTATCTCCTTCCTCAGTTGCGATTTCCCTGAGGTAATCAATCGTCTTCTCAACTGGTTGAAAAGGAATCGTATACCTTAACATTTTGCTTATCGGAAAAATATTAACCGTAAAGCCCTGTTCCTCGGTTATATAATAACCAAGCAGTTGCTCACCTGTAAGCCCGGCATATCTAAAGTGTGTATCGTCAATTATAACATACTTAACCCCTGCCTGAGAAATAAACTTAACAATGTGCTGTTCCCAAACCCTTTCCGCAAGCCACATTCCAACAGGAACTTTACCGAACTGCTCTATTATGAAATCCGAAAGCTTCTTTATCTGATCAAGCTTATCTTGATCTGGTATGACTGCAAGTATCGGCTCATAAAAGCCACCAGTTATCAATTCCACTTGACCGCTATCAACGAGCGATTTAAGTTGTTGAATAAACTCTGGATGATTTTTCAAAATCCACTCAAACAAAATCCCGGTATAGTGCTGTGCGAGTTTAATTTTTGGATGTCGTGCGAGAATCTCAATGAAAGGTTTGTAAGCGGAATTATAAGCATGCTCAAATACGAAATCAAAATTTCCAGATGGTTGATGATTGTGAATTCCAAGTACGAGGTTGATTTTTTTCACCTTTGGATTTCAAAATTTGTTTTCACTATTTTTCAGGTCTCATATGTGGGAAAAGTATGACATCGCGAATGGTTTTCTGATTGGTTAAAATCATCACAAGCCGATCAATCCCTATACCAAGCCCGGCTGTTGGTGGCATACCATATTCAAGAGCTCTTATAAAATCCTCATCTATAGTCATCGCTTCTTCATCACCCTGTGCCCTTAAACGCGCCTGCTCTTCAAACCTATATCTTTGATCAATCGGGTCGTTCAACTCGCTGAAAGCGTTGCAGACCTCCATACCTGAAATTATAACCTCAAATCTTTCAACAAGATGTGGTTTGCTCCTATGTCTTTTTGCAAGCGGTGACATCTCAATTGGATAATCAATCACAAATGTCGGCTGTATCAAGTTCGGTTGAACCAGCTCTGAGAAAATCTCATCAATTATCTTCCCAACTCCAATTTTTGAAGAAACATCAACATTAAGTCGCCTCGCTATGGCACGAAGTTCATCTTCGCTTTTCCCTTCAAGATTTTCACCTGTGTACTGCTTCAACAACTCAAACATCGGGACTCTTCTCCAAGGCGGAGTTAAATCAATTTCATTGTCCCCAAACTTTATCTTTGAAGTGCCGTTAACTCGCAAACAAACATTGTAAATCAAATTCTCCGTAAACTCCATCATCCAATTGTAATCTTTGTACGCAACATAAAGTTCAAGCATCGTAAACTCTGGATTGTGCATCCTGTCCATACCCTCATTTCTAAAATCCTTGCCTATTTCATAAACACCATCAAAGCCACCAACGATTAATCTCTTCAAGTAAAGTTCATCTGCGATGCGAAGATACAAATCCATATCAAGCGCATTATGATGCGTTACGAAAGGTCTAGCCGTTGCACCACCATAAACTGGCTGAAGGATTGGCGTTTCAACTTCAATGTAACCATGTGAATCAAGTATTTCCCTTATAGTGCTTATTATCTTGGCACGTTTTATGAAAACCTGCTTCACTTCCGGATTTACGATCAAATCAACATATCTTTGCCTGTACCTCATCTCTTTATCCGTGAAAGGATCGTAAACAATCCTGTTACCGTGCTCGTCTATCTTCTCCTTTACTACTGGAAGCGGTCTAATTGATTTAGCAAGAATTTGATAGTCATCAACTTTAACGGTCACTTCACCAGTGCGAGTCCTGAAAACCTCACCCTTAACACCAATTATATCCCCAATGTCAAGCAATTTTAAAATGTCATACTTTTCTCCAAGAACATCTTTTTTAAAATAAATTTGAATTTTCCCCCTTGAATCTTGAATATGGGAAAATGTCGCCTTCCCCATCCGCCTTATTGACATAATACGACCAGCAATTGAGACATTCATCGGAGGGTCTTCATCTCGGAAATTTCTCAAAATTTCGTCGGAATAAGCATTAACCGGATATTCATAAGGGTAAGGATTAATCCCAAGCTTTTTCAATTCCTCAAGCTCTTCAAGTCGCCTTTTCATAAGTTGGTTGAACTCTTCCCAATATTGAAACTTAAGTTCGTCCTGCAAAGCGATTCGTGATTTTTGTTTTTTATTGTTTTTAATTTAATTAAATTTGCATAAAAAATGAAACCGCTTCCAAAATGAAAATCTCAACCAAAACATTCAACTTGATAACTTACATAAGTTTAGCAATTCTCGTCATCCTGCTAATTGGAATGCTTACAAGGGTGATTCCTCCTGAATACTATCTCCACGCTTTAACAGTTGCAATCGCATTGTTCATACTTAGAATTTTCCTCAGAATTCAAATGTATCTGCAATCAAAATCGTCAAAGCGAAATGAAAATTAAAGAGAAATTAATTGAGGAAATCGTTGAAATATCGCACCTGATTTACAAAAAGGGCTTTGTCTCCTCAACCGACGGCAACATCTCAGCTAAACTCCCGAATGGAAATATACTTTGCACTCCGACATCCGTCAATAAAGGCGATGTCAAAAAATCACACATCGTTGAGGTAAATCCAACAGGCGAAGTAGTTTATGGCATTTACAAGCCGTCAACCGAGATAAAGATGCATCTTTTTATTTTTCAGCGTCGCGATGATGTCAAAGCGATAATTCATGCTCACCCACCGTTTGCTACTGCTTTTGCAACCGCAGGGCTCTCGCTTGAGGGATATGTCTTGCCCGAGGTGATTGTAAATCTTGGTAAAATACCGCTTGCAAAATATGCCACCCCATCAACCGAAGAAGTGCCATTGTCAATAGAGCCGTTTGTTGAAAAACACGATGCATTCCTCCTTCAAAATCATGGCGCGGTTACGCTCGGCTCAAGCTTAAAAGATGCCTACTTTAAAATGGAGAAACTTGAACACTACGCAATGATAATTTTACTTGCGAGAATCCTTGGCGGTGAAAAAAATCTATCACAGGATGAAATTGCAAAACTTTCAGAAATAAGCTTAAAATCATACGGGAAAAAGATAAAGATATGAAGACAGGGAAAATAAAAGTTGCAGTTTTGCTTGGGGGAACATCTCCCGAAAGAGATGTCTCAATAATTTCGGGAAAATATGTAACGCTTGGATTAAGGGAAGCCGGATACATCGTTAAACCGATTGACCCTGCTCTTGGCGTAAACCAACCTGAAAACGAGGATGAACTTTTCATAAGCTCAATAAGGGAAACCCCGCCAACCGAGGAGGAACTCTCAAAACTTTCAAATAAAAATGTGATTGAGTGCATCAATTCAAATCTCCTTGATGATGTTGATGTCGTCTTTATAATTTTGCACGGGAAATGGGGGGAAGATGGAACGGTTCAAGCTTTGCTTGAGCTTCGCGGTAAAAAATATACGGGTTCAGGTGTGCTCGCAAGCGCAATTGGCATTGATAAAAACATGTCCAAGATTGTCTTCAAACATCATGGAGTTCAAACGCCTGAATGGTTTACGATAAGAAAAAATAAAATTGACCTGAAGGAAATAAGAGAAAAAATTGAAAAGTCATTCTCATACCCATGTGTAGTGAAACCCAACGATCAGGGCTCAACCGTCGGCTTAAGCATTGTCAAATGCCCCGATGATATTGAACCAGCAATTGAGCTTGCCTTCAAGTACTCAGATCAAGTAATCGTTGAGGACTTCATAGATGGCAAGGAGCTAACAGTTGGAATTCTTGGAAATATGGCGTTGCCAGTGATTGAAATAATACCCAAGGGCGGGATTTATGATTATTACCATAAATACACAAAAGGAGCAACTGAATATATAGTCCCTGCGCAAATCCCGGAAAAACTAACCCAAAAACTCCAAGAACAAGCTTTGCTTGCGTTTGAGTCAATCGGATGTAAAGGATTCGCAAGGGTTGATTTCAGAGTTAAAGAAAACGGCGAAATATATTGCCTTGAAATTAACACAATCCCAGGCATGACAGGAACAAGCTTAGTCCCTAAAGCAGCTAAAGCAGCTGGAATTGATTTCCCAGAACTCGTTGACAGAATTGTAAAACTTGCCCTTGAGGAGTGATCACCTTCTGAAAAACTGTTCAAGCAACTTCCCACCTCGTCTTTTTATTTCATCCTCTATTTCCTTTAGCTTGGCGTCTTTTAGTTTCTCAAATTCATTTATCTGGACATTGTATTGCTCCAATTTTGAATATGCCTCATTTAACTTACTCTCAACGATTTTCTCAAAATCAGCAAGATACGAATCAATTTTCTCTCTTACTGCCTTTTCAACATTTTGTTTTATCCTCTCAATCTCTCTCCCCACGGCGTCTTTAAAACCTTGCGTCAACTGTCTATCAAGTGTTGAGTTAAACCTCACATCAAAATCAGACCCTTTGAACGACAACAATATGTTCGCATCAACATTTTTAACCGAGTTAAATGTTTGCTTGAAAATTTCGGCAACTTTTTCTTCGTATTGATTATTAAATTTCGCATCTTGATAGGCAAAGACGGGATTTAAAGCGTTAAACTCTGCTGTTGATTCTATCAAATTTGCCTGCTTGAAAATTTCAAAGTTAAAGTTCCCATTAGCCCTTGCCAATTTAATCGGGAGATATTTAACATTGTGATCAAATTTTAAATCAACGATTGGGAAATTTAAAATCCCGAGCTGCAATTTTTGACTTGGCGGTGAAGAAACAAAATCAAGGACAAGTTTTAGATGCAATTGAGCTTTATCCGGGCGAGTTCCTTCAAGCGAAAAAATTGTGGGTTTCCCAACGATTTTCGGTTGAGATGAAACATCAAGTAATTCCCCTTTTACAAAGAAACCACCATTGGTCTCACCTGATATTTCACACTGTTTCAACCAAAAATTCGGCAAAGCTTTTTCCTTAACAAAGTGTATATCTTGCCCTTTAAACCTCGGCGGTTTCTTCTCTTTTTCAGGTTTTGTCGCTTGCAACTTCTCAACCGCTTTTTCAACCCTGTCTGAATACCTAAGGTAAGTCAAATAATACGAGAACAACTTCGGACCGATTAAATAACGCACAACTTCCATCTTTGAAATATCTGGAATTTTAGCATAATCTTTAACCTTAGCGAGGTCACTTTTTATCGCATCTTGAAATTCAAGTTTGGCACTTTCAATTTTTGACTTTAAATCCTTCACCTCGTTAATTCTTGCATCATACTTGCCTTTTAATCCCTTCACAAAATTCGCGGTGTTGACAATGACATCCCTTGTTCTTTTTAAATCATCAACCGTCTTGATATCCCTTACATTAAGCGACCTTAAATTTCTCTCAATTTGTCTCAAGGAATCGATTTCCTTTTCAATTGATTCAACTTCAGCCCTAATTTTATCAACCCGCGAGATGAATTCCTTTTTTATGGAGTCAACTTTGTTTGGCGTTTCAAGTTTAACTTTATCAATTATATCTTCAACTTTCATCGTCTTTATCTCAGATAAAATATCAAAGGCGGGGGTGGATGTAACTTGTTCCAGAACTATAGCGAATTGTTTTTCAATAAAGCTTGGCTCTTTTTTCTCTTCTTTTTTCTTTGGCAAACGCCCGTCCGTTTTTCTATCTGTAAATGTTTTTATGTTTAAAACTTTCATCTTCTCAATTACAACTTTCCTCTTCAAAAGCGCAGATGGAGATAACTTAAATTCAACTGGACCAGTTTCAATCATATTCTTGAAAGCTATCTCTGGATGAGCAACCTGCAATCTATTCCACTTGAAAGATAAATCTAAAATTGAAAAGTCAAGGTTATCTATTTCAACCTTCGCACCGACAATTCCCTCCCCGGCTTTTTCAAGTGTCCTTTCAAGCCATTTATCGGTCAAGAAAATATTCAAAAGAACAAAAATCAAAACTAAAATCACAACGAATATAACGCCGGATTTTCTTATGTATCTCATAACTCACTTAACACTTTTATTTTTTGATACATGCCGTAAATTTTCGTCGCTTTGAACATTTGAAACAAAGGCAGTTTTTGAATGTGCGGGTCTATTTTCTCGCGATAATTTTTAACGAGCCATCTTGTTAAAATTAAAACTGGAACGAATAAAATTATTGAAATAAATGTGCTCCCCATGACAACCGTGTTATAAAATCTTGTAAATGGGATCACCGGGGCTTGATAAATAGATGTCCAAAAATCACGAAGGAATTCAACATCAACAAGAAGCCAATATCCAATTGAGTGGAAAATTGGATCAAAGATATAAGCTATAGATGAAAAAATTGCCAGCCCGAGCAATACTGCTCCGAAATTAACATTCAAAATTATAACAAGAAACCATATTAAAAAGCTATGCAAGGTATTCCACGGGATCAATCCAAGGCACATCCCAAAAGCAAAACCAGCCGCAACTTGCCCCGGTGTTCCTTGCGACCTTAAAATTTTAACCACCTTGACGAGAAGTTGAAGCAACGGCATATCTCTGTTTTTACTTTGTTTTCATATATGAATTGCCTCTTTCAATGCATCTGCAGATGCTTCCATCAATGCTTCCGAAAGTGTTGGATGGGCGTGAACTGTTTTCACTATCTCAAAGGCGGTGCTTTCAAGCGTTTTAGCAACACCAAATTCAGCTATCAACTCCGTCGCCTCAGGACCTATTATATGCGCGCCGAGAATTTCGCCATATTTTGCATCAAATATAACTTTAACAAGCCCTTCCGTCTCCCCCAATGAAAGCGCCTTACCATTAGCCCTAAAAGGGAAACGACCAACTTTTATCTCATACCCAAGCTCAAGCGCTCTTTGTTCCGTTAAACCGATGCTCGCAACCTGAGGTACGCAATAAGTACAACTTGGGATGTTGTTATAATCAATTGGCTTTGTTTCAACCCCTGCGATTTTCTCAATGCATCTTATCCCTTCAGCCGACGCAACATGAGCGAGCAAAGGCGGACCAATCACATCACCAATTGCATAAATCCCTTCAACGCTTGTTTGATAACTTGTCTTATCAACCTTTATAAAACTCTTCTCAACCTCAACACCAAGTTCCTCAAGTCCAAGCTTGTCGCTATTTCCCTGAACTCCAACGGCAACAAGTGCGACATCTGCTTTTAAAACCATCTCCCCATTTTGATTTTGAATTTTAACCTCGGCAAAATCACCGTTTTTCTTCGCTTCAATGACGCGAGTGTTCGTCAAAATATCAATTCCGCTCTTTTTAAACGACTTTTCAAGGATTTCGGTTATCTCCCTGTCCTCATTTGGCAAAATTGACGGCATCATTTCTACCAAGGTTATCTTCGTCCCAAACGAATTATAAAAATAAGCAAACTCAACACCAATGGCTCCAGCTCCGATAATTACCATTGACTTTGGCGGTTCTTCGAGCAACATCGCCTCCTTGCTCGTTATAACCTTAACACCATCAATCGCAATCCCCGGGATCTCCCTGGGTCTTGCTCCCGTGGCTATGATTATATGTTTTGCCTCTACTTCAAATTCCTCTTTATCCGATTTCACTCCAACCAAGTTTCTCTTTAACAAAAATCCATAACCAGAAAACTTCACTACATTATTTTTCCTCAAAAGAAATTCAACACCTTTTGACAACCTATCAGCAACCTGCCTGCTTCTCTGGATTATCTTTTTGAAATCAAAGTTTGGGTTTTCAACCCTCAGTCCAAATTCATCCGCCCGCTTGATCAAGTTAAAAACTTCCGCCGATTTAAGTAAAGCTTTTGTTGGAATGCAACCCCAATTAAGACAAATTCCCCCGACGCGATCTTTTTCAACAAGGGCTGTTTTAAAACCAAGTTGTGAAGCCCGAATCGCACAGACATAACCACCAGGACCACCTCCTATAACGAGGACATCAAATTTTTCAGCCATAAAAATGATATTTTTGTTTTTGTTAAGTAGTAAAAAAATTAAAAAAAGGAAGGTGAAAATCAAAGAAAAGTTGCGGAGGGGGTGGGATTCGAACCCACGATCCCGCTTTTTGGCGGGATACACGCTCTCCAGGCGTGCGCCTTCATCCACTCGGCCACCCCTCCAAAAGTCAATAAAATTTATGCTCCAAAAATAAAAAAACAAAATCTAAAACCTGCGCCTCATCCTCTCCCTTTGCATCTCACGAAGCGTATTTATAAACTCACGGTTGAAATTCCTCTCAAAAACTATAACCTGCGCTATCTGACGATCGCTCAATATCCCCTTTAACTCATTGTAAAAATTCACCTTTAACTCATTCTCCTTCCTCTCAAGCTCAAAAATATCTTGCATCAACTTGTCATAGCCATCTTTATCCCCACGATTTATCTTGACCTCAAGCTCATTTATCAAATTTTCCCTTTCAATCCAAACCTGCGCTAAATCATCGGAAAATTTACTATACTTACTCAAAAATTTTACCGATGTCTGCTCATCCAGTTTTAAAATTTCAAGAAGCCGAACCTTCTTAAATTCAAGAATTCTCTGTCTCCACATCGGTCTCATAAATCCCTGAGCCGATGAAAATTCGGCAAAGAAAGCGAACATAAATAAAATTAAAATTAATCTCTTCATCTCATCTCAAAATTTGTTTGAAAGTCGCTGTAAAATCTCATCAATGTCAATTTCCTGATAATTCAACCTCGCCTTGTCAATCTCCGGCAGTTGATATTTCTCGTAAAGGTAGGATATCACCTCTTCAATAAGCTCATCGCTAAATTCACTGGATTGAATCTCTTCTGGCTTAACGAAAACACCCCACTTCTCAACATCATAATGATAAGCGTAAAAATCGCTCAAACCCAAATTCAAATTTGAAAAGACAAATCCAAAAATGAAGCCAATGATGATAACAGCAATTGAAGGCGCAAATAAAACTGGCTTCAAAGCGAAAACCTTCGCACTGCCACGCTCAGCTATTTTTCTTTTAACTCTCCCCAAAAAATTAGACCAGTAAAATTCCGATGGCTCGTCAAATTTCAATTCGTTTAACGCCGATACAACATCAGCGATCTGCTGAAACTCAAACTTACAACTTTCACATTCTTCAAGATGCTTTTCAATCTCAACTGATTTCAACTTGCCAGATGCGTAATCAACGAGATTTAATTTAACCTCCTTGCATTTCATCTTTGATGAACTTTTGTATTTTTTTAACAGCGTGGAAATAATTCGCCTTCAAAGTCCCGATCGGCTTATTAAGTATCTTCGCTATTTCTTGATGATAACAGCAATTGAAGGCGCAAATAAAACTGGCTTCAAAGCGAAAACCTTCGCACTGCCACGCTCAGCTATTTTTCTTTTAACTCTCCCCAAAAAATTAGACCAGTAAAATTCCGATGGCTCGTCAAATTTTAATTCGTTTAACGCCGATACAACACCAACGATCTGCTGAAACTCAAACTTACAACTTTCACATTCTTTAAGATGCTTTTCAATCTCAACTGATTTCAACTTGCCAGTTGCGTAATCAACGAGATTTAATTTAACCTCCTTGCATTTCATCTTTGATGAACTTTTGTATTTTTTTAACGGCGTGGAAATAATTCGCCTTCAAAGTCCCGATCGGTTTATTAAGTATCTTCGCTATCTCTTGATAATCAAGGTCTTCAAAGAAACGCATCACAAAAATCATTCTTTGTTTAGTCGGCAATTTTTCAACCGCTCTTTCAATTAAATTTCTCTCTTCTTTTTCAAAAAGCTCCTGATCTGGCGTTTGACCAAATTTCAAAAGGTTAGCGACTTCATCTATTTGAACAAACTCTTTTATCTTCTTTTTCCTCAAAAAACTCTTACACTCATTTACCGTTATTCTGTAAATCCAGGTGAACAAACTTGACTCTCCTTTGAAATCATTAAGTGAATAAAAAAGTTTAATGAAGACCTCTTGAGCGATGTCATCCGCATCCTCATGGTTTCCGAGGATTCTTCTCGCGAGCGTATAAACTTTCCGTTGATATCTTTTGACGATTTCATCAAAAGCAGAGGTATTTCCATTTTTAAACTCATTAACAAGCTCAATGTCCGATTTGTTCATCAACTATTTTACATAAGTTTAAAAAAACGGGCGGTCTTTTAAGACCGCCCTTAAACTTACTAAAACACTACATACGGAACACCCCAAACCGAGACGGAAACCGGGGCGCTATCATCATAAAGCGACTCTCTTGAAATTGCATGTATCATCGCATTGAAATTCCCCCTATGCAAATGAACCTTCAACTCCGCCTCATAAACCTCTTCATTCCCGCTTGACGAAACCATCTTGAAAAGTTTCCTCGCTCTGAAGAAACCGAAACGATCAACTCCATAAGTCATGGAAACGATGTCAGTGTCGGGTGTTGCACTTTGAACTGTCACCGTGAACTTAACAAGCGCGGATGGGTTAAATGATGGAACCCCATGCCTACCCAAGAAACCGGGGCGATAAAATTGATTCAACGGATCGGTAACCTCAATAGTATTACCATCTGGTAATGTCAAAGTTATTTTCTTGATCGTTATGTTTGAATTTTGAGTTCCACCCTGGACAAGCGAAACAGCCCATATTCTCCACTTCCTGGCATTTGGAGCGTCAGCGTTTTCTTTCTTTACAACTTGAACCTTGCGGGTGAATACCTCAGTCAATGGCTTGGTTATAACGGTATCTGGCGTTGTCTTCCCCTGCGTGTAAGACCCAGCGATTTTCAGATCTGATTCAACCGTTCTTGTTATCGTGACAATGACAAGAGTATCGTTCACTTGCTCGTAATTGTAATCCTTGGTCACCTTCTTAACAACTCTGCCCCACCTCAAAGGATAAAATTCCTTTGAAAGCGAACCAAACTCAAAATTCGGCGGTAAATATGTCCCATCGTTTAAAGCAACATCAGCGCCTGAAATGAAATCGTCACTTTCAATTATTTGTTTGATCGCTTCCTTGTCAGCGCTGGTCAAAGGAGAGGTTAATTCCGATTCCTTTGTGCAACCGGAAATTAGAAAGATTCCAACAAGGAAAAGCGCTAAAAGAGACAATTTTGACCTCAACATAGTAGTTCCTCAATTTTGTTTTTGACTTCACAAATTTAGATGAATCTTTAACCCCTTTGGTTTAATCAGAGACCTTCTCAAGGGCGTTTTTAATTTTTTTATATGTATCCGATAAAAGCTCGGATATGACTTTCGTCTCCGAAATCACGGGCATAAAGTTAGTGTCGCCGTTCCACCTTGGGACTATATGGAAGTGTATATGGTCCTCAATCCCAGCCCCGCTGACGCGCCCGAGATTAACCCCGATATTAAAACCATGAGGTTTTAAGGCGATTTCAAGAGCTGAAATACCTTTTTTTATAACTTTCATCAATTCAAGCATTTCTTCTTCCGTTAGAGATGAAAAACTTGAAGTGTGCTTGTAAGGGACGACCATTATGTGTCCTGAATTGTAGGGGAAAAGGTTCATTATGATGTAGCAGGTTTCACCTCGGAAGAGAACAAGATTTTTTTCATCGTCGTTTGATTTGGCTTTCTCACAAAAGAGGCATTCTTTTCCCTTGGATTCTTCATTTGAAAAACTTTCAATATACTTAGCCCTCCAGGGAGCCCAAAGACGATCCATTGAGAAATCAAATTTATTTTTAACTCCGTCATAAAAATAATCAAAAACACCTAAAAAAGAAATTTTTAAGCCCCGTTGTTAATTTTTATCCGCCCGATTATTTCAATATCAACATCTGTGGGAAGTTCAGTGTATGAAATTACGCTGACATCTGGAAAGCTTGAATGTATCAACCTATAAAAGTAAAGACGAACGGTCGCCGAACAAATCACAACGGGCGCATATCCAAGCCCTTTGGCAATTTCAACATTCTCTTCAACTGAATTGTTGATCGCACGGACTAAATTCGGCGGTAAACCAAGCGTCTGCGTCTGCGAAGCACCCTGCTGTAACGCCTGCGTAATTATCTCCTCAATTCTCGGATCAAGCTGTATAGCGTGAATCACGCCGTTATCGTCCTGATAAAGCCGTGCGATCGTTTCGGAAAGCGAGTGCCTTACATATTCGGTCAAAACATCAACATTTTTTGTAACTCTTGAATAATCAAGTAACGCCTCAAGTATAGTGACCATATCACGAATGGGTATCCCTTCGCTGAGAAGATTTTGCAAAACCTTTTGAATTGTACCTATTGGCAAAGTTTCAGCGTTTATCTCTTCAACAAGCGCTGGATAATCCTCACGCAAACTATCAATCAACACCTTAACATCTTGCCTGCTCAAAATTTTGCCCGCATTTCTCCGCAAAATTTCAATTAAATGTGTCGCTATTACAGATACTGGCTCAACAACGGTATATCCCAAAACCTCAACCTCTTCTTTTCTATGAGGCGGAATCCAATAAGCGTCAAAACCATAAACTGGTTCTTTGACTTTAATTCCATCAGCGATCTCGCCCTCTGCTGTCCCCGGATTCATCGCAAGATAAAAACCAGGTTTAACCTCCCAAGAAGCGACTTTATTCCCACGAATTTTAATGACATATTCATTTGGCTGAAGATGTATATTATCCCTGACCCTTACAGGTGGAACGATGATTCCAAGTTCAAGTGCGAGCTGTTTTCTTATACCTATTATCCTCTTGAACAAAGTTCCACCTTGCTCCTCATCTGCAAGCGGGATTAAACCATAACCAATTTCAACTTCAATTGGATCAACTTGAATCAACTTCTCAACTTTCTCTTCCTGTTGCAAAGTTTGCTTTTGTGGTTTTACTTCTTGAACTGTGACTTTAACTTTCTCCAATTTTGTGCCCAAATATCCTGCTACACCGCTAACAACAGAAAGAACAAGAAAAGGAAGCATCGGGAGACCGGGGACAATTGCGAAAAAGGCGAGAACACCGGAAGCGATTAAAAGTGCTTTCGGTCGCTGAAAGATTTGACCTTTAAGTTCAACATCAAACTGATTCCCGGACGCATTTCTTGTGACGACCATTCCAGCGGAGACAGAAATTATCAACGCTGGTATCTGCGAGACAAGCCCATCACCTATTGTAAGAAGTGTGTAGGTTTGTAGCGCATCTTGAAAAGTCATACCACGCTGAAGCACTCCAATTATCAACCCGCCTACGATATTCACAACGGTTATTATTAATCCAGCAATTGCATCGCCACGGACGAACTTGCTTGCTCCATCCATCGCTCCGTAAAATTCCGCTTCTCTTTGTATCATTTCCCTTCGCTTTCTCGCTTCTTCTTCTGTTATTATGCCAGCGTTTAAATCAGCATCAATGCTCATCTGTTTCCCAGGCATTGCGTCAAGCGTGAATCTCGCAGCAACCTCAGCTATTCTACCGGCTCCCTTAGTTATCACGACGAATTGAATTATCACAAGAATTATAAAGACGATAAATCCAACGACATAATTTCCTTTGACGACAAATGAACCGAAAGCAAAAATTATCTTCCCGGCATATCCATCACCAAGTATCAACCTCGTTGATGCGACATTTAAACTTAATCTGAAAAGTGTCAAAATCAACAAAAGCCCCGGGAAAACGGAAAGTTCAAGCGGACTTGTTATATACATTGAAATTAAAAGCACCACAATTGAAAGCGTGATATTCAATGCAATCAATATATCCAAAAGAAACGGTGGAAGCGGTAAAATCATAAAAACAAGTATTGAAACCACCGCTACAGCAAGCAAAACATCAGTATTTCTACCCAAAGCATTTAAAATCCCATTTCCCTGATTCATACTAAAACTTTAGAGCTTTTATTTTTCAACCTGAATACATAAGCAAGAACCTTTGCAACTGCTTTGTACAATTGTGGTGGTATTTCCTCGTCAACATCAACTATTTTGAAAAGCGTTTGAGCTAAAGGTTTATCTTCAACGATTGGAACATTGTTTTTCCGTGCTATTTCTTTTATTCGCTCTGCTATAAGGTTCATCCCTTTAGCAACTACTTTCGGCGCTTTCATCTTTTTTGGTTCATACTTCAAAGCCACCGCTATATGCGTCGGGTTTGTGATCACAACATCTGCCTTTGCGACATTGTGCATCATCCTCATCCTTGCAATTTCCCTCTGCTTTCTTCTTATTCTCGCCTTGACAAGCGGATCACCTTCAAGCTCCTTCAATTCTTCCTTCACTTCCTGCCTCGTCATCCTTAGCTCCTTTTCATATTCCCATCTCTGAAAAGAAAAATCAAACATAGCCAAGATCAAATAAATAACCGCCGTCTTCCATAACAACGAAAAACCAGACCTAACGATAAAATCAGCTATCCCTTTGATGTCGGAATCAATGAGAACCACAACATCATCAACCATACTTTTCAAAGTCAAAAACGCAACAAAACCAACGACGCCTACCTTGAAAAACCCTTTTACCAATTCAAAAAAACTTCTCCTTGAAAACAAAATCTTCTTTATCCCACTTGCTGGGTTTAATCTCTCAAAATCAAACTTCAACGGCTCAAATGTGAAAACGAAACCAGTTTGTGCGAGATTTGCTCCAACTCCAACGACCGAAAGAAGAAGTAAAAAAGGAAGAAAATTCAGCCCGAGAAATGAAACCACATAAGTTGCATATCCTTGGAGATTTGCTTTGGAAATTTCAATTGAATGTAAATTTGAAAGAACAAACACGGCAAAATTTGAAATTTTAACCCAAGCATGCTTACCACCCAAATACAGGATAATTAAAGAAACGAACAAAACTATTGCAGAGTTAAACTCATAGCTTTTTGCGACCTTTCCCTTTTTCCTTGCGTCTTCCCTTCGCTTTGGTGTAGCTTGTTCAGTCCGTTCCTGAAATTCCTCAGCCATAACTTAGGCACGAATTAATTTTAAAAGTTCAATCAAATCACCCTCAAAAACATTCAAAACCTTTTTAAAAATTGCAACGAACAGTGGCATTGCAATTATCAAAGCTATAAATCCAACAGCGATTTTAACTGAAAAAGCAAACATGAAAATGTTCATTTGTGGGAAAACCCTTGACAAAATTCCAATTGCTATATCAGTCAAAAACAATGCAACCAAAATCGGTGCGCTTATCTTAATAGCGGTTATAAAGACAAAAGATATGAACTTAACACCCCATCCAACCAATCCACCGGTGACGCCAAAAGAAGAAATTGGGACAATTTCAAAGCTTGCGGACAAAGAACGAAGCAAAAAGTGATGCCCATTTAACATAAGAAAAATTGAAAGAGAAAGGTAATGTTTAAACTGACTTAAAGTTGGAACTGGCTCCGAATGCTCCGGGTCAAACGCAGTGGATGTGGAAAACCCGATGTCAAAGCCGATCAAATGTCCAGCGAATTGTACAGCGTAAAAAATTCCCCAACAGGAAAAACCCATTATGAGTCCAACTATCACCTCCTTTAAGATCAAGATGAAAAATCCGAGGAACTCAAATGACAGATTTAAATTGACATCAATCGTCAGAAGAAAGATATAACTCAAAAAAATGCTGACCCAAAATTTGAGCTGAAATGGGACAACGGAATGCCCCAATATAGGAGCGGTTGAGATGAAACTCAATGTGCGGACCAAAATCAAAATGAAAACATAAAAAGTTGAGAGATATAATTCCATCGCTTTCATCTCGTTATGTTTGGTATCTGATTAAAAATTTCACGCGTAAAGCTAACGAAGACATCAATTATCCAAGGCAAAGCGATGACAAGAACAATTGCTATGACGATAAGTTTCGGGACAAATGTCAATGTCATTTCATTTATTGAAGTAGCGGACTGGAAAATTGATATGATAAGTCCAACTATTGCTGACGCTATCAAAATCGGCGCGGAGACCAGAAAAGCGGTGAAAAACGCTTCCCTCGCAAGATGAATTATGAATTGTTCGGTCATAAATTTCCATCTTGATTTTCTTAGTGAAAACTTTTAACGAGCGATTCAACAACGAGATGCCATCCATCAATCAAAATGAAAAGCAAAATTTTAAACGGAAGAGATATCATAACTGGCGGAAGCATAATCATCCCCATTGACATTAAAACGCTTGCGACTATCAAGTCAATCATCAAAAACGGGACATAAATCAAAAAACCAATTTGAAATGCTATCTTCAATTCGCTAATTGCGAAGGCAGGTATCAATACATGTGTCGGAATTTCGTCTCTGTTTTGTGGCTTTGGTAATTTTGAAAGCGAAACAAAAAGCGCGAGGTCATCTTCCCTGACTTGCTTGAACATAAACTCCCGCAATGGTTTTATCGCCCTTTCATAAGCTTGAGCTTGGCTTATCTCCTTACGAAGGTACGGCTGAATTGCATCCGCATTAATTCTTTCCCATACTGGCGACATTATAAAAAATGTCAAGAAAAGCGAAAGCCCAACGAGGACCTGACTTGGTGGCATTTGTTGAACTCCCAATGCTTGCTTTAAAAAGTGAAAGACAACAATTATCCTTGTAAAAGATGTCGTCAAAATTATTATCGCTGGAGCAAGTGAAAGAACGGTCATCAATAGGAGAATTTGTAAAGTCAAGGCGACATCCTCTGGCTTCTGTGATTTACCAACCTCAATGTTTACTTTAGGTATTGAAAGCGGTACATCTGCATTTGAGTTTTGCGCGCTTAAAAAAGCCAAAGGGAAGAACAAAAGAAAAATCAAAATCAAAAAACGCATTTTCAAAAAGCACCTCCCTATTTTATCTTTAAAGAGCGACCGTTTTTCCCTGTCTCTGGAATTTCTAATTCATCAAGGATACGGATCATCTCCGGGTCGTTTATCTCGGATAAAATTGAAATGGAGTTCTCAGCTACGCCGAGGATTAAAACCTTGTTCAAAATTCTGACGATATAAATTGACTTCTTCGGTTGAATTTGCAAGCGAGCGTAAATTTTCATGCTCAAAGACGATGGATTTGGAATTTTCAGATAAAATTTCCTCAACGCATACAAGAAACCGAACATCAAAATCACGACAACGCTAAAAGAAAAAATCGTTTTTATGACAAGCGAAATCATTTCACTTCTTCAAATTTTTTATCCTTTCGTCAACCGCCACAAGATTTGTAATCCTTATGCCAAAATGTTTATCAATCACAACAACTTCACCTTCAGCTATCTTCTTGCCATTTACGAGCACATCCACCGGTTCACTTGCGAGCTTGTCAAGCTCAATTATTGAGCCACGATCAAGCTCAAGTATATCTTTTATAAACATCGTCGTCCGTCCAAGCTCAATTGAAACAGGCAAAAGAACATCAAGCAAAATCTCAAGCCGATTGTTAACAACTTTTTCATTGCCTGTTCTTTCGCTTTGGATATTTTCAAGATTTTGAAACTCTGCGTTTTGAACCTCCATTTTCCCTGTCTCCTTCTCCATTGCCTTACTCCTCATTGTTTGAAATTCTTGTCACCTTTACCGCTTTTTTCCCATTGAAAACCCCAGGTTTGCCATAAAGTTTTAGTTTCCCAGCGATGAAAATTTTAACCTCAGAATCAACCCCGGTGTTAAGAAGGATTACATCACCAACATTTAAATTCAAAATTTCCTCAATGCTTATCTCTGCTTGACCAAGTTCAACTGATACTGGAACTTTCGTCGTCTTTATCCTTTCGGCGATGTATTTTGAATATTCCTCGGGTGTTTGCCTTTTAACCCCCATAAATTTTTGGAGCGTCATCTTGGAGAGCGAGTCCTCAATCACAAAAACGGGATAACACATGCTCATTCTGAAGCTTTTATCCGCAAGCGAAACGATAAACGAAATCACAAGCACGATCTCACTTGCCGGGGCGATTTGAACTATATCCGGGTCGCTTTCATACTTTGAGATCTTGAATTTGTATGTGTCAACCACGCTCCATGCCTTTTCAAGCTCTGTGCAAGAACGCTCAATTATACCGCGAATTAAACTTTGTTCAATCTGTGTTAAAGCCCTTGTCATTTTTTTCTTTCCGTCAAAAGCACTAACCCCACTTCCTCCAAGCAATCTTTCTATCAAAACGAAACCGAGTTCAATTCCGAGTTCAAAAATTATATCGCCTTTACCTTCGCCAGCACTTAAAATAAAAATAACGCTTGGCTTTTCTATTGAAAGGATATATTCAGAGTAAAAAAGTTGGTCAATGTTTTCAACTTGAATTGTCACTGGCGTTTGAAGTCGGCTCGTCAAATGATAGCCAAGCATCTCCGCAAAACTTTGATGAATCGTTTGTATCGTCCTTATTTGATTTTTTGAAACCCTACTCGGGCGCCGAAACTCATACGGCACAACTTCCTTCTGCTCACGCTTTGAAATTATCTCCCCTGGCGATTTCCCAGCGGTTAAACCCGCAAGTAAACTGTCTATTTCCTGCTGAGATAAAATCTCTGGCATCGGAGAAATTAACTTTTATTGAATTATAAACTTGCTGAAATAAACATTTTGAACTCTCCCTTGAGTTAAAATCTCATCAACCTTTTTAGCTATCTCCCGCCTTAAATCTTTTCTCTTCGTCACATCGCTCAACTCTTCAAGCGTCTTGCTTGACAGAACATTTATCAATATGTCATTCACTATGACCTCTTTACTTTGAATTTCAGCAAACGCCTTTTCATTCGTCACCTCTATCCCAACGCTTGTGAGCAAATATCTTAATCCACCCGTTCCAGCAGGGTTCACGATTAAATCCTTAACGACGAACAGAAACTCCGGATGTGAAATCACATATTCCGATTCGTTTATTTTATACTCATCCCCAATTTTTTTATCCACCGCTTGTGTTTTAGCTTTCTCGTCCTTTTTATCGCTCTGCGAATTCGTCTTTGAGTTCAGATCAAGCACGAGAAGATAAGCGATCACAATTTGAAGCAAAACAATAGGTATAGCGACGAAGAAAATAGTTTTTTTACCGCTTTTCTGCGGAACTGCTTGTTCTTGCGGAGTTTGAACCTGTTGTGCTTGAACCTTTTCTGGCATATGACAAATTTTTTATTTTGAAACTCACAAAATAAAATCAAACCCCGTGCCATTTTGAAATCCTTTTTAAAAACGATAAAAAAATAAAGCCAGGGATGAAACCCTGGCTGATATTAACCAACTGGTTGAGATTATCGCCATTCTCAATCCTCAAATTTTCGCACTTTGGCGAAATTTTTTATGCTTATGTTAAAATACACTTTAAATGAAAACCCCGACATTGAAACAGGCGAACCAAAATTAACCACCCACCTTTTCTCATCATCTCCAATTTTCTTCAAAAATGTCCATCTGTTCGTGCTCTCCGAAAGCAAATACAAACCCTTAACACCGATATTCAAGTCGGGATTTATTACAAACTCAATCCCAGCCCCTACACCCCCATGCAATAACCATTTCCTAGGACTTAACGCATACTCAATTGTATCCCTGCCACTGCTTTCCTTTGCGCTGAACTTAAAATTCGCCACCCCAACTCTACTTTCAAACGCAACCGAAAGACGCCTGAAATAAACCTTCTTCATCAATCCGATTGAAAAATTACCATAAAGACCGCTCTTAACATCATTTCCGAAGAAATTGACATCAAGCGGGAGCAAACCAACATTTGCTGACAAAACAAACCAAAGCTGGCTTTTGTTGATCGCTTTCCCAAAGTTCACATTTATATCAAAATGTCCAGCATATGCAAAAGGAGAAACCTTTTTTATTTTAATCGTATCCTTCACATCAGCGGATGGTGGGAAAGCGGATGGCGGGATATCAACAGAACTTACCTTCACAGGGAAAGCATTCAAACCAAAAACAAAATCAAATGGAAATCTTGGTCTTTCCTCAGCCAACATCCCTTTCTGTATCACATCTGAACCGAAAATTGAACCAATTATTATCTGGGCACTGCTATATTCCTTCCTGTGTCTATTATCTGCGACCTTGCTCACACGAACAAACCCAACATTTTTCTTATTGATCTCCCCAGTTTTTGTTTCAACAAACTCATAAATGTCAAAGCCATCATCAATCAAAACACCTTCTCTTTTACCGAGATCAAACTTTACGCTATTAAAACTCGCTTCAACCACCGGAGCTGAAAGTTTAAAAATTTCCCTCAAAGCCATACCAAAACTTCTCACAAGTCCAGAACAAGCGACAATAAAAGCGGAATCTTGAGGTGAAATTTTCGCCTTGTAATCCAAGGTTGAAACAAAAACAACATACGGATTTTTCGCCCTTATCTCGTAAGCGAAAACAATTGAATATTGATTATCTTTAAACTTAACCCTGTAAATTGCCAACCCTCCATCAATAGTAGCCCTTACACCTGGGACACGAAACTCTTTGTTTTTTACAACGACCGTGTCTCTTCTAATTTTTGCCACATCAATAAACGGAACAACCACATAACCGGAGTTCATAACTTTCTCAACTTTCTGCGCATCAATCCCAAGTGTTTTTGCTTTTGTAGAGATAAATTTCTCTCTGTCCGCTTCGCTTACGAGAGAAAGAGCCCTCATTTCTTTATTTATGTCAAGTATCTTGATAAGCTCTGGCGCAATATGATTTTGAACATCCGATGAGAGTTCTTCAATGGAAGAGTATTTCTTCTCGCTCACAACTTGCTTAAAAACTGAAACTGTCGTCTCGGGCAACGATTCCCAATAAAATCTTGGGAGTTTGATTTGGGTAGACACAAATTCTGCCAACTTTTTTCTGACGGTATCGCTTGGCTCAACGACAATTTCTTTTGAAACGATCGCTGAATAATCAAAAAATGAAATCGTCTTTTTAAAATACTTTGAAAATCCACCTTCCATATGCTCAGCTTTGAAACCTTGACCCAAGGAAGGATTAACAGGAGCCATTAATGATAGAATCAGAAAAAATAACCCCAGTTTCTTCATGGCAGTGTTCTCCTCTTGTTGACAATTTCCTTTTTTAAGAGATTTTAACCTCTCGTTCTCAGGAATTCACTTTACGGGAAAATTTTAAAAAATTTATGGGAAATTATCAAAAGGTGGGACTTTTAATCAATGGTGTATTTAACTGAGACGCCACCAAAGATATTTCGCGGAAGTCCTGGCTCAATGAACGAATATGGAATTTCCCTCCCTGGATTTACAAAAACTGAAGATATGTATTTTTCATCAGTGAGATTATTTACCCCACCCCGAATTAGCAAATCAACACCGAAGATTTTGAACTGAGCTAAAATAGAAAGGTTTAAAATTGTATAACTTGAAACCATGATTTCATTCAAATCATCGGCGAAATATCTCCCCGAATGAATTATTTCAGCGTTTAAAACGAAGGGTTTGAAATTAAAATTTAAATTCGCATTCCACCAAAGCTTTGGAATCCCAGGGACGGTTTTGCCAGAGTGATTTCCAAGGTCGTTCTCATACTCTAAATACTTCGCATCAATATATGTTAGAGCAAAATTACAGTTAACGAATTTAAAATCCATCCTTGTACTAATTTCAATTCCTTTCCTCTCTGATTTACCAGCAGAGAAAAACCACTTCCCATTTTCATATGGGACGATTTCATTCTTCACCAAAATCCTAAAAAATGAAAACGAATACATAAAACTTCTAACAAGTGACACATCAAACAAGCCCAAACCTTTAAAACCAAGTTCATATGTTTGTGAAGCCATTGGCTTCAAGAGTGGATTTAAAGAAACATTTTTCAATTCAGGTGGTGGGTCAACTTCGTTGAAAGCTGGTGCTTCAACACCACCGCTTAGTGTTAGATAAGCAGTGTTATTTTCATTGACCTTTAAAAGAATTGAAAGCGACGGTGTGAAATGTTTAAGATCTAAAATATCGCGCATCGTTTTAATTTTAGCCCCTGCAGGATAAATCTCACTTATATATTTTTGAAAGTCATATCTACCGCTACCGGCAAGGAAAACTTTCTCAAATGGTTGTATCTCAAACCGGATGAAAAAGCCACCACTTCTCCCGCCTTCCCTTTTATTTGTCCTCAAAGAGTCACCACGCTCTCCGTTAACAAGATTGTAAAATAAAATTGTCCCATCTTGATAGGAATCGTCATATCCGAGAACCAACTTTGGCTTAAACTTTGCCTCATCGTTGAAGTATTGATAAGAAAAGCTACCCCCAAAGAAATAACGATTGAAATCACGAAATGTATTTCTTTCGGACCTTTGCAAAACCTTCGGCACAAAATAAAGACGCAAGTCAAAATTATGATTTAGATTCAAAGATGTCGTAAAATTTATGCCTATCTTACCAACCCGATTGTATCTTCGCTCCTTTCTCAAAAGATAAAGTTCATTTGCGATGGATGGGCTTTTGGTGAATTGTTCGTATGTCAGCGGTCCAGGAATATAAAATAGATGCGATGAGAAACCAGTGATAAGTTTAAATTGAGTTGTGCTTGATGGTTTAAATTTCAAAGTTGAATAAACCTGCCTTTTCCTCGTGGAACTATTCTCACGCCAACCAGCAAAATCAAGTCCCGTCCCAGTAAGCAAAAATTCCACACAGTTTGATCTAAGCCCAATTTTGACATTGCTATGTGTTAAACCAAAACTTCCAGCGACGCCATTCAACTCAACGAAAGATTTCGCCACCCTGGAGGTTTCAAAATTAATGATACCGCCCGAAGCATTGCCAAATAAAGTAGATGTGTTAGTCCTTATAACCTCAATTCGCTCGGTTATGAGCAAATCAACGAAGTCAAGTGAAGTTCTTCCATCCGGCTCAGTTTCCGGGAATCCGTCAACAAGTATTTTAATTCCTCTGATCGTTGCTGCGTTTGACTTATCTCCAAAACCACGAGAGCCGAAGCCCCGAATTGTTAATCTCACATCCGAAGCCCCGGCTCTACTTTGAGCAAGAACACCAGGAACCGAATTTAACACATCAGATAAACCAACCATTCTTTTTAAAACCAAATCACCGCGATCAATTGAACTGACAGCCATGGGAAGATTTAAAACTTCTCCACCTGCACGATAAGCGGTGACTTCAATTTCACCCAAGTAATATATCCTCACTGTATCCTGAGCGAAAGAAACGATCGTAATCAAGAAGACCAAAAACAAAACCATTTATTTCGTCTCAATTATGATTGCTGGAATTTCAAGTTCTTTGACCTTACGATTAAATTCTGGGATATCTTTATCATACACTTCTTTAAATTTCCTCAACTGCTCATCAAGTCGCTTTGAAAGGTCATCAAAAACTTCATACATCTGCTTTGTTGGTTTTGAATCAGCACTTGCAACAGCGCTCGCAAGAGATGCAAGTTTTCCGTTCAACTTTACAGGATGATTAAGCAAATCTTGAGAACTTCTCGCTTTATTTTGTGTTATCTCTCCCTCAATAGCTGTCAATTTATCTTTCAACTGCTTAATAAGTTTATCAATTTCACCTTCCTTTGAAGTTCCCTTCAATTTTTGCGCAAGCTCATCAAGTTGTTTGACGATGCTTCTAATTTTATTCACGGTTCCGTTTGCTTCGCTGAGCTTGTCCCTTATCTTTATTAGCAACTCAAATTGTTCTTTAAATTCTTCATCTGTAGTTGAAATTCTCGGGTCCTTTTTGATCTCAAACCACTGGACAAATGACTTCGCCCCAACTGTAAGTTTAACCTGATATTTCCCTGGCACAGCCACAGGACCTCTTGTGCTTCCACCCCAAGACCAAAACCGTATGTCTTTTAAGTTCTCAGCATCGGGATAGCGCATATCCCAAACAAATCTATTCAATCCTTGCTCTGTGTTAACTCTTGGTTGCGGTTGCTGACCGAAGAAAAATCCAAATTCCTCGGGCGCTCCTTCCCTCTCGGGTCTTTCCTTACTTGAAAATGACTTTATCAAATTCCCCTTCTCATCAAGAAATTCAATTTTAACTTCATCTTTTGGCTTCTCCTTTAGATAATAATAAACCACGACACCATTTGGCGGATTTTGACCGAGCGTAAGCCCTGGTTGTCTGAAACTCCCACCACGCATCCTGTAAGCATCCGCTGGCTTGAAAAGATAAATATCCGACTTGACTACTTCATCGCTTAGCTGATAAAGCAATTCAAGGTCATCAAGTATCCAGAAGGAACGACCATGCGTTGCAACGACCAAATCCTTCTCGCGCGGATGAACAGCGATATCATAAATCGGTGAAACAGGCAAATTTAATTGCAGTGTCTGCCAATTTTCACCATCATCAAATGAAACATAAATTCCAAATTCAGTTCCAGCATATAAAATTCCCCTCTTGTTCGGATCTGCCCTGACAACTCTTGTGAAATGCGTATCAGGGATTCCATTGACAATTTTCTTCCATGTTTTACCGTAATCAGTGGTCTTGAAAATGTAGGGCTTAAAATCGCCGAGTTTATATTTCGTTGCTGCGACATATGCTGTGCCAGCGTCAAAAGGAGATGGCTCAATTATGCTGATCAAACTCCATTCGGGCAATTCCTTCGGTGTGACATTGCTCCAGGTTTTCCCGTTATCAGTTGAAACATGTATTAAACCATCATCAGAACCAGCCCATAAAACGCCCTTTTTAACTGGCGATTCCGCAAACGCATAAATTGTGCAATAATACTCCGCAGTTGTATTATCCTTCGTTATAGGACCACCCGATGGACCAATCTTTGAGGTATCATTGCGCGTTAAATCAGGACTTATCACCTCCCAACTCATACCTTCGTCCGTGCTTCTGAAAACATGATTCCCAGTTACATACAAAACATTTGGATCATGTGGTGAAATCACAATTGGATATGTCCATTGAAAACGATATTTGATGTCCTTTGCTCCCGAACCTATTGGTGACTCAGGCCAAACACTTATGTTTTTAACCTCTTTAGTCCTATGATTATATCTTGTCAAAAGTCCGCCATAACTTCCAGCATAAACTATGTTCGGGTCGTCAGGTCTTACAGCAATGTAACCACTCTCACCTCCCCCAACCGGATACCAATCAGTTCTATCAATTCCCATTCCAGTTGTTCTGCTTGCAATTCCAACCGTTGTGTTATCTTGCTGAGCCCCGTAGATATAATACGGAAATTGATTATCAACCGTGACATGGTAAAATTGAGCGGTTGGATAATCCTGCTCTGTCCATGTCTCTCCACCATTAAAAGTCACAGAAGCACCACCATCACTTGCGTGAATCATTATCTTCGGATTTTCCGGATTTATCCACAAATCGTGATGATCGCTGTGAGGAGTTCTAATTGTGTTAAAAGTTCTTCCGCCATCAATTGACTTTAAGAATTGAACATTCAAAACATAAACTACATCTGGATTCTTTGGGTCAGCGAAAACATGCATATAATAAAACGGTCTTTCCCAAAGACGTTTATCATCATTAACTTTTCTCCATGTGGCTCCACCATCTTCAGATTTGTACAGACCGCCATTTTCAGCTTCAACAAGTGCCCAGACAAGTCCTGGTTTTGCCGGGGACACAGCGATGCCGATTTTACCTTTTATTCCCCTTGGAAAGCCAGGATTATTTGAAATCTCAAACCATGTCTCTCCTCCATCTGTTGATTTCCAAAGCCCACTCCCTGGACCTCCGCTTGACAGCGTCCAGAAATTCCTATAAACTTCCCACATCGCAGCATAAATTATCCTCGGATTTGTTGGATCAATTGAAATGTCAACGGCGCCTGTCTTTTCATCCTTATATAAAACTTTCTTCCAAGTTTTACCCCCATCCGTTGATTTATAAACTCCGCGTTCTTTTGATGGCGAAAATGGGTTTCCAAGAGCAGCGACATAGACGATGTCGGCATCCTTTGGATGAACACGAATTTTTGAAATAACCTTCGTCTCAGCAAGTCCAACATTCCTCCATGTCTTTCCTGCGTCCTCCGACTTATAAACACCGTCACCGATTGAAATGTTATTTCTCAAACATGCTTCTCCCATCCCGACATAAATTACATTTGGGTCGGATTCAGCAACAGCAATTGCCCCAACCGAACTTGTCTTGAAGAAACCATCAGAGATATTAACCCAAGTAAAACCCCCATCTTCAGTTTTCCAGACGCCTCCCCCAGTCGCACCGAAATAATAAGTCAATGGTTGTGCCGGATGCCCAGCAACAGCAATTGACCGCCCGCCCCTAAAAGGACCAATTTCACGCCATTGTAAAGCACGATATAAACTTGTATCATATTTTAAAATCGCTTGACCCTGAACTGGTTGAGCTTTCCTCTGCGAATAAATCGGATGAACCGCAACGATGAAAAGGGCAAGCACAAGCAAATAAAACAATAACGATTTGGCTTTCATATCACTTTTGAAATTTTGTTTTAAACTTCATTTTGAATTTAGACGAAGGGTGAAAATTCAAAAGTTTCAAAAATCAAACCTGAAACCTAAATAAAATCACATCCCCATCTTGAACGACATATTCTTTCCCCTCAAACTTGACCAATCCGTGTTCTCTAAGTGCATGTTCAGAACCGAACTTCACAAGTTCATCCCATCTCATTATCTCCGCTTTTATAAAACCACGCTGAAAATCGGAGTGAACCTTCCCAGCTGCTTCATAAGCAGTGGTCCCCCTTTTAACCGCCCAAGCTCTGACTTCGTTTTCATTCCCGGTGAAAAAAGTTATAAGATCAAGAATTTCATACCCAACTTTGACCACCTTCTGCAACCCAGATTCTTCAAGACCGAGTTCCTTTAACAATTCTATCCTTTCGCTTTCTGGAAATTGCGCAAGCTCAGCTTCAAGCTTAGCACAAATTACAACTACCGGGACATCTTCCTCTTTTGCTATTGAAAAAACTTCATCAACATATTTATTTCCATTTAAACCCGCCTCATCAACATTTGCAACATAAATGAATGGCTTTCCAGTCAGCAAGTGAAGTTCATCAATTATTTGCTTATCCTCGGGGTGATATTTAAAACTGCGCGCAAACTTCCCACCATTTAAATGTGAAATCAAACTTTCATAAATTTCAAGCTGATGTTGTGCCCTCTTATCGCCACTTCTTGCGACATTTCTAATCTTCTCAATTCTTTTCTGAACTGTCTCAATATCTTTCAAAATTAACTCTGTCTCAACTATCTCAATATCTCTTCTTGGGTCTATGCTTCCATTTACATGGACGACATTTTCATCTTCAAAACATCTGACGATGTGAATTATAGCATCAACCTCTCGTATATGAGCAAGGAATTGATTCCCGAGCCCCTCACCTTTACTTGCCCCCTTAACAAGACCAGCTATATCAACAAACTCTATAACCGCCGGCGTTATCCCACGCTTTGGTTTAAAAACATCTCCCAGTTTTTTCAATCTCTCGTCCGGAACTGGAACAACCCCAACATTAGGGTCAATCGTGCAGAAGGGATAATTTTCAGCCGGAACGCTTGAATATGTTAAAGCATTAAAAAGAGTTGACTTGCCAACATTGGGCAAACCAACAATACCACATTTAAAACCCATAAAAGTTCAAAGAAAAATTTTAAAATCCTTCATCCTCGTCAAAATCAATGTCATCAATGTCTGTATCAATGTCCCTTTGCACACCTCTTTCAAAATCATCGCTACCTCGCATTATCTCAGAAAGGAAAGAGAGATAAGCCCTCGGGTCCTCCTTTGACATTTGAATTTTTATCGTATCAATCAAGCCATCAATTGCGTTCACAATATCTTTATCTGAATAATTTAAATCAGCCGACTCAATATGATCGCCAAGCCGAGAAACTATGTTCCAATGTATCACATCGGAATCCTCTGTCATCTCGCCTCTCACCTCTTCAAGCAACTTTTCAAATGACTTTGCTTTTATTTCGCTTATAAGATCTTTGAGTGATGAGACAAGATAGGCATCCGTTAACCTATCTCCTTGGTTCTGAAAAATTTTATCAACCTCGTAAATTGCGTATTCAATTACGGGTAAAATTTCAATTGACTTTTCATTTAGCTGTTTTACTTTGCTTCCCTTCTTACTCTTTTTTCCCGATGATTTCTTAGCCGACTTGCTCATTTAAGTTTCACCTCTCTGAGATTAATTTCTCTCTTCGCTGGCAAATTTAATCACTTTTTCAGATATTCAAAAATTTTCTTCCCGATGGATGTATTATCTCCAAAGCCGGCGAATGCCTCCGCTCCCGGTCCAAAAGCGAAAACCGGAACCATTATCCCGGTATGATTCTTCGTGATGAACTTGCCTTCAACTTTTTTCTCAGCCACTGAGCCACCAACAAGAGCATAACCTCCGGTCTCATGGTCAGCCGTGACTATGACAAGTGTATTTCCATCTTTTTGTGCAAACTCAAGCGCAACTCCAATTGCTTCATCAAAATCCGCCATTTCTTTTAAAATTTGTTCGCTATCATTGGCATGCCCAGCCCAATCAATCTGAGAACCCTCAACCATAAGAAAGAAACCATCTTTGTCTCTTGATAAGAACTCAATCGCTTTTTTCGTCATTTCAGAAAGCGTCGGTTTTCTATCTGGCGCATATGGCGGATGATTTTCAGCAAATAAACCTAAAACTTTACCTGCTTTATCAAATTTAAAGTTATAAAACTCCTCTGGCTTTGAAATAAAAGTGTAACCTCTATTTTTCATCGTATCAATCAAATTCTGTCCGTCTTCTCTTCTTCCACCTTTTGATTTAGGCAAAAACCAACCCCAGCCAGTCCCAAGATAAAGGTCTGTGTTCGCTTCTTTTGCTATTTGCTCCGCAATTTCAATCTGCATGTTTCTATCTGGAACATGCGCAACAAAAGCAGCTGGCGTTGCATGAGTAATTGCGCAAACGACAACTATACCCGTTGCCTTCCCGATTTTATTTGCATATTCAAGAACCGTCTCCCTCTTTTCACCGTTGCAATCAACTCCAATTGCGACATTTTTCGTTTTATAGCCGGTACTCATAGCAGTCGCTCCAGCTGCTGAATCAGTCACATATTCATCGCAAGAATTTGTTGTTAAAAGACCTACAACTTTGAATTTTTCAAGATTTAAATTTCCCTTGTATGTTTTCCCTGCGCTTATCTGCGCAAGTCCCATCCCATCGCCGATCATCAAAATTATATTCTTCGGCTTAAGCGATTGTTGAGCGTATAAATTGACAGAAAACAAAAAAATAACGAAAGCGAACAAAACGAAAATTTTTAACCGTTTCATTTATTTACCTGATTTTGTTTTAGCAAATCCGAATAAGAAACTCTTACAAATTCAGCATCGCGCAACGAAAACTTATCAATCAAAAAATCCATCAATCCAACAACATCTCCGCCATTATCAACCACCTCAAATTCAATGAAATTCCCAAGCCCCTTGACAGTATCAATGTGAATCCTTGCATTTTTATAAATGAAAACCCTCCTTCGCTTCTCAACAATCACATCCACGCCAAGCGCTTCCGAAAGTAAAACTTTCAATTCACCCGCATTGCTCACTTTTAAAACTCGGTAATCGCTCCATCGCTTATCCCTTGTTTCATCCCTGCGATAAAAAATCAACTCCGCACCGCCTGTGTTAAATTCTCTCATCTTCAATCTACCATCTCCAACTTTAAAATAAGTATCAATTTGAATGAAATCATCTTTAAGTTCAGCTCCAACTTCAACGGCTATTCTCTCAGCGAGAGATATATCATCAAACCTAACTTTGATCTCAAGATTTCTCGGCACTTCCTCGTGCAAATTTACTTTAAAAATGAGATTTTCTGTGAATTTGAAAAGATAACTTTCCCGTTTTTAAAAGCATTCATCCTGCAAACATAAAACCCGCTTGCAACTTCAACTCCGTTATTATCCGTCCCATCCCAATAAAACTGGTATCGCCCGTTGAAATGAAACCCAGAGACAATCTTTTTAACCTCACGCCCAAGCAAATCATAAATCCTGATGTCAACAAACGAGCCAGACGGGACAGAATAACTGAAATTGATAACTGAGTTAAACGGATTTGGATAACCTGGGGACAGATTAAAATCTGTCAAGATACTTTCAAGCCCGACATTCGTTATAACCACATTTGACGGTTGACTCTCGTTTTTCAATCTATCAAGCGATGTAACAACATAAGCGTAAATCTTCGTTGTATCAGGAATTTTATCGGTGTAGATATTCACGGAGGAAGCAGTTGGGACTATGACTAATATATTTCTCGGGTTATTTATATCAACAAATTCACCCTGCTCAGAAGATCTGTAAATGACATAATAATCGGGCTTTTGACCATCTGAAGCTGGCTCTGGATTAAACCAGACGAGTTGCCACAAGTCCGAAGTTAATTTTCTTATCAAAAGCCCTTGCGGTGGATTTGGAGGAACGCTATCTTTCCAGCGCATCGTTGGCGGAATTGCCAATGTCTGATATTTAAATTGCTTGAGTGAGTCAAGATACGCTAAGACATTTGAATACCTGAAAATAATCGTCCCGGATGTCAAAATGCTTCTTGTGAAATCTATTTCCGCTGAAATCTCACTAAACGGATTATCCCCATAAATTCCAATGTAAACATGCCTACCGAACATATTAGCGTTCCAATCCTGAGCTATTACGCGAAAATCGTATTCAGAGCCGATATCCCAATAAACTTGAGGTGCGTGATAATCTATCAATCCTAACTGAGCCCACTTTCTCGGATCAGATCTTCCATCACGATAGAGGTCAAAATACGCTTGATTTATCGGCAATCTCCAACCCTGATAAATTCCCGGAGTCGTGGTTCCAATTTTAACCCACGGCTTCAAATTTCTAACGGAGTCATAAACTGCCCTGACAAATCTTTCAATTGAAAGACGAGCGAAATCATCTCTACTCAATCCATATGGGTTGCCATTTTCATAATCACTTCTATTGGCAAAGTAAAAATTGAAAGAATCACCATAGGTATATGCTCCGGGAAAGCGAATGTAATCAAAATGAATTCCATCAATGTCGTACTTTCGGACGAGCTCGGAAACAACACTTAAAAGATATTTCCTCACATAAGGATTTGCCGGGTCAAGCCAAATCATTTTTGTGTTTCCCGAGGTTATGAGCCAATTTCCTTGATTATCCTTAGCGAAAAGTTTTGTGTTCCATCTGTTGCTATCGTCAATAGCTATATGTCTTGGCTGTGAAACCGCGAGCCGATAAACAGTGTCAGGCAAAGTCAAAAGGTTATAGACATTTATCCAAGCGTGAACTTCAATTCCATATTGGTGTGCTTTTTGAATGAGATACTTCAACGGGTCATAAAATTGCGGTGGGTTTTCCTTCGTCCCGGGTGGTGTCCCGAGATTTGGATAAAGCGTTCCATCTTGATCAACCGTTAAAGAAGATGTCAAATACGACGCCCATGGAACTATACTTGATTCATAATAAGCTTGACCACGAGCAAGCACCTGAAAAATTATCGCATTAAATCCACCATTTCTCGCCACATCAACTATTCTGTCAAGTTCCTGCTTTTGATACGAAGCTTTAACGGAAAGAGGGAAGTCAATTCCGCTTGCAGCAACCCAAAGCCCTCTAAATTCAAATTTAGGTTGAGAAAGCGCAAAAGAAAAGAGAAAAAGCAATAAAAGGTAAAAGTGCTTCATTTGATTAAACAAAATTTTTTATCCCGTAAATTAATCCTTCAACTCATAAAGCGATTTTCTTATTATCTCAATCCCCTCATCAATTTCCTCCTTGGTGATTGTAAGTGGAGGTCTGAATCTTATTGACCTTTCACCGCAACCTATCATTACAGCGCCATTTTCGTAAACCTTCTTCAAAAATTTCTTCCTGAACTCGCCATCTGGCAAATCAAACGCGCACATCAGCCCTCTACCTCTCGCATTTGTAATAATGTCCGGGAACTCGCTCTGTAATTGTATCAACCTCTCCAACAGATAATCACCGACAACCCTTGCGTTCTCAATTAGATTTTCCTCGTGTATAACTTCAAGAATCCTTGCAAATCTCACCATATCTGTCAAATTACCGCCGAATGTTGAATTTATCCTGCTTGAAACATGGAAAACATTGTCCTTGACCTCATCAACCCTTTCACCAACAAGGATACCACAAACTTGTGACTTCTTACCGAAAGCAATTATATCCGGTTTAACAAAGTGCTCATGCGCCCACATTTTCCCAGTCAAACCAATTCCCGTTTGAACCTCATCCATTATGTACATAATTTCATTTTCATCGCAAATCTCACGCAATGCAACGAGAAATTCCTTCCGGAAGTGATTATCCCCGCCCTCAGCTTGAATCGGCTCAATTATTAAAGCAGCGATGTTGTGCCCGTATTCTTTTATTGCGTCTTTTATCTGATTCAAAGCCAATTGTTCCTCCTCGTGAACCTTCTTCAAATTCTCCTCATTAAGCGGAAACTTTATTGCGGGATTGTGAATTCTTGGCCATTTAAACTTTGGGAAATACTTATGCTTTATCGGATCGGTATTGGTAAGCGAAAGCGTATAACCAAGTCGCCCGTGAAATGCCTGACGAAAATGTATTACAACCATCTTTGATTCATCGTCTACGGATTTATAAAAACCGCGTTCAAGATTTTTCTGCATTTTCCAGTCAAAGGCAACTTTAAGAGCGTTTTCAACCGCTGGTGCTCCACCCTCAATGAAAAAAGCATACTTGAAATAACTTGGAACAGCAAGATTGAAAAATGTCTCAACAAATTCAGCATACTCAATCGGGTAAATATCCGAAAGTGTTGGTTTATTAATGGCGACAAGTTTCAACTTCTCAAGAAATTCCTCTTCAAGGAGCTTCGGATGGTTCATACCAAGAGCCGATGAAGCAAAAAACGAAAATAAATCAAGATATGTCTTCCCCGTTTTCGCATCAACAAGACGCCGACCTTGGCTATTTTTCAAGTCAAGAACCATATCAAAACCATCAGCCAAAATGTGCTTTGAAAGAACTGAATGAACCTCGGATGGACTAATTTTAATTGATTTGATCGTCTCCCTTGTCACCATGATTCAAAACCTTCAGTTTGTTTGACTTGTCTTAAATTTAAAAACTTGCCCCTTAAAATCAAAGGTTTTTCACCGAATAAAAGTGCGCAATGAAAAATTACGCCTCGGGGGAGTGATTTAAATCATTTCAAAAATGTCAAAATTTTCATTAAATTTAAGCGTAAAACAAAACGATGTCCGTATGAAAGAACCGAAATACCTGTCGGAATACCTTGATGATTTCATCACCGAGGAAAAATTAGAAACAAGGAAAAATGGGAAGATAAATTGGAAACTCCTGTTTATACTCCTTTTGCCCTTTGGAACTGCAATTTTAATAGGGCTTATCCTTTTCAAAAAGCTCAAGGATAAAAACTCTAAAACCTGAACCTGGCATAAAATCTGAAGAACCTGTAATTGTAAACTCTTGAGCCATATCTTTCATAAAGTCCATAAAGCTCAAACTTCTTAATTCCAACCTTTGCGTAAAACCTGTAGTTCAGCGATACTGGGTATCCCGGGCTTTTCGCAAAAGCCCCAGAAGTCCCAAGCGAAAACCGATCACCAAACCCCTGCTCAACTCCTAGTTCAACCCAATATGTTGAAAGATTGTTCGGCGTCCAATACGGAATTGCACTAACATAAATTGTGTCAAAATCCTCAAAAGCATAAAAACCCGACAACACAACCTGTGGATTTTTCTTTAAGAGAATCAGATTGAAATAACTTCCAAAAGTTCGTTTGATGTTTCCATCCGAAAAAATTCCATAATCGCCCAAAAAGCTAACCCCAAAAATCGGAGTGACTTGGTAATATATTGTCATTGCGAAATCATCAATCAAAATCTTTTCTTCAATCGCTTTAACTCCTTCCCTGTTTTCACTTCTTTTGTAAACGAATTGCGGATAAATCCTATCAAACAAATTCAAGCTCAAAACAAACCTCCACACTGCGAAAACATCTCCACCGTATTTGAAAGCGCCACCTCCAACCTCAAACCAATTCCCCCGTGAAAAATTATACTTAAAATTTAAAATTCCTCCATATCCCATCCCTCGCCCTCCGATTCTATCATCTTTCAAATCAACCCGTTCAAAATTGAAATTAAACTCCCAAAACCTGCTCAGAAAAAATTTAATCTCAAATGGATAAATAACTTTGGTTAATTTGTTCGTATCGCTCAACCTTTTGAACTCACCTATGAGATAATCTGAATATCGTGACTTTATCTCACCAAGTATTTTTTTCGCAACTTGATTATCGGGCTCAACTTCCAACAGTTGCTCAGCATAACCAAGTGCTTTGTCCCATTGACCGTTATAATAAAACAACTGAACTGCAAGTTCAAGCGCATCTTTATGCTTTGGAAATTTTCTTAAAAAATTCTCAACTTCAAATCTCGCCTCATCCGATTTATTGTTCCAAACGAGGAGTTGACACAACATCCAGTGAAAATTTAAACTATCGGGGAAAATCTTAACGAGCTTTTTGTAAATCGGGATTGCCTTTAATTGTTGATTGTTCCAAACCAATTGTTGCGCAAGTTCAATCATGGTTTCCGTATCAAACGGTTCAAGTTGAATTATTTTCTCATAAATTGGAATTGCCTTCATCGGTTGATTGTTCCAAACATAAAGTTTAGCGAGCATTTTGTAAAAATTGACGCTATCTGGAAACGCTTCAATGAGTTTCTCATAAATTGAAATTGCATCGTTTTGTCGCCCATTCCAGAGATACCATCTTGCGAGGTTTGACAATACATCGTAATTTGAAAAGCCGTTTTTCAAAAGCGTTTCGTAAATATTAATTGCACCTTGAACATTTTCAGTCCAAAGATAAAGTTCGGAAAGGCGCTTTGCTACTTTGAAATCAGTTGGGAATGATTTAAAAATTTCAAGGTAGATTTCAATTGCTTTTTCAAGTTGACCGCTTGCGATCAGAGTTTCTGCGGTGTTTATTTTTTCATCCCTTAAATTTTGACATATCAAAACAGCAGGGATCAGCAAAGCGATAAAAATTTTGCGAGCCATTTTTAAAGTGTTAATTTTTTTAATTGCTCCAGAACATATTTCCTTATCTCAGAGGGCTCTGGTGGTTGCTTTAAAACCCTGCCATTTTCAATCACAACTTCAAGCAACGGGGTAAAACCTTCTTTATCAAATTTTTCATTTGCTGGGACGACGACCCTATCACCCGTTTTATGATTTACATAAACCTGTTTTTCACCCGAAAGCTTTCCTCTTTTAGCCATGGGTTTGCCTTCAATTTCAACTATATCCATCGCGAAATCAAGAACCGGGGCACTGCTTATCGTTGTCCCAACGCCATATGCATCAACAACTTCATTTAATTGTTTTATCGTTTCCTCATCAACACCACCACTTACAAAAATTTTAACATTCTTAAACCCTCTTATATCAAGTTCCCACCTAACCTCTTTCAAAATTGCGAGGAAATTCCCACGCCTTGAACTCGGTGTATCAAGTCGGACGCCATAAAGTTTTTCCCCGAGCGCTTCGGCAACTCGTATTGCCTCAAATTTTTCGTCTGTGAATGTATCAATCAAAGCAATCCTTGGAATTTTTGGGTCAATAATTTCATCAAATGCCTTCACCGCTTCAACCGTATCGCCAAATAGAAGAATCATCGCATGTGGCATCGTTCCACTTGGTGGAATTCCGAGAAGTTTAGCTCCAACTGGCGTAGCAACACCATCGCAACCTCCGATGTATGAGCTTCTATCAATCATCGGTGTTATCGCCGGATGCATTCGCCTCGCACCAAAATGAACGACGAGTTTATCCCCAGCAGCAAGCTTACACCTTGCTGACTTAGTTGCGATACCAGACGCCTGACAAATCAAGCCAAGTATTGCCGTCTCGTAAACGGCAAAATCAAGATACATACCTTCAATCGTCATCACTGGTTCATTTGTCCTGAAAATTGTCCCTTCCGGCATTGCTTTCAATGTGATCGGCAAACCCTCAAGCAACTTTATAACTTCATCAAGACCAGCAAAAACACCCCACTGATAATTACCGGGGAATTTTTTAACGACAAATTCCGCCTTAACATATTTATTTACACCTTTCTCCTTTAAAACTTGTATCGCCCGCTCAAAATATACATCTGTAACCCTGCCGTTCTTTATATCTTCTGGGCTTGCTACATTGAACATATCAGTCCCCAGTTTGTTTTTGAGTTAAGAGTTGAAAATAAATCGCCTCAATTTCATCAAAATATCTTTTTATGCTGAACTTCTCACGAGCTGTTTTTGATGCATTTTCGCCGATAGATTTTGAAAGGGAAGGTTCGTTCAGTAACATTTTAATTTTATCAGCAAGGTCAAAATAATTCCCCTTTTCAAAGAAAACGCCATTTACACCATCCTGAATTATATCAATGAAGCCGGCATTTTTTGAGGCAACGACGGGTAAACCAACCGACATCGCTTCAACAAGCGCAAGCCCGAACGCTTCGGCGTGTGACGGCGCAACAAATATATCAATTGTGCTCAAAATCTCAGGCACATCTCTTCTAAAACCAGCCCATATCACTTTCTCCGAAATCCCAAGCTTATCCGCTAACTTGCGAACCTCCATAAAATATCCTTCCTCTCCAACTGTCGCTCCACCAACAACGAGCAATTTTAAATTATCAAACTCTTCAATCAGAATTTTAAAAGCGTTGAACAATTCCTCATGCCCTTTCCCTGGGCTTATGCGAGAGACGATGCCAATCACAATTTCATCCCCGAGCCCGAACTCTCGCCTTATCTTTTCCCTTGAATCTTGGCTAAATTTAAATCTATCAACATCAACCCCTGGATGGATTACCTTTATCACTTCACGCCTGATCGGTAGATTTCTTTCAAATCCATCGGCAACATCATTTGAAACAGCTATAACAGAATCAACTATTTCATAAACGATCTTATGAAATGGGTCTTTTTTGCATGCCCCGATCCCAACTTGTGGGTCAAACAAAATTTTGGGTCTCTTCATCATAGATAAAACCGCAAATGCGACCTTGTTCAAATCACGCGACCTGAAAACATGAATTAAATCAATTTTAAAACTTCTCAAGATTGATCGCAACTTAAAGAAAGATTGAATAAATCCACCAGCGATGTTAAAAAGATTGAACTTATCTTGCGCTTCACGATACATCCTTCCATCAAAACTACAAGCGAGCAAAACATTATGCCCTCTTCTCTTCATCTCTTCGCCAAGGCGTACGACATTCATCTCAAGTCCTCCCCAACTTGGCGAGGATGTGACATATAAAAGATTAAGCTGGCGTCTCATCAACCTCAGTGCGCAATTTATTTACGGAATACGCAAGTCCAATTATAAACCAAAACAATGTCATAACCTCTGCGTCCCCAAAACTCCATTCAAACATACCACTTACATGAAATGCGAAAAAGGAACCAATCCCAGCCAAAACAACATCCCTAAAAAAAGGAACATGTGCTAACTTTTTATATAAAATAACCAAGTCAAAAAGAATTTTAATGAAAAGCCCAACTATGACGACAAATCCGATAATCCCGAAGAGCACAAGCCACATTACGAAATTATTGTGCAAATGTCCGTGCCTTTCATCAGGTGCAGGGTTCGGTCTAAACTTTATGTAAATTTTATAAAGGTCAATGTCACCATAACCAAGCAAAGGTCTTTGAGCGAACATCCTCATCCCCGTCTTCCACATCATATATCTGGCAACTGTCGTTTCCGATTTTGTAACCTCTGAAATGTGTGCATATTTATACTTCAAGGGGAAATAAAAATAAAAAACAAGCGCAAGGAAAACCCAACCAGGTAAAAAGTATCTATATCTTAACAGGACGATGAGGAGCAAGCCAACCAAAAAGCCAAACCAAGCGCTTCGAACAAATGTTAAAAGGAAAGTCAAATATACAGGTGCTATAAGCAAGAGAACAAGGGCACGGTTTTTAAAACTTATCTCCCTATCAAGATAGAGAGGAAAAAGAAGAAGCAGGGTCAACATCTTCAACTCGCCCGATGTCATTGAGATTTGAAAAACACCAAGCCAAATCACATCCGGTTTGAGATAATAAACGATTATCTCAATCACCGAGACAAGCGCAGAGATAAATCCGATCAAAATTAAAGTATTTTGGACCCTTTTGACATCTCTGAAGGCGAATAAACTCATATAAAAAACCGCAACGAGCAAAACCCTTCTTGCGTGTATAAATGCCTCGGTCTTATAATCGGAAAAAACCGCACTCAAAAGCTCAACTAAAACAAAGGCGATGAAAAATATATCAAGCGTCGTCTTTAAACTTTTAAGCTCGCGGGGATTTGAGGCGATTTTTAAAATGAAAAACAAACCCGCAAGCGCAAATGAAATTGAAGAAACAGCGATTGAGAAAAAGACGCTGACGACTTGAAGGACAAGGAAGATATAAATTAACAAATCGTAATTTACCGCTTTACCAATTTTCAAATTCAGCCGAAATTTATTTTAAATGTTAAACTGCATCTCATAGAGCTTTTTGTAAAGCCCGTCTTGATGTATAAGCTCTTCATGCTTACCCTCTTGAACTATCCTTCCATTATCAATGACAATTATCCTATCTGCGTTTCTGATCGTTGAGAGGCGATGGGCGATCACAAAAACGGTTCTATTTTGCATCAATCTTTCAATCGCTTCCTGGACGAGTATTTCGGATTCAGCGTCAAGATTGCTCGTGGCTTCATCAAGTATCAAAATCGGCGGGTTTTTAAGAAGTGCCCGCGCAATTGAAATCCTTTGCCTTTGACCCCCTGACAATTTCATCCCACGTTCTCCTATAACAGTATCATAACCGTTAGGAAGTTGCATTATAAAGTCATGAGCGTTCGCTGCCTTTGCTGCTTCAATTATCTTATCAATTGGACAATCCTCAAGACCATAAGCAATGTTATTTCTGATAGTGTCATTAAATAAAATCGTCTCCTGCGTAACGATCCCAATTTTATCGCGAAGCGATTTTATCTTTATCATGCGAAGGTCTATCCCGTCAATTAAAATCCTTCCCTCGGTTGGGTCATAAAACCTCGGTATCAAATCAACAAGGGTTGACTTTCCGGCACCGCTTGGACCAACTATCGCAAGTATTTCACCTTTTTTAACTTTCAAATTTATCCCCTTCAAGATGAAGTCCCCGTTCTTTGTCCCGTTGTAAGAAAACCAAACATTTTCAAAAACAATCTCATCTTTGAACTCCTTCAATTCAATCGCATTTGGCGCCTCTTTTATATCGGGTTCAATGTCAAGTATTTCAAAAACACGCTTTGCTGCAGATGTTGATTCCTGGATTCTATTGTTCACACTTGTGAGTTCCTTAACTGGTGGCATTATCTGAAAGATAGCTATAAGAAATGTCAAAAATTCGCTCGCTCTCATCGTTCCAAGTTCAAGCACTTGCATGCCACCATACCATATTATCACCACACCTGCAACTACGCTCAAAAATTCAGTTATAGGACTAGCAAGATTTCTTATCCTTGTTATTTTGAGAAGCGATTTAAAATAACGCCATGTCTGCGTCTGAAATTTTTTGTTCTCAAATTCCTCCATCCCAAATGCCTTAACAACCTTAACCCCGCTTATCGTCTCCTGAAGAACGGAAGTTATATCAGCCATCCTTTCCTGCGAGATGCGACTTTCCTTGTGAAGCCGTAGCCCGAGCTTACTTATAAAGTAAAGCGCAAAAGGCAAAACAAGCAGAGATATCAATGTCAAACGCCAATTTATTGAAATAGCTATCATCAAAAACACAACTATCAAAAGTGGCTCACGAACAAGGTTCAAAAAAGTAGCTGAAATCCCAGTGTTTATTATGTTAACATCGTTCGTTATCCTTGAAATCAAATTCCCCGTTCTTTCAGATGTGAAATATCCAAGTGATAATGTGTGCAAATGCCTATAAACTTCGTTTCGTATATCCTTAACCAAACCCTGTTCAACATAAGCCATAAAATACGCTTGAAGATAACCAGATATATTTTTCAAAAAGAACGCAATTATTATAACAATGCAAATCTTTATCAGCGCCTCTGAATGCGTCCCCGAAAAGACATATCTAAATAAAAAACTAAAAAAAGTGTTTTTCAAATCTGAAAGGAAACCGGACGAACTCCCGAGTTTGTTCAAAGCCGAGATATAATCTTGTGAGAAAAGCGTCTCAAGTAAAGGTATAGCCAGATAAATTGAAACACCGCTGAAAATTGAAAATAAAATCGTGAAGAAAACCGAAAGCGCAAGCTGTTTCCAATAAGGGCGAACATACTTTAAAACCCTCAAAAATGTCCAGTAGCTACTTTCCTTTTTCATCTTCAGATTTAACATTTTGAAGCTCCCAAATCTTCATATATGTTTGTAAACTCGTCATCGCATGGTTTAAAGACACCATCAAGCCGTAAACCCCATCCCTGAAACCACCCTTTAATACATAATGGCTTAAAAAAGCGGAAAGTGGATGCAAAATCAAATCAATTCCTTTGACCTTTTTCCTCCTTGACTTTTCCTCTGCGCTCAAACTTGAATACTCATTTATCTTCGCAAATGTCTCTTTCAAAGTCATATGCGTGAGATGAATTATATCCCCTCTCAAATATCCAACTTTACCATCAACTACAAAACCTTCGTGAACCTTTCTTTGTGTGACTTTCGCTTTTCCTTTCTTGAAAAGACGCAATTGGTAATTCGGATACCAACCGCACGATTTTATCCACTTCCCGAGAAAAAAATTTCTTCTGGGTATATAAAAGCCGTCAAATTCTGTCTCGCTTTCAAGAATTTTCAAAATTTCATCTTTCAACTCTGGTGAAACCCTTTCATCTGCGTCCAAGCTCAATATCCAATCACAAGTCGCTTGATCTATCGCAAATTGTTTTTGAGGGGCGTAACCTTCCCATTTCCTTATGAAAACCTTATCGGTATATCTTTTCGCTATCTCAACGGTCCTGTCGGTGCTCTCTGAATCAACAACTATTATTTCATCTGCCCACTTAACACTTTCAAGACAATCACCGATTTTCTTCTCCTCATTTCCAGCTATTATCGCAACCGACAATGTCTTCCTTTTAATGCTCATCAAGCGCTGAAACCCAAAATTTTAGGTATTGAAGACACCCCATCGGGATAGTCATCATTCGTCAACCTTTTCATATTTTGCTGGTAAAGATCGTAAAGATAAATCTCGGATTTATCCTCAAACCCCTTGTCAAAAATTATCTGCGTGCCGTTTATGAATCTAAAATTAAATAAACCACTGCCAGAACTTATCTTATATAAATTTCGCTTTGAAATGTCAAAATAATAAATCTCGCCCGTCTTAACATTTGGTACCTCAACCGCTTCAGGAGTTATATTGACAACACTGAAGACAAGATAAGTCCCATCGGAACTCCAATCAAGCTGTGATATTTTCCATCTCGTCTCAAAAATTTCAAATCTACTATCCCTTCCAACAAGATAAATTTTCCTAACACCAATTATTGAGTCCTCCTTTATCTCAACGCTAAATCTTCCATCCGAAGAAGAAAGTTTAACATCGGGGAAATCCTCCGGAAACTCCCCTTTCCTCCAATCATATTCCTTGTTCTTTGCATAAAGCAATTCACCATCTGGAGCAAAACCATAAACCTCAAGCTTAAAATTTTCTCCCGTCTGATACCCACCGCTTATTCTATAAACTTCAACAGTGTCACTATTCAACCATCTAATTTTAACGCTCCACGAGTCATCAAAAACTTTCAACATAGCGACTTCTCCAGTGCTGACATCAAAAAGATATATTTTCGGATTCTTTATCAGGTGAAATCCAGCGCCAACCGTTCCTTCAAATTCGGCTGTTTTAAAAATCGCAACATCACCTGATGGGGAAAATTTCAACTCATAAACCGCACCAAATGAATCGGGAAGAACTTTTTCAATTTTATGGTCCACCAGATTCAACCTGTAGACCGATTGAATTGAATCTCTTTGCGATAGAAAATAAATGTAAGAATCAGATGAAGCTTGAGAAACGACTGGGACTCTGCGAACTTTGCTTTTACAACCAAACAAGGTTAAAATTACGATGAAAAAGATGAATAATTTAGTTGTCTTCACAAGCGATGCTGACAAGTTTATTCTTAACCACGACAATTTTTGATATTTTCTTGCCACCGACATATTTTTGAACACTCGCATCATTCAAGACAATATTTTTAAGTGTCTCATCATCAAGATCTATCGGGACTTTTATCCTCGCTCTAACTTTTCCATTTACCTGTGCGACAATTGTGACTTCTTCTTCAACAAGCGCTTTTTCATCCGGTTCAACCCATTTACTTCCGACAAACAAACTTTCACTTTCACCCGAAATTTCCCAAAGCTCTTCCGCAAGATGAGGGGCAAGGGGACCAAGCATTATGATGAACCTTTTCACGCAATGAACGAAGACCTCCTTTGTGAAATCATCATAAAGATTAGCATCAAATTCAGAAAGCAAATTGAAAAGCTCCATCAAAGAAGCTATCGCAGTGTTAAAGTTAAAAGTGTCAATGTCAGCGGTAACCTTTTTGATCGTCTTATGTGTCTTTCTGTAAATCGCCCTTGCATAATCACCAAGTTCATCAACTTCATATTTATCCTTCGGCTTAAAACTTCTCAAAACATCCTTGTTTTCAAGGACAAAGTTATAAACTCTGTTGACGAACCTCCACATACCATTTATTCCTTCATCGCTCCAGTCACCGCCCTCATCATATCTTCCCATAAACATAAGGTATAACCTAAACACATCTGAACCATACTTACTGACGAAATCATCCGGATTGACAACATTCCCTTTGCTTTTTGACATCTTTGCGCCCTTGTTGGTGATGGTGCCTTGATGATACAAACTTATAAACGGTTCGTCAAATTCAAGATAGCCCGCATCTCTTAACGCCTTCGTTATGAACCTCGCATAAAGCAAATGCATAGTCGCGTGCTCAGCGCCACCAACATATTTATCAACAGGACACCATATCTTGACGAGCTCTTTATCAAAAGGAGCGCTATCAAGATGAGGCGAAAGATAACGCAGATAATACCACGATGAATCAACAAATGTATCCATCGTGTCCGGGTCTCTCTTTGCTGGGGCTCCACACTTTGGGCAGGTTGTGTTTATGAATTCTTCACATCTTGCAAGTGGAGATTCGCCCGTCGGCTTAAAGTCAACATTATATGGCAAAAGAACTGGAAGTTGCTCTTCCGGGACAGGGACTTCTCCGCATTTTTCACAATAAACGATCGGGATCGGCGCGCCCCAATATCTTTGTCTTGAAATTAACCAATCACGCAAGCGATATTTAACAGACCTTCTCGCAACCCCCTCGCTTGCAAGATCATCAACAATTTTATCCCACGCTTCCTCTGAACTCATACCATTGTACTTGCCGGAGTTTATCATAATCCCGGGTTCAACATACGCTGACTCAAGCTCATCTTCTGGCTTTGTTCCCGGTTGAAGGATAACTTTTCTTATCGGTAGTCCGAACTTTTTCGCAAATTCAAAGTCCCTCTCGTCGTGAGCTGGAACGCCCATAACCGCTCCAGTTCCATAATGAATGAGCACATAATCAGCAATCCAAATAGGTATTTTTTCCTTTGTCGCTGGATTAATAGCATATGAACCGGTGAAAACACCCGTCTTTTCCTTTTCCGTTGAAGTTCGTTCTATTTCCGTCTCGTGCGCAACGAAATCAAGATATGCTTGGACCTGTTCTTTATACTCTGGCTTAGTTATCTTATCCACAAGCGGATGTTCAGGGGCAAGGACGACATAAGTAGCGCCATAAATCGTGTCAGGTCTTGTTGTGAAAACGGTAAATTTATCGCCCGTATCAGCAACCTCAAAATCTATCTCAGCCCCAACGCTTTTTCCAATCCAATTCCTCTGCATAATTTTCGTCTTTTCTGGCCAATCAAGCTTATCAAGGTCGTTTAGAAGTTCCTCCGCGTACTTCGTTATTCTAAAAAACCATTGCGTCAAAAATCTCCTAACGACAGGTGTTCCACACCTTTCGCAAGCCCCGTCAATAACCTGTTCATTAGCAAGAACAGTGTTACAACTCGGACACCAATTAACAGGTCCTGGAGCTTTATAAGCAAGTCCCATCTTGTAAAGTTGAAGGAAAACCCATTGCGTCCATTTGTAATACTCTGGCTTTGATGTATCAATTTCATAATCCCAATCGTACATCGCCCCAATTTGTTTTAACTGCTGGCGGATTACATTTATATTTTGCTGTGTGCTATCCTGCGGATGGATTCCCGTTTTTATCGCATAATTTTCCGCCGGCAACCCGAAAGCATCATAACCTATTGGTTCAAAAACATCCCAACCCTGCATTCGTTTCAAACGAGCCCAAGTATCAGTCGGACCATAATTATACCAATGCCCGATGTGAAGTTTGTCAGCCGACGGATAAAGGAACATAACAAGGCAATAAAGTTTACGCTTCGGATTTCGCAAATCAACCTTGTAGATTTTTTTCTCCTCCCAGTAATTTCTCCACTTCTCCTCAATTTCTTTAAATGGATATCTAACCTGCATTTCAATGTCAAGAATTTATTTTTAAAGCAAAGACAATTGAATTGTATCTTGTTTCTGTGGTGGTTTCCCGAGCTTTCCCTTTTGTCTAAAGTAAATCATCGCCGTCTCTATGCTTCCGAGACGCAACCTCTTCTTCAACTCTTCTGGTGTAGCACCGTTCTCAACCATTATCATAGCAGCTGTATGTTTCAAGGAATAAGGCGTCAAACGCCTCTTCCGTCCTTTTTTAACTCCCGACTTCTCCAAATACTCGCTTATAATTATCCTTATTCCCTTGTTCGTCAAACGCTCACCCATGTTCTTCGGACCCAAACTTACAAACATCGGCTGTGACGGCTCAACTGCCTGACGCTTACTCCTTACTGCGAAATAATCATGAAGTGCCTTTACAACATCATCCGGGACGGGGACAACTTCATCTTTAACATCCTTTCCTTTGCCTTGGACATAAATTATATACTGATTGTTGACGACTTTCAAATCGCCGACATCTGCATTTGACAATTCAAGTTCGCTCATCCCACAACCAAGCATCATCTTTATCATAGCATAGTCCCTATATCCTGCCTCATCCTTCCTCTCAACGCTTGATAAAAGCATATCAATCTCCTCCCAAGTTAAAAATTCCCTGCTGTGACTACTCGGGCGCTTGTTCCCTGGGATTCTCTTCGCTGGATTCTTCTCAATCACTCCAATTGTCTTCAAGTATTCGCAAAATCTACGCAACGCTGTAAGGTAAGTTGATACGGAGACAGGGGAAAGTTTCTTTATTTGCGTCAAATAATCCCGATACCTTTGAACATCCTCAACAAGAAAGCGAAATTTTTTATCAATTAAAAACCACCTCAAAAACTCCCTTAGCGCTCTTGTATATGTTCCTTTTGTATCCTCTCGCTTACTTGAAAGCTCCTGCGAAAAATTTTCAAAATGCTTATTCAATTCCTCATAACTCATAACGACCGGCTTGAACTCATCCCTTATCATAGTTGGCGCGGAAGTTGAATTATTTTTTAAAAATTTACAAATTGAATAAAAGATTTGCAAGTGAAAATCTGCCTGTATTTGCAAGATAAAAAATAAACCAAAATGCGCGAAAAATTCAAAAATAAATTAAAACTCGTCCTGGCACTTTTAACAACCTTTTTCATCGTTGAACTTGTTGCGGGCTTCCTGACAAATAGCCTGGCTCTTATCTCCGACGCTGGACATATGCTCACTGATATTTTCGCAATCTCCGTCAGTATATTCGGCTTCAAAATCGCCGAAAATAAATCAACGAACAAAAAAACATACGGATTTTATAGGGCGGAAATAATAGCAGCTTTTATAAACGGCGTCCTTCTGATACTGATTTCGGGATACATTTTGATTGAGGCAATTGAGCGCATCAAAAATCCACCACTCGTTAAGGGTCTTGAAATGCTAATAGTTGCATCAATGGGACTTGCCGTTAATATCATCGGCGGGGCAATTCTATTTAGCGATAGAAAAAAGAATTTAAATATGCGCTCGGCATACCTGCATGCTTTATCAGATGCGCTTGGTTCAATTGGTGCAACAACAGCCGGGGTCGTAATCCTTATGAAGAAATGGTTTTACGCCGACATAATTGCAAGTTTATTGATAAGCGGGATAATAGCGTACAATTCAATAAGATTGCTTAAAGAATCAATCAACATACTTATGGAAGGGGTACCTTCAGATGTTGACGCTGAAACTATAAAGAAACTGCTACTTGAAATCCCGGATATAATTTCGGTTCACGATTTACATATATGGACGCTTGCGAGCGGGAAAAATTTATTAACGGTTCATGTCGGGGTAAAAGGCGAAATTGACAGACAAAAATTGAGAAGGTTGATAAACGAGATTGAGAACACGATAAGGGAAAACTCAAACATTGAGCACATCACCGTACAAATAGAGCCCATCACATTTGACGCCGAATTGATCATTGGAAATTTTAAAAGACAGGGTGAGAGTTAAGGGGTTAATTCCTGCAAAACCTCAATAAGTTTTTCAATCTTTTTGATCTTTTCACTTTCTTCAATTTCTCGTACAGTTATAACAAAAGTCCCATCTGTTTCGGTCTCTGCGATAGCTCTACCTTTCTTTGCTGGGCTTTTTACAACAAGGTCACCGTCTTCATCTAAAGTCACAAAAAACACTTTTATATTTTTCGTAACAGGGCTATTTTGAAGTTTTAATTTCCAATATCCAGTTTGCGCAATGCGCTCCCTTAAAGTTGCTTTTGAGGAAATTATAGCCAAAGCTTTACAATTTTTAGGGTCATAAATAACCAAGTCCGCATCTGGTAAATGCATACCAAATCCTCCATAGTCAACAAGAATGCTTCTTTTAACCTCGCCTAAACATTTATCCAAATTAGCATCTTTGCGATCTAGATATTTGCCACGTATTACTCTCAAACCCAATTTGTTAATTTCATACTTGGTCGCATCAAGTATAATTTCTTCTAACAAATTACCTTTGAAGGATTTCCAAGATTGTTCTATATCTTTACCGCTTTCCCTCAAACTTTCTTCATACATTCCCTTCGCCTCTTTTAAAATCTCAGATAGGTATTTTATGCCCCTGTTTTTGATCTGCTCAATTATATATCTCTTAACAGGTTCAGTATCTGATTTGCTCTTTCTTCCCTCACTACCTTTCATAATAATTCCATTTGATTTTCAAATCCTTCACCGATTTCCTCTGACTTGCTTTTCTGACAATTATGAGATACTTGAACCCCCTTAAATAAAAATTATGCTGTATCGCCTTGTTGTGCCAAAAAGGTGTATTTGAAGATTGATTCCTCCTGACAACGCAAACAATATCAACAGGTTCAAAGTATTTTACCAATCGTTCATAAACCTTAAAACCAACAGGTATAAAAACACCCTTTGCCCACTGATCACCTATTAACCATGCGAGAACTTTTCCTTCCTTCAACACCCTGTGGCACTCAACCATAACTTTCTCAAGCTCATCAAAAAATTTTTCATCACTTGCAGGGATATGCCCAATGTTAAGAGGATGGTCGTTGTATTTTATGTTATCTCCGTAAGGCGAATCAACAAAAATCATATCAACGGAATTATCTTCCAAAGGTAAATTCCTTGCATCCGCTTGAATTATATCTGGTCTTGTTGGAACTATATCAAAAGCAATAACTCGCCGTCCCTCCTCCTTGCAAACATCAATCGTTGTCCCAGAACCAGCCATCGGGTCACAGACAAGGTCTCCCGGCTCTGTATACCTGTGCACTAAGTTATAAATTATAAAAGCGGGAGTTACCCCAGGATACTTATTGTTCCCCTTTGGTGTATCACCATAGCTTTGTTTTGGATAATCCCAAAGCGTTGTTGAGAAAATAGGCGGGCGATAGTTTTCATCTACCAATTTTGACTTACCATTAAGCTCCGTGAAAATTTCAGAACCATTCAAAATTGAGCTTAAAATTTTGGCACCTTTCTCGGTTAAAATGTCCCTCCAGGAAATTCCAAGCTTGGTGAAAACAACCCCAGCATCATTTATGCTCTTAATCTGATCAATAGGTTCAACTGGTACATAATAAGGATACCTACCATCAAAAAGATGGAAAGAGGGATCGTATCTGCCTTCGCTTTTTGCGACAAAAGTTCCATAAAGAACATCGGTATCAAGATTGTATAAAAAAAGAAAATCGCCCTTTTTTACAGCGGAAACTTTGTATGCATAAGCTTTATTAGTAGCGAAAACTAAACTTTCTAACAGCTCTCGTTCACTTTTATTGGTGCAGGCGAATATAAATCCATGTTTAGCTGTTTTTTTGGCAACTTTTTCAACCATAAAGTCACTTTTTCGCTTTAAGTTTAACCTCAATTAAATTTACCTCAAGAAAAACAAAAATCAAACATCCCGTTGAAGCTCCTCCAAATAACCTTTTATCACATTGTATAAATCGTTAGCAAACGCCTCTTTACTTTCATCTCTCAAAAGTTTCGCATCTTCCATAAGATATAAAACCTGTTGCTTCATCAAAATTAATTCTCTTCGTCTTATCTCCCGTTCGGTGAACGGTCCTTTGCCACCCTCCCATTCTTTAAACTCTTCGTAAATCTTCTCAAGTTCTCTTTTTATCTCTTCAAGTGTCATAACCCTTTCCTTATTTTTCCCTAATTTCTCAAAAATCTCACAAAAACACAACAAACTCCTTCAAAACAAAATTTTCAAATTTTTCCAAATCATCAACATAAAATAAATGCCCTAAACAATCACAATCAGAACTCCCAAAACCTCGCACAACCCTAAATCCAATATCCAAAAAATTCCTTGCGACATCGTGTTCAATCTGTCCATCACTGGAAAATACCTTCACAATTTCACAAGCATCGTCTGATAAAAGATAATCAATGTGCCAAAACAACTTTTTACCCCGCTTCAAATGTCTTTTAACTCGTCTCTCAACGCCAAACTTTGCAGAACCAACATAAACATAAAAGCCAGCGAAAAAATCAATCAACCCAAGTTGCCCAACTTTTATCCGCCTGTTTTCGGAAAGATAAATCAACAAAAGATAAGTCATAACTCCCTACCTATGCATCTTCCATTTACAAAATAGCCACATATCCTGCAATGCTCTTTGAAATCAGACGATATTGAAGAACGCACATCAAGGTCTATCCTCTTTATCTGCGAAATCATATCCTCAATCTTAACCTTAAACTCTTCAAGCGTCTCATAAGTGTGCAAAACCTCAATCGGTGAATCGGGAAATTTCGTGAACAAAATATAAGAGCGAAAACTTTCCTGATGTGGATAAATTCTACTGAGAAGATAAGCATAAACTCCAAGTTGAACCTCATACTCAACGCGCTTCTCCTGAATCTCCTCAACGCTCACATCATCCGTCTTAAAATCAACTATCTCCCACTGACCGTCAACTTTATACATCCTATCAATTCGCCCCATAAGATAACTATCGCCGAACTTCATGCTTATCCCGTACTCACTGTGATGCTCATCTGCAGAGAAAATCCTTCGCCCAAAACCTGAGTTCAAAACCCTTTTAACCTCATCAAAGACGAAGTCCTCAAGCGCTTTTGACTTCTTCTCACTTGAAATTCCATTCTGATATATAACCGAACGCACCAATTCAATCAACCTACCGTCATCAATCCCAACTTTCAATTTCTCAAGCACTTGATGTACGATTCTACCCTTAACTGTTCCAACTATCTCATCTTTAAAGTCATCCTCATAAGGCGGTGCTGTTATATCTTCAAACACTTCATCAAAGACAAATTCTCGCTTTGGTTCAGGCAAACCGAGTCGGAACTTTAAATAAAATTTCATCGGACAAAGAGCGAATGTCTGAAGTTGCGTTGCGCTGAAAAATTCACCATACGGTTTTGATTCAAGCGGTTTTATAAAGATTTTCCCTTCATCAATCCCAACATCAACTCTAACCCCGGGGGAATAAAAAACATCTTCAACAAAATCGCGACCATATCTGAAAATTTTCACCTTAACATTGTAATCCTGCGGTTCGGTTTTACCTTTAAACATCAACTTCGTCTCAATTTCAAAATCATTGATTATATCCTCTTTACCTTTTATGTCAAGAGCGTTTAAAATCCAATTTAAGTATGTCTCTTTGCTTCCTTCGTCGTAAACTCCAGAAAGTATCAAAACATCTCTTGCTCTTGTCATCCCCACATAAAGGACTCTCTTCTCTTCGGCGATTTCCTTATGCTCTCGGATTAAGCGATGGACAACGCTAATCGGCAAATTCTTCACCTCTTCATAATTAAAACCAATCCCATAATCAACATCAAAGTTAAAATTCCTTCCTTTCTTTTTCTTGACCTCTTCCCCAAGGAAAGGCAAAGCGACAACCGGAAACTCAAGCCCTTTAGCAGCGTGGATCGTCATTATCTGAACCGCATCAATTCCCGGCTCAACGCTCGCCTGACCCTCACGAAAATATTCCCCTGAAAGAACTCTTAACTGCTCAACGAAATCGTAAAGATTATTTAAACCCCTTGATTCAAACTCACGCGCAACATCAATAAGTTTTTGAACATTTGCGACTATCTGTTCCCCGCGCCTCATGGGAAGGACAGAGCCATTGTAAGATGTATTCAAAATTATCCTTTGAATTAAAGACGGAATTGACACTTTATTTGCAACTTTTAAATCCTCCTCAAGCAAATTCACCGCCCTTTTAAGTCCCTCGGACGGCAACGGTTCATCAACTCGGGTAGCGAAACTTCTCACCTTATCCCAAAAACTTTCACCTCTACCATAAACCGAAACCCTAAAAATTTCAACATCGCTTATTCCAAAAAACGGCGATCGCAAAATCCCAACCAAAGCAACATCGTCATTAGTGTTAACAAGAAACTTCAAATAATTTATAAAATCGTAAATCTCCTGCGTTTGATAAAAACCAATCCCGCTTGAAACGATGTAAGGTATTCCAAGTTCAATAAAAGCGCTCTCAATCGGCTTCAAAATGTTCCTATTCCTTATCAAAACAGCAATATCCCTCGGCTTTATCCCTTGTCTCACACCATCTCTGTAAACATAAGCACTTTCATCTTGAAGCAATGAGAGAATCCTTTTTGCGACGAACCTAGCTTCTTTAAGTCGCCCTTCATCCCCTCTTTCGTCATCATCTTTAACCAAGAGAATTTCAACTCTACCGTCATCATCTACATCCCTGCCGACAACGATCGGGCTATATGAAACCTCATATATGCTTATCCTTTCGCCCATAATCTTCTCAAAAACGACATTGACAAAACCAGCTATCCCCCTCAAAAGACGAAAACTTTCATCAAGCATTATCTTTTCACCATCGCCACTTAAACAAATCTCATTCGCCGTGATGTCAAATACCTCAACATTTGAACCCCTAAAACCATATATACTTTGCTTTTCATCACCAACGACAAAAAGCTTTGTCCTGCCTGAAAAATCACCTATCAATTTCTTCACTATCTCATACTGCAAATAATTCGTATCTTGATACTCATCAATCATGATATACCTGAACCTTTGCGCAAGCTCATCTTGAACCTCCGGGACATCAAGGAGCTTGCTGACCTTCAATTGTAAATCCTCAAAATCAAGGTAACCGTTCATAATTTTAAAATTCTCATATTCATCGTTGATCTCATCATAAAGCGAAAGCAACAAACGAGCATACTCAACATATTGCCTGTGATCATCTAAATACGAGTCAAATGTATCAAGGTTCAAATCCTTTATATCCCAAAAAACTTTCCTTACAAGTTCAATCTCTTTATAAATCTGCCTTTGAACTTGCTCTGGCTTCCTTTCAATCTCCTTTTTGTACTTGCTTGCAACTTCACCCCTAGCAGTGAAAATATCACCAACAAACTCACAAAAATATCTATAAGCCCTGCTGACATCACCACTTTGAAGCGAACTTTCAAATTGACCAGCAATTATCGCCTTTTCATCCCCAGCGAATATATGACCCACAAGCCCCCTCAAGACCTTGACCATCTGACTCCCCTTAAAAACATCTTCAACATATTTAAAAATTTTCCCTCGCCAGTATGAAATTATCTCATCATCACCTTTTGAATAAATATCCCGTTTTATCTTCTCAATTATCTCGCGCGATGAGATCATATCTTCAACCAGAGAATAAAAAGCGCCTATTTTGAGCTTTTTAACTATTTCAAAAAGTTTCTTTGCCTTTTCGTCCTCTCTTTTGAAAACATCTTTGATTTTCCTCTCAATGATCAAACCTATCGCTTGATTTCTTTCAGCCCCTTCAAGTATCTCAAAGTTAGCGTCAACTCCAGCGGTGACGGCAAACTCTCGCAAAATCCTCGCACAGAAAGAATGAATCGTCCCAACTATAGCAGAAGGCATCGCATCCCTTACTTCTTCAAGTTTTTTTAGCTCTTCCCATCTCCTTTCAGCTCTTGCATTTTCAACCCTCCGCTCAATTGCCAAAGTCACCCTCTCTTTCAACTCGCTTGCTGCTTTTTCAGTAAAAGTGATCACAACGACACTTTTAACTGCATCGGCTATCTTATCAAGCGAATATCCTTTGACTATCTCATCAAGGACGCGAATATATTTCTCAATCAAAACAGTCGTTTTCCCTGAACCAGCATTTGCAGTAATGGACAAATGCTTCTGTGACGCTAATACCTTTTCCTGATTCCGCGTTAAATTCATAAGCCCTTTTCGTTCGTTATATTTCTCGGGTTCAAAAATTGCTCCCATCTAAAAAATAACTCCGCCTCGGCTATTAAATCATACATGCAATACTTTGCTATATCCCTGAATCTCTTCTCGTTGAAAAGCTGATTTATATCATGCCCGGTTATCCCGTGCGACTTTGGACTCTCAATCCCGAAAACCTTGCAATAAAAATCAAGCGAAAATTTCCTCAACATCCCGAAAAATGTGAATTCATCAAGCAAATCAATATGTGGCTCCCGCCTCAACCTGTTATACTCCATCAAATCACGACTTGGCTTTATACCAAGTATCGCAGACCTTAACATCAAAAAAGGACAATCAAAACCACGACCGTTAAAAGTTATAAAAATCTCAAACTTTGAAATATACTCCCAAAATTTTTCAATGATTTCCCTTTCTGTCCCCGGAATAAACTTCACCTTTACCTTATCCTTTCTTGAATCTTCAGAAGCGTAAATGTTTAATATCTTTTCAATCTCAATCTCCCACGGTTCAATCTCGTCAGATTGATAAAGCACGACTCCCTGCGACGAATCCACATTCAACATGCCTATCGCTACAACTTGCGCAGTCAAAGGATAAAGGTTTAATCTCTCTATCACCTTCGCCCGTTCCCTTTCTCTCCTTTCTTCCGTTTCCTCCTCATCAACAAACTTCATCAAATACTCATATTGCGCCTCGTCAAAATTCTCAATCGGAAATCCCGATGTCTCAATATCAAAAATAACCCTGGTCTTCATTTTTCAGCTCCAATTTCTTATTTGAATTCCAAATTTAACTTCACTTATACGACAAACTTCAATGAAAGGACAACCCCAACAGATTTTACTAATTTTATCGTCGTGCGATGTCAATCCAAACTTACCGTTAACAATCCCATCAACATAATTATTGACTTTGTCAACGGCTGATTCAAGCTTTTTCCTATACTCTTCCTCATCCAAAATCTTTTTACCTTTTTTCTCCTCACCTTTCTGCAAAACCCTTCCAATTCTTACATCCCCCCGAACTATATAATTAACTCCGCCAACGCTTTCCATCTCATAACCTTTGTCTTTGAAGATTTCCTCAGCGACTTTAATGTAAATCGGAATCTGAAGATGTATCCCCCTATCCAAATCATCTAAAGTCGGAACATATCTCCCCGTCTTGTAATCATATATCAAAAACTTATTCCCATTCACATCAATCCTGTCAATTTTCCCTTGAATTTTCACCTTCCCTACTTGAATTGGCTTATCCGTTGATAGATTAAAATCAACTTTCGCCCTGCTTCCAACCTTGGGTCCGAAAGCAACTTCAAAATATTTCGGCTTATATCCTATTGAGTTTGCCTCCAAATCAATAAATTTTCTCATATTTTCCACCAACTCATCAACTTCAACTCTCCAAAGCGGATGGTTTATCTCAAACTCGTTAGCTTTCTCAAACGCAATTTTAACTATCAACTCCTTTGCCTTGTCAACATTTTCAGCGATGTTCAAACCAAGTTCAACCCAGCTCGTGTAAAATTTATAAAGCACTTCATGATATAAAATGCCCCTTTCAATTGGCGTCAGAAGTTCTTCAATTTCCTCAAAAGTCCGCAAATTCAAAACCCTCTCGGCGAAATATCTAAATGGACACTTTCCGTATGTCTCAAGCTGAGATATTGAAAAAATTCTTTCCTCGTGCTCACCGAGTTTCTTTTTTTCCTCATCATAAAATGTTTCCACAACGCCTTCATATTCAACATAATGGTGCGACTCGCTTCTGCTTATGTTAATCCTTGAAACATCAAAGATATACTTTATCCTATCCCCATAATCTTCAACGAGCTTCGGGAATTTCTCAATGACAAAATCAAATCCCCTATCGCCAAGTTCAAACTTCAAAAATCTTCCAAACTTATCATAAAGTTCAAGCATTGAGAAAATCCCACGGTCAAACTCATCGGATGAAACCTTTTTAAATTCAACAACCTGTTCAAGGGAATCAATGAACCTTGACCTCACAAGTTCATTCTCCCCATCCGTCCTTGGATAAGTCAAATAAAGATGTGTTTTGAAATTCACAACACCCTGATAGAAAAGATAACGCTCGTCAAGTTTATGCCTCCACTCAGTTTTTCTAAGCTCTTCACTTAAAAATACCTCTGGCTCATACACAGATGGAAATTCCGTATCAACAAGCCCAGCAATTATCATAACATCAAAATTCAAACCTCTCGTCTCTTCAAGCGCCGTCACATAAACGCCGTAACCATACTTTTGCCTTATATTGTATCTTACCCTTGAAATTGCTTTCTTTATCAAATCAACATAAAAATTAAACCTGTACCTTTCCCGTCTTTTCATATTGAATTCAAAGACCTCAAGAACTTCATCAACGACTTCAATAAACTTTTGATAAGCCCGTGCATCCCTTTCAATTTCATCGTGTACAGCCACACTTCTCGGAAATTTCAAAATTTGCTCCTCAACTCTTAACGATCTCAAAACCTCCCTCAACCTCTCCTTAAATTCAGAAGGCGTCATCGTCTCGGCGGAAAATTTATCCACTATTTCCATAAGCCCCTCAAAATCAAGAAGCGCCTCATTAAATAGATTTAACTCACGAATGAGCTGGTTATACTCATCTTCATCGTTTGTCATCTCAAGTTTCGCCTTTATAAAATCAATTCTCCTTTCAACTCGTTCCTTCCAAAACTCACGACCGCTTTTTATCTTCAACTCCCTTGATGCGGAATAAATGTTATCTGGCTTGAGCTCACGCCCCGTCCCAGCACAAAAATCAAAATATGAACTCATCAAAACCTTAACAATCCCACTTATTGCGTAATCATTTGCGGGTATCTCAAGAAGAGAAATTATCGCGGAAACCAAAGGCGACCTCTCAAGATAAAACCTATCGGTTATATTTGCGGGAATCCCATAAATTGGAAAAATCTCCCTGAAAAGATTCGTATATTTTTCAGGTCGGTAAGTCGCAACACAAATTTTGCTCAAATCAATATCGGGTCTATCATTGACGATGCTCTTAATCAAACGAGCTATCGTCTTCACCTCATCCACCCTGTCCTTGGCTTCAATTAAAGTAACAAAATCCCTCGCATCATACTTATCAAACTTCAAACCGATATAATTGAAAAGATACTTGTTTAAATGCCTTGCGAATTTATCATTTTCCGTCTTCGGCTTTAACTCAAGCTTTTCAAAACCCGCATCAAGAAATTTATTATAACATTCGTCAAGATGACCGAAAAGATTGTTGTTCTTTTCAAAATAATCAAACAAAATCACAATCCTCACACCGTTAACCTTTGTGAGCATCTTTATCAAGTTTATCTCCGGAAGGCGAAAAACGGAAAAACCATCAATGAAAATTGAATCAACTTCAAAAAAGGCATTCCTAAAAATCAAATTCACATTTTCAACCGTCAAGATATTATTCAATTCTTTGAAAATCCCTGGCACATCTATAAACGAATTGCTAAGCAAAAGACCTTCATATTTTTCATATATCAAAGCGATGTCTTTAAGTTTTACCCTATCTTCCCTTTTCTCAACTTTGTCAATTTGTTCCAACAAATCCTTTGGATAAATCCCATCCTCTTTTAATCCAATTACCGTATCAATCAACTTATTCACTGTTCCCTTTGGAAGCTCACTCCCTGTCCCAGGTGGTTTAAAATATTCAAGTTGCTCAATCACCCCATCTATTGCCATTTGAAAAACAAGCCCCTGAATTGTCTCCGATATAAGACGTTTTGGCTTTTCAACACCCGAACTGAAATACAATTTCCTTGCGAACAATTCAAGCGTGAAAAAGTTAAACTCAGGTGCGACATTCCCCGGGGCATAACTTAGAAATTCCCTCTGCAACTCCCTTATCTTCCTCCTTGTCGGGACGATATAAACGAAACTTTTAAAATCCCCACGCTCCACCCTGCTCCTTATCTCCCTTCTTACATCAATGACCCTTCTTCCTGGCGGAAAGCTTAAAATTACACCCATTTTCCAAAATCAAAATTTAATTTCTCAACCTTGCAAAAATTTAAATATCAACCGAATTAAAAACAAAAATCCCCCAATTTATAAATGCCTTCATCGCCACCGAATTGCCCACGATTGGACTATTTAACTTTTAAAGCGGGAAACATCTTTTTCAATTTCTCCAAATCCCACTCATAAATGTTAAAAATATACGGCACCTTTTCATCTAATTCTATCTGCGAACCTTTCTTTATATTCGGCTCAATCACTACCAAATACTTCAAGTCCCCCCGATGCATAATCGTTGGCAAATCAACAACGACTTTACCAAGATAATGACCAGCAAGGTCATATATAAGGAAATATCCATAACTCCCTTTAGGCATTTTACCTTTTAAATCATAATAATGCACCATAACCATACCCGAAAGCTCAACCACACCCCACAATTTCATATTGTATTCCTTTGTTAAAGTGTCCATTGAATAAGTTCTCACCTTTTTAATCTCTTTCCACAAACCCTTTGGCTTTTCAAATTTTATCATCTTTTTAGAATTCATTTCATGCAAAGTTATTCCAGTGAAATTATTCGCTTCAATTACATAACCAGATGAAACCAATAAATCACCACCTAAAAAACCCCTATAAAAGTAATTTCTGTAATCCCAATCAACATCACCCACATATGTCTGTTTTGATTTACCATCTTCATAAACCAAGCTCACAAAACCAGAATAACCGTATCTCTCCGATGGTGGATGATGAACAAATATCTTACCCGAATCACCAACAGCGATGTCATTAATAATCAACCCGGGTTCAAAAAATGGGAAAACCTTTACAACTTCACCATTCAAGTTATAAACCGTGAATCTCGCATTTTGATGGTCATAAATATAAATCAAACCATCTTTTGATAAATCAAACGAACTTATCCATTTAAACTCACCTGGAGCTGAACCCAAACTACCAAATATCTTCAAAACAGTACCTGAGCTATCCAATACCCATATTTTCCCCTGCATGCGATTGCATATGATAAAAAAACTATCAATATAGGCGATCATTTTATGAATATCGTAATCCATAAATTCCTTAACATCGCCTTTAACTTTAATTGATTTTACAAATCTAACAACCTCGCTTAATTTTATATCTTTTTCCTGCTCACCTTTAAAACTGATTGAGATGCGAAAATCTAAAAGTCGTGCAAGAGCGAACAAAAAGAAGACAAGAACCAATATTATAAAAAGAACAACTTTCTTCCGCACAAGCCCATCTCCATTTATTTGTTAATCACAACTTCCATATACTACAATTTCTTGCTTTGCTCCAATCCTGCAATCAATTCCCTCAAAATTACTACATTCTTGATAAATATAAGTATCAAAAGTATATCTAACTCTAATTTGAACTAGAGATGGAAAACCCAAAGTAATGTCAACCCAAGGACAAAGTCGCGATCTAACTGTTTGCCCTGTTGTTATCCAACGACCCTTATAAAATGTTGGAATTGGAGAAAGTTTTCCCGGATCTTCCCTTGTTTGAGCATAAAGTAAAACAACGACCAAAACTGTCATTAGTAACAAATACGAAAATAATTTCTTCATTTTACTCCCCTCCATTTGTTTTTAGTTTTACAAAAATTAAACCAGAAATTAAAAACAAATTCAAAAACAAATGGAAAATGTCATTCCTCCCACCAACAAACCTCCCAAAACATCCACAATCACCAACTTCACCCAAAACAAACCTTGAAAAACTCAAAATCGTAAAACCAAAAACCATAAAAATCAAACCAAACAAAGCATAAACAACACCGATCCCAAACAAAAGCATCAAACCGAAAACAAACTCAAGAAATGAAACAAGGAAAGAAAAAGGCAAAACTAAAAAATCGGGCAAAACCCCATAAGATGAAACAACTCCCGAAAACCACCCCAAATCAATAATTTTCACAAAACCAGAAAACACAAAAACCAAACCAAGCAAATACCTTAAAACTGTAACAAAATTTAAACGCATAAATCAACTTAACTTTTTTCTCTCACTCAAAATTTAAAAACAGAAAAATTTCCTTGTCAAGAAAAGGGGAAAAATTTTGCGGAAATTTTTATACTTTAATTGCAATCACTCTTTTATAAACTACATTAATAGCTTAATCTTTGATAAAAATTTATCCCAACTTTCAGGTTTTAGGTAGTTTGGATAATAAGCATAAATGATTACACCTTTGGGATTGATGAAAAGAACGAATGGGGTTCTTTTTAAAGATAATACATCAACTATCCCCACATCTTGAATTACAGGAAATTTGATCTGGAATATCTTAACCATTTTCTTCATACTTATTGTGTCACTATCAGCATAGACACCAAAAACTTTAACATCTTTAATCTTTTGCAAAGATGAAATAATATAGTTCAAGCATATATCACAATCCCTTTTTCTGAAAACTAAAACCAAAAAATACTTAGATGAATCACCTTGCTTTTCCACCAACCTCACGAAAGCATTATTAAGTTTTCTACCACTCAATGAATTCTCCTCAAGTATAATATCTAAATCCGAATAATTTAAAGAGGAAAACTTTCGCAAAAGATTATAATGGTTCATAAGCAAAATAAAATTGAAAAAAGCCAATGCAAATATCACCACTGATGTTAATTTTACCCTCTTCATTTAAAATTCAACTTTAGTTTGACTACCATCGTATCGCTAACGCCATAAATAAAATTCCCATCGCAATAAATCTGAGCCATTCTCATTGGAACTTTAAAAGAGTATAAATATCTACCATCAGAAGCTTTATAAACATCAACAATAGTTATATCTTCCCTTTTTCGCCAATTCGCCCCAGACCTTACGAAAATCAAACCATTTTTAACATTTAAACTCATGATTGAAAAAGGAGCATCCTTCGGCAAACCTCTTATTGTTCTTCCCTCAATTGAAAAAACTTCAATTTTTGGATCTGGGAACTCATCTATTGTTTTTTTCATATAACGAATCTTCCTTTTGTTCAAGTCAAAACTTAAAATATAACTCAACCTTTCAAAACCATAATATAAAATTTCTCCGTCCGAATCCATCCACCCACCGAACAAGGCATCTTTATATTCTGGCGGAAGGTTCTCACCAAGTCCAAACTTAAAATTTCCATTTGTATCATACACCTCAACCAAATAATCCCCTCTAACTATAGGTTTTGTCACAAGAAACTTTTCCCCAACAAGTTCCAACCTCAACGGAATGGTTTTTAATCTCATCGTCTTAAAGACCTTTCCGCTCTCATCAAACACAGTGACAAGCCCATTTTCAGGGTCACAAACCCAAACATTATAATTTCCATCAATGGCGAAATCCGTCGGATTTTTAAACTCACCTGGACCTTCCCCCTTACCTTTACCATATTCGTTTAAAAATCTCCCATCGCTCGCAAATCTTTTTATCTTTAAATCACCATAATCTAAAACATAAACAAATTTTCCATCGGGGCTCAATTTTACCAAAGCTGGAAATAACAAATGATATTCAACCTCTTTTACAACCCTTAAATCTCTCCATTTTCTATCTGCAATGAAATTTGATTCAAAAAGTAGAGAAATAAATGAAACGATCAAAATAAATCGCTCAATCATATTTGACCCCCCGATATTTTATTCAACGATCGCATATGGGAAATAACACCTTCCACCATTCCAATCATAGCAAACCGTTATCCCAGGCCACCCACATCCCAATCTGGCACATACACCCCATTCTTCTGATTTCACATCAAATCTAATAATTCCATAAACAGCCAAAATGTTAAGAACAAGCAATGCAATTAAAATGACAACCGATAATTTTCTTGCTAAATTCAAAACAAACATATCACAATCCCGATTTAATTTTATATTCTATGATTTTTGGATTTAATAAATTCCCTTTTTCATCAAATACTTGTTGCTCAGCTATGTAAAAGCCATCTCCATAAGCACCGATTATTGTCGCACTCTCAGGAAGCGAAAGAAAAATATCCCCCTTTAAAAGTTTTCCCTCTAAGTCAAATATATCAATTATAAATCTTTTTTGTCTCCCTTCTTTACCCAATGTAGTCAAAACGATCAAAAACTTATCCTCCAACAAATATAAACCCGAAACAGGAGTCCATGAATCAAGCCACTTTTGATATTCAGCTTGGATCGTTTTGATATCTGGCATCGTTGGAGCTCTGTAAAATTGGGATTTTCCCACAAGGCGATTTAATAAACTGCCATCTATAGAATACTTATTTACAACATATTCAACTGGATGAACCTGATAAACAGAACCAACAGAATCAACAACCATCCCTCCCCCAGATATTACAAATGGGAAATCCCACATAAACTTTGGCAAATTACCAAACTTTTTAACTAATTCACCTTTTCCATTGTAAATATATATCACCCTTTCATCTCTTCCAATACCAGCTGGGCAGTATGTGTAAATGTAATTACCCTTAACCTTAAGGGAGAAAAGTGGTCCCTTTTCCAATCTAAAAGAAAATTTAAAGTTACCACTACCATCATATACATTAATCCTCCTATTACCTCTATCTTCAACATATATATTCCCGAACTCATCAACAGCAATTCTATTTGGAGAGCGAAATTCACCAGGTCCACTCCCAAAATTACCGATCTTTCTTAGAAACTTCCCCCCATTCCCAAAAACCAAAACAGCATTACCAATAGGGTCAGAAATTATAAATTCACCCCTGCTTGTTACAACCAAATCAGCAATGGAACCAATAATTACATCATTGCTTAAACTTATCTCCCTTGCTTTCTTAAAAACATCCTCAAATTTTGTGTAATTTTCAAACGACATCAAAAACAATAAAAGTAAGAGCATTTCTTTAAAAAAATTTTATTTTTAAACAAACGGACCAACGCAATCGCAACAACCCCCTGCACAACCAATTAAACTCCCCTCCGGGAAACAACAAATTTGACTTCCATCCGGATATACACAAATACCCCACCGATTGCAAGACGATGGTTCTCTGGCAAAACCATAATCAACAAAGTAATAGGAAAGCAAAGCGATAAAATTGAATACAAATAGCAAAACTAAAACAGAGAAAAAGAAGTATCTCATTTTACTTCCCTCCATTTGTTTTTAGTTTTACAAAAATTAAACCAGAAATTAAAAACAAATTCAAAAACAAATGGAAAATGTCATTCCTCCCTATTTGAACAAAACCTCCCACTTTGAGACAACAGTATCCTTGACCCCGTAATAATATCTACCATCAAAATAACCACGATTGAACTTCTCAGGAATCTTGAACGAATAAAGATACCTCCCATCAAAAGAAGAGTAAACATCAATAATTGTCGTTTCATCAGCCAAAGTACCCGATTCTATAAATATATTACCCCGCTCCACATTTATACTCTTAACTTGAATGGGGCTTCCTGGCTTTATTCCGCGAATCTGAACTTCACCGATCTTCAACACCTCAATCGGTGGTATTGGCAAGTTGTCTATATTCTTGATCATAAATTTTAATTTTCTATCTCTAAGATCAAAACAATAAATGTATCCTATATAGCTAAAACCACAATATAAAAAACCCTCGCTTACATCTATTTCTCCCTCCATCAATAGAGGGAATTTGCTCTGCTCAGGGATTATTCCTTCACCAAAACTAAACTTAAAATTTCCCGCTTCATCATAAACCTCAAACAGATGCTCAGCTCCATAACTAACTTGAATTACAATTTCCCTATTTCCAAAAGCCAATCTAAATGGGGTACCCTTCGGTCTAAATGTTTTCACAACATTACCAATACTATCAAATACAGTTATAATATCATTCACAGCATCGCAAACCCATACTTTATATTCATCATCCACCAAAAAATCAGTAGGATTAACAAATTCACCAGGTCCTTTTCCTCTTCCCTTCCCTATACTCCTTATAAACCTACCATCATCTGAAAACTTCTTTATTTTCATATCTCCATAATCTAAAACATAAATATTCCCCTTCTTATCAACAATGATTTTCATCGGTTGAAAAAGGAAAGAAGTTAAGTTAAGCAAGTTCTTAGTATATACCTTTACCCAAACTCTTTCTTTAGCTATTTGTTTCCCATATTGAGATGGTTCCCTAAAATTTAGAATGTATAACTTTTTGTCTTTTTTAAATAAAAACAACGATAACATAAAACTAACAGCAACTGCAATAAATAAAACTATTAACCAAAATTTACCCCTCAAATTAATCATGGCTTTCAAAAGCAATGCTACAAACTACTTCGGCATATAACAAATCAAAGTCACACCTTCTGGACAAATAATATCGTGGCAATGACGGTCACCACCAGAGCATCCTATAGTACTGCAGGTTATTCCTTTGCAGGGTTTCTCTGAAACAGTTTGACTTACTGCACCTAAAAGAATAGCAGGAAAAATAAGGAAAGCAAAGATGATCCTTTTAATTCTCTTCATTTTACTTCCCTCCTTTTGTTTGAGTTAATTAAAACAAAGAATGACAAAATTATCAAAATGAAATTTAAAACTATATGGATCAAATCCGTCCTCCAATTTATAAAGAACACCCCGCACCCACAACCTGAACTTGAACCCGTTATATAACGATATAGGACAAACACAGTGAAAAGAAAAAGCATAATCAAACCAAAAAACATGGAAACCATCCTACTACCTCTGAAAATCAACCCAACCCCAATCCATACCTCAGAAACTATCACCGGCAAAGCAAAAAACTCAAATAACTTACTCATACTTACCAACTCTAACCTGAAAAAATCAAAATTCAAAATCTTGCTTAAACCAGCACTTATAAACGCCAAACTTAAAAAATACGAAACAAAATCAACCTCATCCACCTTATTTAAAAACTTCTTAAACATAAAATTAACTTTAACTTTTTTCTCTCACCCAAAATTTAAAACAGAAAAATTTCCCTGTCAAGAAAAGGGGAAAAATTTTGCGGAAAAAAATTGCGGAAAATTTTTGCGGAAAATTTTTGTACCTAAACAACATCACTTTTTCACCTCCTTCCATAAAATCGTTTTGTATCTTCTCACAACTTCATCAGCGATGCCATTTTCAATCTCACGCTTGAACTCCATCGGTGAAATCCCCAACCTCCGTTTAAAAGCCCCTCTAAATGTCCTCGCCCGCCAATAACCACAATTTTTATATACATCCTTCATCTTAACTCCACTTGCAATTAAATCTATAGCTCTATCAATCCGATATGTCTCAATCAATCTGTATGGCGTTGTACCGAAAATATCATAAACAAAATCAAAAAGTCCCGAAACTGAAAGACCAAAACACCGCGATAGATTGTGAACATCAAAATTTGGATTCTCTAAATTTTCCAAAATAAACCTCTCAATTTCCCGCCTTTTAATTTCCATAAATCATCCCCGATCCATTTTTCATCTCAAAATTTTGACCTTTGAATCATGTGCCAGATTATAATTCCCCTCAATTATAATCGTATCCCCGGGATTTATACCACTTTTTATCTCGTAAAATTGTTCATTTTCACGACCAAGCTCAACATAAAACCATTTTGAAAGACCGCTATCCTCATTCACACCTTGATATACAAATACAACTGGGCGATTATCTCTCATCACAACCGCTTTCTTAGGGACAAGTAAAACATCCCTATAAATGTCACCTTGTATCCTTACATTTGCAAACATCCCCGGTTTTATCTTTTCCCCGATGTTTTCTACAAGGACGACAACTTTGCCAACCCTTCTTTCAATATCAATATATGGATTTACTTCAATAACCCTCCCTCTGAAAACCTCTCCAGGATAAGCCACAAATTCAACCTCTGCGATATTACCCGTTTTAATCTTAGCCAATTGTGTTTCAGTCACCTCTGCAACTATCTTTACAGCGGATATGTCAATAAGCTTCATACATTTTTGCCCTGGGCTAACATAACTTCCGACATTTATATCGCAGTCAGCTATATAACCCGAAAATGGCGCTTTTATTTGGGTATATTCAACATTTAACTTCGCCTTCTCATACTCAATCAAAGCCCTGTTCAAACCACTTTTATTCGCAATGACATCTTCACGATTAACATCGCTGTAAACGAGCAACGCTTCATAATCTCTTTTAACCCTTTCAAAATCACCCTCGCCAACAAGTCCCATTTCATATTTCTTTTTCATTTCCTCATAAACTTTCCTCAAACTGTCAATTTCCTTCTTAAACCTTCCCACATCAGCTCCGCCTGGGACGGAGCCGAACTTCATCAAGTTATATTCCACCCTTGCGTCAAGGAGATTATATTCTGCCTGTTTCAGGGCTATTTTATACTCCGTATCGTCAATTTTGAAGATCAAATCATCTTTGTTTATAAATTTCCCGTTATGGACATTTAAAAGCACAACTTGTCCGCCAATTCGTGATATTATATCAACTTCTTGTATCGGTTTTGCCACACCGCTTGTGTTAATCCACTGGATCAAATCCCCTTTTCTTGCAACATCAACCTTAACGGGGAAAAATATCTCGCCTGGCTCTACATTCTGAATCGTCACATTCGTTTCCTCTCCACCGCCCCAGAAAATTATCCCAGCGATTAAAAAAAGCAAAAAGATACCGGATAAAATTAACATCAAAATTTTTAATCGGGACTTTCTCTTTGTTGTGTTTTCACCGGTCATTTCACATTGAAATTTTATTTTGCAATTATTTTATAAAGAGATGGGACGAACAGCAAAATGACGAACATTGAAAAGAGAAGCCCACCTGAAACGGCTACAGAAAAAGGATACCAGAGCGAATAAACATTCTTTGTGAATATAAATGGCAAGAAACCCGCTATCGTGGTTAAATTAGTTATCAAAATCGGTCTAACCCTTTGCAAAGAAGCATGAGCAATTACCTCATCGTAACTTGACTCGTGAGGTTTAACATTTCTGCTCTCCAACGCTCTTGAAATTTTATCAACAAGAATTATCCCGTTGTTAACCGAAAGCCCTATCAAAAGAATAAGACCAGCATATCCTCCCCGACCGAAATTGACATCAAAGATGTAAAAGACGAGAAACAGACCAATTAAAGACATCGGGACGGATAGAATTATAACAAATGGCTTTCGTAGTGACTCATACAAAGATGCGGTTATCATAAAGACAATCAAAACGGAGACAAAAGCGATTAAAATTAACGGTATCCTCTCTTTCTCTCCGATTATGAAGAAGTAATCGGGTCTTTTAATTTCATAACCTGGCGGGACTTTTACGCTCTTTATCACAGCATCTGTAAATTTATAGCCGTAATGATACGGACCCCTGAAATTAAAAGTTATATATCTCGTGTATTGTTGATTCTCGCGCCTTATCTCAGGCATAGTTGGAGCAAGTTCAATACTCAGGACATCAGAAAGCTTGACGCTTTTCCCTTTGACAACTAAACTTGCATCAAGGAGCTCCCTCACATCAACATCTTTTAAGTTTCTTCCCGACTCAGAAATTGCAATTTTTAATTTCACATCCTCATTTTGAAGTCGCAAATTTAAATTCTCAACTGAAACCCTCAATTTGCCAGCGATGAAATAAATCAAGTCACTAACATCAACCCCATATCTACTCAGTTTTTCCCTGTCAATGTATGCAACAACTTCATACTCCTTCGCTCTCCATGGCAACCTATCAAGTTCAATGTCGGCAACTCTTGGGTTTTGAGATAAAATCTCACTGATGTTTTGTGCGATTTGTTTTACCACATCGTAATTGTATCCGAGAATTTGAATTGTAAAACTCGGTGCTATGTCTCCGCCGGAGAAAAACCCAGGACCAAATCCATAAACAGATGTCGTAAAACCGCTTGTTTGAGCACAAATTGAGATTAAATTTTCCTTGATTATGTACGGGACGGATGTCATAGCAACTTTATCATCAAATTCAACCCTTATCATAGCGTACCTATCTGATACCCTTGATGTAAACTTCTTTATCAAGCCGAGATTTTTCACGAGGTTTCCCTCAATTTTTCTGACAAGTTCATCAATTCTTGATATTTCCGTTCCTTGCGGGGCAAAAATGCTCACAACTATATATGTCTCCCCACCCCATCTCCAAAGCTCACCTTTATAGACGTACTTAAAGAACAGATGCGAAACCCCTCCAAGGGCGTGGTCAACATAAGGTCTTATCTTTGAATAAAACTCGCCACCGATAATCTCGTTGTAAAGTTTAACAAACCCAGAAACCGAAACTTTTCTATCAAAGACATTTAAACTTAAATTTTCCCCTTTAATTTCTATTTTCTCGGGCAACAACCATATCGGAAAACCGAACAGCCATATCAAAACTATAACCACAAGTCGCCTATGTTTGATGTTCCACAACAAAATTTTCTTATAAATGTTTAAAATCACATCAAAAAGTTTAACCCTTTCCTTGAATCTGCGCTTCACCAGAATTTTATCCGAGACGATCGGGATGAAAGTTAAAGAGATGAAAAGCGAGAAAAGTATCACGAAGCCGGCTGTTATGGAGAAATGAATGAAATATGGTTTCAAATTTTCCGGCAGAAGGAACACCGGGACGAGCGCCCCGATCGTCGTCAACGATGCGGAGATGACAGGAAGTTTCATTTCTTGAACCGCTGTCAAAATCAAGTCAAAGTCAATCTTCCCTTCCTCTTCAAAATGCCTTTGAATGTTTTCAAAAACGACCACAGAGTTATCAATAACTATCCCAAAAGATAAAGCAAGTGCGGACAAACTCATTATGTTCAATCCTATCCCACTCACATACAAAAACACAACCGCTCCTGCAACAGAAAAGACAACCGAAAGGAAGACCAAAAACGACGAAATCACATTTCTTAAAAACAAAACAAGTATCAACACTATAAACAAAGCCGAAATCAATGCCTTGTTCCCCAATTCGCTTATCTCCGCCCTTATATCTTTGCTTCTGTCATATATCTTATCAATTTCAACTTTAACACCATAACGAGATTTCACGATCTCCTTTAAATTATCAATCAACTCATCAACCTGTCGGGCAACCTTTAACATATTTATACCCGGCTCCTTATAAATCTCAATTGTAAGCGTCGGTTTACCATTTATCCTAGCGAAACTTCTTTGCTCAGCTATCGTGTCAACCACAACCGCAAATTCAGAAAGCTTCAAATATCTGCCCTCACCAACTCTGACTTTCATTTCCTTTACATCATCAACATTGTTAAAATAATCGCCCGAATAAACGAAATGCCTGACATTGTTCAAATCGGCATACCCAACCAATTTAAAAATCTGATTTTCATTTATCGCACGGATCAATTCAACCAGGTTCAACTTGTAACTTTTAACCTTATTTTCATCAATGAGGATCAAAATCTCCCTTTTAACTTCTCCTATCGTTCTGACATTAGCCACACCTTTTATACCCAAAAGAGCTGGTTTTATCGTTTCATCTATTATCTTCTGAATCTTGTAAATATCCGCATCCCCATAAACACTGAAACTCATAAATCCTTGAAGTTCCTGAAACTCGCTCGGGACAAACTTTTGAATCTGGGGATAGCTCACCCCTTGTGGGAATGTCTTGTATACGGCGGAAATTTTCTCCGAAAGTTCAAGTCGTGCGAGGTCAATATCCACATCCTTTTGAAATTCAACCTCAACCCAAGATGTCCCCTCCCTCGTCCAAGATGAAACTCTCTTCACACCAGTTACAGTCGTCGCCACCTCCTCAATCCTAATTGTGACAAACCTCTCTATGAGTTCGGGTGATGCACCATACCACTGCGTCACAACATTCAACCTCGGAAAGTCAACCTCTGGGGTCATCTCAATCGGAAGTCGCGTCAAAGAAAATATCATCAAAACAAGGACTGTGAAATAGAACATCAAAACAGTAACGGGTCTTTTCAAAATCCTCTCAAGCATCTCAATCACCTACCGGTTTGCTCCTCCTGTGAACCCTGTACGAGACCCAAACCTCGCGCTTTGAAATGCTATAACCTTTCTCACCCTTGGAGAAGTAATAAACCTGATAAAACCCAGGGATCAGCATGTTATAACGATGTCCTTCAACATGAGAGACAAGAAGATTGAACTTTTCGCTGTCAGGTTTAAATTCATAAATGTTTTCATCACCTATCTTCGCAATGTTAAAAAGCTCAAGTCGGGTAAATCTAAAATCGCCCTTTTCAAATCTCTCGCTGTCTAAATATGATGTATCCTTCAAAGGGAAATACAAAGATACACCTTCTTCCATCTCAACAACCTTTCTTCTCTCCCCACAACCAATGACAAGAAGAAAGACAAACAAGAATAAAAAGCTTACAATGAAAAATTTTTCTCGCCACATAACCGACCTATTTTTTATTTTTCAATTACCCTGTATTTCACAACAGATTGAACATCAAGCTCAAGCATTCAATTTATTTTATCTTCCTTTCAATGAAAACTTGTCAAAGTAAGAGTAAACCACCGGGATGACAAAAAGAGTGAAAAGAGTTGAGGCGATCAATCCGCCGATCACGGGATAGCTTATCGCAACTGCAAGTTCAAGACCTTTCCCGAACCCGAGGACAAGCGGAATTATACCAAGTATAGTAGTAAGCGTCGTCATCACTATCGGTCTAAACCTTTTCGTCATGCCATCAAGGATTGCTTCTTCAAGTTTCATCCCGTTTCTTCGGTTTGATATAATCAAATCAACAGCTATCACAGCGTCGTTGTCAATTGCCCCAAGCATTATGACAAGTCCGACGATTGACATGACATTATAACTTTGACCGGCAAGATACATCATAATAAAAGCTCCAACAAGGGCAAGGGGGCTTGTGATTAAAATGACAAGTGGATAAACGATTGATTCATACTCAGATGCAAGTATCATATAAACCAGAAAAATTGAAAGCAAAATTATTATCAAAAGCCCACGATATGACTCGTAAATTTCTTCTATCTTTCCACCGAGCTTAACAGAAAAAATCGGATGTGACTTTTCAACATCGTTTAAAATTTTCCCGATTTCACCGCTCAAACTTAGAATGTTTTTCCCACTTGCACTTGCAAGGACGACAACAGCCCTGTTCCCATTTTCACGATAAATTTCGCTTAAGCCCCTCTCCCTTCCAACCTTAACAATTGAACGGACGGGAATTGAAGCAACATAATTTCCTCTGTCCATCTTCAAACTGTAATTCAAAAGGGAAATTAAAACATCCTCATCATCTGACTTGTTTGCGATCACCCGTATCGGTATCCTATCGCTAAATGTATTAAAATGAGTCGCTATCTTCCCCTTGAGATAACCCTCTATTTCGGATAGTATCCGAGAGTTGTTAAATCCATATTTTGCGATTTCTTCTTTGTCAACTAAAATTTTTATCTGGGGATTTCCGGGCTCTGGTATGATTCTAATATCTGAAACGCCACCTATTTTTTTAATTTTTTCAGCTACCTTTCTCGCCACTAAAATCGCTGAATCCAGAGAAGTCACCCCAACCTGCTTACTAACGATTTTAATCGCTATATCGCTTTCGGCACTTTGAAGGATTCTCTCAAATGTAGTCGTTCTCCTCTGAAAAACAACCTCAGCGCCGATCGCCTCAAACTTCTTGAACAACCCGCTTTCAATCATGTCCTGACGAACCTTTTTCATAACATCATCAACGCTGAACTCCGGCTTAACCTTAACATAAATCTTCGCTTTATTTAAACTTGCAAACAAAATGCTGAAATAATCCTCTTGCGATGATATCCCGATGTCGGACACAACAGCTGAAACCTCTTTCATATTTAACAATTGTTTCTCAATCATTTCAACGGCGCTTGACACCGCTTCAAGCGTTGAACCGTAAGGCATGTTCACTTCAATTGTAAATCTACTTTGGTCAATGTCTGGTGCTTGCTCCGCCCTTATCAAAAAAGCTACCCCAAGCGAAATCAATGTCAAAAGTATCGTGGCAAAAATAACAACACCCCTATTTTTAAGCGACCACTTCAAAAAGTTAATGTATGAGTTCATAAATCCATCGTAAAATCTCTTGAAAAATGTCGTTTTAGCGGTTTGCTTTATGTCTCGCTCTTTTAATCTTGATAAAATCCCTGGAACGAGCATAACCGCAACGAGAAGCGATGAAAGAAGGGAAAATGTCATTGTCAATCCCATATCAAGGAAAAGTTTTTGCGCAACTCCCTTTACAAGGACGACGGGCAAAAAAATCGCAACATTTGTAAATGTCGCAGCAGAAACCGCAAGGTTTATCTCCTTCGCACCTTCCAGAACAGCTTCTCTAACGCTTAAACCCTTCTCCCTCAACCTGGTGAAATTCTCAACTATTATCACCGCATTATCCCCGATCATACCAATCCCAAGCGCAAGCCCGGTCAAAGAAATTATGTTGAAGTTTATACCAGCAAGATACATCATCACAACTGTGGCAAGTATTGAAAACGGCGTGGCAATACCTATGACCAACGGATACCTGAAATCGCGAAGGAAAATAAAAAGAGACAAAAAAGCAAACAACGCTCCCCAAAATATCGCCTGCTCAATATCCGAAATTGACTTCCTGATAAACTCCGCCTGATCAAAAACAATCTCAATTTTAACATCTGGATAATCCCTCACCAACTCATCAACTACACCTCTGACTTTTTTGCTAACATTGATTGAATTAGCCCCTGACTCTTTCTTGACAAAAATTAAAATCGCCTCACTTCCATTCAACCGCGTAAGCCCTTGCCTTTCCACAAAATCAAATCTAACCTCAGCTATATCAGACAAACGAACACCCTTATCCCAGCCCGTCTTTATGATGACATTTTCTATGTCCTTTAAATCTCTGAATTCTGAAGCAACTCTAAAGGGATATCTGAAAACGCCCTGTTTAATCGTTCCACCAACCAAACTCAAATTTGAACTTTTCAAGGCGTTTGAGATATCTTCAAGTGTGAGATTGAACGACCTCATTTTAGAAACATCAACCAGAACATGCACCTCTCTATCATACCCACCAGCCACAACAGCTTGCGAAACTCCCTCAATCTGTTCAAGGCGTCTTTTAACAAGCGCCTGGGCAAATTCCTTTAAGCTTGCCATATCCCCCTTTTGCATAACCCCATATGAATAAGTCAAGGCAATAGTCATTATGGATTCAGAAGAAGGATCAATTTTAACTATCGTGGGTCTTTGTGCATCTTCTGGAAGCGAACCCCGTATGGCGTCAAGTTTCTCCCGGACCTCAAGCATTGCATAATCTATATCTGTCCCCCAATAAAACTGCAATCGCACAAGCGATAATCCCTCTCGCGAAATTGAAATTACCCTTTTTACACCTTTGACTGTGTTAAGCATTGACTCAATGGGTTCACTTATCTGCCTCTCAACTTCCTCTGGTGAAGCGCCAACATAAACCGTCTGAACGAGTAGCTCCGGAATCTGAACCGATGGAAGGTAATCAACGCTTATATACGATACCGCTATAACCCCGATGATGGCAATTCCTATAAAAAACATAGCAGTAGTAACAGGGCGATTTACTGATACCTCGGTCAAAGACATCTCTAATTCCACGCTTTATTTCAAAACCTTCTATCAATTATAACGCAAAACCCAAGGACTTGTTTCTGCTCCAAAATCGCCTCACTCAAACCTTGCATTACTTTTCTCTGAAAATTTAAACTTATAAAAAAATTTCATTTTTTTCTCAATCTATAACGGAAAATTCTCGCCTCTGTCAAGCTCGTCCCCTTCAACTCCCCGGGAACCGCCTCAAGAACAACTCCATCCCCTGGAAGCAACAATATCCCATTATGAGGAGCCCTTAAACCAGCCCCAATCACCCTCCCCGATGTTGAAACTAAATTAAAATAAAACTCATCTGCAAACCCTATCCTACCCCCAGTAGTCCTATAATACTGAACCACAAACAAGGTATCATTTAAAAATCCTGCAATACGCGGATGTGAATAACTCTGCCAAAATTTCACATGCTCTTTTGTTACATCATACGGAGACAAATTCCTCGGAAACTCCCCAGG